>Ga0265338_10000010_pt1 | contig 443068 bp, 610 predicted proteins | sample 42126metaG_FD_193579 | JGI IMG/M metagenome (GOLD analysis project Ga0265338, IMG submission 193579) | Rhizosphere microbial communities from Carex aquatilis grown in University of Washington, Seatle, WA, United States - 4-21-26 metaG | ecosystem: Host-associated > Plants > Roots >... | reverse complement strand
TTCTTATCCCAAGTTCGAAGTGTGGAGGTTCCGCAACCAAGGATTTCAGCCGCTTTTTTGAGCGAGACAAGTCCATGGGACATCCTTTCGCTTCAACCGATCTGACCAAAGGTCGTAATGTACTTGAAACTCTTCGGGGGTCGGAACCGGTTCGAGTGGGGTGACGTGGGGAAATACCCTACCGTCTTCCAATTCGAACTCAGTGGCCGAGACTCGAACCACTTTCATCTTCATGTACATCCGATCTGATAGGATGATTATCTATGAGACGAGCGGAGTCAAGTAACTTTAGTCAAGTTCAGGTTGAACTGCTGGCAACCCTTTGGGTTCTCACTTAGAACCCCTGGTCGCCTACCAATAGTGGATGCTCAAATACTCAGAACACAACAGGAGATACGAGCTGCGCAAGATTCTCAGGTATTTGCGGCCCTCGATGCAGCTAGCACACTTAGGGTTACGGATCAGATTCAAGCTGCGTTTAACCCACCTGGACTACCTGTTACGAATCATCCTAAGCCACGTCCTGCAGTAAGAACGAGATACGAGCGAATCTTGGACTCATTCAAGACGTGAGTCACGGGCGAGACAAGGTCGAACCCTTCTCAATTCGCTCTTGAGCTGTCAAAGAGGTTCGTATTAGCTCGATAAAGTTGGATTCATCATAGATAGAAGTACGAAACCCCTTCTGAGTCACATGATGAGTACCACCGGACTTCAGAGGAACCTCTTGCGCGGGCAGAGTTCGTATCCAACAGATCTTAACCTTGGCTCCGAACGCCGAGACGACAAGGAAAGCCCCGTTGAGTAGCTCTTGATCGATTTGGTCTTTCCCAGAGCATTCACCCTCTACAGTACCGACAGCCCCAATGTTCCCTTCCAGCAGGTCGCCAATCGACCTGAGCCCCAGCTCTAGGTTCGGATACTCCCAAGAAGTAGTCCCAAGAGAGATGTGTATCCTCCGGCCCTTGGCCTCTGCCTTTAGCTCGGATCCGCGCATAACTTCCCTGAGGACCGTCGTTAGTACACGGTCAAATCTTTCATATCGGCTTAGTGGTTTGACTTGTGAGTCGATAACCTCGATGCTTCTCTGGTACCTAGTCCGCGGCTCACTCATCTTGCCTAATTTAGTAGCATAAGTGTTCAAGTGTCAAGCTACATGACGATAATTATAGCTGACATTGGCACATCTGGTGTATACCTGTTGCCACTTTGCCTTGGAATAAGTAACAAGAAGAGGAGACACTGAAGAACATGGCCTCAATCCGAAGACCAGGCGTCGTAAAGTCAGAACCCAAAGTTGAATTGAAGAATACGAGACCGGAGTGGTGGAATCCATCTATTTGTGGAGCCTTAGGTCAATACAGCCCGTTTGCGCAAATGCTTCTCGAGTTTGGGATTAGTACCGGCCATGGGGTTTACTCCGGGTACTGCCAGGGGCATCTAGAAGATGGGGACACCGAGGAGGAACTACTCAACTTCACGAAGGCTCTGGTAAGCAAGATCGCTGGGTCCGTGATCTTTTCTCGGAAGGCTCTCTTTCAAGCTGGCTCACGTCGGAGCGACTCAGAGCATTGGATTACCTGGTCCAAGGGCGCGCTACGAGTCCAAGTATCGATGGACTGGACCCTTAAAATCGAACTGATGACCATCGACCAGACCCAGCATGCCCAGGTTGGGTCTATCATTGGGAAGTTCTTAATCCCATCAAACATAAGACAGCCGGTGTACTCAATTGCAAGGATAAACGGTGAACTTGAGATAATCGAGGTTGGGCGCGCTGGGCTTGAGTTGGAAGAGGACAACTACACAGAAGAAGTGATTACCGAATACAAATCCCTGCTCGCTGACCTCCAAAGGGATAAGCCCCTCGGGAGGCTTAGTGTCATACACGGGAAGCCTGGAACTGGTAAGTCCTACTTGATTCGTGGGTTGATGCACGACATCATCGACGCTATCTTTGTACTTATTCCGAGTGACATGATTCAGAACTTGACCGGACCTGAGTTAGTACCAGTCCTGGTTAAAGCTCGTGGGATGACAGGGTCGGATGACCCCATCATCCTCATTCTGGAGGATTCAGACAAGGCTCTGGTGAAACGTACAGAAGAAACAATGTCTGCAATATCTGCACTTCTTAATGCATCGGATGGTATTCTCGGGCAGACCCTGAACCTGAGAATTATCTGCACCACCAACACTAAACTACCTGACATGGATGAAGCTCTAACCAGACCAGGTAGGCTATCGACGATCATCCAACTAACAGAGCTACCCCCAGAGCACTGCCTAAGGATATATGACCGAGTAACCGATGGGGAGCCGGCTGCTATTACAGAGTCCATGACGTTGACCGACGTCTACAATTTTGCCAATAAGTCCATCATCGAAGAGGAAGAGAGCGACACCTACGACACCGAAGACGGTGAAGATGAGGATGACGACGATGATGATGATGATGACGACGACGATGACGATAATGACGATGATGACGAAGAAAACTGATCTAACCCTCTTGCGTGCTATCCTTGACGCTGGCCTGAAGCGCATTAGCATGTATGAGGAGAGGTGCTTCAAAAGCATGCTTGGGGACCTCGAAAGAGGAGCCATGATCAAGCTATCAAGAGCTCAACGTCAATGGGTCGAGAGTAAGTATAATGCTCTTGACCTAGACCGGGCTTACATCAACAGGGCACCACCGAAGGTCAAGGTGCCTCAGCATGGCCCGATCATTCAAACGGTCTGGGATCAACCAAAGGTATTAAGACCACCGGGTAGGTAACCTATGGGTTGTGATCTTGTCTACTCCAATCGAACGTTAGTCCAGCTACGAACCGGTAAGCAAGGATACTGCCGAGTCTGGTACATCAACACTAACTCCAATAGCTCACCAGCACCCATTAGCATCCGAACCTCCCTTGGCTCAAATAGATGGAGTAGCTCCTACCTTTTCCCTCCAAAAGGTACGCGAGATCTTGCCCATAACAAGTACTACAGCGTTGAGGGGGAGGAGTCTCGGTACCTTTTCGTCGACACTAGTGGGGATGCTTGGTTTTTCAATACTCTAATCGACTTTGAAGCAGCCATCGCAAAGTATGGTCGGCAAGGACCCTCCTTCCACCTGCAGGGAGCTACTCACTACAGTCAAGTCGTGTTGCCCAAACGCCCAAGTCTTATAGCAAACCGTTACGAACGGATCATGGGCAACAAGATCATCGAAGTAACCCGGGCTGGTACTCTAGATCAAAGCACCCAGCCAGAAGAAAATGGGAAAGTTGTTGAGTGCTATGACGAGATCCAAAATATACTTGATTTCGAGTTCAATCGACCCGAGCCACCAAAACTAAAGAACCCACTTGGCCTAGATTTTGAGGCCATAGTCAGGGAGGCATTGGAGAAAAGCTAGGACTTGGAGCTTGGGGGCGAGCCGTCCTCCGGTGGACTGGAAGGGGATAATTGACGCATGAGACGCTTGGACATCCTCTCAAGTTTACTGTTCAAGTCCATGAGCACCTCTTCTACGGTACCCGTGGACTCAACCAGAATCATGCACCCTATAGAGATCGTACCCTTCCAAGTATTATTCTCGGGGTCCTCAGGGACACCGGTCAGAGTCAAACTACCTTGCGGACAGATAGTCTGAACTGCATTACATAGGCGAATCAGCCTTTTCATCGAAAGTACCTACTGAAAAATAAAGGTCACGAGTACAACCGTCTGGGGTATTAGGGATCACTACTATGCTGTTTCGATTAGACAATCCGCGCCTGGTCATGAACGCTCAGGAGTTCCCTGAAAACATGGTACTCTACTGCCTAGCCTACGCGGAATGCGCAGGTGACGTTATTGTGAACTTTACCGATCCCTCTAATAGTAGAAGGGTTACTCAACCGATCCGTCCAACACGTGCTTTGAGTATTTTCGAAGGGGTTACAGTCAACGAGTATGTCCTTCCGTTCTCAGAACTAGTAGATCCAATTGGTCGCCGCGGGGCAACCTCTGGGTTCACCATTATCGGTCGAAGCTCCTATCGCGTAGCTGGGGCCAGCTACGAAGTCAGAACGCTTGAGTTCACGATGGTCTTCCCAGTTATTGGGGGTGGGATCATCCGGATGAGAGCGGCTGAGCAAGAGTGGGACATCGCCAACCCAACCTTCAACCCGCACGCAACCATACCTGAGATTAGCACCTCCTATGGGGCTGGGGAAGGGAATGAGTATGTCAGCGGGCCAGTTGGGATCGACAACCGAAGGGTTCCAGACGCCATCCTCATCAACGCCTACCAAAGAACACATCGAGGGTTTATTGGTCAGCATGGGACTGAGGTTGAGCAACGAAGGCAAGCACGCTTGGCTAACTTCGATCTTAGCGAGAATGTTCCCGCGCCACCGCCAATAGAACGTCCCATTCATACTCCGGCGATTCAAGGACGAACCAGTGTTGTCACTGGAAGGAACCGGGACCAAGGAATCATGTCTTCAGCTGAAGTTGCAGCTGAAGAGCGTAGACAAGCACGCTTGAATCAGATAAGACAGGCTGAGGATCTTGGTAATGCTGGCTCTTCTCTGCTAATTGGGGTTGACCCAGGGCGAGGAGGATCGAAAGGCGTGAGTATCGTTGCCCCGGTCCCGAGAAAACCAAAAGCCCCACCCAAGAGCCGGTTTGAGAGAATCCAAGAGAACATCGAGGAAGCCAATGAGCAGCCTAAGAAGTGACATCAGATTCATAGCCAAAACCCTTGGTGGGGCTATCCGCCAGATTTTGGGTGAAACCTTCAGAATCATAGCCGATACTCTACTCTACCGGAAACAGGTGCCAATGGAAGCGCCCCCGGCGCCGGTATCACCCCCGGTCAAGAAGGTCGAGACATCAACTACTCGCCCACGAAAATCCAAAGCAACCCCGCGACAGGCTGTCAGTCATGAACCACCACCTGAAGTGGTTGAGCTGCCTGAGAAGCCCCCCAAGGTTCGGAACCGAAGCGGATACTTAGCCAAAGAGCATGGTTCATACAAGATTGCGGCCACAGGAATACTCAAAGTGTTGATCTTTGGCCAAGATCAAGGTCAAAGGCTCTCCGTTCCAGAGCTTCACAAGCTATTGAATAAAACCAGTACGGATTCAACAATTCGTACCGCGTGCAAGACGATGGTCGAGGATCAGATTTTCGATACGGTTCATGAGGAGGGGGCTCGGGCTGCTGTGTACTGGATCAAAGATGAAGTGGCTGCTAGAAATCACCTGGTTTACTTGGAATCAGTAACTCCTAAGCTACCCACCTCAGAGGAAGGCGGGGAACCTGAGCCGAGCCTGAACTAGCTTCCTGCATACGGACTCTTTACTCGGGAACGAGAACGGTATCGTGATTGATACTGCCTCGTCTCCCGAGTTTCCGCTCCATAGGCACATCTCATACGCTACCCAGTCGATGGGTCCTATCTCCATCGACTCAAAGTCGGAGACATCGTATGCCAGGGTCACGTGAGGCTTATAGACCGGAAACTTCTTCGAGTAGTCGACCTTGGCGCTATCGAACGCCGAACAGAGCGCCTCCCAGAGCTGATGTAGCTCTGGACTCTTGACCGGACAAATGATGGGGACCCCATCGTCACCTTTCGGGAAGGACGATACCTCATCGACAGCAAGCGGTATGGGACGGGTAATCTCCGCCACCCTGTAGGCCACCACAAGCGCCTTTGAGACATCGTCAATGGGAACGTCCTTCCCAAGGTAGAGAAGAGTTATGTGGTAAGTCTCGCGGCCCTCTGGGGTACCAGGAACCTTGACTCTCCCTAGAGCTCGGGATACCTCGTGAGGGACTTGTATGCTGAGGAGGGCCATCATAGTCCAGTTCCGATAAGAGCTTTAGTTAGACTTCACCCGTCAAATAAGGTACTATGAACCCCATGATCGCTGTATACGCAGGAAGTTTCGACCCAGTCACCGTTGGCCACTGGGATATCATCCAAAGATCTAGTAAGTTATTCGGTGGGCTTATTGTAGGTGTTGGTACGAACTCAGCAAAGTCTCCGCTATTGACCGCCGGAGAAAGACAGATGCTCATCAAGGAGGCCTGTGCAGACCTCGAGAACATAAAAGTCGATATCTTCAGTGGGTTACTGGTTGAGTACTGCAAGAGCGTTGGGGCAGAGGTAATCGTCAGGGGCTTGCGTGCAGTTTCAGACTTTGAAGCTGAATTAGCGATGGCTCACGTGAACTATATGCTCAATCCAAACATCGAAACGGTATTCTTGGACACCAAAGCAAGCAACTCGTTCATATCCTCTTCAATGGTCAAGGAGATCGCCAGGAACAATGGAGACTTCTCGAAGCTAGTACCCAAAAATGTAGAGTCCTACATAACTCGTAAGCTACGCGGGTGACATCCACTCTAGGCCATCAGCTAGGTGGCGCTGAAGCACCGATGATAACTTAGTGCCCGGTTGGCATCCAATGAGAAGGTGCAATGGACAGTCGTAGTGCGTCCAGGCCTTGAGAGCTTGAATGGTCTCAAGGAGTCCGCTCGTGGTGCTACCGAGGTTGAGATACAGGACGAATGGCTCGAGGAGTCGGTTCTCAGCCGCGAGAGTGAGCATGAAGCACAAGATATAGAGTCGATCCTTTCTCTTCTTACTGATCGACTTCACGAGTGCTTGAATCCCTTCCTCAATGGAGATCATCACCCCCCGTTCACGGGCATCGAAGCGAAGCTCCATAAGCTGGTTATGGAAGCACAAGATGTTGGTGAACCTCTCAGAGAAGTCCATCAGAGAAGAGGATATTGATAGGTCTGGGCATGCAACCAAGCTCCAGATCAGATCCCACTCGATTGGGAAAGGTGGGCTGAAGTCCAACGACAGGTTGTGGCTAACCTTCTTGGCGCTCAAGAGGGTTACTATCGGCTCAATCAGGTTGCTGTACCCATCAAGGTCAACCACCTCAATGTCATGCATCCTAGGTGAATCAATCAGAGATCTGAAGGCTCTTCCGTTGTCCATCGGAAGCACTTGAAATGGTATCTGCTCAAGATTCAAGTTGTTCACCCAACTGACCAGATTGGAAAGCACTCGAGAAGAAGTAGGGTGACCTCCAATAGGCTTAGCTCGCTGGGGACGCACTATCTTCCAGTAGTATTCGAGCTGAAGTTCCATTAGCCACCAATGAACATGTCTCTCAAACGGAAACTCAAGGGACTGCGGGTCTCTTTCGGGTAGAAAATGATCTGCAGCCGGTTGCTAGTATCCTTCGTGACTTCGTAATCCTGGTTGAGCTGACCATCGCGGAACAAGGCTTCAAGGGACAGCATCATTTGTAGACCACTCTGATGTTTTGACCTTTCCATTCTGAGTATGATTTTGTTGACGAGAGTGCGCGGGATTGCTCTGAGAAACTCTTTTATCTCCACAGGTGACTTACCAGGAACCTCCAAAAACAACTGCACCATTAGACTCACATCCTGCTTCTGTTGCTCCGCAAACAGAGACGTGAGTAGTATCTTCGAAGCATCGACTACAGCATTAGTAAACACATCTGGGTCACTCAAGTCAGTCCTTAAGTACCCTTCCAATGTCTTTGGTAGTTCAGTCCTCAGACGTTCTAGTGCAATGTCAATGACAGACTCGGGACCAGGGGCTTCAGGAGACACCTCAACTCTGTGAACGCGAACTGCGTTCCAGAACTTCTCGATGTCCTCCATTGAAGAAACATCTGTAGACTGGCTGACTTTTTTAGGCATGGCTACAGCAGCCTCTCTATCAACCAGGGCGGTAGTAGGTCCTCGCGCATGTACCCGATGGCTACCCAGCAAGGCGGCTCTGAAGTTGTTAAGAATTGCCCAATATTAGGGGTCATTGGCTTGATAGACTCCAACAACCTACGAGCTATAGGCAGAGTAACCTTCTTGCGTGGATCAGACCTCAGAGTATTAGTGCAAGTATGTGCCATCTCGACAATTCTAGCGCCAACCCAGGTCTTCCAAGTGTCAGGGATCAAGATGGGTACCTCTCTGAACTCACCTGCTTCGATGACCTGAGTCACAGCCATGATCAAGGTTGCATCGGCCTTCTCTGCATTTTGCTCGTGCGTGGACACCCCACGAAGCCTCCTGGTATAGAGCTTTTTCTGGAAGTTGGTGGCCTCAGTAGCGAAAAATACTGGGTGGATCTTCAAAGGGTCCATCATACGTACCCAGGACTATACACCACCGGCTGACTAGGTCATGTAATTTGTCTCTAATTTAGCGACAATTGCCGAATTACGAAAAGGGTCATCATCGGAAGGTCCTTGGATATTTGCCACTCATAGAAAGCAGATTCAAGTGTCTCAAGGGCCAAAGTCGAAGCATGCTCCAGTGAGAGTCTAACTCGGAGCGCCTGCAGATTCGATGTCTCCGGCCAAGCCCGATGGTGAAGTTGTTCGGCCAGCTCCCCTATGAGATCTCTGCGATATCGTTGCTGATCCAACCATTCGGTGAAACGCATTAGGCCTTGCTCACGGGCTGCTGATGGAATACAGTGATGTTTTCGCTTTTTAGTCTGAATTCAGGTGGATCCTGCGGTACTTTTGAACCCTCTCGTATGATCCATTTCAACCATCCGGCATAGTCAGACTTGAAGTGAACCGAGCACCACTTAGCTAGCTGCTCATCAGACTTATACACGGCCGACTGAGGGTAACCCCCATCCGCTCGAACCTGCCAGAGTTGCCAACCATCACCCTTAGGGGGTTCGATAGGTCTCCACTCCTCAAACAAGTCTACATCTGTGTATAGCTGCTGTACAGCGGGGTTTGGGTTTACCACTCTTTTCTTACCCTTGCAGACGGTGCATAAACCCCAGATACCAGTGGTTTTTGCCCTAATCTCTGTCAGATAGGATCGAATCAGTTGGGTATCAACCTCACCCCAAACTCTGTTGAGAATCTGAGTTATTTCCTCACTACTAACACCAGCTTGAGTTGCGAGTTCTACCTCTTGTTCTGTTAGTCTAGGTGCCCAGCGTCGAAAGTTGCGAAATAGCTTCTGGCACTCACTATTGAGTCCGGTACCCCCACAGTCTTCACACTCGATGGGTCCTGGCCACGGGTTCATGTAGCCATGCCATAGGTAACCCACCGGCCAATAAAAATCTAGGGGGACCCGCTTGACGCTCCATTGAGAACTCATGTTAGCCATAACACTCGGATCGATAAGGACTTTTGCAAAACCATCTTTTGGTGTATTTGCCGTCCCCTGAATAACCATGGGTGAGTACATGTGTCATTACTGACCACATAGTAGGATAAAGTACCTAGTACCGATAATGCCCGCCGCAGACCACTAGTCAATGCAATAGTAGCCAAAACTGTGAAGTCAGCGTGAGGATTGAATCTGATTAAGCAGTATACCTTGATATTGTGTCACAGACTACAACCGAGTAAATCAAATCTTCAGTGAATTTATTGGTTAGTGCCACATACTCGGCCGGTACTAGATCTGCCTAGAGGTCAGCCGTTCCAATTACTTTTTGATTGACAGCCTATATGGCGCGGCTATTGTAGCCGACCCAAGTATGGAGAGGTGTAGCACAAAAGACTAGTACGTAATCAAAGTCGAAAGACCCTAGATTGTAGTGGCTCAATAAATGCTCAGCACGCTGAGCCAGAGCTACCTGCAAAAAGGAGAGATGCCTTGGAACAGGTAATTGCGTGGTTAATATCATTAATGGTTTCGGTAGCTCCTCCAGGTAGGAAGTCATATATCCCAGAGGCACAGGAAACCGTGGAGGAGGCGACGTCGCGTTATGGAGACATCGCAAAGGACACGGCATATGTAGTTTGGGACCCCCAAGAGAAACCAATATTTCATGGTAGTAGGGGTAGAATACGAACCGCTATGGTTCTTTATGCGGTGATCTCGTATGAAAGCGCCTTCAGGTTGGACGTAGATACTGGGGAAGGCCCGATGTCCAAAGGAGATGGTGGGGCGTCTTGGTGCTTGAATCAAGTAAACTTAGGGAAGAAGGATAAAATAGGGAACACTCCTAACCGGATTGTAGTGGACATCGGAGGCGGGTACCGGATCACCAACAATCAAACTGAGGGATGGAGTGGGCAAGACCTCGTTGACAATAGACAGTTGTGCTTCCACGCTGCTCTAGCGATACTTAGGTCCTCATTCGCTGCTTGCTCGGCCCTGCCCATCGAGAGCCGCTTGAATCAGTATGCTAGTGGACACTGTGATAGAGGTGAGGAAGCTAGTCACCGTCGTATGGGCTTAGCCCTACTGTGGATGGGACGTAAGCTACCTACGTTCAAGGACGCCGATGTCATGGGTTGGTTGGAGGAAGATCAGAACCCAACCGTGTTGCCGCCAGTAAACCCTGATAATCAGCTCTTAGTCTCGCGGAACGACGTTGTAGACCTAACATACCTGCCACCGCTGACGTACGTACGGAACTAGTGTCCGTAGCCCCATGCGGTCTGATACACAGGCTTGCCTTCCCAAAGGGTCCCGTAATGCCCCTCTAACTTTATTCCGGGACCTTTGGGGATCGCCTTGACGACCCCTCCAATGAAGTGGCCCTTTGAGGGAACTACATACTCAACGCCAACACCCTCCTTGTCGTCCACAGCCTTACCACTGATCTCTCGGAGAAGAAGCATCTTCCCTTTGACTTCAGTTACTTGGTAGAAGTCAACGTTGGTCTGATCGTAGCCCCTAGAACTAGGTCGCTCATAGCAAATGTGGATAGTCACATCCAAACTATCAAGGAAAGAATTGGTAGTGATGTACGGACAAGAGGCAATAGTGAGTCGAAGATTGACTACCTCTACAGCTTGATCCTCCTGGCCGAGATCATGCCAGAAGCCTCAGAGCCCGATGCTGTTCGTGTCAAGCACCGAGACAGGTTCATCAAAGAAGCTGTCTCAAAGGGCAAGTTCGTAATGAGTGCGGCGAATAGCGCTGAAGAACTAGCCGACCAACTCTTTGAAGACTTGAAACAAGAAGCCGCTGCCGAAGAACCGCCCCCAGTCATTGAGGTGACTGAAGAGGCTCAAGCCGAGGTAGAGCCTGTGGAGCACAAGGAGGCTCATGAGAAGCCGTCCAAGCACTCCAAGCACTCCAAGGTCAAGAAGCCTTAGGCCATCGCTGAAGCGTCGTCTGTCGGCATCGTAGAGGGCGCCGACAGGATGTCATCAAGGCTTTGGACCATCGTCATCGCTACCAGGTTCTGTACTGAAGCCTTCTGGGCATCTGTCAGGTCTGGGTGAGTGAAGTTGACTGGTACCCCCATCATCGTATGGAACGTCGACTTGATGCTGTTGGTATACTGAGTCTCATCGGCTGTATAGTAGTGCTGTTGCTTCAAGTAGTGCGCAAACAGAGCGGGGTCACCGGCGATAACCGCCGGCCAGGACTTCTGGAACCTCTTGTTCAGTAGCTTGACGTAATCAACAGCGCCCTCCAGGAGACTGTTGAACGCCCGGAAGCGGCACCAGGGGTGCTCAGGAGTGATCCAAACCGAAGCCATCGGAGTGTTCCCAACGGCATAGGTTCTAACCACCTTCACGAGTGGGCTATCGTGAACCGCATGCTGAGCTACGCTGAGGGTGAGCTCTTCTCCACACCCAAAGAACTGGTAGTCATGCCCATCCCCATCAACGGACTTCACGTTGCCTAGATTGAAGTCCCACATCGACTTCCCCCACCCGGTCTCGAGGGCCCACTGACCACCTAGCACGCAAACAGCCTCGTGCTTAGGCTCCTCACCGAAGATCTGGTACCAGGCTTGCCAGAGTACTAGAAGAAGGTCTTGTTTGCTTACTGGGGTCTTGTTTGCATCTAATTTATTGGGCATACAAAAGATGCCCAATAACCTGATTATAAGTCCACAACATACTACTCGTAGTTACTCTGATTCTAGAGCAAACATTGCGTTTTGTCTCTCGAACTCCATATTCTGTTCTTCTAACCTAGTATAGAACTCAATCGGGTGGTCCGAAGGTGGGTAAACCTTCGCCCCCAACAAGGGTGCATTATCTTCCCAATGGCGCTCTATAGCTATGATCTGAATTTTAGGATATCCCGGATGCCCAGGAACGTCCCCACGATCTCTCGCCATTCTGTAGTGATCAGGTTGAATAAACTTCCGATAGGCTACTAGAATACCTTGGTCTCTATGCCAGTACTTCAAAGCCTCATCGAGGTCATAGATTCCGGTCTTGACCTCCTTAGCACTTTTACCGCTTTTTGCCTGAATAGCTACCGTTAGGTGCTTGTTGTTTGGGGCTATTGTAGTGAAGTACCCATCCTGACCGTGGTCGTTAGGACCATCAGTGTACTCAGCATTGAACACGTTTTTAACTACGAACTCTGACCATCCGTAACCATCCAGCTCATAGAGGCAAGAAGCATCAGTAACATGGGTCACCCTTTGGGTGATGATCACTTTTTCCCTTTCCAAGCGTAAGCGCGCTTCACGGAAGGTCTCTGGGGACAACTCCATCCCGATTGACTTTCTGCCTAACTGGTAAGCCGCTATGCAAGTGGTACCGCTACCGACAAATGGGTCCACTACCAAGTCACCAGGGTCAGTACAGCCTAAAATTACACGCTGGACTAACTTCAGCGGCTTCTGGCCATCAAAAGTTATTGACTCACTCTTACCTAGGTTGATATCCTCCCAGGCTTCATCTGCTGGGGTATTAAGGGGTAGAATATCCCCTCGGTAGTACTCAAGATCGTCCCTGGAAGCCTCAAGTGTCGTAAGATCAGTCCAATAGTTACTGATCGGAACTCCGGAGTTAATGGTCAAGAAGTGTTTGTATCTAGGAACTCCACCCTTAGGTGACCAGAAGATCAAACCCTCAGCGTCCAATATATCCAGCATCTCTTGGGTGGTACCCGTCAGATCCTTATGGTACTTCTCTTTGAAGTACCACTTAGCTCGGTCAGGTACGTTCCAGTGACGGCCTTTCCCACTTAATGATGGATCTATCCCTCTCCAAGGTTTGCCACTATTACCACCGGAGGTTCCATACCCGGTTAGAGTAACTGATTGCCACCATCTACCGTCAGGATCTCTATGTTTATAGACCTTTTCTAGGCCAGCCTGCGGTTGGAGTACTCGATTCCACTTGTAGTTAGGGCCTTTAGCATAGAACAACAATACATCTACAACAGAACCTAGGGTTTTTGAGTCGTTATGCGCAAAAGTGCGTTTCCAAGTGACCGTTGATACCCAGGATCCCTTATACAACGGTGTGTGAAAAATCGGACCTAGAAGAGATTGTACAAATGGGGATGCATTAGGGTCGCACTCGTAACACAACATCCCGTTTTCTTTGAGAACTCTGTGCGCCAACGCCAACCTAACAGCCATGTAGACTTGGTAGGACCAAAACTTAGGGTTGTATTGACTTACTACCTCTTGGTTACCAATAAGATACTTCTTAAGCAGTGGGTAATCTGAGATTAGCCTACTATCAAGAAGGGCCTCCAAATCATTGTCAGTCCCGACATCAAGTTTCCAGGTATCAGGGTAGGCCAAGATCTGCGCGTGACTACCATTACCACTATGCACAGTCTGATTGTACTTTCTACCGCTACCATAAGGCGGATCCAAGTAGATCAAGTCGACCGAATTTGGCTCAAGTTCAGCAAGGCTATTTTTATTATCCCCGAGTAGAATTTTGGGTTCGAATTTTTCCATCCTTTCTAGTTACACCGGCAATATCGAGCTAGGACCAGATATTGCCGGATCTAATCAGCTCAGTCGAGCTGATGTCAAACCTGACCGGAAGCCTCTCGCAGGGGAAGTTACTCGGAGGCCTCAAGTCCCAAAGCGTGGTGAATACACCCTTCACCAACCGATCCGGAACGATGAGCTTGGTCCCGGTCTCCTTGAACACTCGTTGAAGGGCGTCAACACTGAACCCCCACTTGGCATCCAAGAGTTCAACGAAGGCGTCGGCTCCAAGAATGATCTTAGTATTCGGGAATAGCCTAGCCTTGTCCAAGTAATACGGGGCGCCCCAAGTGAAGATCACGTGTCGCCCTTTGAGCAGCTTGGCTCGCTTCAGCATATCCCAAGGGGTCAACAGATCCTTGTGAGGTGGGCTCACCTCGATAGCGAAAACCACCGGCTGGTGGTACTGCTTGGTGAAAGCATCGGCAACCCCAAAGTGTCCAAAATGAGGGACGGTGAACGACCCGGGGTAGACGCCAACACCCGATGCCTCGAAGTCGTGCATCATGCTATCCCAGCCGAGTCGCGCACCGTCACTCCGGAAGAATGGTCTCTTGCTCAGTAGAATCTTCGCTTGAGTGTTGCAATCAGTGATACAATCCTCAAACTCAACGTTATCAGGAAGAGTAATGATGTCTGTGGCCCCAACTGCTTGTAGTATGGCCTTCCCAATCAGCATATCACAGGCTAGAAGATCTTTGAATCGAACCTCTTCTCCCACCCCCTTCTTGAACCTGGCATAGTAGACACAGACTAGGTCATCCGAGAAAACCCCCACCCAGACCCTGTGCTCGCCTCTGTGGATCTCGTTCGTGGCTATCGCGGCCGTAGCCCCAATCCCAATCGTCCGCTTCCCATCGGGCTGGTAGGCTCGGTAATAGGCCCTCATGGCTTGCTCCAACGCGGTATCCATGCAGACGAAGTTCTCGGGGACGAACCCGAGATAGTCACTGGTAGCTTCCTTGGCGTGCGGGAAGTGTGCCTCATGAAGCACATTAGTTAGGCCAGGAATGGTGGCAAGACCTGCCACCATTCCTGAACCAGCGCTGGCGCCCAAGATCCCCAATCGTACATCCTTCGTTAGTAGTACCTTCAGGGCTTCACGTAATGCATGACCACTTGGGATTATCATATAAACTCTGGCAGTGTAAAAGGGCGGAATTTAGGTTTCCCTACTACTTCCTTCAGCAACCTATCGAAGGTATCATGAACCTCACTCGCGTCAATAGGCCTCATATTGACATTTTCATTTAGGCAGAGTCCGAGTAGGTCCCTTATAGGCTCTGGGACCGAATCCGGATACTCCTTGGTTTTTAGGTCTCCACCAAGTAGTGCTTGAACGCACTTGGCCATCATATAGAGATCGGTACCCTCCCGCGCGGGCTCCGAGTGAAGGACTTCGGGTGGGTAGAAGTCCTCGTAGGTGGTGACCATTGCCGGAACTTTGATCCTTGTTGGAGTCGAGTAGGACCAATCGACTATCCGCCCCCCGTGATCTTCCAGGGTGAGTAGGATGTGTGGAGGCAAGATCGCTCCGTGGATAACCTTGTGCTTGTGGGCATACCACATGCCCACAAGGGACCGCTTGAACATCCAAGCCATGTCCCGATAGTCAATCCCCTTCGGGTAGGCCTTGAGAACAGTATCAAGAGTTACACAACCCTTGATCTCCTCGAAGATGTGGGCTTGCTTACCATCAACAAGGACTCCGATCCCACCATAACTCGTGGGGTAGTACTTGTGGAAGCTGCTTGGCTCACTGGGGTTTTCAGGGTGCAGCTGACCAAGTACTGACACGTCCCTCTCAATCAGATCATTGAATTCTCGGTCCTTAGCGATCTTCACCAAAACAGGCTTGGAGTTGTGCCCAGACTCTCGATCCATGATGCGCTCGTAGCGGGTTCGAATCTCCTTGTGTTCAACTACCGCGGGTGGATTGGACAACGTCCCCTCAAAGATCTCGCTGATATCTCCTTCTATGACCTTGGCTCGGATGATCAACTCTCGGCCGTCTCTCAAGTTAATCTGGGTCATACTTCACGCTTATCCTCTGCTGTTGGACCAAAACCCCTGATGAGTACCCGAGATTTGAATACCTTCGATATACAGGCTTCTAGACGTCGTGTGCCACTAAGGGTTGTGTAGACTGGGGATACCGCCGATTGAACAGGCTCTGCCTCCTCCCCATACTTCTCTGACATGGCCTTGAGCTCGAGATGGAAGTCGTGACTAATCCCAAACCTTATACGGTACGTAGTACTGCCTAGGAAGTTATGGGCTAAACAAACCTGTTGGGGTCCGCTCACTTGGTCAAGATGATTGATTGCTATTGCATCCACACCATCCATAACAAACTTGGCGTACCTCGCCATTATGAAGTCGAAGTAACCTAATCGGAAGGATCCCTGCCACTCCCCATCGACATTGTGGTCCTTGATGTCCAACTCGAGACCCTCAGAAGGTAGTGGTCCCGCTCCATGACGAGTATGATACGGACGAGTCACTCCAAGTCTGAGGTATTTAGCACCTGAGGTACCTGATATCTGCTTGAGAATCTTGATGGCATTCTCAAAGGTGCAATTGCTCCAAGTCGTGTGCGGATGAAAACCCCACTCTTCATCAAGCAATGCTCCCTGAGCCCCTTCAAAGATTATAGTGTCATCATCGTTGAAGACATCCCCAGTATCAATAGGCCTAACAATAGACACCCCTCGTTTCAAGAGCTCGGTTGTATCTTGGATGAAGCGATCTACAACCTCACCGTCTTCTAGGATATCGAGATCAACCCCAACCTCACTACCCTTGGGCCAATCACTAACTAGAGTTCTAGCTTCCAAGCAAGCTCTGATCCGTATACCTCTGAGTTTACTGGCCAACTCATCTAAGTTGTTGAGGTCGCGCATTCGAATAGCCAACTCTGGATCACGGATGGCCCAATCGACTGTCTCACCTATACCCATTCCGCAAGTACCAAACTCCAACGTGGACTTCACTCGACGCTGAGTCTCTCGAAGGCGGTTGAGAGACACGTGAAAAGGAGTGGTCAGGAGAGAGTTTTGGTCGACGAACATCCGCTCGAAGGCGTCAGTCACCCCAAGGCTGATCAGGTGATCCCCCTCGGGTAACATGAAGGTAGGGTTCACCAACACATACTTGCTGAGGTAAGTCTTGGCACCAGCAAAAGTCCCAGAACCCCACTGAGAAAAGCAATGGTGTCTTCCGTCGGCTAGGACAACGTTATGCCCAGCTTGCGCGCCCCCATTGTACCTGACGACCACCTTGGACTTGTGCTTACGACACAGGTAGTCGACAATCGAGCCCTTACCCTCATCCCCGAACCCAAGGCCAGCTACCAATACAGCTCTCATCATAGTTTCTAGGTGGTGGCTGAGATCAGCCACCACCTCCTTTGATAGTTACAGTCTTCGAACCGGTGAGCTGCCAACTGGCAACCCACGACTCTTGATCAGGTTGTAGAGAGATGCCTCTATACTCGAAGATTTTGAGGAACTAACCCCAGCATCTCTGAGTAGTATCTTGGCATCTTGAATGTTGGTCAATCCTTCACAGATACCCACCGTAGTAGCTACCAATTCGCAGATGTCAGTAGCATTTGCCATGTGGATGACATTCTGGGCACCAAGCAACCTTTCCCAGTAGTGCGCTACACTTGACTTATCTCCACCGCTAGTATCCCTTGGAATGACAAAGAATACGTTGTACTTCTGCTGACACTCACGAACGATATCCTCAGTCTTGATATCAACCCCTTGCAGGTTGTACCCAAGAATACTATCGATTGACGAGCTCTTCACGACAGGGAACGGTAGTTCATCTCCTAGGATAAAAAGGTAACCCTTCTTGTTGCGCTTGATGAGAGAGTCAATCTCTGTATGACGTGCGAAAAAATAGAAGACGTTCTGGTACGATTCTTCCCCGTAAGGTCCACCATTGCCCTCCAACCAGAAGTGCTCCAGATCCTCATCCATCTGATTACTGGCTTCGAACTGACCGACTTGCAACGATCCCTTGTCGGAGAATTCGTCCCCGATAGCTCCAAACAAAAAGTGAGCATCGCGTATCCCTACCTTGAGGGCTATTTTATTCATATTCGGAAGGCTTTTTTGAACTCCAATGGGTACTTTTTGCATCGACCCAGTGACATCGAGCATGATGGAAATGGGGATCGATTCAGGATGCTCTAGCGAATCTCTTGACTCCCGAACCTTGACTCCTTTTGGATCAAGCCGGGGGTGAACCTTCTGCTCACTCTTCGGCTTGGCAATGACTGCTTCGTGATGGGCAAAAGCAGACTTACCGCTTGTAGCGCGCTCCTTCGCCTTATCGTTGTAGTATTCTTCACTCCAACTTCCACCACCCATGGCGGGCCTCTTCTTTCTTTAGATGACCCAAGGCCTGTGATACCTATCGGGCCACCATTTCTTCTTTTTTGGTTGACTTTCAGGCTGGATTGACGTCGGAGTACTTGACCCCCTACTTGGTGATGTAGGGTTTTCCTGCCGAGAGCGCCGGTTTAGACGATCCGCGGCTCGTTCATAATACTCACGAGAGTAACCCATCGAACCCATTACTTACACTCTTGGCAGGTTCTTTTCGGAATTTGTTCGTAGCTCTGAGAACGAAAAGTCGTTGGTAATCTTACCGTCCTCGTAGACAGTTATCATTCGACTGTTATTCTTGGCAGTTCCGAAGGGTACTGACTTGAATTGACCATCTTCAAAGATAAGGTCCAACTTACCCTTCTTCGAGGTCTTCCCAGGGTCAGTGACCGGGTCCTTGTATACGGGGATGACTTCTCCGGCCGTAGTGGTGATCTCAGAACACTTGAGAGCAAACTTCTGGGTGTCTCGATTCACCAACTGCAAAAGGCCGCCGCCCATGCCGAAGGCGAGGTTCGATGCCGAGTAACCATTCAAGAGAATGACTCTCAGTATCTCAGCCAATGAGTCAATATTGATGCCATCACCTTGGATGAGCCGGAAGTAGTCCGGGAGGATCTTGTACCCTCGCAGGTTCTTTTTCATCCCAAGCTTGCGTTCGAGAGTTTGCAAGCACTTCAACACTACCGAGGGTGGATCACCTGAATCAGGGCGAATAACGATACAACCACCAGAGGTCTTGACCTCTTCAAGTAATTCACCACACCACATGTTCTCGATAGCGTTGTAGATATCGTAACTGTCCGAGACGCAGGCCACGACTCGACCAGGCTTGCAGAACTTCTTGACCATGTTCCGATAGGCAAGTAGCTCACGCTCACGAGTCCACGAGGTGATACTGGAGTGCTCAGCGGCTGCAATCGAATTAGCAGCCATCTTCTCTCCGTAGTAGTCACGAGCAAACATGATCCCTTCCACGGTATCCGAGCCACGGAAGTTGATGAGGTGGGACATGCCGCCGATACCAGCCGCCTCGTGACAAGTAGCGCCACGGCCGCCGAAGTCATGGAGCTTGTAGTAGATCTCCGACCAAGGGTCGTTGGCGCTCTCCATCAGGGCTTCGAGGATGATCTTCTTGCAGTAGTAGCTGAGTGTTGCTACCGTGGTTGGGTACCAATTGCGGACAATTTGAGTCTCCAACCAGCTTGCAGCCCAAAAGGTCTCGGGCCCACCGGTACTCTCCAAGGACAGAAGCATATTCCTGGTATGAACTTCAGTCCCTTCCGCTACCGTCTTGATCCGTACCGGCCAGAACCCACCATTATCCACCATCTTACGAAAACCCATCTCGGGAAAGTAGTCTGGGTCATCCGTCCCGAAGTGGCTAATGAAGAAGTCCTTGGCTTCATCAACATGAGCGTGGGTGATCGGGATGCTCAAGTACTCCTTGTTGATGAATTGCTGGCCAAAGTAGATGGTGGTGCCGAACTGACCACCACGCGACTCCAAGTGATCAAACATCGAGGCAGTCCCCGGAGGATACTGCGGAGGGTGCGTGCTCTTGTAGCTATCTACTAAAAGTATTGGATTGATTCGCATGGTGTCCTCTCATAACTCAAAGTTGAAGCCTTTTTCAACGGCTTTCTCGTATGCCTTGGTGTCAAAGCGGTATAATCGTGCGGTCGGTCCAACTCTCGACTTGGCCTTACCCGCTTCGGTAAGAATCCCCATCGAGGTGATCTTGCGTCGGAAGTTCCGCTTATCGAGGGGCCTTTGCAGGATTGCCTCGTAGAGCTGCTGAAGCTGCCCAATGGTGAAGGCTCTCGGGAGTAGCTCGAACCCAAGTGGAGCCCACCGGACCTTGGCTTGAAGTCGCTTGATCGCGTAGTCCAGAATCTTGTTGTGGTCGAAGGCGAGCTTCATCCGGGTCAGCTTCCGGATAGGAATCCACTCGGCTCGGTCAGCATCGTCACAGCCCTCGATGGTGTCGTGCTCATCCTTTCTAACGAGAGCAAAGTAGGCGACAGTGACATACCTCCCTCGTGGGTCTCGGTGAGGGTCAGCAAAGGTTCCTAGCTGTTCGAGGTACTCGAACTCGGCCTTGGTCTCCTCTCGAACCTCTCGCCGAATGGCATCCTCCAAACCCTCATCACTGATGATGTTCACGTGCCCGCCGGGGAATGCCCAAAGACCTGTAAATGGCTCCTCCCCTCGACGAATCATCAGGACTTTCAGAGGGTTGTCCTCATCCTTTGGGTCAAATCCAAAGACAACCCCATCTACTGTGAGTGCCGCCATCGGGAACTCGTAGTGGTATCGAAGTTTTCGAGTGACTTTTGCCTTTTTCTTCTGTATTAGCATGGGGAACCGTATGTGAACCACTCGGCTCGTTAGTGTCAGCATGACACCTTGTCGATGTCGGTTATACACCAACTCAGTGTCAAGTCTACACTAAATCAACCACCCACTGTTGATTACCGAATACGCGTAGTTCCTATGAGTAACGTGCATACAAACACCGGAGTGCCCGTTGATCTACCGTGCCTTCGATGCGGGTCAACTGTAGAAGTACTCATGGAATGCTCACGAACGAGTTACGATACTTCAAGAGTTCGTACTCGATACGAGAGAATCCTTGAACCTAACCCCCCAGACCCCAATGCTCCGATCCCCCTCTGTCGTGAATGCGCCGAAGACCATCATGAATACTGGGACGAGATGTGGAGCAATTACTACTCTGGTGTTGGTGTAATGTGAGGGACCATGACTGAAGTCAAATTACTTGAAGAACTGGTGTCCAGTACTCCAAATGGCGCTCGGCACTTCACATTTGAGACCAAGGATACTGACGTACGATGGCAGGTGATGCTTGGGGACCTGGGAATTCTGGTCTGTGCTCACAAGCCCGGAGAGCTGAACAAGCTCTTCATCGCAGAACCCAACTTCGTTGAGCTTTATCGAGAGTTTGAGGCCCTAAAGGTTATACTCCTAACCAACGGGTTGAGCACAACGGAGCCAGTACTCTGTTGGATTCGAGGTCTCCTTCACGCCTTCATGGCTGAGAACCCAAACCCGGTCAACTGCTCTGTGGTGATGACCGGAATGTCGTCGACTCGCCGCTAAAGCTTCGTGAGAGACTCGATGTAACGATTGACGTAGCTCTTGTCTGCATCATTCGTAGGCTGGAAGGTACTCATCGTGATGAGTACCTTCCCTTCAAATAGGCAAGCCCGGTCTCGTGAGATATGGTTTGGACCCATCTTCAAGGTGTAGTCGAGACAGGGCATGGTGCCTAGTTTGAACTGGCGAGTAGCAATGACGGTGGCGCCCTTCAACCCGCTCTGAGAGCCGTCCTGACCTGGTAATAGCACCTCACCGTAAGGGTCAGTGGATACTTCAGGGCGGTCGTACCAGAGTAAGAGGTACATCGCCGACCCATCAATGCTCTTTGCGTGGGTCATGTGCCTCGGAGCCCCAAGCATAATGGGATCGTCTTCGGACTTGCAGTCTTTGGTTGGCCACAATAGCTTGAAACCAGAACTACCTGCGGATGATGTCGGCTCGCACATGGCCCAGACATCATCCTCTTGAACCACTCGGTCTTTGTCAAGCTTAGGGGTTGGAGTCCTAAACTGTAAGTACGAGATCCCACCGAGTAGGCAAACGGCGCTGAAGAGTATGAGTCCTTTTGACATCCTCCCCAATATGTAGGGTTTCATGCGGGGTGTCAACCCCTAACCCAGGCTACTTGGCCATGAATCTGACCTAGAAGCTAATTCCCGAACAATAACCCCAAATTCATTCAAGGTTAAGCTCCTCTTCATCATGTTGACGGTATATGAGCAAAACACCACGTTCTCTGGGGTATACCCCAGAGTTGAATCAACCCTGTCTAGGGTTGCCTTGTGAGGGGACCCTGGCTCAAAAGTCAGGGCTTGGCCGCTGTAGAAGCATCTACCCTCTTGCTTGTCCCAAGTAGCTTGAATTGCTTCTAGGTTCAGGCTGAAGGGTATATCTCGGTAACTTGCAGAACTTTTACTAGCCTGTAGGACCCTAGCTATTGTGTCTCTTCTGGTGTGCTTCAGATAACGACCCTTGTTCAGATCTGATGCACAAGTTCGACATAACCCAGCTAGGCTATCCCAACTCTTCGAGTTGTAGTTGAACTCACCAAGTGGTAGCCAAGTGGTACAGAAGCTGCACCACTTGTGCGGCACACCCTCAACCACCTTATGACCAATCCTCTTAGGATCTTTCTTCCTGATTGGCACCCCGTAGTACTCCAAAATATTCCGCAAGCAGTAGGGGTCTTTGTGGTTTTCACCTAGAAGCCTAGCACTCTCTTCTAAGCTCTTACCACTTTGATACTCGGATATGGCTTTCTGAGCACTACGATAGTCATACCGTAGTGCTGATTGAAACTTACCAGTAGCTATTAGCCTAGCTACCCTGTTTGGTAGTGATAGATCACCTGTGCGGACCCCAACGACTAAGTCTGGATTGAACTTAGACCGTTCAGTTTCTGAGGAGTGATTATCAGGCTCTTTATGAACATCAACCCGTACTACCTCAATTATGCGCCCACCTACACTCATAACGCCTTGAAGCTCGTTCACGAAACGAGTGTCAGGGATTAGAACTCTCTTTGACTTACCGATCTTACCAAGAGTAAGACTTACCCAGTAATCATCTTGCGCCCCCCTAACGTATTCGGTTCCAAATCTCTGCATCACCTCACGTGGACTACAAGCCATCAATTCATGTTTTTCAATACTCAGACCAGTCTCGCTTTGCATTGCACTAACAAACAGGTCTAAATCGATAGGGGCTTCGAACCGAACTTCCTTCTTGTCAGGATCAATGAATGACTCAAGAGGTATACCGAAGATCTTGGAAGCCATCCTCTTCAGGTCATCAGCAAAGTGCAAAACCTTGAAGGTTTGACTCTGGACTTCCCACTTGCGTTGGGTGTACCAATCGGCGCTATGCTTCAGAATTAGGCCACAGAAGGTATCCTTACCGTGCCCCTTTCCCCCTGAGATTCCGTACACCTCAATCGGTCGAGTTGAGTTCTTCCTGTGGGTCATAACCCCAATACACCACAAGTAGTATATTGGGGTTGGCGCCTCGGAGTTACACCACGGTAAGGATCATCCCGAGGGTAACCCAGTCCACAAGTCGAGAGTCTTTGATACCATCAATGTCCCACACTTCGACAAAGGTTCGCTCAGTATCTTCTAAGACTCCATGTACGTTCCCAGCATCTGCCTTTAATTTACCTAGCTCCTCTTCACTCAGCCTAACCGAGAACAAGGTTGCAGACTGAGCTGCGAACGTCGCCATCTGTTGCCTAGTCTCACATAGTTGAAAGCGCTTAGGATCAATTTTCAGACCAGTCTCTTCCTCAATCTCATGGGCGATCACAGATTGCTGGTCCTCACCCGCATTGTGAGACGAACCCCCGGGAAGCTCGTATACGAACCCAGCCTCATTCCTCACTGGGCTCCGGAATTCACGAACAAGGACAATCTGGTTATCTCGATGCATGACACATGAGACAAAATCGGTCCTGCCCAACACGTACTCGTTCGACTTGAACCTCTTCTCTGATTCAACCCAAACGTTGGCGTGCAAACACCATGAGAAAACCTTATCAAGCTGTCTACCAACTCTAAATGTCCAGAGAACCTTGGCACTATCAAGGTGGTTTCCAACGCTCTTCTGGGCAACCAACCACTCTTGGAAGGTTGGGTGTGTCCAGACATGAAGGGGCACTTGAGTGTCACCCCCTTTACGGAGAGCACCATCACCAATCCGCTCAATGGCTTCCTGAAGTGTAGCCTCCAATGTACTGTAGTTGGGCACCTTCATTTTGGCAGCCATCCACTGAAGGTAGCGGACATGCTCCGCTCCAGTGGGAGTACCAAGGACACACTTCCCGGTGTCAGCCCAAAGACCCCACTCGATGTTGGTAGTCAGGGCCGGCAAGGTCTTCATGTCCCTGGGGACCCAGAAGACGATGATGTCGGCCTGATTGAGTGCGCTGGTTTCCCACTCAACCTGGTCGACGTAGTCCCCCGAGAACTTACCGTCACGGGGTTCTGGGACGAACACGTGTCCGTCGTAACCAAGCTTTTCTAGGAGTTCGAGAGCTTCAGGGCGCCAACTGGGTACAACCAACTCCCGTGGGGTTGGACCAGCTAGGAAGATGCTCTTCACGATCTCAGTGGGCAATTCCTCTTTGGCGTAGACAACCTTGAGACCTGACTTCCATACCTGGTTCGACATGGAGTCCGGTTACACCGGACGTATTACGGAGCGTCAGGTACTTCTTCGAGGTCGGTTGCCCTAGCAAACCTCACTGGGTCCTTGTGCCCGTAGGACTTACCATTCTCAGCCGTGACAGTCCAGCCCAATGGCATAGGGGACTTTGGTAGCCCATGAGCAGTATTGGATACAATCTTGACCCATACTGACTTGACCTCGATGTAATCTCCAGTGGTCACGTCGTTGACATTGCAACTATAGGCCCTAGTCTTTAGTTTCAGCATGAGATACTTCCTTCAGTCGTCGTCAAAGTTCACTGGAGTGATCTGGCCCTTCTCGACCTCTACCATGTCCTCAGTGACCTTACCGGCCTTCAAGGCATTGTCAAGAAGCTTGCTGATCATACCCTTCATCCGCTCATAAGAAGCTGAGTGGTTCGGGGCGGGCAATCTCAGGACCAAGTACATTGAGTCCGTAAGTGTCAGCTCAAGAGGGTCCTTGTGTAGGATCTCTTTCGATGCTGGGCCTATTCCGTAGAGGTTAGGCCCATACTCCACAATATTCAGGTAAAGTTCTAGAATCTTGTCCTTGGGGAGCGCGCTCTCCAACGCTACGGTCAGGATGGCCTCCTGAAGCTTCCGTCCGAGGGTGCGGGTTCTGGATAGCCAGAGGTTCTTGGCGAGCTGCATGGTCAACGTGGAGCCACCACGGAAGAACTTCCCGAGCTTGAGGTTGTCCTTCAGGGAGTTCTCGATAGCCTGAGGGATGATCCCCCGGTGGTACTGAAACCCCGGGTCCTCCGTCGTTGTCAGCGCCGTAGCCATGTTTGGTGATACCAGCTGCAGAGGAACCCACTCGGCCGTCCCCGGTCCAGCTTCACGATCGAACGGCTTACCATCCGGATGGTAAGCCACATACTTGAACTTACCTGATAGGGCTTGGATGAACTTCGGGGGTGGACCCTTGGCTAGAAGGCACTGATTCGAGATCCTGAGGCGAACATCCGGCTTTATAGTCAGGTCGATAGCAAAGTTGCCGGTGAGTTGCATCTCGGAGATGGGACCCTCCTTGAGTGCATCAGGTACGGCATCGAGCCACTTTTGACAGGGCTCTTTTCCTTCAACATGCCAGCTTCTTAGGTCAACAGTAAGTAGCGCCCCCCTTGAACTGACTTGCACAGCCCTATCAAGAGGAGCACCAATATCCACTGGACCGATGACTACATCCTTGAGTGTCAGAGGGTCCTTGTAGATACGCTTGTGAGATCCTGTTACACTGGCGGCTGTAAACGTTACGAGATTATCTTTTAGCTCGACATGAAGCCCACTCATTGTGAATGGTTCCCGCTTCAAGAACTGAAAATCAGCTATCTTGGCAATAGGATCTACTCTACCTTGCCCCATAGTGATCAAGCCAATCGGGTGTCCAAAAAGCTGGGTAATAAAGGCACTACCGTTCTCAAAAGTGATCTGGTGAGTCGATAGATCAACGCAAACGTCGCTCACTATGACCTTTGCAGGACCTACTTGAACACTGGCGATCTGCCCGCAAGCCTTACCAGGAACCATCGAGGCCCCAGTAATCTCAACCGTCCTTCCATCCATACGAAGGAAAACATTGAGGTGGTGAGCAGTGACCTTGTAACCACTGGTCTTCTTAGGTCCATCATTCTTGTTGAGAGTGATGTCTAGTGTACCGCCATCGGCATCAATCGTTCGCGCTTTGTTACAAGCAAGAACTTGTTTGAGGTCGCCGTAGGTGTTGGCAATGTTGATGTGGACCCCGCTCAACTGAATGCAATCCAAACTTCTCAACCTAGCTGAATCTACCTGAACCCCTTGGACCTTGTGGTTGATGTAGTACTTCAGCAGTAGGGGGCTGGCTAACCAACCCCCTAAAACCAACAGTACTACGAAGCCAACGAAGAAGCAGATCCAGTTTAATCGAGTCTTCACCGTAGCACCCTAACCCAAGTGCTGGATAACAGCAAGACGCTTTCGTACGAAGCAAAACCCTCAACTTGATTGGGATACTTTGGTTTTCCTGGCATGAAGTTCAGTGATGAGTTGGTTTCTGCCCTTGACAAGACAGGTTGAACGAATCCCAATCTTATCGTCTTGAGTGACCAGTACCAAGTTGAGGCTAGGTAGGTGAAAGTACATTCCGATGATGGGTCGTTCCCCAAGGCGAGCGAGAGCCTTGGGGACATCCAGGAAACAACTAGGCCCGTTGTCAGCCTCCCCTGGTAGGATGAGACCTGGACCAGACCCACAACAAGTACCATCCTCTCGATAGTGCAAGACCCGGGGACCCCGCTTACCATCGCACTCGCACTCTACAAAGTATGGGATACCAGCATCCTCGGCTGTCTTTTTGATGGCTCCACACCAACCCTCAGCCATCATGGAGAGGCCCTCAATGAAGGCTCTCTCCATGGCTAATGGTACTGAGTTGTCAGGTTTCTTCTGGTCAGGCATTAGATCTTGATGGCAATCTCGGTCATCTTGACTTCGCAAGCAACGTCCTGCCCACCGAGATTCACCGTCAAAGTGTTTTCGTCAAGGGAGCTGAACTCACGAAACCAGACTTGGCCTACGATCACGCTGAACTTGATACAGGCCATCTGATACATGAACTGACGAGCCTTCTGGATTGATGCTTTGGCCTTAGCTTCAATCCAGGCCTTGAAGGCAACATCCTTGTTGACGGCCTTCGTGTACTCATCACTGGCAAGGTACTTTTCTACCTCTTCCACCGCCGGAGCCATGAGCGCCCCAAGAGACGTTTGCTTCTTCTTGGAGGCGAACCTGTCCCGCACATCCGAGACCTTGGGTAGCGACGACTTGAAGCCCGGGATGACAACATCAAGTTGCTTGCCCATGTACTCATCCGTTGCCTCAGCTTGAGTCGTGTGGGGTGGCGCATAGCCGTTGTAGTTGAACCCTTGTTCGAGCAACCACTTGGCGCCCTCCACCCCGTACTTCTCCTCATCCTTTGCTGAGGCCTTCTTGGGGAACCTGGAGTCCAGGTATTCCTTGTAGACCTTCTGGTCTGCCTTGGTGCAGAGCAATTGGTACTGAAGCTCGAACAACTCCCTGGCGCTCACTGAGGACACCATCTTGCGGTTGATGACCGGAAGGGCGCGCAGGTCAATCACTCCCGTTACGAAGTTGCCAGCCATCGAGATGTTGGAGGGCTTAGCCTCAGCTGGTAGCAACTCAGCCAACTTCTTGGCTGTCTCCTGAGTAACCCGTACCGGAAGAACTTCAACGTTCACCAGACCGTCCTTGATGATGGTCCTATTCCTGTAGACAAATGTAGAGAGTACTTTGGGGATCTTCACGTACTCTGGACCTTCAGGAAGACGAGCACTCAAGTCGACAATTCCAGGCATCTTGAGGTTGATAGAGACGTTCGGGCGGTTCTCGTTGTAGACAAGATTCGAGATTGAATACCCATCAGGAGCTTTATCGGCTTCGAACTTCAAAGCCTCTTTCTTCGAACCAAGGATAGCAGCCAACTCCTCTTGGAGTTTCTTGAGATCACTGGCCTTAATTTTGGGCTTGGCCATCTTCGCGTTGATCTCGTCTACTTTGGCTTGCTCTTCAGGAGTCATGACCTCGTCAGCATCGATACGACTCCGACCGATCTGATTGTACTTGAAGCTCGGGTGATCCAACAGGACGTGGTTATCGTCGTCACTGGCTAGGAGCCGTAGCAAGTCGAGGATAGTGTAGGCGTCGTCTGCAGGAACCTTGGTGGGGTCATAGCCCTTGGTGTACCGGAGGTCCTTCTTGACAGTCGCCTCCTTGGCATAGTCCATGAACGAACTATAGAGTTGCTTCCCGAAGCAACAGGCGAACCGTTCGATGAGGTAGACGTCCCCAACACCCTTCAGGAGCGCCAGGACTACATCCGAGTTCATACGGACTGAGTAAAGCGAGATGGCTGCATAGGAGGCTGCAAGCGCTTCCTCACTGGACTTGTTGTTCAACTTGTCCTTGTATGGGTGAGGATCCTCAGCGAGATACCAAAACTCTCGAGTGTCTTCCGGAAGGCTCGCCTTGAAGTCTTCAACCCCGTAGGTGGTCAACTCACCATCCTTCAGGGTGAACACGAAGCCATTGATAGGCTTCTCTGGGATTCGAACTTCGACCTTAGGGGCGCCAGAAAGCTTCTTTCCCAAAGAAGCTTCGAATGTCGGCTGGTAGCTGTCGAAGTTTGCAGCGAATAGCAACTGCCCTCCGGACTTTTCAGCCATTGCTGTCAATAATGGGCGGTCAGCGTAGTAGCCGTACTCCACGAAGGTAGCCGCCGCTAGACCACCAGCAGTCTCCTCGACCGTCTTGAGAATATCCTGGCGAGACCACTGGTTGTCGCAACCATCGGACATGAAGAACAGAGAGAAGATACTGCCTGGTATCTTACCCTTGATCTCGGTGATTAACTTAGACACCTCCATAAGAGGCTCTTTGAACCCGGTCATCCCAATGGGATTCAACCACCGGTCGATAGCTTGATTGACCAAGCTCAAATCGGTCAAAGTAGCCACGGGCTCCGCCTTGAGGAGGACACCGCACTGCCCGCGCCCCGAGAACCAGATAATCGAGATCGTGTCCTTTGGACCCAAGAGTTTTGGCAGCTTCTTCTTGAGTTGCTCACGAATCTTAGGAAGTTCCCAAGACATAGAACCGGAGCAATCGATTACCGCTATGTGGTTGGTTGCAACATCAACCGACTTGGCCTGAGGAGCTGCCGATACTGTGGTACTCTTTAGGGTAATCCTGTCCGATACTTTGATTTCTGCCATTGGTGCTTGAGTCCTTTCGGTTGGAGAAGGACATTACACCGAGTGATGGGTCAAGTCTATCGGATTTATTCGGGATATGATGTCAACTGGAAGGTGTTTTCAGCCTTAGGGCCTATCCCATTGCATTGGTCGCAAATGGCTTTAATCACTGTCTTTGGACCCATACATCTGCATTGGCTGATTACCGTGTTACAGATACTGCACTCGACGAGGTAGTGCTCTTTGGGATCTGTCGGGATTAGGTCCGCTATTGAATCTACCTCCCCCTTCATGACTCTGGCTACTATGGCGCGAACGATAGGGTCCATCACCTAGGAGAAACCATAGAAGGACTAGAGCGTAACTTGATTGAACCTTCGAGATGGTCTCAGTGTCAGTGCATGCTCAAGGATACCGGTGGCCCAAGAGTTCCACCCTTTGGAGGTGGGTAGGCTGCTAGCCAAGGGCAGAATGTACTTGCGCGTGCTGGCGGAGTACCGGTCCCACCAGGCATGATCATGCTTTGGGGACTCTCGTAGGTTGCAGGTTCTGTCAATGCACTTGAGCAACTTGACTCGTGGAGTGGAATTGATAAGGCGCGCTAGATAAGCATCCTTGCTCTCGGTCGTACTTCGAGAGATATCTACCACGTCCATAACGATCTGAGCATCAACACCCTGGAATAGGAGGTCCTCTTCAGTTACAAGAGTCCCCCCGCGCAGGTAGCCATCTTCTAGGATGTCGTGAATCCAAGCAAATCGAATGAGGTAGTCGGTAACCTGAGCCTCAGGCTTGCAGACCACGAACTCTTCTTGGATGACTCGAACCAAGTCTTGGGGGTGAGCCCAAGCAGATCTCGGGGATCCTCCAGGAGGAATACTCTTCCGGAACCCTGTCATCCAGAGTTTAGCTAGGCGTTCTTCAAGAAGACCCACGGGAAAATCTCCCGTGACGATTATGACAGATTTGCGCGATGGATCAACCCCAAGAGGTTAATAGCATCTCCTGAAATAGAGCATCGATCTTCTTCCTGTCTGCTGATAGAGGAAGAGTTGATTTCTTGGCTAGCTCTTGCATCTCGCGATCCATGTCAACTGACATCTTCACTACCTCTGGATACTCATACTTACCGTGACGGATCTCTAGTAACTCAGCCGCATCAGGACGTCGAACACGGACTACTCCTTCAGTCAGGATCTCCCTACAAATCCGGAATAACCTAACAAGGTGCATGCAATGCTTGGTGTCGTACCCGTATTTAGCCTCGAGTTCAGCCCGAGCTGGGTTACGAGTTTTCTGCCACTCAAGGTAGGCATTCCAGTTGTTGAGGGCATTCGTATAATGACGCTCCTTCTCCAGCAATAGGATGAAGTTGGTGTCAAAACCCAACTTGTTGGCAGCCGCTGGATAGAGCTTGTCGTGGGCCTCATCCCAATTCCACAGGGTGATATCCAAGAGCCGACGGAAGAACTCGTTCTTGATGTCGATCCTAGTCGAAGGATCCACCCCTTCGAGCTTTCGCCACTCCCACTCATCAACCTGCTTCTGGACAGCTGCTTTGGCAGCCTGAAGTTGGTTGGCTGGAACCTCATCTCGAGTAGGGAGTCCAAACTCTGTTCGAGTGGGTGGGGCCTTTGGTGGATCCCTCAACCACTTGTAGTGGGTGTTGATCCTCTTCATTTGCTGCATTGCGTAGCCGCTGAAGGAAGATCGACTACGCTTGCTCAAGAACAAGTCTCTGTTGTCGAGTAACTTTTGACCGAGCGGGGTTACCAGCAAGTGGTCCTCCGGCTCCGTATAAAGCAACTCAATCACATTAGGGTTATTGTCGATAGCCAGCAGGAAGAACTTCCTCAACTCGAAGATCTTCAGGTCCGGTACCTTTTGCTCAAGCTCATCAAAGCGCTCAAAACCCAAGTGATACCGCTGAGGGGCAATACACACCCCTCGGATATCCATATCACTCTCGGGGAGTGCGGTCCCGTAAGCATGCGACCCATGGCGGGTGAAGTAAATGATGGACTCTGGTAACCAGGTGAGGTTACCAGAGTATTCAAACTTGAAGGGAGTCAATCAGCTGGTTCTCTCTTGGGTGCTGACAAGACCACGGGGGTCTTTGGGGCTGTCTTGAGCGTGGTACTAATTGGTTCAGGTCTGACCAGATCTGGACAGACAAGGCGCTGGGGAAGCTCGTAAGGGAAGGTTGAGATCCTAGGCTCACTGTAGACCAACCCAGTCTGATTCACCTTGGTGGGGTTGTTCATCTCCACGAAAGTTCCCTCAGCGTCCGCCGGTGAGTAGAGCCCATTGGGATCAGCTTGAGGCATGGCAAGCCAATGATCAGTAGCCCGTTTAACGATCTTCTGTGGACTTGTTCGTTGGGTGGCATAGGGCATTGGATATGCCACCGAAGTCTCAATGAATGTGAAGCACCGGTGGTAGTCACTCCACAGGTAAGTCCAAGTCATGAGTGTTTGATCTCGTTCCTCTAGGATCCGATTCGACATCCGCAACTCACGGAAGTTCTTGATCCCGGGCATCCCGATCTTCTCGACGCCCTGCATGAGAAGCGTTTCTTGACGCTTACTTGTGATTTCGTCACTGCTCTGTTGCTGCGGACCACACGCGACAAATAATGCCCCAAGGAACGAGAACAAGAGGGCTACTACGACATGACTGAATTTCATTTGACTGGAATCCTTACTTGTTGTTGACGAAGTTGGTCAAGGAACTGTTGCAAGTCGAGGGGTAGCTTCGCTTCATCATCGGCGCCTACAGTACCGAGGATGACCCCCGCCAAGGCGTTCTGATGAGGAGGATCCGCCTGAACGTACTCGGTCTGAAGACGACGCATCTCCTTGACCAAACCGTCCTTGTAGGGCTGACTCTCCTTCTGGGCGATGTAACGAGCATTCTCCATCGGAGCCCCGAATGCCCGAAGCAAGAAGAACTCGTTACCCTGTATAACCCAGGACAGGGCCAGTATGCCTATGATCATCCCTACAATACTGAAAACAATCGCCTTGGTACTCATCTGGACCTACCTTTTGGGTGATAGTTACACCAAAGTAGCCAGTAGTACAAGAAAAAGTTATACCGCGGCGATTCGCCCTTTATTGCGTCTGGGCGTGGGTGGTTTTAAGGTAGGCTCAAGATTCTGGCTGACCTGTTCAAGTATGTCCTCTAATTCCAGCTCATCTGTATAGCTGACCCCGTCATCAAGATCCACGATATCTACTTCGAACGATGAGCCATCGATAACCAAGTACCCAGGATGAAGACCATCGTGGACTTCCCGATGGCAATTGGCGCAGAGCAGGTGACACTTATCCAATTCAGCCTGGATGACCTCGAATGAAATTATCCGGTCGGAGATGTTGAACTCCTTATTCAGCGGATCTGGATGGTGAAATTCGAGTGCACCCAAGCACTTTTGGTACCCACAGATCTCGCACTTCCCACCCTTGTAGGCAACCGCCTGCTCTCGGAGAGCCCTTCTTTTCAAGTTGGCTCTCCGACGTACTTCCCAACTGTCATCGTAATCTTCAGGAGGCATGCACATAGAGACATTTTATAGATAGAAATTTGGCCAACCTCATCAAGGTAAGTAGGGTGACCTAATGCAAATAACACCATTTCATCAGGACGCATTGCGAGTACTTCAATCAGGACCTTGGGACCCAACCACATTTGGAGTTGTCAGTGTTTATGTCACCGAGGAAGGGAGTCACTTGGAAGCGCACATTGACTTGATGACGGAGAATCCTATTCAGTTCGAGATCGATTGCTACGAGTGGAGAGGGACAATGCTGTATCTGAGCACCCGCGGTGTCATGAAATGGGTTTTCAAGGCCTTGGATTGATAGCACTCGGTGTACCAGTGGGGGCATGACAACAGCAGAACCCGTAGTTAAGTGGGCCGGTGGTAAGAGACAGATACTTGCCCATATCCGCAGGCGACTATCTAAGAAGATCGCTACCTACTACGAACCCTTCATCGGTGGAGGGGCTGTATACTTTGCACTCTACAACCGCAAGGTGTTCGAGCGCGCGGTCATAGCCGATGTGAACCAGGAACTCATTGACACCTATTTGCTACTTGCTGATGGTCGAGTTGATGAGTTAGTTGCTATCTTGAGGACATATCAGAACAACCGTGAGTTTTTCAATCAGATTAGAGCACTCAACCCATCTGAGCTAACTCAAGTGCTCAGGGTAGCGCGGTTCCTATTCCTGAACAAGACAGCATTCAATGGGTTGTATCGAGTCAATGGGAGTGGTGGCTTCAATGTCCCATTTGGTGACTATGCAAACCCAAACTTCTGTGATGCCCAAAGGTTCAGGGAAGCTGCGCGGGCTCTCCAAGGTACACTCATCAAGTGCGTGGACTACGAGAGCGCTATAGCCGATGCCAAGCCTGGGGACACCATCTATTTCGATCCCCCCTACCTTCCCAAGAGTGAAACTGCAAACTTCACAGCGTACACTGACAAGGGGTTCGGTATTCAAGAGCACACTCGACTCGCGCGAGTCTTCAAGGAGAAGGCCGACGCTGGGGTCTCGGTACTACTATCAAACTCTGACACCAAGATAGCTCGAGAACTATATCGGGGCTTCAGGATCTCACGAGTCCAAGCCGTGAGATCCATCAACAGTGATGGAGACAAGCGCGGCCCCATCGGAGAGCTACTCATCAGCGCTAACCTCTGAGGTCAGCTGGAAGATTGCGCTGATTAGCAACCACGTAGTTGTCAATGAGTTCTAGGATCTTCAAGTAGGGGTTGTAGTGTCCCTCCTCTACTTGAGTGGTAAATCCGGCAGCCTTTGTGTGCCCACCACCCCCATAGAACTTAGCCAATTTAGAGACATCGAAGGCTGTACGACTTCGACAAGAACAGACCAACTTCAGGCCTTTGCTGAACTCTGTTGACCATTGCTCCCGATCAGGGTCTACTTCATTGTAGTAACTGAATCCGACGACAACGTCTACCTCAGATGCCTCACCGAACATCTCGGCCGCGTCACTTGAATTGGATGCCCCCTGGAGGATAGCCACTCTGAGACCATTGATACTGGTTCGAAATGAACCACCAACCGCTTTCGTGATCTTGCGCATGTGCTCAGCAAACAGCATGTCCCCGACACTCTGGCGGAACTTCCATCGGTCGAGGTCCCCAAAGATTGGAGCCTTCAGGCACTCCTCTTCTCCGAAGAACATCACCCAAGAAGCTTGGGCACAGGATTCAGCCCAACGCGGGCTCTTAGTCTGCCAGGTGTCTCGGATACCAGCCACAAGGGCGAAGTCAGCTACTTCGCCCATTGGGCCAAGTAGCGGAACCCATACCTCTCGATAGGCTAGGACTGCCCCACAGACTCCAGGTTCTACCTTCTCGTCCGCGAACACCCCATGCTCCCCGAACTTAGCAACAACATCCTGAGCCCCCTTGTGATGGTCTAGAACAATGGCTCCAGCGTCGACGAACTCCTGAACTCTATCATGTGGAGGAGTGGCGTCACAGAACAACATCCCAGGGATAGCTTGGAGGTTAGTATACTCGTTTGTTCCATACTGGAGGAACACAACAGGACGATTGAGAGCATGCTTCAGGATCATACCTGAAGCAGTACCGTCAGGGCAGTTCTTGTGAACTAGGATTGTGTGAACGTTGTTAAGGTCTTCGAGAGAGAGCGACATCCCCCTCGGTACACCGACTAACGCTCAGACTTCCTCAGTGCATCTTGCTTGGTACGAATCTCGTCAAACAGTATGTTTCTAAGTGACTGAGAGACAATCTTCTCACGCTCTTCTTTGGTGCTCGAGTACCAAGCGTTCAAGTTCCCCGTACTAGTTAGTCGACTCAACTCAGAGAGTAACTTCTTCTGAAGATCATACTCACCAAACTGAAGTGGAGCTTCTACAAACTGGTTAGCACTCGGGCTCCGTTCCTCTTCCGGGATCTCTTCAAACTGCTTTGAAAGCTTGGTGGCAACTCTCATAGCCTCCAATGACTTTTCGAATGCATCAATCGCTTGCTCTTCAAGAGCGGTGTCACCAGCAAAGATAGAGTTGCACAGTAACCTGAAAGCATCGAACCCAGCCATAAAGGCTGTGAATTGAACCTGAGTTTTCAGCTCAGGCATCGATTGCTTCATAGCCTGAGCCATGATGTTCATTGCGTTGTCGGGAAGCTGTTCAGTAGGCATAGTCTTCACGATACTGGGGTGTTGGGGGTTGCGTCTGCTAACTTCTTGCAAAAGGCGTCTGCAACCGCCTCAGCCTTCGAGATCGATACACCATAGGCTCTAAAACCAGCTACTAGTGTGCCACGAATGAGTTGTAGTGCGGTGTCTTTGTTGCTCATAAGACGAGCGCAAGGTTTGCACAAGGCAACCTCGAAGGGAACCTTACCGCCTGACATCCTTGCTATAGCCGCGGTCTCAGTCTCCTTGACCTTGAAGACTTCCAACTCACTGACTTCACGCTCACGACCACAGATAGCGCAATTGTGCTTCACACCCTATCTCCGTATTCCCTTAGGATAATCCCATCCAGGGTATCCAAGTCGATCTGTTCAGTACAGACCTTGTCGGCCATGAGCAGAGCAGCACCAATCGGCATAGTTAGAAGTTGGAGCTTGAACTTTCGGAGCAACAACTCTTGCTCTCGATGAAAGGAGTCAACCACCCTCTTCCTAGGAAGTAACTTGGTTTTTGTACTGGAGATCCTATGAGGATGGCAGTAGTGTGGGTCGCTTGTAGCGTAGTAGGACCTGCAGATTAGAGGGCGGGTAGAGTAGACGGTGCACTTGTTATCAGTACCCAGGAGTGGACAAGGGATCAACGCCCTAAGCCACACCTCAGGAGTCAACTCGAACTGCATTTCAGCTGACTTCTTTAGCTCTTCCTTCAGCTTCAGCGACCACTTACCCTGCTTGACCAACCACCGGTAGATAGTGATGCCCTCCAGAATCGATATAGCTACTGGATGGTGACAACACCACGCGCAACCAGGAGTACAAGTGACAGGTCCTTTTGAGACCTTGAAGTCAAATCGAACCTTGCGCTCGAACTCAGTCATCAGGTTAACTCGAAGCAAGTTCACCTTGTTGACCGAGGACTCGATGAGGATGGGAAGGTGGCGTTTACTTGTCATTCGATTCGAACCCCTTCAAGATTCTTGAGTATCTCGTGTAGGGTTCTGGACTTGGTGCTACTGCAGCCTTTGCTGCCTTGCGCTTAGCTACGGTTCCAATCGTCTGCTGGACTGTAACTCGAATGACAGAGCCATTCCGATGGGTAGCTAGGATAAGAACCCCAGGACGAATCTTGCACGCAGGGTTCACGAAGAAGGATCCACCCTCGCGTAGTGGATCACTTGGAATCCAATCAACCCAAGGTTCGAGGACGATCTCACCCCTCCCAGGAAGCCCAGGGATCACCATCTTCACGAAAGGGCCAGCAGCTGACTTGATCGGAGCAGTCAGTAGCTGCCACTTCTTTGATGGGTTGACGATGACCTGAAGATCTTCGGGATTAGTAGTCTCGAACTCACGGGGTAGTTCGACGCGTTCACCAAGCTGATTGAACAGGGCTACTACGCGAGCTGCCCTGTCGTAGCTTAGAATGAACCATCGCTGGTCCTTGTAGTTTACGAGATCACCTACGTCCACAATGGGAGTATACACCATCGGAGGAGGGGCCAAAAGATAATCTTGGCCCCGTGGGCTAGGCTAGTCTAATCGAGTGGAATACTGCCACTCATCATCTGATCCACAGTAGAGAATGACTCGGCAACACTAATCGGAGGAGGAGCTTCAGACTCACCTCTTGGTGGTTCCACCTGCTCTTCTACTTCTTCTAGAACAGGACTTACAGTTGGACTAGCGGTAACCGATGACTTTGGTGTCGGCTCAGGTTCTTCAGTGTCAGGCTTGGGGGGCTTCGAACCACCCTTGGTCGAATTAAACTTACCCGTGTAGTAAGGGTTGGTCGGATCAAGATGATAAACCCCACGCTCCCCCTCCTTGCGTTGGAAGATGTCGCCTTCACTCGACAAGGTGAATCGAATATACCCCATAGGATCTCTAGAGTTTGGCAGCCAACCCTTGGCTTTCAACAATTCGTGAATCTGTTGAGCCTTCATATCCTTGTTGCGCATCACAATCTGGATGGCATCAATGATCCGCGGTGCCTTTCCGCTCGCTACTTTGATTGGCTTAGTCGGTGGGGTCGACTTCTTATGCTTCTTCTTTTTCTTGCTAGTCGAGGAAGTACTCACAGAGGTTGCGGAGTGGTGTTTGGTTGAGCTGACGGGGTGAGTTTCAGTACCGAGTAGCGTAGTGATAGTTGAATCACCATCAACATCGATATGCAAATCATCTATCCCGGCAATCGACTTCTTAATCTCTGAAATCCTCTGATTTGAGAGAGCCAGGACCTTCCTTTGGAATTCAATCTCGATGGCCAGAAGAGCTTCCAATCGCGACCTATGAAGGTCTGCAATACTAGTTGGCATAGTCCGATCCTTTCAGATGTACCTCGACCCGAGTTGGGACTTTATTAGACAGGCGAGCGAATAGTACTTTAGGACCAATTAGGGTGCAAGCCTTAATCCTAGATTCGGGTTAGTTTCACTTTAGGGAAAGTCGGTCTATGATCTTCAGATGCAACAAGCTTTCGGAACCTTCGTGAATGCTGTCAAAATTACATTTTTGCACTTGAAAACAAGTGGCAAGAACACCAGGGCCGGCCTTAAGACCATCGCAGTGTTCGCATAGATCAGTACCAAAGTTTGATCGATATCGGAGACGCGCACCCTCGTTCAAAGCTTCGTGGTACGCGGCCCTTAGATCTTCAGCTGCAAGATAAGCTTTTTCGAAGTCCCCTTCAAGGAAGGCCTTGAATAGGGTCTCAGACGGGTCAACTACTCGAGTACCCGGAATTCTCGTGCCAGGTCTGTGTCCGAGATGATCCCGTAGCCTCGAAGAATTTTCTCTGACCGACCCTCCTGAATTGCCTTCTTGAGAGAGTACGTCCGCTGGTCTCCTGTCTTCTCCGCCAACCGAATCGCCTTCGAAGCTAGAGTGTCCCATTCCGCTGGGCTCTTTGGTAAATTGGACTTCTTCTCCGTCATCAATCTTGTTTTCATTAGTCATGATCCCCGAGAGAATCCTCAAGTTTTTTCAGTTTCGAGTCAATAACCTCATCCCCTTGATACAGCAGCCTGAGGATCTCCTTTACCACTAACTCGCATTGACCTTGGCGTATCACTAAGGATTCAAAGGTATTCTTGATGTGAGTGACACTTTCGAGCAGGCCCTCAGCACCCTCCAAGTCTCCAACCAACGCTTCCATCTTGTTGGCAGCAACGATGAACTCATTGATCTTAGGAGCTAGTTCAGTCAGACTACTGAGGCTTGATAGGCCTTCAATAACCTTTAGAGGATTGCTGATCCCTTTGCGTTCTTGTTGGCGCCGGATTTTACGTAACGCACTCATCGATCCGTCGTGCTCCCACGATAAATTGTGTAGTATGGAAGACAGTCAGCCTTGTTGAACTCACTCTGAGCTAGGTCATCCTCTTGCGTAGTCGGCAGCAAGGGTACCTGCTCCAAGAGTTGAAGGATCTCAAGGCAAGTCGTCACGCGTGCAAGATCTAGCCGGGCTTGTGGGTTGTGCTGGATGATATCCACTACTTGAGCCTTACCCACTCCACCCTGATCTAGCATGCAAACTCCGCCTTCAAACCAGTAGTTGTTACTCACATCCCCGTCACACAACGAGGGTACTACCATCCCCTCGCAACGGTCCCAGCAGCTTGGTTCGGTGTCTGACATGATCCTCAAGACACCGAACAGACAAGAATTTCATCGGGGGAGCCACTCCATCTTGAAGACTCCTTTGGACTCTCCTGAAATGACTACATGATAGTTGACCCCATTGAATATTTTTCTGGATGCTTGGTACGATGGACTATCGTGAGTTCTGACAAACTCAACTACCCTAGCTATGAAGTCATCTGGGTTACTTGTCTCAACCGATGATTCTGCCTCTTCAAGAGTGAAGTCTGGTGAGTTAGCGTTGAGTGCTTCTTGCAGTGGTGATAATTCTTCGAGATCCATGGCTAACCTTGCAGAATCTTCAGGTGCTCTCTACTTGAATCACTTCGATGGTGGTTATTCGAGCGATCAGCCGCATAGCAGTATTTACACCCGACGCTGCACGACTCGTTGATTCCAAAAGGATCCACCATCAAGACACAACCGCATCCCTCCGACGGGGGCTTGTCACGCTTCGGGAGAGCAAAGTCCTCAGGTGGAGCGCAAACCCCAGATCCAACATTAGGGTGCAGGTCAGGATGCTGCATTAATAGCTTGTCTTCATTGCACAAAAGGACCCTGACCCCATACTGTTGGGCTACTTCACCCATCTGAACCAATATGTCCAAGCGATCACCCTCCGAGCGAGTCTCAGGCATCAAATCATTCTCTTGAAGGAACGAGGCATAGACCCTCTTCATTCCTTCTTCCGAAGACCGAGCCATAATGAGCTGAAAGCGCCGGATTAGTTCGTCTTGGGGTAGTATTGGGATCGGAGAGAACCTCCAGTAGACATTATCAGGACCTAGTAGATGATTGGCCAACGACAGTAGGTTAGCCCCATTGTTGATGTCAGGAGCCTTGGGCTCGACTTCTTCCCACCCCGTCACCGTGACGTGGAGCTTGACCTTGTACCCCTTCTCAGGCAAGTTCTCCCAGATGACATTGGTTGGATCTTTCGTCCAAAAGATCAGACCAAGGGTGTCATCGGCGCGCAGAGACCACCGATAGGGTACCATCTGCTCTGGATGAAAGCCTAGCATCTCCCTTTGCTTCATGATTGCTTTGAAAAAGTCCCACTTGTCCATTGGGACATCAGTCCAGCGTGAGAGCGAGTACGGGAAGTTGAGTTCCTTCCCACTGAGTGCTTTGGGGTTAGCCATCGTGGATCAGAGTACCCTTTAGAGCCGGTGTATTCAATTGGCAAATGGGAAGACTAAACGATCTAGTGACCGAATCGTACAAGATTGCTATGGAGCATGGGTGGCATGACGAGGAGAGATCTCTTGCAGCTCTCACCTTGCTCATGCAGAGTGAGGTAGCCGAGATCCTAGAAGAGTATCGAAAGCACAAGGGACTCACTGAAGTCTGGTATGAAGTGCACCACGAAGCTGATGGGTGCCACTACACCACGATCGGCGCACCCGGTGACAAGCCTTGCGGAATACCCGTTGAGCTTGCGGACCTGGTAATTCGTATAGCTGACTACTGCGGAAAGTACAACATAGATCTGGAGACTTACGTCAAGAACGGCCCACAACCACTTACAGAGGCTGACTTTGAAGAATGGTTGGCGCGCATTAACTACGCTCTGTCCAAAGCTTGGTCAGATCACGTACTAGGGATGGCTTTCTGGATGGCTGTAGCCGTGACTTATTCCTTCCAAATGGCTGAGGTCGTTGGTATAGATCTATGGGCAGTCATTGATGAGAAGACCGCTTTCAACCGGACAAGGCCCTATCGTCATGGCGGCAAGAAAATCTAAGGCTCCAAAGGCCCCGCCGCCGGAATACGAAGAACTTCGTCACACCAAGCCATTTATCATAGGGGCCGACGAGTGCGGGTACGGTAGCTGGGCTGGTCCCCTCATAGTTTGCGCGGTTGCGGTCAAGCACGATTGGCGACCGCCCAAGGACTTAAATGACTCGAAGAAGGTCCGCCCCAAGAAGAGGGAGGAGCTGTTCGGATGGCTGAAGTCCAGGGTACCCTATGCAATCGCCATGGCTCAATCGGAAGAAATTGACCGTCATGGGGTCATGCTGTCCTTACGCCGGTGCTACCGAGAAGTGGTCCAGTCCATCCTCGCCCAGTACCCGGAGTCGCTCATCATACTCGACGGTGAAGTCAAACTACCCGGAGTTAACCACCTGAACTTCCCTGAAGCCGATGGCATTGTCCCCGCGGTGATGGCAGCCAGCATCATTGGCAAGGTACTACACGACCGTTACATGTGGCAGCTGGCCGAGAAGTACCCTGGATACAACCTCCACGAGAATCAAGGATACGGAACCAAAGAGCATCAGGAAGCTATCAAACGCCTAGGGGTCACTCCAATCCATCGTATCACCTACATCAAGACAGAGAAGCTCAAGACCATTGAAGAGATGCAGGCGGCGGATGACGTTGGGATCTCTCTCAGCTAGCATGTGCAAGGGTTGCAGATAGGACAGACGTCATCCCCATGCTTGTCACACTCGATGGGGATGGCGCAGCTTATTGCTAGCCTCAAGGGGCAGTCCTCCTTGTGTTGTCTTACCAGCTCACAGACGCACTGAAGGTGACCGCAATCGCAGTCCTCGACCCTACCGGCCTTCTTGAAGTCCTCCAGGCTCATCTCTCTAGAACCTGGAGGGAGCACACCGTTCAAAACGCAGTCGGCTTGCTGTTCTGGTGTTGTGGAAGCTGGGACTATAAGGACCTCGGGGAACCTCATGGGCGCACCCGCTGAGGGTCTTTGGTGAGCCGCCAGGTGTCCAACTCGAAGTCAGGCGGTAGCTCTCCTCCCACCAAACCCTTGATAACAGCAGCCACGTCCTTCGGAGTAAAGCTGTTCTTGTGGAGGGGGGCACTGTCGTGGTTGTCCTCGTGATCCCGAGTCCACAACTTGGACTCGAATCGAGCACTCACGTACTTCTTTGAATCCATTCGGAATGTGAGTTTAACAACCTTTGAGGTCTCACCGTCAAGATGGGAAGACCCGAACTTGATGACATACGGGTAGGTTCTGCCTTCTACGAGTATGCTCTTCTTACCTGGCATCGTCATTGCCAGGTAATTATACAGAAACCGTATTCAAAGTAAAGAAGACAGCTCGGATACTGGCATCTTGCCCTTGGGGCCCGTGATTAACCCTCGTTCAATGGGCCAATCTTTGGGGGTTGCAAGCAAGCTTATGTCCCGCCCACGAACGAAGGCCTCTGCAATAGCAAAAGACACCCCCTTCTGTAGTCCAGTGGCATCTCGAATACTATCCCCGACGCGCTCCGCCTTGTGCTGTTTCGTCTCTTTGGGTTCGTACTTGAAGGCCGTGTGGTCAGTAGATGCCGCTTGGTACCTACTAGCTACTCGCTGGATGATGCAGAGATAGTCGGACATCACTTCTCCAGACTCAGATCACAATTCCAAGCTCACCGAAGTCCTCGACTACCTTCAATAGGCTGTCAGCATCATGTACATCGTCAGTGATGAGCCGCCTGAGTTCACGGTCACGAATCTTGCGATTGATGTCATTGAAGTCATCAAGTAGGTTATCAACTCCAGCCAATTCCTGGGAGACCGAATCTAATAGGCGATCCTTATCCCGCCTCCACTCGACTAACTTGGATTCCAGGTCTTCCGGAAGAGACATCGCTTCCATATACTTGGAAGCAACTCTCTTAACAAGCAGAGCGTTGTAGAATCCAAGGAGGGGTTGAGCTGCAGCTTCCTTCTTCAGGTATTCCTCTGTCGGCTTGTGACAACTCGGAGAGCCAGGATTCTTGTGCTTGCAGTAGATGGACCAAGCGGTTGCCCAAGCCTGTTCATCACTATACCCCGGGTTGCTTTTCTTGACTTCTTTGAAGTACTTATCTACTGGGCTAGGCATTTGTTATTACCCCTTTACAATAACTAGATCTCGCAAGCGAGCATCGTTTGAATCTGCACGGAGTGTCCAACGTGCTCCTACTGCCTTCTGATCCCGACCGTTCCCGTCCCACTCGATATGGCAACCAGGAATGTCTACCTCAGTATCAGCCGTGATATCAGTCACCCCACGAGCATTGAGCTGGTTTAGTCTAGTAATCCTCTTAGGGGGAGCGGTTGCAAAACGGGATGCCACTTTTGAGGCAAGTACTGCGTTTTCAAACTCTCGGACTGGATCAAGATTTTCCATATTAACCTCTGTACCGCCTAACCACTCTCGAGATGATATCGATGGAAGCAACCTTCTCGGACCCCCCATCATTATTCTTGACGAACCAGATCTCACTAACTCCAGACAAGTCAATCTTCACAACATCTTCGTCGTCACCGACTGGCTCTTCTGTGGTGGACTCTTCGTCTTCTGCAGGCTCTTCCTCTGTAGACTCGTCGTCACCCTCATCCAAGTAACCCAAGGATGAGTCCAGAGCATCATCATCGAAGTTCTCCAACTCCTTGGCTACCGATGCTGTGATGAAGTTACCTAACACCTCATCAGTGTCAGGCTCGCCACCCTTGGAAGCTTCCTCAGCGTACCGGAACAACATGACCTGCGGGTTGCCTGTCGATGCCAAGTGGGACATCAGACCTTCAACTCCGTGCCCTATGTGACCTAGCTCATCCAGAACATGAAGATGCCCCATAGCGCGCGAGACTGCCTTCAGAGCGATGTGGCGTGACATCCCTTTGATGAGTGCACCAGCCGCACCTAATGGCCCACTAGAGGTCAAAGCTGCTGCAGCAATCCCAATGGCTAGGTGAGTAGCCACAGTCTTGACTGCCTTCTTCTGGCCCGCACTCATCTTCTTACCACGAAGAGCTGAGGCGATACCGTGGCTGGCTTCCTTGTACTCGTGGACCTCGTGCTTGACAGTATTCACCACACCCTTGGCAAACTTCTCAGGTGCAGTTACTAGGGACTTGTGGATACCCTGCAGAGTTTTGCGACGGAAACCATCATCCTCCAGGAACCTCTTAACCTCTTTTGGGGCCTTTGCAACGAAGTCTCGTGCCTTATCACCGAGTCCCTCTAGTCGTTGCTTCCAATTCTTCTTAGGACTCTCAGGGGTTTCACGATCTTGGGGGGCTTCACCCCTCGGTTTAGTCCCACCCTTCCCCTTACTTTGAGACTTCTCCATCCAAGCCTTAAACGCCTCGACCGCCTTCTCTCTGAAGTGGGGGTTCTTGAGGGCAGTGCTGAATGAAACTTGTGGGTGTCGTTGCCGCGACAAAGGGTCAGGATTCGGGTTGGAAACTAACTTCTTGCCGCCATCCTGAGTAGCGTCTAGCCACTCCTTCCAACGAGGTGGGGGTCCACTAGAATGTGACTCTTCCTCAGAATCATCACCTATGGCAATCTTCTGGAACCGTGTAGCTACACGGAGGCTCAGTACCTGATCACTGGCCGAATTCGCGCGGGTGGTCTTGTAAGACATCCAACCATACGCGGGCTATCAAAGGATCAAGCTGATAGAGTTTGCTCCCGTAGGGTCAACAACCCAGTTCCATTAGTCACAGTATCCTCAGTAACTGTGATAGCCTCAACTAGCGGGTTACTTGGCGCGTCAAATGACAATTGTTTGAGAGCCAACTCCACAATTGACCTCAACGCACGAGCTCCAGTCTTGCGTTTCTTGGCCTCTTGTGCGATCTTTCTCAAAGACCCTTCACTGAAGTCCAACTTGATCCCATCGATCTCGAACAGACGTTTCATCTGTCGTATGATACTATTTTTGGGTTCGGTGAGGACTTGAATCATCTGGTCCTCAGTCAACTCGATGGTGCTTGTTAGGACTGGTAGACGCCCTACCATCTCTGGGATGATCCCGAACTCCAGGATGTCCTCCTCGGTCACGCCCTCATAAGCTCGCGTAATGTCAACTTTTTCCCTAGATACTGCACCAAATCCAACTGCTGCTAGCTTGTTGATTCGTCTTCCAATGATCTCTTGAATCCCATCAAAGGAGCCCGCACATACGAACAGGATGTTCGTAGTATCCACAATGTCAATGGTCTGCATCAACCCGCCGCCCATCTTATTGATCCCGCGCGGTACTCGCGCCTTGGTCCCTTCGAGGAGTTTGAGAAGTGCCTGCTGAACACCCTCACCGGATACATCTCGATACCCGGAGCGGTCCCGACCGCTACCGCGCGCAATCTTGTCGACCTCATCAATGAGGACGATCCCCCATTGAGACCGCTCAACATCCCCACCCGAGTTGAGTATCAGCCCCTGAATCAGACTCTCGACGTCATCTCCGACGTACCCCGCTTGAGTCAATGTAGTAGCGTCACCTACGTGGAAAGGTACGTTCAGCATCCGAGCTAACGTCCTGAATATGTGAGTCTTTCCGCTACCGGATGGCCCCAAGAGTAGGATATTGCTCTTGTCGATCTCGACGTCCCCCTCTTTAACGTCCTCTTTCTTGAGGTTTCTCCGCTTATAGTGGTTGTAAACTGCCGTAGATATTGCTATCTTGGCGGATTCCTGCCCAATCACGTATTGGTCAAGGTGAGCTTTGATCTCATGAGGCTTGAGTAGCACCTCTGGCTCGGGCTCATGGATTACACCCGCCTCCTTGGCCTCATTGAACTGAGTGCTACAGTCGGTGGAACAACTCTGGCAAATATACGGACCCTGGTCAGTAGCTGCTATCAAGTGTCCACAAATATTGCTTGGGCGGTCGCAAAAACTACAACGACTGATTTCAGACGGAACTGGCATAGAGGGGCAATACTACACCAGGAGGAGCTCTAGAATCAAGGATTAGCTCTGAATTTACAGATAAATCTCTGAGCTACTTTGGCGGTGATCTCGTAAGATAGGTACCGGCCAACTGATATGAATTGATCCGAGCTCTTGTGCTTGAAGTACTCAACCTGGCGCAGGCGCACAGGTCACACCTCAGCGTAGACGATGCAATCCTCATTCCACTTGAGGCCCTTGCAATGAACTTTGCCATTCTTCTCGATGATGCAAACTCCACCCTCGCCAAAATCATTGGGGCACTCGTACCCATGACGATTCGAGACTACAAGAGTTACCTTGTTCTCCTCAGCGAACTCCATCCAACTGATGGCTGGGAACCCACCATCACCCCAGTTGGCGCTCAGGGTAACGATGTCAGCGTCACCAGGCTCATAAAAACTGTTCCACTTGTCGTCTTTCTTATCCCTGACGTCACGACAAATGAGAAGACCAACACGCTTGTCCTCGAACTGGCACTTGATTACTGGTGGGTTGGACATCCCTTTAGATGCCCACAGAAAGTCGTTGCCAAAGAAGTTGATCTTGCGGTAACTATCGAAGTACCCACTGGGTTCGTAGTACAACTGTGAATTGTAGATCTTGTGGGTACCCTGATCCAACTCGATGAACCCAGCAACGATACAGATATCAAGCTGACGAGACAGCATACTGTACACGTACAGGTCTGACTCTGGATTGAGTGCATCCGCATCCTCCAACCAAGCAAGACTCTCCGCAAAGGGCCGAGCCTCGTCTTCATCCATGAGGGAGTAACCAACCGAAGCCAGCTCAGGGAGGACTACTAGCTTGGCCCCATTGGTTGCCGCTTCAATGACAAGCTTAGCCAACCGAAGCAGGTTTGCTCTCTTGTCCTTGAATACCGGACAGAACTGTACGGCTGCTACTTTCATCAGTCAAAAGCCCCTAACTCAATGGCCTTGCTACCGTCGAAGGGGATGAGAGTGTCCTTGGTCTTGAGTCGGTTGGTACTCCACCGGCGAGTGGCAATCTTCACGACCTCAAGCTTCAGCTTCGACTCGATAAAGTCTGGGATCTTGACCGAGAACTTGGTCTCGATAGATCGAAGTTCCTCGACCACTGTATCCTGCAGCTTGACCCCAATACCCTTAACCACCTTGACCAGCTTTTCAGCTAGCTCAATGTTGCTATCTGGGTAGACCTTATTATTGTAGGGGTGCCAATTTGGATGAAGAACTATACCTTCTGGTAATCGATCTGTAGCGGAGCGGTAGGCTCTCTTACCAAATTGTGAGGGTAGAATAGAAAAAACCCACAAGTTGATGCCCATGAGTGCACTATTGATGGCTATATTCCTTGGAGGGTCCCACCAACCAGTCTTCTTTGGGAACTTGGTCAGCTCCTTGTCGAACACGCCAAATACCTCAGCGATGTCAGCTTTCTTGGCAAAGGCATACCGGTAGGATACATTCTGAGTGATTAATGCGTCTTCGAATCCAATCAACAGGTCATCCATAGCATACCTCACCTAACAACTGAGAACTTGGACATCAAGTCTGACTTCAAAGCACCCCACATCGAATCCTTAACTTCCTTGCGCCCACCCATCATCTTCTTTCGGATGTTGCTCATCTGGCTAGGGGTTAGGCTTTGAATCCTATCACTCTTCCAACGATTGAAGATGTCTGAGCAGAAGTCCTTTTCGAGGTCGATCTTGCTTGAATAAAGCTTGAATACTGCTTGGACGTCAAACTCCAAGTCCTGACTCATCTTCTCGAAGGCTCGCATTCCGCTGGTCTCTCTTACGAGATCCGCAACCTCATCGACTTCTTCTTCGATCAGTGCCAGTACTGCTCTATCCTTGAGGGATGTTAGCCTTGCAAACTCGTCTACAGCCTTACTACCAGCTACATCAGCGTCCACTATGGAGTCATCAGCGGCTCGTAGCAATGCTACCTTGGCGCCGGCAATATCCTTAATGTCACCCACTAGGTTGTACAGCTGCTCAATTGTTGAGGTTACCTTGCGGATATCCCCATTGGTTACTCGATTGATGAAGGCACAGACCTGAGCCGCTGCTTGTTGAGTAGCGTCATCTGAGTTATTCAGATCTGGGAAAAAGTCTAGATTAAGAGCTTGAGTCAACGCAGAGGATCCGTCTTGAATCAACTCGACGAAGTTGTCTGCCCCTAGAGCCTTACGAACAGTAGTCACTTGGGCATCGAAGTTTGACTTCTGCTTCTCGATACCCGCTTCAATGAAGCCCCTCAGTTGTCGATAGGGGCTCGCCATCTCCAACTCAAAACGATAGTCCGCATTGAGTTGGGCCTTGCCAGCGTCACACTTCTTGACAATGAGCCCTAGGAGGCTGTCTCGTTTTTGAGAGACAGCGCCCCACGAGCGTGTGATTACCTCTCTGGAGGGTCCGAACTGGGCTACCGAGTTGAGTAGCCCAAGGTACTCGCCAAGAACACTCAATCGGTCCTCAGCCTTACGCTTGGACATAATAGCTGAAACGACGGCAGCCAGTCCTGCACCAGTGACTTTCTGCTTTTTCTGAATGGGGACTATGAATTTGATGACCTTGGAGATGGCAATCAAGGATTGCTGAGAGGCTTGAACAGTAGCGTTCTTAATCCCAAGGTGATTGCAGATATGGAGTACCTCTTGTAGGGACTCCTTGTACTCACCTGGGTCCAGGTCAGGCTCCCCACCGGCGATACTGGATATGATCCTCCTGACCTTACCCTCAGTGAGGAATACCCCGGAGACATCTTCGAGCTTGGCGCCCTCTTCAACCTCGCCACGCTCCTGTTTCTTCAGAAAGTTGAGCTGAGCTACCAGCTTCTGTCGAAGAATCTCGGGCCCCTCGTAGCCATCGATCTGCAAGTAGTTGTAGATGCACTCGCTACCAACTACCAATCGACTACCAGTGATTCGATTCTTGATGGGGAATCGGTACTTGATAGGAGTCTTGTCACAAAGCTCGCAGCACCCACCCTCACTCTTGTAGGGGAGACCATCGTCCTCCCACTCCAGCATGGCCTCTTCAACGTCCTCAGTTGAAGAATACTTGAGCAGGCGCTCTCTGATCTTCGGCCAGTACTGACTGCTGCGCCCTCGTTTCCCAATGGCCAGCCCAGAATCCAAGTCCTTTATGGCTTCGATGACCTCAGACTGGTCGTCTAGGTCATCGACGTCAATCGGTGCCTTCCTTCTCTTGGAGACTGCGTAAATCCAAAACACGAGGAACTCTCCTTGGACCAGTTGCCCCTGACCGTCGAGCGCCAGAGATTACTACCAAGGATAGTCAATAAGAGGTTACTCAAACTGTCGAGCCCAATAGGGATCTTTGTTCCCCCTATACATACTACGTGTTCTTGGTGCAGATTGCATGAGTGAGATGGGTATCTTAGCGGTTTTATTCGGCATTCTAACCAGGAACCCACTCAGGTCTTGCCCAATTACGCCCCTTCCACTCTGGAGCAAAGCGTCGAGTAGTGGAGCCACATCCTTGTTGATGTTGAAACGGCAGAACTCAATGATACCTAGCTTGAACTTGTCGAACACCTCAATATGTGAGAACAAATAGCCAGATGAGGTAGCTACTTCAATGATATCCTTGATCAGATACCGATCAGACTGATTCTGGGTGCTTACTGCAAAATAGCCCATGTCGAGTCCCCTACCACCTAGCCATGATCCGTTCGTACCGGGTTGGTACGTATACGGGCTCTCGTACTAACGAAGTATCAATCACCCACTTAGGTTCTGGTTCTTGTAGCTTCCCCTTATCTTCCAACTCCGCGCAGACCAGCTCCCAATAAGGTGCAAAGACGAAGAAGTTGTCAAAGTAGTCACTCTTGGTTGGTTCAGAGTTTGAGAAGAAGATCTCACCATTGTTATTCCGATACTTGACCGACCACCCAATCCCAAATGGGCTATGGTTGCAAAACTGTGGATGTTCGATCAGGAGGAATATCGAAGCTGTCGCGGTGATGGTGTTCTTAGCTAGCTCGTGCCCGTGAGTGTTGTCCTTACACGACACAAATACCTTTGACCCTTTAAGGGCCAACTGCATCGCTTCGTGTAGCATTCGAGCAGAGTTTAGAAACAAGACTACTTTCCAAGAATAAACGACGTGATAGTGTTTCGGAAAATGTCCGATAGCTCTGGGGGAATGTTGAAACGCTTCTCATTCAAGGTGATACTCCGGAAGATGTCACCATCCTCGTGACGCTGGGTAGACGCCCACCAGTCGAGAAGCATCTCAACCAGGTCCACCAGAGTCATGTCCCGGATGCCATGTTCAAAATGCTCTGGATGATGCCTATTATTTGCATAGTGGTGATCAAGAGCCGGCTTCATCTCGGCTAAGTACTGCTTGTACTCATCACTACCATAGGTGGTACCTTTGAGTTTGCCTGTATATTCAGTGAACACTGGTAACTCTGCTTCAGAGAACTTGGAGTGGTCGTGCTCCACGCCACGATCCAAGAGTTGAATTGCAAAGTCCTTTAGAAGCATACGAACTAGGTCAACGTGCTTCTGAGTTTCAGCATTAGTCCTCAGCTCTTCAATAGTCAACTCAGGCATGATTTACATCAATCTTTGGTACTGCAGCTTGAGCGTCTTGTAGGAAGAACTCAAATGACTTGGGCTCCGGAAGCTCGAAGTGGGGCTCATCATACAAAGTAGCATCGAATGAGCTCGTAAACTCATCCACCTCACGTTTAGTTATACCACTCTCAACCATATCCTCGATGGAAACCCCGACAGCTGCACCATTGATGCGAGTCATGTTAGGCTTGAGTCCAGTGGACGTCTTATTCAATAGAAGACTGAGGATCTGCATCTCTTGACGACTAAAAGTGTGAGCCTTGAAATTGTAGTCAGCCCAAGCTGAGAACAAGGAGGGCCACCCGCGTTCGAGTATCCCAGCGATGATGTTAGCAAAGACTCGAATCTCCCACTGAGCATGAGGATCGCACCGGAGCGAAAGGAAGTGCATCAGGTTGTGGCCATCGATCTTCCAACGCCACTGAGTGTATGTCGACAAGGGCAAGTCAATCCGAGCCAGCTCGCGCGCCACATCCTCAGCAATGAGCCACTCATAGGTCTCTTGAACTCGGTCCCTTACATCTCCCCAACGATGTACCGCTTGACTGTGAAGTGCTTTCTCTTCCCCTTCAGATCTCCCTTGCTTGTTGCTCTGGGACTGCTTGGCGAAATGCTCAGCCTCAGGAGTGTGGAATAACATCGGGAGGATGCTGTACCGTCCACTCACCTCATTGATAGAGGCCGTTCGATGGCGGACCCACTGGCGAGCAACGAAGATTGGCATTGAGCAGTGGAAGTGAAACTCCACGAACTCGAATGGGCTCGTGTGCTTATGACGTCTGAGATACCGGACCAAGCCAGTGTCGTTACTGGTAGCCTTGGTACCATGCCCATAGCTCGTACGAGCGCAGGTTGGTACTACCTGATCAGTACCCATGTAGTCCATCAAAGCAACGAACCCATGGTCGAGAACGGGGAAGTAATCGCCGAGTATGGCTTCAGCTGCCTCAGAAGTAGGGCGTTTAGTCTCTGCCACGGAGTATCCTTTCGTACCGGGTTGGTATCTTTGATCTGTCGATCAAGTCACCAGGATTTATCGTGCAAGATACACCGGCGTGACTCATTATCGACTTAACTAGCTTCAAATCGTAATTCTCTATATTCTTGGATATCTCAAGAGTTAGTAGCGACTGATGCCCTAACGAGACGGAGGGTCCATTAATAACCCTACCCATACGTTGAACAGAAAGTACTACAGCAGTTGATCCTAAGTCCCCCTGAAACATAGCGGATAGATACCGAGACAGACGCTATAGAGCCATCTAACTCAACAGTGAACTTACTCACCTCATCCACCACAATCAGGTTAGCTCTGTTCTTTTGGTTGCCCGGATGCAAGAGCTTAGACGTGAGGTGGGCTAGGTCCCCAACCGAGTTTAAGTTAGAAACTACAGGGTACTTAGAAGAATAGCTATGCAAGCTACCCCCGTTTGGTTCAATCCACACAACTGAGAGGCCTCTATCATGAACCTGTTCACAGATCTTCTTAAGAACAGTAGTTTTCCCACTACCAGGAGCACCAACTAGCAAGCTCAAACCCCCGGTAGGGAACCCCCTGCAATCGCCATCTCCGGCAATCATCCTATCGAGGGCAGTGAACCCAGTAGATACGAATGGCATTACAAGCTCGACTTCACTCTAGCAATGATCTCATCCCATGAACGGACTCTCAAATGATCGTAGCCCATGTCCCTAGTAGCCCTGGTATCCCATAGCATTGGTTCCATACAAGGATTTCCTTCAGCCCAACTTAGAACGTTGTCCAAGTTGTCATCCAAGAACCACTTACCCGCCACCGCATACTTCGAGCTGGCAAGGTAGACGTCCCCTTTTGGCATTCCGAACTCTCGTTCAAGCCAGGCATAACGTTCATCGAACCACTCACTATGAAACGGCCAAGTCACAGCAAGCACCTTGACTAGGCCCTGCAACTCACGAATTGCTTCCTTGGCCCCAGGTAGAACTGAGAGGGACGCACAGAACCCAGGAGCCCCCATTATCTGAAAAGCCTGCTTCTTTTGATCTTCGTCTAACACACTGAAGTAATCCCAAACTGTAAAGTCATCGGGCGCATACACCCCCCCAGAGACATTATTGATGATCTGTAGAACTCGAGGCCGAAGGTCCGCTAGGACATCGTCGACATCAACAAGGAATCTACGATTAGCTAGGGGTACCAATGGCATTCCCCTCTTACACCGATGAATCAGTCCTTGTCACGTGCTTCAGCAATATTCTGCAGCACTCTAGAGTAACGGTCGGTATCGGTCTTCCATCCGTCAATTCGATGATCAAGAGCGGCTTTGACCTGATCTTGTTCTTCTAGGGTACGGGCGCGCTGGTAGAGAGCGCGGAACCCATCAGCCTCTTGCTTGTTGAGGAACCCGGAAAGCTCGTAGGCCGATACTGCAATAACGTAGCTATTCTTCCGTTTCCGAAGGAGGCTGCTCACTGCCCGATGGTAGCGTAAGTCCGTAAAGCGGTCTACCCCCAAAAGTCATAGTTAAATCCTGATGTGGTAGTGGTTGAATCTCGTCCAACCGATGATACTCGAGTACTTTGACTTCTAGGCACCCGAGCTCCCTTAGAAACTCTGGTAGGTCATCAATAACCCTATTGAAGACGTCGATCCCCTCACCGATGATCAGAGCGCGCGAGGGTATTAGGACTTCGTCCTTGGATTGAACCTTGAAGGAATAGAACATCAGGCTACCTCGACGCTGACTCCGGATGTGAAGTCCCCGTTTATGATGATAATATCAACGAAGTCCCAGCGAACATGAAGAGTGACCTCTGCAGCAGACTCAATAGTCCAGCGGTCATGCACCTCTCGATTGTTGGTACCTATCTTGTTCTCGTCAAGCTCTAGGTACCCTGCCTGTCGATACACATGGAGGGCTATGTTTGATGGACCTTGGGCCGAGAATACTCGGCAACCCTTGTCCAATAAGGCCCGAGCCAGGTTAGGTTCACAGAACCACATACCACCTGTCCCATGATCCTCGATAGCTCCTGCTATCCCGTCTACAGGCCATAGATCCTCTCGTGCGCGGGCTGCTTCCTGCAGGAGGGTGCTGACTATCGATCGCTTCCACGACGACGTCACAGCAGCCAACGTGGCGGTCAGGGGGTCGAACTTCGGGTTGGACGTGAGCTGATCCTGAATCTTTCTTTGAACCCGACTCCAAAGAATGATCTTGAGAGGCGTGCAAGGCTCAGTGAGACTACCGCCTACTGGAAAGTAATCCAAGAGAGATGAGTACCCAGAATCAGACTTCTTCTCGAAAGCATGGCCAACCGAGTCCTGGACTTCTTGAGCAAGGCTAAGTCGACCTTCCCTTGATAGGATCAAGGTTCTCCGGTCACCCTCCTCTCGTTGCAACTCCGTCTGGTTCAATCGAGAGAGAGCAAGTGTTCGCACGTTCTTCTCACGCTCATGCTCGAATGACCAGTAACTCAGGAAAGCCTCGACGTCAGGCCTAATCATCACTCCCCGCTCGACTGTATTACCACTCTCGCGCATGACAGGGGAGGCCTCATACAGGCTGTCCTCAGAGATCTTGGCTATCGCTTTGCCGGTATCCTTGGAGACCAGAAGGATCCCATCGCCAATCTGTTCGAACTCGTCGGCTAGGTACTCAGAAACATCCTGAATCTCATCGTGCGGGTAGATCTCATGCAGTACTCCGAGAAGCCGTTGACGGTCAACACGAACAGGAGCGTCTAGATCACGCTCCATTTGGGCATCAAGGAATACCTGACGAATCGATTCATTCTGTGGTAATATCAGACGAATCGATCTCAGCAAGTTTGAATTTGGATTGGCAGAGCTGACAACCTCAATGTCTAGACTTGCTGAGTCCGATACTACCAAGTTGGGCATGCACGCTACTACACCATCAGCTTGAGACCAGACTTCCGACGCTTAGGGGACGCCAACTTAGCCTTGACCCCATCATCAGATTCTGGATTGTATCCGACCCAATCAACCAACTCGTTGATTTCATCCTTCATGGTAGAAGTGATCCTCGACTTGGCCTTGAGTTCACTACAGAGAATTCCCTCATCCAGCATAGGCTTCTTTGCATTGAAGCTAGCGGTCATAGCAGACTCAACACACTGTTCGATCTCGCGACCCACTAAACCACTCGCGGCCTTCGCTAGATCCCCTAGCTGAAACGAGGAGATGTCCTGAGAGAAGTCGATTGCGTGAATCGTGAGAATGTCAATTATTGACTGTTCATCCGGTACGTCGAAGAAGAACCGATCCGGTAAACGGTTGACGATCTCGGGGGGCAAGTTTTTGAGTGAGTTTGCAGTCAGGATCATACTCACCGGGGCTTCCATTTCTTGGGCCCAGGTTGAAAGTATGCCTAGCATACGGCTCGTGGTACCAGCATCAGACTGAGCCGAAGAGGCACCACCCGCGAGAGACTTCTCAGCCTCATCGACCCAGACTGCACAGGGGGCAACCGTCTCGATAATCCGAAGTGCTTGAATCAGGTTGTTCTCAGACCTCCCTACCGCGGGGTTACGGAGTCGACCCAGCTCCAATTGAACTAGGGGCAGTTCCCACTCGGAGGCGAGAGCCTTAGCACTGAGAGACTTGCCGCACCCATAGACACCCATGAGCAGAACACCACGAGGGACCCTAAGCCCGAACTTACGACCCTCCGGGGTCCAGCAGGACTTGGTAGCCAAAGCCCACTCCTTGAAGCGCTCAACACCCCCCACGGACGCGAAAGTGAACCGCTTGGTGTTGACAATCTGAACCAAGTCGGTCTTTCGGATCTGCTTGCGCCGATACTCAGACACGAAATTAGGGTCAAGGACCTTCTCACCCCGCGGGTCCTCCATCGCCGATACCATGGCTTGGGTGACTACCTGGTCCACCTCGTAGCTCGTGAACCCACGGAACATACTGACGTAATCCGCAGGGGGTTCAATCTTGAAGTTGGCACAACTATCAGTGACCACCTTGCAGAGATCCTCTTGACCTAACCCGTGGAGCTCGACTACCTCGACGTAACGAGACAGCTTCTGAGGGATGTAGCGAGAACTACCAACGAAGATGAGACACTTGACAATCTGAGGGTCTTGGTGCAACTGGTGAATGATGTTGAGTACCCGACGAACCGCCAGTTCGTCATCCAGGATGATGTCCGGGTCAGTGAACAAGTAGAAGTGCTCGAACTCGCGAGGGTCATCCTGATAGACCTTCTGAAGAGCTGAGTGAAAATCCTGTTGCTCACCACGTGCATGCCGCCTCTCAATCCAGTCAGTGATTAGGTCATCAATCTTCAGCATACCAAAGGCACGGTTGAAGACGAATGTCCTATCCGCATACTTCGGCATTTGCTTACGGAACTCTTGAATGAAGGAGTCCTCTTCATCGGTTACAACGTAAATAACCCTGGTGAGAGCCCGCAGGTGATGAACTAACTCTGAGCTAAAAGGCATTCTGATACTCCCAATGAATGACGTGGATACTACACCGAAGAAACACGAAAGCCCACAACTTTTTCAAGTATTGTGGGCCTTTCGTGGTTAAGGTCCAAGGGGGTCTAGTAGGTCAGGCTTCCTTGGAGCAACAGAGAACGACAACCTTCTGGTTGTCGTTCATTCGCGTGAACTGGCTGGTTACCGACGTCCCGACCTTGAAGTGCATTTCCAAACGCTCCTCGACGGAGTACATCTGGCGCAGTGAGCCGATGTTGTCGTTCGTAGCTGAGACGTTCTGGTCTGTATCAGCCCCAGTAACCACGCCCGTCCGAGTATCGATCTCGGTTTCCCGATAGGCGCCGGTCTGAAGCGTCAAGCGAGTCCCGCTCTCACAGAAAGCGATGTTGTTTCTGGTCAATGCCCTCTTGGCAATGTCCATGTTCTTGATTGTGGTTTCGAACCTTGCTCGATGTGACATAGAAACTAACCCTTTCGAAGGTTATGATGAAATCCTAGTGTCTAGTTGTTCTCAAAGGTAGAAAAATCAGGAGTGAGTCTCGTGGACCTCGTCTCGGAAGCCACTAGGTACCTTCTCATCACTCACCATATTGCCCATTGCTGCATACTGCTGGACAATACCATCACATTTTTGACCTGTGATACCCTTGATGTGACCCGTTTCGACATGACCGTCCGGGAACACTTCTTCTTCCCAAGTTGCCTGCGCCATTTGATTACTCCTATTTTGATACACCGGAACCAGATCCAAATCTGACAGTAGCCCCGGCCTTGACAATTACTTCAGAAGGCGTACTTTGCTCTGGTGCCCCCCAAGAGTCAATAGTTTTCTTGGGCCTACCCAAGGCATCGGATGGTCTAGGAGCCCCAGGCAAGTACTGCTCGTTACTCACAGGAGTATTCATTAGCAAAGTGTCTCTGGAAATGGAAGGGGCTGTGTTAGTTGGCTGAAAATACACCTGGGGCGGCTCGTCGTTCGTGGGTACCTCTTCTATGACTGGCTCATTTAGAAGTTCTGGTACAAATTCCTTTTGGGGTTCAGGGGAGCTCTCACCTCCCCAACCGCGGACCACTAGAGACTCTTGAATCGGAGTGAACTCCTTACGTGAGATATCCTCGAACCGCGGGTCATCTTGATCCATTCTGGGAACATTCAAGAATAGTCGGTCTTGCCAAGTAGCGACCCTTTGGTCAAACTTAGTCGATCCGTGAGTACTCCGCGTGCACTCAGGTTGAAGACAACGCGCGCAGTAGGCAGCACCGAAAGTATCGAAGGGAAGAGGCTCCTTGACCTGCTTGCTGACTTGGGCGTGGCAATCTTTGAGGAAGTCTCGTCTATTGGACACTGGCGACTCCGAGGTTCAATCGGTCTATCTCTCTCCCGAAAAGGTTTGGGTCCACTGTAATCTTCATCTCAGGGCCAATTAGGGTTTGGTTGGACTCGGTATCGATGAGGACCAGTACCTTACCCTTGGGGTCATAGAATTGCATGCAAAGACCAGCCACTTCTCGAATCGACCTTCTGGTCAGGTTCAGGCTTTTCAATCCGACAAGGAAGTTCTCCTTCCCATTGCCATTGCCGTTACCGTTGGTCGGGGGCGCGCTAGGGCGAGTATCAACTGGCTTGGGTTCATTCTTTGGTTCTGACTTGGCTTCTACCTTTGGGCTCGCTACTTTTAGGGTCTCCGCCGGAGGTGGTGGATCACCTGCAGGTGGGCTTCCGCTCGGCTCATCCGGTTTCGTCCCAGCCTTCATGTAGTCTGGTACCAAAATGTCCTTAAGCCAAGGGGGTGGTGCTTGATAGTACCTGTCTCCAACCTTGATGTCTGAGTCCTTTGGTTTCTTACCGGACTCGGGGATGTAACCCTTCATGATCTTGTGGAAGTCGTACTTCGGATCCCAGTGGGCATCGATCAGGGGTTCAACCTCCAACTGAACCTTCCACTTCTTCATCCTGCCCGGTTCCGTCATAATGCGCTCGATGACGGGCATGATCTCCATGAGCATCTCGTGCTTGACCTCAAACACTATTTCATCGTGTACTGTCAACATGAAGCGGGCTTTGGGGTCATCCCCTTGGATCCACCCTTGCTTGGAGAACTCCTTGTAGAGCATCACCATGGCCATCTTCATGATGTCCGCACCACTACCTTGAATCGGGTAGTTCAGTGAGTAGCGTTCGCATGCGGCTACTATGGCCTTATCAGGTGAATCCACATCAGGAACAGCCATCCACCGACCGAAGGCTGTGTAGACGCCCTTGTCCCTTCTAACTAGAGCTTTCTGCTTCTTGACCCACTCAGAGAATACAGGCATAGCCTTATCGAAGTTCTGCTTCCTTCGAGCGGCTTCCTGTTGACTGCACTTAGTGGCCCTCATGATCGCCATGGTTCCGCCACCATACACGAGGGAGAAGTTGGCCATCTTACCCTGTTGGCGCTGTTGCTTGGTGATCTCGTTGCCAAAGAAGGCCTTGGCTGTGATCGTATGCAAGTCCCCAGATCCCTCGTTGAACTCCTTGATCCACACTGGCTCCCCGGAGAGGTTAGTTACAATACGCAACTCCTCACCAGCAAAGTCAACCTTGACCATGGTGTACCCAGTTCGGGCGACGAAGGCCTTACGCAAGGCAGTTGCTACCTTGGGCTTCTTCTCATCGTAGGTCGATGGGATACCGTGGATAGGGATGCCACCATACCCGTGAGCAGGATCTCCCGAGGGGGCGGTGAAGCGTCCGGTAGGTGCTCCGGTCTGCTTGAACTGGTATCTCAACTCGGAGTTCTCGTCACAGTTGTTCAACATGCCTGTGAGGTAGGTGCCAATCACCTTCTCTACCTGCCGGAACTTCACAATAGTGATTAGAATCGGGTTGATGTCAGGGTGGTTTTCAACCAACTTCTCAAGGGTATCGGCATCAGTCTTGTACTGATTCCTGATCTCGTCCTTAGTCTTCTCCGGCTTGGGCTCTATGTTTAGCCCGTTGGGGCTTGCGAACAGGAACTCACTGAGTTGTTGAGTTGATTGAGGATCGAATCCAGAGAAGCCCTTCTGCTCAGCAAGAGCAACGATCTGCTTGCGGTAACCGTCAGCCTCCTCTCGAGCATCAGAGAACAACTTGCGGACGTACTCATGGTCAATCTTGATACGGTTGCGCTCCATCCATCTGAGAACTTGGACAACCTGCTTCTCAATTCGATAGATCCCAGCGAACTTCTTGTCTTTGATAGCAGACTGAATCTCTGGGTGATCACAGTGGAGGTAGGTGCAAATAGCGTCTGCACAAGCGTAGTAGCGTACCTCATCCGGACTAAGAGACCCGAACTCGATAGGCCTCCCTCGTCGGAACAAGTCCTTCAGCTCAATCATCTCGTAGTTGATGTAGGTCCCTGTTGGAGACTCTTCCACGAGCTCATGCTTTGCGTTCTTGGGGTCTGGCTTGATATGCGCAGTGATGAAGTCTGCACCTCGCTTGACCTTGAGCTTCTTTTTGCTCTTGTCTTTGAGGCTGAGGTTCTTGTCGTTCGTGTAGATGCAGTAGTACACTAACATCCCATCCTCGAATGACTCTGGATGCCAGAAGTCGATCCCAGTGACAGGGAGCAAGAACTCCTGGTCGAACTTTGCATGCCAAAAGAATAGCTTTACCTTGGCGGGCTCGATTAGCGGGCTAGCCAGGGGGTCGATGACTCTACCCTCTGGCTTGATAACCGGTTGGGATGCCAGACACAGCTTTTTGATGAGCTTTCCAACTGCGACAAGGTCCAGGTTAGCCTTGGATCCTTCGTCAGTATGGCGAACTGGAACATAGTATCCAGTGTAGCCATCGGGACTTAGGCAGTAGCCTACGATCTTGTGAACAGTTTGCAAGACACGAGCCGGTCTCGGACCATCCCAGTATTCCTCAAACGGACCCCGAATACTGTCAGGGTTCCTATTGTAGATCCTGTTGTCCAAACCCTGGGTTTCAAGATCCAAGGAGCACTTGCCAGTCTTGAATGCCTGTTCAATAACCCCCTCGAGTTGCTCGATGGAGTCGACAATCACGAACTCGTGATAGTACATCCACGCCTTGAAGATATCCGTTAGCTGGGGCTCAACAGAAGTCCCCATGCTATCCATGATCGCTTCAGGGTCCATGTCGTCATCCCCTGAGTCATCATCACTGAAGAAGGACCTCACGGGCGCGGGGGCTGGCGGGGGCGTGCTCGGAACCTCGGGCGGAGTATCATCCCCTGCATCGTCAGTAAACACCTTGGGTGGTTCCTTGGGGGCCGCCTTCGGGCTAGGTTGGATGCTAGCTAGAACCTCTTCAAGATCCAAATCATCGAGATCAGTGTCAGCCATAAATCCCTATTGACCTTCCACAAGTTCAGAGTGGACGACCACGACTAGATACACCCCCGCCCGCCACATCCGGACGAAGTCACCAGCTAATCTTCTTGCCTCAAGATCTTCAATCCCCGCAGGCTCAAAGCACGAAGGCATCTTCTTATACAACGGAACACACTCTTTCTTGTGATAAAACGGACAGTGTATTCTTCGATCACACAATGAATTAGGGAGCTTCCGTAAAGCTCCCTCAGGGGGGATACCCAGCGCCTTAATGAAGGGTCGAGTGAAACCCTTGAGCGCATGGTCCATCATCTCTTGTGAAACAACCGTTAGTAGCTTGGTGATAGCCTCACCTTGCAATGGTCGCCACTCCTCTTCCCACACCTCACCGTACTGGTAGATCAGGTAGAGGTTGAGATCACCCATCTCGTGGGTATTGAGATTAAGCTCCCTCGGCACGTACTTTCTCGCTTATTTTGTCGAGTATCTTTCGAATTACTGCTTTAGCTTCTGGAAGACTAATGAGGCCCTTCTCGATTCTATGGTGCAATCGGTCCAGACACTGGCCCACCACCATGAACCCTTCCATCTTGAAACTAGGCTTTGAATCCCGCAGACGTCGCTCACAGACGTTCAATAGATCCTGCACGTCAACCTCCTCTTCAGACGGCCCCCTGAGGGTCTCGTAGCTCTCATGGCTCAGGGTAGGTGCTTTAGGTGCTTCGATCCCGAAAGCCTCCTCTAGGCCTCGAAGGATCTGATGCCACTTCATCCCCTCATCGCCCTTGAAGGTCTTCCACAGGTCGAAGATGTCCTTACGATGACCTCCAAAGCAAACCCAACAATAGAGAGCCGAAGGGCTGTTGGCCCCCTCATCAGGGAAGACACTAGCCGAGGGATTTCTGTCATCGTGAAACGGACATGGGATATGCTCCCTGTGGTCTGAACCACTGAACTTGAGCGCCACCCCAAAGTGTCGTAGAACGTCGTGAGCTTTCACCTTGTCACGCAAGGTTTCCTTGCGTATAGTGGTCCACTCGCGAAATGCGGCGCCCGCTAGGTTGTCGGAGTCAAGCTTACGAGCTTCGGGTCTTGTTGAAGGTCGTGGCATAGCTACACCTGGAACATCGAGTCAGCCCCAATACCCATGACTAGGTTCACATCGTCGACAGAGATCCCTCGCTCATCCGCTCCGTGGAACGAATCAAAGTTGGTGATCCTCTTGGTACCCCAACTGATGTTGGCCTTAAAGGGCTGGAATGGTGGACCATCGCGTCTCTTAAGGCAGTCAAACTGTACAGTCCCTTCCTTTCGAAGGTCATCATTCAAGTATGTGGTACTCACCACGTCAGCGGAACGCTCGCATTCATTGGCATAGCTCAAGGCCCTGAGCTTGTAGCGACCCTCGTTCTTGTCCGCGAAGTCCTTGCCGTCACGGTTGATCTGGAACAACACCAGGATAGGGATCTTCTCACCGTGGTTGAAGTGGAGTGCGAGCTTCTTAGTGTCCCGCAAAACCGAGTTCAATTCGATGGTATAATCCTTGTTCCTCTTCCTCCGACGCGGCTCTAAGAGTCCACCGTGGTCGATGACCAGAAGGTGAATCGGTTCCTCCTGATGCCTCAACTCAGCGTACTGCTGAACCTCGTCGATGGTGATATCGTCATCTGGACCCCAAACATCAAATCGTCCATAGGATTCATTCTCGTTGAAGTCCTTGATGACGAGCTGGTAGAACTCCTCTTCTTCCTTGGTGAGTTTACCGTCTTTGACGGCATCGTAGTCGAGAGGTTTGTACCCCTGCGCCTTCCAAATACCATTGGAAGAGTGCATAACGTAGATCATCTTCCGTACTTGCTCATACGGCATCTCGAGAGTGATGTAGAGAGCACTCTTCTTGTATCGAGTGATAAGGTTGTAGCACCAGTTCAAGGCGAAGGTTGTCTTGAGTTCACCTACGAAAGCAGCATGAACCCACATCTCACCTTTCTTGATTCCCTTGACGAACGAGTCGATTCCGTTGATGCCACAGAACATCCCCCAGACGTTGCCCTTGTTGGCCTTGGCATCTAGGTACTCATCCCAGACTTCCTGTCCGTCGTCCCTGATGTTACCATCAATCCTGGAGTTGTGTTCGTAGACCAACAGGCGATGAGTGTTGCGCGCGAAGTGCATCACCCCGTCTCGAAGACCACGCTTGGTCTCTTCTTCAACGATGAGTCCTTTGGTGATGATCTCCTGGGCCTCTTTCAGAATCGTGATAGCCCGAATCTTATTCTGCTCTTCAAGAGTCTCATGTAGTAAATGGGTGAAGTTAGTACGACTATAGGGAGGGGCTACCTCATGGTCCCCAACCCGCTCAATAGCCTCTTGGTCCTTCTTGATTTCGAAGTGATCGATGATCGTCTGCTTCGAAGGCATCTCAAGGCGCTGATGAAAGTACTTCCTGAGGAAGTCATAGATGCGCTTGTCCGCAGGATGTGGCCATTCAAGCTTGGACTGAGTGAGCCTCTGAAAGTTAGCCTTCAGATTCTCCTGAGTAATACCACCATAGTCAATGACTGACCGAAGTAATCCCTTCATCAGAAGTTACCCCCGTTGCGCTTTCCCTTGTACTTCTTTTTCTTACCGTCATCGGTAAGCAACCCCATGTCTATTGTAGATGAAGCAGGGGCTGGGATTGCAGGCTCGGGCATTACGAACTTCCTACGTGGTTTTGGAGCTTCTTCAGTGTCCAGACTCATACCTTCTTCTTCAGTGACAGCTAGATGTGCTCCTTTAACTCCTCGTGGGACTAGCTCACGTTCAACTCGTGCTTTGATCTCGACAACTGAGAACCTTTGAGAGATTAGCTCTGCTACCTCAGCGTCATACGAGAAGTGACCTGGTCCGAAAATACTATTGGGCTCTTCAATTATCCAAGTAGGCTTACCTACTGCATGGCGCAGAAGGATGGCCTCCTTGAGGATTCCAGGCATCGCCCTATTAGCGTACCCGAGGAACCCAAGGCGAATGATTACCAGCTCACGGTCACCCCCAATGACATCAGAGAGCTTGTTGTTGGTCTCTATGTCGTCACGCTTCTTTCGACTTCGAGCGGTGTATGACTCTGACCCAACGTACACATCGCGCAAACGAGCATCAGTAATGATTTGGAACTGATACAACAAGTTGTGCAGCATCTTGATAGTGAGCACCAACCTCAAGTGTGAAGCAAGATCTGACCAATAACCCTTGATGAACAAATTCTCCGAAGTAAGATCAACCTTCACCTCACCTGGACCACCTACCTCCAGTAACGGAGATGCGTTCATAGGCGGAGCTTCAGCTATATCCGGCGGGAGTCTCTTCTTGATGTTGGTTCGGAAGCTACACACACATTGCTTCTTGTCCGCGTCGTCACCGACATCTATTTTACCGTCCTGACTCTTACAAATCGGACAGACAGGGGGATCGGGCATCGTCCGAGGTACTACACCGACTTGGTCACTTCTTCGGAATGTCCCGCAAAGAGTTGATCAAGTCGCGAACGTCATCCTCGTGGCGCTCGAACTTCAGAGCACCTACGGCTGCCTCGCCAATGACCTGGTCAATCAAGCCCTTCTTTTTGCGTAGCTTTTGGATGACCTTATGGTCGATAGTCTCGGTCTTCTTGCCACTGCCTGGCCGCTTTGCTAGTAAATGAATGGCCAAAACGGCTTGATGGGGGGAGCCGATTCGAATCATCCTACCTAGCAACTGAACATATCTGCCCCAAGACCACGGTGTATCGAAGAAGATCATTGCTGCAGCAGCCTGCAGATTAATCGACTCACTACCAGCATCAGTGATAAAAATCACCTTTATCTTGCTGTCAGGATCTTGAAACTTATCCTGGGCCGCCTTACGATCACTAGACTTTGTAACTGCTCCCGTGATAGCTACACTCTTGATTCCCTCTTTGGTCAAGATCGCTTGAAGTCGAGCTACGTGACTCTTGAATCTGGTGTAGACAATGACTTTCTGGTCGTCAAACTCTTCTGTCATGAGTGAGACCAGGGCCGCCTCTTTAGAGCTTCGACCCTCTGCAGCGGTGACAGGCCTCTCAAACTCATCCTCACCAAACTTCACTAAACTGAGGGAGTTGCAGACTTCCTGGATGTAGATCAGGCTAGTCATCTGCTTAGTTTCTTCGTAGTTCTTGACCTCTCCGGTTCCAAGCTCGAAGACCCCACTCAATGCCTCTTGGTACTTACGATCTTCAACGGACGAGAGCTCGCAGATCACTTCTCGTGTTGTTAGCGCTGGAAGTTCCTTCGACACTAAGTGCTTGGGACGACCGTAGAAGAACGGATCAATGGTCTCTCGAAAGTGAGCAAGGTTTTTATAGCCAACGATAATGGGTATCTTCCCCCCACCCTTGACCCTCTGCATCTCGGTCACACAGTACACATTGAGGAAACCAGACTTGCTACCGAATGTCTGGGGTCGAATGACCTTGTAGATTCCGAACCCTTCAATCAAGTGATTTTGAAGAAGGGTTGCGGTCAAACCCCAAACTCGCTTGGCGCGGTCCGCTAGGAACTTACAAGTCTGATGGGTCTTCGTCGTCGGGTTCTTGCAAGCCTGAACCTCATCAAGGATCAGAGCTAGCTTTGGGATCTTCATCGTCAAGTCATCAAGATACCCTCGACCGGCGATAGTCACAGTCCCCTTCTTCGACCCTGGAGGTGGCTCGGCCTTAGTGATCCCTTGATCCCAATCCCGGACCACTCCATGATAGTTCACCATGAGCACTGCGGGTCCGACATGCTTGGACCAGTTGCTGTAGGCCTCCTTGCGATGGTTCAAGTCCCCAACAGCCTGGAAGGTCTTGACTCCTGTCGAGAACTTGTCGAACTCAGACGCCCATTGACCTATAGAGGACTTGGGGCAGACGACCATGACCTTGACCTGAGGATCGCGCTCCCATATGTAGCAAAGAGCTCCAATGGCTTGCAAGGTCTTCCCTAGCCCAGTCCCGTCCCCGAGCACCATCCGATTCATGATCAGAAGGTGGTAGATCCCTTGAACCTGGTAGTATCTAACCTTCAGCTGCTCGAGAGTCCCATCGAACCCACGGATCTCTGTTCTGAGCATTGGGGTAGGCTTGATCTCGACAGTGGTACTAGCCCTAACCTTCTTCAGGTGTGCATATACCTTCTCGTACTGTTCTTTGACAGCCGCAGACTCTTTGGGCATCGGTACTAATACACCGACTAAGATTAAGTTTGACGGGCAAGTCGAGCAGCCCTTTTAGCCTCAACCACTCTTGCTATATGTTCAGGTGACTTTGGGCGACCTTTCTGAGCAGCACTCATGTTAGCTCGACGTTCTGGGGTTAGAGGTACTCCACGCCTCTTTGCACCGTTAATTCTATTTGCTTCGGTCAACTTAGCAATGTGCTCAGGTGCTAGAGGACGACCTTTTGTAGCTAAACTAAGCTTGGTTTTGTGCTCTAGTGTTAGAGGTTTTGCCCAAGTATGAGTTACACTTTTAAGTGCCAAGCTTATTTTAGCCTTACGTTCTGGTGATAATGGTACACCTCGTGCAGCAAGGCCTTTGACTCTATTTGACTCAGCTATCTTCTCTCGATGTTCGGTGGAGAAGACTCGGCCCCTTAGAGCATGACTCAACTTAATTCTATGCTCTTGAGACAATGGCTTCCCTCGATGCCCAGCAGCTGACTTCTCTACGGCTTTTGGATTTTTAGGCTTTCCTAGATGAGCAGCCGAGATCTTTTTCCTCGTGACTTCAGGTAGGTGTTGCCCTCGCTTAGCATCAGCTACTTTCTTTCGAGATTCAGGGGAATGTAACTTAGCTATAACCTCTGGAGGTCTTGGTATACCCTTACGTTTCAATGATTGTCTGAGCCGAGTCTCTTCGGAAGCTCTCTTACCTCCCATGCCGCCAGATTCAAGGTTGTAACCTTTGCCAGGGTCATTGGATTGAAGCCTAGAGATCCAATCAACTTCTCCTGAGTAAGCTTCCTCCTCACTCGAGTAGGAAGCTAGTACTGTAAAGGTGAAGTTTTCAACACCATACTTTCTAATCGCACGACTGATGAGCGATACCCAACCGCGTTTCTTGACGCCTCTATGATACTTCCATCGACTTTTCAAGTTCGTGGTCTTACCAATGTACACTTTTTTACTGAGGTTGTTGGTAATGGAGTATACGAAGGCCGTAGTCATCACCAGAGCGCAAAACCAACACCTATACTAGGGTTGTGCTTCAGAGTCCACCATGAAAAAGCGTAACCACCATACAAGGTCATGTTCTTGAACAAGTCAACACCTAGACCAGCGCCAATGGATCTGAACCCAGTAGCAACGTTGAGGTTGACCGCCTTATAGTAGAGGAAGTCCCACAAGATTCCGATGTCAACTCCATCAACCGCCTTAGTACTGGAGAAACCATCGACGAACAAGTAACTCCCTGCAAACTTAGGACGGAATCTGAAACCCCATACTGGTGGCTCATTCTTGGCGACGACCAAGGCCACCTTACCCGTAGTGGTCACCTCGTAGGTGCACCAAGTCAGTTTCAAGGAGTATGGTTTGGGCTCATCACCGGAGTAGTAAACTCGACCATCCTTATCCACTATAACAGCGATAGGATCCAACTGAAAAGTGGGTTGAGTCTTCTGCAGGCACTGCTTCTCTTGTGCCAAGGTGATAAAAGTCTTCAGATCAACGTCTGAGACACAAGTCGAACCCGAGGCACACGCTCCTTGAGCTTGTGCTGCCACAGGCCATAGGAGCAACGTCAAGGCAGTCAGGAGGCGTTTCATGGTCACCTCTACACCGGAGGTGACGCCTACCGCCTAGCCCGTGCAAATAAGGACTTCTGTCCTGTTGACTGGTCCTGATTCTTGGATCTGAAGTCACCCCACTTCTTACCGAAGTCCAAGTTAAGCTTCAAAGCCTCATCGAGGGCTTTGATTGCAGTAGATATGCAGAGGTTAACGTCTTCGCAATCTTCGAACTTGGTGCTAGCCATTGGAAGACCGATAACGTTATGCCGAACTGTATCGAGAAGGTCCTTATTCTGCTTAGCGAAAACTCGCTGAGCTTTGACGTACTCCTCGTACTCCCTGGTTAGTGTGAATCCGCTAGAGAAGGGCTCTTCCTGAATCCACCAAGCATCCATGACAAGTTGGTCGATACTGCTGGCACTAGAACCTGCAAAAGCATACCACTCATCGCAAGCATAGATAACATCACTGAAGACACTCACTACATCTTGCAAAGTATGAGCAACTAGAGCTGGCTTCAGTATCTTAGTCCCAACTCCGGCGGACTTCAGGGCAGCCTTACCCAGACTGTTTATGACGCTCTCGACCTTATTGAGAGGCCTATCACTAGAGAATGTACTGTACGCTCGTAGGGGGGAGCCCTTCTTTGCAACCTTGACTAGGTTCACGAGCTGAGTCTGAAACCTCTGAATCCCCTTGATGTTGATCCCAAGCTTCTCCAATTTACCAGGAATCTCGTCAACAGCAGTAGAAAATGCATTCAATGCACTTTTTGCTGCTGACTCATGCCTAGAGGTGGACGTCTTTACCTCAGCGAGGATGGAGTCCGCTTCCTTCAATGATCGGATAGCCCGTTGGTAGTCGTTAGTATCTATCGGGTTTGCGTTCCTAATAGAGGCGAAACGAAACTTTACACGAGCTGCGATGAGTTGGTCAAGGGGGTTGAGCTTGGGGTCCATCACTTACGATATTTGTTAAGAAGATCCTCAACTGTCTGCGCAGATACTCCTGAGGTGTCTTTAACTGTGACAGCTACCACGTTCGGCTGAACTATGATAACCTGATCTACTTGCTTGCTGGTTACACCTGTAGGTAGGGGGATCACTGTCGGCTGGGTGTCACCCGGAGCCACATAAGTAACTGTACTTGGGTCTGAGAATATCCCAGGGGTCTGGATCGGTACGACTACCGCCTGAGTATCACCCTTCGGATCTGGATCTCCCTGGGGGATGAGTTTGCCATCAGGGCCAACACGCTTGGGGTCGATGGTGTTGGCTGTCTCTACTGTTGGCCCACCTGGATTAGTCCCACCCTTCTTCCCGAGCAGCTTCCCTAGGATGCCACCAATCTGGAGTTCCTTGAACCCCATGGAGACTAGAACGACAGCAATTACTATTATGACAAGGGCCGCGAGCGGGCCCAAAACTTTGGGGCTGAGCTTCTTTATGAAGGCCCAAATCCCGAAAAAGAAACCTACAAACGCCTTCCAGAACCTAGTTCCGAAGGACTCTGTGCTTGATTCAGTCATTTATGGTTAACCTTAGGCAGCCTTGGGGGGCTCTGACTTTGGAGGAGCAGGGGGAATAGGACCATCGAGCCTAGGGGCTTTCAATGCAATAGGCTCGTCTGCCTCATCTACCGAGAAGTCAGATCTGCTCTTCAGCCAACCTCGGATTCTATTGTAGATGAAAGCCGAGAACAAACCACAGATACACCCGTACAAGAACCTAGCAAGCTTCGTCTTGATCGCAAAGTCTGGCCAAACGAAGGTTTTTGCGGCAAAACTCAATCCGCCACCGATCATGATTGGGAGTATCGGTACAACTACCTCCTCCCAAATTCTACTGGACACGGATACCTTCTTGGCTTCACCCTGCTGGATGAGGATACTCCAAGTGCCCTCGATTACCCTACGAATCAAGTAAGTTACGACGTAGATTGCCAAACAGAGATAGATCGTTTGGACGTTGAAAATACTGCTGGCTAGGCTATTGATGTCCATCTTTTTCTGGTTCCTATCTAGGGGTATACAAAACCCCTAGATAAGTGAAAAAGTCACCCACAAGTACTACGGGGTGAGATATCCAGAAAAGATGAGGGGATTTAGGTTTCTTGTTGAGAACCAGGCTGCTCGGACGTAATACTGTATGAGGCATAAAATGTCCAAGTTCCAGACCATAATCGCACTAGTTCTCGTACTCACCGCTTGCGGAAGTAATTCTGATGGAACCCCAGTTTCCGTGAGCACGGTAGAGAGTACTGGTGGATCAGCGACCCTGAATACAGAGACTGGGTCTACGGGTGGCTCCTCTTCCGAGTCTACGGGTGGCTCCTCGGCTAATGTAGCGGGGACCTCAGCGGTAGTTGGCGAGACGGGCGGGGACCAAGGACAAGCCACCGGCGGAAGCTCCCCCCAGAGTACAACCTCTACGGGCGGGTTCAGCTCGATAGGCACCACGACTCCAAAGGGTACCGGCGGGAGCCCACAAGGTACCGGAGGATCAAAGGCAACTGGAGGATCAAAGGCAACTGGAGGATCAAAGGCAACCGGCGGAAGTTCTACTCAGGGTACCGGAGGATCAAAGGCAACCGGCGGAAGTTCAACCAAGGGTACCGGCGGTTCAGCTCCAGGCACCGGTGGAAGCCAAGCCACGGGAGGTTCAGCTCCAGGCACCGGAGGTTCAACTCCAGGCACCGGTGGCTCAACTCCAGGCACCGGTGGCTCAACTCCAGGCACCGGTGGAAGCCCTTCGACGGGTGGAAGCTCTGCAGTAGCTCCTCCAGTCCCCACTCAGGTATCAGTTGGTTCAAGCCAAACCTGCACAGTATTGAGCAACGGCAACATCAAGTGTTGGGGGTTAAACAAGTCTGGTCAACTTGGGAACGGAACAACTAACAACAATGCGACCCCTGTCCAAGTTACTGGAATCTCGAATGCTGTCAAAGTATCGACATACACGAGCCATACTTGCGCTCTCTTGAATGATGGTACTGTCAAATGCTGGGGCTCCGATGCTGACGGTGAGCTTGGAGATGGACGCTCTTTGCCCAATGATGCTGACCCTTACACCCCCAACCCAAACCCAGTTCAGTTCCTCGGGGTGTCAAATGCGATTGATGTCGTTGTTGGGAACTTCTACACCTGTGTCCTTCTTGCTGACCATACCGTATGGTGTGTAGGGTACAACAAGTATGGGACCCTTGGTAACGGCATTGATGGCACTTCGAGCGACTACTACTACTCTGCAACCCTAACTCAGGTGGTCGGGATCACCAACGCGATAGGGATAGCGGCAAACGCAAGCTTCGCTTGCGCCTTGCTGAGTGACAAGACCATCAAGTGCTGGGGGCAAAGTCTCAACGGAGAGTTTGCAACAACTACTACCACCAAGTCAACATCAACCCCAATAGCAATTCAGAGCATCTCGAATGCTATTCAGTTCTCTGTTGGGTCCAGCAATATCTGCTACATATCTGATGCCAACCAATCTTTTTGCTGGGGGTCACAATACAATAGCACAGTACCAACCCTAGCCCCCTCCACAATAACCTATCAGACGATTAGCTTACAGAACTCTGGGATAGCAGCAGGCTCATCCCATGCCTGTGGAGTTTACAGCCGCCCCTCACTCACTACAACCTCAGAAGTTGAATGCTGGGGTTTTAACGAGAGTGGTGAGTTAGGTGATGGAACAACGAAGACCAACAATATCGGCGTAGTTGTACCTGGGATCCTAGACGCCACAAGCGTGGCAGTCGGGGCTAATGAATCGACCTGCGCAGTTCTCAAGAGTGGAACTATAAAGTGCTGGGGCAAGCTGACTGGCAACTTGTCCTTACCTGTGAGTTCATCTCCAGTAACTCCCGACGGATTCTGATAGTCAAGTAGAAGCATAAAGGGCTCACTGGCGCACAGCCGGTGAGCCCTCTTGGTTTATCAAGTACCTGCTGCACCTACGACATGCTTGGCAAACAACCACTTGCCACCAGTATGCGGGGTAGTCACGTCTAGAGATCCACCACTAACCGAAGCCTCTGGTTTAATCTCGACAGTTCCAGAGCTAACATTCGGAATAGTGAAGGAGAAGGGTACCGTTAGGTACACATCAACACCATTGTCCATAGGGAATTGATACGAGGTGATGTCCAATGGAGTAACTCCATCAACTATTATCAAGTGGAAGCTAGCTGCGTTACCAGCAGATGCCGCTGCTACCAAGTGGACAATGACTGAACCCTCTAGAATGTCACCCCCCTCTACAGCGAACGACTGCGCGAACGCACTAAGCAGGACTGGAGAGGATGAAGTGACAGGGTTAGCCGAAGTTATTGGGTTAACGATACTAGCACTGTTAACAACAACCCTCTCTGAAACACCCTCAAGGTATCGAGTAACAGAGCTACCATCTGAATACTTGAGTTGTGTACTAGAGGATATCGGGCTGCCAACTGCGTAAATAGCACTAGTGCAGTTGAGCGGCATAGTCGGTGGATCTGTAGTAGAATCAACAATCCCTATGCCATTATTACCACTGCTAGACCCTCGGAAGGCCAAACCAGTTCTATCTGCTCCTAGTGTCGGGTAAGCCTCAGAACCTAGGAACAAGTTGATGGCTCCAGCATTACCTCCACTGGGACCATGAGCACCTGAGACTAGAACGAGGTCCCCACCGTTATGGGATGAACCACCAGCTTGATCACCTTTTTGGGCTTGTACCTTGAGTACAGTACCATCTTGACCTGCAACTGCATCCTGCTGAGAGATAACAGGGTGAAATACTGTTGGATCAAAGTTAAGAGCGCTAACATCAACAGTAACCGCTGCCTGATTGATAGTGGCCACTGTCACTGGTGAGGGAGACATGGTTGTACCAGTCTCAACCTGTAAGAACACCTGACCCGAGCGAGCAAAAGAACCCTTACCAGCCTTCAGGTAAATGTCACCACCCTGATGCTGATGAGAGACATCACCCGTGGCGTTACCAGCAAAGATACCCAGGTCACCACCCTTGCCGAAGAAAGCTGCTGCTACATCAGCAGACTTAATGGTGAGGGTTTCACCATCACCATTAACGGGTTTCTGCCCTATCTTAGGGGCTAGAACTCTTGAACTAAAAGTCAGACTATAGACGTCAATAGCGTTCGGATCACCCAACTCGGTGATATTGTGGTCAAAAAATGTACTCTCAATGTCGGTAGCACTGATCAGTACATTAGTGCGTAATCCATTAGATATTTGAACAGTTCCAGTTCGACCTGATCCGGTGCCATGCCCTGCTACGATATGAATAATACCACCATCGTTATTCCCAGGGGCTGCAGTCTGGGACTTAATGGTGAGTGTGGATCCATTACCTGATACAGCATCAGCTTGATCTATTGTGGTGTTGGTAGTCTCAGCAGTGAAGTGTATTCCATAGTCCCCAGCACTATCTGGACCAAGAATGAGATCCGTATTGGTGAAGCTAACTACTGTAACAAGAGGTCCTATCCTAACGGATACTGAACCATTAGTGATAGTACCAAGCCCCGCTGATATGGTGACATTTCCACCATTACCAGAGACACCCGCAGTCCCACCTCGGATAGCAACACTCCCACCATTCCCGTTGAAGGTGGTGCCGCCTGCTAGAGTAACTCCACCACCATTACCTGAAGAACCCGTGCAGGCTCCACCCGTTAGAACGAGCCCACCAGCGGATCCAGAACCGCTTGAGGTTCCAGGAGTAAGTATGAGGTTGCCTGTGCCAGCAGTCCCCGTACCGTCTCCAGTACTAACAATTAGCGAACTGGTGGTACCAGAGGATAGATTAGAAGTACTAATGCGTGAGGCATTAGTGAATGTGATTGCATTGGACGAGACTACTACGTTTCCAGCAACTAATAGATTGTCAATCAAAACCAGTGCTGTGAGGGTAGGGATGTTTGTCCAGAAGTTGCGGACCCCATCACTGGCGTAGACAGTATCATTCGCGCCAATCGGAATAGCTGGTGTCGGAGAAGGAGCCGTGATCTGAGCGATAGTCTTCCCAAGAGGGAGTTGGATCACACTTGGGTCAACATCGTAGAATGTGTGATTGCTTAGAAGGGGGTGGCCTTCGATACGGTAGGTGTCAGCCGCTGCATACCCTTCACTTGACCCATTCGTCCCCAATAGGATCATGGCTTCGATTGGGGTCGTCCCAAGCTCCATGACCTGGGTAGCGATGGTCATCATCAGCTCGTCACCGCCGGAGACCTCAGTTGACCCAACGGAGGTAGGAGCATTCCTAACAAGGAACGCACGACCGACAAGGACTCGAGTACCCTTACCAGAACCCAAGAGCCTGGAGTAAGTGGCAAAGATCTCACCGCCAGGTCGATCCCCAGAACCAACGAAAGCTGAGCCACCTCGATTGGTCCTGTAGTTAAGCAACTGAGTGTAATCGGAGGACTCTCCGTCAACCATCACCAGGACGTCACCAGGCACGCCCGCGGATACAGAAGCCGGCATCGCCAAAACCTCTGTCTGATCTAACTCTAAGGTGCGAGCGAGACCCGCGACCCCCGAGCCTACGCCAGCTGTATCCATGTAGACAAAGGGTGAGGACAACTCATCCGAGAACCTGGACCCATGAAAGTCTTTGTCGCGGTATAGCGCGCCCAAGGGGAGCCGTTCAGTGCACCCTAGGTACTCTGGGTTGGCTTCTAGATCCCCGTAGTTGGCGAGGCTCCCAAGCGCTCCAGACTTGACGAGAGGTCTTGGGTTAGATGGCCCAAGAGGCGGATAAGGTGCGCTTGGGTCAGTTGGATCTTCGTACCCTACGTTTCGAATGTCGTAAGCATTCGCTACCGAGAAGTCACCAGAGAGACGACCGGTACCCAACGTGGTCACGAAACCAATTGAAGCTAGGACCTCTACTGGCTTCTGGTTTGGACGAGTGAGCATGTTGGGAATGAGCGAGGTCGAAGCCAGCTGGAAAGCGTTTGCACTCGTCAATGGACCTGGAGTGAACCCCTTGTCTGAGAACGAAGTGGCGGTTCCCCATGCATCCCCTTGGTACGGAGTCCTACTGTAGTTGATGAGTGCCGTATCAGACCCAGAGATAGGTCCTGGCAAGATTGCATAGGGAGCTATCAGACTCCCCGGGGCTGTGCTCAGAGCAAGCTTGAATGGCTGAGTTAGATCGAATGAATTACGATCAAAGCCGAACACACAAGCTTCGATGACATAGTTCCCAGAGTCGAAGGTGGGGATCAGATTGGGGGACTTTGTTATGTCGATAGTATCGGCATTTAGGATGAAGGTACTGTCCCCATTGACATCTTTTTCAATCCAGAATGTCGGCCCGTTGAAGTCACCGCGCAGTAGGTTGGTAGCTCCTGTACCAGTAAAGGTACGACCCCCACTCATAGTGAAAGACGATCCGTGGGTCTTGTAGTCTTGAGCCTCATAGACAGCGAACAACCTTGCGATACCGTAGTAAGGAGGAAGTTCTAGGCCATGACGTCCCAACCCTCGTGCAGTTGAAAGCGCTCCGACTACCGTCGGGTCATCATTGAAGGTACGAATACCCGCATAATTAGAGGTATATGCAAAACTCCCGTAGTGCAGCAACCCGTTGTAATCTGCGGGCAACGAGGTTGACAGATTCAGGGTAGAGAATACAGCGGCTGTACCACCAATTGTGTAATTGATGTAGTTGTTGTTAAAGGATGTCCCAGTAGGAGTACTGCCTTCTTGGGACATCAGCATGAAGTTGATGCCTCGATGGAAGTTGCCACCTCCTGTGACCGGGATGATGGGTACTTCTACTGCACCCCACCCAGGAACCAAGTGTCGAGGAAGAATGACATACTGGGAGTGGTCAAAAAGACTCAACGGGTCAGGGTTATGCCCGTCAAGAACATGCATTATGCTACCGGTAATCGGGGTAGGGATTGGGAACTGAATCGCTTGGAACGGAGAGATGACTACTGTCTTTGACCCAAGATCCGCATAAGCTTCAGCTGTTACTGGTAGAAGGCTCTTATAGGTGTCCCCTCTAAACTTGCTCCAAAGTGGAGCCCAAGCTGTTCGAAGTGAGAAAGTACCTGTTTGAGAGTACTCTGCCTGGTGGAGTAGCTGAGAGTTTGGATTCAACAAAGTGACGCTGTGAATTGAATCCGGGCGCCTGGATAAGCCCCTACCACCACCATACTGAATGTGCGTTGTGATATAGAGGTTTGCAGTACCGCTAGTCGGGAAAGCATTCCCCGAGTTGATAGTGATCACCAGATCGTCTGTCGGACCTGGATTAGGCGGAGTAACAGTGAAGTTGTGTTGTGCTAGTGGGGTTGCCTGTCCCTCGACACGAATCTGAAGTGCACCCACACCTTTTCGAATGACGTAGGTCGACAGGACCGCTGCCGGAATGGTTGCGGTTACGGTAAGGACAGTAGTCGTTACCTGGGTGATCGTATAAGACCCAGCTGCCGCGCCTGCAAAGATGACTAGCGTATCCCCAACTTCGACCCCATTGGTTACGTAATCACCAGAGGCATCGATGAACTGCAGTGTTCCAGAGGAAGTACCGGTTCCCGCTGCAGGCTGGTCGTTGAGGAATCTGATCTGGTCAGCATCCGGAACTGACACCCCAGTCTTGAACTGGGCTACTGGAATACTGATCCGGTCACCAATACTCCAAACGCCAGTTGAACCCTGAAATGAAATGCTAGATGTAATCTGTAGACCCCAAATCTGGGTGCCATCCAGAGGGAAGCTTGGAGTTGAACTCCAAGTAGCTGGCTTGCAGATCACCTCGACTGGCTGCTGAACAGCAGCATCTGAGAAGATCATTCGAATAAGATCAGGGCCATCAAGTCCAGTAATACCCAGACTGATTGGAGGGGTTAAGCTGATCTTATCTTCATAGAGGAGGTAGATACCGCGCGGGTCGGTACCTGTCCTCTTCCAGTTTGCCCGTAGTTGCCCTCGTAGCAACTTATCCAGGTTCGACTTGAGCATGTTGTCGTAGTTGAACCCAGCGGGGTTAACTGCGTGCCTCAAGTCGTGAATGTCGGTTCCTGTAACCTGATCCGAGTATAGCCCGTCAGGACGAGTCGATACCACCGTAATGGTCGCACCAGCCTTGTGAACTGCCGGTGCAGTTCCATTCGCCCCACGACCCGTTATGGTGATATTGGTACTAGAGATACCAGAATAGGTGATTAGTTCCTCGTCAATCCTGATCGTTACAGGAGAACTTGGAGCTAATGGAAGCGGGATACTTGAAGCTGAAACCAGAATTGCAGGAGAGGAGGATGCACTTAGGTCAGAAGCAAGAGTAGGTACTGTCGAGAATGTTAGAGTACCAGTACGATCAACGGCGGTAGGATTACGGTTGAAACCACCGTTGAGGTTCTGAGAAGGCTCACCTGTCCACGAGATGGAATTGCGTCGGAAAACGATGCAAATAGGGATTGCGTAGACATAGCCGTCCACGGTACCTAGAACATTCGCAGTACCATCGCCAGCTCTCCAAAGACCTGGATCACCCAACTCCTCACGCATATTCGTGAAGGTGTAGCCACCCACAGAGGGTGGCGTAGCTTGAGCTCCTTGGGCTTTGACCACTGTTGGATCAAAACCGTCAGGGTTGGTTCCGAGGTTAATGAGACCCTTGACGACTCGAATCCGATACTGCAGCTGAATGCGTTCGGTTGTCTCCTCACCAATCGCCGGATCAAGTAGGTCATCAGCAAGGTAGCTGAAGCCTCCTTCGATGTTGCCGTACTTGTAGATGGCGGACCCATTCGGCTTGTTGAGAGTCGACGGGTAGGGTCCAACCCGAGCTTTCCAGACCTCAAGGAACACAAAGTCAGGCCGAGCATCGCCAGTCAACCCCGGAGGTGGGTCAAGGAGAATCTTGTTCCAGGTGTCCACATCATCCGGACTCCCTGGAGGGTCCCCAGTCTGAGTACCGGTGACAGGAACCAACCAACCATTGACGGCCGCCCACATGATGGACTGCTTGTCGCCAACACGCTGTCGGCCAAACTTGAACCAGTTGGACCAAGTTGGATCAGTCTGATAGTCCTTTGAAGGGTTGATGTCGTTTCCGAACCAACCTGAGGGGGTCCCCAGCAAGACCTTCTGACGGTCCCAGCCAGCAGCCAAATCACCTACGAGGTTCCATTCGGAGTCGAGTGGCGGTAGACCCTCTTGCCACAGAACACTCAGGAATTGAGTAGTAGCTGGGTCAAGAACTCTGGAGACGCCCTCACCGTAATTATTCGACATTCTCTACCTCTGGATCTAGATCCGTTCCACAGAGGAAGAGCTATCAAAACAACATTGGGGGGGTATTAGAAAGTCAGCCGCCAAACAATAGTTAGGGTCGAGGTGGCAGGCTTGTTCTGAACTGGAAACGTAAGGTAGTTAGCCATCGTTTCCTTCTGGGTCAAATCAACTGTCGCGTCATACGGGCCATTTGGAGGTGAAACTGGGTTCCTAGTAGCCATGTTGGTTGAAATAGTCCCACCTAGGATGCCCATCTCAACAAGAGGCCCTACCGCCTCTGATTCCGTGAAGGTGGTTACAAAGTCAACTACATTTGTCGGGACCGCTGTTGGGTTGCCAAGAGAATCCACGAAGTTAGACGAGGCAAACACCTTCCGTGTCAACTCAGCGAATAGAGCCCGTTGGGTTAGTGTAGCCGCCGGGGGCGCCATCGGATTCCAACCAGTATCCCCGGTACCGATAGCCAAGCAGAGACCCCCATGCAACCCTGTCTCAGCATTGTTCTTGAAGAGACGCGCAACCAAGATCGAAGCATCTCGAACTACAAGGTTGTCATAATGGCGTTGTTCTTGAATCTCTCCGGTCCTGCCATCCCGAAGGACCATGAAGACTTCACCCTTCTTGATGCAAGTCATCCTATCCTCATAGCGACAAGTCATCGCCATGGACACAGCTTCTCTAATCCGCTTGAATGTGTCGCTAACCTTGAACATTACCTACTCCAATCTATAAATCTAATCCGGAGTCCCCAGAGAAACTGATCGATAGGGACACTACAGGTGGGTCGAATACCATTGACACTTGGTCATCAGAGAAAGCAGACAGTAGGTCTGGCTCACCTGAAGATCTCTCGATTACCTCAAGCCTGTTGTACAGAACCCCATCCGGGACATTGAACCGTACCCTGAGAGAGGGTACATTACCAAGAGGACCAAAACCAAAGCCATCGACGCCCAGAGCCGCGCCACCAAACCCAGTAGCACCATAAGGTGGGAACGGGGGTATCGACTTCTTGCGAACGTCGTAAGTTTGAGTAGAGGGTACAAGAGGAGTTCCGTCATTCAACTGAGTGAAGGCGTGAACGTTGGGGTTGTTCACGTATTCCTCCCAAAGGTAAGGAACTCCAGTTGAGGCAGATGAGTACTGAGTATGGTTGTGGGCTACCTTCCCAAAGAGATGTTCCGGCGAACTCATGACATTCCGCTGGTTAGATACTTGGTGAGGAGGGACTGCCTTGACCTCGATGGGAGCCCGAGTGATCCCATACTGCAGGAACGACCAAGCAGTCTGAGACAAGTTAGTTGGGTCGAAGGCTCCCCAGGTTACTGAGGGCAGGCCTCGATTGAACTGACCTGGAAGCCCGAGCGAGCTAGATGGGAGAGTCGTGTTGTTGTACTCAATCTGGATGATTGGAGTAGTACTCGAGTCAATAAACAACCCAACGAACCCACCAGGGTCTCGAAGTAACTGATAGGTGTGATCCATCGTCCATTCTAATTGAGACGGAATCCTATACTCAACTATCGTGTGTCCAGGCTGAGGAAACTGATTTGTAAATGTGATAGTGTTAGTACTTACCAAGAATACTGAGTATACCCCTCGATTAGCTCCGAAATCTATGATGACGTCATCCCCACCTTGAACTCCAGAAGCGACAAAGTCCGCCAAGAGATCAGTGAGTTGATTACCAGCTGTCCTAGCTGAACCCTTAGCCTTAAGAGGCAGATAGTACCCAAGAAGGCTGTTTGAGTCAGCTCCCTTCCAAATACCAACGTAGTGCGATACTCCAGTGGGGTTTTGGGATCTCCAACCATTCACATAGTACCAATCCACCACGGAAAGAGATTGACTACTGCTAGCTGTCGAGGATCCGAACGAGAGTATCGGGGTTGATACTGGAGAGACCGTAGTGAACCCAGAGTATGCGAAGGAGCCAAGGAGCGTTCCATCAACGAATAGAATCACCAAGTCAGCTGCAGTGTTCTTGGCTACACGGTAGATATGTGGCTGATGGTCATCCCAATTGAAAGGAAATGATGCGAGTACAAGTCCATCCGAGTGGAGAGCTACCTCAGGGACTGGAGTCTTTCTTAGCATGACCCCAATAGTTTTGGTGCCATCATAGACGTCAGACGTCGCGCCACAGAATTGATCTGACGTCAAGTCAGGAGTTGAGGATAGAACAGCACACTTAAACTCGTAGTAGTAGTCAATTGATGCTGAAAAGATCCGATTAACAGAGGACGAGATCTCAAGATCATCTATGGCGAAGACACGCCCATCAACTAAACTATTGTCACTAATCCGGAGAGTGCGTCCGACCATAACCACTGGGGCTCCACCAAGAGAAGTCCAAGAGCGTGGGGTTGCCTCTTGTGGAAGCGACCGACCTGGATAACTAACCTTCGGTTGTGGGGTTGTCGGGAAGAAGCAAACTTGAACGAGACGATTCCCATCGTCTATCGCCACCATAACAGCGTTCGGAGTAATCCCATGGGTGAACGTTCGAAGGCTGACTTCGAAGTCAAGTACTGTATTGGAAGTTGTACCCAACAATGGCTCAATACGAGTGAACCCTTTGAAGTCACCACCGACTAGACCGACTTCCTGCGAGGTTGGTAGATCAGTCGCCGAGGTAGAGTCGAGTACCAATGCTCCACCGAGTAGGCTCTCGTTCCCATGGTACCCAACTGGAGTCCACGGAGGCGAGGCATCCTCTGGTAGCAGGGTCGGAATATAGGAAGCAAAGGATGACGGGACGCTTTGCTGAGGATTGGTGGGCAGGACTAAATAGTGAACGAAATCCCAAGCACTCCGGCTTGTAGCTCCTCTGCTCAAAGCTCCGAAGAATATGTTCTGAATCTCGTTGAAGGAGTCGTTCAGCTCCTCTAAGAATGGTAACTGGTCCTCGGATATAGCCAGGCTGGCCACAACCTCACCATCGACATAGAACCTGACAACACCACTTGTATCCCGAAACAGGCGATAAGAGTGGAGGACAGACCAGTCGAAGGTAAATGGTAGCCCTGTCGGGTTGCCAAGACTATCGACCCCACCAGACCAAGCTGTAATAAGGGTTGGGTTGTTTCCATTACCTCTTGTGAGGAATCCAATCTTGCGCACCCCACCATCAAGCAAGTACCCGAGGATCACAGCTCGATTACTATCGGACCACCCAGTGCAAAGCCCGGTGAAGACTCCGTCAGGGGTCGTAGCATCAACCCTCAAGCGCCAAGTCGTTGCATAGGCATGAGGGAAGGTCAGGTCAACACCACGGCTCCAATAGAATGGTTGCCCCTCAGGGAACGGCCCAATCGTGTTGCTGATGACGGTTAGGATGCCGCCGGTGACTGAAGCTGTTCCTGTACCAACTCGCTGCCACGGATTGGCGGAGTCAGCTTCAGGTAGTGAGTTAGCATCATAGGCTACGGATACCTGAGATATCTGACGAGACAGAGGCGGGAACGCAACTCGATTCTTCGGAGTATTCAACAACAATGAAGTCGGGTCATTCGAGAGAGCAGTGTAGGCCCGCTCATACGCCCGATAGAACAGCTCACGAAGTTTTGGCTGTGGCTTTGGGGCTCGAATGTCATCATCCGAGATCCTAGCCTGTGCACCCCTAGTTGATTGAATCGCGTTACGGTAGGGGAACACCCTAGTACCATTGACTCCGTTTTCCCTATTCCATCTATTTGACACGAACTCAAGAGAGTTCATCCGGCGGATCTCAACCGTGGGGTCATTGATCCATGAATAGTCAACTGAGATAGTAGAGCCAGGTAATGGGGGGTCAAGAAGAACGATCTGCCCAAGAAGTCCTACAACCCTATCGACTAGAACCGGGTTACCGTTGACAATAACTGACACATCTGATGGCTCGTTAGCAATGAACCCATTTCTATGGTCAACTATTGACCATACATTAGAAATGATGTTGTTGCTTGGATCAGTCGCCGGAGCCCTAAAGCTGGCTTGAACCTTGACTCTGGTTGGGCTGATAACCGCTAGAATCTTGTAATCGCCACCGTTAACAGGGTCTACTGTCGAAGTAGCAGCCTCTAGCCTAAGATATAGGCCGACATGAGTTGAATCCAAGCTGGCCCCAGGAACAACTACCTCACTTGTAGTTACAGTTCCGAAGAATCGGACTGGAGTCGTCTGAACTGACCATTGACTACCAGACTGTACAATCAGCTCGGGTTTGGTAATCGGACCCTTATTAGTGAAGATGGATCGATAGGGGTAAGGGATCAGAGCTTGGAAGGTAGCTGTGTTAGCCCCGAAGATGACAAGATCCAAGTCAGTAGAGTGAACAGCACCAGTGACAGTCACGATATAAGTACCAGCCACAATACCAGACACATACAAGGCCACAACTTTAGAGTCTGCCGTGAACACTCCGAGGATGGTCACAGCTGAAGGCCCAGAGAATGAGTATGAGGCTGGGTCGAGTAAGACCGAATCAACCATCATATCTTTGCTGAACTTGACTAGTACGATGCTACTACTTAGAAGTAACTCTGCTGAATCAACAAATAGTGCTGAGGCTACTGCGTTGGCATGCAGGTTAGATGACCCTTGGAAGGTTATTGACAGAGTGGTAGCCGTTGCACCAACCCCCAAGAGGATATTGCCAGGCTGACTACTAGATGTTCCGAGTATTCCTGTAAAGGCCATCTGTCCTCTTAGAAGTCACCTGTGTGGTCTTCGCCTATCACGAGTTGATTGACCTTTCGACCCAAGCGATCTTGATCTAGTAACCCATGTGAGTACACCCTAAAGTCATCGTAGTAGTAACTTGATAGACTACCCCTCGAAGCATCCAAGATCCCAAGCCCACCATTTGGATTGTATTGATCAGTGAATACATACCGAATCTTGAATAAGGTGTGCGCGGGCCGAATGATATTCAATATGAGACGAACGTTGGCTTCGAGAGTGAAGGTGTCCGTTGGGAACCCAGTCACAGTGTCGGTAACGTCGACTTGAAACCCAAACTCATCGGAGATGTCAAAACCTGAGGCAGGTAACCTAGCCTGCAGGAAGTTCTCTGTGAAGGTCAGGGCACCAGTGAAGAACAACTGAACACCTTGAACCATTGCCTTGGGGATTGAACCCTCAAAGTAGATCCCGATCACATTGAGTAGAAACTGCCTGAACTGCTCATCATCATAGTTGGTCGTCGGCAAGTGACCATCCATGAAGACCATGTATCCGATCAGTGTATAGAGGAAATCAGTACGAGTTGTCTCAAAGTCTATGTCAAACTTGACATCCTCTAGCGCCAACTCCAAGCGAGCCAGCTCCAAAGCGACGGCCTTGACTTCAACTGAATAGTTTGGGCCTTCTATCGTCGAGATGTAGTTGCTAGGCAGAAGGTCGAGCAAATTCTTGAATATACTCTGAGTTCTTTGAATAAGGCGTAGGTTGTACTCCTTACCATCTTGATCAACCGTATGGTTGAGCCGATCTGGGTCATTTACAAATCGATCAGCCATTACATAGCCTGTGCATAGGTGATTGTGAAGTTGCCCAAGGTGATGAACTCAACACTGGTGGCTGGGATATCATGCGACCCGGAGTCCCCACGAATGACGTAGGAAACCGTGTAGAAGTGATCAGTTGGTAGGTCAGGAATAACCCCAAAGCCGGCCAATGAAAAGACTATGTGATTTGCAGTCCTTCTTAGGAGCTCCGCTTGTTGCGTGCTCGAGGTGGTGAAGCCCGCGGCTACCAAGGTAGCCGTATCAGTGTACCCGTTGATAACGGCCCCTCCCGCTCCAATGATGAATGCTTGCTGAGGGGCGAGAGCTACCTGAGCAAGAGCACCCACCAGTAGCATAGCCTCGTCATCTTGGAAAACTCCCTTGTGCTCAGTAACAAGGCCACCACCATCCGTCGTTGGGAAAGCAAGTGGATTGGTCAAGAGATAGGCAACGTTGCTCCCATGGTCCAATGAGCTGAGGTGCAGATAGGCCGACGTAAGAGACTCACGAAGCTTCCTAGACCCATCTGCGTAGGCCATGCGAGCCAAGGGTACCACTGGGAAGTCAACACCCTGGGACTCGTCAATCGCATGAATGACATCACCCTGAGCCAAGCCACGTCCAATGAGCCTCTGATCCGTCTCCAAACTGGTATTGGTACGAATGTCAGGATCAGCCTTATCCTTCGTGGCCCCTACAAGCAACTGGACCGTGGTCTCAAGGGTGATTGAGTTCTCGATAGCCTGCTTGATGATCACATCCGCCGTCGTGTGCCGCTTGCTATTCACCGTCCGCTGAAGCTGTTGCAGCAAGTCATTAATCACATAATTGACTGTGAAGTTCTCGTCGTGTGAGTAATCCACCGAGACTGTAGCCCCGTTGACAATGTCTGAAGTAGCGGTCCTCAGGATCTTGGCAGGAGTGGTTGCTCCGCCTTCGAGTACCTCATAATCCGGAATCGTAGCATCAGGGCCGTCATACTCGATAGACCGATCTGCACTGAATACACGAATACTCTTGGTATTAATGCCAATACTTCCGAGGGGTATTGGTTGAGCACCAACCAATACGTGATTCTCATTGTTGACTTGGATGCTAGCGCCCGAGGGGATACCACCTACCTGGTTGATTGACAGGTAGTCGGTGGAAATCGTGCTCTCACCCTCCAACAGAGGATCAGCAGTCTTATAGAGATTGTAGCCTAAGGTGCTGTTCAAAGCACCGGACACCTCTCCAACTACGGACACTACTCGACGCACAGGCTGAAAGGTGAAGGTGAATTGGTTGACACTTCGGAAACGATAGTCAGCTGTTACAACATCATCGAAGTTGGTGACTACTTGACCAGGGATGCTCGCATCTACCTGGAAGGTCTGGTAGTCAATGATGATAACTCCTGTGAGCAAATAATTGAGACCCTGAGTGACGTTACGAACTCCGAACCCAAGAGTGAGGTTGTCAAGAATCTCTGTGATAGGGGTTGTCGAGGTTACCCGACTATCTTGGACTCGGAAGATGAGGTTGGTGGCGTCCAATACAATGCAGGTGATATCCCTCGCGATATCGTAGGTAAATGCAAACCTCTCGGATACCTGACGCTCCTGAGTACCCTGAATCCAAATATCAACCTTGCCACCGATGTGCTTGTGCCTAACCTCATCGTAATCGCGCATCATCAGCTCGTCGCCGCTCTTGACGATCTTGGACTTAACGATACCTACCTGCTCAGCTGAAGTTGAGGCATACCCTCCGGCGGTACCAGTATCTACTGAGTAACCTAGCATACATCGAGTTGCTAGGTCTGAATTGCTCTCTCGGTCTGACCCAAAGACAGTAGCGTCGTTGTTAACAACCTGAAAACCTGAGACACCCTGAACACTTGTGATCTGCCCAGCAGGTCTATTCCCATCAGACCCCACTGTCTCAGCGATGATGTCTACGGTAATCTCGTACTGTTTAGTGTCGAAGTTGTAGTAGGTGTCTGCGATAGCTGCAGACATTAGGTATGACCCACCAACTCGGAACCTCACTGAAGGGATACCGAGAGACGAGTCAGCATTTGTCGTTACAATCGTACCTGTTGGGATAGGCAGGTCGAACGAGGGGCGGGTCGGAGTGTAGAAAACCTCTTGACCAAAGGCTGGACGCCCTGGCAACCGAGACTTGTTGATGTTCCCTGCGAGCTTGTCGAAAGCTGAATCAATTAGGCTTTGAACAGCATCGTTTGTTGAGTATCCGAGAGCCGCTTTGAGGGCAGTCTTGTAGGCGCTACCATCTACCGGATCCGAAACCCCATCACCATTGGCATCATCAATCTGGAGAAGAGTCAGGAAGCTCTGAGTACGATTGACGAAGTCTATGAGGAAGTAGAGCCTTTCAGCTTCTGAACTGAAAGGGTCGATTGAGACATCTCTCGTGGTTGACCCTGGAATAAGTCCAATTTCAGCATTCACCCTTTGGACGGCAGTTACATAGTCAGTAACCACCTGAAACTGAGTGCGACCAGGTAATGATCGTACCGAGGTGTCAATGATCAGTGGACTCCCGAGCACCTCTTGAGAGAAAGCGCTCTCTACCTCTGAACTAGTCAGTGGATCAAAGTACACTCCAGTCACGACATAGTAGAGAGGATCGGTATCAGCTACCCCAGACCACTGGTCGTCATTGATGCTATCCGGTGTCCCAGAACGAACGTGCTCAAATCCAATGAACTCAGTTAGCGAGTAGTCTTCAAAGGTTGAGGTGAATCGAATCTTGTTGCTATAGACCGACGTGTCATACGTCCGATCCAACTTAGTAGCAATAGTGTTTCCGAACTCATCCTTACTAACCACACTGACTGCTAGGAACTGATCCCCCGCATCGAATATTGTCTGATCGGAGGCAAACTGATTGGCATTCTCCTCAAAGATCGTGGACTTCGCGGAGACCGTAGTTGCATTAATCTTATAGTACCCAGTGGTACCACCAGCTGAGGTTGAGGCGTAGAAGTTGTAACCAACAAAGTTGGTCGGAAGCGGTATTCCTGCAGTACTGAAGCGCTGGACTGGGAGAGCTGATAGAACCCGAACTGAACCCCTTAGCCTTCGCATGCGGATACCGGAAGGAGTCTCCACTTGGAGTACGTCAGATTGGCTAATGAGGGTCGCCTGGACTGTAGAAGGGACGCTCACCCCTCCAACAATGTCAATAGTACGGACCTGAATAGTATTGATCCCGGGACTAAGAGCTAGACCATCAGGGTAACTGTTCAGGTTAGGAATGGTGAAACTTGGGAGGTTGAAGTCAACGAGAGTCGAGTCCGAGACGAAGGCAGCACCATTGATAGATACTTGGATGTCAGAGGTCGAGCTATCGACCTTACCCTGAATCACAATGGATTCTTGATTAGTCGTGAAAACAAGGTTCGTAGTGTAACCAGAACCATCCCGGAGCAAGATCTGTGGTGCGGTAGCCATACTACGCCTTATTGAACTAATGAGTACTTTTGTAAGTTGTTGACGATCTCTTGTTGAGCCGTCGCGCCTAGTAGGTTATTTGGGTATGGAAGCCGCAACCCACGTGTTAGTTGGATTGGTTTCAGGGATCTATTTGAAACTGTGGCAGTAATGAACAGAACTGTCGGGTCATCCTGGCTCTGCTCCAATGCCACCCCTTGCAATTGGAACGGGAACTCCTCATCAGAGACAGCTTGACCTACCGTCTCCTCCTGTTGTTTCTTGATGGATTGCCAGCGACCGAAAGCAGTGTTGATGTCTGAGATGATTCGATTCTGAAGAATCCCACCAACTACGAGCTTCTCACCAATTTGGTCAATGATTCTAGTACCATACCAGTTGTGGAATGAGTTAGTACCAGTGATAGTGTAGATGATCTTCTGTAACTCCTGAATCAGGAGTATCTCGTCACGTACTTGATTGACTTCCCCAGTAACACCGTAGCGCCAATCGTTCTCGATTCCAAGACCACCACACCTACGACACTCTTGACGAACGGTAGTGTAGTTGATCTCCAGGAAGTTGAGATCCGCTTGAAGTGGCTCATCAAAGACAATCAAGCGCAGAGGGCGATCCGCTAGAGTGCCTGTCTTATTGACCAGAGCCCACCCAGGGAACACCTTCTTACCATTGAAATGTCGGTTGACTGGGATCCCGAGTAGCGTTGCCAGGGTACTCGTCGAGTCAAGAAAGGCGGTCGCATCCTTACCAAGTAAGTTGGACCGGAAGAGCATTTTGTTATTTTGAGTGTAGAACTGCAGCCCATTCACTCTTGTGTTGATGGATAGTGCCAGGTGATCTGGTTGAATTCGAAGTCCACTCGGAATCCTAACATCCTGCCAAGGATCGTTACCAACCCTGAACCTCAACCTATCATTGACCCCAGCTATGATCGTGAAAGGACCAGAACGAGTCCCACCAGACTGCGCCGGAGTTTCAACCCCATAGGAGGGGATCTCAGCAACACCATTGGCTCGAACCACAACTGAATTGGATGAGGCGATGGGTCGCAACGGAGTAGCCACCTGCCTGTCCCCACGCATTAGCAGATACTCTTCAGCTACCAAATGAGTGCATAACTGCTCTAATTGGCGGTCATAGCTCATGTATTTGACCCTCCACCGGAAGTCGTATAGCCATCGGAGCCGCGCTCGAACGATGGCCCATCTGTCGGCGCACGAGTACCACCCTGGTCGTAGGATGACATAGGAGCATGGGTGTACTTACCAAATGGGTCTTGCCCCTTGTCATCCGCAATAGCACGATAACTAGGATCAATGAACAACTGGTTTACCAGTGCTATGAGATTCTCAAGTGAGCCATCAGAATCAACTGATTTCTTGATAGCGTTGAGTTCGTTGACCTCATCCTGTAGCTGATCTGAGTAGTCTATGGCCCGCCGAATCTTGCGCTCAATCTTCTCAAGACGATCTAGGTTGCCCTCAGTCCAAGACCGCATTGAACGAACTGCATTACCAGAGTCACCATCAGATAGCCCTGGAAGAGGTAGAGGCTCACCATTGGAAAGTATCTTTGAGGTGGCTGTCTCGGTCCCCTTCAGATAGTAAACAGGATCGCTCTTGCTTCGTACTTGCAAGTCATAGAACGGATCCCCACCGAGAACCTCGTAAGCCGAAATGAGCTTGCCAATGTAGGTAGTAAATCCAGGGGATCCTGTTGAGTAGGATGTTGGTCTCCCTCCTGTATCGTAGGCAAATTGGAGGAATCCAACTCGTTGTTGCTCAATAGCCAAGTGCTTGATTCTAAAGTCGATATAAACCATCTGACTTCGCACATAAGTAGCGAGTCTGGTGAACTGCGACTTGTTGAAGGTCCCGAGAAAATCGAGCATAGTTTATCCTACCTTTTTCTCGTGAGGTGCTTCGGCGTACTTATGAAGATACTTGATTGCTGAGGCTAGAATACTAGGAGAGTCCTTAGCAAACCCTATCATTCTATTGCAGCTACTGCACAGAATACCTCGTATAGCACCGGTACTAGGATGACAAGTAGCCTTCTTTTCGGTTTTCATCTAAAACCTTCACCACACCATGAGCATCAAAAGATAAGCCCGAAGGCTGTCACGAAAGCATCCACGTTAGTTCCAGCATAGGCGAGGCCAACTCCTGCAGAGTACCCGCCAGGACCTGAGGGGGGTTTCGTACCACCAGCGCTATCGATGGCCTTGATCCAGCCTGGAATACCCTCAGCCGTACTAGGGACATTCAAAAAGTAGAAGCCAGCTGAGAAGCTATCAAGAAAATTCAGTATTTCTATTAGGTATTTTATGAATCTCTCTAGTACATCAATCTTCCTGACAACCGCATCGATGTATGACTTGATCTCGTCAACAGCTGACTTGAAAGCATCCGCAAGAGCATCAATTCGATTGAGTAGGTCGTAGATGAACTGTCCGCTCCAAGGTATGATGTCCCTTAGCAAACTGATGGATACCCAATCAACAGGTGTACCACCTAAGGTGAATGACTTGATAAAGTTGACAGCAGATAATAGGTTAAGCCTTGTATTCACGTCAGAGTAAGCTGCCGTGTACGTTGTGTACACGTCTGGGTCATACGTAGCGGGGAACTCACTCGGGATATCGTTGAAAGCCAAAACCATGGCTTGGATTGAAGTGTTGTTCCCCTTAAAGTTACCCTCATTGGGGATCTGACGAGGTATTGCCCCTTGATACAAGTCCCTCATCGGAGACAGCATGGCGCTATTCTCAAGAAGAGAAGAACCTACCGTCTGAGCTAGTTGCGCCGCCGTCAGCTTGACCAATAGATAGTTCTGAGGGACGTCTGGGAAGTCCTTAGTGGTCGGGTCAGCTTCGACAGGGACAGGGAACGACAAGGGCAGTATCCGGGACATCGCCCCACCAATGTTGGTGAGAGAACCCCTGCCAACTTGGCTAGCCGGAGTGCCATTGATGGGTAGCCCATTCGAGTCGAACTTAGAATCAGCATCAAGGGGTAGTTGAAACCCAATAGCGAAAGCCATCTTGAAGGTGGCTTCCAAGACAGCTATCACATCAAAGTTAGCTGGGATATTTGGAAGCCGACAGGTGAGGATCGGACTTGGGCGCCCCATGACCACCGGGTCGTTCGGGTCCGAGGTTGGCCATCGTTGGATCAGCTCATTGGTGGTGGCGTCTACTTCAGGATCAGGGAAATCAACAGTACCATCAGAACTGACAACAAGAGGACCACTGAAAGCCCTGATTCTGTAGTAGTAGGTGGTATCCTTGTCGACCTCGCTGTCGATGTACCTGAACTTCCCAAGCTGTAAGAGTGAGAAGATTGAGGTAGCAGAACTTGGGTCAATGACGATGTACTTCTCGAACTGCCTGAACACATCCCCTTGTTCATCACGGACAATGACTTCCCGATTAATGGGCTTACCTGTCTTGTCCTCAAAGTTGGTCTCCGCACTCGCTGTCATCGGGATAGGGCCACCAGAGCGGCTGGTTCTCTCGATGAGCCAGCTCTGCGGTATCAGCTCACTGGAGACACTGGCTACTAGGTCATTGAATCCAGGATCTGGCGGGTACTGGTTAGTCGCTAGAGTCCACTCCAGAGCAAACCCCTTCAGAGTGGCTCCAAACACTGAGGCCACCTGCAGGATTGGATCAATATTGGTTCCGCCAGTTGCCCCAGGCTTGGTCCCAGCAGGGAATATACGAGCGTTGGCCGGCGCAGAGTACTTGGCTGCCGCAATCTCTTTCCCGAAGAACCTGAGAAGGATCTTCATCAGGCGCAACAGTCCAAAGACATTGGTTGCGTCTGCTACAATGAGAATGAAGCCACTCTGCATGCTTCCCGCAAGCGGCTGAGGGCGATAGGGATCCTTGGAATCAAACAAAGACGCCTTGAAACGCTCTGTGAATGCTTGATACCCCCCCTTGTATAGGTCGAAGTTTGGGTCTCTCGTTGGGTTGGGTACGTCGAAGTACCCGTACAACCCTGTCCGTTTCAAGCTCTCAAACAACTGCTGAATGATAGCTAGGAGGGCAACTACTAACGGACGAATAGGGTTCCCGAAGTCAATCAAGAACAAGCTGATCGTGTTGAGGAGAGCCTTGATGATCTCAAGAAACGTGACTAGAACCTCAAGGACCGAACGAACTGACTCCAGTTCTTCCTTCCCTGGGATCTTGATTTCTAAGGCCTTCCAGTCTGACATGATTAACTTCCGTAGGTGAGACGATCTAGTTTACGCCGTAGGTTAGAGAGTTCTTGCTCAGAAGCAACAGCCGTCGCCTTCACTGCTGCTTTGAGTTGAGTGACGATTCCGAACTCTTCTTTGTACTTCCACTCAGGAGGTGGATCTTGCTTCTCATCTGGCATTATTGCACCGCCAATAATTTGAGCATTGCGTTTAGAGCGTCCTGCTGAGCCTTGATTCGATTGGCAACCGCCCGTTGCTGCTGAACAAGCAACCCTGTTTGGAAGTTGATTCTCTCATCAATCCAGACGTACCTTGAGTCATAGAGCTTGTCGGTGCTCAAAAGGACTGACTGGATGAACGAGATAGCATTCACAACTTGGGTCTGACGAGCGGTGTCCAAGGTAACTCGACTAGCAATAGTTGTAGGATCAAGCCCATATGCAATTGCATTGGTATCAGGTACAACCGATATGCTAGTTGTGAGTTGAGAGTACCAGGGCCCAAAGCTATTACTAAAGGCAATGCATTGCTGTAGTATCAAGTACAGAGCCTGAAGGGTTGCCTCAGAGGCTCCGAATACGCTCACCACCCTGAAAGTGGTAGCTCCCGGAGGTGGTGCGCTATCGACGATGATGTTGTGAGAGTCAACTAGCTGAGTGATCTTGAAGAACCCAGGACTGACCACATAATCACCAACTTGCACGCCAGATGCTATGAAGTCCACCGAGTTGTCGGTGATAGTACTTCCAGCTACTGTGCCGCTAGTCAGGGCCGGGCTGAGCCTATCGGTAGACACGCTTGTGAAATAGTCTTGGATCCTAGTTATCTCGAAACCAACAACACCCCAGAGACTACTCACAGCGTTGATTACCACTGATAGGTCACTGAAGGTGTTCAAAGGGTTACAAATGCGATACCCCGATGAGGATAAGCCTGGTGAGAATGAAATATCCAAGGTGAGCTGAGTCTCAGAGTCAACCGATACCACCTGGCGCCTCTGGTAAGAAGGACCAAGTTGGGAAGCAACTACTGTGTACCCTGGCTTAACCCCAGAAGAAATGAAGGTGGCTGTCCCATCCGTGAGTGTGGTACCAGCTGTAGACGCCGACGAGATAGACCCAATGTTGCTTGAGACTGTGATCTCAAAACTGAAACCAGAATCGTCAATCGGGAAAGGAGTCTCAACTATTACATAGTTGGGGGTAGCAAATTTAATCACATGGTAGCTGGGGTCAACTACAGGTACGCTACCTGTCAAGATTCGAACTAGATCTCCTGGTTGTGGTATAGGACTCGGGAAGTTCCCGGTATCCAAGACAACAAATAGGTTTGAGAATAGTGAGCCCACCCCTATAAAAGGCTCTTCAATGTTGGGTGGAGTTAGGATACCGCCGGACTGAACATAACCCAACTCAGTGGCTAGTAGGTTAGCGCCTACAGGGTTGCTCTCACAAATAGGGGATGGGTTGATCAGCGGGTAGAGTTGATCCCCACTATCCGTGAGAGTCTGCCCATACAAGGCTGGGATCTTCTTGGGCGAGGTCAAGGTGTTGCCATAGAAAACAGTCCCTTGGAGGATGTCTCCACCGACAGGAGCTTGACCTATTACTGGAATAGGCTGAACGTAGAGCAAGTACCCATTTGTTGTATCAAGAGTGACATCAATCCCAACTCGATAGCTCTTTGGTGGGTAGGCAGTATCCTGGACGCTGAGGTAAACAGTGGCTCCCGCAGGGACATCAACAGGAAGCGCTGACACCCCAAGGGACGTCGGAGAGACCGAGGTTATAGTGACTGGTGCTGCATCAGTCACATAGGAGGCATAATAGTTAGCGATATTCACCAACAAGCCAGTGGTGAATGCGGGGCGAGTTGGTGGGCTCGAGACTTCTGCAGTGGTATCCACATGGAGAGTTGTGTCGCCCGCCTTGGCATCTCTTGTGATCAGAGCTCGCTGGAATCTCCTGAAGAATGTTGGACTAGACCCGGTAATGGGCTTAGTTCCAAGATTCATGATGGGGTCTCCCGTGTTAACTCCCTGTAGGATTATCTGGGCAACCGAAGATGCTGTTGGGTAGAATCTACTTTGAGTCCCTGACTGATATGCTCGAATAACGTCACCAAAAGCCAAGCTTATGATGTCATCGATCTGATTGTTAGCTGCACTGATACTAGGGGCTGAATTCCCAGTGGAGCCATCGAACTTGAAGAGGCCGTCATAGTCCCCTACAACTCGACCATCCATCTGTTTAAGAACATCTTCGAGGCAGTTAATGGTGTCATTGTAGAACTTCAGAGTTGACCGAGCTACGACGTCTTCATTGGCGAACTCGCCCTCGTCAAAGAAAAGAGACTTGTTTCCCTGCTCGAACAACTGTGGTTGTGAGGTATTGGACACACGCGGTCCACTTGAAGGGGCTGAAGCTTGAGCCTGAGTTTGAAAGTTAACAGCCATCTGACCACGGAAGTTACCCATAGTCTCAACCCGCACGTAGAATGAATCTGGTATGTAGGTGGAGGCTGAGTAGGTAAGAATTTGATTCAGAAGCCCATTTTCCTTAGTCGGGACTATCGTGTGCGTGTAGGAAGAACTGAGTGTGCCGGGTTGAACTATCCTGTGCTTCGTGTAGAATAGTGAAACCTCTTCACTTGGTTGAAGAGCCACAGTGAGGGTAATCTTGCCGGTGTCGTCAATCTTGAAGTCACCTGGGGAAGCTAAAATCTGGCCAATCTGACCGGATACCTTGCGGTACAAGAGGATGGTATCCAGTAAAGTGACCGGCGGGGTCGCCACGGGTACAACGGGGGTACCACTCGTCTGAAGATTGACTGTTGTTGACTCGTAGATAGGCCTTACTGAGCGATACAATGTCGCGCTGGAGTAGAGATACTGCCTGAGGGTTGGCGCAGTCAGAGTGACAGTAGTGGCGTTCGTAGTGGCATTGTAGCTAGACCCCGAGACCAAATAGAAGTCGTTGTATCCACCAACGGCAAAATACAGAGATATCCCAGACACATAAACCCCAGAGAGATCAGAACCCGGAATGGTGATCTGATTCATTCCGCGCGAGATGCTGCTGAATACTGAGGAATCCAGCATGAAGTAGAGTGGTAGCGTCGGAGGGATGTTGACCGGACCCGATGAGATGTAGATGTTCGGGTTGGTTGCTGAATCACTGAAAACCTGTGGACTCAGTAGGTTGATGGTCGTCGTGTCGGTAGGCGCATCATAACTGGGGGCTGCGAGATAGTAGGCAGCCTCGGTCTCAATGCGAATCAAGTAGTTGGCTGGGAACTCAGCTGTTCGATTCCCTCTAACTGTGAAGGACGAAGTTCCTTGGTTGACTTGAACTGGAGTGAGGATCAAATCTGGTCGAAGGATGACTACCGTGTTCTCACCCCCGAGCGCCTCGTAGGTGTAGTAGTCTATGTATACGTTTTCACTAGGACTTACGACAGGGCCGTGAGGGAGAGCGTCTGTTATCTTGCTGAATCCTGCCGGGGTTGGGAGAACATCCGGCAGGAATGTGATTGTAGAGCTAGCAGCATCTACCTTGACCTGAGTCTGATCCTGAGGGCGGCCCCCACGATACACAGTAGGTGAAGGATTTGAAGCCACGGTCAGCCCTGTCGGATTGAAGGGGATAACCGAGGTGGTTGTATTGTGGACCGTGAGTTCCTTCCTGTGAAGGAAGGTCCCGCGCTCACTTGTGAGAATTGGGTTCAGGACTGTTGGGTCTGGGTTGTCCTGGCTCGAAGGGTAGATCAAGTTGATTTGATCCCCATTGAGCAAACGGAACTTAGTCTGAAATGTACCAAGATCCTTACTAACGATGTAATCTTGACCCTGCACCAGCGACGTAGTCACACTGTTTTGAACCAGATTGACTACAACATGAGGGTCAATAAACTGGACCAGTTGGAAGTAGCGATCAGCTAGTACCTCTACGCCGCGCCGGATCTGATAGGCTACCCTAATTGGGCTACCTGTGATCGGAGCATCAACCGTGATGTTAGTTGTATTGGTTATGCCAGTGACCGTGTAAACTCCCTTGTTTGACCCTGTTGCAATAACTAGGAAGTCACCAACTACTACAGAGCTGAAGTCACCAGAATCATCAGAGAATACCAATGGGCTGAGTGAGTACCCACTAGATCCGCTAGTTATCACGGTACCATACTGAGAGATGAATGAGACAACCCCAGCATTGGAATCAAGGAAGATGTCCTTGCCAATAACCTGGGGGTTTCCATTCAGTAGAAATGAAGCATTGGACGAATCTATGAAAGGATCTAGGGCTATCGCTCCGGTTTGAGCTAAAATGTTGGTAACCTGAGAGTTGACCCGAGAGGCGAAAAGTAGTTGCTTCTGATCAAAGTCTAGGGTATATCCAATTCCAGAGGGTGGGGAGGCGACGTCCAAGCGCGGTAGTGGACCAATGAAGGTTCCAGTTCCTTGTTGAACTCGGAAGGTCATTGGGTGTCCGATATCATCCACCGGGAGTACCGGAAGAAATACCATCGGGGCGCCAATGACGGGGCTAGCCAAGACAGCATTTGTGATCGGATAGACGGAGGTGACGTCATTGACTACCGGATTCGATCCATCCCCGTTGACTGGGGAACGAAAGAAACGAATGGTCACCCCATTTTCAATGAGGAAGTCTCCTGTCCCAGATCCCGAGTCCCAAGTGGTGAGCCCTCTGGGAGTCTCAGAAAGGATCCCATCATAGTAGACTGGGAACCCGTTGAATGTGGTTTGGTCTGTGGAACTGAACCGGACTAGGCCCGTAGTCAGTGCCCACTCGAAACTGCCTGATGGTGGATCAGTGAGGTGAGCCTCGTCTGGTTGAGCAATGGGTGTGAGGTAACCGCCGAACCCAAACTTGACGAGAGGGTACTGTCCAGCTTCAGGGATGGGGTTCAGGATAACTGTATCAGTACCGAGAACCCCAATCCGTCCATTGGACTCCTTCAAGGGGAACGGAGCTTGCTGCTGGAATAGTACAGTTTGCCCACTGTAAGTTGTGAGATCTCCTGTATTCCAGTTCAAGTTCCCAGTAGAGAGGCTGATCTCGACAACCCCACTCGCCGGAGAACCAAAGGAGGCGTCGGTGAGAACTGGTGAAGTGGTGAAGGTGATCCCACTACCAATGAAGCCAAGGGCGATGCGATACGGGGCGGATCCAGCCGGTGGGGTTACCTTCAACCGAGTCGTATTTGAGTTAACCTCTAGAACCCCAACTACTGTTCGCGGGCCGCCTGGGAGTGATTTGAAGTTCCCTACTGTACCGTCGTAATCGAACCTCTGGTTGCTAGTCTCGTTCTTGGTCCACCCAAACAACACTGCGGGTAGGTTCCCACCTTGCAGGACGACTACCAAGTACTCAGTTCTACCAGGGTGGACCTCGTCATTCGATGGGAATGCGCTGTTGAATACACCAGAATCAGAGATCAGATCGTCGGGGCTTGATGTGTATGGGCTATTAGCAGAACCTACACGAGGTTTCTCCAATAAGTACCCGTTAAGTTGGAAGGACATTATGCTGCCCTCTCACAAGACTTACGACTCTCGGTACGCACTCGGTGGCAGACTTTCTCTGACATCTGATCCTCATCTACAATCTAGATTATTGAGCCTTGGCCAGTTCCTGATGAAGGGGATGGGCCGCCAGCTCCTACAATAGCAACTGGCAAAACAAGAGTCTGAATGGCAAGGCTAAGAGCGAGTGAGATCGCGTTTGCCTTCTTGGAAGCCCCTTGACCCGTGATCCCTGCACTCGAAAACCCCTGCATAAGAGATGAAAAAGCAGGCGGCCCTGTAATCCTAGCTATTGCAGCGCCCGCTCCCACTGAAGGGTGGGTCGTGCTGATCACTCCCTGAGAGAAACCTATGAACAATCCATTCGCAATTGCAACAGCTTCCAATGGAGCCATTACACCTAACTGGCCATTAGCCGCATAGGCGATCAGTAGGTTGGTCATGATGAGTGGCTGAGGAATGATGAGAGGAGCTAGGCCCTTGCCTGCCCCAACCACGCCAGCATCAACAGTGACCACCTTGAGCTTCTGAACCCAAAGCGCGATCCCCTGCCCAATCCCAGACCCAAGCTGAGGTACAGCAGGCCCTATCAGTCCACCTGCAAAGATAGCTCCGGTTATCGTTGCGCTAAGAACTGGGGCAACTAGCGGCATTCAATTGGCCCCCACAGATAGGGACCCTTGCAAGGGTAGGCCGGTTACCCAGTCAAGGCTTGGTGATCCTGGCGGCATCATGGGTGTTCCACGTGCAACACCCAAAACTGCCGTAGGACCGCCAAGTTGAACACGAGGAGCAGTCAGCATGATGAGGGTCGAAGCCGTCAGGTTCATTGCCAGACCGGCTGTAATTGCAACCGCTCCTAGCCCGGCAGTCATCGAGATTGCGCCAGCTCCGGTTGAAAGAGTCACCGCTCCAACTCCAGTCGTAACGGAGATTGCCCCTGTCCCAACCGTTACTGAGTATGCACCTGCCGCGCAATTGACAGATACTGCACCCGCGGCAACTGTGGTGGTCTTGGCTCCCGCAAGGATGTTCTCGATGTGACCCCCCGCAAGGATGGTGCAAAGCTTACCGCCAAGGGCTACTGTCTCTTGGTAGAGGAGAGCGTAGTAGTTCTGAGTCTTGCCAGAAATAGTCGAGTTCCAACCCCCTACGTTGGCGTTCAGCCCGTTCAGCCCATGAAGATTGATAGTACTCGCCTTGATAGTGTAACTGCCGTCTACAGTCTTCTGGTAGCTCCCCTTCACTACCTGGAGGTCTGTTCCAGAAACGTGGGTCTCGTTGTTACCTTGGACGTCGATACTGTGGGCGACGTCATCAACAGAGTTCGAGCCCCCGCGAAAGATATTCTTAATTGCCCCACGGAAGTTGGTCGTAATGCACTGACCATTTGCATCAGACCCCACATCGAGGAAGATCCCGCCCTCACAAGTGAGGTGAATCGAGTACTTCTCTGGCGAGTTAGCACCGATATGGGCCTTGATAGCCCCTTCCAAGTTGGCTTCAACCGAGACGTTCTTCGATGAGTAGTTCTCATTGGAGGATGCAGGGATATTGACGAACAACTTCCCTTGCTTGGACACAGAAACTGCGAACGGATTCCTTGAAGCGGCTCTCGGGGGAGAGATCTTGAGGAGGTAGGCCGCCGCCATGGTCATAGCCTCGTCCACCGTTGTACTGGGCGGGCGTAGACACTCTTCCATCGAAAACCCAGAGGGTGCCCCACTCTGGTCGAAGGACTCGAATATCTTAGGTTTCAGGACCTTGCCGTACTGACGTTGCCCAAGCGTCGAGAATGGATCATTCCCGACTAGGGTACCCAGAACGTACTCTATGTATGCTCGCGGGCGGTCAACACTGAAACCATCGATCTCTTCGAGTACCTCCTGAGTCAGATCGGTATCGTGATGAATCTCTACCCTGCGCTCGGTAAATGCCCTTAGAGATCCACCATTTAGAGGATCTTCAAAGTTTGTGGCCGCATTCCCTGAAGCATAGAACACCTGGCGCCCATTTGAATAAGTCAGAGCCGGGAACTCGGTCTCGTCATTGATTCGGTCGAGAGCCTTGTTGGTAGTCGGGTCAATGAATGTCGAGGAGCCTACCCCTGCCTTGGCCAGGTCATCACGCCCGAAGTATCGAGTATCTTGGCCCCTAACCACATTGGTGAAGGCTCCCTTGGAGTCCTTCTCGAAGATCTCCAAGGGCAAGTTCATTGCCCCTCGCCGGACTGCTCCCGAGAAGACGTAGGCAGCCGAGTCAGACTCCACACGGTGAAGAGCTTGACTCACGAGGGTACGATCAACATCCCTCAGTTCTATGAAGTCTCCGCCACGGTTGATGAACCTAACATCCTGAGACAACTGCATCTCAGACCCATCCGCGGACATCCCCACGATATCCCCAGAGCGCCCCTTGATGCGCTTGTATCTGACCGTAGGTCCGTAGACCTTGGCAACGTCGGACTCATCCCCAGGATCGATCTCACCTGGAGGGACCGGTGCAAATGGATCAAACTTCAGCCCAAGCTTATTCCCTATCGGTAGGTAGCCAAGGATGACTGCCTCGTAAACCTGTTTGCTGCGCCGTCGGTACCCGAGGATGACCATTGCCCCGATTTCGGGGATACCGCCAAGAAAACTACGAGGTCCCGCCAGAGGTTGAATCAGGTCCAACTCATAGCGATTCCCAGATCCCGTGATGATCTTCACATCAGCTTTGAAGTTTAGCTCATCAACTCGTGTGATAATCCCCACCTTCAGAGTACCAAAGGGGTTATCATTGCTAGCGAAGTCGCTATTCGGGACCTTGCCGTATGGAATATTTGGACCGTTGTGCATGGTTACCCGAGCTGATCTAGTTGAGCCTGCAGGTTAGCTATCGCCTGTGGACTACCGTTGTCTGACTTTAGGTTGGCAATCTCCTGAGCTAGTTGAGCCCTCTTCTGACTCTTTTGCAGGTTAGATCCAAAACTTGAGAATGCTTGACTCAAGTCACTCCTAGAGGACACCGCTTGTTGAGCGGTAGCTACAGGATCACCAAGAGCCGCTCGATTAGAGGAGGAGAACGGTGGTGCAAAGTTACCAAACTCTTGATCTTGTGCAGAGGTGGTGAACAGGTCTGGTTGCTTTCGAATGTCAGGTTCCAACCCTGAGGGGTCCCCTCGAAGGGCATTCTCAAGTTGCTGATGGGGTGCATCCAACGCTTTGTAGAGAGTAGCTAAGTACTGCTCCACCCTCTGAATCACGTCACTGGACTTACCCACCGGAGCCAGTGGTTGGGTAAGGTCCTCATCAGACAGAAGAGAGAATGACGTTGTAGCCCCAGTGACAGTACTGCCTTGAAGTGACTCTCCCGCCGCAGAAGACGATGCAGTGATGGCGCTGACTTGGTAACCAACATTGATGAAAGCCAGATCGTCACTGCCGGATTGACAGCTACATCGAGCATCACCAGGGACTAGGTCGGCTCGAATAGTCATCTCAGCCAGAGTCAGAGCGCGAGAGAGTGTCGAAGCCTCCACACTCGTTGGAACCCCCTTATCCTCTGGTGACCCAAGAGGAGCTACATCGACGAAGTTGTTTGCCGTCGATACAAATTGTGGCTTCTTGATCCCATCCTCTCCGGTGATTAAAGCGGCCGCCGTTTGAACATCATCGGGAGTGAGCCTAGCCACTGTATCAGCTGGGTTGGCATAGGAGGTAGTGAACGCCGTGATCCCTTGGGACTGGGCATTGAGGGTTGACAGGAGATCTCCAGCAAGCGCCAGCTGGACCCCAACTTGAACAGAGGTGTTGGTACCACCTGGGTTGTAGACCAAAGACCCGTCACGCATGGACACCCCGCGCCCATACCGGAAGTGACCAATTACCTCGAACCCTCGCTCATCAGATACAGGACGAACCATAGTGTTGGGGTTGTTGAGTTTGATGTCGCTATTTGTGAAAGTTGAGTTTGACGCTGAGCCATCCTTCGTAACTGCAATATTCTTGGAGGGCATCAAAGCGAACTGAGTAACAGACTTGTCTACATCATGGGCATATACGTAAACCCCAGCAGAATTAAGTCCGTATGAGTACCTATTGTGGGAGTACTTATTCTGAAGGTTCACGAAGTTATCCGGGTCTAACCGAACCCGGTCGACTTCCTCTTGAACAGCTTGTCGCTGCTTAACTTTGGCCTTGTTGTCCTTACTTACGACAGTGTTAGTTCCAGGCTTCTTCTGGCCAGCAATCGAATCGTAAGCAGATCTAGGGTCGTAGGGTCTTGAGTAGACCATCACTACGTTTGGGTACCCTACAACCTTACCCGTCTTCGGGTGGCGAAGAATCAAGGGCTGGTATGGATCCATGGTTGCTGGGTCATCAGGGTCTACATTGATAGGCGGTAGCGTAGCAGCGTCCCCAAGATCCAACTTGAATGAGGTCTGCGCCAACTGACGAGTAGTGAGGGGAGCTGGGTTAGTATCAGTCTGAGTCGTGACCACCTTCGAGTTTTGGTTGGATGGGGACTTAGCCTTGAAAGCTCCGGTGTTCAATGTAGCTATGCCCTTGGGGGCAATGAACTTTTGCCTACGCGCGGTAAGGGATAGTTGGGTTGTAGTCCTCCCACCGAACTGAATATTGTGGTTTATACCCCTGATGTACCAAGTCTCATCTAGCGGAGCCACATAAACTGGGAAACCAAGGCGCAACTCAGGGCGATGAGGGATCGTGATAGTAGCTTGATTTCGTTTACAATTGATCCGGTCAAGGATGTCCAGCCCGTGGTAGAACATCCTCATCGTATCACCCATGAATTCAGATGGGTATGTGTGTGACCTCCAACCGTACTTCCTCAAAAGATGGTAGTCGGTGACACTTGTGAAAGGAGAGACTTCAGCCCCGAACCCGTAATCGACGTTACCCCCAAAGTTACCCTCAATAGTCAGCTGAGTGACAACCTCAGACTCGGAGTCAGTGAAGTCCCAGTCTAGGATGTCAATGTCCTGAATCCAAGAGATTGGCTTATTGGATATGATATCTAGGTTGAAAAACGGTGGCTTGAATACGATATCCCCAGTAACATCCATGTAGAATTCAAATCCTACAGCCTCTTTACAAGCATTAGCGATTTCGAGCTTGGTCTGGTACTCCGATTGCCAGAAGTTAACCTCACCCGCTTGAGGGAACTGAGTTCGGAAGGCGGTTACCCCTGGGTCAGATGGGTCGAAGATCAACTGGGCTGCTGCTGATCCACCATTGGCGTTCCTAAATGCATTGGCTATCGTTTGCTGCCCTGGAGTTGCTTTCCCAGACTTGTAGGCATGAGCTATCGAGTCACCTCGAATAGCAATCCCATTGACCCCATATAGTAGTAGGTTAGAGCGGATCTTAGTGAACCGACTCTCCCAGTACTGCATGATGTCCCCCATAGCTGTCCGAAATGTCTCCTTCTGAGACTGCTCTTTGATCAAGCTTGTGAGGGATCCAGTAGCCACAATGGCATCACCGAAAGCCATATTTGAGAGTGAGAAGATCGTATCGTAGACGTTGGTTCCATACAGCGTGTTACCGAAGATGGAGCGTCCGAGCTGAGGATTAGCCCCGGTGAACGCGGGGTTGATGTTCATCCTGCAGAGTTCCCACCACTTCAGAATATCCGCGCACTGAATAGTTACGGTATGCTCTCCGCCGGAGAAACTACTTCCAACTTCAGTGACAATACCCCAGAATAGAGGGTAGTACTGAGGGAGCCCTTCAAGTGTGTAGTAACCCTTGGAGTAGATCTCAACCTCCATCATCGTAGTGATGACAGGGTTACCGTTGAAGTAGAAGTCGTCTATTGTATGTCGAGGGACACTCAAACTGATGCTAGCGCTACCAGGGACGCTATCGATGTCCAAGTTAACTTGAATGCTTGTGATGTATTTGCCTAGATCAAACTTCCTCTTGCAGCTCGGGCAGCCTATGAGGTCAGTCTCCCCGTTGATAAACACCATGGCGTCGGGCGCGATAGCTATCGTCGGCCTCACGTTTGGTTGATAGTTACCTTGAAATGGTCCGCGAGGCATAATCAAGCCCTTCTCAACCCAGGTGGGAGAGCTACATCGCCACCACCTAGATTAGACACCAATTGAGAGTTCGTAACGGTAGGAGCACCAAAACCTCCAGTAAACATAGCCTGGACGTTGTAGTCGTATTCAGTCGGACTATCCAAAAGGAATGTAGCCCTCACGGTGAACTCGATGTTGTACTCCAAGGAGTATGGAGTGGTATCAGCTTCGGTGATATTGAAGCTGTCGAATGACCCAATATACAAGGTGTTGTCGTAGTAAATGTAGATTGACCCTAGAAGTGACAGCCTCGACAACAGGTTGTTCTTCATGGTGTCAGCCAACGTATTGACGTATAACCCACCATTGTTGCGGTAGAGCAGGTACAAGCTCATGAAGTTCTGATAGCTAGCTGAGTACTGACGAGCCACTCGTGTCAACCCAGGACCTCCTCCGAGATTGTTGGCATCATCGCTAGGTAGGGTGTCAATAGCAAAGAAGGCTGCAAGCTTACCCGAGAGACTGAGCTTATCCTGCTGCTCACCCCAATGCTCAATGACAGGACCCTCTCGAGTGAAGTTACCATCGGAGATAACTTTCTCTGAGCTGATCTTGATACTCGTTGGGTTGACCAAGAGGCGTAGAGGTGGGGTTGTCCTCATCCGATCAAGAGCCAGCGCGGTCATGGCTATCTCAGCTCTTTGGGCGTTCTGGTACTGCTTGCCGAGTTCCGTCTTGTTCAAATCGATCTTGTCGGCAGTCTTGTCGTCCTGCTTTCGAGCCGCGCTCGCGTTAGGCGAACCGTTGGTACCCCAATCACCATTCGACCCATCTTGAGGTTGGACTACCTGGGCAAGCAACGGACAGCTGGCATCGTAGGGCGAGTCAGCCGTGAACCTATTGCGTCTACTCTTCTGGTATCCAGCCCGAGATTGATACTGGCTGCCAGTTTCCTTGAAAGCACAACAACTTGGTGCTTGGCTTGGTAAGTCTGAGCCCTTGTCCAACTGCAAACCAGATCCAGCCATACCATTTGCTACCAAACCAACCCGATATCGAACCCCTTGGTAGTAGGAAGCCGAAGACTCCTCATAGTACGAAGTCTGAGCCAACGAAGTGGTATAACCGAGCACATCTCCACTTTGTGCAGAGGTCATAACGTTTGGATTGCCTCCGGTAACTCGAGAGATAAATGCCTTAGCCCCAGTACCTGAGTCAGGGTATGTTGTGAAGTAGCGTTGACCAGCATAGGTGTTGGCTGAGAAAGACTGCCCAGAAGTATGAGGTGTCTTCGAACTACCTATCCCACCAAAGTTATTGTTTGGTACGTTACCCCCAGTTTCATGGAGAGCCTGAGCTGTATACATCTGGAGTTCAGTGTTAGTAGGGTCTCTCCCATACAAGTCACGGTAGGCATTACCCAAAGTCCCCCACAACTGAGGAATGCTGTATCGTGAGTAGTTTGCTGGTCCCTGATTTGGTCCAACAGTGGTACTAGGACCATTTGGAATATTGGTAGCAGTCCCAGATCCTTGTTGTAGCCTATATCCTGTAGCTGTGACTATCCCACCAGGAGCATTCCCCGTCGGACCTAAGGCCCCCAGGGATTGTGAAGACGGGCCACTGAAGTCAATGGGTTGATTTGGATACCCCTCAGTCGCCCCTATCGAAGCTGATCTGTCCAGTACTCGTCCGGTGATGTTTGAAGTCGGGGGTATGAGTCCAACTACGAACAACTTAGGATTTGACTTGGTCTGCGAAATAGGGATGAAGTTGGTGTTGAGGTCATTGTCTAGCTCTAGGGAGGAGTGGAACCCCAAGAGCTGGTAGAACATCGGCCCGTAGTAGTCAGCCGCTTGCTCTATCTGGTTGATGACCCGATTTGACCCTCCCTTTAGTTGAGGCGGAAGTGGATTGGCAATCGAGTTTCCAGTACTAATTGGAGCAAAGGTCTTCCCTTGTGCACTTGTAGGATCATTTGGGGTTGACCCCCAAAAGTCCAAGTAGCCCTGTGGATTTGGTTCGTTGCCTGCCATGATCTCACTCAACCTAAATCAATGACGTCCCCATGAGTTCCAGGGACTGCTGGAGTACCACCGGGTGAAGCTACTTTGATTCCACTCGAGGGGTTCAAAGCACCTGAAGTGGAACGATTCTGGGATTGAAAAGCCGCACTTCTGAATGGGATCATTCGAGAGTTCTGGGGTATCTGATGAATGATCCTCTCAACCTTGAAGGTCCACGAGAGCCTGAAAGCAAACGGGCTATCGTCAGTCTCTTCAACTGAAAAACTACGGAAACTTCCGATATATGTCCCCCGATCATACATCAGAAGTATCCAACCTTGGCGCACGATGGACCCGTCTGGGTGGTACATACTAGCGTTGTTTCGGTAGAGATCATACAAGTCCCGATAACGGTCCCAAGCAATTGTCCTCTGGCGCAACAAGGATGAAAGCCCAGTGTAGAGGTTGATGAAGGCACCGGTTGACTGCTCACAAGAGATCTCGCTCAAGTCATCACCCCAGTGCCATTCTACATAGCCACCACGTGTAGGAGCTCTTTCGACCTTCTTGTTGAAGGTCTCGTCGAAGCTCGATGGGTTCACATGGGATACGAGGGCATGCGGGAGTAAAGCCTTGTTGACATCGTAGGGACTGGTTACTTGGAAAGCTAGTGGAATGAAATGCTTGCGTGTGTCAGCACCATGAACATAGACTGGCTTACCCAACGGTTCGATGGGCGTGAAGTTTGATTGGTTAGCTGAGGAGATGTAAGGCATTAGCTGAACTTCTCCCTACGCTTGTACTCGTGAACTCCCTGAGCAATCTTGCCTTTGAGATAGTTCGCAAGGTCCGCCCCACCAATACCGTCGACGTGAAGGTGAATGTCCCCAGAGCCTCCCCCACCACCAGCAGGTACGATCCTCTCTCCGCGCCCAATCGAGGTGAGTCCTTCGCCTGGAGCTGGATTGACGTTGGCTAGCCCACCGTTGATCCCTGTGACGATCCCCCCAGCAGCATTAGGTCCCATGAGGGTGTCTTGACCCTGAATCTTGGCTATTGATTGTTGTTTCTGGAACGATTCAGTCATCTCACCAAGACCACCAAACCCCGAGTCTTTCATCTTCTTCAAGGTCTCAGCTGGGTTCTGTGCAGTGTAGAGTGCGTACTCAAACAGAGCTTGCTGAGCCCCCTTGTAGATCACATCCTGGTACTCACCCTTGAGCTGTACCTTATCGAGCTTAATTCCCTTTACCCTCATCGCCTTCCACAAATCTTGAAGGCTATTGACTAGGGTATCGCCAGTAAAGTCGATACTATCAAGGACAGCCTCGTTCATCTTCTTCTCGTCAGGCTGGGGTGCTGTTGCCGGACTGAAGAAGCCTCCACCAGCCGGAGTCTGCGATGTAGAGGCCGCCGGAGTAGAGGTAGGAGCAACAGGAACCGCAGCCCCTCCTGTACCTGGATTCTCGCTCTTGGCTGCAGCATGCTGTTGAGCGCTGGGTGATCCACCACCACCAGCTTGATCCATCAGCATAGTCCGACCTGTAGCTCCAGTGAACCACAGACCCAACTTGGTATAGAGGTCGGCCTCAGCTTTATCACTCAAACCACCAGCAGAAATCGAAGCCCCTACTGAAGACCCACTTTTCTTAGCAGACATGATCCTAGCTGCATCACTCCCACCAATACCAGACGCTTTAAGAGCCTCTTCTAGATCTTTTTCAAGATTACCTGAGACAGAGTCACCGGTGAAGGCCCCTGCAATGTTAGACTTCATCGCCTCTTGTCTGGCCCTGTCATCAGAGTTATTCGAGTGAAGTAGGGAGTCAATGTTCCTGGCGGCTCCAGTTCCAGACAGCTCACCCATGTACTTACCGACGTCACCCCCAGACCTGCCCCAAGCCCCAACTACCTCAGAGTTCTTTGACCCTAGAGCGCTCTCTCTGATAGCGGACTTCTTACCGAACTTGGTATTGAAGATATTGGAGATATCCATCAATATGCCGTATATTCGGTTGTACAAGGCATCGAAGATCAGGTCTAGCTTGTCAACCATAGCCTGAGTTCGCTGTCCTTGCTCCTCACCCATCTTACGCATGGCATCAGCGTCTTTTTCAGCCTGGGACTTATTAGCTTCAGCATTCTTAGCATCGAGGCTCTGCCAAAGTTGGTCCTCAGAGAGTGACTCAACTTGCTTGGCGACCATGTCCTTCTGTGAATCCAAGTCCTTAACGCCAAGTTTCTGATCAATCTTGCCGTACTTCTTCAGAGTTGACAGGAGGAACTCTTGCTCCTGTGTGGTGCCATCAATTGCACCAACCAAGTCGTTCTTCTGCTGTTTGATAGCACGCTCTATTGCTACCTCAGCCTTAGCTTGCTCCTCACCACCTGCCGCTTGTGAAGCCCATCGCTCCCCTCCAACGCCACCTTTCATAGCTTCCTCGAAGCTACCAATCCCGGACATTGACTTGAGCTGGGCTTGACGATGCTTGTGAGCGGCGAAGCCACCAACATTTTCGAGAGCCATCGCGGCCCCATAAGTGCCATGCTTTAGCTGCTCTGTGGCCTGATCAAGGTTCTGGAAGGCCTCCTGCATCGCCCCACCACCTTGGATCTTGCCGCCCTTTTCCAGGTTCTTTAGACTTACGCCCTTAACCTTCTTACCTCTGAGGATCTCTGCAGCGTCATCGGCACCCAAACCCGAAGCATTACTAATCTGCTTTACAAGATCGTCTTTCTGCTCCTTTACGCTCTTCTTGAGGACATCTATGCCCTTCGAGCCACCCATGAGTACAGCCTTCAAGCGATCTTGGACTGAGGTCCCTTTGAAGCCCTTGGCAAACTCGGTCAGGAACTTTTGAGCTGTCCGAGGGCTCATCACCTTCCCTAACTGACCAAGCATCTTAGTAGTCTCTCCGAGCCTAACCCCATAGAGGGCTAGATCTGAGGAGACCCCACGAAGCATTGCAAAAAACTTGTTCTGAGCAATGCCTGAATCCTCTGCGGATCGACCTATCAGATCGAACTCCTTAGCCAGGTCGCTGAGACCTGAGCCCATTTGCTGCATCATCTCAGCTTGCATCTGGGCAATCTCGTCAACTGTAACACCGAACAATCGTGAGTAAACGATAGACTGCTTGGAGATATCCGTGTACTTATCGAAGCTGACGGTCAACTTCTCCAAAGTGATACCCTCTCGCTCGAGGGTGTTGATCACCTGCTGGTGGTCCTTGGCTGTAGTCCCCATGTCGAGGTTCATCTTCAAGTCAGTGGTCTCGTCCCGTAACCGACGTAGTGACTTGTCGAGGTGCCCCATTCCAGCCTCCACGTTTCTCCCGCTGGCGGCATAAGTATCCCACGTGGATCCTCCCTCTAGTACCGTACGATTCATCTCCTTGACTGCAGCATCGGCATCGAGGAATAGCTTAACCAAAGCGAATAGTGAGCTACCTACTAAGCTAAGCATGGGTGCAAGTTTGCTTATAGTCCCAAGAAGAGGACCAACGCCCTTCATTGCCCCACCGAGGCCCTTGAGCGCAGCTCCCATCCCGCCACCCATGTCTTTGCCCTTGGCAGAGATACTAGCCCCGTGGGACATAGAGACCTTGGCTAACCCCTTGAGGAGTCCACCACCCATCTTCGTTCCAGCCTTGGCGAGTCCGAAGATGTCCTTGCTCGACATGGCGCCAACAGCTTCCTTGAACCCCTCAGCAAGCTCAGCGCCTGTCTTGTGAGACTTAATCCCACTAATGAACTCTTTGGCAGCATTGGCTTGCTCAGTCCGCTTTTCAATGTTGGCTCCGCCACCCGAGGATACCAACCTCTTGCCAAAAGAACTTCTCTTGTCAGCGTAGATCTTTCGTTGAGCCTTGACTGCCTTGATACTAGCCTTCTTCTCAATCTTGATCTGGTTTTCAAGAGCTTTTTTCAAGAACTCGTCATCGGTCTTCTGCATCCTCTTCTCGAGTGCAGAGATCTTACTTCTCTCTTTGGTTACCGTGAGGGTGAGTACCTTGTAGGCTTTTCCCATCTCAGCAAAGTCCTTCTTGAACTTGGCTCGCTTGCTGGGGGACATCGAGAAGGCTACCTCACGAAGCACACGCTTCGAGTGTGCTAGCTCCTTCGTGAAAACCTTGACGGCCTTTGAATCGAAGGCCTTGATTTGTAGCTTACTGCTAACAGTCTTCCGCAACTGCTTGTCAATGTTGGAGATAGACCGCATGGCTTTGCGAGTCTCAAGCTCGACATTGAACGCTAGTTCGATATCTTCTCGATCTTTAGCCACAAATCATCTCCTAAACGGTTTCGCAGTAGGTCGAGGCTGGGGTAGGGCCCTGATCTCGGATGGGTCACGGTCAGTAGTACCCACCCCAGACGTTTGATAAGTGCTGTCCTCTTGGTTCATGTACTTGTTGAGAAACATCTCCATTCTATCGTCCATCATCTCAGGATAGACGATCGTCGCAGCAGCCCGTTGGGCATCTAGCTGTTTCTTGTGTTTGATCCTGTCCTCAACCTCAGCTTTACTCAAACCCTCCATACTAGTTGATGCCACGTACGGAAGCGGAGAGTCTTTTAGCTTATCCTCATACAAGTTCTTGAGCTTTTGCTGACGTTCAAGTACCTGCTCTCTTCTACGAGCCTCTTCACGAGCAACAACCTCATCATGCCAATCTTGCTCACCACGAAGGCTGCTTTGAAGCTGGGCCGCAAGCTCGTCAGCGGTTCGAGCAACCTTCATCACATATCGACCTCTGGTCTCAGCTTCGTCAGGACTCTCACGGAGTACAACCTGACGAATCACCTTGTCCCGTCGCTGGATCTTATCCTGACGCTCTTTGATCCTACGATCCTTGTCCTGACTGTAGATCTTTCGGATCTCCCTACCAGCAAAACACGAGCCGATGAACTTGGCATTATCCCACTCACGCTCAGCTGAATCCTTCATGTCCTCATACTGATTGATGGCTCTCCAGGCGAGTTGAGCGTAATTGAGACCTAAGGACTGAGTCCCAGCGATCCCAGTGCACGAGGTGGACATTAGGTCCAAACCCTTGAATTGGTTCCAACGATATCGAGAGTAGTTCTCAACCTGATAAGCTTCAGTAAGGATCACAGCATCCGAGGCCTTTTGATTCACTTCGGACAAGTACTGAATGATTTTCGACTTGGCTCCTGCTGGTAAAGCCGAGAACATATCCTCAAGTTGAGGAACCCACACCTCTCTATCAGAGAGGATATTTTGGCCATCGATCATGAATACGCCGTAGGCCATGAAGGAGCGGTAGTACCGGTCGACAGACTTACCCGAAACGTCTCCTACGGGGCCAGCTATCCACTGGAGATACTCAAACTCCTTGTGATTGATCGACTTGAAGACAAACTGAACTCCATTGATAGTAGCTGGAAGCGCAAGAAAGCCTCTGAAGAGTAGACTCTCTACATTATGGTAGATCCTAGGATCTACCTCAGGCTCTTTTGGAGCGGTGATCTGAATGTTTTCAGGGTCAACCTCTTCTGAAGCAATGGCTTCCTCAGCCCCCTCCACAATCTGATTGATCCTGTCGGTGACGGAGAGATGGCGCACAGATCAAACCCTCGGCGGGGGTCGATATCTAGGATTAACCCCTCCTGATGGGTTACGGTCGAGGATTGATCCCAAGCTAGTTGGTTCAACCTTCGGAGACCCAACACTGGAGACAACAGCAGTGCCAGGAACGGATTCAGCGACCCTTGTCGAGCTTTGGATGGCTGGTCCGGTGGAGGACCCACTCATGCGTTCTACTTCGCCTTGATAGGACTGAACAGCCGAGGGTGCACCTGGTAGGTTACCTTCTAGAGCCTCCAGGTCGCGCGCTCGACGCAATACCTCTGGGGACAGCGGGATAGCGGGTACTCGAGATTGTTCTGGTTCGACCCTAGCCACCTGAGTTGGAACACTCACTGGCATCTGGTTTAGTGGGACCCTAGTCACTTGTGGAGCGCTTCGAACCTGGGACGAAGTAGGGGCCGCAGCGGGACCGGAAGGCTCGTGGGAAGCCACCCTAGAGCGGTCAGAGTCGGTCTCAGACGCTACACTCGCTAGGCGAGCATCCACTGACTCGAGCTCCTCCTTAGAGGACTTGGACATGTAGCCAACCTCGCTGAGGATACGAGACACTAACTCGAATGGTATTTGCCCTTCGAGATCTTTGGCCTCAGTCAGTAGCCGCCGGAACTTGTCCTCAGGGGTCTCCTCTGGGAGACGGAACTCAATCCCTTGAATTGCCTTTGCATCAGCCAGGTCGACCACATCCCCAAATTTACGGAATGCAGCTTCAACCGCTGGGATGGACCAACTAGCTAGGATGTAGTCGGCTACAAACTTGTGGCGCTCAAGAGCAATAGTATTGAGCTGTTTTACCCCCTCAACCTCAACCTCTTCTTCGACCTCAATGAAGTCGAACTCTCGAAGACTCTCACCGTTGATCTCGATTAGGGACCGGCTCAAGTGGCCGAACCTATAACCGTTCATGTAGGCGGCATCTTCGAGATCTTCGATATCGTCCAGAACCGATTGATACTCACCAGGTTGCAAGCTCCGCAGTACGACTTCGCAACCATCTATTGTGAACTTCTCTTCTGCCTCACCTACTCGTTGAGCCTTCTGGATAGCGTCTTTGATCTTGTTTGCTTTTAGTCTTCTTGTTGCCATTCTCACACCTCTAAATAGAGACGGAGAAGGACTTCGCGGGAGAACGGTAGAGAGAATTTACATCTACATCCCAGCTAGAACTTATGATCTAGGCTCCACAAGGTGTGGAGAATGGGTCGAAGTGATCTGGATCTGATTTGATATCGTCTACATTTACATCCGTGTCCGCTGGTCCATCTCATCTAATTGCCTCGGAGATAACCACGAAATTACGTCACTAGCCCAGTTCTGGGCTGTGCCCCACCTGCAAACCTAAGCGAGAACCCAGCGCCTGCAGTTCCACCACCAGCAGGTGATAGACCTGTGTCGATGAACTCTCCGTAGTTGGAAACCCCGTCGATGATGTCAGTCACCGTAACCGAGCTATTCTCTGCTACAATTGAGGCATCCGACGTGAACGAAGCGGAGAAGCTGTTGAGCCAGCAACCCTCGAAGAAAGTGAAGAGAGCCTTGATGTCGTTGGCGTACATGTTGTTCACACCATTGGGCTGAGACTGAGCGCTCTTTACCGCAACGGGTACTCCAACGATATCCTCCTTCGAGCTGATCTCACTGAAGACCAACTCCTGTTTGATGTCAAAGGGCCATCGGTGGTGGCGCAGGGACCTTGCAAGGCCTTCAATACCACCCTTGTAGCCCAACACCTGGAAGATGTTGACCGTGTACATGAGGGTACGGTTCAAGGTCAAGGTCATCGGCTCAGTGACGCCAGGGACGAGTTCGGAGACCATGTCACCGAAACCAACCCCACGCACCGGGTCAATGGTACGAGTCTCGTCAAATCCAAATTCCGAAACAGCACCGATCTGCTGGAACTTGTTCTTGCCGACCATGTACGCATACACCTTGTTCTTCTGCGAAACCGCATACCGAGTGTTCGGGGCGGTACCCATTCTGTAGATGTAGGTGTCTAGATCACGAGGCGATCCCATGTTGTTTCTCCATTAAAAGTCTAGATGGTCAGCTCAAGTCGCAAAGTGAGATTGGATCTGGTCAACCATCCCAGACAGCTTACGTAGAGCTACGCTGAGAGATGGATCATCAAGGCTTGATGCCTCGATGAGTGTCGCCAACCTTGATGCAATGATGTTCAAGTCTTTTCGGGCAACTTCAGTACCCTTCTTTGCACTTGCTTCGACAGTTCTCAAGGTTGACTCAACCTTGGACATCACCGAGTCAGCAAAGGCCTCATTGATGAACGGTACGTCTGAGGCTGCCAGCTTGTAGTACGTCTCGTTCTTGCTCTGGTCTTTACCCTTGTAGGGGTTTTCAACCTTAGTCGTCTTGGCAACCTCCTCAGAGGCACCAGCGACAGGAGCTGTACCGACGTCGGTCTCGTCAGCAAGCTTGTAGTAGGTGTCATTGTCGCTCAATGGCTTGCCCTTGTACGGGTCCTGAATACCCGTGTCTTTGGCAACCTCAGGAGCTGGCCCTGAAACCTCACCCTCACTAGCTGTCTTCGGGGTAACGTCTCCGAAGTCACCATTCTTGATGGATTCCTCGTACCTCTGGGCTAGCCTATCAGCTAGTGCGTTTTTGAGATCCATTGGGAACATGCTCCTAGGGTTAACTGAGAACTCACGTGCGTAAGCTTTGATTCCGTCTTCAATCCAATGCATCCATGCTCTAGGAGCCTGGCTAGCATCGTAGTTGCCAGCTTCAATCTTCCGCTTCAAGTTATTGATTATATTCATCTTTTTCGCGTCCAAGGATCTTGTATTCTCCATGAACACGTCGAGATCTTCCAAAACATCCTTGTCCACCGCGGCCTGAATGGTCATCCCAGTGACTTCAACTAACAAGTCTGAGGCTGTCGCGTGGAAGGCAGCTACATCCTCTTCTGTGGCGCAACCACAACCCTCAATCCTCGATACGGTCTCTTCGAGCCCAGCGAGCTTGAAGTAGAAGGCTTGATTGTCGCTCTGCCCCTTGGGCTCCTTACCAAGCTCAAACACAAGACGCTTCAACGACTCAACAGAGCCCTGAAGCTGCTCACTACTCTGTGACCCGGAAGCATGCTCTTTGGCAGTTTGCTCAATCAGGGCAATTTGACTCTCAAGCTCAGCAATCTGGGCTCTAATCGCTTCCTTCTGAGCATTTTCAGCGTCCATACTAGCGCCTTTATCTGGTTGCGTGACCCCAGAGGACTGGGCAATCACTGAAACAGTTGGAATAAACGGATCACCATAAGCTGCCCATCGAGCACGCTTAGGTCTCAACATGTCCTCTAAAGCGGACAGATCCACAGCTATGATTGCCTGTTTCTTCTTGAGAAACGTATCAAGCGCTCTACGGCACTGGTAAGAGCCTCGAACTAGTGAGGATACCAACTTGAGGACAGAGACCGATCCTAGATTGACTCTTCTTCCGTCAGGAAGGTCAACATAATCACGGAAACCATCGGTAGCTACTGTTACGAGGGAGTGTTGAGCCATCTTCGTCCAAGCGCGCGAGTACTTCGGACTAACTACACTGGACTTGTGACAACAAGATTACTCAAGCTCTAACTCTTCCCAATCGGGTGGAGGGCATGGGATTGTGTCACTAGCTGGTAGTGACTCAAACTCAAGCTCATATCCAATGGGAGGAGTATCTCCCCTAGCAGGTGGTTCTGATGTAGTGTAACCGGAGATAAGATACATGGGACACTAATCAGATCCCTAAAAACACTTTCAGCAGGTGGGATACTAGTATATTAGTACCTACAGAAGGAGAGTACACGAAACCATCATCATACTTCCACTCGGGATTCCCACCAGATAACGCTTCTAGCTCATTCAGAAACGGGACCGCCTTAGGGAGTCCTTCCCAGGATCTCTCACTTTTCCTAGAGGCTAGCACCTGACGAAGACCATTAACCTCTGGCCCTAATAAGATCCCACGGAGATACCCCTCTCGATAAAGCACCTCCCAAGCATCAATCGTGAGGGTCAAGGCTTCAGCCAGTACGAACCCATTAGTCCCCACATCAAGTACTCGAACCTCGGGCGCCACCCCTCCAAGGTTAGGGATCTTACCCTCTGTTAGGTACTCATGAATCCATTGGACCATAGTAGTGATCCGGTCCCCATTCTCACGCTTAGTTAGCTCAGGAGTGAAAAAACGAGGGAAGGCTTTGAAAAAACCTGAGACAATAGGGTCCAGATGAGAGAGTAGCTGGGGCCCAAACCGATGAGCAAGATCAACCCCGTAGACCAATCCAGGTGTTGCAGGAAGTATCAAGAGACTTCGATCAAGAAACAAGGCTATCGCTAGGACTGTATCCGGAGCTCGTAACTCAGTGGTTGATAGTGTGAGTGGTAGCTTCGTACCGATGATAAGGTCCTCGAACAACCTAGTGAGGGCGCCAGGAGTGAACTGATCAAACCCGTCCCCATGATGCTCATATACTCCAGGTCCTACTTGTTGAGGGTTTGCACCAGTCTCAAAGCAGACCGACTCTTCACTGAGAGTCGGTACTTCCTGACCTATAGTAACCTGAAATCGTAGCTCTTCCACCCAGTGAGTTACACCGAGATGTCATCGAGTATCGAAGCGATAACGGCATCGAAGTCTGTGTCAGGAGCCTTCCAAGTACTAGCAGTAACCACCTGAGCAACAACAGGAGCCTTCTTGCCACAGGTACAATTGCCATTGCAAGTACCACCACAGGTGCACTCGGTCTTCCCACAAGCCCCGTCACATGCTCCACGGTCTTGGAACAAGTCACCTTGCAATGAGGCTCTGACCTGCTCACGAAGGACCGCACGGATATCTGGTTCGCCAACTATCTCTGTAGCGTACCGGCGATTCCCAAGACCATGACTCAAGAGGATCTCGATTACCTTACTAGCTTCTTTGCTCGTAAGGGTCTTGATCTCTTGCTCGTTCACCGGCCACCTAAGATCAGTATCGAGCCACTGCTCTTCACTAGCTTTGGCCGCCATAGACATGAGGAACCTGATTTGCTTGTCGGAAGCCGGAGGCCCCTTGGACCCAGGATCAGCGCCACCGCGCTCATCCCAATACTCAGCCTTCTCCTCATAGAGTTCTAGATACTCTTCAATCTTGTCCTGAAGTAGATTACGCCAATTCTGAGTTCGCTTTACGATTGGAGCTTTCCCGCTAACGAGGGGGCGATTAACTCTAGCTCCGAAGAATTGGACTCGAATAGCATCCTTACCCACGCCAGCTGATGCACCCCAAGGTCTAATCGAGGTCCAAACCTTAATGACTACAGTCGGGCTCAACTTCAAGTCGTAATAGATCTCCTTGTTCTGCAACCCCTTTTCAGGGCGTAGCGCGCGGAAAGCCCTCTTGAGGAAGGTCTCCATCTCGGTCCCAGAGATCTCAGTATACTGGGCGGCCATGACTTAGTACTCCTCGATGTGGGCAGGGGTCCAGATCTCTGTAGTGGCAGCTTCTTTAGCCACTTCCTCGTCGTGATCCGCACCAGGCTTAGGTACATTCTCTCCAGGGGTCAACCCAGCCTGAAAAACGAACGGGCTGATACCCTTACTCATCGGACAACTCACTTCGAGGTTTACTGCAGCCCGAGTGAGAGCCACATAGGCCAAGTTCCTCTCTGCCTTCATTCGAGCCATCTCGACAACTGGGTCAGGTGGAGGCTCATCAGCCTTGGGCTTGCGTTCCATAGGGAAGATACCCTTGGGCATGAGGACCGTCACGTTCTTCCACTGAGCTCCCTTGACCGCATGCACTGTCGACAAGGAGATAGCCGGTGGCTTGTCCCTTCGAACTGCTGGGTCGAGCTTCTGCTGCTCCTTTTCCCACTTGTCTGGGTCAATTCGGAGAGTCTCAGCGATCTTCGTATAACGCCCAAGTTTTTGAACAAATCCTTGTGCAACAGCTGGGTCTGTTACATTCGCCTGGTCATGCTCATTGGGTTTCGAGAGAGCAAAGAGGAACTGGACCGCCCCAAGACCCTTAACCGATTGAGGCTTGGTCTTGGTAGGCATGACACCCTCCTCTCCAAGCTCAGGGGGGATTGATTCCTTGGTCTCGTCTTCATCCTCATCATCCTCGTCTTCGGAGTAGACAGCCACATCATTCGTGATCTGCTCTCGAAGGGAGGTGGTCTCAGTTACCGTTCTTCTAGCTGTAGCGTCCCAGCTCGTGACTGTGGACTTCATGTTGTCGAGTAGGTAATTGAGCAGCTCATCAGTGGGCTTGTTCTCCCCAATGAAGGATCGAAGGTCCCGGACATTAGCCGCCATCCCTCGAAGGTTGTCGGCCAGCTCATCTACTCTCTTACCAAACATCCACTCGCCCTTGCTTGTATCGCCGCGAGCAAAGGCAATAATCTTGAGACGATAGGGCAGTTTCAGCTTTTCGGCCAGCATACGAACGTACCTGGACTCCAAGAGGATGTCAGGTCGAACCGACTTAACATCCACTCGCTCCCGGCGAGCTACATCGTTGAGGGCTTCATCAACCGCCCTCTCGACGTCATCAGGCCCCATGAATAGAGCACGGTCAGGCTTCATGAGGGCAGCTACGAGGGACTTCTTCATCTTCTCGTAGTCGTTACCAGCAGCTAGGTCGATGAACCCAAGTACTGCGCGAGACTCGGGGGCCTCCAAGAAGCCCTTCCCTCCCCGTCGAACATAGGGTATCTCATTGATAATACAGGCAGTTTCGAAGTCATTCAACTCGGCGTTGGTGCGTGCGAGTACCGCGAAGTTCTCAGCGTCCGCCCCCTCATCAATGTCCCTTCGGTACCGCCCAACAGTCTCAATAGCGGCTTCGACGTTGTCTTCAGGAGTAGATACTTGAATCGAGGCTCGACCTCGGTCCTTGCGCGGGTCCGCCATCGAGGCAACCACGGTCCCATCACTGTCATGGGCGATGAGTGTGTTGGCCGCTTCCACAATCTCGGGCTGACATCGATAGTTGGTGCGGATGTTCCGCGTTGTCCAACCATCATCAAGTGCTTGGAACAACTCAGGTTTTGCACCACGAAACTGGTAGATGGCTTGCTTCTCGTCACCCACCATCCAGATCGACTTGTCCTTTGAGTCTTGAGTAATCTGCTCAGACATCATGGCGAAGATTTGATGCTGGACTGTATTGAGGTCCTGAGCTTCATCGACCAAGATGTGGTCATACATGCCCTGGATAGCGGCCTTGGCTTTCGGATCTCTTACTAGGATGTCACGGAGGACCTTCAACATATCGTCGAGATCCCCGAGTCTTTCTCCACCCTTACGGTTCCGGCTCATGAAGCTCTCGAATGGCTTCGAGGGGTTACATGGAGGGCGCCACCCGGGGATGTCCCCTTTGAGACCCAAATACATCTCGTACCAGATTACCGCCTGAGCTTCCGCTTTGGAGGTTACCGAAGCCTTAGCTTGTTCGAGGGTGACGTCGTTACCGCGCCACGCATTGAGGAGCAGGTTTGCCTTCTTGGCCTTGGGGGGCTCAGTCACCCAAGACCGCGGGTATCCATACTTCGAGACCAAGGAGTCTGGTCCGCACTCGGTCCACATGTTGCGGATAGCTTGGGACAGAGAAGCTGGGTTGATACTTTTCACTCCCCTGCCAGTCGGAGCAATGAGCCTGGGCGCGCGGAGCATATCTTGCTCCTCCCGTGTCCCAAAGCCTGGGGTGTCTCGGGTCCCGACGATCAGTTTCGCGAATAGCGAATGCATCGTCCCGACCTGGATTCCAGAAGCCCCCTCACCGACCTTCTTAGCGATCTTGTCCTTCAGCTCATTGGCCGCTTTACGGTTGAAGGAACATGCCATGACCCGCGCCGGGTTAACCCGACCATCCTTCACAAGGAAGTCAATACGCGCGACCAGGGTTGTGGACTTACCGGAGCCAGCCCCGGCAGCCACCCGTACTCGACCCCCGGTGAGGGCTGCAGCTCGTTGCTCATCATCCAGCTCTCGGAGTGGAATGGGAATATTCTGGATGAGGTTGGGGTCGCTGATAGCCGCCACGGCTGCCGCTGTCGCAATACCAACCACCTTGGACTCTTTTGGAGGATCATCCGGTATATTGTTGACTTCCAAGGACTTCCGAGCCGCATCTGTAGCATTGGCTTGGACTTTGGTGAGCATCAAGGATCTAGATTGTTGTTCGTCCCGACTTGTTTGCGCACCCTGCTCGGCAACCTCTTTAATACTAGTAGTATTGATCTCATTCGAGGCAGCAACTTCATTTGAAGCGCTATCTACTGGGGTTGGAGCATACTCACCTGACCCCGCCTGCTTAGCAGCAGCGTCGATCCAACTCCGCATCCGGAGGTTGATCAACGGGATAGCATCGAAGATATCAAGAGCCTTGTCTGCATCCTCTAACATTGAGGCAGAGATTGCAGCCTTGACCTGTCGAACATACTTGGGGTTATCCAAGATACCCTTGACAGTCTGGGCCCCACCTCTAGTGAGAAGCGTTCGGAACTGTAGCGCGCGTCGAGCTGCCCCCGCGGGGTTGAACACCTTCAAGTTCAGAGCCCGGCGCAACATGGTCTTCTGAGACTCTTTGGATAGGTGTGTCTCCAGATACTCTCGATACTGATCGATCTGAGTATCTGCCATTCGAAGGATCTTGAGACCCCGTCTGATTAGGGCGTCTTCAACATCATCAACCCCAGAAGTTTCCTCAGCGTACCGTTCATAGGTATCAAGAGCCAGGAGAAAAATGATGTATTCAGCTACCTGAAACTCACCGATCTCCAGGTCATCATCATTCTCGGGCTCATTGATTGCTACCTTTTTGGTGATCGGGATTAGCATGCCTTCAATTCCCACGTTATGGACGTACTACAACCAAAGCCAACCCACAAGGGATTTATGCTAGAGTCCGCATACGACAAGGCTCCTCAGTGTTACCACCAAGGAGCCTTCAGTCATTGCCTGGACTATCAGATCCTGGCGCGCAGGTTGAAGGTCAAGACGAGGTACAACAGCGGGAATATCGGCTGGTAGTACGCTTCGGCGTTCAGAGTAGTTGGGTCATTAGGGTCGACCGTGGCCGAGATGCCAGTGAAGGCAGCCACAATCTCCTGTTGAATCAACTGCTTGAACAACGAAGTCATGCTGACTTCGACTTCATTGGTCCTGCTGGCGAGGAACTTCGTACCTACGAAGGCATCGAGGACCGACCTCGAACTAATCGAAACGTAGTCGGCGATCTGGGTCACTGTCGGCAACCGAGTCAGGACCGACGTCATGTTGGTCGTGAGACCCTGACGAACCCTGATGATAGGCTGCAGATCTTCTAGAACCGTGATACCAGCGACGGCCGTTTGATTGGCCTCCACCGGGTCCATGATCCTCGGGATTCGAGTGAACCCTTGGAGCTGCCTATGAGTGTACGGGGTTGCAACGTCAACCGCCGGTGAGCAGACCGCACCAGCCATGGCCGCCGCGTAGAAGGTCCCGTCAACCAAGGACTCGAAGGTGTTGCCCAACTCATCCGTGAAGGTAACCACAGAGGAGTCTGGGTAGAAAGCCACGATTCTTGAACTGAAGAGGCCCTTTGCGACTGACTGAGCTGTGGTCGGAGAGGTCCCACTTGCAAAGCCAATCATACCCATTCGCTCGGACTGGTTGCGGATATTCGACATTACCTCACAATGCTGAGTCAAAGCCGAGTAAACCGCAGTGTCAGTGCTCAGGGGTACGAGGACATCGGGCTTGACATTCCCTGGTAGGGGAGTTGCCAGACCTTGGATAGCCGTGATGAACGAGGAGGCTGCCGCTTGGTTCGTGTTCGGAACCTTTAGCACCTGGGTGATTCCCACCAAGACTGCACCGTTGAGGATCGCCAAGTACGCGCCCAAGACTACTCGGTTCTCAGCATTGAGTTGACCGTAGTTTGCTTCGATGGTCTTGAACGTGGTGAAGATCCGCGTCGAGAAGTCCTGCTTCATGTAGCGGTACGAGATGTAGTAGTAGTCACCGTTCTTCGGCTCGAGACCAGACGGGTTGAAGGTCTGGACATTTGCCGTGTCATTCACCCCAACATTCACAGTATTGGTGACGATAGTCTCCAAACCAGGGATGTAGTAGTACGGGATTCCAGGGTTAACCTGGAAGGTCTGGGAGATGACGAGGGTGAAAGTACCACCACTTGCATACTGAGTAGTGGACGGGAGGATGCTGAACCTCAAACCAGTACGGGAATCCGTATAGGTCTGTCCTGGGAACCCAGTACCTGACGAACCATTTGGATTCGAGGAGGTGACTACGAAGTTGTTGGTAGCACTCTCCCCATTGTCGCCAGAGGTCCCTGGTACAATCCCAGTCCCAGTTGTCGTGTTGAACGCCGACTGAGTACCCCCAACGAACCCAACGCTCGATGCCGTTGCGCCAGTAGTGAGTGACTCAATAGTCAGATAGGTCTGACTATTGATGACATCCGGATAGGCGACACAACCTGTCGTATTTGGAGAAGGAGCTACGTGACCAACAGTTCCTGGAGTTCCCCAGTTTGTAACGGCAAACCCCGTTGTATCCATGAGGCGATCAACCACCTCTTGAACACTCACCAAGGTCTGACTAGCAAACTCACCCTCGGTGAACCCGAGAAGCTCATTGGCTGTACCGTCCTGAATCAACAAGGTAGATTGAGGAGAGCCGTCTACACTGGTGATTCTGAGCTTGTTCAAGTTCCCCAGAGTTCCGACCGAAGCCGTACCCTGAGAGCCAATGACCAAGTTGACAGCCGTTACAACCGCGCTAGTTGCTACGGAAGCACCGTTTGGTAGAGTGACCTGAAAGTCAACTCCGTTGACTCGAATCTTGAAGATATCGTTCAGGCCAGCAGTGATATTGAAGGTTCCAGGAACTGAACCAATCAATGTTGCCGGCTTATCGAGGGCACCTACAGTACCAGCAGCAGTCTGGAACGTAGTGAACCCAAGGAGGGTCTCAGCAGTACCCTGATTGATGGTGACGTTACTGTTATGGTCGAGACCACCTGGGACCGAAGCCGGAGTTGAGTACCCTCGGATTACGAAGAAGGTGCTCGTCGAGCCTGGCCCTGGGATGGCCGTGAACAGGTCGTTGGCTGCTGTACTTGAGAAAGCCACATTAGCATCAATGACTGCATTGACTGCTACTGCTACTGCCGCCGGAGTAATCACACCAGCAGGAAGTGAAACCGTGAGGGCCACTCCGTCGATAGTGAGATTAAAGGTGGCTCCACCTACTGGGATAGTAATGTTACCACCAGTTAGTGGTACAGCCTGACTAACCAAGTAAGCTCGGGTAGACCCTGACAACAGGGTTGAAATCGTAGTTCCGTTTACAGAGGTCCTCCAAGTATCGGAGGCGCCCACGTAGAAGGAATAGGGTTGAGCACCGAGGTTCGTGTAGACCGCATTCCGGGCCACTGCTTGACCGAAGGTGACCGTGACAGTCTCGCTCACGGGGGTTCCACCGACATGCATGGCGTCCGGGATCTGCTCAACACCACGAGGCCACTGGACGATCTGAGTCAGACCTCCACCCTTGGTACCAAAGCGAATCTGGTACAGGTTCTTGTTGAACAAGGACGAGAAGACCTCGTACTGACCAACCCCAAGAGGTCCTGGGACCTTGTTGGTCAGGATGTAGGTGTCGTCCGTGATCCTGTTGTAGTAGAAGGTAGCGAAGACAGTCCAGTCCGGAGGAAGAGCATTCTTGAGAGTGATTTTCCGGTTGGGCCCGTCCACAGAGAGGACGGTAGCCGCTGGACGCCCTAGAGCGTCTTCGAGGTTCCGACCAACCCTAGCCACAATAAGGTCTGGACGATTCGTAATGAGGTCCTGACGGTTGTTGGCTACTGAGCTGTATAGGGACTGCCCGAGAACACTGTCACGCCCGTTACCCGTCGTTGGAACTTCGGGGAGGATGAACACGGTGTTGCTGACAGAGGCCGGAATGACCGTGGTGTCAACGAACGCAGCACACTCGACCAAGTACAGCTTGTCATCGACCAAGGTCGGAACAATCTGAGAGGCATCGAGGGGTTCAGTTCCAGGGGTGTTGAGAGTCGATGATACCGAGTAGCTGGTCCCCCAGTGGACGATTGAGACGTCCGGAGAGGGGTTAACAACTACGAAGTCCTGATTCTGGATGTAATCCGATCGACCCGAGCTAATCCCACAACGAATGACATTCGTTACTAAGGTATTTGGCAAGTAGTCAAACGTATCCTGCCAGGTATTCGCCCAGTAGTTGACTGTAACCGTGGAGCCTGGAGGGGGCGCCAAGGCCAGAGTCACAATACCATTGGTCCCGTCTACTGCAGTCGGGATGACCTGGACGTTGTTGACCTTGACCACAACCTTGGAAGTGTCGGTAGTGGTGATGCCACCGGAGGTCCCGTCCACGATCGGACGCTGGAACACACGGAATTGAGTGTTACCGCTCGCCGTTTGACCCGAGGATAGTCCGAGGATACCATTAGCTGTGCCGGCACCGATAAATACCGAGGAAGCCGCCGTAAGAGTGAGGTGGTTGAGACCTTCATTGTCAGCAAAAACTGACGTTGCAAGCCCTGAGATAGCGGCTGCATCGATCTGAGTCTTCAGGCTCAAAGCCGTTGAGGACCCAGGAACGAACGTCACTGTCTGCTCAGACCCGTTATTGGGCGTTACCTTCAGTGTATCATTGACACCCGCCACGATGACGAAGGGCTCGAACCCTGGAGTCGTGATTGATGAAGCAATCACTGAAACCTGAGCTGATACATCGTCCGTGAAGGCAGTATCGCCTCGGTGGAAGTAGTAAGTGACGCGGACTGTGTCCGTCGGTTGAGGTGGTACTTGCAGAGTGACCTCACCCAAGGATCCGAGCACACTACCAACAGCCACAGGGCTGCCATTCACGGTCACAGTAACAGACCGTGTATCATTGGTAACTCGACCAAAACCTTGGCCATCTACCAACGGGAAGTTGCGGACTTGGAAGGTAACCCGAGACCCGTCATTCGCCCCAAGAATGGGGTTCGATGGGTTCGTGTTATCCACGATCCAGCGCAGGGTTACGTCTTCATTGACGATTTGCTCATCAAGAGTAGACGAAGAACCACGCACCATTTCGAGATCATCTTGCTCCAGCTCTTCCTGACCGACACCGATAATGAACGGTATCCGCAGGCCAGCAATGAGCGAAGCAACATTGGCCTCGGTCAGTGTGCGGGAGTATACACCAGGTGGAACGTACGTTGCGAAGGGTCCAAAAGACATCCGACTCTCCTGACTCAATTGGTCTGAACAGGTCTGATTCGATTTGATCTTGGAAGTCTGTCAAGACTACCTAATAGATAGAACAGCGATTCGATCTGAGTCTGGATTTACATTTGGATGTCCGGCCCCTTAGAACCGGAGGAACTTACTCTGACTCCAGGGAACAAGACTTTATTGGGTTGGCTTTACTTGTGAACCCCGCTCGACTCCCACAGCTAGATCTACTAGTTTTGCGCGGGCATTCCTTTGAGGTTGCCCCATTGCTGCGTATTCTGTGTATCCTTCACCATCAAGGCGTTCAAGGGCTGGACTACCTCCAACCTCTCGTACTTGCTTCTTGACTTTATCCCGCTCTCTGTAGGTGGCCCATCGAGACTCAGCACTCCTACCAACTATCTTGTCAGCAGTTGGATAGTCCTGATCATGAACCCCTGAGTTAGCCGGCGCAGCTCCACCAGCCTTGAACCCAAACCCAAAGGCTGTCCCATCGAACAACCGAGGTGCTTCCTCCTTACAGGAAGGGCATGGGTGTGTCGGGTTGTCCCCGAGCTTCAATGTGCGTTCAAACCTAGTCGAGCATTGTGCGCACTCGAAGGTATAGCGAGGCATAGAGTACCCCTTTCATCCGATCCGTTCGTAATTTGCATTTCGCCCGACTATTACAGGCGTAGTGTTGAAGAAAAGTGAAGCTTGTGAAAGAGCTTGGATACTAGAAGCCCCGTTGGGCTTCGTGTAAGCCGACGCCCTACTAATTGTGTAGGGAAGTGGAAGGTGCATCTCCCAATCAGATTGAATTGCAACACTCATAGAATAGTTGTAGTAGAAGAGCTCCGCAGCCTCATCGTAGACTTCCTCGGACTCACCGCCCATTGAAGTATCGGTCAACTCAATCCCTTCAGAGGATAGGTTGCTGCGCTTCTCAGCCCAGAGATACATGAAGACCAGATCCGCAATCTCTTCCATCTGAATAGGATCCCTAGAGATCACATCCAAATCAAAGGTAGCGTCGAACCGACCACCGAAGGCTTGCGCAGTCTCCACTCGGTCTGAGTACACGACAACCGCTTGCTTGTCCCCGGGCTTACCCCTCTTGCCAAAGGCGAGTATCACCCCAGGGAGGGTCTTCCAGTCTGCTGTATTCCACGACCACTTGATGGGTCCTATCGAAGGAGCGGCGTATCGATAATCAGCCGTAATCAGAGCCCCAGGGAAGAACCCCGTGTGAAAGGTGATCTCCTGAGCTTCGTAGTCAACCGTGTAGTCAGTACCCTCTACTAATAGGAGGTTCCGGTTGGTCCACATACGAAGTGTCCCCTTGACCGGTTGATTCTGGATAGTAGCCGAAACCACTGGCCCTGATTGAGCCTGGATGATGGGTTCGTCGGTGATTGTCAGGAGTGGATCAATGATGAACTCCCCGAACTCTCCTGGAACAGTAGGAGCCGAGAGACACTCTATATAGTAGACCCCAGCGGGGATCGGCATCGAATCCCCGGACTCCTTGAGCACAATCAAGTCCTCTTTCACCCACTCAAGTAGGTAGGCTGGTTCATTGTAGAAGGCCAGCATGACATGGCTCTCTACAGTACCAAGGAAGTTCTGAGGTGACACTTGGACCTTGTTCGCCGACGACCCCTTCACTACGATGCCATACTGGGGCCGCTCCTCGAATGCGAACTTGTTTTGCACGAAAGGTACGATCTTCTCATAAACTGGATGTCTGGAGAAGCTGTCCTGCAACTCAAGTATGAGCCGTCTCTTCAGCGAGGATATTAGGTGAAAGTACATTATTCTCGGTGCTCGTGCTCAGCTAGCAGCAACAACCCATCTGCCACCGCGTCCAAAGGTCGTTCAACCCTGAATACCTTGGAGATAGGAATCGGGAAGCCCCTCCTCCTGATAGTCTCGAATTCCTCATTGAAGACATCCATGAATCCCTTAGCCAGTGAGGTGCCGCCAGAGACAACCAAGGGTAGCTCATCCAAGTGATCGTTTTGTTCCTGCTTGACCCTCTCTGATATCTTCTCCAAGCAATGACGAACCAGAGTTCTAACATAGAGGGCTATAGCTTCAATGTCTGGTTTACCACTAGGCGGAGAGGCGAGGTTGAACTCCCCTTTCTCCTTTAGGGTGCACATTCTAGCCGCTGTCGAGCCAACCGCCTTTGCTGCATGAGCATCAATCCAATCCCCACCACCTCTAGCGATGGAGAAGTTCAAACCCATAACTCCAAAGTTAGCTAAAGCTACGTTGCACAACCCTGATCCGAACGATAGGGCTAACCCAGAGAACTCTGTGTCAAAACACTGAGAGTAGATGATGGCCAAGGCCTCGTTCGTAGGTTGAGCGATATACCCATAATTGGTGATGATCCTACTGAATACGTCCTTGTGGTACTTTACATCCTGGTCGGGTAAGTCAATCGGATCAGCTGGAACACTATAGAAACAGTGCTCACCCTTGCACGATGGTTCACCCAGTACGTTACTAATCAAGTGATTAAGTACGTGTTGAGCTTTTAGCGCCCCCGGAGAAATCAGACCCTTGGAGAGTGGACGCTTGACCTCTTGCTTGAACAAGTTAGCCATTTGGAATGACTTGTCACCGACCACTACAACTTCGCTTTGCTCTTTGAACTCAACAAAGTTGATGTTACTCATCTTCAATGTTTTAACGTTCTCAGCGTCTATCTCGATATAGGCGTCGGTGGCTCTCTTGTGGGATATCTCATCCTCTTTGTACCTAGCGGCCACAAAGTTCATGGTACCCACATCTAGACCAACACCTGGACTCTTGTTTGCCATTTTCATATTCCTTTTCATCTGTTATGATTTTGATTTGGGTTGATTAGGCTAGTCTCTGCCTGAGTAGGTAGAGGTGACTCTCGTGCTTGTCTTCGATGCCGGCCATCATATTGTCGACGCCCCGCGATAGCTCACCCTTCTCCTTCATCACCTTGGCGACCTCAGACATGCACTCCACGAACTGGGTCTCGGCTAGTAGGCTAACTTCAAGGTAGGACTTCGGGTTCTCACTCTCACCGGACACAATCCCATCACCACAGTACTTCTTGATGATGTACGCAATGATCCTGGCTTGAAGCCCGGGGTGCATCTTGTCGAGTGGGGCACCAGTACCAACAGCCTTCTCAGCCACACCATCGATCTCGTCAGACGTCTCTTCATACAGACGCTGGAATAGGAGATGGTCAGCGTAGTAAGTCTCACCATAGGTCAACCAGTGATGGCTCTGATGGATATCTGCCAATGCCCTCAGAAAGACAAGGACAGTAGGTAGTCCGTAACCAAGACCATTGGCCATCTTGCTTGCAGCTGCCACGAGGGTCCTCTGCGAAGCCTGCTTGTCCATTCGAACCTTCATCCCAGGGAGATAAGGAGGACCGTGGAAAAACGGATTGTAGGATGACGGATCTTGCCAGATCACTGATGTTGCATCATCAGGTGGGGTTCCTAAGTTACTAACCCCAGGGTGATCAGGTGCCGGAGAGAATGACGGGTCTTTAGAAGCAGTTTTCCAACGTGGGTCCATCACGCCCTCCCGAGTCTCTGTTCGAGTTGTCTGGCTATTAGAGTGCACTCCTCAGCCAGATGTAGGATCTCAGGCTGAAGGTAGGTCATTACAAAGGTGGGATCCTCTGTGCGACCAACGCCAACTCTTTTCACGCCATCTGAGTGCTTTTTGCACTCTTTTAGGGCTTCAAGGATCTTTTCGTATTGATCCGTAATGATCTTGATTGCTGGGTGTTTCTCACCCTTATCCATGAACTCAGCCGCCATCTCCCACTGCTCTTGTGAGCTAGCGTTCTTCTTGAACCAGATATGAGGAGCAAGAGTATTAGCAGGGATCGACTTCTTCATGTATCGAAGAATCTCCTCGTCATTCTTCACCTGAGGTCGGCTATCATCAACCACGATCTTGTCGCCTTCCCACTTGGCGAAGTTACTACCTCCAAGACCGTTCTTTTCGAGTTTCTTACCATCAGTGGTGAGCATTCCACCATGAGCTGGCTTTCCCTCGTAGAAGGCGTCAACTACCTTTTTCTCAGGGGCAGTTAGAGCCGCCACCTTGATCTCAGCTGTCTTGGGTTCAGCCTTTGGCTCAGCTTTCTTTGGTACGTTGTAGTTGATCTCGAACTGTTTTGTATCCTTCAAACGCTCTTCAAGCTCAAACGGACCCATACCCTCTTCCTGAAGAGTAGTGGCGAATGCAGGGTCATAGCCCTTGACCGCCAACATGGCCTCCATCTCTGCAAGGAACTTTGCACTAGGGTCAGGAGCGGTCTCTAGCTTCAATTCCTTGCCAACCTCATTCAAGGTGAACCGCTGAGGTTTGGCCGGGAAAGTCTTACCAGTGAGTGGAGACTTGACTGTACCCACGAGACGCTGATCACAGTAGAAGCTTCCGCCATCAGGGTCCGCATAGTGCCAAAGAGACCCTTTGATCTTGGCATCACCCGCGCGAAGCTCCTTGGAGATATCCGTTAGAGATTGACGAGTCGGCTTTGCTGGGAAACTTCTTCCGGTGAATGGTGAGCGAACCGTACCTAGGCGACGCTCTGACAGGTAGAAAACGGTCCCTTCAGGGTCCAAGTACTTCCAAAGTACAGCGGCTGCTGTCTTCTCAACTATGGACCCTACTCGGTTCAGAAGTCTGTCTTTGGCGCTCATGGTCAATCTCCGTAACTGTCAGATCCTAAGTACTTTAACGACTCTTACCCTTCCGTAACTCCCTGAGTGCTTTGCTCGCTACTGCTGCCGAGTTACCTTCAACTCTATCCTCCTTTACAGTCAACTTCTTTGGAGTGTCGAAGGTTGGAACGAAGTTCGGAACATCATCCTCCACAGAGATCCCAGCAGACTTAAACTCCTTGCCTGAAGCTTGAACCACTACCTGGGCCGGCATGCTGTCGAGTTTTTCCAGAATGGTGTTTAGCTTCGAGTCCTCCCCTTTGAACTTCCCGAGTTCGATTCGAAGCTGACTACACTCAGCAAGCAACTGTCCGCACTCGGTATTGGCGGACTCCAACTCCCCCTTTAACCTTTGAATCTCCAGATTGGCTACTCTCAACTCAGATTGGACTTGCTGGTGATTGTACCGAAGCTCCAAAAGCTCAGAGTGGGCCACTACTGGAGTTAACTCAACCGGTTCACTTCGAGGTTGACCCGAGAGGGCATTATCGAGTCTAGGGTTGGTGCCAAGCTCAATGATTCGATTCTGGGACATCAACTTACCCAGATCTCGTGAATCACATGCTAAGTTACCAGGAATCGTAACTGGAACACCCCGTGGTACCCTGAAGCGTATGTCTTCAATAACGAGATCTTCCCTAACTGATTGAACAATCATATCACCTTGGCTCATGACATTCTGATCACTTTCTTAGCTGCATTTTTAGCGACCATCGTTACCTCAGAGACGATGGCCTTTCTGATTTGGGTTCTGGCTTCCTTCTTTGCCTTCTCAATGAAGTCGTAAGGTGGGCGTCCTGGGTGAACCCACTTTCCGTCCTTCATCGACTTGATGGTCGCCGACCTGAAGATAAGTTTCCCCTCCTCAGTAATAATAGGAATAGGAGCTCGAGACTTCGTCAACCACCTCATCTGCCCCTTGCGCTGCCCTCGCATCAAATAGGTAAACGCTGGGTGCTTGGAGTAGAGGGTGAGTGACGAAGGACCAACCTCGACCATGAGCGACTTTGCCAATGCCTTCTTGGCACGCTCCGAGAAAGTGGACTGGACCAGCTTATCCCGTAACCTACGGAGAACACTGTATTTTACCCGATTCAGGGCATTCTCTGGGCTTACCCCCAAACCTCGAAGAAGGGGCTTACCGTAGAGTGAGGTTAGTTTGTAATCTTGTGGCATTTTCTATCAGTAGTTGGAGTTTTTCCAAGCCAGTGTTCGACCTCGATACTGGCGCTCTTCTGGGATATTCGGATTGTCTGTAATCTCAGAAGAAGCTTCAAATTCAGGCCCACTCGGAGCAAACTGAGTAGCTGAAAACCTAATAGGATCCCCAACCGGTACCCGATAACGAATGTCCTTCTCGTCAAAGTAGTTGATTGTGAAGTGCTGCTGTAGGATAGTACCACGATTAGTTGGTCTTCTCACAGCTCCAAGGCTGTAGCGGTCACCATCAATCTTCAGAATGAAGTCTCGGTGGCTGAGAAGCGGTTGGGGGCCAGTCCATACCTCGTATGTATGGATGAGGTTCCGACCTGACTCCGCTTGAGCAACCTTCTTGTCTGAGTCATCAGGAGCGATGATGATCTCGTAAGGCCCTTCGTACCCACCAATGATCCCTGTCCCATAGCACTTGAGGCAGTCACCCAATGGCTGCTTGTGAATCTGGTCGTAGCAAGGGCACTGAATCCCAACAACCTTCCGAAGGTAGACTCGGGCGCGCTCCCCACCTTGTTCGAGTATCCACCGGTTGCGCCTGATGGCCTCCCTCCAGTAGTTGTCGAGCTTTTCAATCTCGATAGTGTTAGTGGACGCCGCGTTGCCTATAGGGGTCTCAATCAGGCTATCAGGGGTAGCCTCAGACCAGTTACCTGTGACAGGGTAGCCAACTGTTGAGACTCGGTAGAATATGCGCTGGGCCAGATCAGTACGAACCAGATCCCTTGTGTACCGGTAGGTGCACGTTACTCGACTCGTGGTACTTGGAACTACAGGGATGATGTTCTTCTGAAGGGCAGTATCCATGTAGACGTTAGCGTCAATCTCAACTTCCCCTGTCTGCCCATTCACCCAGAATACGTTAGCCTCAACCCCATCGACGTATACTCGAACATCGTGCGGGTTGTTGGTCGGTAATCCTCGAGCAGCCTCGGCAACGATAGGGTAGTTTCGAGTCTTGAATACGTAACGAGGCCCGTCCATGCCAGTAGAAGCAGTCCCAAATAAGGTGAACTGCTCAGTGACATCTTCCTCTATGATCAGCTCGTTGTCAGTCTGATCCCTCCAAAACGTTGACCCAACTGGTAGTTCAGTGATCCTTCGATAGGGGCCAAACTCAGAGTCAAAGCTACGATAAACGTTGACCCCAAGGATTTTGAAGCGACTATTCAGAACAAGAATAGAGGGGTCATCCCATTGAAGGTTGATGACCCCCTTTACATCGCTCGACATGAACAGGTTCAACGGCGGAGCGGGCCAAGGAATCTTGGTCAGCTCCGTAAGTCCCGGCGTCCTGTCACGATTGCTCACATCCGCCATGTTGAGTAGTCCTCACTTGAGGCTACCAATAAGGGGAAGTTTGAGTACCACTACCCACTCAGTCTGCAGACGGTGCAGCCCCTCTTTGGGCTGCCTTAATGTTATCCAACTCATCCTGAGTGAGGGCCCTGATCTGTCCAGTCTCTGCATCAATAGAAACCCTTTGACTCGGGGACAGGCCACGCTCAATGAGTATTCTTTCGAACAACTTCTGGCGCTCGTTGTCGAGAGCGCTAACAGAACGAATCAACTTAACCCTCTCTAGTTCAAGATCCATCAAGCGCTCACTAACTCGAAGGCGTGATTCTTGAATGACTACGAATCTAGCCCTGGATTCAGCATCAACTGGATCATCAATGGTTAGTCGCCTATGCTCTGGTTCAATCTGGGTATCCATCTGAATATCTCCCTAAACGGTAATAGCCACTTCTAATAAGTAGACTAGTCAGGGCATCCTGCGCACCCACTACGAATGATGTAGGAAAGGGAGGGTCCACTGTTTGGGATCAAGTGAAGAACCCCATTGGCGAACCTAAGTCTGACCAGCCTAGCCCCTCTCAGCTTGAGCTTCTCAGTCCCTTCATTGACTGCAGTCAAGCATTTACCGAAGTCATCCGGTAATAGCACCTCATTGCAATCAAACGGGACTGGGAACACGAGTAGCTATACACCAATAGTAGGTTAGGTACCCATGAACTTGGAAGGGGCTAGGACTCCCCTACCAACATAGGGTCCGAAAGAACTTCGAATACCAGCCCCGTACTTTGGTTGCTGCAAGCCCTTGACGTATTTCACAGTTAGCTTGGCGCGCTCAAGTTGCTTGTCGAATTGGTCTGCAGCCCCCTGCTTCAAGGACTCGTACTTGCTAGATTTGTCCAGGTTGAGGCTGACTCCACCGATGGAGTAGTCAAACTCATCAGCAATCCAATTAGCTTGTAGAGCATTGACCGCCCAGATCTCTGCTCCTACTAAGAGGAGAGTCCTCCACTCCGGACGGCTTTGCATCATGTGGTCCAGACTATTGAAGGGGGTTCGAGGCGGAGCCGCAATAATCATGTCCAAAGCGAACTCCAAGAACTGTACAAGCTCCTCATCCTCCCAAATATACCCGAAGACCTTACTGAATTGATCTATGGTCTCCTCGTGTGCAGGGGGGCGGAATTTATAGTTACGATCCGGATTCGCATCTCGAAGCATGAGTCGCAACTTGTGCAAGAGATCGATTTGAGCCGTTGAGAAGAAATTCGGTGTCGCCACTTCCCGATCTTGGATATTGAACTCTTGGACCACAGACTGGACGGGACCACCAACCACCTCACGCATAGCCCATCGAACTCGGTAGTCACCAATATTGGCATCGATGGGGACCACCAAGCTGACGAAGTACTCACCTACGGATGAGTTGACTGGTATCCTCCTTTGAGGACCCACGAGCACTTCTTGGCCTGTTGTATTGTCGTAGATGGCGTAGGTAATCTCAGCCGCATTGATCTGGTGACCCGAGGAGTTAGTCAAGAAAATATTCAGGTCGCTCCGACCCAACTGCTGGCCTCTTAGGAACGAAGTAGCCATAGGTCACCACCCTCTGGAGTTCGCACAACCACAGGGGTTGGGCTTGCAGCACCACCGACAAGATGGCCGAATCCCTGGAGTATTACACCCGCTTGGCCTACCCGCCATTCCCACTCCAGGTGGGAAGTATGCAGCGGTATCGAAGACCTCGAACCCAAACTGCTCCTCCAAGAGAGGACCCTGCAGGTACTCTTGAACTACCCAACGTGCAAACCACTGTCCTGGTTGCCCACACTCCCCTGCGCATCCGGTAGCATAGTACTCACCTGGAGCCGCTTGAACTGGGGTCTTATGGCACACACCAACGACTACGGGATGGCGAGGGACCGCAGGGCGGTCATGGTAGTGCTTGTGAGCCTGGTACAGAAGGCTGTACTTGACGCTATGGGGGTCAAATGGGTTCCCAGCAGTGTCGGTGATGTAGATTGGCAGATCCCCGCGCTGGAACAAATGGCCCCACTTGAACACACCTGGACTGGATCTAACTATCATCCTTAACTACCGGTCCGACAAATGAAACCTTCAGGTCGCCGCCGGACTACCTCTTGATGAAGGAAGTACGGATACCCGAGGATACTGGAATAAACGTAGGCAAAGCTGCATCGTAAGATAACGACACTGCCTGGTCATGCGCCGGATAGGTAAGAAGAATCCTCCACGACCCAATCACATTGGGGAAGAACCTAATCGTGTAGAACCCAGTCAGAAACTCTGTCCAATACACCTGACCTGCAGTGACCTGAATGTCTTGGACAGCGGAACCACTCACAAGAGGCCATTCAACTTGAGAGCCATTGAAGAATAGCTTCAGGTTCAAGTCCCCTATGGTAACCCCTTGCGCGCGGGTCTTCCCATCAGTCACGAATAGATCGATCTGGTCGAGTACAAGCTTGCTGACGCTAACGTTCCTACTTGCTGGTTGGTACCTGATCGGAGACTGAACCCCAAGGCTGACTGTAGGGGTGGCTGAAATACTAGATAAACCAACCAGGTGTGCGCGAGCAGCATATCTCACAGATGCATGAGAGACTAAACCAGAGTTACCTTGAAGATCAATATCAGTCATGGGTCACCCTCGGAATCACCCCGTAGGGTACTCAATTATTAGCTCTCGCTGGCGACTACTGCATTAACAGCGAAAGAAACCTGATCACCTATACCGACGATCTTGGGGACCGCCAGAGTACCTTGGTAGAGGATGGTAGCAGAAGGAGACCCACCATTTTGGGCATCCACGATACCAGCCCAACCAACGGTACCCCAAGCGTTAATAGCAACAGCAAATGTTATTGCCGCAGAATTACTAACGCTACCACCGGCGATTGTACCCCAGGTCACAGGCTGGCGCACATACTCGGCCGGGGTTACCTCTCCAGTAAAGATACCAGCCGAGGTGGGATCCGACGTGAAGAGTGCAAGGTATACTGTAGCGGGCCAAGCATAGGCGAACTGAGCATTGTTCTTCAGAACCCTATCGAGGACCGAGTTTGCCAACGAGGTGGTCTTTGCAGCCATTTCGATGTCTCCTAACCATTACCCTAGGACAAGTGATTTCTGACCTGCTACCAACAGAAGCATCAATAGATTGTTGGCGGGTAAGGGGTCTCAGTCGAATGACTCAAGAAGCCGTCATGTGGCAAATGCTCTTCAGAGACTTGATGTTATTCGCGTAGGGTTGGGCTGATACCTTGGCGGTATTGTTGAACCAACCTACTTTCAACTCCTCGATGTTTGCTATCGAAGTATCGAAGACGAAGAACATGCGGTTACCAGACTCTCGGTCTGTACGCTTCAGAGGGACCCCCGCGGTTTGCAAGTAGGCAGCGAAGTATAAGTCCGCGGTCCGAAATTCCTTAGTACCATTCTCTTTAGCTGACATTTATTCCTCATTTGGGATCTGAGTTTTTCTATCTGATCTGAATATGAATTTGGATTTGGATTTACATCTAAGCAGGCCCGACTTGCGCCGGGCCTGAAGGGGGACTCACACGAACTGTTACAGAGCAAACTTGTTGGATAGCATGTCGTTCACCTGGACTAGAACCCAGGTTTTGCCGGTAACGGGAACCGTAGTAACTGTAGAGGTAGCGGCAATGAGTGACGCTGGAACTACAATCGAGGTGTCCGAGACAGTTCCACCAGCAGCTAGAATCTGAGCTTGAGTGATTCGTCGGGCTCCATTTCCGATGATGATCACAGTGGGCTCATAGAGGCCGTACCCAGCCAAGCCACCGGAGGCACCAGTAACCGTCAGAGTACCCGAAAGGGTGAGTCCAGTGATGGTCGGGGTTAGGACCGTAAAGGCCGACGTCGTGGTCGATAGGTGGTTAACATCCTGAACCACTTTGATAGCTTGGCCAGACGTCGCTGGGGGGTGATTGAGATCACCTCTCGAGTCTGGGTTGAAGCTTGGTGATAGGTAACCATGAAGGCAACCAGCCAACACGCTCTTCTTGACGGCATCCGTCTCCACGAAGTGGTAGCCGAGCATATTCTGAAGAGCTTCTACCTGTGCATCAGATGCCCCAGATAGCCCAGAGACTGTCTTGATGTGGGTAGCCGAGATGTCCACAGCGGGAACTGAACCACCACCGGCGTATCCAGGAACTGTGGCCGTAATCAGAGCGGCAGCAGTAGCCACAAGGCTTTGAGCGTTCAAGTACTTTTGAATGTTGGCCGCATTCGGCCGCGATACATACTTGGATTGCCCCTTAGGGGACTCCGTCGTCGGGTTGGTCTGAGAGATCGGTTCGACGTCCGAAATGAAAAGAGGGTTCTTGAGATCGCTTCGGATAACAACTAGAAACATTGAGTCCTCCTGAACTTAGACCGGCTGCAAATGGCCACGAGCTTGATCAATCTTGAGGTAGCGAAGAATGTTGCCGTATACTGTGTAGAAACTTGCTACCGCTTGACCAAAAGCAAGCTGATTAGCCAAGCGAACATACTTTGCTCGTCGAAGGATGAACTCAAGTTGTCGCACACTCTTCAAATAAAAACTGGACCGCTCAAGAGTCTTGAACTCTTCTTCGGAGGCTTTCACGAGAGCGTATCGATGGTTCATATCCTTGACTAGAGTTTGAGTTTGAAGTGGTAAGAACAGATGTTGGGGGCGCCAAACGTTGTCAATTCGCTGGAAGGCTCCTGTTTCCTGATCCAGGATTTTGACTAGGTTAGGCGTCCCCACTTGCTACTCGCACGTTAGCTTACTGCAACTGCTACAGCGAGAGTTTGGTTGTCAGCAGTAACCTTGACTGAACTAGTTACAGCTGCAACGCTGGCTAGGTTAGTCACTGAGATTGTGATCTTAGTCGCGCTAATTGAAGCAAAGCTAGCTTGCTTCAATGTCTCAGCACCAGTACCAGTGATGATAACTGAGGAGACGTCCGGAGCCAACGAGGTTAGGTTGGTACCCGTGATGACCAACTCAAGGACGTAGCTCCCTGTGTCCGAGTCAACACCAGCAGCATTGGCGAAGGTGATCTGAGTATTGCCAAGCCTACTAGCAATAGTGAATGTACCGTTGTTTCCAGCGTTGGAAGCACCAGAGATCTTGATCTTCTTACCTACATCGGCAGCAGTAAATGTTGCAGCTGCATCGGTCAGAGTCACTGTACCAGCTGCGAAAGCAATCCCAGATCCAGTACCACGTCGAAGAACCGCCGAGGAGACCGTCGGAGCTGCCACATCAGCCGCGGTGAACGATGTCACCGTGATGAGCGGATAGGCCGCATTGGAAGCTACCGTCTTAGCTAGACCAGCAATAACCCCGTGGTCTTGACTAAGCAACACCCTGTCCGAGGTGTTGATGTCAATGTACCCAGCCACTGTCGTGTCGTGAGTACCATCGGGGAGCAACTTATACTTCGGAATGTAACACTTCTGCTTGGGGTAGTTCACTCCAGGCTGGGTGCTCTTGTCGCGCCCACCCAAAGAGCTACCATCCCTTTGGTAGTTCGCCGGGGCTAGAATCCCGCCCACGACTGACGCTGGGCTACCGGATACCTTCTCCCTGGCTACTCCACGTCGGGCGGACTTGTTTGGAAGCCCGTCATCAATATCATTGATGAGGATAGATCCTGAAATGGTCTGGTTATGAATGAGCCTCAACATCTAACAGCTCCTCGCTAGTGAGTGGACAGGGTTCAATGAGATAGGGCCTATAAGGAGATCAACGAGGACCAACTTGAAGGCTTCCTTGTACCCTAGTTTGGTCATGCATTCGATACTACCTATAGGTACAATACCCAACGAGTATTCCTGGTCCGAGTATCGATAAACCATAGAACTTAAACAGTGACTTCCTGGACCATGCTACTAGCGTGCTCGTTGACAGTCGTAACCGGACGGCATCTTGCAGTACCCCCCGCCAGGAGTTCCCCATTGAACTAATAGGGTATGAACCCCAGCAGCTAAACCTGTTTTTCAGCGTGGATTTGCGTAGGTGAATTGGGCAGAGAATGCAACCGTCCCACCAGAACCTCGAACCCAGACAGAGGACACAATCCCATCGAAGCCGACGCTCTCTTGACTTGAAGCTTGCCCAGGTACAACGATCTCAGGCCCACCTTCTTGGAAAGCCACATATAGAGGGAGCGTGGTGCTCAGATTCCGAACCCGAAAGTTGGACATCTGCCGAGGCAGATCGATACGTAGAGAGTCTGCGATGGTTGACCCACTAGGCGCGGTCGCATTGAATCCAGATTGCTCGTTGCCTACATACGGAGGCAGAACCAAAGTAGCCGCACTAGGGGCTGGACTACTCATATCAGCCCCAGCTGAGTTCACGTATACCAACTTCAGCCAAAAGAAAGCCGAGTCAGGAAGCCCATAATTGGATGGCTTCATGAGAATTTGTACGTTGTTACCAGGTTGTATTGGGTTTTGAGCACCCGCAACAGATGGATCAACCAGACCGAGATTGGTAACAGTCACTACTGCGGTAGGTGATGTAAAACCAGGCTCTGTAGCTGTGTAAAGGCGGTACTTAACAACACCAGTTGAAACAGAGTCCAATAAAGGCGTTGTGAAGTGAAAGAAGCCCGGCTTGCGTCGTAGGATTGAGAAGAGGCGTCCGCTCATGATGTCACCACCTGTGGGCTTTTGACAAGAGGATCATAAGTCGACGCAGAGGCATCACCCTTTTCCTTTCGAGCTAGTTCTTGAGCCTCTCTCCAGGTACCAGTCTCTTCACCATTGTAGTTGGGTTGAAGACTAGCTTTGAACACATGGTCCTTCTCTTTCTTAGCAACCTCTTCACGCCTCTTCTTGCGATAAGCGTTCTCTTTGATGGACTTCGTTGTCCAACCCCCTGATTCACCCTCTTTTAGGACAAATCCAAGGTTGCCAGGAGCAAAACCGATCTTGGCTTCAAGGCCACAATTTTTGCAGGTGAGTTTCCTGGTACCTGCTTGTACCTCGTCGTACGCTGTATAGGAGAGTCGTTGGTCCCTAGTAGTTCCACATTCGAGACACTCTACTTGGTAAGTCGGCATACTTCCTCGATACCGTATACACCTACTTGCTCTTTTTCTTGACTGGGATGGACCACCCACGAACCTTAGTCATCACTGCTGCAACATGTTTACAAACTCTGTTGTTTCGAGCAGGATCTTTGATGTTAGGCGTTGAAGCAGTACCCACTGGTTTTCCATCGAGGTACTTCTCACCCTTGGCGTGATACTCGGATCCCAACCATCTCCAAGCCTTGCACGAGCATGAAAAGTTGACATCCATCTTGGCGAGGGCAATCATATTGCCCTTACGAACCGCCTTGAGTCTGACCATCTTTGGTCCGTTGCCACAGTCAACCGAGAAGATCCATCTGAGGTTTGGTACGTCGGTCCTCTTGGTAGTCGCTACACAGGAAGTCGCCCTCTCATTGACCTTCGGGTTCAACCCCTGTTCAATCTCGGAGAGCTTGGAAGCTACTCGTACTGGAGCCTCGAGAGATACTGGAACCTCATGCGCGCACCTGAGCAACCAGAGCTGGGCTACATTTTCAACTATTGAAGCGTTATGCCGATGAGGGATACCATCTCGATAAGGGTACCGAGTGATTGAGTCATCATCCACATGAGGTCCCGGGCGCCGATAGGTTGGTCTGGCCTGTGAGTGATCAATCTCGTCTTGCTTGTTCTGATCCTTCAACAGGTCGTCAGCGTCGTCAACCTTGTACATCGAGCTATCCTCGACATCTGGCTTACGCTCACCCTCATCATCTGGCTTCGCGAAGGTAGCTGACCCTGGGATGTCAGAATCCAAACCGACGCCCTTCTGAGACGGACCTGTCCCAGGCAGCCCTGACTCTGCTATTGGAGACCACAAGGTTGTGCTATCCTTGTTCATTTCTTGTAGTTAGCGAAGTCACTTGCAGACCACTGAGTGTTCACCTTGTTTGCCGCGGTAAAGAAGACATCCGACAAGGCATTTTTCCCATCTTCCTCCAACTGACCTATAGCATTGCCAATCGATTGAAGAATGATGAAAAGTTGTCGTTTAGAAGCTTGGGGCTTCTTCTTCTTGAGTACCTTCAAGGTTTCAATTGCGGCATCAATCTCAAGCCGATACCGACTCAATGGATCTTCACCCTCGGCAGCTGACTTGAAGTTGTCCTTGTGCTCGTCGTTCATCTCCTTCCACTTCTTGGAGTCTTCTGGATTCATATTCTGAGTAGGGTCCGCAGGCTTACCCTCCTCGAACCGACTCCTACGAGCTTCTTCAGTAGCGTAGATGTTCCAGCGACGATTAACCCAGCCAGAGGCTGTCTTCAATGATTCGGCGTATAGGTCTAGCACGATTGGACTACTCCTCGTTGTTTGTACAATACCCCTGACAAGGCTACCTAGAAGCTTCTTAAGCTCTACCAACCGCTCGGAGTCACTCGAGTCCTTGTAGGACCCCAATACCTTCTGGGCAGCTGTGAGGTCTAGTAACAACTGACTGATGCCATCGTTTACTTTGGTAATGGCCCTAGATAGTTGTTCCTTAGACGAGGAGGTAATTGAGTTCATGGCGGACTTACCCTGTGGATCGATGACTTGACTTACTGATGCTTGTCCTTGACTACGTCCTTGTTCTTCTCCCACTGGTCAGCGATCTCGTTGAGTTGCTCCTCACTGAGGTTCGGGTTGGCACTCTTGAAACCCTTCATGACCTCTTCACGAGAATTGGCTTGAATTGGACCCATAGCCTCAAGGGCTTGCTGGGAGGTCTGAGAGAGGGCCATCAGGACTCGACGAACCCTCAGGCTAGCCACATGCGGGGGGATGCGAGCTGCTTGGATCTCATCAGCGATCCGACGAAGGGCGGTTGCGATATGATTGGTAGAAGCTGCTCTGAACATGGATGATGTCTTTCCTTGCTGATTACTGGATGCTGAGAAGTTGTAGACAGCCTCATCGGCTACCTCGGTTTGAAACCTTCGCCAGGCTGCCTCAGCCTTGGGCCCAACCAAGAACGTCTTGTTATTGGGGAAGTACAAAACCCGGTCACCCGCTTTGAAGGGGGTTCCATCCTGTGCCTTCCCAGGATACCGAGCCTCCAACCAATGAGGATCTCGTGGAACGTAACGTGCGATTACCTTGTAGGAGTGCTTGATCTTCTTCAAGGACTTGGCTGCGAGGCTTTGAATATCCTCAACCTGATCCTGCATTTGAGGCGGTATGGACTTGCGAAGTCGGGCGACCTCTAGAAGAATGTGTTCTAGATTTGCAGTTAGTTCGTTGATGTCACGAATCGCCAACTCAGTAGCCATCCTAGGCTGACCCTCAGGCAATGGTTGAATGAATGGTGACCTACGGTCAATCTGCCGTAGGCGAGTATTCCGAAGTACGTCTTCCAATTCTTCAACCTTTTCTGGTTTGAGCTGAGTCTTCAACTCCTCGTAATCCAAACGAGAAGCGGCCAATGCCGTAGCGGCCAATGCTTTATCCAGCTTGAACAAGGCATCCGGTATGCCGTAGATGGTATCACCCGCGATCTCATAGAAATGATCCCGACTGGGGGATGTAGATATCAGGCGCACTGCCTGACTTACGAACTTCTTGAGCTGCTCACAACGAAGACGGGCGTCAGTGAGCTCCTCCATTATGTAAATGAGGGCTCCCCCTTCTTTGTGCATAGTACCCGTCTGATTGGCATTGTCCATCGAACAGAAGAAGCTACAAGAGGACTAACGATCACCCTCTTGTAGCTTCACATTGGGACACTTGATGTGGATGTAACTCAGCTCTGGAAGGCCTCTGGGAATTCCTCCATGAGCAACTTCTTGAACTCATCACTCTCAGCAGCAAAGACTGCTCTGATGATGTCAGGGCGCTCCTCATAGTTCAACCGAATCATGGCCAAACGCTTCTTCCAATGAGCGGAGAAGTTGTAATCATCAGGGAAGTCACTGCAGAGAGCCTTGGCGACTATCTTACGGTAGTCCGCGGTCCCGTCACTCTCGATACGAGACTTAGGCTCCTCACCGGTAGGTAATGCCGATGCCATCTGGGGCTCAACCTGTGCCTGCTGCTTAAACCCAGTCTTAGGTCCATTGGTATTCCGGAACGTGATCCCTTCTTGCTCAATGACCGACTCTCGGGGCTTCTCAGTGGACCCTGAGGCGTCATAGATTTCTGTCCCACCACCAGAGGTAACTCCGACCGAGATACCCTCCACGGTTTTAGTCTGGGTTGGTGCAACCCTTCCGACAACTGGTGAGCCTGAGGCTGACATCACTCGAGCCTTGGGTTGTGGCTGGGCCTGTTGCTTCATCCCAGGCTGATTCATCGTTGCCAAGTTGGTTGTGACAGCTGGTGGAGGCACATATCCAGGCGTCCTACTCTGGATGTCATCCTTGCGGGCTTCTTTCTCCGCAACGTATACCGCGCGCTCTCCTTCGGTCATCCTGGAGAGTAGTTCTTCTTCAGAGATCCCCTCCCCAGGTTGAATCTTCACAAGTTCAGCATCTCGAATGGCTGTCCCCACATTATTGGGGGTAACCTGCAGCCCAGTCTTCGCCGCAGTCCTAAACGCCCGAGGAACCTCGACTCCAAACTCAGCCCCACCAACGAGTTCAGTACTACTCCCGCGCGCAACGAAGGCTCCTGATCGCCCCTGGGACTGTCTAACTTCTGCAGTCCGTTGATTGGCTTGCTGGGTCCTCTCAGAACGACTCATCACGATCCGCTCGTCTGACTCCACCGTAACGATAGCTGACTTCTTTGGAGGAGACAGCGGATTGGTACCTAGGTCGTTCGCTGGACGAACCCCAATGTTTGCCGAAGGAGCTGCCTGTTGAGGAGCTTCAGGGTCATACTCTTCAGCTGGGACAACCCAACCCATTCGGATAGCTCCTCGAAGGGTCGGTAATACGAACCGATTGCCATTCAACTCAACGTTAGTACCATCGAATAGGATCTCCATCCCTGCATAAACACTGTAGTTGGTACCACCTAGTGTGAATGACTTCGTTGAGATGTAGCGCCCCATCTTCCCCGGCATGAATCTGATCTGGGTCTGTTGTTCCATCTTGGTCTCCTATAGGGGGTGTTTACCCGACTACCTATAGGGGGCCTATAAGGAGCTTATCGATTGCCGGCGGATGGGGTGCAAAACTCACATGTCGACTTAGGCTTGTTCTTATGCCACCTCAAATGAGTGTAGTAGCGTCCCATCCTACTTCTATCTTCTGGGCTAACCTGGTCCAGATTCACGCTACTAACCCCATCATTGAGGGTGGTGGAGATCGCTCTGCCAGAGTATGGCAAAGGACCACCGAACTCCCATAAGAGTATCTCCTCAATTACTGGGTAGCCAAGTCCTACTCGACACTCATTGATGAAGAGTAGCAATTCAGGGGTCACCCTAAAGAACCCTCGACTGAGGGTTATACGAGCCTCGATGAACAACTCGTGTACATACTGTTCGGAGAGGTCTGTCCAGGCAAGGAGCGCGACCCTACGGAATGTACTTGCTCTGATGTTAGTGAGACGATTACGGATACAACTACTAGTTCCAACCTTGACTACTTCTGGCTCAACTAAGGCGAAGTAGGTGCCCTTACCAGATGGGGCAGGAAGGTCTACGGTGATTCCCATCGGTTAAGCCATTAGGTGTCGTGGGATAGCTGTAAGCTGTACCCACGACACCTACAGACGATTGTTACTTCTTGGCAGTCTTCTTGGCTTTCGGCGTAGCCGTCTTCTCTGTTGCCTGGACAACTCCAACTTCCACCTTGATGGCCTTCAGGAATCGGGCCTTCAGTTTCTTGGACGGTGGCTTGGCGGCAACAGTCATCTCTTTGCCGGTGGCAGGGTTGCGCGCCTTGCGCTCCGCCTTGGCGGGGACGTTGACGAGTGCGAATTTAACCACACCCGGGAGTACGAACTTCTTGTCCTTACGGAGACTCTTGGCCGCAACCGTAGTCAGAGCGACCAAGAACCCACGAACGTGGGACTTGGTGGTGCCTTCCATCTCGCCAGCAACAGCCGCAATCAGTTCAGTCTTAGTCATAACGCATATTCCTTCATCTGGGTTGTTTTTGCGGAAGGAACACTCTCCACTCCGTCTACTTCGTAACAACTACACCACCAACTAATGATTTAGCGGGGGCGGTATAGAAATAAATCTAGGGGGTCACAACTTCACCATCGACGGGTGACTCTGAGCTAGTCCATAAGGTAGATAGCTCTACTTGATCATCAGAGGCGACAGTCAACATCGCCTGCTGAGCAAAAGCAGCCTCCTCCTCACGAGCTTTTAGGAAGAGGGCTACCCTACCTTTGATCTCATCGTAGGCTACTCTCAAAGCTTCCTCTTCAGAGTATGCTGATCCTCTGAACTCCTGACTGAACACGTTCTCGAATACTTTTGGAGCTTCGGCTACGTCTTCAGCACCGGGTTCTTGATTTAGGATACTCAGGTCACCAGTGTACTTGTCCCCAGACAACTTGATGACCACTTCCCAAAGAGGGTTTGAGGGGAGTACCTCGACCGGGCTATTTTTGAACTCGAAGGTGACACTCGTAAGGGCGTTACGGTTGATCGCCTTCCCATAGAGGTGGAGGGCCTCTGAAATGGTGGAGAGGATGCTCATGCCAATTGGGTACACCGGAAGTCAGCGCCCCCAAGAACCAAAGAGGATGAAAAATCAACTCTTTGGCTACACGGCCAGTTACGGTCAGCGGTCTTTGTCGCGAGAGGGGCGCCCAACCACCCGCTCATGTTCAATACCGTGCTTCGTCAAGTGCCTGCTGACAGTAGATGCTCCTACCCCAGTCAGTTTGGCAATCCTTCGAATCGGAACTCCCTTAGACGCCATCTCTCGAAGAGTATCTTCAGGAGCCTTCTCTCGAACTTGGTAGTGTGGGCCTTGAAAGCCAAAGTGCAACTTGTAGTGCATGAACTCCGGCATGTGAGGCCTCACCAGAGAAATGAATAGGTGAGCCTGGTCCTCCCCCTCGAAGATGAACTCCCCCGTGTTGCCTTTCTTCAGATCCCATCGTGGATTGAGACTGAACTTACGAAAGATAGCCTGTGCAACATCACGGCTCTTTGACCCCATGCCGAAAGTAATACGAGGCCACCAACCAGAGGTTCCATCATCCATGAACCAGATCGCAAGAGCGAGAGCATCAACTAGATCAACCACCTGCGGTTGAAGCTGTTTAGGTCCAAGTTCCGGGTAAAACAACTCATGCCAGGGAAGCATGGTTTCGTGAGAGACGGTCTCACACCTAAAACCAGGGAACTCACCTCCAAGCGTCTTCCATAGAACTGGGCGCAGCCCTAACTGAACCCAAGAACCCCACTCCTTGCTCTTCCACTCCAAGTACTCTCTCTGATCCTCGCAATGATTCTCGGAGTACCTAGCTACATGGGTACTCTTTGAGATCCTACCGTCACCTAGCATTGAACCCACAAGAACAGATCGAAGCCGACCTTCAATAGGGGTTACCTCATGTCGCTCAGTTCGACCTAAGGTCTCAATCCCCCAACGATGTCTCCACCGACGGATATGCTTCAGAGGGCACCCTACCTGAGCAGCAATCTCGGAGTCCGTAAGCTTGGCCTCCAAGTACAAGGTTCGAAGTTCAGCTTCAGATATTGGACAAGGTACGAGCTTCATGCTAGACCGTACCATGTAGCTTTGAGGTGTCAACGACTCGGTTCAATATGGTGCATTAAAGAGGAAGGCCGGGAGTCCTCTCGGAAACCCGGCCTACACTCAATTCAGCCTAGTTAGGCTCAGACGCGAGTCACAACAAGGCGAGTCAACCCACGCGGGTTGAACGCACCTATACCTACATTTTCGAAGCAGCTGAACCCTATGGTTCTCGCCTTCGGGTCGTCGGCCGACAGAACCGTGAGTTCCGTACGAACCGGGAAGCGTCCGAAGTTCTCGGGCTCTGCCGCGATGTATACGAAGCCAGCGGGGACCAACCTGCTCGTGATGATCTGGGCGCCCCATAGGGTTGCCTGGAGACCAGTCTTGAGTAGGACGGCTTGGCTCTCGATGTCGAGGATGTCACGACCGAACTTGCGGATGTCCGCGTAGTCCGTCGCGTTCATGTAGATCCTCGCGACCCTGAGGTCGTGACGCTCTACCTCAGCAAAGGCATCCGCGAGGACGCTTGGGCTGATTGGAGCTACGACGTTGAGGTCGGGGTTCGTCTGACCTGGGAGAGTGTCGAAGCCCGAGACAGCAATGCTATCGAGGACTGCAAACACACGCTCATCTTCAGCGGCCTGGATCTGGGCTTTCGCCAAGTCCTGAGCGCGTTCGATGAGGTCGAACCGACGTTCCTTGATCTGAGTGAGGGGAATCTCGGGGTTCGAGGCAAGCTCGAACAGCGGGAAGATAACCCTTCTCGGCTTCTGAATGGCAAGAATATTCTCACCCTCTTCACCAACCACGTAGGCAGTGACGTCGGGGTCCTTGTCATAGATGGGGAGTGCCCCGTCTGGGAGTTGTTCGACTAAGAAGGTCTTGCGACCAACCGCCGTGTAGTCCCTGCGAAGACGCAAGGGCTGAATCATCGAAGCAGCTAGTTTGGCTCTGCCAGCAGCTGTTTTGATGTACTCTGAGATGATCTGTTGCTTAATGTCGTTGCTAACCACGGTAGTCTACCTTTCTTGTCTCACTCAGATTCTGAGGTCGACGATCAGCATGGGGGTGGTGGCATCGACAGCAGCCTTGAGAACGCCAATGACGGTGGCTGTTGCTAGCGCACCGGACTGACCTTCGTAGGCGTCTCCGACAACGTTAGTGATCAATCCATTTACAGAAGCGTAAAGGAGATCACCGGGTGCGTAAGCAGTCGTACTTGATCCTGCATTACCGATTGCTTCTCCAGCATGGGCTCCAAGCTGGATTTGGGTTTCATAGATCGTTAGACCTATGCAAGACCCTGAGCCGCAAACGTATGGGCCACGACCTGATGCTGGACCAGGAGTGTTCTCGTAGGCGTTTCCTGCAGCATCATTCAAGAAGATGCCGAGAGGACGAATGCCGGTGTGATACCCGGAGGGCACTGTTGCTCCTGGGGTGTCAACTACTGGTCCACCAATTACATTGTTGCCCGCGAGAGCACGTGTAAAGGCTACCGATCCGCCCAGAACACCAGTCTTGGTGATTCCTGAGAGTGTTGTGCTTTTTGAGCCCGTTGCGACTGGAGGGTTCGCTTGGGTGAAGGCATCTGCCGCGAGGACACCCACGCTATTGCGGGTGACGACGTGAAACAACTGCACTCGACCACTAGTTTCCCTGAAGTCGCCCGAGCTTTGACCGTTCATGGACATAGTGAAATGTTCCTGTTGGGTGAAAGTGGAGCTACTTCATATTCATCTACATCTAGGCAGTCACTGAAGACTGAGAGTTCTCTTAGGAGGGGGTCACTTGCGCAACCCCCTACCTACAAGGCCTCACTGATCTGTTCGCATACCGAATGCTTCACGAACGTCTGGAGCTGAATTCCAGAGGGTAGACAGGTCATCAGTTCTCGCTGAGGCTGTCTTGTTCGATCCGCCAATCTGACTTACGCCAGCGGTAGGCCGTGTTCCTACTGTCCTCATAGAGGCAGTTCGGACCACATGAGCTTGCTTCTGCTGCTGCCCTTGATCCTGGTCTTGCTGACCAGCGGCTTCTGCAGCGTTCTTGTACTCTTGGTTGTTTGCAAACAACTGACGAAGAGTGTCGTCTTCCTCTGGGGAGAGTTGGACCTCACCGACATCCATGCTGGGAGTGTCGAGTTGAATGTCCATGTTCGCCATGGGCTCAACTTGACCCTGCTCGGCAAGCATCTGATCAATCTCGTTGTTACCTTGTTGCTGAGACTGACCCTGTTGCTGAGACTGACCCTGTTGCTGAGACTGACCCATGCACTGCTGAGCTGCCGCAACCGGGTCTTGGCCATTCTGAATCGCCTGTTGCACTGCCTGTGCAACCTGCTGGGCCTGACTCTGTTGCTGCATCTGAGCCTGTTGCTGTTGCTGACCGGCTTGTTGCTGTTGCTGACCAGCTTGCTGTTGCTGCTGGCTCTGAGCCAACTGCTCTTGAAGCTGCTGAGCTTGCTGAACCAACTGCGCGATCTGCTGTTGCATCTCAGCTTGCTTCTGCTGAGCTTGCTTCTGCTGATCCTGACCCTGTTGCTGGTCCTGTTGGGCCTGCTTCTGCTGATCCTGATCCTGTTGCTGGTCCTGCTGAGCCGCCTTCTGCTGGCCCTGGTCCTGCTGACCCTGTTGCTGGTCCTGCTGAGCCGCCTTCTGCTGGCCCTGGTCCTTGTCGTCCTTGTCCTTGGCCTCTTCCTTCTTCTTGTTGACATTCTCGAGGAACTGAGGTGGGATCTTGCCAGCTTGCTTGTCTTGCTGCTGACCGGCTTGTTGCTGGTCCTGCTGAGCCGCCTGTACTTGCTGCTGCTGACCCTGCTGGTCCTGCTGCTGCGATGCTTGTACCTGCTGATCCTGCTGTTGCTGGTCTTCGTCCTGAGCAGCTAGGCGAGTATAAGTAGCCATCACCTCTGTATCTGGTAGATACATGAGAGAGAAGCTCTGATCCTCGATCTCAGCTGCTGAAGCTGATTTGGCTAGCATCTTGCGGGCAATGGCCACGCAAAGAGCTGCCTTCTTGGTAATGACTTCTTCCGAAGCCGTTCTTTCGGGATGGTTGAAAGTATCGGACCTCATCTCAGGCATGCCGATTTCGTTACGCTTCACCTGGCCACCAGAGTACTCGGCTTCCCAAGTTCCAGCAGCTGGATGAATGTCCTCAGCAAACTCCGAAGGTCCGCCGGTGACATAGGCATCGGCTGCCGGTTGCTGATTGACGTGGTCCTGATTCATCAGATAGGGGTCGGCGACTTTCAAACCAGCCCTCTTGGCGATGGTATGTACGTTCCAAGTTGAGCGCTCACGAGGCATGGAGGAGATCCTTTCCTTAGTTCGAGAAGCCGTATAAGAACTTCATCGAAATCCGAGAGAGAACAATTTACCTTTGGTGACCAATTGAACCTTCTCAGAGTTAGTGAGGGTTCGGCCCAGTACCTCACGACAAGCCGTAAGGTAACTATCTACATTTGGATATGAGGCCGTCCCGCCTAGAGCGATCACGGTCCTATAAATTCGAGCATCACCTGCCATTGAGGATTTCTTTTCAGACCTCTCAAGAAGGCGATTCATGACGAGTATTTCTCGTCCTGAAAATCTGTTAGCCTTGCCTACAGCTTCCCACCCACCCATGTCATGCAGGATCAACCCTGCTAGGACACTTCTAGCTTTGGATGAGTCTTTAACGTTGGCTAGTACCATCTTAGATCGCTCACGCCACTTGGCGTAACGTAGAGCTGACCTAATAAGAGATTCATTGGACCTATTCTCGTCCAACTTACTCTCCTCATCCTTGTTAGAGTCGGAGATGTCTTTCTTGACCTTGTTCGTGACCTCTCCAACTAGAGAGTCGTACAGATCATTGATGACTTTCTTAAAAGGACGAGTTGAATCCTCAGTATCTGGGGGGGACTTGGAAGAGCCCCCCATTTCAGATTGACCAGGAAAATCCTGCTCAGCAGAATTGATCCGAGCCCGAGGAGCATCCATAATCTGCTGCAGACGAGCTTTATGGGCTTCAGCAGCCCTAGCAGTACCAGAGAACGGAGGCGGTACATGGAGGGATCCTAGTGAGGGCCCATCATGCAAGTATGCTAGGTAGTCAGCAGGCTTCGCTACAGCTCCAACCCCAATGGGGGCGAGACGAGCAGCCTTCTGCATAATGTTAGGGTCAAAAACCTCTGTGGGTCGCGTATACGCTACTTGAATCTTGCGACGGGCCTCAGCCAACTCCGCTGTCTTCGGGTCGAGGATGGACCTCAGTACCGCTCCGGAGAAGGCTGGGTGTGCTACCCATGAGCCCTCTATAAACTTGACAGACCCTGGCTCCTTCGTGATATGTCCGCAGAGCTCAGCTATCTTGCGACGCTGACCCTTACCATCGAGGAACCAGTTACCCTTCTCATACTTGATGTGACGACAGAGTTGAGTTTCGTCTTCGGCTACGTTGCCACATTTAGTACAGATGGTGAAGCCCACATGGCAACCCATACTCAAGGTACTGAGTTGACCACTCGTGATAGCTTCAATGAGAGACTTGTGCTTGCGGTCGGTAGCTATAAGGATGTCGACGTAGACCGACTCCCCTATGTCCCGAGCAGCTGCATCAATGATCTTGCCCTTGGACAGCTCTGGGATCTGGATGTGCTCAACGTAGTTCTCGCCACCTATGAAGGTACGGAAGGACGCGAGGAGGAGATTGCGCTCCCAACAATCCTGGTTGTTGTTGACATACTTCGTGGTACCTGCAGACACATAGAAGTCCGGGAACTGTCTATCGATCTGGAGACCATCGAACATCTGGATGCCCGTGGGCATCCCAGGCTTCTCAGTATCCACCGAGGCAATGATCGTACAGTGGCTGAGGAGATACTGGGCTGGGTCATACTGCTGGAGTACAACCTGAGATGCCCTTCGTACCTCGAAGGTGGGGGCGGGTAGCAAAGCTTTTGAACGAACATCGTCCCACCCAGCTTGAGTGATGACAGGGTTCGTGAATGTAGCTTTGGCGTACTTGGAGAAACCCATTAGGTGGCCCCTACTCCAAACCATTGATGAGGTTCACCAGTGGGACCCAGCACTGAGACTGGGTCAATGATGGTTAAGCACTTGGGACAAGCAAAGACCTTATGGCGTGCGCCCTCTTGCATCCTATAGGTAGAGCGCCTCATCCTGTTCGAGCATTTGGGACAAGCGGGACGACCCGCTTTGACATCCTGGTTGGTAGCTCGATACTGCCTATTCTGGGCTACCCAGTAAGCAGCAGTCTTTTGAAGGTGATCTTGGATCCGAAGCTCACCAGCATTGTGCGCAAACAGATAGAACTTAGCTACCTCAGCTCTGAGGGCCTCGTCATTCACGTTTGGGTAAAGAGCGCGATAGAGGTCGTCATAGGCGATGACCTCACTCGCGCCCTTATGCCAATGCCTTGCCAGCTCTACATAAACCGAGGGCTGGAACTGCTTACTCCAGAGGGAATTTGAGGAAGCTTCCTTCCGAGCCCTCTCGATTTCTACAGTCATGTAGCTCTGATCAAACTGTGGTGGCAAGTACTTGATGAACTTTGGGTTCACCCGCACCACATCATCCGGAAACACACGCTCGTTACCGAATGGCCATTGAACATCAAGTACGCCAAGACCTTTGTGGACGGCAGTTACCGTACCCACGTAGGGTGAGAGATCCCCATCGATGACGTCGATCTTTTGGACCACGTCACCCTGAGTGAACTCCTGTGTTAGCTTCCAATAATCAATAGCCATTGTGGCCCTGCTTGTGTGAATTTACGGAGCGAGGGGGCGACCTGAGGTTGACTTGCCAGTTTCAACTGCCTGAGATTGGTCATCCTTGAACAAGCTCATGTACTCGTTCTCATCGGCATCGGTCTGAATGGGAGCCATCGGAGCATCGAAGGTATTCATGTACCCTTCGTCCGTATCCTTCTGCAGGACCTTGGCTTCTCGGAGAACGTGAACCTGGCGTTTGAACATGTGTTCCTCGCCATAGGCTAGCTTCTCGACCTCGTCCGCTACCTTGTCAATTTCATTGACAACAGCGCGAGCAGCTTCGAAGTTCATGCCCCACTTCTCGTGGTTGTCTTGAACAACCTGGGCAATGCGGTCTAGCCGGCTAAGAACTTTGCTGGCTTCTTCCTGAGCAAACTTGGCAGTCATGTTATTTCCCTCTGGGGTTGTTGAGGACTCACGTACCGTTAGTAGGGGTTTGGTTTGAGATTCCCCTGCCAACTTAGCTAAAAGCAGATTGTAGAGGTTTGCATCCACTACAGCACTGTACCGACCATCTCCGGCGGACCTGATAGCGAGGTCCAGGGCTGCTCTGAATCGAGCATCTGGAACCATACCGTCAATCGCCTTCGACAAAACTGATTGAGTCAGCCACTCTCTCGCTGACGAGAGAAGTAGATCGTAGTCTTTAGAGGTCAGATCTCGAACTGCACCTTGTTCCCACCCCACATAGGGTGCGAATCCTTCGTGACCTGCTGGATATGGATCAATACCGTTATACATCGAGGTCCTTGAAGGTTGTGAGTCAGAGTCGTTTGCCAGCATGGGTGCATCCACCTGTGCTTTGACTAAGGGATAAGAAGAATAGGGGGTGGTTTCCTGAGCCCTAACAGCTAGCTGAACCAACCTCCGAATGTCCTTCACAGATCCGCCAATTTCCCTTCGATTCTCAGAGAGGTCCTTGTCCTTCTTACTCAAATCAGGATCCTGCTCCGCCTCAACCTCTTCACGACGTCGGTCATGACGAGGGGGCTTGACCTTAGGCATCGGGTGGACGAGACGCTCTGCCTCTTCCTCCTCGCGATCATTAAGGTTCTTGGTACTAGTTACTTCCATAGCCTGTGAAGTCAGACTTCCTATCTAGCCTGGACCCAAAAGGACTATTGGATTATCCGAACCTGGACTCTGATTCAGGAGGAGGAGCTTCGTTCTTCTTCAACTTGAGGTACTCAGCAATCTTCTGAGCAACGTCAGTCTCCTCTACCAACTTCCTGCCAACCTCACCGTAGATACCTCGTAGTACCTCGTTGAATGTAGCGTCATTGATAGTGAACATGTCACGTTCAAGCTTCTCCTTGGTGTCCAACGGATCAATGTTGAACATCTCAAGAATAACGTCGATGCTGAGACTGCCCTTTTGATAGAGGTTGAACAAGGCGTCGAAAGTGTCTTGCGAGTCTCGTAGGGCCAACCGAGTGAAGCTGAGGCGCGGGTAGAGGACAACTTCGTTCCCCCACTCATCCTCCTCAATGAAACCCTTCCTACGAGCCACTGGTTTGAACAAGTACTTCTCAACGTATTCCTGAATCATTTCACGGAATAACAGATACCTAGTGTTGAGAACCTCTAGTTTAACACGATCACCAGAGAATGTAGATTCACCGTTGAGTAGGGACTCAGTCACCCCAAGGCCAGCGAACAGCTGCTTGTCCGTGATCTCGTATTCCGTCGAGAGGTCCAACAGACGGTCCCGGGCTCCGATGTCTTCCCAATGAACCTCGTAGTTCGTAATGATGCTGTAGTCAGGATCGACCAAGGCAAGATCGACCTGCTCACGCAAGTCTTCCACATCCAACTCGGATAACCCCTCACCCCAGATGAGGCGCTTGGGGGTCATCGCGCGGGTGGCGATGAGGGTCTGAGCTTGGCGAAGCTTCTCTCTATAGTAGAGGGTCCGGAGACATCGATCTAGAATGCTGGCTCCTAGGTCTTCCCCTGCACCCCTTCGACCTGCCAAGTGGTAGCAGAATGAACCTTCGTCGGGGTCCGTACCCAAGGGGATCAGTTTTCCAGACTCAATGTACTCTCGAACCTCAGCCGGGATCTCCTCGACCATCTCTTGGGCACGCTCATCACCTGCCTTAGCCTGAGTGAAGAGAACCTTGTCTCGGTCACTAGGGATCAGTTCGATTCTTGTCTTGTCGGTGAAAGAGAAGGTCGTGAGCTTGACCTGGTCGATGGGGAGTATGACCAGCTTGGTCCACCCCTTATAGTGCTTCTGGTAGTAAGCCAGGTCACGCTCCTCATGATCATCATAGGGCTCGACTGACTCTTCTTCAGTCTCCGTACCAGTACCATCCTCATTAAGGATAGCTTGCGGGCGGCGCTCAACTCGATTCCCAACATCGACTGGAATGTCAACAGATCCATCCTCGGCGAACAGGAACACGTTTCCATCCAGCCAATAGTGATGGACAGCTGTGATCAACCTCTTGAAGAGATCAACCTTGTCACACATACGCTCGAAGAAATCTAGGATGTACTTTCCGTAATTGTCAGCACTCTTGAAGCCCTCGGGGCAATGCAGGGGCCTGGGAGTAGCCAGCCTGACCTTAGAGAGTGGAAGTTCGGTATGGATGTCGATAGCTTGACCAACAAGAGGGTCAGCATTGTAGAAGTGGCGATATATCTCCCTCTTCTCACGAAGAGACTGAGGTAACTCGAGAAAGTCTGTTGATAACTGAGGTGAGAAGAACGAACTGTTGCCTGAAAGAGAGGTATTAGTACCAGCGCCAGTTGGTACAGGGCCCCCATAGTTCCCCGCACCACTCATATTAGAGGTACGGATCCGCCGCGCGAGTCGCTCTTTCTCGGTCAAGTTGGTAAACTTACCCTTCGCAGCATAAGGAGCATACTGTCTGCTCGTAGAGGTCCACGGAGTGGAGAACCCACTCGTAGGGACGTTAGTAAATCTAGCCGCCATTAGGGTGACTCCTCGCCATACAAATCATCGATGTCTGAAGCTGTTGTCTCCGATAGGCCCTGACTAACTAGGTCGACTTCTTCAGTGGTCATTGGAGGTATCCCATAAAGGGCTTCCAACGGGTCCCTAGGCGCCGATGCCTTCTTCTGCTTGTCAGCCTCAATCTTAGACAAACGTTGAGCCTCGACTTGCTTCTGTCGGTTCCGGTCTTCTGTATCGCGAGCAACTACTGTAAGAATTCTATTTTCAAGGCCTGCAGTTCGACGAGCAGCTTGAAAGACCATCCCTGAGAAGCGTTTTCCAGAGTTGGCAATTGAGATGTATGAATAGGACGCCTCATCAGCCACGTGCCGAGCCTTGGAGTACAAAGTTGCGTAGATCTCGTTCAACTTTCCAGAGTGATCCACTATCAAGTCACGAACTCGAACTGCTTCTTCACATAGCTCGTTAATATTCATCTGATCCAGGGACTTCCTGAACCGATAGACCTCTTGCGGCTTGGGTTTTAGTTCGTTGTCAGCCATCACATTGACGTTTGGATACCAAGGAAGTTGTTGTTCACTGATTTAGGAACTTGGGCGACGAACCCGGTGAAGAATGCTGGTGCCAATAGGTCACCGGAGATGGTGAGTTCATCCTCCTTGGTCCACAAACCTCTTTTTGATAAGTAAAGTATATCGTTGGCCTGGTAGACCAGAGGAACGTAGGGTCCGCCTAGTAATCTAGAGGAATATGTATAGCGTTCGTAGCTAGTGGTAGCCATCAGGCACCCACCAGACAACATAATGGCATACTGATAGACCAACTGTTGCTGAGTCATTGCAGTAAATTGATCTGCCGACTCATCAGAACCCCAAATCAGGAAACCACCGTATAGACCACTTGAGAATGTCACCATTCTCTCATCAGTAGTGGAGTCCACCCATTGAACTCCTTGCCCTCCAGACCACCCAAGACTGAGCATGTCCGGAGATACAATAACAGGTTGAGTGTCCCCCTTGAAGAACACAACGCAATCTCTAGAGCGGATGATCTCGGGCATGGGGTCTCAAATTGAAGTCTGGATTACGATGTAGTTACTGTTCTCAGGAGCTGGGGCTTGAACCACGTTTCCTATGAAGTAGGTGTTGGGGCGGCGCGGGTCGAGCGGAGCCTGACTCCACTCATCCTCATTGGTCCAGTACCCTCGACGTGAGAACAATACCCTTTGCCCTACCGTGTAGATGATAGGTACCAGAGGCCCGCTCTGACGCGAGGCGTAGGTATACTGCTCGAAGGCGATGGTTGCTATGACCCAACCACCGGCGCAGAACGTCCCGTACCCGTAAAGGGGTTGAGCCCCTGTCATCGAAGTGAACTGATCTGAGGACTCGTTGGATCCCCAGAGCATGAAGCCACCGTAGATACCATCAGAGAAGGTTACAATGAACTCGTCTTGGTCTGAATCAACCCACTTGACTCCCTGCCCACCAACCCAGCCCTGAGTAGCCATGTTCTGAGACACGGAGACAGTATAGGAATCGCCCTTGAACAAGACGTAGCAATCACGAGTCCTTGGGAATTCTTGGATGAAGGTCAAATTGACACCTGAATCCCCATGTAGTAATTAGTCAGAGCTGTAGGGGCTTGAGTTACGAACCCAATAAAATAAGTGTTGGGGCGGCGCGGGTCGAGCGAGAGGGTCCACTCGTCTTCCTTGGTCCAGTAACCCCTCAAGGAGAACAGAAGACGATCGCTAGCATGGTATACGATAGGTACTAAAGGCCCACTCTGACGCGAGGCGTAAGTATACTGCTCGAAGGAGGTGGTTAGAATATGCCAGCCGCCAGCCCCTACAGTCCCAAACCTGTAGTAGGGCTGATTCTCAGTCATAGCTGTAAATTGATCTGAGGACTCATTTGAACCCCAGAGCATGAAACCAGCATAATAACCATTAGACTGAGTTACTACGAACTCATCGAGGGTCGACGCTACCCACTGCACAGCCTGACCGCCCTTCCACCCTTGGGTAGCTAGGACGCTATCAACCGTCACAGGATAGGCATCACCCTTAACAAGGATGATACAATCCCGGTCCCGAATGGGCTCGTTGCTGACGAGCTGCTCAGGCATTAGATGGTCTCCTGCTTCTTCTTGCGATTAGGTAACTGAGCCCAAGCGGACACGATGTCCTCAAGCAGCTTGTTGTTTTTCATATCGCCATTCATGAAGCCTTCCCAAGAACCACCCTTCTGCCTAAACACCAAACGGATCGACTCAAAATCAATATCCTCAGTAATGAAGTCCTCGCCTAAGAGGTGATCCACTAGTTGACGAATGATTCGGTGAGAGAAGATCAGAGGTGGGTTAGTTTCTGGGTCAAGACCTGCAGCCTTCTCGTTGAACTTCTCTATTACCGTACCATCCTTCATGTATGCGTCTTCGAGAGCGGGAACCAAGTACTGACTACGCAAGGTCGAAGCCTCATGCCCTACAGCCTCAGCAGCCCCTTCAAGGGCCTTCTTGAACTCCTTTTTGAGGATCTCGTCCTTCCTCTTCCTATCACTGGGGAGTTTTGGACCTTTGGATCTAAGAGCCCGTAGTCTCTCTTGCATTTCACGATTAGCGTGAAGACCTCGAATGTCTTTCGCTGTGATATTGAAGGAACTCAAGTACTCGTTGACTTCCTTTGATCCAACACCTTCAAAGAGCCCTCCAGTATCCTTCTCGACGGAGTCGTAGGCTGCCTTGAGCGCGGGCAAGATCTTGGAGTCATCAACAACCTTCTCGTGCTTCACACCAGACTTACCAGTGTACTTGATGACGGCCTTCCCCTTACCCAAGGATACATGTTGTTTCTGCCATCCAGTAACTCCGAAGTGCCCACGCTCTTCAGCGGAGTCGTCGTTACCAACCCTCTCGTAGGTGTGGTCGATCAGAGCCACTACAAGTGCGGTCAACTTGGTTTTGGTATCCTTGGACTTTAGGTCCTTCTCAACCTTACTGCGCAGCTTCCCCAGAGAGGACTTGAACTTCTCGATTCGATCAGCCTTCTCATTATTCCTCCGTGATACCTGCTGAGGGCTGTAGATGTAGACCGTGTTCCCACTGTCTAGCTTCTTCTTTTCCTGATAGCGAGCTGCAACACGGAGCGAAGTCTCATCGAGAATGGGATGCCTCACGGTACCCTCCTAGCCATAGATCTGGTGATCATTCGATCCATGATAACGCCATGCTTTCGCATGCGCGCCATCCTGTAGTTCTGAGGTGTGGTCTCCCGTTGAAGGGGACGTCGGTCATTATCAAGACTATGCTTGGATACTAGCTTAATGTTAGTGATCCTAGATAGAGACAACCATGCCGCTCGAACGAAGGCATCGGACACGTCATCATGGAGCCCTTTGACTTTTGGGGCCTCAACAAGGATCTGATTCTTTGCTCGTTGAGTTGCTTGGAGCCCAAGAACCTCATTGATGAAAGGTGAGTGCTTACCACCTTCAGTCGACGTAGGGAGCGGGTAGTCGTAAAGGTCCAACTTATGATCAAACATCAAAAGTTTGACCGCCTGAAACATACGACTCTTCTCATCTTGAGTGAAGAACTCACTGCGGAACTGCTTCAAACCCCTCTTGTGGAGGGACTGCTCCAGTGGCAACCCATTCCAACGGTCAAACAAGCCATCCGTAATGTAGAACTTCTTGCAAAGGGCGAATATCCAATCCGCGATTGAGTCAAAGTCCAACCGATCCACAGTTTCGAGGATCTTGGCGTAATCAATCAGAGGTGAGGTAAGGTGTGGATTGCTTTCATTCCAGGGTATTCCAGCATACCAAACCTCATGGTAGTCTTGAACTACCCTATCACCATCGGCATGAGTGATGAAGACTGCTGTACCGTCACCGATGAGTCCAACGTCGATCCCCATCTGATGAGGGCTCCGAGGACGACCAGAGAAGATAGGCTTGCGCTCGGGCTTGATACACGCCAACAAGTCTTCCTCGCGCTCAACCCAACCACGAACACGGTCTGAGAATTGAGCTCCATACTCTGTCATGAAAACAGCAGGGTCCTCATGAAACTTCTCTCGAAGAAAGGTTGGATCACAATCTCGAAAGACTTCCCAAGTTGGGGCCTGAATCGCCAACAGGTTCTCTGACCCCTCAGCCTTGGACATAGCGAAGTGGAAGAGTTCGTAGAACTTACCGGCTCGGTTCAAAGGAGACGAGATCGATATGATTCGACTCTCTACCGGACCTATGGGCTCGTTAGTCTCTGGGTTCTTGTGTGAGAACGCCAAGGCTGACGGGGTGATAGCGTCGTAGATGTCCTTGGCAGAGCTAACGCCCTTGTCTTGAAAGTGAGCCAGCTCATCGAGGATGATGACGATGTTACCCGAGCCACGGAGGCCCTTGGACACAGACGCCTTGAAGGTGACTCTGAGACTGGCCTTACCATTAAAGGAGGTGAACTTTCCGTTTTCGTGCCTGACAGTAGGACCGAACCTCTCGATATCATACGGGGTTCTAAACTGGACGTAGCTGAGGGTGTTGTTGGCAATGTAAGGCTGAAAGAACTCACACTTTGACATGTGCGAGGTCACATCACTGAATAGGAGTCCCGCCTGATCCTTGTCAGTAGCAACCGATATGATCTGGATCCTGTTTCCGTTTGGGAGCCCGTAGTACTCCTGAGGGTTACCTAGGGAGATCAACCGATACAACTCATAGCTGGCAAAAACAGCTGAGAGGGTTGTCTTGCCCGACCGGCGCCCGATGGCTAGGATCAACTGCCTTCGAATGTGATCCTGCTCACCAATGTTGCAGCGACCCTCACTGAACAGGTACTTGAGGTACTCTAGCTCTGTGAAGCGGTAGAGTACCTTCGTCTTGAACATGTCGTAGATGACAATAGTCTTTTCTTTGTCATCCAACGGGATGTGGTAGTACATCTTGACGATGAACCGCTGTACCGGATACAGCTTCATCCCGAGGCCCCAAGAGGACTCAGCATACTGCAAGACGTTGAAGATCTTTACATTACGACCATCGTGAGCAGTCTCGCTAAGGGCACCATTCATGGATGCCTCTTGCTGAGCATTCTCTAGTATGCTCTTACCTTGATGCCCAGCACTCCGAATCAGGTGAGCAATACCTAGAGACTTGGTCTCCTTATCCTTGCTAGCCACGATTACCTCAAGTTATTCTGAGCTTCGTCTTCCCAGTTATTCATCTCTGTAGCGAACCGATTGAAAAACATGTCGAATAGCTCTGGTGATAGGAGTTCCAGGGCTACCTCACGCATCTTTTCAACCCAGATAGAGAAGATCTTCTGCATCTTCTCGCTATGGAGGTTAATGGAATCTTGATCGACCTGACGTAGCTTGAGTTCAATCTTGGCGATCTCTTCCAGAGCCTTGACTCTCTTGATAGAGATTGCAGAGGTGTCCTTACCGTACTTCTCCGATTCAATTCGTTGGAAGTGAAGAGTTGCCGCCTCACGTGCTACGTCAAGCTTGATTCGATGTAGCAGAGCCAAGGTGTCGCTAGGATTACCTTCGATAAGGCTAACGAGGGGATCAGTATCAATGAACTTCTGCCTCTCGGCAGCCATCAAGGCGTGATACTCCAAGTCTGATCGACCTGGACGCCTCTCAATCTTACGAGGCCTCCCAGGACCTCTCTTGACGATACCGGTCTCACCTTCAAATGGACCTATATCATGCAAAGGAAGGATTGAAGTAGCAGCCTCTAAAATCTCCTCATGCGAAGGATCCTCTACATTTGGATTGAGTTCTTCATCTGGCATAAAAGTACCCTAGTCATCTAACAGGGTCTGCTCCGCCGCCACCGTCAGTCCTAATGAGGTACTGGGATAGGTTGCGAACAACATTGTAGCCCTTGTCTTTTTTGATCTGAGTTCTGAGGACCTTCGAGAGGTCTCTACCTGTTTCAGCCAGATTGAGGACGCTCATCTGGTTAGGGGTCCCTGCAAATGCATCCTCTGGGCGGATGTCACGACGATTGGGCGAGACAGTCTCATCGATGCCCTCCTCCATGAGTTGACCATGGTCTCTGACAATACCGCGGTCTATTCCCCGTGGTTTATTAACAGGACTAACCATTTCATGGACGTTCTTGCGCTGTCCAGGTTGCTGTTCAGCTTGCATGAAACGAGCAGCAACCCTCAGGGCCAAGGTATCAAAGGAGATCCGGTCTTGAGGGGTCATAGGTCGATAGTTGCTCCACCTAGCTCGACTGAAATCGTTGCAGACTTCGTCGGAACTGGGTTTATGTCAATCTCCAACCCAGACTTCATCTGAACCAGGTCAGCAACTGAAGATGGGTTGTGGATCATGAGGCTCCCCAGATCAATCTCGGTAGCTGAACCAGAAGCTAGGATCTCCCTCTGCTGAGCTGCCTTGTCGGCATATGGTGGATCAATCACAAGGTGCTTGGCATACTTCGAACAGAACCCAGGGTGAGCTTGCTGAACGCAAGTGGTGCACTTCGACCCGAGCTTCACGTAGGGTACCTGACGGGCGCGATGAAGCCGCGACCCTTCAGCACAACCCTTGGCGTAATCATTGTAGATAGTTGGATCGATGTAGTAGATGCCTTGGAGCCCTTGCTCACCCATGGCCACCTTGAGCTCATTCGACGACGCCAAGATGTCTCGTGAGTCGAATCGAGTCCTTAAAGCATTGAATAACTGGTGTCCGTAAAGGCCTTCATTCAAGAACTTGGAGGCAGTCTTGACCACTTCACGCTTGGTTAAGCCTGATGTGGTGTACTCATTGATGTTCCCACGGAATGCTTGTTCCACGTAGGCACGCATCGGAATGTGAGCTTGGGGATTCGAGACAGATGCTGTTCGGTAGATTGCCTTAAGGGAGTCAACTGGTGTCGCACCCCACTGATGAGACTCTGAACCTGTCCCGAGGCGCCCTGCCTGCTTGTTATCCCATAGAGCCTGCTTGACAGTATCCTCCGTATAGAGGTCTTCAGCCTTAGCTACAAGAGGCTTCCCGTAGACCAAACACCGGCTCAACTTGCTATAGATGCAAGTTGCACACTTTTGACTAGAGACAATGCCCTTGATCTGATGGTTGTGCTTCGCAATGAAGTCGGCACCTTCGTGGCAACTATCGAAGGATTCCTGAGTTGAGTACACGGTACCATACAACCCAGCTTCCTTGTAGATTGGCTCCCAAGCGCTACGAGTGGCGCGTAGGTCATCCAAGGAGAACGAGAGCTTCAGAGCTTGAAGCAACTCCGCCTCACTACGACCCTTGAGCATCTCACGCCTCAAGAATGCACAAATGTCGAATGACTTCTTCGAAGAAGCATTCTTTGAGCTGGAGGCAACCTTGCCCTCAACTGGAGGAGCCCAAGCGAGTTGCTCTGCAAGGTTCTGTTGAGCCTGTGTTGCAAGGACTGGAAGATGGACCTTCGGTGGCTCGACTGTAGCCTTGAGTTGGTGAACCGGATTCGCGATGGGCTTTGGAGTCGCAACAGTCCCTGTTACCCGGACATCACCAGCGAGGTACGCTGACTTGATCCTCTCGCGAGGATCCTGAATCGAAGCCTGCACTGCTTGCTTACCACAAGCACACTGACTTCGCTCTACTGCACCAGCCAACTCAGAGGAGTACGGTACCTCAAGGACTAACTCCTTATGAAATACTGAGCAAGTTGACTTGGCGTTATGGATGCAATCGAGGCATTGATCCTTGGCTTGAATGAACTTGGCTGTCCCAGCATTCCTCTTGACGAACTCAACCTCACTACGACTAGCTTTTCTTGAGCAACTAGGGAAGTCCTTGGCGTCAATATAGTATCGCCCAAGGAGCCCACGCTCCTGAAGAGTAGTAGCCAATACGGTTTTTGCAGCCTGAAGAGTCCAAGGATCGAACCTAGTCTTCAGGGTGCTACTAATCTTGGCCGGATCAGTAGATTGCATGATTGCCAACCGAGCAACCTTTTCGACCTGAGCCAAGGTCTCCATGGAGGCCAACTTGCCATGAGCCTCACTCAAGTCGCCCATGGTTCGATGAACGTCTTTGTTAGGGACCAAGTAAGTGGACGGAGCCTGACCTGTGTGACTCCAAGCAGCCTCCAAGTCCGGAGCGAAGTCCAGGTTTTGCTTCGGAAGGTCCGAGAGCTCCCGATAGTCTTTATCATTAACGTCAAGCCAATCAAGATTGTTGACTGCGCCTTCCTTGAGAAAACCAGAGATGTCACCCAAATCAGCCATTTCAATATCCTTCAGTGGTAGTCTTCTCGGTACAGGTCTTGTTGGTCGTTACGGTAGTCGTGAGCATCCGACTTCCATTTGATGTAGGGGACATCTTGTTGTTCTGTATTCTCACCCACGTTAGGGGTGGTGTCCCTGTAGTGATCGTAGTTGACTCCACCATCACCTGGCATCTGAGACTCGGCGAACATGTGCTCTAGATTATGCGATGGTCGAGGAGTTAGAGGAGCTTCTGGAGAGTGGATGTTCATCTCCGGTAGCCCTGAGGTACCGTGATGTTGAACGTTGAATTGATTACCCTTATCGCCCTCAAAGTAGTCACTTCGAGCGACGGGATCTGGGCCATCAAAAGGGAGTTCTGACTCAGCTATCGCGGCCCATACATTATTCGGGGACAACTTGTCATCAAAGGGGGTTGCACCTCCCTCAGGGTCATGCGTGAGCCCGCCTGGGTCATTGGGTAACCCACTCTGAGGACCGTAGACTCCGCGCCCATCCGGACTAGTTGTACCGTAGCCCTCGGACCCTTGACCCTTTGCTCCGTACCCTAGACCAAAGTCATTAGCCTCACCATGGGTATCATCATCAGAGGGTAGGTTTGATTTACCCCAGATAATAACTGCACCAGCAGATCGACTAGTGTCATTCTCCCAAGGAGTAGTGTAAATATACTCGTCTCCCACACCCTCAGACTTTCCCCACTCGTCATTTACAGTAGGTTCGTCCTTGTTATAGGATCCCTCTGATCCTGTCTGCTCACCTCGTTCGAGGTGATCGACACGAGGACCTGGAAGAGTGTTGACTGGTAGCGAGGAGTTGGCTACTCTCTGGATGAAGGGGGCCTTCCAATCCCTTGCCTGCTTGACCTTGAAGACATCACCAGCAGGGGTAGGTTCGCTCGTCTCCTGAGCACCACCACCTGGGACCCTAGAAGCACCGGACTCCTTGTTCTCCTCATCCTTGATGCGGTCAGTTAGCTTCTTAGTCTTCGGAGCCTTTTCGGCCTCATCAACTTCTTTACCCCCATACTGCTCGGGGTCTTGAAGTACATCATCAGACTCTTCAATTAAACCTTCAATTTCATTAGCCTCGGTCTCATCGAGTATGGTGACATCGGGTTGCCAATGAGGGGCGTGTACCTCATCATGCAAGGTATCCGTGATTGAAGACAGTAGTTCACAGGCTTGCTGCAGCTGGGATCTGACTTCTTTGACCTTTAGAACATACCCTTTGCCTCCAAGCATGCCATCAGGGGAGATACTCGCGGACTTGATGCGTGCAAACTCTCGATAAGCTGTTAGGGAGTGTCCAAGAGCAACCGAAGCTGCGAACAGAGTTCGAGCTAGAGGCTTCAGGGCATTAGGATCAAACTGATGCCCTTGAGGAATTGCACGCTTACCAACGCCAATGCCACTGTCACCCTCCAAACCATCTGGTTTTTGAGCTGGTGGTGGTAAGGGCAAGCCCTCTTCCCTAGCAATTAGTACCCTGACCTTTTCACGGTTGTCCAAGGTTCCTCCGATTAGGCCTTAAGAGGCGCACCGTTGTCGTCAAAGGTCCTCTCGACGAACATGCCGCCGTCGCCCTGCCTACGAATCGTCCACAGGTCCCGTGTGGACTTGTGGACCAATTCATCAGCAGATAGACGAACAAATGAGCTAAGATCTTTGATTGAAGCTACCTTCTGTCGAAGGGGAGTCACCATATTGGCGTTCCTCGCCAAGAAGGCATCCAGCCCCGTGGAGGGTTGTACCTCAAACCTGCTCAAGTCAAAATCTTGGTCTGCCATTCTACCCTCACGTAATTACAAGACGAATCTCAACGTCTATGTAGTTGTTGGAGCTATAACCAATAATGCGCAGCTTTTCTGAGTAAGTCCCCTGCAACATCCCAGTAGGTGGTTGGACTGTAACCGTGATCAACTCACCTTCGGTGGCCTGAAGTGTCCCCTCAGAGGGTAGCCAACTCCGCAACCAGTTCCCGCATAGGCCGGTGATAGCCCGAATGTCATATTCAAGAACTGAGCCTGGGGGTCCCATGTTCCCAATACTGAAAGTCTGCTGCGGGACCAGCGGATACTGACCGTTGAGGGGACGAACTACATTGAAGATGACTACGGTGTCGCTCGAGGTTATCAGCGCTCTAGGGCGAACGTTGATTAGCACAGGGACCGTCTGCGGGTTGTTGGTAGCCGTTGGGTCTTGAACTATGATTGACTCTGGGTACGGACTATTGGCGGCCAATAACCCAGTTGAATCTACTTCAACCGTGAAGCTACCACTCTCGTTGATAGCCAACCCACCAACCATGGAGGGGCTCACTCGAACGAATGGTGCTGATACTGTAAGGCTAGCACCTAGGATTGAACCGAACACTCCTTGGTTGGTAATGAGAGCCGACTGAGGATCAGAGTAGCCTCGACCTTCGTCAACCTCGAACACGAGCGACGCGGGGGGTCCGATGAGGATGCTCGGAGCGAAGTTGGACTTCAACTCAACGATGCTATCTGCCATCGCTTGGATGACCTCACCTAGGATTGGGATTGAATCCCTTAGCAACCCATAGGGAGACTTGATGTCCCTAACCTGATAGGCGGGGACTGACTGAGATACATCAACTCGAGTTGTCCAATACCACTTACCGGCTGGTACCGCATACTCGAACTGGTAGTCTTGGAATCGGAGGTTCTGTACAGGTGGCAAGGCAGTCCTCTAAACTGCCAAGCGTACAAGTAAATGCTCAATCGAGTCACAACCCGGACAACTCGTCGCCGCCACGATTTTCCCATTGAGGGAGTTTCACTGCTCTAAGTATGTTGAAGTTCTTACTAGCAATGGATGAGAACACCTTGAATAGAGGCTCAAATGTTGTGTCCTCAGTGGCCTTTCGCTCAAGTAGCTTCACCGCCCCAAAGAAACGATGTCTCACTCGACCCTGAGTAAGCTCTAGCTGCATTGCTACTTCACTCTGGCAAGTGGTCTTCCACATGCCAACCAATATATCAACATCAATTGGCTTGAGAGGTACAAATGGTAGGTTATACCGCATCTCGCTCTCGGTGATCTGAGGTATTGATAGCAAGAACTTGATCCTTTGAAGGCCCCGATCCAATCGATAGCTGATTGCCGCCTGAGTTACATCGAAGATCTCGGCTATGTCTGCCTGACGTTTCTTCTGTATGTAGTACAACTCAATCAGGTCAGCTTCCCTGTCTGGTATCCTGTCGAGGAGAGGTTTGACCTGCGTTTCGAAGTGCAACGAGGATAGGATAGAGACAACCTGCTCCTCATCCACTTCCTCAATTGGTTCGTCGAATAGCGGCTCTGGCGATGCAAAACGGTTTGCCAACTCTGCAGGGTCAACCGAGATCGTAAAGCCAGCGCTACCCATAATACCTCAGCTATTCTTGGTGAACCCAGCCCCAACAGGGGTCTGGAAGAAGGTTGAAATCAAGATCTCAGGTTGAATGGAACACTGCTTTAGAGCGTCGAAAGCGCTATCAAAGTTCGGAGCTGCCTCCGTAATCTGGTAGTCTAGGTCCGTTCTAAGAGCCATAAGTTCCACATTTAATCGGGCTTGTTTCTCAAAGCCTCGGATCTTGTCGTACTGAGTCTTGGTGACCCCGGCTAAGCTTGAAGCGTAGACCCCATCGATCGATCCGTGCGTTGTTAGAAGGGACGCCAGGATCTTACGAGGTACTCTTGGGACCCCGGGCAGATTGTCCGATGTGTCACCTGAGAGTGCTCTGAGGTGAACCATCAACCGGGGCGGGACCCCATACTCTGACACAACTCTATCGGGGTCGTAAAGGGTCTCAGGTCGACTTCCTTGCTTTGGTACTAAAAGTAAGTCAGTGTATGTAACCAACTGTAGGAAGTCACGGTCTGTAGAGATGATTATGTTGTGTTTACCTTTTAGCTTGTTCTTCAGTAAACAAGCGATAATATCGTCTGTTTCCTCGTCTGGATTATGGACTTGTGAGATGCCAAACATTGGAAGCATAGACTGAAGTCGTGACATCTCATCGTGTGTACCCTGACTATGCTCTGGCCTGCCTGCCTTGTAGTCTGGATACATGTCAACCCTACGCTGCTTAGAGCCATCCCATACAACATACATATTAGCTCTCTCAAAACGCTTCTTGAGTGCAGCTAAGCTACGCAAGAACCCAAATACTAGTGCAGTTGATCTGCCCTCACTATCGGTTAGCTGATCAGGGATGTTCCTTAGAGCATTGACAACCCTATAAGCTAGATTATGCCCGTCGAACACGATGTTGTTAGCCATATCTGGGTTCCAATCTGGTAGTGACCTCTCAAGTTGGTCACAATCACTGTGAATCTGTGAGTATCTAGCTATGAAGCTGTCGAGTAGGTCTAGTGCAGCTGAAGAGTTGGCTAGTTGTGAGACCTCTGGCAATTGAATCAGAGGTAAGTAGAAGAAAAACCCTGACCTTGATATGAATGAGTTCATTTGCTGAACTTGATGAAACTTTTTCAGCAGAGGCTCGCTATCGGATCCCGTGAACATCTCAGGTGCCACTGGGTCTACTAGTAACTTCCTGGCTCTTCTAAAAGTATCAAGCCACGAGGTGATTCTTAGGTACCTGTCATACTTAGCTTGTAAGGGTTTTTCGGAACTAACCAAATACTTATTCGGAGCCTTGGCACGATCAATCCACTGCTTAATCCTGAACAACTTAGTTAGGAACGGGGAGTTGTACTGCTGGTCTTCGGTATTAGAGACATACTTCAAAAAGCTCCGAGGTAGTGTGATCAGCGCCTGCTTCGACCTGAGCTTAACGAATACTTGAACGGAGTTATTCTCAGGGATGTTCTCAATTACCTTGCCAACAATCCCGCTGTAGGCCCCACTCATGACCAAGACTTCGTCGCCTACCTCAATCCCTTGTTCAGTCTCAATGTGAAGCTGAAGGCGCATCTGTTCGATGGAGCTATCAGGCACCGCCGATATCCTACGAATCCGATGATCATACACTGTCAGGATTGAGGTAATATACTTGGAACCCTCCAACTTGAAGTATACGGGGTCAGGTTGTGTACGTCTAACGAAGATGTAGTTCTCAATTAACTTGTAAACTGACCTAGAATGCCCGCGTGTGATGGTTGAGGCTGGTACAAATACATCCTTCAAGCTCTTGATAGATTTTCCAACAGCTTTTCTGAGGACCTCTGGGTCCTCATCCTCACCTTGAGGGCTTAACTCTAGGACAACCCACTCAGGCATTTCCCCCTCTACTCCAGAGTTCAGCGAACCCTCGGCGCCAAGCTTCGTGACTAATTAAGTCCCTATCGCTTGTACTGGTTTCGTTAGGCGTTAGATTCAGTTTCTTTCTCTTACCAGGGTTTGCTTCTGGGATGACCTGTGTGTCGTAGATGGTCATTGCCCGAGGATCATCAGAGCCCAAATTACCGATAGGCATATCGCCACTAGGCATTTGCTTGCTACTTGGGGGCTCCTCAGGTGACTGCTGAGCCTCTACCACTGGTGGTGGGCTCGACGTCTCAGCGGGCTTTGGTGTTGGAGCTAGTGTACTCACCGGAGCTTGAGTAGCCACGGGGGCAGATACTTGTAGGACTGAACCTTGCGACACAGGCTGAGCTGAGATGAAAGATCCCTTCACCCCAGAGAACGCCAGTGCAGTTAGATCACAAATCAGTCCAACTTGAGTTACGTACCTGGACCTCAAGAAGTGGCTTGCGATCTTGATCAGCTCAACACCGTAGAGCTTATAGACCTCTACAGCCAGTAACTTATCTGTGAAAGAGAAGTCCGCTCCCATCCCGTTTGCTAACCGGAAAGAGTTCATAGCGGCCTCCGAGAGACCCGATACTACCTCCTCAGCGGTCATTCTCTCACAAGCTTGGTCAACAAGCTGGAGCGCCTTCTTGGTGTCAGAGGTTAAGTTGAGTAGTATGTGGTAATAAGTGGAGATCACAGACAGATTGAGGTGCTCTCGAACGTTGTCCAGAGTGACCGGCCCAACCTGAGCGATCATCTCAAGACGACTCACCACGTCACGGACATGACCACCGGCGTAGTCAATAACCGTTAGGATACCATCGTCATCGAACTCTACCTTCTCTGCTTCTAGGATACGCCTCATCCGAACTAGGATGTCTTCGCGCGTAACCTTTCTAATCCCATACTCTTCACATCGAGATCGGATAGCACCACGAACCTTTTCAGGTTCCGTGGTGCAAAACATCCCAATCATCTTGCGCTCTTCCAGCGGCTTGAGTAGGACGTCCTGAGCATCCTTAGACATCCGATGGCACTCGTCAAAGAGGTAGATTCTCTTTGAAGCCCCCACTACCGAGAAGGGGAGGCTATCTACTATCCTTCGAATCTGATCAATTCCACCCTGGCTAGCTGCGTCTTGCTCAGAAAAAGCCATTGAGGAGTCGTTCAGGATAGACCTGCAACTCTCGCATTGATTGCATGGCTCAGGGTTGTTCTTACCTACGTTCTCACAGAGCATCGCCCTAGCGTAGATGCGAGCCAGAGTCGTCTTTCCCTGACCACTACCACCACTGAAGATGTAACTAGTGTCCAGCGCGGTCCCATTCCTGAGACGAGCTTTGAGTAGTTGAACGGTTCCCTCTTGACCTAGCACATCTGCAAAGGTCAAAGGCCTATACGTGGTATCCCACACTTTTTATGACCTTTATTCGTTGGCAGCCGTTTGAAGCTCGTTATCCTCTTCACTCTCGGCAGTCATGAAACTGAGGTCAAGCGATTGAGCTACAATTGCAAAGTTGGATAAGTCCTCGGTCCAAGCGCCATGCCGTCGAAGGATAGAACTGAACTCGTAGACATCGGGCTCCCGTGTCTTCCACTTCATTGCAGCCGTCTGCTCATCCTCTTCACCGGTGCAACACTCGAGTAAGTGATCGACTAGCGCGGTTCGGCGAGCTGCATCCAACTCATTCCAAACATCGAGGGGTATCTCCATCAAAAAATCTGGTTCACCAGCGACGAGGAACTTCTGCAGGTCGCTCATCTTCTTAACCGTACCAAGAACGGGCTTTCCACCCTTCTTGCTGCACTTCTCCTTGAATATGTACCTGAAGCTGGCTTCGGCTAACTCTGGATGATGTGTACCAATTAAGCTCTCAGCGATAGTTTGAACCGCCTGAGCTTCTTCGTAGGTTTGAGGCATAGCTACTCCCTAATCTGATTCATGATGTAGGACTTGAATGGGTCGTCACCCCAAGCTTCCCAAAGGTTTGCCGGATCCTTTACTGGCTTACCACTTAGGGTGACACCGCGCGGGTAGTCTAGAATCTGAAGGTGACTGAAGTCCGAGCGATACTCATTGTTGAATTCTCTGCAAGCAGATCTTCCAGTTGAGTCTGCATCGTAGAACATGTACACCTTATGCACAAGCCGAAACAACCACCTCAGTAGTTGTTCAGTAACCTTAGCTGTGATTGTGCTAACCGTGTATGGAAGTACCCTCTGGGTAGGAAATAAATCGAAAGCACCTTCCACAATGCATATAGATCCAGTAGTCCAGATATGAGGGATAGCCTGACCCAACCCAAAGAGTACCAACTCATCACGTACCAAGAAGTAGTCTAGATACCCCTTGTTCGACTGATCAACAGATCTGAATTGGAACCCAGTCACCGTCCCGAGAGCGTTGGTCAACGGAAGGACATAGGAGTCCTTCAGCTTCTCTCCCCGGTGCGCCCACTGACTGAACTCAGGATCGACTCCAGCGGGCAGTACCCCATTCAGATACCCAAGCTTGAACCCCACTATCTGCTCTGGAGACACCCCACGCCCATACAAGGCATCCTTGACCCTGTCGTCCAAGTTACCTTGCGCGCACTCAACTAGATCATCAGCCCAATTCATGAGACTCGATTACCGCCAAAGTCTTGTCTACATTGTATAGTTGAAGACCGATGTAGTCTCCCACCCTTGTATAGACACCTAAGGCTGGTGCATCGGCCACAAGAATTGCACATTTAGCTGGCAGGTCAGTTGACAAGAGTTGAATCCCCTCAACATTGCCGTGTTGCACACCGTTTTCATCGGTGAAACGACTGACCACGCCCTTAGGTAGAACTAGGTTCTTCGGCTTGAATCGAGATGCCTGCATGGATTCAACAGCCTCCCCGACTGATCCAAAGCGATTTGCCCAACTACTTTGGATAGACAGACTCACAACCTGTCGAATTAGGTCTCCCAGGAGCGCTGGCTCCTCCTCCAAGGTGCAAAAGGAGAATCCGAAGCGAGCCATACCCTCTCTGTTCTTGCGCGTAACCTTGAACTCCCTACGGGCATTAGTCACAAGGATCGGGTCCAGACCATCAGCCACACCCCTCTCAGAGAGGGCTGGTACCGAGAACCCAGCTCCAGAGTCAGCTCGCGGGCGAAGACGTTCGGCTACGAGTATGTAGGAGAAGATCGAAAAGCTCATGAGTCAATCGGGGGCGGTAGCAGCTTCGAGGTATCGATCTTTGGGATTACCGGTTCCAACCGAACCCTGCAGAACCAGAACCAAACCAACTTCCACCACGGGAACTTGATCTCTTGAACCGCCCCGAGAACCCATAACAGTGAGAACAGCTCCGGGAGGTTCTCCTCAACCCAAGAGGTGCTCTTCAAGTCCTGGGACAGTTCAGGAAGGATGTCTGCCTTGCCCCGAGCCGCCTTGAAGTCCTTGCACTTCTTGGCATCAATGGGCTCCTCGCAGATTGTCCCCTCCCAATTCTCGGGGTCACTGCAACCTAGCATGCAGAAACCAATAGTCTGGATCACCGGCAACCCGAGCTTGTCAGTAATTCGGTTATACTCAGGGTTGGATTCCCCCTCAAGCTTCTTCCGAGTATCGAGAGGATGCCGGTAGTTGTTGACACATCTGGTTGGTAGCCTTTCTGAGGCCATGGCCACCCTACGGTCAAGTTCTGCACAAACCAACTCCCTGACTCTCGTCTCTACCTCAGACTTGGTTTTCATGTTTGGAACCCTTAGCGCGCCGTAGTGTCAAGTGCTTCCTACCCCCATCGATTTTGATATCAGCATGGTAAGATGTAGGAGCGTAATCGACATAGGATTGATGTTGAGTAACCAAAAATATGTCCAGACCCATAGTCTCAGCTAGGCCCTTGAGGAATAAGCTGGTGTTCTCCACGTAGAGGTCTGACACCGCGGAGAGAGTCTCATCAAGCAGAAGGAACTTTCGGCGCTTCAATCGAAGGATTGTCAGTATCCTCAGAACTAGGCTTGCGATAGTTGCAGGGCCTCCACCATAGGACTCCAGCGGACTGCCTCGAGTCCCACCATTGTCTGGGTCACCGTCACGAATGAAGAACTCTGCACTAACCCGATTGTACTTCGTGGATAGCTCGGTCTCGAACCGAAGATCCTGGTCGTAGAATATAGTCTGAAATCCGTGGGTGATTACCTCGTCAATGGTCTTGACCTGGCCCTTCACCATACGATCCAATAGAATCAGGTATAACTCTGAGACCTTTGCAAGGATAGCTAAGCGAGAGGAGAGGGTCTCTAGCTCCCTCTCCTTCTCACCTAGCTCCAAGTTCAACTGGTCTCTCAGAGTCTTGACCCTCGTCGCCTGAAGCCGGAGGGTATTTACTCGCTGCTTCCTCCCTACTTCGTCAGAGAGGACATGAACCTCGTTATTCGACACGGAATAGAGTCCTCTTGGGATGTAGTGACCTTGCCATCTGCAGAACTCAGGAAGAATTCGTCAATGGTCCTGAACAGATTGAGCGCTTTCGTCCCCGCCTTGGGCTTCCCGATGTACCCGCGAAAGGTGACATCATAGCCCTTCATATTCTGAATTAGCTCGGTGAGCTGCCTAATACTCACAGAGGCGGAGAAAGAGTCAGCCGTGGAAGCCGTAGTACCCTCTTCAGTATCGACAACAGGAGTAGCCTCAATCTTGATTGACTTGGACTTCGAGGTGGTGACATTGAACCAAATCTTGCTGGTCTTCGCGTCGTAGTTGAATACGATGCTGTCATCCTTTTCCTTCAAGGCTCCTTTGGATGACTCCAAAGCATGTAGGAAACGGGCCTTGTTAACCCGAACCACCAATGAGTCCATCTTGAGGTTGTGGTGGATGAACTTGTCGTGCAGGTCCCCAATCTTGCTCCAACCAAAGACGTCCCCTTTGGAACTGACTGCAAAGGTAAGGTTACCATTGATCTTGATGGCAACCACACTACCACTGTCGCACTTACTAAGGAAACTCAAGAATGCTGGTATGTGCGTAGCATGAATAGCCAATCTCTTACCAACAAAGTGGTCGCTCTTGAAGTAGTAGGCTATGTACCGATCAGTAGCGTACAGGTAGCCGTCCCCTTTCTCAAGCCGAGTCTTGTCGATAACCTCGACACCTCGGAACGCTTCGGACACACTCTGGTCAATCTTATCGGCCATGAAAACCCGAGCAAGGCTGATTGCCTCCTTCAAGATCGACGGGTTGTACTCATAGGTCTCAGTAGCAGCCGCTAGGTCATCATCGTACCGGGAGATGCTATCAGGGGCGTAGCTACCGAACTCAGCCTCAGCCCCATCCGGGCTTGTCATATACTTGACCAGGTGGCGACCATCCTCATCTGAAGAGGCTTCGATGATACAAGTCTCTTCCTCCTTGGCTAGTGGACGCAATGAGTTACTCAGATTAACTGCTGGGAATACAAAAGCCCCGTCACCACTCGAATCAATCAAGTCGAACTTGGCCCTAGCAACACAATTATCTCCACTGGAGTACAAGTAGCACTCCTTGCCGCTCACAACGAAAAGGTACCCTGCGGCTTCGTTAGTAGTCTGGTGCGGAACTACAGCCGACACTATGTCAAGGGCCTCAATGATATCGGCCAAGTTGAAATTGATTTGAATCTTCATTTAGCTCCTCATTTCCTGTCATACTCTGCGAAAGTACCTTCTACCTCAGTCAGTTGTCTGTCGTAATCTTCGAGCATATCCTCAAGATCCTTTTGGGTCTTGTTCCGCTCCTCAACAAGAGTCTTGGGGTTATACCCAGCCGCATCAATCTCTCGTACTAGGGAGGCAAGTTCTTCCTTCTTCGACTTTAACTCCCCAGATAATTCTGACTTGCGACGTAGTATTCTAGTGTGGCGCTGAAGGATACCGGCCACCTTCTCTTGTAGTTTATCTGGTGTCAAAAGCTGAGACATCAAACCACCTCTCCATGAAGCTTCAGTCGTCAATACCGAGGGCAAGTTCTGTTACACCTTCTGGCAGGTTTAGTCTGGGGCGTGGGCGAGATTTCTGTACTTGTTTCTTACCGTCCTCACACACCGATGCAAATGCACACAAGTTACAACCATAACTGGGTTGTGATGGGAAAAGCTCCTGTCTTAGGTCATTATATGCTTGAGACCCTTTTCCAGCCTTGTCTAAACGATCAGTTGCAACGTCAATGCGAGTTAGTACAGACAGAACCTCAACCCTCAGTTGATACAAGTCTTGTTCGGAGAATTCTACCCACTCAATAGCCTTATCGCCCTCGAATCTCCAGAAAATGTAGCCGATACCACCAGGTATACTGCTGAACTTAGCCTTGTATAGCAGGGCGTACCACTTCAATTGGGTCCCTTCGATCTTCTGTCCTTTGGCTAACCTGTGACCATCGACATAGGTCTCACGGTGCTTGGAGCCCTTGCCATCAAGAATCACAAGGTCATTGAATGGCTTCACCCGTTGAATGATGAAGTCGGCGCGGCCCCCAATGATGTACTTGCCGAACTTGAAGTCGAGTTTGAACTCAGTATCCATGCGAGGACCGACGAAACGGTTCTCTCGGATGGTCTGAACTCCAATAGGGATCGTCGCTTCGAGATCTGCAATGATCTCCTCCTTACTATGATAGTTGGCTTTCTCATCAAACCAATCTACGTCTCGCCCCTTCTCCATAGACTCGTTGATGGCTGCATCAAGGTGCACGGGGGCGATCTCCAACAAGCGCCGCAGAAGGTCCTTGTCCTTCCAAATCTTTTGCTTGTAGAAGGCCTCGAAAACGGTACCAATGGTGGTACCGTACAGTGAATTTACACTGTTTTCCTGTACCTTGAGCTTGTACTTGACCACATACTTGAACCAATAGGCATACGGACACTTCTCGTATTCCTTGTACCCAGAGTATGAGATGTAGTTGACGCTCATCCTACTTCAGCCATTTCTAGATACTTGAGTGCCTCAGATCGAACGTCATCAGCGAAGTCGAGAGACTTGATGTTGTCCTCGATAGTCTGATCTGGGTCAACTTCTCCCTCAGACACCAAACGCTGAACGAACTGGTCAATGTCTTGGCGCTCACGTTCTTGGACCGCCTTCTTCTCCAAGTCGAAGACATCCTCAGCGGGAGCAACCGCTAGCTTGTAGGTTTCGACTCGCAACCCACTACCATCAAACTCAACGAGTGCAACCTTCGGAGTACGTTCAAGGTTCTCCCTCACCAGTGACCCGCGAGATAGTGCACCTTGATTGACAAAGTACTTACCACCTACAACCTCAACACCTTGATCCTTATGCCAATGCCCAAACATGAAAACATCAGGGCCATTACGACTCACAAGTGATTCATAGGAGAACACGGGTTCGTTCCAGAAATCCTCAACAGAAGCCGGCGGACTCAATGAAGCTAAAGTGTGAACAACTGCTATTAAGTGAGTATCACCCTTCTTCTTTTGAATACTCATCAACTCATTGAGAGTCAGGTTGGGGTTGTAGGGGACGCCAACCACACGCACTCGAAGATCCCCATCCTCAAAAACTCTCTCGTCAAGTTGCTCGAAGACCTTACTAGCATAGAGGGTGCCTAGAGGCTGCCTATCAAGGGTCTCCAGGTTGTTGTAGCGGATATCGTGGTTTCCTGGCACCATCAGAATAGGACATGGGTAACCAGCATGAATCAAGGCTGTCTTCTGAACCAAGTAATGCGAGTTACGGGTAGGGGCCTTGTTGTGGAAGTAGTCGCCCCCATCGAGCACTGCATTAACCTCAAAGTTCTTGGCTAGCTCCCCTACCTGAGTTAAGCTATCCCAGATTTCTTCCGTGTAGTCCGCCTTCCAAGAGGCTGGACTATTGTCGGACAAGTGAGTGTCAGTCCTGAAAAGGAATGATAGTTTAGGCATGTGAGTGGTCCAGGGTCATTGGTCGCACACAGGTTGGACAGACACCGAGCGCGCTGACCTCTTGCTCAAGACCAGCCTCCTCGACTTCAACCGTAGTCAATTCGCTTTCGAGGGTCCCAACCAGCCCCTGCAGGGACTGAAGCTTGGCGTGGTATTGATTCAGAGTACTTAGCTTGTTCTGCAACTGTTGAATTAGTTCTATATCTGGAACAGGAGCCTTGACCGCCTTACTTACGGTCTCGAACTTTGCCTTGAGCGCTCTGAGCTTGCCAATCCAAGAATCCAGGAGTGAGAACTTGGAAGACAATGCATCTAGACCGGAGATCTCTGGTACTACCAAAGATTCGACCCATGTGAGCCCATCAACCCGAGATTGCCGGCGCGCGTGCTCAGTAGAAAACTTGGTGAGCTGAACCACCTTAGAGTTCATGGTGGAGACTGAAGCTATATTCGGAACACGGCCCTCCAGGTCCTCAACCCAACTCAAGCCAGACACAATCGCCTCTCGGCGGTCGTAGTCCTCAGAAAACTTGGTGAGCTGGTCAACCTTCTGACCTAGTTGGTCAATAGCGTCGATAGCAGGTACCTGGACAGACTCAACACTCGCCAAGGACCTGATCCGGAGCGCTAGGTCCTTGAGCTTGGAAAGGAACTCTTTGATGACCCCTAGCTTGACTTCCTTGGCCTCGATGACCTTGTACTGACCCTCTACGTCAACCACCTTCTGAAGGGCGTTATCCAGCCCCTCATAGGCACACAGACGAATCTTGAGCTTATCAGCATCCGCCTCTCGAATCTTCTTGACCCCCTGCAGGTCCCGACGGTCTTTCTCGACCAGCTTGGTAGCCTTGCTTACCCGATCCAACCTAGAAACATCGGATATAGTCTCGGCTACTACCCCACCAGATTGGTCCAGAAGGAAAAGAGGGTAGAACTGGTCAGCAATCTGAATACTCTTGGAGGCATCGCCGACCTTGACCGGTGCAAGACCGTCCTTGAGGAGGAACTCAGGGATACCCTTACCAGGCTTGTCGTACTTCTCTCCGTTGAAGAAGTATCGATTTACTGCATCCCCTTTCTCCCAAAATAAGTCGAACCCATCCATCACAATGTGTACCGAGGAGGCACACTTGCAGGTCTTAACACCTCGAAGAACGCGAGCACAATCAAGCCCGTGCCTGACGAAGTTCACCCCCTCTGCATTGGTGAGAGCGCACTTGAGCGCTCTCACCAATGCACTCTTACCAATGTTGCTTCGGCCAACGATGGCAGTGAACCCGTCGAGGGAGATCTTGAGGTCCTCGACAGACTGAAAGCCTTTGACCTCAATATTGATCATGACCCCTCGGAAACTACCTCTTCAGGAGTGGTATCAACTGCCTCGTCAAACAGGGTATCGTCATCGAGTTCTTTCCTCATGTCAGATACGATGTCATCGTCATCAACCTCGGTAACCGCGGTTGGGGCCTCAGAAAGAAGGCTCTGCATCACACTATCCCGAAGCTTCTCGAAAGCCTTTGGGTTACTCACTAGATAACTACGTAGCTTGTCTCGACCCTTGAAGGACTCACCCTCGAAGTCGTAGGCTGACGCTCTTTTGAGTATGATCTTGCGAGGTACCGCCGCCTCAACCAAGGACAGGTACTCATCAACTCCAGTACCATACCGAATGAAGATCTCGCAGGCATGTCCTTGCTTCCCATCCATCTTGTTCTTGACGGCCTTGACCTGAACCACGTTACCGAAGGGGATCTTCTTCTTTTGAAGGGTGATTGGGTCCACCTTTTCGATGAACTCTGACTTGATTCGAGTCAGCTTCAAGCGTAGGCTTGCATAGAACTTCACGGCTTTACCACCAGCCGTGTTGTCGTCACCAGGACCATAGCTAGTTTTTGATATGTTAGCTCGAACCTGGTTGATGAAGATAACCACTGTCGGGCTGCCCTTGAGCCACTGAGTCATCTTCGGAAGGACCGAACTCATCGACCGAGCTAGAACTCCAATGGCAGCCGCGTCATCGAGCTTCTTCTCCAACTCAGCCTTGGGTACCATCGCGGCTACCGAGTCAATGACAACCAGTCCAACCCCTTGTTTGATGGCGATGTAGAGCATTTTCATGCCCTCTTCCAAGGTGGTTGGTGCGAACAAGCTCAGGTAGGACTCATCGAAGTTGACTCCAATCGACCGCGCGTATCCGTGGTGGATAGCGTTTTCATAGTCGAAGTACAGAACCCCTTGCTTGGCTCGCTGAGCCTGAACTGCAGCAGCTAAAGCAAGGGTAGTCTTACCACTTGACTCAGCTCCGTAGATCTCTGTGATACGTCCTCGGGGGTACCCAGGACATACCAGCCCTGACCCGTCAAGGATTGGAGTCCCACCAATCAAGCTATCAACCGCGATAGCTCCTGATTGCAAGTGAGGCCAGGAACCATTCCGGGTACCAATTGGGTCTTGGTCCGTCGCCTTCTTAATGAAGGCTCGTGTCTGCGCCATCATCTCTCTTCGCTTGGCGTCGACTTCATCCATAGGGGGTTGAGCATTTTTCTTAGAGGCAGCCATAATCACTCCAATTTTGAGAACCTGAAGAACCTATCGTTTTCCCTGAATAGCGTTCCGTACTTGTCGATCTCGCCCGAGCGAACACCCTTTGAGAAAGTGTGCTCCCCAATAAAGGTGTGTCGCTCGGACGGGATCAGTACATCTTCATCTATCTCACCCTCTAACAGCAGCCAGAACCGAGCTGCGAATCTCGCCACGTTATAGGCATCAGCTTCGTCGTTGTTCCAACGAGTGATGCCTGTATCCGCTTTGGCCATCGCAACCATGTCAGACTTGAACATTTTCCCTTTGCGTATGGAGGGATCCTCCTTGGCAAGGGACTTCACTGTTAGAGGATCGAAGTACACCACATCTCGTCGATGGGTATAAATCGCTTCATTTACATATGTGAACAGGGCGTAGAGTCCTTCAGACCAACCTTCACCAAAAGGGGGTGACTCTACTCCAACGATGCTAACCTCAGGGTAATCATCAAGTAAGTTGTTAATGCACGATCGCAAACCCATGTATCGAGCTACGAACACCATATCAGCAGGGCTTGAAAAACGGCCCTTATCTATGACGCGCGCCTTACCTACTGCCCATGGGTCGTGTACACACCAACCCATATCAGAGAATGATGGATCTAGCCCGAGGGAATACATTAAGCACACCTGTACCGCTAGTAGTCAACAAGTCGTTGTTGACTACTGGACGAAAAAGTGCCTGAGTAGGGACGCACTAACGCCCCTACTCACAGTTACCACGGGTTAGACGTTACCGAGGACTCCGGAGAAGTCCTCGTCGCTGATATCCACGCTGGAGGAACCCCCACCACCGGCTGCCGGCATACCAAGCTTCTCTCGAAGCTCATCCGTCGTCAGCGTACGGAATGGGCTCAACTTAGCGTACAAGGCGAATGCCTTCTCGAGTACCATCTTCTTGAAGTTCTCGTTCTTCAAGTAGATGGCGCTGCCCGCCTGTGTGATGGTATTCTTCTGGAAGTTGGTGTCACTGCAGGTGAGGTTCAAGTCGATCTGTGAGATGGAAGAACCATCCCCAACGAGACCCTTATTCATCCTGCGGAAGTTTCCGTACATCTCGGGAGTAGTGCGCCAGGGGAGAACTCTCCAATGCTTGGAGAGACGCTCCTTGTCGATCTCACCTTCACGGTCAGTTGGGTACCACAGAACCACTGTGATCACGTAGTCCTTACGGTCACCAACCTTGGCCCAAACCTTCTCGTCAGCTGGGCTAAGCCCCGTCGGCCATGAGAGGAATCCAAGACCTTCCTTGTAGACCGCCGAAGCCGGCTTGAACCGAGCTTCCCTCAGGTCCAACAGGTCGACAGGTTCAAGAGCGTCAACCGACTTGTTGAGCTTGGCAGCGATGCTTGCGCGGACCTTCTTGATGATGGCCTTCTGTTGCTCCTGACTCAGATCCGGCTTGGCCTTGAGCTGGTTACGGAGTTGAATAGTCTCGTAGTTGTTGAAGTACACAAGAGCAATGCGGTCGGTACGACCCTTCTCACCCTTGTACCACTCAAGCTTGTTGGACTGGACTCGCCCCTTGTCCTCATCCCCAAGGCCAATGTCTTCGTTAACGTCGGGTAGCTCGATGTCTAGATCTTCTTCAGCCATGATTGTGTGTTTTCCTTTATTTGCAATGACGTGGCCCCAGTTACAATTTGGTAGGTAGAGCTGGGTAACCTGGTCTGTGCTTCAATGTAGTACGCCATAGGACTGGATAGTGTCACCACGGACGGATCATGTCAGTGACGTACCAGTGATCTGTTACACCAACAGTCGGTGCGAGACGACTTACACGTTACTTAAAACGTCTTCAAAGTTGAAGTCTATGTCATCTAACTTTACTTTTGCAGGTGACTCTTCTGCAGCCTTGGGTTTCTTTGAAGTTGCCTTAGCTGGCGCTGGTTTTTCCTCTAAGAAACTTGCTAGATCATCTTCATCAGAGGTTGAAGTTGGATCACTAACCTCTACCACTGAAGGTACCCCGCTCGAAACTTCAGGTGCACTAGCTTGTTTCTCAGCAGGCTTCTCTAGTTCTGCTACAACAACCTCAGAAGATGGCTCTTCATCTTGAATACCAGCTAGAGCCGCTGCAAGATCACTGTCTTCGTCTTCCGACGTAGTACTAGGGACAAGTGGTATAGTACCCTTCATCAAGTTCTCTAGTTCATTCTCGTTGATATCAGCAGGGGCTCCAGAGGGTGGGGGGTTGCTACCAACTGGAGACTCATCCCCATAACCGGACCCAGACATGCGGTCAGAGAATAAAAGGCTCCGCTGTACTTTAATCTCAGTGGAGGTTCGAATCAACTCATCGTGAACCAGCTTGACTGCCTTATCCACGGTCTCCACATCGAGCAGGTCTCTCTTCTTTGAAGCTATGCTCTGGACCTGCTGACGAAGCATCGTGTTGACGACGGCCTCACGGTCACGGATGTTAGGCTGGCGCTGTACTGTCTCATTCTCAGCCAGCAAGTGGTCCTTCTCTATCGAGAGGGCAGTCTCTTCACCGGCGATCTGAACCATCAAGTTACGTCGCTTCAGACTCAGATCAACTCGACGCTGGGACACCTTGTTCAGGTAGTTGCGACACTTTGAAGTTACCGATTGGATGTATCTAGCCCCCAGCACTGTTGGATCCGGCTCCAACTCAACTCGGAACGTACCAATCTCGCGATATAAATCATCAACGTACTTCTGGTCCACTCACTCAACTACACCAGAACCAACCGCTTCCAAGATAGCTTTCCCAAATCCAGTGTTTCTAGCTATAACCTTATCATTGTCGATTGCACGTTGGACAGCCCCGCGGTCACCAAGAACCCAAACCTTCTTCTTTGCACGGGTAACCGCCGTATAGAACAAGTTCCGTTGAAGCATACGCCCATGCTCTCGAACCATTGGCAGTATAATAGTGTCGAACTCACTGCCTTGGCACTTATGGACTGTGATTGCGTAAGCCAGCCGGAGCTTCTGAAGTACATCGCTCTTCTGTATTTCAACGTTGGCGTCAAGACCATCCTCACCCAGACCATGGATCCTGACACGTAAGAAGTCAGAGCGGATGTCCACAAGTTTGCCCATATCTCCGTTGTAAACCCCAAGTTTGTAGTCATTCTTAATGACCATGAGGCGGTCGCCAACCCTGAAGAGCATCTTCCCGAAAGACACCTCCATCTTACCCATCTCTGGTGGATTTAGGACTTCGCGTAAACGCTCATTCAGGTTTGTAACCCCAACAATACCATCATACTTCGGGGATAGTACTTGGAAGTTAGCGTCACGCTCCTTGAGCTTGGCCGCCATCTTCACGATCAGGTCTGGAATTCTTGAGTCATCCAAGGACAGAAACCTAAAGTCCGAGTTGTCATCCCCAGTCAAGATGCCATCACCTCGATTGATTCGATGGGAGTTCACGACAATCTCACTCTTCTGAGCTTGCCTGAAGATCTGAGTCAATCGTACTGTGGGTATCGCTGGGCAACGTACTAAGTCTCGAAGAACACTACCAGGGCCAACCGACGGCAACTGAGCATCATCGCCGACGAGAACAAGGATAGTCCCCTCCTCGAGAGAACTCACCACCCTAAAGAATAGCTCCTGATCCACCATTGACATTTCGTCAATGATCACAGCCCCGATAGGGTACTTGTTCCACTCGCTGTAACCCCACTCCTCACCATTGAACCTGAATGTCCTGTGGATAGTGGCTGCCTCGCGACCGGTTACCATGGCCACCCTCTTTGCAGCGATCCCTGTGGGAGCCATCAGCTTGAACCCTACGCCAGCCCTGTCAAATAACTCGACAAAGGTCTTGATAACCGTGGTCTTTCCAGTTCCTGGCCCCCCAGTAAGAACGAGAACTCGATTGCTAAGTAGCTTGTGTACTGCATCTTGCTGGGCTTCAGAGAGACTGATCTGGTGGATATTCTCATAATTAGTTAGGAATTCCTTGATGTCCACATCGAGCGCAAGTGGGGTCATGAACTTAGCCAGGTACTCTGCTGACCGACGCTCGAAATTGAACAAGGAGGGGAGATAGACTCCGACGTCTGGATCGATGAATACCTTTCCCTTTTCCTGCAACCTAGCCGTAGCTTCAATCAAGTCCTTGGAGAGGTCTGTGCTCTCAAATGACTCAACCTCAGCCTTCATAGACTCCCTGAGATTCATTGAAAGGTCGCCCCGGCGAAGACACAAGTGTCCTGACTGAGATGCCTCTCGCAGTAACCACAGTACAGCCCCTTCGAATCGGCGAGGATCACTCTTGCTGATCCCACGAGACTCGGCTACCTCGTCAACTTTATCAAATTCGAACCCGTCAACCTCCAGTAAACTGTAAGGGTTTTCTGAGATGGTCTTACGAGCCTCAGATCCGAAGGCATTGAACAAGGCCTTCATTTGCTCGGAGGTCACCTCATGGTCAGCAAGAAGAGCCGATAACTCAGAGCTAGTTATAGCCTCAGTCCAAGCACTGAGCAGTGATGAGGCTGTATCTGCATCGAATCCGGGGACCTCCATTAAACGTGCTGGCTCCTCGGACAGAATCCGGAATGAGTCCTTACCGAACTTATCAATCAGATCAAAGATCTTGCTCTCATCCAAGATCCCCAAACAGTAGCGCAAGAAGTTCTCGACCCCCACGTCTGAACTAGCCCAGGGCCCCCAACCATTAAATGCGAACTGTCGCCCAAATTTAGGGTGAAGTACCCACTTACCGAAGAGTTCAAGGGGGACCCCGGGGACAACACCCTGAATCCCAAAGAACCTACCCTTACAAATGATTTTAGAGTCGCGCGAGCGTGGGTCAGGATTCAAAGGCTCTACAGTGATGATGTAGAAGTCCTCAGCCTTGTGGATGATCCCTGTAACCAAAACCTTTAGTGAAGTCATGAACTTACAAGGGAGAGGAACTCCTCCTCGGTGATGCACTTGGTACCGTACTTGCGCGCCGTCGCCGCCTTTGTTGTACTAGTATCCGCCAGAACGAGGTAGGTTAGCTTCTTAGTGACAGAGCCCTTGACCTCGCCACCATTGACCTTGACCATCTGCTCAAGGTCCCCGCGCGGGTGTCCCATCTCACCGGTAAAGCAGAAGTACATTCCTGAGAACTTACCTCGGATTGGTTCCTGTACCCAAACCCCTACCTTGTCCAGTTCGTCTACGATCTGACTGTTATCTTTGACCCACTTGGATAGTACTGAAGCCTTAACAGGACCTATCCCCTTGATCTTGCTCAGGGTTACAGTATTAAGCTCTCGCAACTTGTAGATGTCGTCGTATCCGGAGTCCATCAGAAGCCTGATAGTGGACTGAGCGATTCCCGGGATACACAAGGACCCGAGCAGCAAGTCGAGGGGGAGGATCTTCTTCTCATGAAGCAAACCAAGAGCCTTGGCCGCTGAAGTTGCACCCATGCGCTCGAGACCAGCTATCTGATCCTCGGTGAGTCGATACAAGTCAGGAACTGACTTGACCAACCCTGTTGAAGTCAACTTCTCCAACAGGACGTCCCCCCACTCTAGAATACCGAGGTTGGTAAGCCACTGAGATAACCTACCGACAACCTGAGCCGGGCAGCCATCTCTATTAGGGCAAGTGTGGAACTCGCCCTCCGAGACAACCTCAGCCCCACAAGAGGGGCAGACTGCCGGAGCCGAAGCGATAGTCCCCACCCCGGTGATCACTGAGACTACGCGCGGGATGACATCGTTAGCCCGAGCAACTAGGATCTTAGACCCTACGTCGAGCTTCAGGGTGTTAATGTATCTCCAATTATAGAGGCTGGCATTCACGATCTGAGCCCCTAGAAGGTTGACTTGATCAAAGTTGGCTACTGGAGTGATACGCCCGGTACTACCGGTTTGCCAAGTGATAGAGCGAAGAACTGTCTCTCGGGTAGCCGGAGCAAACTTGAAAGCTATCGCCCCCAAAGGACGCATGTCCCTCTCGCCAAGACCTTCTTGCTTACCTAGGTTGTTAATGACAAATACCAAACCATCAATGTCATAGTTCAGTTGATCACGCTTGGACTGATGATACTCAACCCAGACATCGAGCGGAGTCCTCGACCCGGGTTTCATCTTCGACAAGCCCCACCCAGGTGATTTGAACCCCATTGAATCAAGGAATTTGAACTGATCAGCTTCAGTATCAAGCTTAGGGCCACCCAATACCTTGTAGAACAAGACTGTCAAGTGCTCACAACTCTGACCATCGTAGCGCTTGGCTATTCCACTAGCAGCATTTCTAGTATTGGAGTAGTTAGCCTTGAAGTAGTTATCGAAGTCCGTCTTCCGGATGATGATCTCCCCGCGCACTATGCAGGTAGTCTTCCTTGGGATTCGATTAGGAACCCCCTGCATCTTTGCTACATTGGCGGTGATGTCCTCACCAACCTTCCCGTCACCTCGAGTCAACGCTTGAGTGAGCTTACCATTAACATAGCGTACAGAGATTGAGATCCCGTCCAACTTCTCTGAGTACAACAAGTCTTCATCCGGAGCATAAGTAGTAACCCACTCAGTCATTTCCTCCAGGGTGTTTACCTTGTCAAGAGATCCCATCTGTACAAGGTGCTTGACCTTGGACCACTCAGAGACTGGGGGAGCCCCAACTGCCTTCAAGTATGGGCTGATATCATTCAGATCTGATAGCTCATCGACCCAAGCGTCGTATATCTCATCCGAGACGATCGGCGTCTTGTTGTAGTAATCGTCCCGAGCCTTAGCAATCAGACCCTCAAGTTCCTTAATCCGATCTTCTTCTACGAAGTCAGTCATGAGTTACCCCTGATTTGAACCTGGTTTTTCTGCAGGGTCGGACTGATCAACAAGGGACTTCTTGTGTAACTCCTCAAGAATCGAGACTGAGGCCATCGGGGTCAGAACGAACCTAACCTCTTTCCCATTCAGCATTGCAATAGCTGGGATAGGGTCAAAGGATAAAGGGTCACCAGTCTTGGGGTTTACGGTGCGGATGGTTACACTCCCAGTTACTGGGTCAACCTCGACAGTCCCTTCGACAATGTAGATCCCCAAGCTCTTGATATCAATATCAGCCACATGAACCTCGTTCGAGTTGAAGCCTTAAATTGCCAAGGCTCCCCTTCAGTGACACCGAAAGAGAGCCTTGTTGGATAGATTAAATCACGTCAGCGAACTGGGCACACACCGCTGGAACACTCTTCAACCTCGAAGTCGCCACCACGCACCAAAGGATGCTTGTGGTCAATCATGGAGTATAGACGTTCATACTCATCCTTTGAGCAAGCCTCTAGAGGAGCCTGAGCATACCCATGTACCTTCGGAAGGGTAGAGGTACTCTTGAGGTACGGTACATACTCCTTCAAGCAATCAGCCAACTCAGCGCGCTCACTCTCGGCAAATGATAAGGTAGCAGAGACAGCATTATCTGCCCACGAACCCTGAACGGCCTTCTGTCGATCGAACTGATCACGAATGGTCTCATTCTGAACAGTAACATGATCATTCAAGGACTTCATTGGGAAAGCGAACACCCAAGTATGCCCACTCGTGTCGTAGACATCATCTTCGAAGGGTACCCCAGCTTCTGCCATTGCCAACGCCATAGGGTCGTTCTTGGCGATCCTGGTGCGTCGAAGGTAGTAAGCAGCGTAGGGGGCGTGAATGCCTGGGCTTGACCCATTGAGTAAGGAGATAGTCCCTGAGGGTTTGACTGTTGTAACAGCAATTGGATCAGCCACTCCAAGTTCTTTGGAGTACGAGGTAGCTTCATCACGACACAACTGATACCATCGGCTCAATTGGGGTTGAGTCCAATCGAAGTCACAGAGACCTCCGAGTCCTACTCCAACTCGCATGTTCTGCTTCTGAACGCTGTCAGCCCGCTCATCTAGGAGTGGAGTCAACCTCTGGCGCAAGCAGTAGCGAGTGATGAGCTTGAATACCAGGTCAGAATCAGTGTTAGCCTCGAACTTAGCCGGGAAGACCTCAGCTAGGTTGCATGCTTCACGGTCATGAAGAGGTACTTCACCACAAGGATTGACCCCTTTAGCTCCGGCATCAGTCTTCCATACGAGCGGTAAGTTGAGGATCCCAGGCTCCCCACTACCATTCTCGGCCATGTCCTGTACGAGGGAATCCCAGTCGAAGTTCTGGAGTTGCTCCCAAGAACGGAAGGCGATCGTATTGTTGGACGTGTGTCGGTGAGAGATCACCTTGTCCATGTCCTTCTTCGCATCTCGGAAAGCCTGGTCATAGGCATCGCCGATAGCAATCAGAGCTGAACGACGAACGTTACCCGCCTTGATGCAAAGACCGATGTAATTGGTAATATCCAAGGCCTCAACCGAGTTGAGACGTCGACCAGCAGCTCCACGAACTATCAGCCATGAGTTGCGCAGAAGATTGGTGAGCGGTCCGGGACCGCAAGCGATACCACCAAAAGTTCGAATCGGCATACCCCGGGCACGAACCTCTGAGACATCGACAATCAAGTCCTTGGCATAGAAGGCAGAGGTGAGTACGGTACGAAGCGCCTCAACCCAACCCTCGCGCGAGTCAGGTACTCGGAATATTGGGGTCTGACCGTTGAGGTAGCTCTTTGCATTCGGATTGACATCATTGACGTCGGGGTGGATATCCGAGCAGAGCACAGAGAACCTAGCCTGAGGCTCTCGTTGAACCACTGGAAGAGTATCGATCTCCCCTAGGCCAACGCCTACGCCACCACCGAGCATAAGTTGATTGGCAGTCCAGCACCAGTCGTCGATCCCATAGAGGGTCGTGTACCAGCAATTGTAACGAGCATCCGCTGGGATCCCTTCAACCCCACCTGTCCAGAGACCACGACCTGGAGGAAGGGCTTGACCCGTCCAGAACAGGTGGAACAGGATCTTTGCTTCCTGCTCATTAATCGCTGCAGCCATAGATAGGTTGGCTTCCACAACACGACGTATCGTGTCAGTCCACGTTTCCTTACCCCTGCAGTACTTGTTGAGGTAAGTAGACCTCGCCAGCAAGCTCTGAAACGGATCACCCTCTTTATAGTAGGGCGATAAGAAGTCCTCGGAAAAACGAAATCTCTTCGGTTTCAGAGTAGCATTTATGATCAACATTTGAGGCCAACTCCTTTAGGACGCAAGTTCATACACAGCCAATTCAACGAGGGTTCTTCGGTGGCTGGTACGTTTCAGATCTACATCTAATCTGGATAACATCTGCATATTGCTGACAAGCTTCGCTACCGTTTGCCTCTCAGCTTGAGGTAGTACAGCCTTTTTGAAGCGATACGGGTGCATACCCAAACGACCAGCTATATCGTCCGGGGACACCCCTTTATCTAACAGTGAACGAGTGACGAACAGTCGCTCTACACCTTTGATCAAAGCTCCCAAGATCATGAGTGATGGATCCTCAGGAGCATACTTGAAAACCTGGGATACTTGAACTAGAGCTTTCTTCCAATTCTTCAAGAATACTGAGTCGGCTACATCCCACGAAGCTAAGTTACTAGTGGGGGCCATGACGAGATCCAAGTGCTCTTTAGTTACAATACCCTTGCCGAGTAGTAACTTGAGCTTGTGGACCTCACTTGAAAGTCGGTACAGGTCATCGCCTGCCACCTTGAACATGAAGGTACCGATAGCACTGTCGATCTTCAGACCAAGACGTGCAGCTTCATCCTGAACCCACTTCACAACATCATTGTTGTCCTCCCAGGTCTTGAGCTTCTTGTACTCTCGGATAACAGCCTTGGGCCCCAACTTGGACCAAGCTCCCGTAACCGAAGCAGACCTAAAAATACCAACTAGAATTGCAGACAGATCCTTGGCTTCCAGACCATCCAGGTACGATTTGAGAGCCTTATCAACCTTTACCTTGTGTGCATTATCAACAATCACTAAGTTAGTTGGGGAGTTGTCTAAGTCGTCGAAGTTGATCTGATTAGAGACGCATGTGGACACTACCTTAGAGCCACTAACCTCAGAACCATCAAGATAGGTAATCGCGTACCCCTTGGTACTACCAAACATCTTGATATCCTGATCTAGGAAGAATGGTTCCTCGCCAAAAGACACGACTACTGGTGTTGTGAATCGAAATCCCATGACTCACCCACCACAGAAGGTCGTGGCAAACGCCGACTTCAATTGAAACCCTAGGTTAACGTATGACGACTCATTCCTGTCACTAACAGTATGTAGGCCCTCCCACAATTTGCTCCAAGTAGAGGACTTTACACGAGATCTCATAGAAGATAGTTCTTCCTCAAGGTCCTGATTAATGACTCTAGACTGGTCGACACCGCCAACAAGGACATCATGCACCAAGAAGATCAAGAACTTGAGGGTGAGGTTCAGTTCCTTACTCACCTCATCAATTACTGAGAATGCAGACGACACATCTCCTATCGCGCTGGATTCCAACATGGTAAGCGCACAGTCTCTTAATGTGAGGCGATTAGCGCCCCAATACTTTATGGCTCGGCCTACCGAACCTTCACCTAGGCGAGCATAGACAAGTGCTTTATTAGGGTCGAGCTCGAACTCAGATAACCTCTGAAATATGAAGGATTCAGGCAAACGACGAAAGTTCACCCGACCACACCTTGAGCGAATGGTAGGTATCACCTGGTCGTACGATTCTGCTAGGAGAAAGAACCTAGACAACGCAGGTGGTTCCTCAATCTTCTTCAGAATAGCGTTCGCCGCCGCTGGAGTCATCCGATCCACCCCATCGATAATGAAAAATCTATGTGGTGCTGAGATCGGGTGCATTACCGAGCGGTCTAGCATCTCACGTATCGGTTCGACTCCAATCTCCTTACCCTCTGGAGCCGATACAGTGACTACATCAGGGTGAGTTCCGTTCCTCACTTGAATAGCCTCTGGACTGGTGGCGCCCCTCTTGGCTACAACCATCTCCAGCACAACCTTCATTACCGAGGATCGCCGCCCTGTGCCCTCATCACCAACCAGTAGCAACGGCTTATCTACAAAACCGGCTACAAATCGACGAAGGTATTTAACAGCTTCTTCTTGGCCGACTATGTCATCTAACACTTTCCACCGAAGGCGGGAGGGATAGTTCGTACTTCTTCGGATCAATTGGTTCCAGGAACACACAAACTCTGTAGTTCTGACCACACTTCACACAAAGTAACCGTGTGACTTCCTGGCCGCTTGATCCGAGATGGCCTCCACAGCCTTCTTGGGTACACCGCATCACGCCGAGTACTGGGTCACTCATTTTGGTAACAACCCTTTACTCAGCAAAAAGCTATGAACATTGTAGTAAGCCACATCTGAACGAATAGTGTCCCCTTCAATGTCAGCCACGACACCTGCTATCCAACTATCGATATCCTTCGGATTTCTAGACATCTTGTAGTAGGACCAATCAAGAAAGTGAGTCCTAATCTTCTGCTTCAGCTGGCTCGAGATAACTCCGAACAACCAGTAGTTAGCTGCAAAGGTCATCGCGTACCCTCGCTTCTCCCACTGGACTCTCCACGGACTTGGCCAAGGCGCTAGGACTACAAGACCTAACCCCAAGTAAACCAATGAGTACAAGGTATGGCCTCCTATCACGCAAGCGATAGAGCCAAATAATAGCGGAATGAATAGAACTTGGGGTAAGAGGTATGAGAACCTAAACCACCACCCGTGTTGGACAGCATCAAGTAAGTGAACTCTCTCATGCGCTAGCACGATCAATGAATCAACTGGTTTCTTCTCGTACTCAGCCTGAGATGGAAACCAAACTACCGGGTAGAACGTGGTGATATACCCACTCAAGTACAGTGGGTTAAAGAACAAAAGCACCCCTAGTAACTTCTGAACTAGGCTCTTGTCCTTCCACTTCACTGAGAAGGTTGGGATATACGACCTAGTGTTAGCCTCAAATTCCTTAAGGGTGCTTAGTTCCATGATCTACCTAGAAAGCCACATAGCCGCCAGTTGGTACGCCCCAAATATGCATGCACTCAACGCATTGATACATACGATTGTGAGGGGCCCCCTGGACCTCATTCGTAACCTGCTTGTTCAACTCAGTAGCTCTAACCGACTTGCACCTCTGGTTTGGGCACTTCAGGTGGATGATCTCAGGTTGAGGTGCTTTTTGGTTTGCAAGACCTGGGTTTACGCCTTGTGCATCGAATCTATCTGGCATTTGAATACCTATGAGGATTGAGGGAACGCTACAGTGAACAGTTGATTGAGTACGTCGAGAATTCTCTGGTACAACTCATCAGTCTGATCAATCGTCGAGGCACTAGCTAGGACTGCAATATGAGCCACGAACAGGGTTGGCTCCGGAATGATGGTTGTATCAAACGACCCATCCGTGACATACGGAAGAATCTTGACCCAATCGTCCCACCTAATGACGACATCGATGATACCAGGGTTGTACAAGCGAACATAGGCGACCTCGTTGAGTACACCTTTGGTCACTTGAGCCTGATGACGATAGTAGGCAGCCATCGCTCGGGCTACTTCTGGAGTGTCAGCCCTAGTGAGCCGCTCTGGGCGCCGTCCCGCTATCTTGAACAGTCTCTGGTCCACAACTAGGACCAGGGATAACTAGATCACCCACTCACGCTCATATCGGCTCTTACGCACCACGGGCGGAGAGAAGAAGGTGGCCGGAAAGAATTCTCGAACGTCGTTTGCTTGACGCAACAACTCATCGTTGAAGTGCTGTCGGTTCGTGATACAGAAGGCTGAAGCAGCTGAGGTAGTCGCTAGGACGGCTGAAAAAGGATCTGAGTGATTCGAATTCAGTACAGACCGGGCAATAAACATATCCAGGCCGAATATAGGGTTAAGAGATCCATCATCTCCCATAGATACTTTTGCAGCCTCATCAGCTTCCAGTACTAACGGGGTGACTATGTTCCGGTTGTATTCCAAGACTGAGTCACTCAGCTTACCCCTCAGCCAAATCTCTTTGATATCCAAACTTCTTTGGAACTCGGGCTTCTGATTCACCTGAGTCAAGATCCCCAGCGCACGTTTAGCAGATCTTAGCCCAACCCAATGCAAATCTACGGAGTCTGGGGCATACTCCAAAAGTATGCCCACCATAGTAGCCCCCGACCTGCATAAATTCCAAGCCTCCTCAAATGTTGGGTATTTATCAACCCAATGCTCCAAGAAGTTAGGGAAGGTCTCCTGAATAATGTGTTGGACTTTTTCGTTAGGGAAAGTGGTCATCCCATCGCCGCAGCACCAAGGTCAGGCTTCTTCTCGTTGTAGATACCAGTCTCCGTCATCAGTATGGTGCTCACCACCGAGACCGCATTGAAGATTGTGGAGCGAACCACCCGAGTCGGATCAAGGATTCCTGCATCCTTGAGGTTGGTCAAAGTCATCGTTCGAGCATCAACACCAAGGAACTCGTCTTCTGACTCCTGGACCTTATCTAAGAACTTGTCCGGGTTGCGCACCCCACCGTTACTGAGGATAGCTCGGAAAGGTTCCAAACACGCTTCAAGTACGATCTTGAATCCAGCCCGCTCTTCCTCATTGGCTGGGAGTGGCTCCGGAATGTCCTCACCGTGGAACTCTAGCCACGTATTAGCGAACCAGGAAGCCCTCACAAGGCACATACCCCCACCTGGAACCAAACCCCCCTCAATGGCCGCCCTGGTGGCGTAGAGAGCATCCTCCATTCGAGCCTTGATCTCTTTCAATTCAATCTCGGAAGGAGCCCCAACCTTCACTGAGCAGACACCACCTAGCAACTTACCAAGACGGTCCTGCAGCTTTTCCCGGTCATACTCGGACCCGGAGCGCTCAATCTGAGCCTTGATCTGGGCTATTCTTAGATCAATGGCTTCCTCAGACCCGCCACCCTCAACAAGGGTCATGTACTTGGTAGTGAGCTTCGCTGACCGTACGGTCCCAAACTGATCCAAAGTCACCCCCGGGAAAGTCATCCCGAGGTCCTTCGAGAACAAGGTAGCTCCAGTCAAGGATGCTATATCCTGAAGGATTTCGAACTGTTGCATACCAAATGAGGGAGCCTTTACCAACTGAGATACAAGGACCTTGGCACCAAAGTTTTGGCAAAGGGTTGCCAGGGCTTCACCTCCGAAGTCAGGTGCAATCCAGATGATGGGTCGCTGCTCTTTGGCTACCGCCTCAAGAATATTGATGAAAGGACGGATCATATCCAGGTTCATGTCCGTCAGGAAGATGTAGGGATTCTCCAATTCAGAGCAATCCTCTGCTGGGTTCGTACGAAAGTCGGAACTGATGAGTCCACTCTCTATTCGCATACCATCGGTTGCCTCGATGGTGATCCCCATCCCACGTCCCTCCTCGATGTTGACGACCCCATCCTTACCAACCTTGGCGACCGCTTCCGAGATAATCTTACCAATGTTGGAGTCCCCATTGGCGCTAACCGTAGCAATACTCTCCACATCCTCGCGGGACTTCACCGGGAAGGATTGATCAGCGATCCCCTTATCGATGTAAGCCAGAGCTTGATTCATACCACGACTCAAAGTATCCGGGGACATCCCAGATACCAAACACCTATTCGCTTCAATGAACATTGAACGCGCCAGTACTGTAGCCGTAGTAGTGCCATCTCCGGCATCATCCGACGTCTTGGACGCTACTTCACGCACCAATCGGGCACCAATATTCTCCCAAGGATCAGGGAGTTCAATCTCCTTGGCCACACTCACTCCGTCCTTGGTGATAAGTGGGGATCCAAAAGCCTTGTCAATACAAACATTCCTACCCTTAGGCCCAAGGGTAACTACGACTGCATCTGCCAACCTATTGACGCCTGCGAGGAGACGAGTTCGAATGTCTGATCCGTATTTTACTGGCATTTTAGATCTCTTCTGTGGGAGACCCTTATTACACCAGCGGGTCAGAAATTGCAACAAGTAGCTAGATCATTTACCTTTCCTAACGGACCTAACAACCGAATCAATCTCATTTAGGTCCAGATGTGGAGGGTCTGGAGGCCCAAACGACTTCGAGTACGCAATCTCATGAACTCGTTGAGGGTTGAGATCCCCGCGCCGACGAACCCATGGGCTTGTATCTGCTACCTTGTGCTGTCGACTCTCTAACCAACCTAGAGCATCAAGAAGTACGAGCTGTGCTGTCAACGCTGAGCCGTCCCAAACCTCTACTCCATCCGGATTTAGAATTGAAGCTACCCAAGAGGTTTGGTCTTCTGAAGACCCAATCTTGAAGACCCATTCAGGGTCGAGACGGAGCGTTACCTCATCTTTGATTCGCTCTTCATCCCAAGTGTAAACTTCAATGTCGAGGCTCATAGTCAACCCAATCCGAGGTAGGTAGCTAACTCAACGTTCTCCGGAAAGTCGAATCGTTGTTCAGCTAGGCTGTCTTGGATAGTGATATCAGGACACAATTTGCATTGACGATCATAGAGGACAGTGTAGACAGCAGCCGCTAGATTCACGCAATGTCGTGTGGGTATGACCACGAATCTATGGCAATGCTGCAGGTACATCTGCGGGATAGAGCCATCCTCAGGACCAAATAAGTAGATGGCGTTCTTCGGGTGATCAAACTGAGGAAGGCTCTCGGAGTTCGGTCGTAGCTCTACCGCTACCGGTACTACATCCTCGAACTGATCAAATACCCGGTCATAATGTCGAAGCTCGACGTCCCTGTACCCCTTCATACGCTCTTCACGAGGAAGACGCTTCGACCCTTTGAGACCAAGCTCCACTCGATCCCCTGTGAACCAAACTTGCTTGGCTCCATAACAAGAAGCCGCCCGTAAGGCGGCTCCAACATTATGCGGAAACTTAGGATTGATCAGTACAACAGAAGGGGTCACCCCTTGTGGCTTCGAGTTCTTACCATAAATCTCAGGAGTGGTACTCGCTGACGTACTTTGGGTCGACATAATCAGTCAACCATACACCATTACCTGTTAGGTAGAACTTGATCCCTGCAGCTGACATGGACTTAGAATCAACCTTAAGGATTTTTGGGTCGGACCGGCGCGAGGCCACAACCTTAGCTGTCTCGAGATCCGGTGACATGTGCACATGGTGTCGAAGCATCTTCTTGATGCCATCTCGAAGAACCACCGATACTGTTTGACGTGAAGTACCATGGTAGAGAGTATCCGGTGGGGTAGCCTCTGGGTACCCCAGATCCACTTCTACTGAGTGCCCTTGACGAGCTCGGATGAACATCCCGTTCTCGGAGAACTCGAATCGATTCTTGTTGTTCTCTGCTACGACTTGGTTGAGTTCTTCTCGCTTGAGGTTCAAGGCCGAAAGAATAGACGATATTGGAGCCCAACCGGCTTCAGTGAGCGTAATACCTACTGAATCCGGTTCATGACGGAGAACCTTACTCAGGTGCCTGCTCTTCTTGACTAAGGTCTTCTCGTCCATTTCAGTCGCTTCCCTTAATATTAGCTACAGGATACAATCGATGGGCAACCTTCGCGATCTTGTTTGCCTCAAGAACATCCAAGACCTCATCGAGGTCCTTGTACACGTGCTCGCATTCATCCAATGGCGTGTGCTGGTGGTTTCCAACAATACCCTCAATGGACACTCCAGCAAACTCGCGCTTGACGGTCCTCATCTCATCGTCAATCCGGAGCTGCTCGGGCTCCAACTTCCTCTTGGCTTCACCACGAGCCATCTTTCTACCAGATCCATGATTCACTGAGCAAGCAGTTTGGTAGGCCCCTGGTTCAGCAAACAGGATAGCAGCTCCATCCATCATTGATCCCGGTATTAGACATGGGTGGCCGGTCTTCTCCCAGCGGGTCCCGATCAGTTCCGGGTGACCAGCTGGGAATGCTCGGGTTGCACCCTTCCGGTGAACGAACCCCTTCTTCGTAGTACCATCCGGAAGTACCAGGGTTTCCTCTTGGACCAAGTTGTGAGAGATCTCGTAGTAAACTTCAGAGTCTGTGTTGAAGACCTCCTGAATTGACTCTTGAATCCCACGTACAATCAGATGCCTATTGGCGATAGCGAAGTTAGCGGCCGAATTATGGTATGCCCAGTACTCTCGCCCAAGAGGTTCGTCAATGTAAAGCCAGGAATCCTCTCGAGCATCTGGGTGGAGGTTCCGTAGCTTAGCCCCTTCGTAAAAGTAATGGTTTGCCGTATGCCACCCATACCCGCGGGATCCGCAATGGATCATGACGAATACTTCTCCAGTATCCCTGTCGACCTGCATCTCCACAAAGTGGTTACCCCCGCCAACAGAAGCTATATGGGGAAGCACCCTTGAGTAGGCACGATCAATCTTTGTAAGCTTAGTGTCATCCGGAATCGGTATGTAATGCCGCTCGCAGAGCTCCCGTGGCACCCCAATAGCCTTGGCACCGTATCGAAGAATGTCCTGCACCTGACGGCTATTGAAGGATGGACGCATATTAGGGACAAAAGAGTTCTTCCCCGTAGAGATCCGCTTCTCGACCTCCTGAACCCACCGCTCCCGCTTATCCCAGCTCCTGACCGAATTAGCAGAGAGATTGACTTTCAAGTACAGAACCCCACAAGAGATGTCGTACCCTGACCCAGCTTGGATGAGAGTTTTGTCCGTGATTAGGACACACCCAGTCGGAATGCCAAACCCAGGGTGGCAATCAGGCATCAAATAAGCACCAGTCACTCCATCATAGGATGCTCCACTGGCAAGTTGCCTCCAAAGCTGCTCCTCAGAAGCCTCGAAGAGAGGTTCTGATATAAAAGCATGCGCCTCCACTTTCATCGTTCCGCAACGCGGAAGGACGTAATGGGCGTCACCGACTTTTTGAGCCTGATACTTGAAGGACATCTCAGTAATTACACCGGTTAGCGGTTCAGATTCTCTTTTGTGACCGCTGTTTTATGGGAGTACAGGCTTTACCTTGCAGGTTTACCCTTAGATTCAACCCTAGCCCAACGAATAGCACTGGAGGCTCTCATCTTTGCACGAGCCTCATCCGAGTGATGTCTCCCACGTTGAGCTTCTGCCATCAAAGATCGTTGTTCTTCCGATTTAGGCTTAAGCCCTAACTCACGAATAAACTTCAACCTACTAGGATCCTGCATTGCTTTACGTAACTTAGCTCTCGTTTCAGGGCTTCGAGTACAGCCCTCACTAGACACTGCCGAGCGGGACACGTTGTATTTCGGGGACAGAGTATCCAGTAGGGTCTGCTCTATTAACAATCTCTGTTGCTTGTCATCTATGAATGCAAGCCTAAAGAATACGAATGAATCCTCACCATATTTATTCCAAGCTGCCTGAAGGTGAGGTGAGTGGTGCTTACCACCCCTCAAGAGATGACGGTGGAGGTCGAATCTCTTTCTAAAATCAGTGGTACTCCCAATATAGCAATGGTGGTTAATCGTGTTGTGTATAGCGTAAACTCCTCCTAGAGGGTTTTTCTGAATAACATGTATCTTGTAGCACTCGCAAGTCATTAGCTTACCCTAGAAGCTTTAAGCATACGAATGAACAAAACCCCTTGCTCAATGGCGTCATCAACCGCTACATGCGTGTGCTTAGGTAGACCGGTGAGCCACTCTTTAGGCATATTTTTCTTAGTGGTACCTCTGAAGTTAGCCCCTAGGATCGCCATAGCAAATGACTTCATGTCAAGCGCCGAGAAGCTAAACACACTAGACCCGATGAACTTGATCAAGTACCAATGAACAAATGCAAAGTCGTATGTAGCTGGATACCCGACGAACACAGGACGTCCTGGCATCTTACCAACCCAACAGCCACCTAAAGAGATGAGAGCCTCTTTAGGTGGCTGTTGGTTCTTACGACACTCCTCCCATTGCTTTGGTCTCTCGGACCACTACTTCATAGTATCTGGGTCGCCTTGCGCGCCCGGAAGAGTCTCCAAGTTGACTGAGAAGGTACCAACTCGCTTACCATCTGGTAAGTAAGCAGCAGATCCAAGACTGAGCATTGAATTAGGGCCCGGGATTGGTCCATCCGACTCAATGTCGGTTGATATGTATACTTCGTCATTAATCATGGGTACGAAGTACACCAATGAAAAGGGCCCGGAGTTACCGAGCCCTTTCTGTCAATCACCCAAAGTGCTTACCATTGAGTAGTACGTCGTTTGGTCAATGGGGACCGAACTACTGGCTCTTCCTTTGGGGGTTCGATACCGATTGCACCAAGCGGGTTATTGATGACTGCAGGCTCGACGGTGGGCTCTTGAAAGCTCCTCATCATACCATCCTGAGCACTTGTAGTGTCGCTAATCCCAAGGCTACAGAGCAGCTCAAGATCCTTATCTCCCATGGCTGAAGCGGCCCGAGCCCTATTCAACCCTCGATTCAAACCCATACGACTACCAGCGCTCTTGGCATAGACGTGCTGATCTGTATACTTTGAACGAAGACTATGTGAAGCTGCAGCTACTCCACCTAGGCCACGTGCTGAGAAGTTGGCACTCATACTATCGAAGCAGAGTCCAGCAGTGGCATAGTCACCACGTTGAGCGGCCGCCTCAGCTTGATTCTGCACCTGAAGAAGCTGAGCCCGTGCTACCAACTCATCGACTTCCTTGGTCGGAGTAGTCTGCTCCTCACCAACTTTGACGAACTGAACCTTGGCGTTACCCTCAGCCGTTTCAATTTGCATCTTTCCATCAGCCCCGAGTACCTGACAAGACAATTTGGCGCTAACAGCATTGACTTGACGTGGACCTGGATGCTTCTGAGCAGCAAGTTTGGCCTTGATGACAATGTCAATCGTCTCCTCGGACAGGATGTGGGGGATCTTGATCCGAGCTTCACCGGTGATGATCTCCTCAACGTCAAAGTCTGAAACGATATCAAGTACTTGGTTACCTTCGTGCGGGGTCAGCTCGATGATCAGGTCCTGAGCATAGGTGCTTAGTAGACCACCAAGTTCCTTGCCGAAAGCCGCAAGAGCCGAGTCAGGGTCCTGGATGAAGGCATAGTTGCCAGCACCTTTTGTAGCCATGGCGTTCAACAACTCTTGGTTAGCATCAGAGCCATACCCAAAAGCTGAAACACTCGCGCGACCACGACTAGTTTCAACTAAACCAGCCAACCCATCCAATTGGGTCACACCAATGTTTGGCTGCCCGTCAGTGAATAGGATGATACGGGTGATCGTAGTATCACCAAGGTCTAGTCCACTCACCATCTCTAGTGCCTTCATGAGGCCTCCGGAGAGGAAGGTGTTGCCGTAGTCTCGGTACCCGTCGACAACCTTCTTGGCTCGCGCCTTGGCATCCGGGGTCATCTTCTCAGCAGGAAAGTCAACCGTAGAGTCGGTAGCGAAGCTCACCAAACCAAAGGTATCGTCCGCCGTTAGGTGTTCAATCAGCTTGAGCAATGACCTCTTCGTGTAGGCCATCTTCTCCCCGCGCATTGAACCCGATCGATCAACAGCTGGGATGATGCACAACGGAGGGCGATGGGTTTGCCAATCGCTCTTGGGTGCAGTGACGGATACCACCAAGTGCAGGTCGGTGGACTGGTCAAAACGAACTTTTTCAAACGTAAATTGCGGATTTAATAGCATGATACATACTCTCGCTGAACGTGAGTGACGTTGGGATGCGGAGATTGGACACTCTCCCAAATCCAAACAGTTTCCGTTAAGTCCGAGACTTTGCCCAAGCTACTAAAGCGCGGCTACGTCTTTGAAAAAGAGACCCAAGCAGGGTGCCTGTAACCTTGAAGGGTTACTTCCAAGGGGTGACAAGCGTTAGCGCGGTCTCGGTCACCCCTTATACACCGATAGTGGGTCGGGGAGTACCAAAATTATCTCGGTTGAGTCCAAAATAATTTGAACCAAGCACCGAATACAGCATGGCTCTATCTCGTGGTCGGAGAATTGAAGCATAGCTACCCTACGACCATGAATGAGATGCTCCCCGCACTGACAACAAGTCAGCTCTCGGCTCACAACTTCAATGGTTGCACGTCTAGTAAGCAAGGTGGCCTTTACTAAAGCCACCTCAAAAAAGGAAAGGAGGCCCCCAACCCCAGGGGACCTCCTCTACTCCAACTATGCGGCTTTGCCTCAAAAGGGTTGACTTTTGAATAAGTTCTATTACGCTGGAATCAGGTCTCATTCCTTCGACCAAAAGCGAGGGTTACGACCACTCGCTAAAGCCTCCGGTTAGGAGGGTCTCATACTTTTGAGGCAAAGAGCAACTATGCAGCTGAAGGTGCTACTAAGTAGTACCCGTTCCCATGCTGTTGAGCACGAGACCAATCCAAGTAGGGCTCCCAAACGAGAGGCACCTTCCCTGAATCAAGATAGACCGCATGAAGTGGGAGTGCGTGCGGCTTGGTGGGCTTTCGAAGCAACCTCATCCCAGCCTGCTCTGGAGTACGACTTGTCTTGAGCTCGTTGCACGGATAGCAGCAAGTCACGATGTTTTCCCAGTTGGTCTTTCCACCTTGCTTGCGAGGGATGACGTGATCGTAGTTCAATTCGCGCATGGTCTTGCGCTCACCGCAGTACTGGCACTTGAAGCCATCACGAGTGAAGACGTTAATCCTGGAAAACTTAACACCCTTCTTCATTGCAGCAACTGGCTGTCGGAGCTGGATGACCGCCGGGATAAAGTATGAGATTGAGGGTGAGCTAACTATCTCGTCATACTCTTCCAGAACGGTTACCTTCTCCTGGTAAACCAGGCAGATGGCATCATCCCACGTAAGGATCGCGTGGGGCATTGCCCAAGAATTCAGAAGCAGTGTTCGAGTTTCCATGGTGCACCTTTACCTTCGCCTTCGCCTTTTCATGATGTTTCTCCAATGTGTTTTCACAGAACCATTAAACACCGAAGCCCCCGTTAGGAGGCTTCGTTGGTGGAAATGCGGGGAATCGAACCCCGGTCCGTCAGTTGTCTGGTATCTCTCTCATTCACGTGCGTAGTCGAAGTATCCCCCTCGACTGAGTTCGTGGATTCGGCCTACGACCTATCACCCTGTTTATCTCGCCACCTCACCGGGAGCCCGTGAGGTAAGCCAGCCTTGTGATTGGCAGCTCCTTCGATACCAAGACTATCTCTCTAGGAACTGGTCGCGCGGTTTCTTAGGCCGCAGCGGCGATTGCATTGTCGTTCGCAATTAACGTTTCTCGATTGATGAGCGGTTCGAGAGCCGCTTACACGCAAGAGATCCTTTCACCCAACGTCGAAACCGATCATTCCCATAAAGACGATGATTGCTACACATCCCAGTTAATGGTAATCACAACCATCGATTAGGATAATCATACCCCAGAAGATACACTAGGGTCAACCTTTTTCGACCAGTACCCTCGTGGTGGGGTGTTGATCCCCAAACGCCTACACCTCTTTTTGACAGCAGACCCAGAAACTCCGATCTCTTTAGCCAATCTATCTACTGGCATAGACCAGACCATAGTACTTAGGATTGAATTAGTTGGCCAAGAACCTTTCTCTTGGATTGCCCTGGGGCTGAACTTTGACCCGCAGGACGGACTACAAAATGAAATCATTTGAACCCCATTCGAATCAACCCTAGATACGATATCAACCCCGCAACCAGAGCACTTAGCGTGCACCAGAGTCTTCTTACGTACAGACGTGGGCTCCTGAGAGTGGCAGTTAGGGCATAAAAACCTAAGGTTACCTAACCTGCAATCACACCACAAGCCATTCTTGTGATCCACCTCTAACACCAACTTCTTGCCATTCCATTCAGGGCCAACCCCACAAGATGAGCATTGGTAGAGTACCCCGCTTTCGGTCATAGCGCGACGAAGCAATTTTGGTTTAGTTCTGTTCCTACCATCAGTAACAACCAGAACCTGACTAGGAGATAGCTTCTTATCGCTAGGTTTACCCTTATTATGGGCTCTTCCACAGAAATGGGATGTGGACAGCCCTTGCTCAAGTATGGCCCGTTTAACAGCTACCCAAGCGGAGCCACTCCTGTACTGCAATCCAAGGTTATGGACCACACCCAAGATCGATGTGCTCTTGGAAACCGCCGAAGCCAAAACATCCCGAGAGTAGGTCATAGGTATGGATAATGTACAAGACGTTTAGACATCAACTACACCACCTAGCTAACTCACCTTTAGATAGTAGGAGACATGGGACTCGAACCCATCATCAACGCCGTGTCACAGCGTGCTCAACACCCGTCAAGAAGTCTCCCTCAGTAGGTCATGGAGGAATCGAACCCCTACGCCACCCGTTAATAGGACGGGCGCCGGTATACCACCCGGCTTTGCCTTTTAAATACCTCACCAAGGGGACTTAAAAGGCAACATCCCACTGTCGGCCAAACCTTGGCCGACAGTGCACGCTGTGGTACGGTTGAACGTTCAATGCCTCGCCACTTTGACTGCCAACGTTGCCTTATAGAAAATAGGCAGTACCGTCCCATCACGCACGCCATTCGCGAAGGCTCGCGGTGGAGTAGAGAAAACGCCTTTTGTCGAAACCATGCTTACGCTGAAGCTCAAGAGCGCCACCTTGATAAGTCGTTAGTCATTTCCGTCACTGCGTGGCTCCCGCAGCGGAACCGAAAGGCTGAACAGGTAGAATTGGCTGAGCTTCGGAATTCGTTCGCAACAGCACGCCCTTTACAAAATTGGTCAGTAAGAAATGGGTAACAACCGGATAGACATGAATTAAACTAACCACAATGACACTGACCAAAGGCTATCCTCTGAGGTGGCCTTTGCTTTTTTGTCTGGCATTTGTGCTGATTCGTTTTGAGCTTAGGGTATCGAGCTGAATGAGTTTGCAGGTAGTAGGGCTGTGGGTGATTGCTGTGGTATTTGGAAGTTCAAAAATGGTTGGTTCGTCTAGCCGGTTAATTATTAGGCAAGTGTTGGATTTATTGGGCAGCTGCCATTTAAAAGGCAAAGCCAGGCCAGCCCCACCCTCAGAAACTCACCAGCTCCTATCAATAATCCGAACCAAAGGTGATAACCTCTGTGCCGATAATTGCACCAACAAGAGGGGTGGTACTTGCACAGCCAGAGAGGTTCCAGAGAATCTCAGGTTCAATGGTGAGTTCGAACTCCACCACCGAACCAACTTCTGCAAGCTCAACTCACAGTAAGACTTTCTCACAAGCATAGAGACGAAGCAACTGGTCGATTGAAGAATCCTGAGTGGTTCCCTATTGACATCTCTGACGTTTTTCGTCAAGAGCTACATCTTCTTTGATTTAGTTGATCCAAGCATCGAATTGAATCCGAGATTTTCTGGTGATCTGAGGGGGTCACCGCGATCAAGTTCTTGGGAACTAAACTGGCCAATAGAGTCTCTATGGGCCTGCTTCGGGTGTGACAACTGAACGCTTCGTCAATCAAGCAAGTACAGCTTTGTCCTCATCGGTTGGAGCTGGTGACCTAACCTTCTCAGTCCAGAGTACTACCCATTTTCCGACTCAACCTGAGTTCAGGATTCGAATTGGCCAAGAACTCATGTTGGTAACCGGAGTCTCGGGTACCTCTTGGACAGTGACCCGTGGGATCGAAGGGACTACCGCGGTTTCACATGCACCAGGTTCGACCGTTGTAGCTGTTCTCACTGGTGGTGGACTCGATGAGATGCGAACGGAGATCGAAGCTGAGAACAAGACTCTCAACTATGTAGCCATCGATGGTAGTGTAGATGACATGCCAGCATTTACTGCTAAATTAGCTTCAGCAGCAAGTACTGGGTATCGAGTACAACTGAATGCCGGGAATACAATTCAGTTCAAGACACCCCCTGATGGTAGTGGTACTTATGCTCCACCAAATTCTACTCCAAACCTGAGTAGTGGGGAGTACATGACGTGTGCTCCAGGTACAAATCTCAGGTTTGACATGACCTATCGCTTCGGGTTGTATGGGAGAGCTAACCTGTCCCCTGGGAGCACCGTTGCTTCTCCTCCTGCAACCAGGGCTGCCAACAACAACATAATTATAGTCAACCCCTGGGGTATAACTCCTGCAGTTGGGTACGTTATCTGGGTTGAGCAGTACATGGGAGTTACCCCGCAAGTGAGCGGGTGTACATATACTATCAAGGAACTTGGTGTTTCCACCATAGGGATCACTGACGTAACGGCCACCACTCTCTATGGGGGTGGCGGGACTCTCAACGGACTGACCCTCAAGCTCAACATTGATGGGGCTGGAGAGCAGACACTTACGTTATCCGGAGCTGGGAATACAACAACCCTTATCACTCTCATTGCAGCGATAGTTGTTAAGTGGCCTTCTTTGCTGCAAGTGGGAACTGGTGGTGCATCAGGGAACAACCTACTCATCTCCTCGAAGTCGATTGTGATCGGAGCTGGTACCGCAAACACAGCTCTAGGTCTCACCGCTGGTGTTCCAACCTATGTTGCTGTTCTGCTCGACCGATCTATTGTGTGGGAGCATTCAATTGGCGACTCAGTTACCAGTGCCCCCGACTACCCGAAGGACATCTTACTTGACTTCACAGGAGCTAATGTCAGTGGGTACGCAAACCAGCTTATTGAGTTCACGCAGGCCCAAAGGGCTACAGTCAATGGACTCAACTATCAACTAACGAATGACCAGATCCCGTTCCTCGGTGGGACTGCTACTCTTGCATTTGATGTAGCAAGTCGCGAATGCACACTATCGAACTCAACGATTGAATTTCCGAATAACCCCTACTACATAGGGAGCAATGGCTTTTACGGTCAGTCAAATGAAGGAACCTTGCTGTGGAATAATCGAATCCGCAATGCCAGAGCGCAGGGGTACTCCTTCATGGACTGTTATGCCTGCAACGCCATTGGGAACATAACCTCTGACTGTGTTTGGGGTCAAGTTGCACAAGTATTTGTGGATGGTACTTTTGGTTGTTTAGATTGTGCATTCGTTGCATGTGCTGACATTGGAAGTGAAGTAGGGCAGTGGCTTTGGGGTTCTAAAAGAACAAAAACCCTTGGGTTATCGAGCACTAAGAACCCCCAGTACGGGCTTCTAGTTGATCGCAATAATGAGACCGCAACATTTACAAATTGCAGCTATACCAAGGCTCCTATTGGTATTTATATCGACGCTACTGCAACTGGAACCTCATTCACCCAGCTGAATACTGACGAGTGTCTTACTGGAATTGTTATTTCTGGGGCAGCTACCATATCACAGTGGCATCACCACAGCACTCGAACTGATCCTGGTGCAACAGGGGTGTTTGTATCTGGAGTCGGCACTAACATCATCCGCGACATAGATCTGAAGATGAAAAGTGGAATCGCGGTTGATGTTGGTACTACGGGTACTCTACTACTGGATGGTGGGAGAATAGAGACGGGACCTACAGGTTATTGTTTGCGTGTACAGACAGCAGCTCGTATCAGACTGTCCAACATAACCTTTGCTGGTGGTGTTGGGATCTCTTGCTCAAGTGGTACTATTGAGATAGGGCCAAACTGTGACTTTAGTGCTATAACAGAGAATCAACAATTTCTCGTGATTGCCCCGGGTTTGGTTACATTTCAGCAGACCGGTGGGGTTCTCTCGTATGCTGGCAGCAATCGATTCATACTACTAAGTGAGTGCTACAATACCACCATAGAGATATCGGCCTCAGCCTCAGCGAGTGGTGTTGGCCTACCTGGGATACCTGGACTTCAGTTCACGGTAGTAAATAACAACACAAACCCGATGTTCGTTATCTCTAGGGCGGCAGGTGATACCGGAGTTACGATTGCCGGAGGCAAGACAGCTATTGTTAGGGTAGACTCGACTAACCACTGTAAGCGGGTAACCGCTGATCTATGAAATTTATGACACCAGCCCAGAGAGACCTAATCAAACTGTACATTGCTATGGCAAAGAAACATTCACCAGGACCTTTCGAAGGCATTGATGAAGCAATAGCGGCTCTAGAAGAGCTTGTCAACGAACAAGATGAAGGTGATCATGACTGAACTAAAGATCTACTACCCGACGGATCTGATAGTGTCCACTACTAGAAACCAAAGGATATTCTTGGTTCCGCTCAGAGGATAGAACTGATCGGAAAGACTCAAGTTGGTCTCGAGTGAGACCCCCTCCAGACACATAACCCTCAAACACTTCCGCGAAAGCCTCTTCAATGTTGGAGCTAGCGTACTCACCCAATGGTGCAACCGGCTTAGGATTACCCTCTTCATCAGTAGGTCCCTGCGGGTAATCCCTGAATCTGTCTGTAGTCTTGGTTTGAACTAAGGCATTGAATCGAGCTCGATTCGCTGGGGTCATGAACTTGAACCAGTATCGGTGCCCAAGCTCATGGATCACGATACGGGTAACGAAACCCTCTGGCTTATTCCTAATATAGACTTGGTCCAGATCGTGGTTATACTCCCCAGCATCCCCAGAACTACTGTAACCCCACTTCTGAGCAAGCTCAATCTCTTCTTGGGTTTTCTTGTGATTCTTGGCCTCAACAAACATCACCCCGTACCACAACTTTCCGAAACCATTGTTTTTCAACATCTGTTGTGCTCGGTTGATGTACTTGATGTAATCACGAACGTCATTCCGACTCACTGAGTCATCAATGACAACAACCTTGGCGCTGTTGAGATCAAATTCCTTAGGAACCGTAGAGTAGAAGTCATCGATTGGATCTTCCCCGTGTTCCTTCTTGTACTCAGCGGTAGCCTTGGCATCAGCGTAGAGGTGCTTCATCAAAGCATCGAAGACTCTGGTAGCCGGAGCCCACACCACTTCTGGATGCCACCGATACTGATCAACAGCATCCATGGCCTTAGTCCACTTTGCGTGATATGGCTCGTATTCAGGGTATTTGCGAATGAACTCATCAGATCCGTGAAGCTTTCGGATGTTGTCCCCAGTTCGCTCTTCGATCTCATCCAGGAACTTCTCGCGCTTCTCACTTACCTCTCTGTAATTACTGGCTATTTTTTCGTATTCTGTGTACACCTCGAAAACCTGACCTTTGGTCTTTGCCAAAAGGTTCTCGAACTTGATCCGCTCCCTAGAACCGGTGAACACAATGTTCATGCCATGCCTTTGGAAGAGTACCTGATCCCCTAGGTTCCTCAGGAACTCAATGAGAGCCTTGTGCTTGTCATCCATCTCATGCGGGGACTTGATGACGGCAGTCCAGCCCCTCTTGACCCCCATGAGCCATTGCTTGGTCAAGATGTCTGCTTGAATGAAGCGAGCAGCTACTCGGAGAGTTAAGACGTCTTCGCGCATCTACGAAGAAAACCCAACAAGAAGATAACTAAGAGCGAGCCATGCCTACGTTGAGGTCTGTAAGCCTCATGTATCAATGAATGAAGACTTGATTAATCGAAGGTTGCTTAAATGTCATTGAGTTTTATCATCTTATTGAGTAGAGTAATGGCATGCCAGCTCTAAGAGTAATTATCCCGTTTGATACAAGGTGTTGTTCGATAAATTGCGAGTTCAACCGAACGTACACTGGAAAGTGCACTGTTCGAGGAGCCACCCCAGATCTTGCGGAGACGATTGCTAGAGACGGTGACTTCTACCTCAGAACAAGGTACTGTATTGAGAAGGCCTCGATCGTGAATGAACCTTCTAGGAAGGTCACCTATTTACCAACAGGTGAGTAGGAAGATCTAAGACAAAACGGCGTATTGAAGGTGAGAGTTCTATGCCCTTAGTTTTGGTGAACCCAAGAAAACCGGCTCAATTCCGAGCAGAGATCGCTAGCATTTGCCTGAATGAGGCGATGAATGCAGCTGAGCCTCTCAGAACTGAGCTATTGGATTCAGCTATACCACCCAGCTTAGGCCACGACCCATAACGAGTCTTGAACTAAGCCATCGTATCTTGAACTTGAGCATAAAACCTTCTTTCATTGGAGATTGGTGCACGAGAGAGGAATTGAACCTCCATGGGAATTACCCCGCCGGATTCTAAGTCCGGAGCGTCTGCCTAGTTCCGCCACTCGTGCGTTAGTACCCCCGATACGACTTGAACGTACAAAACCTCTGGTTTGTAGGACCAGCGCTCTACCAATTGAGCTACAGGGGCATGAAAGTTACTCAGGCCAAGGCTCATCGAGGAGCTTGGCCGCTCTGACTACATCGTCGACAACCACGAAAGAACCGTCAATAGTTGCAACCTGAACACATCCAACTTGGTTGACTACAGAACCAACTATGTCTTCGTTGTCCATGACCACTACTTCGTCCTTCGACCTTCGGAGTATTCTCACCATCCTAGGTACTACACCCAGTGAGAACTTTGGTGCTGAAAGCGGGACTCGAACCCGCAACCTTCGCCTTATGAAAGCGCCGCTCTACCGATTGAGCTACATCAGCATTGGTACCCCCAGGAGAACTCGAATCTCCAACCTTAGGCTTCGAAAACCTCTGCTCTATCCAATTGAGCTATGGGGGTGTAACTAACGAGATCTTTGACTTCTACAGTTGACACTTCCTCCAGCATTAACGTTCCCGATGATGTCATCAGCGTGGACACTCCCACCGGCGGTCACTGTAGATTGAATGTTACCAGCATGGACACTACCTCCCGCACTCACGTTCCCAGTGACGTCCCCACAAGTGACTGAAGCATCAGATCGAAGGTTAGCAAGAGGACCTTCCCACTTGACTTCGACGACTCCATGAAGGCCATTCTCGACGGTCACCCCATCAACCTTGATAACCCCATTGTTGATTGAGACAGTACCTGAGCCATCAACCTCTATGCGTTTGCCATTGATTGTGATTACAGCCATGGCCCTAATACACCGTAGTTGGTGATCCCGGTGGGATTCGAACCCACAGTCGTCGGCTTCGGAGGCCGCTGCACAAGTCCGTTATGCTACGAGATCATTGGCGTCCGCGAGAGGGGTCGAACCTCCAACCTCCAGCTTCGCAAGCTGTTGCTCCTCCAATCGAGCTGCGCGGACATTGGTACCCCCAGAAAGACTTGAACTTTCGACCTCAGGTTTAGAAAACCTTTGCTCTATCCACTGAGCTATGGGGGCATAAATCAGACTGCGAAGCTTCCTAGGTTCCCAGCCATGAGTGCTTCGTAGTTGTAGTCTTTTCCTAAGCATTCTTGAATGCTTACGGACTTCTTATGTACCTCGATGACCTTGCCATTGTAGAGCCAGACACTTCGAGGGATCTTGATCTTGCCGAGAACGAACCTTGCGCCAAGCTCTGTCATCTTGTACATCCCCTGAGTCTTGACTGGAGGCTTGGGGTTCACGATTGACTTCTTCTCCGGCGGGCGCTCGACGATGAGTTGCCAGTACTTCATCTTCGACCACTCCCCACCCTTCACCTCGGACCCAATCGCCACCATGTTTGAGATGTACTGGTTCATGTCGAGCCAGTCAGAGGCCGTCTGGAAGTGACGGTACATCAGAATGAGGACGTACGCCATCGGGGCACTCAGCTCTTTTTCAACCATCCTCACGAGTTGACGGCATACTGGACAGACTGCGCCGGGGCCTCGTACATGAGCCTTCAACTTCTCTTGAAGCTCACTTAGGGGCATATCAGGAGTTACGGGGAGATTAATTGGACCCTTACCGATTGCCACCCTGCTGAATACACCAACGAGTCGCAACCCTATCAGCTAAACTACTAGACTTGTTAGCTGGGATGAACATGATTCTACTGATATCATCCAGTTTAATCTTGACAATATTAGGGTTGTCCTGAGAATCCTGAGCCTGGATCAGTCCAACCGTACTCAAGAAGTTGCTTAAACTTACGTGGGTTCAAGCAACTACCTGATTAAAAGCTATGCCAATGCTTCTCTTTCGAGAACGTCCCTTGGTAGTAAGCCTCCGGCCATACGGTAATGGCGCGTATTTATTCAAGAAGTCTTGTGGACAGTCCTGGTTAGGATTCCTCCTAGACCAGTATAGCCTCACAAGCATTCTCTTCACTTCCGATGGGTGATCATTGAGACCAATCTGTTTGCTCTCAGAACGTCTGAGCAGATTGATCCCTCCTACCACATCAGCATGTGAAATCCTGCCGCATTGGCGGCAGATGAAACTGGTTCCAGACCGATTGAGCCTGGAGACATGCCCACAAGAAGGGCATGTTTGACTAGAATAAGCGGGATTCACCTTATCGGTCGGAGCTTTGCTCTCAAGAGCGTGAGCTAAGGCTCTGTAGCAAAAGCGTTTTTGACCACGACAACCCCGAAGATCCAAGTCCTCAAGGACGAAGACTGATTCTGGATAAGCTCGAAGAAGCTCATTGGAGACCCGTCCAGTGATGCTCTTAGTCAAGCCGGAGAGCTTGGACTCAAGCCTGTCGAGTCTAGGGCTGTTTTCTTTGAGTCCCTGCCTTTGGCGGTTCGCTCGAACCGCCCTGACCTTGTTGTAGAGCCGATTAAACTTGGGTTTCAAGTCTGCCCCAAACGTGTGTCCGCTCGAAGTAGCCGCTACTACGTTTAGCCCGACATCTACTCCGATCATTGGAAGGTCTGGCTCCGCCTCACAGATCAGCCATTCTTTGGTGTCAACAGCTTCGAATCGCCACCGGCCTTTTCGGTCTTTTCTAGCATGAATCCCCTTACCCACATCAGAGGACTTCTTGACATACGGGTTTCCAACCAGCGGGAGCCAGGCAAGCTTACGAGAAACTAAGGTCGAGATCTTGAGCCAAAGATAAGCGTGAACAGCCTCTTCTGGATCTTCCAATGAGCAGGTGTTTTCAGACATCCTCATTGGGATTCGACTAGACACACTTGGGAAGTTTCCAACTACTTCTGGGTCAGAGAGCCAAGCCCAATACAGATTGATAGCCTCTTGGGTCACGGTCTTACTCGGATCGTGAACCAAATACTTGCCGACCGTACAGAGTTGCTTCCGAAAGTCCTCATCGAAAGTCCCTTCATTGAAGGATAACCTGATGAAAGTCTTGAGCTTCCTGGCATAGATCCCCTTGGCCCAGGTACTTACGATCTGGATGGCATGATCACGGGCGTTCTTCTCAATCTGTGAAGTTAGGTTCTCAGCTCGGGGAAAGAACTCTTGCTTCTCCGAGCGGGGCAAGCTTAGTCGGCGAGCGGAGAGCATCGTCTGGACGCATATCCGAACGTAAAGCACATACTCAGCATGGAGGGCCTCGATAGCTTTAACCTTCCCTGGATTGCACTCGGAGTGCAACATGAAGAACCTACACTTCTTCATGCCGCTTCAGCCTTCTTCTTTCGGCGGTTCTCAGCAGAGCGTTTCCCATATACTTTGGCTGAGAAGCTGGACATAAGGCTGACCATATCCTCAACGAGTTCCGCCTCGTAAGACTTCGGAAGCACGTTTTCCAGCCATTCAACCTGTACACCGTGACTCTCGAAGAACTTCTGGAATATGTTGAAATTGAACCGAGCTAACCGATCTTTGTGCTCGATAACCACTCGCCCAATCTCGCCCCTCGTTGCCAGCTCAAGAAGCCGTAGCATCTTCGGCCGAGTGTCCGTCATCCCAGATCCAACCTCCTCCATGACGTGGGTCACCGAGTAGCTCTGCTTGACGCAATGCTCTAGAAGCCTTCCCTTCTGGCGGTCGAGGTCTCCTTTAGCCTTCTGCTCGTGACTAGAAACACGAGCGTAGACTGCCACGGACTCCGACTTCTTGGAGGTCTTCTTGATGATTCCCTGGAAGCGGTCGAGGTCTTCAGTGCGGTATCGGCGCTGACCACCAGGAGTTCGAACGGCTACGAGGCTCTTGTTCTTATCCCAAGTTCGAAGTGTGGAGGTTCCGCAACCAAGGATTTCAGCCGCTTTTTTGAGCGAGACAAGTCCATGGGACATCCTTTCGCTTCAACCGATCTGACCAAAGGTCGTAATGTACTTGAAACTCTTCGGGGGTCGGAACCGGTTCGAGTGGGGTGACGTGGGGAAATACCCTACCGTCTTCCAATTCGAACTCAGTGGCCGAGACTCGAACCACTTTCATCTTCATGTACATCCGATCTGATAGGATGATTATCTATGAGACGAGCGGAGTCAAGTAACTTTAGTCAAGTTCAGGTTGAACTGCTGGCAACCCTTGATGCCCCAAGCTTCAACCATACCAATTAAGTTCTGAGCTGATTCAGATTCAGTGAAATCACCTGCAATCCTCCAACCAGCAACAGCACCTCGACCTACTCGTTGACCCTCAGCATCCTTCTTAGACATGTAGTCTTGGAAGTGCTTGCCTAGCTTATCCCCACCAGCCCAGAGTGCTTGCTCTTGAGGAGTGAGTCGATCAAAAGCCTTCTTGAAGAGGCTTGGGTACCGATCCCCGGGGTAGCGCTTCTTCATGTGACTAGACTTAAACCCCTTAACCGACTCAGTCATCTCTTTCGTGATCTGGTCAAAGTGCTCTTTATTCTCCTCGATGATAGCGTCTAGTCGCTTGTCGTCCAACTCTAAAGGATTGGACGGAGCAGTATCTTTCGAATCATCACCCTTGGACTTTGGTTTTGAGTCTTCTTCTTTGGGCTTAGCATCTGAAGTGGACTCTTCAGAAGGCGTTGGCTTCTTTGGTGAAGTACCACCCTTATCGTCCTGCTTCCCTACCCAGTTGTAGTACTCCTTGAGTGCCTTGCCATAAAAGCTAGGGTTCTTTAGAGCTGTACTGAAGGAAACCTCCGAGTTTCTCTCACGAGACTGAGGATCTGCACTTGGGTTAGGAACCTTACGCTTACCCCCTTCTTGTGTAAGGTCCAACCACTCTTTCCACCTGGGAGGGATCTTACCCTTTCGTTGGGTCTCGTCATCCTCCCCAGTACTAAGTGATATCTTCGCTCGTGCTCGAACGTACCGAGCCGCAACACGAAGGGTCATTAGGTCATCAAACACACTTACCCACTGGATAAGTTCATTAGACTGAGGGAGACAAGAGAAGCCGAAAGATGCCTCCATAAGGCGATCCCCCATAAGTAGCGGGGGGATTTCAGGTTTGAACTAAATGTACTTCCGAGCAAGCATTCTCCCTGGAGCGGACAAAGGGACTCGAACCCTCAACGATCTGCTTGGAAGGCAGAAACTCTACCAATTGAGCTATGTCCGCATAGAGTCGAGGGTCAGGATCGAACTGACGAAACTACGGTTTTGCAGACCGCGCCCTTACCACTCGGGAACCTCGACATGTAACTAAAACGAGGAACCCGATACCCTGCTACAGGCCTAGTTCCTCGTCTACGAAATCCGGATAGTTCTGACCAAGCTTCTTGGCAAGCTGTGACCACTGCTTGGCCTCATCTCGATACCGACCTTTGTCGGAGTCACTGGTCTCTTGCTTCACCTCATTGACAACCCAGTGAGCCTTCCCCGTCATCATCTTGTAGCAGAACTCTAGCTTCTTGACGGCCCAAATACCCAATCTCTTGGTACCCTCGAACTTGGGGAAGTCCTTCATGAACTCAAGACACTGCTCAGCACTTGAGTATATCCCGAGGGTTCCGAACTGAACCTTGTCACTCGAATCCAAGTAGAGACAACCTGCCAACTCAGTAAACGTTGAAGCCTTTGGCTTGTTCCAAACCTCTTTTCCCGTAATCTTGGGATTCGTGGTCTGACTAAACATCCGATAGCCCTTGGTTGGGTTGAACTCTACCCAGTACCGAATCTTGCATCGAAGGCGGTAGCCGTACGGGTAGTCGTCAACCACGAAAGCATTGGTCATCGAATCATGGCCATACAACGGCTTGCTGACGCTTGCCGTCTTGTGAGTCTTGATACTCGCTTCGACGAAGCGAGTTGCAACACTATCGGCAATCAGGGCGTCTTGGAAGGCGATCAGCTCGCGAGTCATACTCTGGAACCTACCATAAGAGGTTTAGAGCGGGTAGCGGGGATCGAACCCGCCGGGTCTTCGTTGGCAACGAAGCACCTCACCATTGAGGAGTTACCCGCATAGAAAGACGAAAGCCCGACTTGCATCGGGCTTCGCTAGGGGCGGCCGTTCCCGGCTACCCTCCACCACTACTCAACGATGGCCCGTTGAGTAGGAGACAACCCTAGCATGAAGTTTTTCGGAATACAAGGATTGTGGAGCCCAGGATCGGAATCGAACCGATGACCTCATCCTTACCAAGGATGCGCACTACCAACTGTGCTACATGGGCATAGTTACTCTAAAGTGATGATCAAACGAACGGGGAAACCATGTTTTTTGTACATCCCTTTGTCGAAGTAGTCTTTCCTAGCTTGCAGGATCTTTATAGTCAACTCACTGGGCGGTATGTCATCCCAGTTCCTATGGGATACGGACAACCTGAGGAGCTGCCAAGCTCGGAGGGTAAGCCAAGCCGGCCTTTGCCAAAGCATAGGGAGAATTGAACCATCCCTGGGACTTCGGAACCCCCACTTGAAGAACTCATCAAATCGAGCCTTCAAGTCAATGTCCTCACCGCCCCAATAGGACCCGTCCTCGTTCTCAAACCTGAATACAATGTACTCAGCTTTCTGATCAGGCACGAAGCCATCAGGGAAGAAAGACTTGAACTCTTTTGCTAGAGGTGAGTCCTCATCATTATTAGGTTTCTGGTGGAAACCCTCTGAGAGAGGGAACACCCACTTAGTGTCGGAGAGTGCCGCTTGATCAGCCATTGGCTTCTATTGCCTTCTTGTGAACGCTAAAGCCAAGTAGTTTGTCGTGGTCCTCATCGTCGTAGTTCCCACAGACATACCCGATTGAGTCTGTACCCGGAATAACACCCACGAAGCCATTGAGGAGACCGAGGATGCTCATTGTCGGAGGGTCCCCTGGGGACACTTGGACCGTTGGGTGGTCTGCCATAGCCTCGTTCACCGGTACTCGATGAGCGAACAGGGACTTGATAGCCTCAGGGTCAGTCTTGAAGCACTCGTTGAGGAAGGTGACGAGGTGCTCAGCAAAAAGCTTACGATCGTTTGGTAGCTCTAGAAAGTCCATTCGGTATACCACACTGACCAGTACACCGAGAGGGTTAGGCTCCGGGGGCTGGGCTCTAACCAGCATTTCTGGCGAATCAGGCCAGTGTCCTTAGTTCGATTGGACGACCCTGGAAATGTAGTTCCACCGGCATTCTCATACGAGACAAGGGGTGATGAAACAGAGCGGGAGAAGGGAATCGAACCCTCGACATTTTGCTTGGGAAGCAAATACTCTACCAACTGAGCTACTCCCGCATTGATTGGAGCTGGTGATGGGACTTGAACCCGCAACCCCCTGCTTACAAGGCAGGAGCTCTACCAATTGAGCTACACCAGCATATTGTGGAGCTGAAGAGATTCGAACTCTCAATCTTTCCCGTGCGAGGGAAACGCTTTCCCAACTAAGCTACAGCCCCATAATGCTAATCAAGTGTGGCGATGCTACCCTCACTCTTACCAGCTCTCCGTACAAGAGAGGCGACCTACTTGATTAGTGGTGGAACCAGACGGAGTCGAACCGACGTTCCTAGCTTGCAAAGCTAGTGTCCTCCCGATTGGACGATGGCCCCATATCAATTGTTCTGATCCGGACGCTGACAATCAAGGTCATGATGAAGATACTCACCTTGATGGCACCAACCATTGCAATAACCACAAACTTGAACGTTTGGTTCCTTCTTGGGTTCAGCCTTCGGCTGATTCAAGATCTCTTCCATAGTAACCTCAGCTAAACCACAAGAAGAAGATTGGTGGACGGGACGGGAATCGAACCCGCACTCAACACAAAGGGCTCTTAGGAAACGCGCTTCCCTAGCGACCGTGGATCTCACTGCCATTCGGTGCATCCGCAACCTTGCCCGAGACCATCCGGAGTTGTCTAGGTCCGAGCGACGCCCTACCTAGCTCCCCTCCCTCCTGTCTTGCGTTGGGGCCATCACAGCCCATACACATTCCGTTTTTTATGGTGCCTATCCAGTTTAGGCTATCCCGCCCTTAGTGGAGCATGCCGGACTCGAACCGGCCACCTCTTGCATGCCATGCAAGCGCTCTCCCAGATGAGCTAATGCCCCATTTACTTACGAATCTTAGCCATGAGCTTCTTAATCATGCGCATCATGTGAAGCCCAACCAACTCAGGGTCTTCGATGATCTCCATGAGTTCCACAATCTTGGATAGGTTGATCCCACCCTTAAGATCACGTGGCAAGTAACTCAAATCCAACCTGAGCTTGCCCCCATGACTCCCTAGGTGCATCGCAATAGAGTCAATTGGCTGGGGCGGAGCAAAGAAGTAGAACATGTCAGTCGAGGTTTGACTCGAGTTCATCGAGTACCGGTCCCCTAGTGACCTCCTAAGTACTGAAAGAAAGCTAGGAAGAAGAGCACTAATTGATTCTCTACCCTCGTTGAGGAGCTCACGATCAATCTGCGGGTTACCCTGAAAAGATACTCTGGTCGCGTACCGATCAAAGACCCACTGTGGAATATCGGGGCGGTACCCCGACATAGCGACCTTGAAGTTCCACCGAGCAACAATTCTTCTGATTAGGCGGTCCACCTAGTCAGTAGCTCATAGGTAAGTTAGTTGGGATACCAGGACTTGAACCTGGATAGACGGATTCAGAGTCCGCTGCCCTACCATTAGACGATATCCCAATAGGCTCATAGAGTATGCATGAGCTTTTCAAACAAGTCAAGTTGAACTACACCATTCAGCTTAGGGGGTGGTGGGTCTTCTCGAACGGGCTCACCTTGAACCGCGTGCAAGGAGTCGACCCAGCACTGATAGCTACAGTACTCAGTACCTCGATAGACAACAGGTCGTTGTCCGCACCAAGCACAAGGATGTTTCATAGATACTTTGCAGAGGCACGTGGACTCGAACCACGATTGGCGGTTTTGGAGACCGCTTTCCTACCAATTGAAAGATACCCCTATATTTACACCAAGGAAGCGTAGCGTGAGACTACTTTCTTGGTAAGAAACTCATCTTCAGTGCAAGGAGACTTGCGCTCTTTCATGTCCACTTTGTGGAGCTTGAACTTGACACCGGCGCCATCGACTGCAGCCCTACAGGGTGGGATTCGATCTAACATGTCATCCCACATCTCGACGACCTCAACCGTGGGGTGCTCTGAAAGCAACCTCTTGATACACTCGACCTTGAAGTCCACAGTATCAACTCGGTCCGACAAGTGAATCTCATCGAACTTCAGACTCTTCTGCTCCAGAAGCTCATGAACCCTATCAGCGAAGACCGTCCACTGGCGACCTGTCAGTAGGACCACGTAATTGGACCTATCACTCAGAGAGTCTCTGACGTCACTGACGGTTGATTCAATCCACCAGTCATCGGAGGGTGTCTCTGCGAGACACGGCGGGGTCATTGACTCGATACTGTAGAACCACCCAGCGGGGTCCTTCCACCAATTCGGTGGTTGGGGACTATTGAAGAGCGTCCCATCGAAGTCAAAAATACGCAGACGAAGGATCATACCATGGTTCTAGCATTAAAAGATTGGCGCCCCCTACGGGATTTGAACCCGTCAACACCGGCGTGACAAGCCGGCTGCCTACCCAAGCAGCATCAGAGGGCAATAGTTTGCGGAGACAAGAATCGCAAAGACATTGTGTTCGGCTGCTCTGCCAACTGAGCTACATCCGCCGAAGCGGACGACGGGACTCGAACCCGTGACACGCTGATTAATTGTAGTCCTTACTGCATTCTCCGCGGTGCCCCAGGCTGGACTCGAACCAGCGGCATTCGGTTTAGGAAACCGACACTCTATCCACTGAGCTACTGGGGCATGAAAACTAAGCTAAAGCTACCGGACTTCGACCCTTAGACCGAGATACTCATCTCTGGTGACCCGTTATTGGTGAGTAGGTTAGCCAGAACCTGGCGCTTGTACCCAGAGTAGAAGTAATCGATCAGGATGTCGCGAGGCTTGTCCGGAATCTTAGCGACTGAGGACCTGAAGTCCCTCGTTCTGATTCTCCAGGTGGGCCGAGTTAGCAAGAATGGATTGATGTCCCTCAAGGTGAACCCAAAGAGTAAGTCTTTGGGGGTGTCATCGGAGACGACGACACATCCCGGGTTCTCTTTCACGTACACCATGATAGAGGTCATCAACTCGCGGATGTCTTCGTACACCATCCTCGTGCTACACCAAGGTCTTGCACTTGCTCCCGTTCGGAGCAAGTGCTTGCCAGTTCTTGTTGGGTCAATCGTCTGTGGTTCCGTCGACCATCAGTCTTACGGAGCATACACATTCCGCAACAACCCTTGATACCACCTCGGCGCCGATGCCGTCTCTTGAAGTTTGCCATGGTTCCTCCTTGCCGCCGTCAGCGGCTTGGTCGTGAACCAAGTAACTCTCAAGGGTATCATCACTCAGACCTTATCAACTACAAGAGATCTACGAAACCTTGCATCACCCTCTAACTTGAACTTTCCTGACAAGTCTTGGCCTGGGGGTAACTTCATTGTCCACCCGGAAGTGGCCCAGCCGTAGTGGTTGACTGTGATATCATCACCATTGACTGCTTTCACTTCAAGCTGGACTCCACGACGCATCTCTGTCCACCAGTCACCACGCTTCACCCAAACCCTAAGAAGGTCCCCTTTGGCAAGGGTGGATGAAGCGAAACGAGCGGACACTCTGGAGATGATAGTCAGGTCTTCCACATCAGGACAATAGCATAAGACGACTATTAGAGCTTGATTTCTAAACGCTCGGGGTGTGGCTCCCAAGAGCCCAACTTGCTCCTAACCAGCCCCATGACCTGAGTAACTTCCCGAACCTGAGCCTTCTGATGGCTGATTGCCATCTCTCGGTAACGATCCCAATCGTAAGGAGGCGTATCATTTCGGTAATATGCCTTCATGAAACCGATGACCAGAGTGTCTTCTTCGTCCCGTTCGAGTCGACCCAAGTACTCAGTCAGCCCCTTCAGTATCGGACCTAGGTGCGTGAGGTACTCCTTGGTACCCTCTGAGCTAAGCTCGAAGGGGGGCCACCCGTTGCCGAAGCACTCTCCTTGGAGGTAGCCTATGCCAGGACGCTTGTACCCGTGGAGGACGACCCCGGGCATCGACCTGTCACCCTTCTTAGCCCTGGGCAGCAGCATGAAGGCCCTGAAGCAGCATGGGCAGGTTGCCTTACCAACCCTAGCCCTCTCCTCACGCTCTTGCTTCTTCCTCTCGGTCTCAGCTTCGTAGGACTCCATCTGCAGAGCTTCGAGTACTTGATCCTGGAAGTGATTCTTCGTCAACCACTTCTCTAGGGTCTCACCCTCAGCGTTTCGAATGATGAATAGGTACTCCCTCCCGATGTAATCGAAGAAGACTCCAGTCTCGAATACAGCTCCGTTTGGGGCAGTGAACTTGGTTCCTCCCCTGAGGGGCTCGATTGTCCAACCAAGATAGTCGAAGACTGGCCATAGCTCCTTGAGTGTTTTCCCTAGCTTTGGATTCTTTCGAACCCAGAGTAAGAGCTTTGTCATCTTCTCTGGATCCAGAGGTCTCTTACGAGCAGCCGCTTGAAAACGACGGGCCACTCTCTGGACAATAGGATCTTCCACACCAAGAAGTACCCTATAAGTGAAACTTGATCAAGTAGCGGAAGAGAGCAGAGTCGAACTGCGGTCCTTACGGGCATCCAGGTTTCCAAGCTGGCGGGCGACCACTCACCCCATCCCTTCCATTTGTCCGATTACCCACACCACAAGTCCAAGAACCAAATAAACCAGACTCTCGAACTAATCGAAGAAATGGACTCAATAGAATCCAAGCCTCATAAGGCATATCTCTTCTTATGTAGTTACATCGTATACAACACGGTATTACATTGGACTCAAGATGCCCAAGTGAGTTACCTCTACGATCCAAAGTCATTTTAAGTGAGGTCTCACCACAATACTGACACTCTTGTGAGATTAACTTCTCGATAATCTCTTTGGTCAAGTCATTTGACCGCCCTGCCCTCCTATCTGACTGTTTAGAGTCCTTGAGTATGAACCCGGATCTGAATCTAGGATTAGCTCTTCGATCCCGATCAAGTCTATTATACATATCCCTAATTCGTTGGTTATCTCGATAGATCTTAGCAGTACCCTCCTTCTTCAAGTAGTAGCACTTCCTACAGACAGCACTCTTATCGTAAAAAGGCTCATCTGGGGTTTCTTCTTTACCACAAGAGCAGACTCGCATACTAAAGTTACACCAGCGGAAGGCAGACGATTCGAACGCCATAGTGTTACCTACGCACCGCTCAGCAGGCGGGCTCCAGACCAGATCCAGATTTACCTTCCATAAAGTTTGGCAGGATCTCATTATTGGGTGCGCACCCTCAGAAATCTTGCTGGATCGGACCCTCAAGACCGACTGCCATTCAGCTTCCGCTTCCCTCATCTTACAAGAGTTCAGCAGCTTCAGCCCAAGTCAGGTAACAGAGGTAAGATGATCCCTGATGATTCGGGCTTAGCGGAAAGTGTAGGAATCGAACCCTTACCCCTTACGAGGTACCCACCAGTTTTCGAAGCTGGTTGCCATCCGGTTAGCTGGCACCTTCCGTAAAATTGTGATCTAAATCTCGAGATCATCTAAAAGAGACTCTAGGTCACCTTGGATGTACTCGAAGATCGACTGGTTGCCATCAAAGTACTTAGTCACACCCTGACCAACCTTGGTCTCTACTACATCAGTGCTAATCTCTTCAAAGTTAGATGGAAGTGCATCCTCCCACTCATCATAGTTAGTAGGAAGGTTGTGTATCCACTCCTTGAAGAAAGCGAAACTACCGTAATCATGGTCAGAAGGTGAGAAGTCTGGGATGTAGCTATGAACCTGATCCAGAGCCCTCTGTTGTTTAGAGAAGTCTAATGACTTCAACCAACTTAGATCCTCCTCTGTAGGAGCATCCTCAGGGAATGACCCAATACGATCTATCAGATCGTTCCGATCAAAATCAACAAGTACTTTGGCTATAGGAGAATCATCAATATCACTGTAGATATCGTCAGCATTGAAGTCATATCGTTGAAGAAGAAGCCCGATTAGCTTAAGTTCTCGCTTGAGTTCTTTTTGTAGGTTGGGTAAGTCAGAGGGATCATCTATTAAAGACTTGAATCGATGAGTGTATTCCTTGTCTAACTTCTTCAACCTAGAATCAATGTCCAGGAGTTTTCTGGTCTTATCACTCAAGGGTTTCGAGTCGAACGCTTTACTCATGGTATCTAATAAAGAGAGAGGCCCCGATAGATTCCACTCCTTGAATGTATACCAAGCTAGATTGAGTCTTCGGACATCAACCGCAGCTTTATACCTAGCAACCACCCGAGAAACTAGAGAACTCATATTGTAGATCTGAATACGAAAAGAATAGTCGGGGTGGTCAGACTTGAACTGACGGCCTCATGCTCCCAAAGCACGCGATCTACCACTGATCTACACCCCGGTAACGATTACTCTTCTAGCACTTGGAGGGCAGGGTACCACATTACCCATCAAGTGGTATTAGGTGCCTCACCACAGGGGCTGGCATCCGAGCCAGAGTATCACCAATGAGGGTTCCTCGTTTGAGTGACATGTTGAATAGTACACCAAAGTTGTCAGGATGAGACGACTCGAACGTCCGACCCTCAGTCCCCCAGACTGATGCTCTACCAAACTGAGCTACACCCTGTAATTCGCGAAGACAAGTAGTTGAGAGAGAAACGTACGCTGTCCTGACCACTAGACGATCCCCACGTGGTCTTTGATTAGTGTGGGGAGTGAGATTCGAACTCACGTTCACGGCTCCTAATGCAATGTACTCCCTGCAGTCATTCTTCGCGGTGGACTCTCCCGGGATCGAACCAGGTTCTTTCGGGCTTCAGCCGAACGCTAAATTACCAAACTAGCTCAGAGTCCATGAATCGAACTGGTGTAACTACTCTATCTATAAGGGTGCTACTATATGAAAAGATCTTGGTCAGATGAAGCCCTTCGGTTGGCAACTCAAACCAACAACACAATGGCTGGGGTTCTACGAGCACTCCACCTAACCACAAGCCCAGGAAACTACAAGAGTGTCGGCCTAGTTGTAAAGAAGATTGGAGTAGACACCACACACTTCAAAGGCCTTGCGCATGGTACATCCCCAAGAACAACCAAGATCCCGTTAGTAGATATATTGGTTGAGAATAGTCAGTATGGTAGTAACCCACTACGAAAAAGGTTGATCAAAGAGGGCCTGCTACCTAACCAATGTGATGACTGCGGAGTAGGCCCAAAGTGGAATGAAAAACCACTAACCTTGCAGCTAGATCACAAGAATGGGGATTCAAGTGATAACAGGATAGAGAACCTTCATATCCTATGTCCTAATTGTCACAGTCAGACCAAAACATTCACTGGTAAATCTAAGCTAGGTAGGTATCGAAGTGACCCAAGACGGTGCTCTTGTGGGGCAGTGATCTACAGAAAGTCCGACAGGTGTAAGTCCTGCTTAGGCAGGCATGTAGAGAGCAAGACCAAGTGGCCACCGGTAGAAGATCTTGCCAGATCCGTAGTGCAGACTAGTTACACCAAAGTAGCTGCTGGACTAGGGGTGTCAGATAATGCAGTCAAGAAGTACATCAAACGAAGGCTCGGCTTTGCACCACAGAAGTACAAGCCTCGCACAGTCTCAAGTTAGGAAGCACCAACAAGTGATTGCCAAGACATTATTACCCGGAGGCAAACCGCCTTTGGAGGGCGGACACATCCGAATCCCCCCAAGAGGCTCGAAGCAAACTTCGGGGCTCTTGGCGGGGGATGTTTGTAGTCCTAACTGCATTTGGTGCTTTGGTGCATCAGGAGGGAATCGAACCCCCACGTCACAAGGACAGTAGTGTTTGAGGCTACCGCGTCTGCCAGTTCCGCCACTGATGCATGGAGTGCAATCGAGAGGAATCGAACCTCCACGGGTATTACCCCACGAATTTCTGAAACTCGCGTGTCTGCCTAGTTCCACCACGATTGCATGAAAAGTTTCGCTCAAGGGTGGTAGATAGTAGGGGCAACCCCTTGATGCTCCTACTATTTAGTCCAACCCACCATCGAGCTGAGAAGAGCCACCACTGGAAACAAGAAGGTTGTAGAGACGTGTACAGTTTTTGCGATTGTAGTCCCCACTTGCATTTTCCAATGGCTTAGTTGGCCGCCCCAGACTTGAACTGGGCACCTCAGACTTATCAGGTCTGCGCTCTAACCAGATGAGCTACCGGCCAATATAGTAGTAGTCCCTCCCGGACTTGAACCGGGACACCACGTGGGTAGTGGGTTTTAAGTCCACCGCGTCTGCCTAGTTCCGCCAAGGGACCGTGTTAGAGATCAAGTCGTTTTCGAAACAACCGTGACTCTCTCATGATTCGTATACCTAGTTCTTGAAATCTTTCCTGATCAACAGTTTCAAGATGAAGATCAGGATTACACTTTAGGATTGATGGTAACTTAGTAGAGTACCATACTTTAGAGTCACCTTTAACATCAACATAAGTATTCGATTCTGGTAGATAGAAATCTGGAAAGTATGTGTGAGACACCCCTGATTCATCAGTGTACTGAAAAGATCCGATACCTTCAAATTGAGTTAGGAACTTGGTAGCAATCTTGTCTAAGTGCTCTGCGTAAACGGCTTCCCAAGTACCTTGGACTTTTGCAATACGACCCGAGGGTAAAGCAAGGGTATAGATCTTACAGAATGTACCAAGAGGGGCAGCTCTACCCTCTGCATAAGCCCTACGGGCACCGATTGAAACAGAGGCTGACATCTTTGCCAAAACCTCTGGTCTATTGTTACACTCTCTATGCACGGCTGACATATGGGCCGCGAACTCTGGGTTTCTATAACGTTCTTTGGTAGCTGCTGAGATCTTCTCTTTTACTTCAGGCCTACTCAAAACCTCTCGCATAGCTAAAGCTAGTTTTTCTTTAACTTCAGGCCTACTCTGGGACACCTTGAGAATAGCTGACATCCTCTCACGACTACCCGGCTTAGACTTAGCCAACTTAACCGACTCTGAGATCTTGGCTCGCACATCAGGACGAGCCTGAGCAAGCTTCTGACTTTGTGACCTCTTGGCTCGCACATTAGGTAGTGAGCTTGTAACTTCGATCTTTGCTTGAACATCAGGACGAGCAAAGATTGTTCTACCTGTACAAGATCTTGAACAAAAGTGATAAGGATTCTGGAAGATACTCGTTTGATACCTTCGAGTAAACTCAATAGTACATCTGATCCCATCACACTTCAAATGAAGCAATTGGTGTTTGATTGGACGACCACTCTTACCTGATATCTTGTGGTCAATTTGCTCAACTCTCAATAAAGTCATTTGGAATAACCAGAATCAGCCCAACCACTACCCTGAAGTTGGAAGCCTGTGCCGCCGCTTATGAGCCTCTTAGCTTCTGGCTTCTTGCACTCAGGGCAATCCATCAACGGCGGTTCCGTAATCTTCTGGTCAGCCTCCCAGAGGTGCTGACAGGCTTTGCATTGGTACTCGTAGGTTGGCACTTGATTACCCTTGAGGCATGGGGCCTGGACCAATGTTGACTTCATGGTTGACCCGGGTGAGCAGTGGCTTACCACCAAGAAGTTTGATGAGCCTGCACCTGGTATTGGAGATCATCTTCTGAAGCCGGTTTGGATCTGGGGGTGGTGGGGGCTCATACTTGTGCCAATGAGTTCTTGCATCCTTCAAAGATGCTACCAGACATTGAACACCACCAGGATCCGGTATTGCATCTGGGTACCCAACTTCAACCTTGGTAGTACTAATCACCGAGGTTCCCCAAAGATGCCCTACTAAGCTACCACCCCACTCTGGTCTAGGTTCTGACTTACCAAGCAACTCATAATCAACATGAGCAGAAAGAACTGGTACATCTTCTGGGTGAACAAGAAGTACTGCTACTCGCAGATCTTCACATTCAACCCTAGACAAGGTATCAGCAACATCATGAAGCGTGGTCATGTGAGATAGTACACCGAGAAGAGTTTGGTGACCTTGGTGGGACTCGAACCCGACATTGACAACTTGAAAGGCTGTTATCCTGATCCTTTAGAAGACAAGGCCGTTGGCGTCCCTGAGGGGTGTCGAGCCCCTTTCAGCGCCTTGAGAGGGCACTATCCTAGCCAGCGTAGACGACAGGGACATTGATAGGTGAGACAAGGAACGAGCTAGAGGGATTCAATTAACAAGATTGTACTCCAGATCAGTATTCTCACCAGCGGAAGGAGCGGGATTCGAACTCGCAGAGCTGTTACGCTCGATTGTTTTCAAGACAATTTCCCTCACCTATAGGAGGCCCTTCCGTAGTAACTGAGTTCTCGGGAGTTTACGATCCCCCTTCTTCGCCTACCCGGGTAGAACGAGATCCTGCAATATGGACGACGAGAACTCAAGTGGTAGCGGGAATGAGGAGTTGAACCCCACTGTTTCCGGGTTATGAGCCCGGCGTAGAACCATTTTACTCTCCCGCAGAGCTGGCAAGTGGAGTCGAACCACCCTGAACATCTTTACGAAAGATGCGCGTTCCCACGATTGCTATGCCAGCATAGGGCACTCCCGACCTTGTCGGGCGCCCAGGGGATCTCTACTTCCCCCACTCGTCTCCCGTAGAGATGAGGTTGACGAGTTGGCTCCAGCTCCTGGGCTCGAACCAGGCACCCTTTGTTTAACAGACAAACGCTCTACCTACTGAGCTAAGCTGGAATGAAACACTAAGCTCCAGAGGCTAGAATCGAACTAGCGGAATCGTGATTAACAGTCACGCCCATGTACCAACACATGAACCCTGGAATATGGAGGCTGTTTCAAGCCTCCCCCGACACGAGTTGGTGCTCGTGCCGTAGGCACTGTGCTTGCCCCTACGGGGCTCGCCAATGCCTTACTTCATTACGGTCAGGAATGAAAAACTACCCGGCAGGCACGGTCGCTGCAGCCCTCGGTTTACTTGAGGTCGATCACGGCACGTCTGCTTCCCGAGCCCACAACAGACTCGTAAGGTCAGCACTCATTCACTGTTAGATTGTCAAGGATCTAAGCTAGCGGTTGCTTGCTTCGATTGGTTCCGACACCTGGATTCGAACCAGGATAACGGGCTTCAAAGGCCCGCGCCCTAACCGTTGGACGATGTCGGATCAAAAACTGAGTGAGCCTGGAGGGAGTTGAACCCGTCAACCTTCGGATTAAGAGTCCGCTGCGCTACCAATTGCGCCACAAGCCCGTGTCTATTCCAAGTGATACCTATCTTATGAAGCTTCTCTCTAACTGTCTTTGAGTGGCACCCCAACTTAGTAGCTATCTGACTAGGGGTCATAGTATGAAGCATCTCTACTAACTCATCTGAACTTGGCCACACAAGTGTCTCACGACACTTCTTACTACAGTAAACTTGACCTGTACTTGGGCGAGCATAGAATAACCCACCACAAGTCTTACAAGTATGAGGTACTTTTGGATTTGTATGCCGAATTGGAATTTGCGATCTGACAGAATGCTCTAACTTAGCGTGGTGCTCACTGATTATCTTACCGTGCTCTTCTCGATGACAGTTGGAACACAGCAAGACACATTTATCCAACTCTAACCTCAACACTTCCCAAGCCCTGTGATTTCTAGCCACTGTCCAGTCCTTCTGGGATGGATCAGTGTGGTGGAACTCCAAAGCACCTAGGAATTTTGAGTAACCGCAAACCTGGCAACAACCTCCTTTGTATTCAACAGCTCTTCGCTTCAAGTCATGGTTTCGTTTGCTTAACTTCAGGGTAGTGTAGTCAGAGTGTAGTTGGCGCTCTCGCTTCATACAAGGTACCTACACCAAAGAAGATTAATCGATTGTTTTAACTCAGTGGGCTCGGGGAGCAATGATCTCCCAACCTTGCGGTTAAAGGCCGCTTGCTCTGCCAATTGAGCTACGAACCCTCGCTTTCTGCTTTTAGTTGCCCGCTCCCGGGCTCGCGTTTGATGAACATGATGAGTACCTTTCTAGTGTCTTGGTGGTGGCTGGTGGATTTGAACCACTCCTCCCGAAGGAAACAGATTTACAGTCTGCCGCAACTCGCCTGATTGCTAATCAACCACCATAGTGTGGGGTCTAGCTGCGGTTACGAGTCGATAGCGATCTGTAATTCCCATTGTCCTTTGCTTTCCTAACGAACTGACAAACCTATCCTGATGCCACTGTGTGTGACAGACGAAGCTCTAGTTTTCACACAGTTCCCTGTGTGTTGGTTTTATCGGGGGAATGGCCCTAAAACGACTAAGGCCACCGTGGTTTCCCAGGGCGGCCTTCTGTTTACGGGTACTCCGTTATTCAGACTAGCCGCCCTATGTACCCACCTCTGGATTGGCAATACGTGCTGAGGTGGGATACCAAGACTTAAGTTGGGCCATATCGCTTGTAAAATGCCCTAGACTATGGACGCACAACGAACCCGACAGCGATATTCTCGCCGGCCTGGATTCTAATGTTGCGGTTTTGAGTAGAGAGGACACGTTACTCCGATTGATTGGCTTCTTGAGCCTTGAGACTGTAGCCTAGCTCAGGGGGCGGTAGACCGTCAAGGTCTTTTTTCGCCTGTGTGATCTTTTTTCTTGGCCCGACATTCCCCTACCTGGGGAGGTCAAACCTTGAGCACCAGCAGTACACCGAGGGGCTGGGGTACGTCAAGAGAAACTTTTACTTATCAGGACCCTTGGTTGTGAAAAGCCTTTTCGCCTCCGAGCCCCCGAAGTTCGTCTGCAAGGTCTTCAATTCAGAATGGGACCGCTTCGTTGAATCCTGGCTGCCCAAGATCCACACCTATCTAATTGAAGCCCTTGGACCATTCGGCAAGGAGCCCCTACCCACCATCCTCCCTATGGCAGATGGCATGCACATGTCCGGCGCCACCGCCTCCTTCAACATGATGACTGGTCAGGTGCAACTGAGCCCGAGCGTAGAAGGCAACCCTGGGCAGACCCTGGAAAAGCTAACCCACGAGTTCACGCATGGGAGCTATGCCAAGTTCCCTATAGATGATTGCTTCTATGATGAGGGGTATGTTGACTTCTCAACGTGGGTCCTTGCCCACTCCCCAACTTATGGAGAGTATCGTCAACAGATCATCGACGCGGCCGCCTACAACATCCAAATGAGACGTGAGCGAGCCATGAGGAACCTCTCGGACTATGACCGCAAGAGGTGGGCTGGTGGGACCTTTGCAAGTATGTTCTACGGTCCTATGATCCTGCACCACATGAAAATGAAGAAGGCAGAAGGCGACTTCACCTGGTGAGCTACTCGCTCTCCAACTCCAACATCAAGTCAATAGCCGACTCTTCCACCACGAAGACATTGGTACACTCCGAAGCTTCGATCCCTACGCCCGCCAAGCAACCCCTCCACGGCCCCCGTTCAAAACCCAAGGACTTGATCCCCTGAGCCAAAGTGGAGTCCCACACGAACACTTCTCCTGGGGGTAATAATTTGAGGATGAAGGACAACTTCCTCAAGTCGATATTGATCCCTGCAAGGACTCCTTGAAACTTCAAGTCCACATCAATCACATCAAGTAAGGGCTTAATCTTGGTGACCCACCTCAACAGGGAACTCAGCTCTACCCTCACAGCCTCCTTAGGACGAGGTAGCTGCAGAACAGGAAGTAATGGTGCGTCCTCAACCTTCTCACCTACTTCCCCTTTGAAAGCTATGACGCAGTGGTGGTTAGCTACTACAGACCACCCTTCCTGGTGTAGAAACACACTGCTCATCCATTGAAACTTCCCTGATAGTAGGAATTTATGAAGTATGTCTAACGGTTCCATCTGGGTTGTATACATTATCAGGAGTCAGGTGACTGGGAAGCTTTACACCGGGATCACGAACGACCTTGAGAAGCGACTGACGGCCCACAACAATGGAACCGGAGCCAAGTTTACTCGAGCGGGAAGACCATGGAAGCTAACCTACCGAGAGCCAGTGGAGGATAAGAGCTCAGCTCTAAAGCGAGAGCTGAAGATCAAGAATCTAACTCGAGCCCAGAAACTCACTCTGATTCAAGCTCATACATTGCCCCAGCCATTACCTCTCGGTCCTCAAACTCCCGACGATCCGCTTGAGCAGCCAGGACTCTCAACCGAGCGGTCTTGACCGATGGCTCTTCCTTCTCGATGCCTACGAAGTGGAATCCCTTATTAATAGCAGCTACGCAAGTCGTACCTGATCCACAATAAAGGTCTAGGACAGTCCCGTTGGTAGGGGTCGCCATAGTTACCAAGTACTCCATGAGCCGTACAGGTTTGACCGTATTGTGCTCGTTCTCTTCCCCCTCCTCAAGCCCGGCACTCTTCTCTCGGAGATTGGGTTTGGGGACGTAGAAGAATAGGGAATCAGGGTCAACATTCAGGAAGTACTTCGAAGCCCCACCAGCCTCAACCTTGTGCTGTTGATTGAGATGGTAGATCGGACACGAGGGGTGACACTCCCAAGTATCAATGGTCTCATCCTCTCGATGGACTGTTGTGTACTTGTGACCGGCACCGCCACCAAATGGCTTAGCTCCATCATCAAAGCGATTGATGGGCGGCATAGCCACTACCTGACTACCAACCTTCCGGCATAAGTCCGAATGAACGAAGATGACGTTCGGAGGGAGTCGACCCGAAGTCGAGACATCATTGGCTCCAGACAGGTCAGAAGAGTTCTTCCACGAGTTACCCATCTTGCCCCCGCGCGCCTTGATGGCGTCTACCCCCGCCTTGTGCTTGGCGAAGTCTGCTAGGGATGAGTGCTTGACCCTAGAAGCCTCGATGTTGATGACCCCAGTCCCAGTGACTTCAAGCTGCTTGAGCAGGGTCTGTTCAGCAATAGGTTTGCGGAAGACGAGTATTGGTTCCCAGTAAGGTTTAAGAGCCGTTCCGAACTCTTTCCATAGAACCGCTAGGTCGAGGAGGCCCGCCTTCTTGAACTCCTTACCGACATCAACATTCTTGGGCATCCCTTGAGCACGAAGCCACCGAAGGATTGGCGGCCCCATCTCAACCGGGATAGTGTCACGATTCGTGAACCCAGCGATCCGGATTCCAATTGAGAGGATGTCAATCGTCCGAGTCCCGGCGAACGAGAACAAGAACCCACCGGGCTTGACGACCCTAAGGCATTCCTTCCAGACCAGGACTGAGGGTAAGTCCCAATCCTTGTTCATGAACTCCCCTGTTACAAGGACCGCCCCATTCAGGTAAGCTAAGATCTCTTCCGGCGTTGGGTCACGCCCACCGAGCCCGTAAGGCGGATCTGTTACGACACTATCAAAGAAGTTGTCTGGGTAAGTACGGAGAACATCCAAACACTGACCGTGGAGGATGACGTCTACAGGTTGAGTCACGTCCGGCTATACACCAAAGTGGCGCTCAAGAACCCTCTTGATCACCCCTTCATACCGCCTCAACCCTTGCTGGGTCATTGCCTTGTCTTGTAGGCTAGGAAGTAACCTCTCCCGCGCAATCTCCTCTGTATTGTGACCTTCTAGCAGGAGCTGGAAGTACTCCACGATATCAGGGAACGTCTCCGGGTTGACAGCGCGCTCTAGCTCCTTCAGTAGAGCTTCTTGCTCAGCCCTCGGGATCATGTCGCCTAGGCTATCCCATGAAGCTGGCTCGGTGACGAGATCTTCAATGTCACTGTGGGCGCGTAGCCTTTCTTTACGCATCAAACTGACTGCCTCACTCCTTACAGCTAAGTATGCATAATTCTCAGCGTAGGCGAGTGGCTTCCCCTTGAATTTACTCTCTAGGGTTGAGTCAGAGAAAAGCTTCATGAATACAAGAGATAGAGTCTCTTGAGACCGCTCGACCTTCATCGAGTCGGATTTGAACAATCGAAGGGCAAGGCCTAACGCCTTTTGGCCGAAATCTCGACCATACCCGTGCAATCTGTTGATATCCTTGATACTTTTAGGTACCATAGGTGGGGTGGGCATCCCCTCAACTCCGTAGAGGAGAAATAACCCGTAGATGGATTGACCAAAGACGGAGGCGTCGGACGCGAACCGGATCTGGTGGAGCAAGTGCGCAACTCGAAGGCCCCAAGGCAACGAGCTGAATACTAGGCGCTTGAGTTCTAGGGAGGCTTTGATGAGACGAGTTCGAGCTGTCACATCAGACCCCCTGAACAAGAGGATTCTCAAGTCCCGAGTGAGAGGGTCTTGAGTCCACGTTTGGGCAGCCCAAGACGCACAACAATCTCTTCAGGGGAGCACCCCTTCGCTAGCAAGATGATGACGTCTTCGTGGGTTTTCGTCATCACATCCGAGTTGTTATCCACAAGGATCTTTACAGCCTCATGCAACTCGGACAGTGTGTCTTGAGTCGAGGTGTTTGACACGAGGGTGTCTTCCCATGACCGACCCGTCTCAGGGTCTGTCCCTGGGAAGTGCTCCTTGTACCGTCGAGACCGAGTCCGACACCAGTTGGCGTAGATGTTGTGAACCGCGCGAGCAAGATACAGTTTGAAGAACGGTTTTGACTTGATCTTCCTAGGACAGATGGCCTTGTTATTACGCTTGCCTCTAGCTTCCCGCTCCAACCGGAACCGTTCAATATCCTCTCGAGAGTAAAGCGCCTTCTTTGAAGCCCACGTACCCTCAATGGGTACTGGGGCCCACTCAGACTTGGAACGTACCACTGGAGGACTGATCTGGCGCAAGCAGATGAAGCAAGTGGTCTTGTACCGGTCGGCTTCATCCATACCCCTTCGGAAGGCAACGCTAGGGTCCTTCACGGCGTACCAGAAGGTCTTCTGCTTCGAGGTCAGGCCAAGCGATGCCAGCATTCTCTTGAACCAGTTAGTCCTCAACGGATCACTCTTGTACCGGTTGAAAGCCTTGCCAAACTCAACCATGTTCCTACCGCAACAGTGGCAGGTGCCGTGATCCCGTCGAAGGAGTTTGCCCTTAGTGTCTTTTGACACACTTCGAATGCGGTCGAGATGGCGATCCTCACCAATAAGGTGACGGTGAACGGCGCGCTTCAGTGATCCCCACTCTATATCTAGATAAGCACACGCTTCGAGCGCGGTCATCTTCTTAGGGAGGGAGCTTGAGTCATTGTACTTCTGAATGACGTCAACTTCGACCAACTTCATCCATACGTGCTGGAGAAGGTCCTCGAAATTAGCTTGAACACGATTGTACCGTGTGACTAACCTCGTAACAAATGGTGAGTAGGTGTCATATAACACAGTAAAGTTTGAGGGTATGAAATCATCAGGTAAATTTCCTACTAAATTAGCCACAGTTTCCCTTTTTAAGGTCAAAGCACCAAACTCTACCTACTAGTGTGATTCTCTACCTATGTCGGACTCGGTGTATTATCTCAGTGGACTTGTTGTTGTCAACTTCAAATAAGGCTGTGAACGAATCAATGGTTAATAGTAGTCGCAAGAGGTCTACCTCTAGAGGAGGGGTACGCAAACATCTCTCACCATCTGAGCCACTAAGTCTAAGCAACGATCCTGATCTGCCTGATGACTCTGAGGATACTAGTACTATCATCTCAGAGATGGCTGCACAGAAGGCTGTTTTTGACGCGGCTTTTTCTGATACACCGAATAGAGAGAGGGTTACGACTTATTCTGAAAAGACTTTGAGGTTACTTCCTGTCAGCCCCGACAAGTTCGAAACAAGGCTGTTGATATTCTGCTTGAACTACTGCTTAGATGTCGTGCGCAGCGATCTAATCCCTACGAAAACAAAGGGGAGACGTTGGTCTCGGAAGACCTTTGAGGCCCTATCCATAGGCTGGATGAGGTGGATGACGGATCGAAGCGATGATGGAGTTCTGTTCTACATATCTAACATGCACAACGATGAGCCAAGAGACGAAGACAAGTCTTTTGACACACTAATTTTGAACTTCTGGTCTAAAGCTATTGAACTATTGGTACTGAATCGGCCCACTGAGGCCAAGAAGTTCTTCGATAGGGCGAATGAAGTTGGAGCTCAAATTGGAACCAGTATCAATCCGTCCATCTGTTGGACTTACGCTACGAGCTTCTACATGTTGAGGGGTACGAGGTAGTGGGGTTGCTTCTATATGGGTTGAGGTATCGGTTATCTTGTTCTCACTGAGAGTATTTGAAGTTACGGTTATTGTGGTTGAAGTTGCTATCAGTATTCGAATTGAATGTGGAATTTGAGTCCTCAGCTTCACCACTAATTACTTCTCTCGTAGAGAGAGAAGTAATCATAGAGATAATGATCGATCCCAATGAAGAAGTAGACCTTGGATCAGATGATCCGCGGAGCGACTTCAACAGTGTTAGATCGGTCATTCGTTCTAATCTCTATTCGGGGTACTAATCAAAGCGGACTGAGGGAGAACATCTCGCAGCCGCTCTTACAGAGGGATTATTCTTCGAGTCCAAATAGCTCTCTCGAAGAACAGAGCCCAATGAAACCAGATACGGAGACACTTCGATGAGAAGTGATGGCCAATTCCGTACTGAGGCATTTATTGATTTTCGTGGAGGTCTCTGTAGAGCTGCACAGAGTTCCGCGTACCCTTTGGTAAGGGTCAAGGATCAGGGAACCTTCCTCTACGGCCATGTGAGGGTCTCGTCTTATACACCCTCCAAGATCCCAGTGTCTAGATCATTTTTCTGGTGTATCGATCTTAGTGTTACTTCTGAGGTAAGTCGAACATGAACCGAGCAAGCATCGTTAAATTCAGCGATATGAAGCAGTCACCTGAGGTGCGCATGGATCTTCCTGAGCCAATACCAATCGGCAGTAAGATTAAGATCGCATTCACACTGAGTCGAGTGAACCGGGGGCGCACCGAAGAGCTAAAAGTGAACGGTGAGTTCCAAGTCACCTCAGTAGTTTCTGATCTTACACGTGGAACTACCAAGCAGGTAGTAACAGTTTCCTCAATTGGACTTGCCCCAGCATGGGTGGCAGTCAAGTCTACCCCTAAGAAGCTAGCTCCAACCCATTGCGGACCCACCAAGGTGCTATGAGCGACACCCCTAGCTTCGCCACCGGTACCGAGAAGCTGCCACGTTCAGTCTACTTCAGGAATCACAGCCTTCTCATTTGCCGAGGTACGCCATCCGAGATGGTCTTGGAAATGGTATCCAGAGACCCCCCGTTGACCGTACGAGAGTCTTTGGAGTACCTCGTGAGGCATATAGCCGCGACGCGCAACTTCACCATAGAGCTACCCTGGCAAGCCACTGACGAGATCCTCTGCAACCTCTTCATCAAGGTCTTGCTCGAGGCTGGCATCGTCGAACCAACCCCACTGTCCTAACAATCAACCAGATGTTTGTAACTGGGTCTCTTAAATGCCGGTTACACACCCCATTAAATCGGTGTACTTGAATCCTATGCAACAAGGTATTCTGTCGGGGAAAGAGATTGAAATGGAGACTCATCTCGGTGAGATCGACATAAGTCCGTTCGAGGTTTCTCAATTAAACCCAGCCTCCTATGACCTCACACTTGGCGATGGAATCACAGTGTACAATAAGGTCTGGAAGAGCGGTAGTTACTTGGACCCCAAGGTGGACAACCCAACGAACTCCTTCAAGATGGGTCCTGAGGGGTTCATACTCAAACCTGGCATCGGATACCTGATGCACACTAGAGAGAGTGTCGGAACCAACAAGTATGTCCCAGCAATTGACGGTAAGTCAAGCATAGGACGGCTATTTGTGCTGGTTCATGTAACCGCCGGTCTCGGGGACCCTGGTTTCTATGGTCAGTACACACTCGAAGTACTAGCCACCTATCCTATCAGGTTATACCCAGGGATGAGAATCTGTCAAATACGATTTTTCACCATTCGTGGTGAAGTTGATCTTTACAAGGGGCATTATCAAGGTGATAATGCCAAAGGCGCGGTAGCGTCACGTGCTTACGAACAGTTTGGTGACAAATGATACGAGATCACATAGCCATTGCCTACTCAAATGCTCTAGAACAGGAATCTGCTAAAGGATCTGAGGAGATCACCGGAATTAGCCCGCTGAAGATGGTCTACTACCCTAGCGATATCCTCAATCAGGTCTGTGTTCCCGTAGAAGAGGTCACTGAGGAGATCAAGCAGCTGGCGCGAGACATGCTCTTGACCATGATGTTAGAGGGTGGGGTAGGTCTAGCGGCCCCCCAGGTTGGGAAGAGCATCCGAATGTTCGTGGTCGACGTCCGGTGGCCAGAGGACTTGGAACGTTCTGACCCTCATATCTTCATCAACCCAGAGTTGGTCCTACCCGAAGGAAAAGAACCGGTCATGAGCCGGGAGGGCTGTCTGTCCTTCCCCGGTGGTAGCGCAAAGATGCCTCGCTACGAGACCATCAAGGTGAAGTACTTAGATGGTGAGGGATTCCCCACTGAAATCGAGGCTGAGGACTTCTTTGCCAAAGCGATTCAACACGAGATGGATCACTTGGACGGTAAGACCATTCAGGGGGCGATATCAACCCTCGACATGATGACGGTTCGGAAGAACATTCTGGCCAAGTCTAGACAACACAAGCGAGAGGCTAAACCTCATCATCACCAGAAAAACGGGCGCAAACATTTCTAACTAGTTGGTGCTCTGCAGCTACCACAGGGTCCTTGTGCTCATGCCAGATCTTGTAGAGCCCCATCACCTTGTTTTGCTTCCGTCCCTTGGGGATCGGTTCAATCTCAATGGTTGGGTTTCCGTGCTTGTCTTGCCCGAATGAGACAACGCGACCACGGTGGTTTTTCCATCGGCCATAGAGAATAACATCTCCAAGGTTGAAGTACGCACTGAGCTTCATTGGTTACTACCATAGCTAGTACGTCAAAACTTTATTGGGAGTCCTGAGGTATGGGCGCTGATAGAGCACTCATACGGCAGTCATGGTATGGCTGCGTCTCCGCACGTTCTAGTTCAAGATGGCACTGGTCCGCTAATCAACCCTGATCACACAGGAGATCCGAACTACCCAGCTGGAGTAAACGTCACTCCAGGCAACACGATATCCATCACGCTAGTAAGTGCTGATAGCGTTGGGCAGTGGACTCTCAGGGTAGTAGGTACTGATGAGGATACTGTTGTCCCAGTCCTCGCTAACGTAGACCCCATAACAGGTATCGTCTCGACCCCCGGTAGCACGGTAACCTTCACGGTTCCTGCAGGGGTAGCTGGTCGAGCCTACATCTTCCAGTCCATAGCCAACAACGGGGGTCCGGCATACACGACGACGTTTGGGATCTATACCCTGACAGCTAGCTCATTTCGTGTAGGCGCCCTAGGAGAACGCTTCGAGAATGATCCGGTCTTTGGTTGGGCTAGGACCCTCAATCAATTCATCAAGCGTGGCGGGGGTGGTGGCGGCTCGAGTGTAGAGGCGTTTATTGATGGGGGTTCGATTGGAAATTTCACAAAGCTCAATATTACTGGTACTACTACCTTCAACACCCCAACCCTGACTTCAAGTGAGCTCAACCTACCTATAAGCCCGGCAGGGACTTGGTCTGCAGTTGGTAACACGGGGACTGATGAACTACAACCCAGTGAGATCTTTCCATACCAAAACTTTGGGCTTTTCTTTGACGCTTCACTTGGTTCAGGTAACCCACTTGGGATAATGACCGATAGGATGACGGTCAAAGCAGTCTCCTTAGTTGCCTCCCCTGATCCAGGTAATCCATCACACTTTGATGGGGTAACTCTTAGTAACGCTGATCTAGTGTTACTATCTAGAGGGTCGTTAGGGTCAAACACTATTTACTGGTATATTGGTGGTAGTTTAGTACCTTACCCATTTATTCCCTGGATGACTACAGGGTTTCAGGTTTATGTTAGAGAAGGTAGCGTTTATGCTGGAAAAACGTTTAGGCAGACAGCTGTAGCGGATCCAGCACCCGTAGCTTCTTTCCATAACCAGGTTTGGAAGTGTGAACTTGGTCCTGATATCGCGCCACCACTCACCACCTATAATGGTACTGGCGGCGGGGTAACCTGGCATATTATCGACACTATTGTAGGTCCACCAGCAGATGGATACGACTTGCTTGTAGTAACTGACAACATTGCTACTAATACAGGTACTGGGGATAACCTCCAGAGGGAGCGTGGGGTGGTCACCTATCACCGCGCCGGAGGAACCCTATCTCTGTCTGATGATAGTCGATCTCTTACCTCAGCCACCTACTTCAGACAGGTGATTAATGGGAACTCGGTGCAACTCCAGGTGGGTCAGCAAGCATCCGGTAATCACTACAGCTTTAGGGTTCGAGCTTGGTTCGAGTACGTGAGGGCACTCTAATGAGAACCATTGCACGAGCCCCCGAGTGGGCCTTAGGCAAGCGCCCACTTATTGGGGGGCACATGTGGGTCCCTCTTGGCTCAGCAAATCTAGTACCGCGCGTCAACATAGCTACCGGGGCTATTGACAGCACCGTTACCGCTGGTGACAACCCCCAAGCGATAGTATGGGATGGTGGATCCTATATGTACTTGGCTGAGGTTGATGGGGATTCAGTTCAAAGAGTTAGGATATCCAGTCTTGCACTAGATAGTACTACTAACATTGGATCTCAACCGATTGCGCTAGCTAGGGATACTAGCTTCGTGTACGTGGTTGACAATGAAAACACGATTACTCGAATTGCAATTGTCTCGGGGGTTGTAGACTCTAACATCAACTTCAGTAGTAGTGACGGTGTTCCCAACAAGGTGGCTTGGGATGGCAGCTTCAATATGTGGGTAACTGCCAACAATACTAACCCAAACACGAACAAGATTCTGGAAGTATCAGTAGATACTTGGCCTAGTTATTCGTCAGTACATCTGATGAATGCCCCTAATTCATGGGGCGTTGCACGAGACGGGTCTGGTCACATCTACACAGCAAACTTTGGGCAAGGGACGGTCTCTAGAATCATTGCTTCTACTGGAGTTATTGACTTAGTCATCCCTGTTGGGATATCTCCAATTGATATCGCGTGGGATGGTGGGGCCCACATGTACACAGTGGACCAGGATGGTTCAGTCTACAGGATCCTGATCTCAACAGGAGTTGTTGATCTGATCATCCCTGTTGGTTCTAATCCATATAGGGTTGCGTGGGACGGAGGGGCCCACATGTATGTCACTAACAATGGCACCAACACTGTATCTAGAATCCTGATCTCGAGCGGAGCTGTCGATGCGACCATCTCCCTGGGGTCAGGATTTCCAACTGGGGTTGCTTGGGATGGCGGCCTCTACATGTACGTATCCATGGATAGTACAAACGTAGCTAGGAGGATTCTAATCTCTTCTGGAGTAGTAAGTGATCTCATTAGTGTTGGTAGTGAACCGGTTGATATTGCATGGGACGGTGGACTCTACATGTATGTCGCTAGTCAGAACGACAACACAGTTACCAGGATAGCAATAGCAGATCTGAGTACTACTACCATAAGCAGTGCTGAAACTAACCCATTCGGAATTGAATGGGATGGTGGCTCATACATGTATGTTGTTGGTCGTGGTGGGAACACTGCTCATAGGATCCAGATCGCAACAGGCGCTCTACTTGGATCCGCAATTACACTTGGGAACTCCCCTCGTGCTATCGCTTGGGACGGTGTGTCCCACATGTTTGCGGTCAATAGTAGCGATGGAACAGTGTCTAGCGTGGACACTACAACCGCAACAGTCAACCTGACTATCCCTCTATTAAACGACTTTAAGGGAGTTGCTTGGGACGGTGCGGACCACATGTATGTGGTTAGCTCGTTATCCAATCAAGTAATCCGAATCAGTCTGACGAGTAACAATGTCGATGCTATGATCTTCGTAGGGAGTAGCCCGAATAAAATAGCGTGGGATGGGGCGGACCACATGTATGTCACTAATTCCGGTGACGGAACTGTATCACTCATAGAGATCTCTTCAGGGACAGTTGACTCAACTATCAGTGTCGGGACAACTCCAGACGAGGTTGCCTGGGACGGTGCGGACCACATGTATGTGAACAACAAGGGTAGCAACAATATCTCGCGCATCCTGATCTCCTCAGGGACAGTGGATGCTACCATTAGTGTGGCAGGTATCCCGAGCGGTCTTGCAGGGGATGGCCCACTTCGATAGTACTTAGGTCTTCTTCCTCTTGTTCGGGATTACAACTGTCTCAATCAATCCTGGGTGCTCTCCACTATCCGCTGAAGTCAACTTGTAGAGACCAGGATCAACGGGATGCAGTGACTCCTTTGGAGGTGGGTCACTCTTAACCTTTTCCACCACGGCTATCGTAGCCTCAAGAACCCCATCCAACTCAGCCTTGACTGATTGCATGAGCCCAGACTGGTGCCTGAAGATCTTTGGGTGGGGCCGATCCATGGTTATCTCTTAGTGAGGCCTAATGCCATGTGCAAGCCTTGGAGGAGCCCTTTGACCTCAAACACAGTAGTTCTAACTCCCGCTATTTCCTCGGCACGCTTACGATCAGCAGCTTCGAATTCCTCCTCCATAACCATGCGCTTGACCCTCATGTCAAGTCGTTGAAGGCTCTCTTCAATCTCCCTCACCTTGACTTCAAAGTTCTTAATACGATGGATTAGGGAAGGTAGGGCTGTCGTATCAGCCTCAAGCATATCATCAAAGCTGAGGAAGGACGGGCGACGCCTACGAGCGTCGGTTGTCTCCTCAGTGTCTCGTTTGACATCCTTGATGGTCTCCTCTAGCCTGACTATTGCGTAAGCAAGTCCGGTTTTAGATTCAAAAGAACCAACCTTCTTCTCAAGTTCCTCGACCTTCTTTCGAATGTCCTTGAAAAGAGCGAAGACAGTAGTGAACGCGGTACCGCCACCGGATAAGACGGCAGTAATCAAACTGCCGATCAAGGTCTCTGGGGTGAAGGACATTACACAAAGGACACCGCAGAAGTAAATCCGCAGTGCCCTTTGCAATCAACTAACTATACTTGGTTACTCAGAGTTCAACTTGATTGATGATGTCTACCCACTGGTTCTTGCCGGAACCAGTGACAAAATCACTGATCATGCTGAAAACCTGATCAGAGAACCCACCGATACCAAAAGTATCAGATCGGCTTACAACCTGATTCGTGTTGTGAGGTGCGAGATCCAAGCAGACCAACTTGGCATTGGGGTTCCTACACTTCAGTAAGTCCCATTGCCCTTGCATTTGAGTCGCCCCTGTGATCCCATGATTACCAGTCCAAGACTCGTAATCCGAGACGAAGATGACCACGTCAACCTTGGCGGCCTCTGCATTGAGCAAAGCCAAAGGTTTAGCACAATCAGTTGAACCACCACCAACGGAGGCTAAGATCTTGGTATTCTGCATGACACTGTTGCCAGCATGCACCTTGACCGGGACTACTCGACCCTCGAAGGCGATGAGTCTAGCCCGCGGGTTCCTTCTGAGGATGGACGAACCAATCAACGAACCCACATCGATGCTCATGACCTTTGTAGTGGAACCCTTTCGAGAACCAGTTACAGGGCTTGTGGACATCGACCCAGACACGTCGACACAGATGACTACGTTCTGCCCATCGAAGGCAGGAACGTTCATTGTAGCTAGTTCAAGAGCTTCCTCAAGAGCTACAATGATCTTGTTCGGCATCTGTTCAAAGTCGTCATCATTGGGCTTTGAACCACGGAAGGTGATGCTCCGATCCGTAACCGCCTTGTAGGTCATCATGATCTGGTATGGAAAGACGTGAGCCTTTTCGATCAGATCCTTGTTATGTAGTTTGGCTGCAATCAAGTTGACCATCTCAGGGTCCGCAAGAACTCCGTGACGAGCGAACGTATTGAGATTCTTGAAGGTCTGAGGCCAAGTTGCCTTGGCGGCTACCGCCTTCCAATCATCAAGACTCAACTTAAGTCCCAATAGCATCTCGAAGGGTGCATTAGGAACCTCACCCACCGGGGACACCCGGAAGGCTTCATAAGCCGCTACTAGCGCCGGGAGAGACTCAGCCGTAACGAAGTCCTCACCGTCGAAGAAACCCTTATCCTTGCCCGCCAGGTGAGCATAGAGAGCAGACCTGGTCCTAGACGTCGGGCGCACCCGAGCCACCTTCACCACGTCACCCAAGGTCGGGTTGTTACCGACCGAGTTGAAGAATATTTGGTCGTCAGTCCTAGAGTCGAACCACTGGGCAATGACCTTTCGCAGCCGGTGCGAGGAAGCGTTCCTCTTACCAAACTTCCCAGACCGAATGATCTGAGCAAAGTTGCGCAACATCTTACCGTTGCTGACTACGCGCGGGAAGACCTTCACGCAGAGCTCAGGGTTACGAACAGCTAAGTTGGCCAGGAGGGCCGCCGGCATGTCCTTCATGTACCCAGTCGTATGGGCATAAACCGCTAGCTTAGCCACGAACTCAGGATCAGACTTCCCGACTAGGTCGAGAACCTGCTCTGCCTGTGACTCAGCAGTTGTATAGAAGGTACTGTTAAAACAACCAGTTACAGCTAGTTGTGCCAGGGCATTCTCCGGCGCCATAGCATACGCATCCCCACCAGCATAATTGCTCGCATTCGGGTTCAAACCGACGATATTATTCTTGGCCACGGTGGCCTCCATTTCTAGCATTCCAGTCCTAACGGACTGGACAAGTTGCCCCTCGATATGAGGAACTCACCTATCTACACCAGCTAGTTTTAATCTTCAAGTGAAATCGACATGAAGTCTCTGAGGGGACTTCATGTCCCCTTGGTGTAGTGACAATACATGGTTAGTGATCCGGCACCTCTAGTAGGTGAGGCTGTGGCAGATGCTCTTGGAATGCCCTTCGAAACACGGCTTGCGAGCGATCCTATGCTCCTAAGTTGGAGGGGAGACTACTTGCCAAGTGAGTATCATCAGCTCACCCCTGGCCAATGGACTGATGATACTATGATGGCGAAGATGCTTACAGAATCCCTGTACATCTGTGGGGGTTTTTACCCGCGCGATGTCGCCAACCGGTATCTCCACTGGTACATCGCCGGGGATACTCGGGGGATGGGTAAGACCACCAAAGCCTCACTTCAACGCTTGAAGGAGGGTTTTCGCTGGACAGATAGTGGGATTGATGGCGCCGAAGGCAATGGTACCGCAATGCGGGCGGCCCCCATGGGAGCATTTTACCATGATGATCCGCTGACGGTATCCGAGTTTGCAAGGATGGAGTCTAGGATCACCCATAAGTCAGTGGAAGCTCGAGAGGGTTCAGCAGCAGTTGCCTTGATGGTTGCTTTCATCTGGCAGGGGGTACCAAAGTTTGATCTTATTGAAGCTACCTTGGATTTTCTGAGCAACTCCAAGATCAAAGACAAGCTCATCATACTCGGAAAGACCAAAGACCGACTTTCCCTACCGGAGGCATTCAGTGTCTTTGGAACCAAGTCTCATGTAACCCAAACGGTACCCTCAGCGGCAGCCGCCTTCATGCTCACTGATTCATACGAGGATGCTGTCATGGCCGCCATCAGAGCGGGTGGGGACACAGACACGACAGCTGCTATCGCCGGAGCAATGGCCGGCTCCTACTATGGGTTCGAAGCTATCCCTAAGAAGTTCAAGCTCTCACTGGAGAGAATGGATCACCTGCACAACTTAGATAACCATATTGGGGTAGGCCCAAATACAACGGTCATGTGGAAACTCTGAGCGCTTCCGGAGGGGTTCGAACCCACGACCAATGAGGTTAGAATTCACTGCTCTACCGCTGAGCTACGGAAGCTTGGTATCACTATCAGGTGGATCAGTTACACCGGGAAGATTCTTGATCTTTGATCTCGCTATCCTCCAGGCTTGAACGACAACCCACGAGACGGATCGATCAAGGCGTACAGCCTCCTCACGAACCTCGTGGTACATATCCACAGGGAAGTAGAGACTCTGTTTGCAATTGGTCACCGTCATACTCAACTATAGCCTAAGAGCCAATTGAATGTTACGCAAAAGTGGTTTGGCTTTCGGTTCGAAGGCCACCGCAGTCAATTCGTCAAGTCTGTCTGGCTCTCTAAACTCCGAGATCATAAACCCTTTACGTCTAGCTTTGTGGGCCAAGGCGCTCAAACTCTCCTCAGTCGGAACTGACAGTAAAGCCAGGGTATTTGAGCTTGAGTGCCAACTCAAAGCACCTTCTTTATGCTGCATTAGGTACTCAGTCAGGGCATGTGCAGCCTGGACAGCTTGTTGAGCAGGTGATAGATCCTCACGAGTTACAAGGTAAAGTTTCTGCGGGGTAGTAGTTTCCATGGAAGACAACATCCGTCCGAGAGGGACCGTTGAACTTGAATGCTCGAAGTGTCATTGGGCCTCCTGGTTCGACCCACTTCATCCGAGCGTGATTGAAGCGAGTCGAACCGGAGTACACGTGTGTGATTCGTGCTTGGGTAAGCCTGAGATCACAGCCAAGCACGAAGATCAGACGAGTGGATCAGGGTCTTCAGGAACCTCATCATCCTCGTAGGCAGCCTGAACCCGAGCATCTTTGTCCACTTGGAAGTGCATCGAGATTGCCCCGATAACCACCTCAGGGATCCCAGCCGCTTGGAGCTTCTCCCTCCACTTAGGGTAGGGCCTGTCACCCCCTAGGTAATGCTTTTCCCCAACTTGAAAGCTCGGTGGGTCAGAGTATACATTACCCTCCGGAGTTTCCAAGTAAGGCCAAACCTCCAAAGGACTGTCAGAGCAACACCCGCAGTTATGTCGAAGGTCAAACCTTTCAACTTTCGAGTTCACTGATACTGAGTAGTAGGCCACCTTGTTCCATCGACCCACATGCTTTTGTAGATCTGGAAACATAGCAGATAGCCGTACTAGCCTCTCTGCCTCAGCCGTCTTCTCGACGGCTTCCTTGTTGAGCTTGTCTAGCTCTACTTGGATGCTGGACACTAGGCAGCCACCTCAATGAGTTGGGGAGCAGCACCACCCTTGACCCACTCGTTGATCTCGTCAGCTCCAATCGGACACCTGGTGTCCGAAAAGTACCCTTCGAGGATACAGGCCATCCCGTAGGTACTCGGATAGTTATCCTCTTTGCATTTAGCTTCAACACTCTTGTACGCGCGCCCTCGAAGCATAGCCCAAAGGAGCAAGTAATCACGAGTCGTGAAGCCAAGGCTCCTTTTCTTCGTCCAGAGACGGTTTCGCTCATCGCCGGTCTCGGGGCGAAGGTAAGGCTTTAGGGATCGACTTCCGTTGACCCTCTGCCCCTGCTCGTTCTTGGCGGAGCGAAGACGCTGCACCTCGGGTAACGATCCATCTTTCCACTTGAGGCTTTGGATCTTTCTACTGATCTCCAAAGTGTCTTGGATACTCTTGACTAAATCTGTTCGTAGTTTCTTTATCACGGTATGCATCGCACTAACCTCCTAGTCGTTTCAAAGTTATTTGAAAAACGAACATGAGGCGGCGGGCCGCGAGCTGAAGAAATCTACGTATACTTCGACATGCCACCCAGGATAATCAGTTGTCCTAGTTCTGTCAACGGTGTATCTTCCCTCGATGTGTCGTTTCTTCAAACTCGAGGGAAAGACGGCGGTCCCCGTCAGCTCTATCGAATGCCTTGAGTGGATTGTACAAGATCCTGATCATGGAGTTCGAAGAGTACGAAAGGATGAGTATCTTTCTGGGACCGAGGAGATCCTTGTATCAACTACTTTCCTCATGGGCATCAATCACCGCTGGATGGACGGAGCCGAGCCACTCCTATTTGAGACCATGGTATTCGGAGGAACTATGGATCAGGCCCAGTGGCGTTATTCGACATGGGAGAAGGCCGAGGCAGGCCACCAAGAAGTACTTGACCAGCTGCTCCGAGAGATGCCACACCTGAAGAGTAAGACTGGGTCCCCTCGCGAGTGCGTCCCCACCCGACACGAGAGAGTCATTCGTAACTTATGCCACCCAGAGAAAAAATAGTCATAGGTTATAGAAAGTTACTCGGCTTGACGTTGATAGCTTGCGCGGAATAGAAACGTAGAGTACCAAGAGATCGGAGGCGCATTGATCACTTACTTGCAGGGTGACGCTACTCGTCCACAACCGAGTGAATCTAGAATCATTATGCATATTTGCAATGATAGGGGCGGTTGGGGAAAGGGCTTCGTGTTGGCGTTATCCAAGCGCTGGACCGAACCGGAAGGGCAGTACCGGAAGTGGTACAAGGAAGGGCACAACACTAGATCTGGTGACTTCGCCCTCGGTAATGTTGGCTGGGCTTTGGTCGGTCCTGGTCTCTGGGTCGCCAACATGATTGCCCAGGTTGGTTATGGGAGGGCTGGAAGTCTACAGCACGCGGTTGAAGAGGACCCAGGTCCATCACCGCTTCGATACGATGCACTTCGAACTTGCTTGACCAAGGTAGCAGAGAGCGCTCGCTCGAAGGGCTCCACTATTCACGCCCCGAGGATTGGGTGTGGACTCGCTGGTGGAAAGTGGGATCAGGTAGAACCTCTGATCCAAGAGACAATGGGTGATCTTCCAGTCTTCATCTACGACCTATGAAATCGGCTGCTATCACGGGTCACCGTACTATTGGCCCCAAGAGTACGAAACGGGTGTGGACTGCAGCCGCTACCTTGCTTATGAACCTAAGTATTGACGAAGTCTACCTTGGTGGTGCAAGTGGGGTGGACACAGAATTTCTCAAGGCAGCCCTTCACTACCGAGAAGGTATCAGGCCTAAACTCATCGTAGTGGTTCCGGACACCGTCGATAGACAACCCCTCTCGACTAGGAACTGGACTCGACGCGCAGACTTGGTCATCGAACTTCAGGAACCAATTACTGAGGACGATCACTACTTGAGCTACAAGAAGCGGAATGAGTACCTAGTGGACCGAGGGACCTTTGTAGTAGCGTTCTTCAACGGCAACTTCAAGTCAGGTACTGGGCAAGCCATCACCTACGCAAGAAAAGCCGGGAAGACCGTGTACACTATCCCTGTTTCGTTAGCGTGAACTCACGACCCCACGTCCCCTTGCAATCAGGGCAAACCCAGTGGGTGATCTTGTCCAAGCCCCTGTCTACTACTCCAATTTGCCTGAGACCAGGAGGACCCATCTTGTGATCTCGTAGGTCAGCTTTGCAGTGAGGGCACTCCAAGGTCCCCTTCCAGACATGCCAGTAGGCGCCCCAGCCCTCGACCATAGTGAACACGGAGTTCGGGTTACCTTCAGGCGTATCCTCCGGGTAGACCTTTCGACGAATTAGCTCGTCGACAAGGAAATGCATGATCTCCTTGCTAGCCAAGGAGAAAAGATTCCTCTCTTGATCCAAGATCTGGAGCAAGGTAAGGTCTGAAGCGCTGGGCCCAAGCCTCTTCAACGTTTCGATAGTGGTTTCTTTTCTGTCGTCACCTTTGATCGGTCTAGCATTGTTTCCCATACATGCCTATCCAGAGTAGCGAGCCCGTTGGCCCAAGCATATAACACGAAAGCCTCGGGTTGACGTAGAATTTCTTCGTAGAACGGGGTCTCGACGGCAGCCCGCTCTTCTGGGGTTGCATCGCTCTTGAGGCCGAGGGTCTTCAGCCAGAGATCTCGAACCTTATGATCCTTCCCGATTACCTTGGTGGCTTCCTTCCGGGCCTCCTTGCTTTTTGTAGTCAGGTACCCACGAAGGGCAGAAAGCTCTGCCTGGGTCAAATGGGACAAGTCCGGAAGCGGTATGGGAGCCACCGGTCGTTGCGGGCTATCTTCCACGAGTACTAACGACACCGGATGGTCTCATTCCGGCCACTGTAGTTGCTGGAGCGGTCGAAGTCACCTTAGTCCTAATCTCATCTGGGAGCCCCGCCCATGCATTCTTACTACGAGTCCTAGGGATTGGGTTGTGGAAGGTTACCTCGTAGACCATGACACGCGGGGGTACCACCACCTGAGGGATTTGAGTATCTTCCAACTCGCGCGCAAAGTCGAGTAGAAGACGAAATTGGATGGTCTTCTTGGGGTCCCCACGGGTCCGGTCGGGGTGAAGGTCCGGTATCTTCTTCCGGAGTTCTTTCTTGAAGCGTGCTTTCAGGGACTCAAGTTTCTGAGTAGCTTCTTCTCGAGTACGCGCCCTTCGAATCGAATCGAAGTCCTCAGGACAGAACCCCATCTGCATTAGCAGATCTTCTATTGGTTTGAGGGGCATCACAATTCTCTCCGATAGCCGCAATTAGGGCTGAGAGATCCAGTGGCTTTGCAAGTAGCTTGCAGTCATTCGAGTCGACATACTCTCTCAGGTCCGCACTCATGCTCCCTGAACAGAAGAAAAACCTGTGATGGTGGTCAGGAAAGTTCTCAGTCACCCAAGAGTGAAAGTCCCGCCCTGTCCCGTCAGGTAGCATCATGTCGGACATCACCAAAGAAAATACTCCACCCTGGAATGCCTTCTTGGCTTCTGTCACCGACCCCACCGCTGTAACAGTCAGTCCTAATGACTTGAGAATACGGGTGAAAGTACTCCTGAGTACTGGCTCGTCCTCAACTATAAGCATGTTCCCTGTCATGTTCCCTCCCTTCTTACACTAGTAACGGCTTTTCAGTACACCACTTTAGGGGTTATTGATAATTTATGGTTTACATGATGGTACATGCTCTCACCTAATAATCCTTCAGTGAGGTTGACCGGTGTAGGATTAGAAGGCGGCTATTCTGGCTGACCTGTGAACCCGAACTGAATCAACGAAACCATTCCCCAAACATGTCAGACTTCGAAGATAAGACCCTTAATTGCTGCGATTGTGGAAAAGACTTTGTATTTAGGTCAAAGGACCAGGAGTTCTTCTCTCGAATGAACTTCACAGATCCCCGCCGATGTAAACCATGCAGGGATATCAAGAAGGCACAGAAAGAGGGTCTACCAGCGCCAGCACCCAGTGGTGTCACATCTTTTCCCGAGGATGACTTCGGACCCAAGAAGAAGAGTAGCGGGGGTGGTGGGCGCCGACGTCGTGAGGATGACGGGTACTGACTTAGGGGAACTTGATCTTGGAGAGCACGTGTAGTGCTTCCTTGTAAAGTTCGTCCTTAGATCCTTCGTTCCACAGTACATAGTCTGCAAGTTTGACTTTGTCACTGATTGGAAGCTGAGAGCTGATGCGCGCGAGCGCCTCTTGCTCGTTGAACCCATCTCTGTCCATCAATCGTTGTAGTTGTATCTCGGATGATACTGCTACAACGACTATGGGTCTGAACTCCAGGTGGTGCCCGTGTTCAATGAGTAGGGGAGCCTCAAACCCAACCAGTGGGTATTGGTCAACGGCCTGCTTTAGGCGAAGTCGTATCTCGTCATTCAAGTATCGACGGAGGGTGTTGTCAAGAACGGCCCTCTTCTTTGAATCCGTAAATACCAAAGCCCCCAATCTCGGACGATCAAGAGACCCGTCGGGGAGTAGAATGTCCCTTCCAAAGTTACTCACTAAGAGGGATAGCGCTGGGGTGCCCGGGGCCACTACGTCTCGAGCCACCACGTCGGCATCCACCATGCGGACCCCGTTATCCTGGTATAGTCTGGATATAACGCTCTTTCCACAAGCTATTCCACCAGTTAGCCCGAATATTCTACCCTTCATCTCCTGCCACCATCTTCAAGGAAAAGATTGAAAGTCCTAGACATTTTGGTCCGGTGTAGATAAGTACCGCAACTTCAGTAGGAAAGACAACTAAAATGAGCGAATTCACCACACTACCTGGGTTCAAAGAGGATCACCCTGATACACTAGTCATTCAGTGCAGTGATGGCCGGTTCAGTAAACCAATCTTTGAGCTACTCAGGAACAGCGGTTGTCAGCGGTACGATGTGATGGCGATGCCCGGCGGACCCGCGCTCCTGGACATGGTAGGAGCCTCGATTATTGAGTCAGAGGCCTGCCGGTCAGGAACCTCTTTTCTTGTCAAAGGGCACAAGATCAATACTATCCACTTGATTGCCCATGCAGGTTGCGGGTACTATCAGTATCGTTTCGGTGGTATGGGAAAAGTAGCTCTCCAGAATAAACAGATCGAAGATATGCAACATGCAGCTGCCTGGTTACGCAGACTAGACAGGAACATCTTGGTTCTTGCCTACTTTGCCTCTGTGAAGAATGGATCCATACTCTTCCAAGACGTGACAATTAACCTAAACAAGAGCCCGCTGTACTAATATGAGCCAACTTTTCTCGGTAACCGGATTATTTGTCAAAAGGGGTCAGATACTTGTAGTATCGCGCAAAGACAACCCTGACGACTTTGGGCTACCCGGTGGGAAGATCGACCCGGGCGAGACAGCTGAGGAGGCTATCATACGGGAAGTATGGGAGGAGACTGGGATCGAGGTAATCCACTGTGAGCCTATCTTCGAAGACAAGGACCGAGTAGAATGTGGGGAGCCTCGCCCTTGTTTGGCATTTCTAATTCGATCTTGGAAGGGGGAGCCGCGTTCCAAAGAAGCTGGTGTTGTGAAGTGGGCAGATCAGTCGGTTATCACTGATCCATCGACATCATTCCACGAGTACAATACTAGGCTTTTTGCGAGTATGTCTCCAGGATTGAAGGATGCTCTGCGGTTGGTCTGAGGCTCTCTAGGTTAGGGGGCGACGGGATTGTGTCCAGGTTATGGGAGTCGACGAACGTCGTTCGGTTCACCCCAAGGAACCGGCCCATCTCGTCGTAGGTTGGGTCTCGAACTGTGAACTCATCCTCAAGTGCATCACAGATAGTGAAGATCCGAATCACTCGAGTACATGGGGAGAGTACGTGTAGTGGATCATCTTGCACATACACAAGGTTCCTCTCTGAGTCAACAAGGAGGACCCAAAAGAGATACCCCTCTGAGTCTTCAAAGATGGTACCTGGCTGAAGTTTAGTCATAGGGGTTACTTACGCCTTCCAACAATCTTTTTCTGAAGATTGTTGGCGACCGGTGTAATAGCCGTAAATGTCTGACTTTTTCAAGTGGTATAATCTGATCTTCTACATCCCGCTGGCAATCGGAATACTATCCGTACTTGGAGTCGGGTTTTCAGGTGCTGGTCACGACGTAGGGGTTCATGGGGACATCCACGGTGACTTTCACCTAGACGGGGATCATGACGCTGAAGGGGATCAGGATGGGGAGGGACAGGGGAGTTGGTTACTTGGCTTCCTAGGGTTTGGGAGGGTACCACTTGCCATCTCATTCATGTCTCTGTCCTTGATATTTGCAGGTACTGGGATCTGCATGAACACGATACTCGGAGCACTCATCAAGGTGTGGAGTGGGTTCGCTCTTATCTCAGTAGCCGTTGCCTCCATCACGATGTTCTTTGGTACTGCCTTCGTGAGTCGAACCGTGGGTAAGTTCATGCCCACCACTGAAACCGATTCAGTGAAGAAGGTAGACCTCATTGGGTGTATTGGAACTGTCACCCTAGCTTGTGACAGTACTGGTGGGGTAGCTCAAATCACGAATAGGAGTGGGGACCGCTACCAAATCCAATGCAGGTCGGACAAGCCTATTGCCAAAGGCACTCCAATTCTAACCTTCGAATACAACGAAGCTCTTGATGTGTACACAATAGTTGTTGATCCCACCATTGGTGGGTGAGTTTATTAAACCCTGCTCTCGCAGGGGGAAAGATGTAAATCAAAATGGGTATAGGTCTATTTTTTCTGTTGCTCTTTGGGATAGCTCTAATTGCCAGTCCAATAGCAGTAAACACATTCACAACGCACCATGTACCGGGGGTGTCCTCCGTCATCATGACTATCAGCGGAATCACGCTGGTTCTGATCTGCGTAACACTTCTCGTAATCACCAAGTTGTATGTCAAAACAAAGGCAAGTGAGGCCTTTGTCAAGACTGGCATGGGCGGGTTGAAGGTCATTCGAGATGGTGGTCAGGTTATCCTCCCTGTCATCCACCAGATAGTTCGAGTGTCCCTTGAGACCATCAAGTTGCCAGTACAACGTATTGGGGCCGATGCTCTCATCACCAGTGATAAGTTGCGCGCCGACGTCCAAGCTGAGTTCTACGTTCGGGTACAAGCCTCGGATGAGGATATCAAAGCAGCAGCCCGTTCCCTTGGTGACAAGATGAGCGAAGTCAATGTGAATTCTCAACAACAAAGAAAGTCTGACGGACGGTCCTATGAGTCGAGTGTAGCGGCCCTCATTGAAGACAAGCTGGTATCAGCTCTGCGCACGAGTGCTGCCAAGAAGACCCTAGAACAACTAAACAGCGACCGAGATGAGTTCTTGAAGGAAGTTGTGGAGGGGGTCACTGCGGACTTGAAGCACAACGGGTTCCTCCTTGAAACAGTCACCATCTCCAAGTTGGATCAGACCGATATTACCAACCTGAAAAATGATAACATCTTCGACGCCCAAGGGCTGAGAACCATTGCGGAAATCACTCAGAAGAACCTCACCGAGAGGAACACCATCGTCCGCACCGGTGAGCAAGCTCGAAAGGATCAGGACGTTCAGACACGAACTCAGATCCTAGAGCTGGAGAGGAAGCAAGCTGAGGCTGAAGCGAATCAGTCGGCTCAAGTACTCTCAATTCAAGCTGAGCAGGAACGCATTGGTAAGCAAAGCCAGATCGAAGCTCAACGGAAAATCGATGTGGCTGCAACCGAGAACGCACAACAGACAATCCTTGCCAAGGTTTCTCAAGAACAGGCCGTCGAGGTTGCCAAGCGTCAGCAACAGCAAGCCATCGTGGTTGCTGAACAGAAGGTGGAAGTCGCCAAGCGGGACCAACAGAAAGCCATTGCTGGATCTGAAGCCGAGAAAGCCAAGGCGGAAGCCCTCTTAGCGGATGCTGAAGCTGACCGACAGAAGGCTCGTCAGAATATCCAAACGGTAGAGGTAGTTGCTGCAGCAGACCGAGAGAAGCAGAAGGCAGTTATTGCGGCTCAAGGTGAAGCTGAGAAGAACTATGTAACCGCCCAGAGGACCGCTGATGCCGGCGCCTATCGGACCATGAAAGAGGCTGAGGCGCGCAAAGCATCGGCTGATGCGGATGCTGAAGCTACAACCAAGAAGGCAACAGCAGATTCGAAAGCAGCAGAACTTCAAGCCGCTGGTAACAAGGCAACCCTCATTGCCCAAGCTGACGGTGAGAAAGCCAAGCTGCTAGCTGCTGCTGAGGGTCAGAAAGCTCTGGCCATGGTCCCTGTCGAGGTCAAGGCTCGCGAGGTCCAGATCGACAAGCAACGAGTTGAAGAGGTCCTCAAGCCTGAACTAGAAGCTCGTGCAGCCAACGGTGAGGCGGCTCAGAACTTCGAGTTGGCCAAACTCCAAATCACCCAAGAAGCCCTGGTCAGAATCGAGTCGGCCAAAGCGACTGCCCAGTTCTACGGAAAGATCCAAGCCAACGTCTACGGTACCCCTGAGGACGTCGCCAAGATGTCCCAGCACTTCAACGCGGGCATGGGCCTCTCCCAGGCCTTCGGTGGGTTCTTGGCCGGCGCAGACGCCTCCACGGTCGAGACTGTTCAGAAGACCATGGGCGCAGTCAACGAGATCGCATCCTCAGTTGGCAAGATGATAGGTAAGAAGACTGACAAGCCAGCTACAACCTAGTAGTCGGTAATCGTTAGTTGAAAAGGGCTTGGTGCAAACCAAGCCCTTTTTATTTGTCTGGACCCTTCAAATGTGGCACAATAGTAGAGTGAGTACTACCGCCTACCTGTTATCTCGATGGGAAACTACCCTAAAGAGAGCTGAGGCTCAGGGAGCCAGCCCGAGTTTGATTGAGGAGATCCTTGGGGCGTACAGTGGTAAAGGTCGGTACTACCATGTGAGGGATCACCTCCGTCATATGTTCGAAGTCTACGATCGATTCTTCCAGGAGCCGAGCATAACCCTTGAATTGACGTTCTGGTATCATGACTTTGTATATGACCCGACTGCACGGGACAACGAGGTTCAGAGCGCGAACATTGGTCAATCTCGTGTGGAGCGCATGCTTCAAGTCCCATCACCGGTCAGTGCTAAGATCCGTGACCTAATACTTTTCAGTCAGTACACGAGAGAGCCCAAGACGCGCGAGGAGATGATCCTCCATGACATCGACCTGGCCATCTTCGGTGAGAGTCTGGACCAATTTGTTAAGTATGAGGGAGACATCCGTCTGGAGTATCAGTTTGTGGAGCTCGAAGCCTACCGTAAGGGGCGCGCGAGCATACTCAAGCGGTTCCTTCGGGACCCGTTCTACTCCACCCCCGAGATGCGCTTCAGCTCCTACGAGCACCTGGCTCAGATCAACATCCGCAAGTCGATCGAAGCCCTAGAAGCTTGAGCCCCAAGAGACTGGGTCACCTTCATCGAATTCAGCGTCTGGGTACTCCAGGCGAACTCGGTCCTTCAGGGCCTCGAGGAAAACCCCACGGTACCTCCGGTCGCCACCCTCGATACGCCACTTGATGGCGTTCCCTTTATCATCGACGACGGGGTGGCAGATGAACTTCATAGGTGGACTACACCATCACGGCAGCCCTTGCCAGAGCAAGTAAGCGGTTACTGTACCAGTTGCAGGGTTTCCTGATTGAGTTACATTTGCGTAAATTGCTTGACCAGCCGGATACATGGCTTCAAAGCCAGTGGATTGGCTCATATCAAACCCCAAGGTCCCAAGAGCAAACCCTCCAACACTTGAACCAACAGTTGATGAGTCAGTTACTGTCTGATCAACAACTATCTGCTGCTCACCAGAGACTGCCCCAATACTGAGAACTGAACTAGGGGTACCAACCCCTGTAATAGCGACCTTTAATCGGAGGTCAATCGACTTTAACTTCCATCGACCAGGTCCTGTCGGAGTCGATGGACGAGTATCTATCGCAGTATTCGCTGTTGTGGTGAGGTCAATATCAAACTGAGTGGTTACGAGGGTACTACCTGGTGTTGGGGTTGCCCAAGCAGCAACAGTATCAGAGGAAGCGGTAAGAACTTGACCTGGTGATGGTGCAGTGGACGCTGATACATCAACTACTGTCGTTGCTGTCCTGAGTCCAGAGGCTGAAATTTCTGATAGTGCCCCAGCAGTCAAAATATGAGTTACTGCAGCCCCATTGGCGTGGGGTACGTTCAGTGTTCCTTCTAATCCTCTTTGAACAGTGAAGCTAACTCCGCTGACCCCAGTCACTAGCATGAGCTCATCCTCAACTAGCACTCTAAATTGTGGTAGGGTGGGGAACTCGGAGGCATCAGTAACCACCAAAGAGGTTACAACCCCGTTAATCCCACCATTGAGGGTCGTGATAGCCTTGTTGGCAAACCTTTCGGTAGTCATACTCAACTACCGCGGCATAAGAACTTCAACCAGGGTTGTGGTCCTCAGAAGTTGAAGGTACACTTAGCTCTATGCCTGTTACCAAAAACATCCGTGACTTATTCTCAGGGGGTCAAGATAACAACCCAACCCTTCGAGATCACGCAAATGACCGAGTTACTGAAGATGAACGGTATGTTCTACCTCCACAGAACCCGTTGTTTACTGCACGGATGCCAGGTGACCACGATGATCATCCGTTGCTAGAGTCACAGAGGGGTAATCCGTTCTACGGAATCAGCCCTCAGAAGGTATCAGCACTCCTTCAAGCGGGTAGAATCAATCCAAACCAAGAGCGTCAAGCTAGGGCTTGGGTTGATCAGTACCAGAAGCTAACCGGTGAGACTCTGTACAACGGGCGTAACCACAACTTCGAGGAACCAGAGGTAACCGGAGACAACAAGTGCGGTCTCCGGCGAGCTGATCCCTGGCCACGATAGTCAGTGGTTATAGTACAGGGGCAGGTGGCGGCCCTGCCGTCTGCACAAAATGACAAATACGTGCTGACATTCTGCTTGAACCAGCGGCGAGGTTGTTGTTATTGGAACAATCGATATCAATTCCAAACCTAGTAAACGTCGTTGGGGCCCCAAAGTTATAGAACCAGCTGTTGGGGCTGCTGAAAATCCTAAACCAGTCAGTACCATTAGTTGATACATCAACGGTAGTTACATTCGATGATGCTATATACCCAACGCGTAGAAACTTGACTCTTGGTGCTAAGCCCATCGAAACAGCGCCAGCAGCGGAAGCATAACTGGGTATTGTAGAATAATAGTGTGCTGAAATAGCTAGGGTAGTGCCTTGATTGTACCAGAACCAACTACAACCCTGGCTTACAGCATCATCAGTGTATATCCCAAGTGTACCAAAGGGTTGAATCAGTAAAGTATCTGAAGAGTCAATGCCGATTTCGATGGTGTACTGACCGCTGCCATCTTTCGCTAAGGGCCCAACAAGCCATGCGTGAAGTACTTGATTCAACTGCTCTGACGTTGTAAGTCTCCAAAATGGCCCCTCTTGCGTAAGGGTAGTATTTGAAGTTGACGCACCGTAAGCAGTAAGTGCTGAAACTGGGATAGCTGGTGGAACTACAAGGACCCCACTGCAGAATGGCTGCCAAACTGTTCCATCTGATATGAAAGTACAATCTGGGACATCTGACACAATCTGTTGAGCCCCAACCCCAGCACTAGCTGCACTTGGTAGTGTGGCATAGGTGTAAGTTCCTGGGAAAGTACCACCACCGCCACCTGATGGTGTAACCCAAGCAGCAACAGTATCAGAGGAAGCGGTAAGAACTTGACCAGCTGAAGGAGCAGCCGCAGAGGCTACTGAGACTATTGTAGTTGCGGTTCTGATTCCAGAAGCCGTCCTATCATCTGAGAGTCGAGCATCACCCCCTGGCAGAACGTTCCTGTAGTCGTTCCGAAAGCTGGCATTGGATGAACATGACCAGCATCTGATGCATGCCCGGTTGACCCTACAACACCAGATCCACCAACTACTTCCGATGCAGGGGTTGACCCTGAGATACTGATAAACCTGGTGTCGTTACCTTGGCAGAAGGTTCCTGCAGTTGTTCCAAAGGCGGGCATTGGATGAATGTGCCCAGCATCTGATGTATGACCGGTTGACCCTGCAGCCCCAGATCCACCAACTACTTCTGATGCAGGGGTTGATCCTGAGATAGTTACCAACCTCGAGTCGTTACCTTGGCAGAACGTTCCTGTAGTCGTTCCAAAGGCGGGCATCGGATGGATGTGGTCGTCTCGAGCAGCAGTTGTCCCAACCCCGACAGCACCTGCACCACCGACAGCTTCTGATGCAGGAGTTGTTGTAGCTAATGTAACGCCACCCCCAGAATTCTCCCAATCGGCAGTGGTACTAGAGGTAGCAGTCAGCACTTGTCCAGCAGCAGGGGGCGCAGCTCCTGATATACTGACCGGTATTAGCGCTGAGGTTTGAAGTCCAGTAGCGATCCCACCCCCGGAAGATATCCCATCAAGCGTACTTCTTACTTGTTGAAATAGATTGTTAATTGCTACTGCAATGGTGTTGTAGCTTGGGTCGAGTGACGGTATTAGGTGGTTGGTTGAGAACAACCCGCCGACGATTGACTGAAGGAGCTCAGCTTCAGCGTCAATGTTGCTACTAGTGCTAGGAGAGATAGCATTGTAGATAATTTGAGCAACGTGCGTGATGTAGGAATTCGGGAAGGATCCTGAGGACCAGTGATCCTGACTGCTAGTGATACCAGTAACAATGGCATCATAGAAGTTTGGGTTGCTGTGGGGCATAGGTGCGGTTCTCCTTTCCTATGTCCCGGCATAGACAGATACTTCTCCCTCAACTAACCACCCACACCCTTAGACACTCTTTAGCACTCTTCTAGGACCCCATTGCGCAACCACCCGTGGTATTGACCGGGAAAGTGAATACTTGGGTTAGCAGTAACTCTTGGGACTTCACCAGTACGAGTCCAAGGATTTCCCTTAGTTCCGTTCCCATTAGATGACGGCCCATCTACAACCCATGGCCCACCAGGAGTAATAACGACTAGACAGTGGTTATCGGGCCCCTTCCAATCGTACCAATCTGCGTAATACATAGACCCCACGGGAGCTTTCTGAAGAGTTGTCCTCATGGCTAGGTGATCAGATCTCCAATACAATCTAGTTAGCTGATGCTGCCATTGATCCTCAGGTTCGAACTGATACCCGCAAGCACAAGAGGTAGGCCAGCGTGGGTCATCATGATCAATGCCTTCACCTGGCTTACCGTCAAGGTCGGATAGCTCGAAGGGGACGACGTTTATGTCTACAGAGCAAGTGTGATATCCAGTGATAGGACAAGCACTGGAGTCATTCGAGAGTGAGAACCTCCTTAGGGTTTCTTGAGCAAAAGCAGCTGGCCTCAGAAAGAAACACTCTATGGTACTCATGCCCCCAAATGAGATATTGAAAGGTTAGTCACTTCCCACTTCGAGCTAGTTGGTAGCCCCCTTGCCACCCACTTTTCGAGACTAGGACTCCATGCCTGACTTTTGAAAGCAAACACACGCGCAACTGCTTGTAGTAGGTGTCCCACTGACTCTGTGTGATCTCACCCGACGACACCGCCTCCTCAGCTAGCTGTGTAGCTCGGACCATTGGGTACTCACCGATGATGGACTTATTCACTAGACCCGAGACAGCGCGGCTCACACGCTCCTCAGCTAACCTTTGGGTTTTCTTCGATGATAACTGTCCTGGGCTTCGTCGTACCTTTCCGACCTCGAAGTCAATTACCAACAGATCATGCTTCCGAATCAGTTTCACAGCGGTAATTGCTGCATTCCTCGCTTCTGCTTGATCTGGGTTGCCATCCAGAGCCAGGGAGATTAGATCCTGAACCTTGTCCAACGGAGACTTCATCCCATCCTCTACCCCACGGTGTATACTTCGGGCAATTGCTTCTACTTTTGAATGCTGGGTTACTTTCTAACACTTGAATAATATTGGGATCTTTTGGTGATAGACAAACTACTTGTCGGCCACAACTGGACAAACACTGATTCAGTGAGTATATGGGGCAGCGCGGATGCGAATATCTAGGTTACTTTTTGATGAATCGGAAACACCAGAAAGCATTGCTCAACGCATAGTTAGGGCTTTTGACCCAGGCGAAACTTTCTGTGTGAGGGGGAGATTCTTTAGGGTCTCCGGAGGGCGAACTGCCAATGAGACAGTTCGAGAGAACGTGATTGGGGACAAGTACACACTTGTCCTAGATATAGGAGAACCAGAACCTCCTCAACCGATTACCGTCGTGCCGGGGCCACAAAAACAGGAGCCCGAAGTCGTTGAGGTCGTTGAAGAACTTGCCTCGGATCCATTGCCTTCGGAGCCTCCACGGCCCCCACCCTCTCAGGTGGTCCAAAGTCAGCCCCCCAAGAAGTCTACTTCCAAAAGCGGAGAGTATCCGATCGTTAGAGAGGATGCAGCCAAGGTCACCAAGGAAGGCCCACAAAAGTCACTTCCTGTAGCTGGCCAAAGGTGGCAGACCAAGGATCAAAGGCGTCTCAGCAGCCCACCATTCACGGTCATCAACGTGGATGCAGAGTTCGTCTACACAGACAAAGGAGGGAAGATCTCGCTCAAGCGCTGGAGAAACTATCGCTTGGTGGAAGGTCCCGAGCTAGTATCTCGGCAGTCTTCTGGTTGATCTCTTCAGGGAGGCAACTCCACAGAGAGTTGCGATAGGTTCTCCATGACATGGTTTCGGGCTCGAAGTCGTTAGTAAGCTTGTTGTCAATCATCTCCCGGTAAGGTTCAAGGAGAAGTTTGATCTCTTTGAACTTCTCCCTTGGCACCGTGAAAAATAAGTCCTCTACCCACTCATCAAAACCACCGTCATAATATGAGGACATCACTCACTCTCCAGTTCGAACATTGCATTGAACCCAGCTAGCTTCTCTCGCGCCAGCTCAATACGCTTGAGGACATTGGCCACCCGACTTTGAATAACAGGCCAAGTCTTAGGGTCCTTCTCGATACCCAGAAACCCGAAGTCTAGCTCTGCAGCCGCAACCAAAGTAGTACCGGATCCCGCGAATGGGTCAAGTACTCTCCCGCCTTGGGGAGTTACTAGTTGGACCAGATAAGACATTAACTTCAACGACTTAACAGTCTTGTGTTCATTGACGAGGCCCTCATCCAAGTCAGCATTCTTCTCCGAAGGTGACGGCTTCGCTTGGTAGATGAAGTTGGCTTCTGGGTCTGGATCAAATGTCTTGAAGTACCGAGAGTTGCTCCCATTTCTATCCAAGATACCCACTGGGCAACCCTCAACGCACTCGTAGATCGGTAGCTCCTGGTCTCCGTAGACATAGGCGTTTGGCTTCCCATCACCTGAGTCTGATCCTGGAGCATAGAAACCCCCTGGACGGGTCCCCTTGCAGTTACCGCGCGGGTCTCCTTTGATGACCTTGGTCCCGATACGCTTGCAATCAGGACAGTGGGATAGGATAAGATTAGAGGGCCACCTTCCGAGCGGGTGGCAATTGATTCCGTTCCCCGGCGGAGCTGCAACCTTTACCGCTTCTGGTTTCGAGGTGTGACCGCTATTCTTCCAAGTATCGGGTCGGTCAGGTTCATCCCAATCAGTGAAAACTCTGGAAGAATCAATATTTAGAGCTCCAGCCCCATACTTTCGGATGTTGTCGACGACCGTACCTTCGAGTGGTTTACGGACGAGCACCCACTCCTCGACAGCTGGCTTCAATCCTGTGTGGTAGCCCAACCACCTCTCCGCCAACTCAATGTCCCCTAGAGTCTCGAGCTCCTTGCTGACATCAGTCCCTTTCTTGTACCCTTGGCCAAAGATATGGTACAGGGTGTCCCTAATCTCGAACCTGCAGCGCTCTAGGGCCATCTTCGTATGATGGCTACTGCGCGGGAGCGCCCAGACCAATCCGAACCCACCAGGCTTGAGGACTCGGTAGACCTCTCGAAAGGATACAGCTAGGAAGTTCTGGAAGGCCAGCAGCTCAGCGCGCCCCTCTACCCCCTCCTCATCCTCGGTCGGTTTGAAAGTATCCCACTCGAGCCCAAGGAACTTGATCCCTGAGGGGGGGTCTGTCACCACTGAATCGAAGACGTTGTCAGGTTGGGACTTGAGGACCTCTCTGCAATCCCCTAGTACGATCTGGCTTTCCATTGAAAACCATTACACCGAGAGAGTCGGCCCACAGGAAAGTCAATTTATCGTTGAGATCAGGTGTGCTGAAGCGTAATACAGTTTCGTGGCACTATCGATAATTCTAGCCGTAGTTGCAGTTGCAGTTGGCCTCGTACTAATTAGCCTCAGACGTAGACGTAGGAGACCTTGGGACACCGACACCAACGACTTCCACCTTAGAAGTAGGGGAGTCCGACCTGCAAAGAAGCACTTCTGGTCTAAGTCTTGAGGCAAGGAGGCATTACCCGATCCCACTCAGTGGAGCGGCGGGGTTGGAAGAGTACCACGCGCCTACCCCTGTCCTTGCTCTCGGTCTTCCAACGAATTGTCTCACAGATTAGGCAGCGGGTAACCTTACCATTCGAGGGCCACACCATTCGAGGGCCACCTATGCCTTCGAGGGTACTTCGAGGCTACTGCTATGCCCTCAATGACTCGCTCATACCTGGACCTGATGGGTTTCTGGGTCAACGGTGACACCTGGAGGTGGTGGGATCTTGAACACTGTTACACTGTTAGGTCCTTTGATGGTGACCTTCAGTGCGTCGAAGTGGATCATGATCCACAAGATACTGTAAGTCGGAAACTTAACCTGGTAGTCCTCTGATACTACATCAGTGACGTCGTAAGTGCAAAGCCACCCACGATCGGTCTTTAGTTTGGCTGCCTTCGGAGGACTCGAGCGGAACTTACTCATCAGTACTGGATACGGATTCTCGTGTTCCCCTAGGACATTCTTCTTGTATGCAGGCAGCAACAACTCCAGGAAGAACTTCTTGTCCTCAGTTGGATCGATAGTGATTTGAATATCGCATCCAGGATGTGGTTCTAGGGTAATACGCATGCGCACTACCCTAGAATAGGTTGAGACCTAGCTCAAGTAGTCTTTACGTCTGCCACATAGATATCGGTTGTTCCAGCGATGAAGTCCTCGTTTCCAATCCAGAAACCGCCGTCACCCCATTTATCAGTCCAGCTATTAGGACCGTTGAATATTGTAGTACCGTTGGATTGGGTATCGTACCCAGTCACGTAGATGTAGTGCCCACCTAGGATATCATTTGGGTTCGGGGCGCCAATGGGAGTCTTACCGTCGAAGTCCTCGAAGGCAGTGTCGACTTGAATGGCTATAGCAATTGGGAACCCGTTCGCCAAGGCTGTCTGCATAGCGAGGATGCGAGCTGCCCCAGTGTCGTCGATACGGTAGGCTCCCGTTAGGATGACGTCTGAAGCGCTCTCAACGAGACCCAGCCTAGGTTCATTGTTGGCGGTATCGTCACTTGTAGGCCTATCCTCGTAAGCCGCAAGACCCCACTGAGCCACTCCTGTCCAAGCATCTGAGGGCATAGCTCCTGAGTCTTCCAATGAGGGGAGTTCGCTGTTAGGTACCCCCACATAGTCCCTCGCGCGCTCGGTACAACGGGCGACGTCATAGATCCAAACAGGAGATCTATGCGAGATTGTAGTCCCAGCAATGGTCAGTCGAGTCTCGATTGAACCATCAGTGGCATGGCCGACACAACTTCCTACCCTACCTTGGTCCATGATCCCAGGACCAGCTAGTACCTGGTCTCGGTAACTGATAGACCTCGGTATCGCAGTTACTTTGAACTTACCTGATAGAATACTGATCCCGGGCATTCCGTGATCTGGACGATCTTTCTTGTAGCCGTAACTATGAGGCCCACCAAATGTTCTAGGCATAACACGCTCCTTAGGGGTTACTTACACTCAGCTCCGCAATTGACTGCGGACTTGACTGTTGTTGCTGCCATTACACAATCAATCGGTAGCTTGATGAGGTTAGCGATTAGGACCTTCTGACAAGTCTCTAAACACTTTGGGTTAGTACCCTCTGAACACGGAAGACTCTTCAAGTGATCACAGTAACCATTGCAACTTGAGGTGTCCGGGGTTGGTGCTGGTCCAGCATCAACCTCAACCGGTGGTATTGGGTTAACTGGTGGTGGCTTGTTGCATCTCCCAGCAGGAAGAAACGCCAAGTAGACTAGAGCGAGAGCGGGGATGAGTGACTTCTTCATAGTACTCCTATTACACCACGAGGTCTTTAGCTAGAGTTGGCGTCTCCTCCCAATCCCTAGCTAGCAAGTCTTGGTCGAATGGTGTCCAACGTGTGTAGTTACCAGTCGGTTGGATTAGTACTAAGAAGGTACCAATCTCAAAGCTGTCCGCTGGTAGTGACTCTCGGTGAGCTGGTAGATCTCGTATCTCGATCCAACAATCCCAGGTACTTCGTTTTATTGCTTTGCCTTCATGTAGTAGTCCGAAAGCCACTCCAAAATCCATAATAGGTTAAGCGCAAAAGAACCTTAGCTGTAGAGTCCCAACCCCAATGACCAACGATACCAAACCTCCTAGCTCTAGGAGGTTCACTTCAGAGGAAGCCCCTACTATCAAGCATGTGCAGGCGGCGGATGCTTTAGCTCACTTGTACGAGCTACGAGAAGAGTTGGAGACAACCATCAGTACCATCGAGTCCATCAAGTACGATTCTCAACTGCGTATGGAGATTGTGAGAGGCCTGAATCAACTCAAGAAGAGAATCCGACAGTTCGAGAAGTATCTCGGAATTTACTGATCCACTTCAAGATTCTTGAGAATGCGCTCATACCGAGTCTCGATGCCATCTCGCGGTCGAGGATCTGGGACCGGGAGGCTGAAAGACATCCCTAAGAACTTCCTAAAGTGCTGGTAGATCTCGTGGTCGTTGTCTACCTTGTTCCCATGCACGTAGAAGTCACCGTTAGCATCAATGCGGATGACCTCTAACCCACCCTGAGCATTAAATATAATGCTACCCTCAGTAAGTCCGTTTTGAACCTCTAGTCTAGTAAGGTGCTCTGGGACTGGACCCCATTGGGATGACCCACTCTCACTAGCTATAAGAACTTGATCTGGAGGGGTACTTAGGTATGCTAGATCTAAATCAGTCGCGTTGAATGAGAATGGTTCGTCATAGGGTGTTACACGCAGGCTATTACTTTCAGGTGGTGGGGGTATAACCTGTAGCTCGTGGTTCATTGGGAAAGCACCAACGAACTCATGTGGGCCTGCAAAATAAAGCATCGGAGTGGAACTAGAAGTATCCTCTGTCAACGAAGGGAGGAACCCGATATCAGAACGTTGATCTGGAGGATCTAGACTAACTATTGGATGTCCTACGGAGCAACCAATTGACACATCAGGTATGATCTCTACCTCGATATCATTTGGCATTGGCTAACTCCACGTGAGGTTGCTTCGAGAGGTCCCAATCGATGGGGTCGAAGCCCTTCTGCATCAGAGCCTTGTTGGCCTGCGAAAAAGGCTTTGAATCAAAGAATCCTTGATGGGCACTAAACGGAGAGGGGTGTGCTGAGATAATGACCCGGTGCTCGGAGGTATTGATCATTGGGGCGAAGCTCTGAGCATCTCTTCCCCATAAAAGGAACACGATACGGCCCTCTCGCGCCGAGAGTAACTTGATCACTTTGTTGGTGAGTTTTTCCCAACCCTTACCTCGATGTGATCCTGGCTCCCCATCTCGGACTGTCAATACCGTGTTGAGTAGGAAGACACCTTGCTCAGCCCAACTCATCAGGTTGCCATGACTCGCCGGGGCTACCCCCAAGTCGCTCTGAAGCTCCTTGTAGATGTTGACCAGGGACTTAGGCGGGCGGACTCCAGGAGGGACTGAGAAAGACATCCCATGAGCATGTCCTGGGCTAGGGTATGGGTCTTGACCTAGGATCACCACTCGAACCTTGTCAAAGGGGGTGACCTCGAAGGCAGTGAACACCTTACCTTTCGGTGGGTATACCTTGTGAGACTCTCGCTCCGCAGCCACAAACGTGAGCAACTCAGCGAAGTAAGGTTTCGCCATCTCGTCGCTTAGGATGTGGGTCCAAGACTCATGCATCAATAGGCGTTACACCAAGAAGCAGGTAGTCAATTGCTTCTCGTACTGTGACTGCTGAGTGAACCACTCATCTTGAAGAAGCTGATCTGATCCTTCTTCGCAGATCTTAACGTTGAGCCCTTTTTCAAGAATGAACACAATGTCCACCTTGATGAGGCGCTTACCAATTCGAACTTCAAGGGTCTCCGAGAAGTCACCCATTCGCTTTGGATGCTGACGAAAGCACTGACGTTCGATGAGAGGCTTTCTACCTACAGAGGTCAGTGACTGGAAGGACTCGTGAAGGAGCTCCCAGGCTGCCTTACAAGTCAGGTAGTCAACACCGGGGGTCGGGGGTGGATGAGTCGGGCAACTAGGTGGTTCCACGTTCTTGTCATGGGAACGTTACAAGAAGTTTTTGATCACCCTCTCGTATCGAGTTAGCACCTTGCGTCGGCGAGGTTTCCTCTTCTTCTTTTCAACCTTGAAGTGCTGGATCGCCTCACCTAGAGTTAGCTTACCGGCTACCGCTTTCTTCCTGAGTTCCTCAATCTTGTCTCTCGTATTGATCATGTTCAATACCATGACTTCAACTCGATGAGAGTGCTGAGGGCTGGTAATACACCCAAGAAGGTGGTTTAGCTGATTCTCTACGTACATTAGATAGGTAGAATCCAACTCCTCCAAGGTAACTTCTCTGCTAGGGTCGGATTTATCAGACATCACCCACTCAACTTGAACGGGTACAGAGTGTTCCACACCTGTAACTCGACTTCAGCAGAGAGCTCTGGTTCTGGGTCGAAGTTCCCTCGGACTGGATACCAATGTAGGGCAGGGATGTGATCCCCTTCATAGAAGAACCCAATAGGTATAGCTTTAGAAACATAGACCTTCTTACCAATATACTCCCCGATGAGCCCTTGTATCAAGTCCTCTTTTCTCTGGTTCAAACTCTCGACCGCACCCTTTCAAGCTGTGGTAGTCACGTGCGTTGATGGTGAATGGTCCTTTTCGTTCAGTCCAGCAAGCACGAACCTCTTCAACGCTTGCAATTAGGTGATCGGGGTCTTCAGGACACAAGATCGACCACATCTGAATCTCTTCATCGGTCGCCTCGCGGAGCTCTCCTTCCCATCCATTGGTTTTCACAATGTAATGTCCATCCAGGTAGAAGGTAAGACCGTGCCTAAGCGCTACACGCTCTAGGTTCTTCTCACGTCTTCCAATGGGGTCGACAGGCTTCACACTTAAGACAAAGCTATCAAGGTTCTAGGGTTGAGACAAGAAGGGCTCCAAGCCTCGTTGGACCTGACGAATGGTTTGGGAGTCTAAGTGTGGTTGAATCCCCATACCATCTACGTACCTAGCATGGAGCTCTGGGTGGTAGCCCCAGTAGTAATAACCAACAGGGATTCTGCGAGATACATAAATCGAAAGTACTTCATCGAGGGTAGCAACCCACCCAGTCATCAACAGATCTCTCGTGGTAATTGGTTGAAACCTACCGGCTGGAGCCTCACGAATTGCACAGAAGTCAACAGCATTGATCGTAACGGTCCCACCACGTCCTGTGAAGCAGGCCAGAATCTCTTCCAAGGTAGCTGGGTCGTCTGGCTCTCGCTCATGGCCCAAGGGCTCGATGGGTTCAAAGCTCTTGAGTACCCTCTCCTGGCGCGTAGGTAAGTCTTCCTTGGCGGGAGGCTTAGTCACCGAGCACTGTAAGGGCCCCTCAAGGATTGTAAATGAGTCAAGCGGTACTTCGACACCATGCCCAAAGACAGACCAGATACCAGCACCCTCTGACCAGGATAGACGCGCAATGAAGGTTGTCTTCTCCTTATTGTTGTACTGAACCCAGTAGTACCCAGCGAGCGGGTAGCTCATATCACAGGTCTCCGGTTGTAACGACTCGGGATGTTATTGCGAAAGCTAGTCTTCAATGAATTGATTAGGGTCTTATCACTTGAAGTGGTTAGTCTAGCAGCATCGTCCATAAGCATGTCTTCGAGGATCTCAACTTCAGTACTAGGGTCATCAAGTGGGTTTGAAGCATGTACAGCGTTAGACTTCATCTGAGAGAAGATCTTTGCTGTCACCCTAAATTGTACAAGTCGATTGAGCGCATCTCGAATAGAGATTCTACCAGCTTGAGTACTCACCAACTTGAGCAGCAGCTGGTCTTCACCGGGATGTTCATAGACCATGAGGCACCCCAACGCCTTGCCCGAGCATTGCCAGGTAACGTACTCATCATTGCAGCCGACGCACGAGAAACCGAACCACCGACGCTTTGAGTCATCAGCAAGGTTGATCTCGTGATTCTCAGAGTCAACGTGACTGTACACGCTACGAACCATCTTAAGTGGATCAACAAACTCAGTCATCGAATTGATATCAACTGGTTGATTAGGCTTAGATCATCCACGATGCTGAGATTCAGCTTCATACTACCACCCAGCATGACGACCCGCGGGGCACACTCAATGTACCTAAACTCATGAGTATTGTCTCGAATGTACATTCGAAACCCAACAATCGTAACATCTCGATCAAGTTCAGGAAAACTTAGTTCACAAAGTAAGTTGTTGTTCTTGTCCACCCTGAGTGGTACTCGTATCCGATCTGTGCAAGTTATATTACCAGACTCGACCGCCTGAATCCAAATGACGGACTTCCGTCGTGGCTCAGGTACTGGCTTTGGGGCTGGCTTTCTCCGATGGGGCCTCACCACTGCCCAAAATCGCTCAAGGTCCAAGTCCATTAGTTTTGACTACACCAAAACTTGTTGAGATTCATTACGCCAGCGCGTAATAGCGAGTATGGATCGCACCCAAGCCATTGAAAGACTAGCTGGCATTTGGGCTCGGACCCACCCAAGCCTGGCGACCAGGATATCCAGGGCCGTTGGCCTAGTAGGCACAGTCAAACCGATAGGTGACCTGACGTGGGAAGTCACTGGAGGTACGGATACTTACTATGTCTATGCTGATCCGGCGACAAGAACCTCAACGTGTACCTGCCCAGATAGCAAAAGTGGTCACAAATGCAAGCACCGACTCGCTGTTGGCTTGGTTTGGGTAGTGGGTCAAAGAAAATAAAGAGAGCCACTATCATCAGGACAGAATTTGTGCTCTATTGTGTTTCGAGTAGATGGAAGTTGAGGGTAAAGGATAATCGATGGACTTTAAGAGTAGGAGAAAACTGATTAGGACAATACTTCCAGACGATTGTGGCGAGATATCCTCGGATGGCCGAACTGTTTGGGTGAACTTAGGGGTCTGTGTTGCACGATTTTGCCCAGTCTCCAGAGAGTATGTAGCGGTAGCCAATGACGATAGTACAGTCAAGCACCCAGAGGCATGCACGCGCCACCCTGAAAGTGGTCCAACCCTAAACGATTGGGTTGCCTTCGTGAACGAGGTCAGTGACCGGTGGGGTATTCTGATCGGCCAAGAACACACCCCTCTCTACATCCAGCGAGCCGAAAATGTCAGTACTCCCCAAGCAAGCCCCACCCCGTAAGAGACTCACCCTATCCACTTCAGTTGTAACCCAAGGACAATTTTGCGCCCCAGAGTGCCCAAATAAGTCATCAGGTCGAGTATGTACTGCTCAATTAGAACCTGAGACGTTGCACCTGAACGGTAGCTTCGAGATGTACGCCAGAACCGAATACTGTAGAACGAACGCCCGATAAGGATATGAGGAATGGATAAAGCGATTGCAGTAACCCAGCAAGGCAACAAGATCTTGATGCTGATCGGTGAGTACCAAGCTTCCCTCTGGGAGCCGACTGAAAAGCGACACGGGTGGTTTGTTGAGTACTTCAAGGGATCTAGGGAAGTACTCAACTCTGACTCAAGTAAGCACCCGGTCATGCCAGATACGTACGCTGATAGAGGTCGGGCCCAACTCATTGTGGAGAGGGTAATCGGTAGCCTTCACGCTAACCTGCCAATCCCACAACTGACCTTCCCACCCACCAAAACCAAAAAGTCGCCCAAGAAGACATCAAAGCGCAAGGTGACCAAGAATGTGACTCCTCAACAGATACTTGAGGACTTGCTAAATGACATGGAAGATACCTGGACCATCATGATCCCCGTTGGTAAACCCGTGGCCCTACGAAACAGCAAGGTCCAAATCTGTGATCAGCATGGCGAAGTAGCCTGCGAGATCCCATACCGAGTTTACCAGTACCTCACTACGAAGTAACCATGGCTGTTTCATTCACTAGTCTCAAAGCCGGGGATACCATTTACGACTGTCACCGGCGCAAAGTGGGTCATACCACTAAGACCGAGCTTGGGATCTGGAAGATCCGAGTAATCGAGGTTGACCTAAAAGAGCGCAAGGCTCTTGTATCTTGGAACGATAACCCCGCTCAGTGGAAGAGCGAGAGGTACTTCGAATCAACTACCATCAAGCGTAACCCGCCTGAGTGGGTTCACCAAATAAGTTCGATGGGTATGGTCTGTCACCTGTGCTGGGCCAAAAAGATTGAAGGGCATCGCCCGGATTGTACCCACCCAAAGGCCAAAAAAGTTAACTCAAAGAAAGGAATGATTGGAGTAAATCCAATCATAATTGAGATATGATCAGATCGATCACTGTGATACTAGCACTCTTAGTGCTAGTCCTAGCGCGCCCGGCGCTTGCAGACGAGTGCAATAGCCCCGTCTTTGATACAACAGGGAAAGTCAAAGCCTCCGAGATCGAACCTCTTCTCAGGAAGATCGCCGGTGATGGTGCGGACCCAGCCCTCGTTCGAGTCATCACGACAGACGAGATGAACAGATATGGGAACCTTGACAAATACGCCGGTGCTCTGTTGAGTAAGTGTCCCTCATGGCAGTCAGCTGGCGGGCGCCTCAAGAGCAACATCTTCCTGCTGATCCTCGAACCCAACGGTAAGGTTGCGGTCCAGTTCGCCAAGAAGGGCCCTTTCCAGAATGTACTCACTCACAACAAGATTGTGGATATTGGTGAGGAGATGGGCGGACTTATTGGTAAAGGGGACCTGACTGGCGCCGCCAAAGCTGGGCTCATCAGAACCCACACCCTTCTGTCGACAACGAAGGCGAACGCCATTGTCTCCAGTGGTCCTGTCACCATCGTCAATCACAACGAGAAGCCAGCAGACCTCAGTGGAGGATTCTCCTTCCTGAAATGGCTGCTCCTTGCCGGTGTTATCGGGGCTGGGATCTGGTTGTTCATACGATATCGAATGGCGAAGTCGGAGCGTGACGCGGCTCAGCAACAAGCTCAGGGTACTCGGGGCGCCTGTAACAACCTAATCACTGGGTTTGAAAGCCACCTGACCACCATTGGGGTTCTCTTGGCCCCTCTCAAGACGACTATCAATCCTGCCGAGTTCTCGGCCCTACAAGATCAACTTGAAGCGTTGAAGTCCAATATGGACTCGGCCAAGAGTCAGTACGTCAATATGACTGGCTCCGCCAATGACCCAGAAAGCGTGGGCCTAAGTGCTGATGCCTACAATGCAATGACTGCAACCTTTGAAAGGGTGCAAGCCAACTTGGAGAGAGTGGATGCCGAGGCTATCAAACTCTCCAACTCCATCCGAGGCATAAGTCGTCTACGTGACTCAGCCCAACCAACCATCGACGCCCTAGCTAAGGAAATCGAGATTGCAACCAATAATATCAATGCAGAGAGATCCATGAAAGTAGATGGTCCCCGGGCCATCCTACAGCAGGCGATCTCTTCCTTCGAGCAAGCCCAGAAGAACCTGGAAGAGAAGAGATATCAAGCAGTAACCGACGTTTGCAAAGATGGAACGATACTAGCCAGGAGAGCCGCCCAGCAGGTATATGACCTAAACTCTCGGAAGCAACGGATCGAAGGGGATATCAGCAGGCTCGACCAGTACGTGATAGCGGATAAGCTTGTCACCCTCGACTCACTCATCAGCCAAATTAGGACAACCTTCGGGGATGGCGCTGAACTCCCAGCACTTGAACAACGTACGGTGGTCATCCAAAGGACCCAAGCACGACAGTCAGCAATTGCTCTGGCCAAGAGTGGAGTTCTTACTCAGAACTGGGACTCAGCTGAACAACAAGTCACACTAGCTAGAGCTGCTGAGTCTGAGATCAACAACGCAATCAATGCTGTTCAAGTACTGATGCGTCGGCTAGCGGATGCTCGACGTCCTTCGTCTAACTCGTATCGCCCCTCATCGGGTTACTCAGGTGGCAGCGGCTCGAGTCGCTCCAGCAGTCACGTGTCCCACACTACAGTGGTCAACAACTACGGCCGAGACGACTCTGGACTTGGCCTTGGATTGGGGCTTGGCCTTGCCCTCAACGACATCGAAGTCAATGCCGAGAATCGTGAACTTCGACGAGAACTAGACGAGGATCGTCGGTATGGTGGTGGTCGTGAGAGCCGCCGCTCAGATGACGATGATGACAATCGTCGAGGTGGTTGGGGTGGTGAGTCAGTCCAAACCAGCAGCAATGACGATGACGGAGGTGGATTTGGTGGTGAGTCAGTCGACACGAGCTCATCCTCAAGTGACAGCGACTTCTCAAGCAATGATTCAAGCTCAAGCGACGACTAGAACTTCAACAACAGAACAAGAGGCAAAACAGTATGGCACTAAGCATTTTCTCGAAAGCAACCTTGATCGTCAAGGCGAGCGCTCACTCGGTACTTGATAAGGTCATTGACGCTAACTCAGTCCCTGCGCATGAACAGCTCATTCGTGAGTTGGAAGCAGCAATGCAGACTGAATCCACTGAGTGCATCAGAGCTGATGTGGCCGCCAAGGCCATGCACCTGCAAGTAGCGGCCATCCAGCAACACATTGACGAGTTCATGGCTGCTATTCAGGCCAATATGGACGATGGGGACCCCACCAATGATGATGACCAGATCCCAATGGCGGCTCACGTCAACGAGCTGAAAGAAGAGCAAGAGGACGTCAAATCCCAAGAAGCAGCCCTACTCGAGAACCATCGGCTCCTTTCCGTGACCATGGACAAGTTGAAAGAGCGCCACACCATAATGGTCAGGGAGTTGCAGCAACTTCGACGAGCTGTCAGTCAAGCTACGGCCGATACTCAAGCCCTCAACGCTGTCCGGAAGGTCCAGGACCTGACAACTGGGGTTGACTCAACTCACCTCGGGGGAGCGCTTCAAGCGGCCCAACAGAAGTCAGCAGTCGCCCGTGAGGAGCTGAACCAGGCAGTCAGCGGGATGCAATCAAGCCCGGAAGCCTTGCTTCAGAAGAGCAAGGCTCAGGCTCTTCTCGCATCCATGCGTGCCAAAGCTGCAGCTACCTGATGACGGTGTAACTCGCCCCATGAGAATACAGCCAAAAGCTAGGCTCATGGCTTGGCGGTTAGAGCCGCTAGAGGTATGGAACAAGAGCAACCCGCGTGGGTTCGAGCTATTCTACCAGAAGGTTAGAGTTGCGCGGGTTGTTCCGTTCCGAGTAGGTTTCGTTCAGTTCAACGGATGGTACTGGATCGCCGAGCAAGAAGGGAACATCCCAAAGAAGGACACCAGCAATCATCCTGTAGAGGACCCGAAGAAGGCCAAGGACGACTGTGAAGATTACGTTCGGAAGTGCCTAGGCAAGCCCAAGCATGGCCCACGGCGTTGGCTATCATGGGTCAAGGATACCCTTGACCTGAGCCGGTCAACGACCTTGAGCCCTCCGTGCGGGGGCAAGTTCCTTCTCAATGACAAGGTGGTAGTCGGAGAGATCAAACCGTTTCGGGTAGGGTTTGGTAAGTACCAAGGGTGGTACTGGCTCGCCTTCCCAACCAAGCTCCCCGAAGAGTTCTCCCACCTGATAGTGTCAGCATTCAGCTCCAAGAACTACCCAGTAGTTGAACTCAACGAAGCTAGGAGCGAGTGTGATGCCTACTTGCGCAAGCAACTCCTAGTAAGCCCAACAAGGCACACAAGAAGAAAGAATAAGCAATGAAAGCTTGGTATGCATTTGCATTTATCCTAGGGTCTGCCCTAATAGCAGCTGGGATCTTCCTTCGCCACAATCAGAAAGCGATCCCAAACTTTCTGATGCCAGCGAGTTGTACGGAGAGGCTTCTTACCAAGGTTGACATAGCCCAAAGTTGCCCCTCGCCTTCACACATCATGAAGGTAGGAGAGCAATGGATCTGCTCCTGCAGATCTGAAGAGCAGACTATGAAAGGAATCAAAAGCCAATGATCATCAACGGAATTAGTGTACTTCTTGGAGAACCAGTAGAGGGCGTACCCTCTGCTGACGGAACCACAACTAGTTGGCAAATCGAGGCTGGACCATACAAGGCTACGATCACCGAATGGGCCTTTGATTCGAAGAAGTACTATAAGTACGAATTGCGTGTTAGTGGGGTAGCTATTCTGTACTCGACCAGTAAGAGTGTGGCTACCATCGAAGAAGCCATTCAGATAGTTGAGGATACCCTGCGAGACTATCTGATCAAGAAGGCTGTTATCGAGAAACGCTTTGGACCCGAAGTGATACCCAACACCATTCTTGAGTACCACGTTCGGAATGCCAAGGGTCACTCTTCTACTGGTAAGTGAGTGATCCTTCCGTCGCTCGAGGCGTTGTTGACACAGTAGTCAGTCCTGAGATACAGATCACCGTCTCGACCAATCTTCTCGGCTTTGCCTGGTTCTTCCCCTTGAACGGTGCAGGTCCCACTGTAGGTTCTATTGAACACACAGTTGAGCGAGCAGCACCTAGCATCGAACGGGATGATAACTTTTAGAGCTTGCATGACTTAACCTTTTCCTAACCTGTACGTTTCTCAGAAGGGCGGGCCTCCCGAAGATAATGTTCATCTTGGTCATTAGTACGAACAAATTGAGTCCCACACTTGAGGCATACTGTGTGAAATGAATCTTTCTCCCCCTCACAACGTCCCTCGCACTTGGGACAGGTCTCGATGACCTGCCACTTGTCGGAGGCTAGCCGGCTACAGTACTCAGTTCGAAGGTAGTTGGAGTCATCTCTCTTTAGTTCTTCAGGGTGGTGTTCATGCGCCATACAACGACCTAGATTCATGATCCGGCAGTTGAGTGAGCAATGTTTAGCATCAATAGTACTAATCGATACTGGTAGTCGCATGAACTTTGAGTCCTTCAGTGGCCATCTCGTACCAACGGGCTGAAAGCATCCTAGCATAGAGCGCCGGGTTCAGTCCATAGTGCCCCATTGCGTATCCGTCATTCATTTCAACGAGAAGAGTGCGCCCGCTCTCGTCGACACCCCAATCCAGGCAGTAGGCCCACGGGGCTTGTTTCGTCTGAGCCATGAGGGCTACAGAGTCCTCGACGACCCTACGATTTGGAGCTAAGGACCAATCTCCCTTGTAGATTCGGACATCTAGGATCACATTCTTCAAGATGTAGCTACGAAACTCAGCTCTGAAGTACACGAAGTCTGAGATCCAAACCTCGACATCGTCTGGCTGAGTCACGATCCTCCGGCGATCCTCCAGACGGTTGTACCAGACAAATCCAGTGAACTCCTTGTGCTTGACCGGCTTGATGAACACTGGGGTGTTGGAAGCTCGAACATCCCCAAGTATCCCGCGCCGGACAGTGCGCCCCAAGACATGATGAAGCGGCCCAGGGTAGTCGACGTTCACCGGTATGGGTCGGTTCAGTCGAGTAAGAGCCCGATGGACATCCCCGATGTAACCAGCAACCCCTACATGAGAACCCAGGTCGGGTATCTCGTCAATGTCGTCAATCCACTCAAAGGATTCGAGCTGTACCCCGCACTCAGTAAACCCTCGCTGGGCATAGTCCCCCAGGACCGTCTCCGGGTATCCTTCCCGGTGACGGACATAGAACTTGGTGGCTTCGATGAGTTCCACTACCGTAGTCTTTCCATTCTAGCCGACCGTTCCGCGCGGTCGGCTCTACAGAAGTCAGTCCAGTGACGACGCGGGATCTTCCGCTTCGGGTTGCACCTGCAACCACTTTTGATGTACCCGCACCCGTCACAAGGGGCGGCCCCAAATAGCTGCAGTAAGAGACGAACAGCCCCCTCAGAAGGATTGACAACAATGGCGCGGGCAAGATACCAAGCCCTCGTCCGGATACTCATGGTTGATATGTCAAGCATTAACTATCCCAGATACTCTCGAAATCTGTAATCCCAGACAACTCTACTTCCTCAGTTTTTATAGCCTTATTGAGAACTTTACGCAACTCTCTTGGCTTCCCAGGCTTCAGAATTGATTTGGCGTATCGGTAGAGGTGGTATAGGTGGCCATACTTAGCAATCCAATCCAAGGTTGCCACTTCTTTCCCACGAAGTACCCCAGCTTCGAAAGCCTCCTGGGCAACATCGACCCCACTTGCCCTTGAGTACAGTCTGTAGAGCTTGTCCCAAGCCGCTCGATACTCGGACTCGAATCCGTAGTCCACTGATCTACGGACCATCCTGTTCAGTAGCTTACGAATCTCACTCGGAGCTAGGTCGACAAGGTTGACCTCTTCACCGGCGTCCGACTCATCCTCCACCTTACGGGCCAACTGCCTTGATGGTTCGTGGGAGAGGAGTGGGGCTCTGAGAGCCTGGACATTGTTGTTCAGCTCAACGATGACTTTGGTTAGCCCTGCTAGCGTCTCAGCAATAGCATCAGACTTGAGACTAGAGCCGGCTCCGTTACGCCCATAAGCCCAGTCAGCAAGGGCCTTGGCCGCCAACTTCTGAAATTGGATAAGCTTGGTTTTTACCTTCGGATTTACCCTAGCGGTTTGAATAGTAGCAAGCCACATGGGAGTTGAGTCAACAGAAAGACAGAAATGCTCATATTCCTTACCATCTGGACCAGTTGATATGATGTCCATACCAACTGCCCAAGGAGCTTTCTTCAACTTGACGATCTGATTACTACTAGCAATACCAAGGACTTCGCACACCCTTCTGACAACTACCCACCCATTTCCAGCCTTGTCTCTAATAGCATCCACCTCATCAGAACCAATCTTCACAATCTCTGTCTTCACACTGTCTGTTGGCATTGCAAGTTCCTTCCGTTCAGTGTTATTACACCACGGAAGAATTCAACCTGGCTCATTCTCCGCTAGGTTTTCCGGTATCTTTCCCGATCGACTTAGGCGGCTCCGACGCAGGCTCAAAGTAAATGGTCTCAGGTCTGGGGCGAGCTGGTGAAGCCCCAGATGGCTCCGGTTCAGCTTTGGGCGGCTCGGGCTCAACCTTGGGTTTCGGCTTCTCACCAGGTCTTGGTGGAACTCCAACGGTTGTTTCAGCTTCCGAGTTCCATATCAGCAGACTGATTCTGTCCTCGACACTCATAACTACAGCATAGCACTAGTAAGTTATGAGCACCCGCCTCAGTGGCCACCCTCACGGGTGCTCATCGATTTTCTAAGTTTTTCTGTCACACAGTCCTTTCGTGGTTAGGGTTGAACTCTTGATTGGGTCGGTTCCAATCATTCCTCTGGTTTGCCGCCAGAAGCTCGCTGTTCTATTCCAGCGGGTCATGCCATGTATTACGCAGGATCCCGCCATAACTCAACAAGAATCTGAAAATTCAACCAATATTACAACTAGTTACCTTCACCTACCTCATAATCCTCAGGTAAGTATTTGGTGAGGATCTCTAAGATTTGCCGTGCGCGCCCGATAGGTATCTTGTCAAAGTGAATCGAGTGCAAGTCTGATCCAGTACCCGGCTCCCCTCCAACATTGGCCTTGAACCTCGGAAACTCCTCCTCAAGACTCTGGGTTTCCAACTTGAAGACACGTGTCTCTAAATCAGCTTGAAGGTACCTGAAGTGAGATGTCTGAAGCCTGATGTAGCGGACACCAAGGTTGTTGAGTATGGTGCGCAATGAGGGGAGCGTCTTGCCTACAGTAAGGCCGTTGCAGATGGGTCTACTCCCCGAACCATCTAACGCATAGATGGTTCGATACTGGAGAGAAAGCAGAGGAGGGTCTTCCTTCTTCGGATCGAACTGGCTCTTCCGGTGATCCTCAATGACGAGCACATGGATTTCGTTTGGGTTGAAATCGAAGAAGATCCCGTAGCGCCCCCTGTCATCCAGCTTGCAACTCGCATTCGTGATCCCCTTAAGAGCAAATCCGTCTACGATACTCTTACCTAAGCTCTTGGCTTGCCTGGCTGCCTCATTCGACTTGTAGTGGTGCTTCACTGGGGATCTCCTAGCGGGTCGCCATGGTGACGACGGTAGCGTTCAAGCTCACTCAGCCAACCCCGAGCGAACTCTTTATCCGGAGCTTGGAGGGCACCAGCATTGGCTTGCTCTGTGATCCGGCTTAGGTTGTCTCGACGTTGCTTGGGAGTCATGTCCCAAAACCTCTCGCGACCGAGACCCTCGTGGTCATGGGGTCCTTCAGCCTGAACTAGAGGACCATCGATAACTGAGATTGCCATACCTACTATTACGCATGAATACTCAGGATCTCAACCCAATTTACGCTTTTCGATGAGGGCTGCAAGCTTATTGACAAGAGTCTCCAGTTCTGGGAAAGGGTCAGCCTTCTGCTCATCCTCAGGAACTGCAGCTATGAACCGCTGGTACTCATCCACGCGCGACTGCATAGGGTACTCGATGTCACTCAAGGATTTCCTTGTTGACTCCAAGTAACTAACCGCCAGTTTGACTGGCTGAATCATACTTGCAGCTAGCTTGTTGCGGCCCGCTGGGGTCCTTATGTGTGATTTCAAGACATTTAGGATGAATGGATTCTTGTACCTAGCTAGGAAGACCTGGATAGCTGATTCTTGATCCATACTCCAGTAGCCTACACCGGAGGCTCGGGATCAATCGTATCCTTTGAGCGTAGGTTGGCTCTGTCTATGTACTTGAGTGGTGGGGGATCCACTTTGGGTTCCGGCAAGCTCCCGTGAATGAAGGTACAAGTACCGCAGTAGTCACTTGTCGAGTACTTACTCCCTCGCGGGTAACTCTCGCCACATCTATCACACACTAGCATGATTTCACCTCTCCTGAGATCCCAAGCTCCTGCGCGATAGTGGCTACCTTAGCTACGAACAAGCGCAACAGGTCTTCGGCTTGCGACCTAGAAACGGATCTATCCTTATTGAAACCCTTGGTCTTGACGGTAGGAGTCCAAAGTTCGATGTTGCACATCCAAAGCTCACCAACTAACTCTTCATCGAGGGCGTAGCTTGTCCCCGCGTAGAAGAACTTGGTTTGCCGGTCATCTGTACACCGCATCTCGTGACCAAACCAGCAAGCATACGGATCCTTAGGTGCATCCTTGACAGGAGGGCTGTAGCTCTGCTTGGGATAATCTGGGACCCCAAGCGCATCCAGCAGCAAGTTCACGATGTGGTGGTCATTGGCTTCGTCGCCCAGCTTACGCTCTCTTTGCAGGAGTTCTCTAGCTATCTTGTGAGCTTCGGCGCGGGTCAGGGTATTAGTGGGCATCACTCCTCGTCGTCATCATCAAGATCTTCGTCATCATCAAGATCTTCGTCATCATCAAGATCTTCGTCATCATCAAGATCTTCATCGTCATCAAGACCCTCTACACCATCGTCACCCCCCTCTTCAACATCGTCGTCAATAGTTGGGTCGGGAAATGGATCTTGGCCCCCGTTCTCATCGCACTTCTCGCCATCACAATACTCACTACCACAGTTGGAACATGACATAACTCACTTACTCCTTTTCCAGTACTTTACGGGTTTGTCTCAATCCATGTTTCTTGGCCAGGTCGTGCAAGTGCTTCCGGTCCATCCGCACTTCCTTGGCCGCCTTCGATAGATTACCACCGTGCCGGTCCAACAACATCCTTATGAACTGCTTCTCGAAGTCAACGAGAAGCAGAGCCCTCATGTCTCCATAACTTAGTTCTAATGGGTTGAATTCGACTGAAACTTGGAGGGTGGTGGGCATTTGAAGTATTTCTACGCTAGCATCTCTGAAATTGCAACCCTAAGGTAACCTGACACCTAACAAGATGTAATAGTTACGTTTTCTAACTAAGGTAGCCCTTCACCTGGGTAGTCCTCCTCCAAGGGCGATAGCTACGAGCATATGTCTTGCGGTCAAGTCATCTACTCGGAACCGCAGCTCAACGTCAGTCGTCGGGCTATCCTGGATGTACTGCGTGAATTCAGGGAAGTCCCGGCGCAGGTTAGCAACGAGGGTCACCCTTGCTTTTTCAATATCCTTGCTGAGTCGGTTCGCAATGCTTGCAGACTCAATCGCCCGGAAGCGATCCTTCAAAACATTCGCCACCTTGACCATAGAGTGGTTCTTCGCTACCTCGGTCTGCTCGTACATCCTGCAGACACACTCACGAATCTTGCCCACATAGATTCGATGGTACTTGAACTTGAACTTTCCCGTTGGGTGGCGTCGTTCGAATATCTCGTGAACCTCCACCACGTTATAGGTCTCCTTCTTAACCGTGAGTGCAATTCGATAGTGATCCTCAGAGTCTAGCTCGGCCACCGCGGGCATATTGGACTCGGTTAGCTCACGAAGGATCTCTGTGCAAAGATTTCTAGCACGAGCTTTCATCTCTGGACTACTGTACCCTGGTGGTCTAAACTTCAGGCTCATCATTTTTTAGTTCTCCAAGTGACAAGACCGTGGGTCTTGTCCGACGGCGCGACTTCGACTTTCACATCATCACCAGGGATCAAGCGAATGCCGAATTTCTTCATCTTTCCGCAGAGTTGAGCCCGAATTGCATCAGACCCATCCTGGGACTTGACCTCATACTGACCACCACCCAGAGCAGAGGTCACTCTTCCCTCGATTACAACATGGTCGCTTCGTGGCATGGTTCTTTCCTTTAGGCTAGTAAGTCGCTTTCCTCTACTGATTCCACATGGTACCCGAAGTAGTCACCGTACCCTAGTCCGGGTTGACCAAGGACGTTGTTAATAGGTTTCATCATATCTTGCTCGGTTCCGTCAAAGTATTCACCGTTCTTGTCATAGAATTTCCATGTACCATTGCCGATCAAGATGGTGAGCTTATGTTTTTGACACCAAGGAATTAGTACATCAGTTCTCCACTGTTCAGCCAAAGCATCCATCCTAGCGATGGCCTCAGCATTGATCTCCCCAATCATCCTTCCAATCACCCTACTTGTGACTTTTGCCATAGGCTCCTTAGCGTCTGAAGTAGACAGCCCCGTACGGAGTGACAGCGGCTGCACCCTTGTCCGTGTTGAATATGCTACCCCGCGCGCCCTTTGCAGGACCCTTCCAACTGTGAGCCTTGAGGATAGTCCCATCTCGGTCAACGAAGCAGAAAACCGAACGTTGATCCGAAGCATTTGTGTATGCGCTGACAACGCGACAGTAGCGCGGGCCGCGCATGACGGTCAGGGTGACTTGATTGAGCTCTGACTTGTCCTTGTTGGAATTAGTCTCGGCCAAACGGACGAAAGTCTCAAGAGCAGCGTCGAAGTCAGCGGGGGTCCGTGCGGTTTCGGTGGGCATGTCTTCTATTACGCATGACGGGCAGGAATCTCAACAAGAAGTACATCTTTCGGTGTACTTGAGTATCATGCCTACCTCAGAGGAAGCTGTCCAGAGTATTGAAGCCAGACTCCAAGTAATTGAAGCAAACTATCGTCAGCAGTTTGCTTCGGTTCGTACTCCTGAAGCGTTGAGTAGCGCAAGAGCTTGCATACTCGGTAAGCAGAGCGACTTCACAGGGGTACTCCGGATGATGGGCGACGTCCCTGCAGACCAGAAACGCGAAGTGGGTGGTAAGATCAACGCTTGGCGCGCACGGGTCGAGAGTGCCTATCACACTAGAATGATGGAACTCCGGTAGATTCTTGTTGAGATCAGTGCCCATTGTACGTAATACAGGGCATGGCTACAAAATCATCAGAAGACTATGAAGTCACCATCAGCCTACCTGATCACTTTGCTAGTGAGATAGTACCTGAGGATGTTCGAGGTACTCTGAAGGTCAAGCTCACCTACAAGCCTACGAAGGGTAGCCGCTCTGTTGACCTAAAAGAAGGTCGGAACAAGATCCTGACCCTGTCCATCGTGGGTGATGTATGGAATCGAAAAGGGTACATCGCCTCGTGTCAGTGCGTCTCAACAATCCGAGAGATCTGGGGTCACATCCCTGAGGTGTCCGAACTCTGTGACCTGTGGGAGCGCTGGCATCTGAATGATATCATCGCCGGAACGCGTCCGCAAACGGCCGCCTTGGCTACGGAAGCTAGACCTGATGATGCAAATTACTACGATTGGGCATGCGAACTTCTGAAGCGCAAGGGCTTGTTCATTGACCGGGGCTACGAGTTTGCTAAGTCATGGCTATTCGACCCGATGCCTGCTAAGGTTGTGGCGCGCATCCGGACCCTGGTCAAGAAGATTGACTTCAGAGCATGACCAGCCAACTCAATCGAACAACCAAGTGCATCTCGATGTCCAAGCTGGACTATTGGGAGCTCACTTATGTCTGTCATAGCCGGCAGACCAAGCGCTACATCAAGAAGACCAAGCACCGCGCGGAGCGCCGGCTTGGTCGATTGGTGATTCAAGATTGATGGAACGACCGAGGCCCAGCTGGTATCCAACTGGGCCTCGAATCAACCGTCCCCTTACGCCCGAGCAAAGTGCACTACGGGCAATGCCAAGCACAGACCAGTCTCACCCTCGAACAACGGTCTCAGAACGTCATCATAGACGTCTTCAAACGTACCCTTGTCCGTAATCTTGGTCCCACGAATCGACTTGAACTCGATCTTGTAGGTGTCGTTAACCAAGGTGATCTTGCAGTAATTGGATTGGTTCTGTGCATGACACCTGAACCGGAAGGACAGCGCGCCTTCAGCGTGTGAGAACACATTGTAGGCACCAATCATGGGTTTGATGTGCCCACCCAATTGATTGAGAATGGTCTCGGCTATTTGCTTCTGTTCTTCGATTGAGTAGGTCATACTCTCTATTACGCGCGAGGGGCGCGGATCTCAACAATCACTGAACCCAAAAGATTCAGCATTTTCCAAGAGGGACCGAAGCTTCACCCTCAGAAGACGTTCCGCTTCCTGGCGCGCAAGCGCGCGGTCCTCGCTACAACCCTCGGCCACCAAGTCATCGGTGATATGAGGACCGTCCCCCTTGATGCGAATCCTAGTATTCCAATGGACCCCGTTATACCACTCGGTGAGGGACCCTTCGCTGTCCTCGTAAGTACCCTCATCTGTTAGGGTTTTCTCCAACCAAGTATCGAACTGGGGGTCATGGGTAAAGTAGGCTTTTCTGGCTTCTCCGCTCATAGTACTCCCAAGAATACTAGGTTTTGGATCATTGGGTCAAGTTGTTCTTTGAGATTGGCTATCGCGCGAGCGCGGGCTTCAGATCGATCTGACTCAAAACCAGTACCTTTGGCCACCGTATCGAGTATGCAATCGGAGGGTAGGCTGACCTCTATCGTGGCGGTCCAATCCTCACCCCGTCGCTTCCCTTTTGCCAAGGGGTTCTGAACGTACAGGGTCTCGACTAATAAAACCCCTTCACGGGGTTCACCGTGAGATACATTGGGGTCTTTTTGGTCTTGAACCATGGGAGTCCCGAACCAAGTCGAGAAGTCAGGGTTTTTCAGTTCAGGCATGTCGTATCTCCAGTGATAACAGCTGAGTTAAGTAGTGCAAGAATGTCAGTGAGACATGACGGTCAGAGCGTCCGGATCCTTGGCCATATCATCAGCAAGCCTTCGTTCAGCCTCACGTCTTGCCGTCGAGCGATCCATGGACATGGCCTGACCAACGAACTTGTCATCGATTCGAATCTTGGCCGCCCAGTAGATTCCATCATAGCAGGCTTCCAGTATGGCTAGCCCACGCTCGTTGGTTGCTACGAATACCTTGCCCGGGTAGTACTCCGATGGTTTGACTTCGAAGCCCATCCATTTTGAGAAGTTTTCTGGTTCCTGATTCGGTTGCTTTGGGTAGATCATGTTCACTATTACGCGTGAGGAGTAGGTTTCTCAACCTGATCTTCTCAGGTTTTCAACGATGGTGTCCCAGGCCGGAGGCGGTCTGGTCGACATTCGAAGTCTCATGTTTCTCCGGTGCGCTTCCTTCACCAAGGAGTCCCAAACATCAGAGGGGCTTCTAGGTTTAGCTTTAGGGGGAGCAGGGGCAGGGCAAATCTTTGATTGTCTGGTTGGGGCGGACTCGAGTGTTCCCTTCTGAACCCCCACGACGGTCTTTTGGTGGCACGCACGCATTACCTTGATGAGGCAACTGCTCAGGTCAGTACTTCCCAGGTGCCCGCTGTAGTCGTAGTGATCAGTATAGACAACCACCCCACCGTCGACGAACACTTGGGTCGTGATCTTGGACTTACTGGGGAGATCCTCAGTCTGAACATAGTACTCAACCCCATCTCGGGATAGATTGCTGTTCAACCCCATCGCTGGTTTTCTAAGGGGTTCAGGCATTTACGCATTCCTTCATCTCAAAGGTTGGCATAAGAGTCTTGAGTCTCTCGACCACCTGCTCAATTTTCGACAGGATCTCTGAAGGTATGATTTCGATGAGAGTGTCAGAACCCCAGATGTAACCGTGGTCACAGTAGAGACCCACATCGATTAGGTAGGTCTTGACCCACTTCTCGTAGTCATCAAAACCAACCTCACTCACACCTTCGAGAGCGGCATTCTGGTCTCGGGTTCCAAGCCTATTGTCGTTACTAGTCCAGCGCTCCCAGAGCCGACAGAGTTCAGCTACCTCAGGGATGTGTCCCCAGTAACGCAGAATCTCATCCGTGCACTGCCCAGTCACCGAGCGATCTCGCTGATTGACCGAACCCGAGAAACGGACCTTGACGAACTCAGACTCCGCTTCGACGGCCCTTAGATCAACCGTCAGGGTTCTAGTATGAGCCTCTTGCCGGTAGAAGTTGATGTGCAGGGTAGCCATCACCTCATGGCAGTTGTTCTTGGCTGTGGAGCTGTCAAGTCTAATCAGGCTGGAGAAAATCTTGGTAGTCACGTCCCACCTCTTTACACTTGATATTACGTGCGAGGCATGGTGGTTCTCAACCAAAAACTTAGGGCTTATTGAAACTAAATAGCCCTCTGCAGCCATATACAAGGGTAACCCTGGGGTGAGGTGGTGAATACCCGCGTTTCCAAGGGCAAATTAAGTATGTAGGGTTAGTAGTTACATTCTAATAGTAGACCATTGGGCCTGACGGGTATCAACAGCGGTGATTGATCTGCTATTGTAATTGGTGTAGAATAGTAGGGAGATGTCACCAATACAGGTCAGTTGAGCGCTCATGATTGTCCCTGTTCACTGGTACCAGATCCCCCTCGGCGAGGTTCCAACCTTCGCAACCTATGGGAGGTTCATCACCTTTTCAGAATACTTCCACACCACGCTATGGGCTGGCGGAGACGGGCTCAACCCTACCAGTCAGAGCTTCAGAGCGACCATAGATGATAGCTTAGAGCAGGTTGTGACTCAGTACCTGGAGTCAGCAGTACGTCGGGTTCAACACATGTTCCACGGAACCCTGCACGGGGTCATCTTCAGTCTCGGGTGCGACTCTACCCTTCCAGTCCGTGACGAGCTTGGCGACATAGTTGGCTTCATCAACGGGGAATACACAACCATAGAGCTCGGGGTAGCCTATTCTCAGATTGATGTCCAAGCCAACTTTCAGTACATGAACATAACGTCAGACCCACAAATCAAACTACCTCGTGAGATTAGCGTTGGGCCAAGGAACTATCTGTCTCGATACGAACGCCCACCGGTCATATAGCTAAGGCTTTCGGATTATCTCCGAAAGCCTTATAGAATGAATCCAGATTGAAAGTGGGGCTAGTGTACCGGGGGATCTCTAAGACGTCAACTGAAGTTGGCATTGAAGCGTCGGGGGCGACCACTCTTCTTCGGTGGGGCCTTGTTGACTCCAATCGGTGCCACCTGCGGAATGATCCTCACAGGCTTCGGGGGTGAGATCTTTGGGTTGATGTACAAGCCTCGAACTGCTTCAACCGGCGGGGGTATGCTACTCTTAAGCTCTGCCATACCCAAGATGTACGCATCAATAAGTTAGGGCTCTGTGTAATGAATGTCGAACTCTTTGCAGGTATGGTTGTTGTGTCGAGCCCACCGATCCATTGAGGTGGTTGACCACATGAAATTGCAGATACCGAACAACTGAGGCATGGTAACCTTGTTGATCACTAGGAAATACGAATAGGCACCCTTTGCCACTTCAATTCGATCAAGTAGCCCATCAAAGCAGAACCACGCGGTAGGGACCTTGGCGCAACTCCTCAGATACTTCTGGAGTTCTACCTTGTCAGCCTCAGCTTGCTCCACCTTTTGATACTGACCAACCTGAAACTTGGCTTGGCCCATCTCATCGACCTTCTTTCCAGCTGACTCAACCCCCAACTGGTGACTCAAGGTGTTGATGGTCTTCATGACATCCGAGTAGTCTTGGCATACCGGGCAAGTCGGACAAGCAGGGGCGGGACGGGACCCCACTCCTATTGACTTCGATCCAGCGTAGCCAATGATCAGCATCAGTGTTGCAATCGCCGGAAGTATCACGAGTATCGTTATCTTTGAGGGCATGGGTGGACAACCTATCACAACCTCAATATAGCACCAAGATTAAAAGTATCTGACCCAGTAACCAAGCCAGATATCCCTTGCAATAGGCACATCACCACGATATTATCCTCGAAGATGCTAATCAAAGTAACCTCACACTGCGCAATGGGCTGTAGCCACTGTCTCGAGGATGCAACCCCTGCAGGCGAGCACATGTCCATTGAACTTTTCGAGAAGGCTCTCAAGTTCACAGAGCGTGTTGAGTGTCAGGTTATTCAAGCGAAGATGCCGGTGATGATGATGCTCTCCGGCGGAGAGTGCACCGACCACCCTCGCATTGTAGAGATGGTCGAGATGGTCGCCAAGCGGAATTGGATTGTTACAATCCTGACCCACGGGCTCTGGCTCGACAATGTGGAACTCCGCAATCAAATCTTACGTGACGATGTATGGTGGAGGGATAACATCCTCATCCAGGTCACCAACGACGAGCGATACTATCCGCGCAAACCACCTAGGTTCGAGCATAAGAAGGTGATCTACGTAGACAAGCTCTGCATTCTATCTACCATCGGCCGAGCCGCGAGTCCCAAGTTTGATCCTAAGGGTCTTGACCCACGTATTGCCCCAAGCAGCTTTAACCTAAGATCCATCACCCATTCGACCAGGTCGATTGCGTCGGCGATCATGACCTTGAGGGTCCGTGGGATGATGGGCAAGTCCGGGTTCTGTACCCCCTCGGTATCCCATGACGGGACCGTCGTCGCCGGTGAGAGTCGATTCTGCTATCCCATTGGGACCGTCGACAGCACCAATGAAGAGCTGACCCAAGCGGTACTTACAATGGGCTCGTGCAATCGGTGCGGGCAAGAAGCGGGTTTAGGGCCCGAGCACAAGCGGGCCCTCGGGATCTGAAACCCGAGAACTCGGTGTACGTTGGGCATGCCCAACGGAGAACCTGAAGATATTCGAACTGAGATAGAGCGGAAGTTTCGACTGAAGTTCGCTCCGGGGGAACTTCAGGGTAGCCAGTCAGTCCTGATCGAACAGGGATACCTCCTAGACTCAGACTCTGAACTTAGGTTGCGCCGGAGCAGCGGAATCCTCCACACCATGACCGTCAAGGGTGACGGTGACCTCGAACGACCCGAGTGGGAGACCGAGATCCCTCAGTGGGTATTCGATACTCTTTGGCCCAAGTGCAAGTACTCACTGCGTAAGCTCCGCACCGTGCTTACCACCGATAGGATGGTGACTAAGTACGAGGTAGACACCTTTCTTGATACCCTCGACGGCCTGATACTACTAGAAATAGAGTTTCAGAGTATCGAGCAAGCCGAGAACTTCGTTCTCCCACGCTGGGCTGATAGGGCTATGGAGGTTACTGGGGATTATCGCTACAAGAACAAGAACTTAGCTATGATGAAAGCTGGAGAGATATCAGATCTTCTCATGTGGTAGTGTCTGAATATACCTAGGAGAAACCCTGTTACTTGCTAGGGTTGACGATACTTGAGCCTAGTATTATAGCCTCGTGAAGTACTTTTCATAAGAAAGTAGTTGAGATCGACTATGCCATGCGCGTAACTTACCTTATCATCCGGGAAAAGGGGATACCATGGAAGCTAAGGACTTTATATCAGGGACATTCATTCTACCACCGAAGGCTGACCACGCTGAAATCATTGTTGAGTTTGAAGCTGTCGCGCTGAGGCAGGCTACCCATGTCAGGGGCTACTTGGTCAATTCAACTGAGGCAAGATCGATCGTCACCCTGTACCAGGGGCTACCAGAGGAAATGAAAGACTCCTTGATGGCACGCACCATCCCTGATATGCTGGCCGCCACCATGCGCTGTCGCGCGCTCTCGGAGCAGGACCCGAGCTGGAATATGTTTGAGCGCAAGCAGACTGGGTAGTCAATGAAGTGTCCTGAGCATACCGAGCATGAGTGTCGAGACGAGTACTCAGAATTAGGCTTCACGGGATTTTGCCTACTCTGTCTCAAGCACTATCCTCGGTGCTCGGCCACTTTCTACATGGACCCTTGCTGCCTCCAGAAGGACCATCAGGAGCCTCATCATAGTCGAAGGGGTCAGAGGTGGACCACCAACGACGACGGCTCCTACAACCACCTCAGTCTTCTACCCGGGTCAGTTCACTGATAGCGACCCCGAGAGCAACCTCCATCGGGCTACCGCCGACGGCCGCCGACACTAGACTGAAGAACTCGAACATGTCCAGGTAGAGACTCTTGCCATATCGAAACCCGGGCTTATGCCCCTTCTCGGCGAGGAGTACCAGGAACTTCTGAACCCATTTGTCAGCTTGCTGATGATCCCATGTGGACATCCCGGGCCTCTTATCCATACCCGCGCGACGCTTGGCCATCAGATGACCCACTTTCTCTCGTACCTACTCACTCGTGTAATTTCCACTGAGGGGTCAGGTTCGTTGTTGTTCTCCTGTACATAGTGCGGGAGCAAGAGGTCACCAACCCTTCCTGGTGACAATACGGTAAACCCTGTGATGTTGGATAGGGTGTGGCTCAAGCAGACGAACCCTAGCTCAGCTGAGTCGGTCAACGGTGATCCATCAGCCCCACTGCTCACGCCCCCTCGCAGCCCCTTCGACTTCAAGATCCCGTACAAGTGAGGGGTGCGCATCTGAAGCACGCGTGCTTGATCAAACAGACGTGCTCGCTCAAGCAGACGAAGAAAGTGTCCCATTATGAGCCCTTCGACCGAAGGATGCGCCTCAGGTCTAGTGCTAATCCAGATGAGGGGGACCCTCAGGGGAACTCTTCCTCCTTCTCCAATACTTCTCTCGTGGTTGTCTAGTACCATTAAGGCGTGGCCTGTTGGACTGAGATTCAAGTTGATCTCGGATCCGCGTGCCAACCAAAGCCAATGGATAGGGGTCTCAATGAGTGCCATGGCAGCTATTACGCATGAGCCGGTTGAACCTCAACAATAATTTTCACCAGACTGTCTCACTCTGAATGAGAATGTATTCAGTCCCTTCCTTGATACCTACCCTTTCCTCGACGGCCTCATCAGCCGTAGCCACCACTACAGAATCAACCCCATATTGCTCGGTGTCGGAGTGGACAAGGTAGAAGACATCCAGATTACCCTTCTGGGATCTCAGGTCCTGAAGTTGTTTGATGAACGTGTCTAGATCCATGATTACTTATCACTTTCTTCAATATGGTCTGTCGGGTCAGGAGCTGGCCCAGGACGAAACCCTTTCTTGGCACATTTCGGACATACAGTCGTTTGCTCTTCTAAATTCAGAATCCAACCCTCGTCACGCGCCTGGCGCCGACACTCACCACCGGTCTCAGCAGTAAACTGAGCCGACATGTTGCTACAACCAGGTGAGCTGTTCACTGAGTACTTGCAATCGGGATCCCCGTCACAGTACAAGTCGAGGGTGTAGCAACCTACAATCATTTCTTGACTGCATGCCTCTTGATAATACGCTTCGCTTCACGCCGACTAAGCTTGGGGCGTCTCGGTCGCGTCTGAACCCCATAGCGTTGCTGGTCCTCCTCACTAAGACCTAGGAGAACTTTGCGCAATCGGAGGTGAGCTTCCCTGAGGGTTAGAGCAATAACAAACAGCTTGGGACTCCCCCAACGACCGATGCCAAGGCTCCAACAGAGAACAGCATCCGCCTTTGAATCAGCATCCAGTTTAGGTTTGATCTTGTGTTGCTTCCACAGGTACTTGGCTAGTAGAATTCGAGCTATTGAGTGCTCCACCAGAACTCCCGGTTGACCGTATGTCGCCAGTGCCTTGTCTATATCCCATTTCATCGCGTAGTCCTAACTTGAAGCCCATTCTAACTCCACTGTTTATCGGTATCCCGAGGTCAAAGTCGTCGATAGTGAGCACCCGCCCAAGTCGTTTCTCAAGGCATTCGTAACACAGGCTAACGAAGACCCGTCGCCCCTGATTCTCCAAGATGAGCCTGGTCCTCAACTTGGGGTAGTCCTCTGGCCACGCTTGAAGCCAAACCTCGTTCTTGACCATGTACCAATCGTGATCAAACCCACAGTCATAGCACTCACCAATCTTCCGCTTGGTGTTGTTAGTATTGTGATAGTCCTGAACTATCTTGCGCAGGTTTTCTACTTCGGTAGCTAGGAAGTTAGCGGTCCGGAGGGTCTCCTGACGCACGGTCTTGTCAAACTCCTGACCAGCCAAAAACGACTCTATGTTCTTGGCTCGATGCAGAACCCCTACCAAGATGGTTCGTACGTTAGAGACTCGGCTATCAACTGGGTCAGGCATAGTCACACTCCGTTGTCTCGAATGATACCGCGCAAACGGGCTGCTTCCTTCTCCAGAAAGGCAGCCAGTTCAGTGACACCCTGACAAATTCCAGGGTTTAGACTATTGGCTTGCAAGGACGAGTCCAACTCCTTGAACTTCTGAGCTAGATTACTCAGAATAAATCTAATGAATCCCCGGGGATCTTTTGACTTGTAGTTCCCTGGAATACCACTACTTGGAGTTTCCACTGACGGCCTCCTGGTAAGCCTTGACGCAATCCGGGCAGCAATGCCCAAGGTGATGTTCCGTAATCTTGACATTGAGATCCCAACCTCCGAGCGCACCATACTCAGGACCAAAGGGTTTCACTTTGCCGCATAGGCTAGGTGTGTCGATTCCTCCACCGAGGTAGAGCCTCCCCTCGACCTTTCGAATATGCCAGCGCCCACTGGCACTGGCATAGACCGGTTCACAGAATGCATAGCCCGGGACTTCTCCCGGGGCGTAGGTTCCAGGCTGAACGTACGCACCCTGTGAAGTCTGAGTAGTACCATGAACCATCTTGATTAGTCGATCTATAGCGCTCATCACTTCACCACGATGACGCACACCTGTGTCAACTTCTTGTAACGGATGTTGTAGGTACCCGCTGGGGCATCCTGCTTGTTGATCTGACGTCCCGCTTGGCCACCAAAGACATCAGCAATTGTGAAGTCCTTGTTGGCATCCCAGTCAGCTTTAACAGCTTTCTGGCTGGTGTAGTCGCGTCCGTAAGAAGGGGTTAGTTGCATGGGGTCGTTGTCCTTTCACAAGGTATTACGCGTGAGGAGTGCGAATCTCAATTGAAATCAAGGTGCAGTAGGCTTTTCCATAAACTCCAACATGTCTGGTTTTGCATTTTCCCCTCTACTAGGTCAATATAACCGACGGGTTCCGTCGGGCCAATACCGTATTTTAACCATGGGTTTCTTTCCTTGTGCGCCTGGTGGCCGGTTTCATCAGCCTAGAGTTCTTCAACAGGGTCTTCGATTGGAACTATCTTAGCCGGATCAATTTCCCGGAGCTTTGCAAGCTTTCTCTCTGCAGACTTGACCGCGCTTGCGTATCGCTTGGCCACATCAGCCCGAGCTTCTTCGATGGTCAGGAAGGCGTCCTTGCCCAAATGGATGCAGTATGATGAACCCGGCTGAGTACCTCGAATGAGAAGAGTACCTCCCCTACCGGGCTTGTCGGATGTACTTATTATGTGAATGCCAGAGTTTTCCCAGAGTTTCGTGTAGAAGTAGATGGTAGTCGCCATACTCTACTATTACGCGCGAGTCTTCAGATTCTCAACAAGAACCTTCACTTCTAGGTTGTCCCCGGGCACCCCGTAGTAACTTTGATCCCTATTGAGAGCAGTCTCAAGTTGGGCGGCCCTCCAGACCACATACTTATTGACGAGCTTGTCCCATTGCTTGGGCGAGAACGGGTGCGGATAACGCTCCTCTTCCAGCCAGGTTTTGAGCTGGGCACAGAGGTCACTACGGAACTTGCTCCTGAACTTCTTGGTCATGAGTAGCTGGATGCACGCGAGCCTATCCGCTGGACTGTAGCCCTTCCTGACCAAAATACGTTGCCACTTCTCGGGCCACTCAGGATTGGCGCCGAGACCCCAGAAGTACTTCCACGTGCGGTAGGTCTTGCAGTACTCCTCAGTCGAGAGCCACTCGGGGAGTTCAATCTCGTGGACCTCTCCCCCAGTTGTACTCAGATCAACTTGACCCGTCCAGGGCTCGAACGGCTTACCGTCCTTGTAAAGTACTGAGCGGGTCGTGAGGGTCATACCTGAGAAGCAGCCCGTGCTACCACGTACTTGTAGATGGCGGCCCCGTAGCAACCCGAGTACTTACTCAGATACTCTTGAGCTTCTTCTAGGCTGATGGGGTGCTCAGCAAGTCGTTCCTCGTACAGACTAGCAAGAACTTCTTCTGATGCCCAGATATACTCTCGGCCATCGTCGAATAAGTACATGCTCTCGTGGTAGACCACTCGACCATCACTCAGTTCAATCTTGCTGATGTTTACACTCTGGCCATAGCTGTTCTTGTAGGTGGGGGCTACCTGAGTCTTGACTCCTTGTGGGGTAACGAGAGAGTCACTTCGGATCAGACCTTCAAGGGGAGCCCGCGCGGTCTTCTCGGCAGACTCAATCGCTTCTTTGGCGGCTCTCTCAGCGGTTTCCTTAGTTTCCTTAGTAGCAGCTTCCTTGGCAGTCAGGGCAATAGTCTCAGCTTCATCTGCGTCACGGTAGTAGACTACTGTATAGTAGCCCTCATCCATGGGTAAGCACATTGAGAGGCCATCTTCTTTGCAGTAGCCAGTGCTCCAACCAATCACGACGACGGGGATTCGAGTTCCACGGGTCCGGAGCCAGCATACTCGACCGACCTCATCACCATCATCGCCTTCACGCGATGACTGGTACTTGCCCTCTTGAGCGCCTTCTTGCTTACCAGACCGACGGCTGCTACGACGAGTAGTAGAGGTGCCTCTGGTAGCGGTGCTACGGGCCTTGGGGGCTGCTTTAGCTTGAGGGGCCTGGGCACTCTGCTCGGTAGCGATAGTGGCGTAACAGAAGCCGTCGGTTCGATTCTTCCACACGATGGCTCCGACAACTTCACGCTTGGTCTCCCTGGACTTCTTGGTGACCGTAACCGTCGTACCGGGCACTAGATTGATTCCAGCAAGGCCCCATGTTCCGTCTCTAAGTTGCTTGTAGTTGATCTCGCTGTTTGCCATGTTAGGTATTACGCGCAGTGGTACTCGAAACTCAACCAAAAGCCTAAGAAAGTGAAAGGTGCTTGGTGGTCTGAGGGTTATTAGAGTCCTGAACGGTGACAACGCCAGTATCCTCGCTCACGGTGGTACTTTTGCTACCACAGATGTAAGTGGTCTTCTTTGAAGCCCCAAACCTATCCTCAAAGTCCCGGCGCAACCCGTCGAATCTGCCACCCACAACGATGGCTTGTCGCTCACTTGCGCACCCATCGGCGAAAGTTTCTGCCGCTTCCTTGTTGGGGAATACGGTGCGGGTCACCAGCGTATAGTCACCGGGGGTCCCATCATCCTTCCGGTCTTCTCTACAGACCACGATGTATTCGATGTTCATGCTGCCCTTCGATCTGCTTGGAACTTCTCAACTCCGATAGTCCACCAACAGAACCTAGCCTGGATAGTCAACCAAGCATCACCATTGAAGATTATCCGAACGTCCATGATCTCTTCTGAGGTCTTGGCATTCCGGATCTTCTCCTGTAGCTTCTCGGTCATGACTTCCAAGCTGGAGCAATTCTCTTGCTCCATGAAGCGAATGACTCCCATGACCCACCAAGCATACCGGCTCTGAAGGAGATTCCAACTCTCATTGTTGAAGTACCCGCGGATCTGCTCCACGATCTTGTCATTGTTTTTGGCTGCCTCAGCATCAGAGAACAACCGCCTGAGTCCAATTTCGTACATGTTAGTCCTCGTTATTAGAGTCTGAGTCATCCGTGAGGGCGGGAGTACTATTGATGCCGGCATTGCGAAGCGTCATCAGGATCAACCGAGCCTCGCCCTCCGTCAGGCGACGAAAGTTAAGATTGATCTGAGATTCGTGGTGCTCGATGTTACCATAGAACTCAGGGTAGTTCTCTTTCATGGCCCTGAGGATCTTTTGGTGAGATCGTTGAGCCTTGTCTTTTTCCTTGTCCCGCTTGGCTACAGCAACGAGGGCGTCCCGGCGCTCTTTGACACTCGCTACTACCTTCTTGATCAGATCTTTGGTGTCAATCTTGAACCGTTTGGCGTGACAGAGACAACCCATGCCCGTATGGACCGACCTAAAGTCCACTTCGAGCTTACCTGAAGGGTTACGACTCCAAGTAGACCCAGAGTAAGGCTCACTGACACTGAGTATGTAGTAGGTGTACTCAGGAATCTTGATTCCTTCTGAGTTTTCACTCAACTCAGCTTTGATTCCTGCTGCAGTCAACGCAGCTAAGATCTGAGCATTGAGTTCGTGTGCTTGTTTCTCGAGTGCTTTGCTGCTGTACATTGCCATAGTAGCTATTACGCGTGAGGGTTAGGTTTCTCAACAGAATCGTACTAGGATGCGAAGATTGCTTCAGCTACGACCTTGGAGGTCTTCTGATCAACAATCTTGGCTTCGGAGATTTGCATCGGCCCCAGGTGTTCGTTGCAGCCACCACTCCGAGTTGACTCCTCGTACTTCGCGCAGAAGGATATGAGGTTGCTGTCAGTCGGCTGACCATGAACACTCAACTTCCATTCAATGCCCGTGTGGAACTGGGTCGGGTGAACAGTGGTAAAGTTCACTACGTAGCGGGGAGTTCTTGATGACGACATGCTCTTTATTACGCGCGAGGTTAGGGTTTCTCAACACCATTGCGTCGGTCTGCATCACGTTGGGCTTGTTCCTTATCACACCAGGATGAGTAGGTGTGGTCACCGGTATTGGTGTGGTAGACGTAATACATCTCGTCAGTTTCATCAAATTCGACGTAGTACTCACCGACCTCTGGGAACCTACCAGGAAGAGCCCAACCGGCACCATGGACTTTGCTCCAAGGTACCCAAACGATCTTATTAGCTTCATACAACCGTTTGATGAATCGGTACTCTGGGTCCGAGAAGTGAGGGGATTCCGGACTTATGCCCAGCCCTATCAAAGCCCCTGCGGTTGCGCCAGCTTCAACCTTAGCAAGAATCTGACTCTCGGACTTGGTGAGCTTTTCCATACTCTCTATTACGCATGAGGGTTTTCGCTCTCAACAGGATTCTCTGGTACTTCACGAATATCTCCGTACTCGGAACGGGCCACCAAATCATGACCCAGATGCTTCTTGAACCACCCAGCGGTAATCTCCCCGTAGTGAGTCTTCAGAACCACGTCTGACGTGCTATCCAGCAATGAAGTCAGACCGGCGATAGCATCAGCGTGTCTGATGAGGGTGAACATAAGATCCACCATGTGATTTGCGTCATCAAACCCATGTTCATCATTACAGGTACGACAGAAAACGTTCCAGTCACAGCTCATCCTGGCATACTACTAGGGTAATCTGTAATTTCAACAGGATTCGGTTATTGCTCAAGCCGGGCGACAGTATAACTGTACTAAATTCGATACCCGTTAGGAGCTATCTTCAGGCAAGTAACCAACTCAGCAGCTTTTGCCTTGATACCAGTGACAAGCGCCACGGGATCCCCACTCAGTAGGATAGTCACACCATCCCTTATGATTTGGAGGCTCGTTCTTACGACGACGAGACCGTACACTTGTCTGCTTTCTATGGTGATCTCGACTCGAATGATGGTAACCCCAAGGTCCTTTTCCACCCCTTTGACACTGACTAGACCCTCTGCCTGAGTAGGAACCGCATCAGCCAGTAGCTGAGACACCTCTCCTGTAGCGAGACCTATAACCTCTGACACCCAATTTGCCGTAACTTTACTGATGGAATCCATTTCTCACCTCAAGTATTAGATTGGAATCGACCAGTATTACGCGCGGAGAGCACGAATCTCAACTAAATCGTTGAGCTTGTTACTTTGATCAACCCGGCCCCTGAACCTAGTGTATATAATCCCGTGGCTGATGAAGACCAATTCGAGAGATTTTGGAACCGGATACGCCCGAGACGCGGAGTCCCGGTGGAGCGTCATGACTTAAAACCAAAAGATTGGGCTAGTAGATTGGAGAGGGTTGTCGTTGACCAAGACGGGGTGCCCCTGATTCCACCTGCACAGGCTCAAATATCCCAGGCGATCCACCGTCGTGTGCAGGCCATAACTACTAGAATCCTGAATAACTACATTGGTCCAGTGACTGGGGACACTATGCTCATGCTCCTTCACGAGATTGGAAGGACACTCGCCACCGGCGGAGCAGCAGACGTTGAACGGGTATGGTCCAGAGATGAAGAGGAAGCGACCGAGATACCCGAACCAGTCCGAGATGGGTTGGGGCCGCTACTGACTGCTGCTGGGGTTGTAGAAGCCAGACTAGATCAGAACTTGAATGAGTCTCGAACTATGACTCTAACTTTCGTCCCTCAACTTGGAGATATACGAGTTGACTCCAGAACTGATGTGACTGGACACCCCATCATCTCCATGGCATTCGACCTTGGTGGTATGAGATCGATGTAATTTATGCCCGGCCATTGCCCTACAAAGGGCCAACCGGATCCCCCAGAGCCCCCGCGCATTCGCCTATCACGTTACGAGAGAACACCAGTTATTTGATGGTTAACCATAAGATTCCGCCGTCGGTGATATACGTGCTCTTTGACGTATTCGGTAACTTGTTGCGAGCACGAACCCAACCACCACTAAAACTCTATCCAAAACAAGAGATTAGGCAGTATGTCCCTCGCCCCGAGACCTGCGCGACTTGTGCTAATCGCGGGCAGGTCTGCGAGGTACCTTTCTGCAAGTACTGGGGGCACCCCATACCGGATTATGATGGTACCCAATTCTGCTCATTTCATGCTAAAGAGGGTCTATGACACAAGAAGAAGCCGTTGCACAGCTCAAGGCCGCCGGGCTCCGTACTCATAACCTTGACCAGTACGGCATCATGGGTGGGGGTTGGGTAGATCACTCATCGGGGCTGGGCATGATCCAAGACTGCTACTCCCTCAAGCCAAACCCTGATGGCTCCTACGAAACCAAGATAGAGAACCTCCAACTAACCCAGGACATGCAACTCGATGAAGCGGTCGCGCTCATCCTCAAGAGCATCAAGCCTGGGGTAAACATAGAACCCCCACGACGCGGTAACCCAAATGAACCACAGGAGTACTGAGTTACTCTCTAGGAGTATCATCTGATACAAATGCTCCTAGTGAAGTATGCCCGCCCAATACTCCGTCTTTGCCATTAGGCTGCAGGATCCCTATTGGTGGGTTGCAATAGGGGTTGTCATGTGGTGTCCCGAGAGGAAGTGGGTTCGGGTCCGCATGGTTGGTGAAGCAGAGCGACCCAAGAACATATCCAAGGACGACTACACACTCGTTGAACTGTGTGATAGGACACTTGCTACTTGGCAGAACATGAAGAAGATCCCCGACCACGAGGAGCTCCTGAACCCGTTCGAGGATAGGTTCTGGGACGTCGTGAGGGGGCAGCTCCCTAATCGTCTCAGACTATCCCAAGCCTTCCCGGCGCTCAAGGACGACCTGGAAGAGGAGTTGATCTCCCTCTTCCACCGTATCGTCGCACCCGTCGTCGACCCCTCTGATTGGGTACCTGACTCGATAAAGAGCTAGGGTCTCCCCATTGGTCTCTTGGCTTGAACAATTCCGATTGAAGGGTGCTCGACGAAGAACCAAGTAGTCACGCCAGCCAGCGCCAAGCACCCCAGGGTGATCCAAAAAACCTTGGACTTCGACGGCGGGGTCCGGCGCGGCGCGGGTCCACCCTTGTTCAACAGAGGTGCCAGATACAAGACTGGGTTCATTGGATACCTAGCCTACTTCAATAATGCTCCGGTGTAAATCACTGGACTATGCCATACTACCTAGTAGAACGTCAGTCTGGAGGATGTGACTACACCATTGGTTGCGGAATCCGGATCACTCAGCTCAACGCCCCCAACATGGAAGCCGCTATGTACGCGGCTAGTGATAAGATCGGCTCCACTTGGAGGGCAGACCACGAGGGTGGTATCGAGAAGGCTGAGCGCAAGTCTCGCAAGAGAATCAAGGATGAAGCTGACCAGCGCGAGAAGGATGAAGATGAGCTTCATCGCCTCAAGAGGAAGCTTGGGCGATGAAGTCTGTCTTCAAGATCAAGGATCTTACAACCGGACTGTACTCAACCGGTGGTAGTCGTCCCAAGTGGACCAAGTTGGGGAAGACCTGGAACACTCGAGGGCAAGTGATCTGCAGCCTCAAGAATTACTGTGATGGAGACTACCGCACCGGTAAACGCCCCGCGCCGGATAGTTGGGTCGTTGAGGAGTTCGAGATGACGTTAGCGTCGACCTCCAAGGCCATGGACCTGATCAGCAGAAGGGAATAATTCGAAGTCGACCGTGAACAGCGGGTCCCGCTTGCCAAACAAGCTAACATGAAACACACCCTTAATTGGACCAATGACCAGAGTGTGCTCAGGTGGGCTTACGGCGAGCGGAGCTTTTGAGCTACCATTTCCCTTGTCTGATGTAGACTTTGAGACTGGCTTGTGCTCAGGCTTGGATTTAGAAGCGTTTATGAGATCTAGTGCATTCGAATGAAGTAGTTCAGGTTTATTCTCTGAGACCCACTTCATAAGCCTATGGTCCCTATTGCGAAGACGATAGAACCCAAAGTTTTCTCTGTCCCCGTTGCGATCCCTTTCTATCCTATCGTTTCCCTTCGCCTTAGTACCACAACAGATACTCAGGTTATTCCCGATGTAGTGTTCCTTGTCACCTTTGGTGTAGGGCATCCAATCAAGTGCTTCAAGGAGGGAAATAATTTCTTTGATGCTTCGAGGACCTCCAGCCAAAATCATCCTGAAAGCATCGGATTGACACGGTAGCCCGTCCCTGGCCAATCTTGGGAAGTTAGGATCACCTTTCAATCCAAACATACGACCTCTGAATCTGGGAGGTCTGTTAGTTCCACTTGGCATGCAATCTCCTTGTCCTTTAGTAGCGGTCTCAAGGAGAGTCCCTCAATTATATGGGAAAGTCAATACTCTGATCTTATTTTCTCGATACTCTTCACGGCTTGCAGCATCCTTTGGCGCGCTACTGTATTGGCCGAGTGGACAACTATTGTCCTAGGGAGTTTGCACGAAGGGTCCCTGAATACTTCTGCTTCGAGGTACTGAAGGACCTCGTACCCATCCCCTGCACCCTCACCGAGGTCATGGTCAAGAGAGATGACCTCGAACTATTCTGCTCGGAGCGCCTTGATAGCTTCCAGGGAAGTCTTCACCCAAAGCCAATCAGGGCCAGGTGGCGTCCGTACATCGTCAAGCCAAAGAGATCTCATACCACCAAACTCATCGTCAGGACCAACTCGATACTTCGTTGGCCAAAAGACGGCCCGGAGAAGTTAAGGTTGTTGAGGGGTCTACGGGCTGCACGATCACGTCGAAGCTTACCGTCAACGAAAACTGCTTGGATAAGCGTCTTGTTGATTATTGCCAGGTGTATAGCAACTGAGATAGGATTTACATCCAACATCCTGGCCACGCTATTGATTAGCTCGGGTTGCTCTTTCACCGTGACGACGATGTCCCCTTGCTCCCGTGCCTTATTAGCTTGCTCCTGTGCTTTACTAATTCGCGCCAATGCTCTTTCACTTTGAACTAACACTAGGGCTTCAGCCGGTGGTGGTACCGTAACTCGAGTAAGATGTACGGAGGAGTGGACTTCTTGTTCATCTGTAATCTGGGTTTGATGTTCCATGCCCACTATTACGCGCCACCGGTGTCAGATCTCAACATCTTTTTCTTGATAAATCGATTTATGGAACACCTTTTCTAGGGTTTCCCCTTAGTATGCGCCCCGATACCTGGGAACCCATACCAGTGTGAGTGCTAATTACTGGGTGTATCCAACAACTTAGCCAACATCTGATGGGCGCGGAGAAGAAGATCCTTCGACAATTCTGACTTCGGGACCATCATCGATACCTTACCAACCAGGTGGCCTAGAACCGACTTGCCGTGCTTATGTAGCACAATCGTGAATCGGTTCTCGTCAGCGGCAAGTACCTTCTGACAGATGACTTCGAGATCATAATCACTGATCATGGTGGAGCGGAGTATCCCGAAGCTTCCTAAGTTCAGCTACCGCCTCGTCAAGGTTACCCTCTAATACGAGAGCATGAATGAGGATCGCAATCCTCTCAAGGAACTCTTGCTCCGTGTGATAGGGAAAACCCATCTGAGCCTTGACTGAGACCGTGAGTGCACGCCCGCGCAACCCAAAGGTTCGAGCGGTGTTAGAGTACAACCTCTTGAGCTGAGAATCGACTAAGCTCAGTTTCTTGGGCCTATGAAACCATGGGAACTTCATTGAGTTATCTCGACACCGGTTGCCTTGAAGATCTGTTCTACCAACTCAGTGCCCTTCGGTGACACATTGATCCTCCACCAAGGCCCGCCCTCGCTCTCCTTCACAACCCATCCAAGCGCCAGCGCTTCATCAAACTCACCCCCAGGATCTTCTACAGAGCCTTCCTTGTACTCAAGATATCCAGCCTCAGGTCCGCATAGAGACAGAAGCACAGATACTACATGGATAAGATCCTCTTGGTACATAGCTTATTCTGATACTAGGGTAGTCGTCAATTGTCAACTATCCCAGATATTCAGTTGAATGCACTTGCAAAGTATTGAGTACAAGGTGTAGATACTAGGGGAATCCTGAACAATAGACCAAAACAGGACAAGACTCTGGCATAACCGGTTCACTCATACGGTAAGGGTGCAGAATCCCAGCCCCTCGATATGGTTAGGTTTTAGGTGTAGAGCCTAACAAATTGTTGCCGATGGTAAAGAAAGGCCAGTGAGCTCCTTGAAATCACTGGCCTTTCGCCTATCCTATTAGCTATCGACCTGAACTGTCATTGGGCTTGGGTGCCGGCACCCGGGTGTGGACGTTCACCGGGCGTTGACGCTTCTCGTTCATGGGAAGTGGGTCAGAGACAATCTCCATGCTGATAGCCCCTGGCTCAGCCCCTGGGACCTTCACACCAGCCTTCGGAAGTATCCCAGCCAGGTACCCCGAGAGCTGAGCCACCGTCTCCTTGAGGTCATGACTGCGCTCAGCGACCTCATGTGAGTAGGCATCCACCGCTTCTACTCGAGTCGTGACTGCTACGAAGGTATTCTTGAGTTCCCTCAACTCATGCTTGGTTTCAAGATAGTCAGACACCTCTTTGCCCTAAAAGGACTCCCTAACCTGGGACATTAGCGAGTGATCATAATCCTCGCTTTTGGTCGAAAGAACAAAACCAATAAATCAAGAATGTATCCTGATTCAATGAGATCATAACTCACCCAACTTACAAAATCAACCACTTAGGAGCATTGCCAAGTAAAGAGAAACGGCCAGCTCCGCATTGCACTACGGTGCTGGCCTATCCCTAACCATCAGCAGCCACACGGCCTCAGTAGCTATGCAAAACCATTCAGCTCCGAGCGCTCCAGACGATACTCTAGGCTACACCTCTCCGGGTGCCCAAGGCCACTCTGGTAGGTCAATTAACTTCCCAACAAGGTCGTGACTGCAGTCCCCGTGGTACTGAATCTTCCCGGCCGTAAGGTTCAGATGACACCGGTGCTGCTTCGGGTCCGGGTGATTAGGGCAAGTGTTCAGCAATGAAGGACTGAACGTAGGGCTCTCTTGGTTCCCATCGAACGCCCAGACGACGGTCCCCGTCGTGTAAAATATGTGTGCCCCGTCGCACCCGGGGCAGAAGAATGCGTACCCGCGAAGTTTCCCTGTGTCGTCTACTACCGGCTTGAGCTTCATACTTGTTCTATTCCACAAGTGATTGTGCTACTGTGCAGGGATGCTGGAACCTCATCGAGTAGAAGGAACCACTGAGAAAACAGTAAACCTAACCGGGACGGTATTCCCGTGGGATGGAACCCAACCTCACTTCTTTATGATGCCCGGATCCAACTATCAGTACCTGCCTTGCTTCACCGATGTCGACAAGCTCAGGGATATGATGGATCGGCTGCATATACAGAGGTACACCATCAAACAGGTTGAAGATGGTCCTGACTTTTTGACCAGCTTTGATGTCCCAGGGGCAGAGCATATCAAGGTGGTCCTAGATCCACACTTCATTGAGGGCGGTAGAGTACGCTTCACCCAGGTTGTACCCAACGCCAACTAATGGATAAGGAGAAGGCCAGGTTCCTGACTTGTGTCAGGAACCTGGCCTCGGTTCCCCACCGAACACGGAAGCTGGGCATCTCACCAGGGAGAGGGTGCGCACAACAACCCCTGGACTATCGACCGCTAAGCCGTCGGCTAAGTACTATCTACACCGGAGACCTTTTGAGTTCAAATCATTTCAATTCCACTAATTAGACACATGATGATCATGTGTCTAATTAGTGGAATTCATGTGGGAATATGCACCTGAACTCCTTGCCAACCAGAGAAACTAGGTACAAGCTAGGACTCAAGGAGGTTACCCATGAAACACATAACAACCGAAGTAGACAACGAGACCAATGCGAAAGCTAGGCTACTAGCAAGAGGCAATAGTCAAACCCTATCTGAGTTTACGGCCGATCTTCTAACTCGAGAGATCACAAGACTTTGGCAGAATCGACCTGAAGAGGAAGGTCCGTTGAGGACAATCGTCCGGGAAGAGTTGGCTCGGGTATTTGACTGAGCGGTTCTCTTAGCTTCAAGAACTCTCTAAAGCACTTGAGGCACCCTTTCTTCCCATCCGGACTCTCAATGTGGCTGACCGTCAACTCGCCGCACTTGTCACATCGAACGGGCTCGACTTCGACACCTTCCCGGATACTCATTATTGTAGTGAGTATCGGTGGGCCATTACTTCCTACTTCATACAGCTCTCGCACAAGCCCAACTTCAACCTGTGGTGCTTCAGCACCACAGGTTACACATTGAGTTTCACCGTACGGGATCGCACATACCGTACACTTGGCCGTCATCAGGAGGCTTCCTGCTTCTCTCGAGTCTTAGCCCCAGGTCCGTGTACGGTCGCCACCAAACCACCGGTTGCCGCACAGATACTCGTAGTGAACTTGGCCTTTAGCTTGCGTGATGCCGGTTTAGCTCCAACTACTAGCGGGGCCCCTGTAATAGGATTTCTGCGTATTCTTTCAGGTTGAGGCGCCCGGTACTTCGATGTGATCTTGACCACCCCAGGTATCACCACCGTCGGAACCCCACCGCTATCAGCGTTAAGCGCATCAGTAATGGCTGCAGCTTGAGCCTGTAAGAACTCTTCAACCTTGGATTTACCCATCCAAGGGAGCCTTCTGCACATCTCTTCTATATACGAAATTCTAGTCTTCATAGCTTACCAGTGACAATACTACACCAGTAAGCGAGTTTTCAAGGCTTATCATCCACTTCTTTATTGGATCGAACCTCGTCCACCATCGATTGAATGTAGTCAGTGTCGACGAAGTACTTCACGAAACCATATAGAACCCACACGCCCACGAACCGGTCCGTGAACCACCCATTAAGGTTGGCCCCATTCTTCTCTATCTTCTTACCAATCCCAGCCTCGGAGCCAAGATACTCCTCCAATACCCAGTCGATATGGTAGTCATCATCCTCCCTGACGAAACGGTCCTGGATCTTACGAGCGTCCTTGGCTACTTTGAGGATGGATTCAATACTCGGTAGGTCGTAGACAGCCTCAATGAGCCCACCCCTTCGAGGCTTCTTATCTGCAAGATCCTCGATGAGTTGGTCAAATTCACTCTGAGCCTTCTTGAACAGCTTGGCGCCTTCCTGAACTAACGCCATGAGCTGATCCAGCTCCTGAACTCGTTTCTCTATCCGATCTGCAGAGACCAATATCTGGGGGGCTTCTAACGGTTCTGCCAGCCTTCTGAATATCGGGACTAGGTACAAGCACTTGGCCTTGTACCAACGAACTAGCTTGACATCTTCCCTGATGTATACTTCTGCATCCTCAAGAGGTAGTTGATCACTGGTTTCGGTGAGCCAACTCTCGGCAGCCTTCTTGTAACGGAGCACCACCACCTCAACAATGGGATCTGACATAGCTAACCTCTACTCCTTTGCCACGTCAATGAGAACGCGCGCTTCTTCTGTCATCGGAAGTCGATATCCAATGGCCCCAGCACCACCTGTCGAGACATTGTTGTTGGACCAATCGTCCCCGTCAGCCCCGTTATTCTTGACATACCAGAAGTAGTTATCACCGGGTTCAATAACTACCCACGTCCCACCCCCATATCCGAGTGCAGTCTTGTCAATCCAGATCTGCTCACCTGGGGGTCGATGTCCTGTACCTTGTACATAGTACTCTGACTTTGCACAAAGCTTATACAAGTTTCCCTGAGCCTCACGCTTCGTATTAGCCTTTTCACGGCGTATTCTGGCCGCCTCTTTGACTTCAGCGCAGACACTAGGATCAGAGTGAACCACCTTATAGACTAGCTCGTCCTCATCATTGTCCCAATGGTCTACTAAGTAACCATCACCAGCATCTACCCACGCCCCGCAGTTTAAGCAATGATCCCCTCTACGATTAGGCCTCTTCGCTTTCTCGGTAGGTGTCCTCTCCACCTTTTCAGCCTTCCATTTCTCAGCTCTCGCCCGCTCTTCACTCTCGAGATACTCAATTAGCTTCTTTACTTGAGCTTCCTTAACCTGATGGACTGGAGCCCACCAGAAACTCCCTTGACCATTGAATGTTACCGGTACCAGCTTTTTGATATCATCCTTGAAGTCATAGGTCTTTCCAGAGACTACGAACAAGTAGCTCCCGTTATTGGTCCCCACGTTAATCTGCAAGCTCGGGAACTTGCGCGGAATTATACTAGACAGATCAGCAAGGGACTTGGCCACAAGCCTACCCTGGTCCTCAATCGCGTCCAGGAGCTTACTAAACTCTACTGGTTTGATATTCTGCACATAGAACTTCGAGAACTCTGGGCCATAATCCCCACCAGACATGTTAATCAACACCCTCAGATCAGTAAGAGCTCCTGTCAATTGAGCACCATCGACCCCGATGGGACTAAAGATCAATCCAGTAACCCGTATATGGATCGCTTTACTGAGCAGCTTTTTGGCTTCCTCAATCCTGACCGCCTTAGCATCCGCTGGCTCTTCCACCTTCACAGGGTTGGGGCCAAATTTCCCATTGACCGCATCAACCTTCTTCTGAAGATTCTTAATCTTCAGAGGGGTCATTTTCGCTTTGGATTCCCACCAAGTGTGGTCATGACCGCGATACTCGAATTTCCCACGTAGGTAAGGGATCAAGTCCTTCATCTTGTCATAAGGCCCAGAGACTTCAATCCTTCCGTCAACTTCCTTTACGGAGATAGGCGCTGATGCCTCGATGAATCTTGACGCTACTCTCTCTTTGCCTCAAAAGTATGAGACCCTCCTAACCGGAGGCTTTAGCGAGTGGTCGTAACCCTCGCTTTTGGTCGAAGGAATGAGACCTGATTCCAGCGTAATAGAACTTATTCAAAAGTCAACCCTTTTGAGGCAAAGCCCTACTCTCTGAATCAGATCAGCAGACATACGTACCCGCAGTTATCAATAGATCAAAAGAAGTGTCCTTCTTGTAAACCCGGTGGTAGTGTACCACCCGTGGCCGACGAAGATTACGAATTATTCTGGAAGGTGGTCCGGCCCAATCGTAGGCAAAGCCCGCCCCAGCCGGACCCACCCAACCCGTGCGCCGAGATCCCCGTATCGAACAGGCGTATGCCACGATGGCCAGTAGACCCTGAGCTACTCACCCGTAATATAGAGTTACCAATGGAGCATGGGGAATTTGTCCCTGACTTCGAAGGCCCAGAGGGGAACGTGGCTCCTCAAAGTGAATTCGAGAGACAAGCCGTTCTTCGAAGTCAGGTCTGGCTTGGAGAGATCAGACGCCACCTCTCAAGAACCACTACCGCTGCTGCTATCTGGACTCGTGCGGGAGATGCCATCAGAGTACGAATTAGCGAGTACTCGAGAACCCCAGGAGCCAACCTAGAGGGTGTCGATGACATCATCCGGCAAGAGCTTGCACCTATCCTAACTCTCATCAGAAGAGATGGAGAGGGGGTACTACCTGAAGCTTTGAACCATTTGTTTAGCCCAAGCCCGGTCGCCCAAGCTATTCAACAAGAACGTAATGTTCAGAGTCTCCTGGACCGAGTAGTACCAGGATCCCATTTTGAATCTTCCTGGAGGACCCCGGATGCTGGACCCTACCAGCTCAGGAACCTCGTCACCGCCTTCCGAAACCTAGGTATCCCAGTCGACGTCTACCTCCAACTTGGGGACCTCCCTGCTTCTGCAGTCTTGACGGTAGTCATCGACGACCAAACCATCCGCCTCGAGACCACCGACGGTGTCACAGAGGTCAGGATCTTTGATCGATTGTGACTTAGTTAGGATGAAAGCAACTGACGCATATGCATACAACCGAGCTAAACCCGGTGACAAGTTCCTAGGCTTCAAGGGGCAAATGGTAGAGGACCATGAAGCGATATGGGTCACACCTACTATGGTTCGTCTTGAGAATGGAATCTCTATCTCCCGTATTACTGGTAAAGTCATTGGCTATACCAACGGAGCGCTTCGAGATCTACCAAGCTACTTCCCAGCAACCAAACTCAACCTAGAACGAGCCGAGCGTATGCGCCAAGGCAAGACCCGGTGATCCATGCTCGGTATTGAAAAGGCCTTCATCCAAGCGTCCCTTGAAACCAAGATGCCCATTGATGAGACAGCTTTCGCTGTTTGGTCTGGCTGCAGGATCTTGGACATACCCACCCAACTATACACGTTCACCCGTGACATCCAAGGCGAGCTGACCAAGAATACCCTCGTTCACGGAGGGGTCCCCCACGTAGTAGCGGCCCTGAACCTTCTAGGAGTTCCTCTCCCCGAAGTCCAAGACTACCCACCAAGCCTCCAAGGGATCTTCGGCCGTCACATCAACCCATCTACCATGGGCTACCTAAGACGGCGCACCAGCTCGCGATCCATCTTTGTTAAGCCCCGGGGCGGGACCAAGCTATTCAATGGCTTCCTCTACTCAGGAAGCATCGAAGACCAGATCCGATTGAACACCTTCGACGAAAACACTCCTATCTGGGAATCCAACGTCGTCAACTTCGTCTCCGAGTACCGAGTTCTCATCCACCAAGGCCTCATCTTCGCCTGCCGACACTACAAGGGGGACTGCTCTATCTTCCCCAACTTGGATGTGGCCACTCAAGCTATCAAGTGCTTCAAGGACGCTCCCGTCGGCTACTCTCTCGACCTTGGTGTCACCGACGACGGTCGCACCCTCCTAGTCGAAGTCAACGACGCCTGGGCACTAGGTTGCTACGGGACCCCATCGATACCCTTCACTGAGATGATCGTGAACCGGTGGAAGGAGATGGTAGGGGCCTAGCCCTCTCAATCATCTCGTGCCCTACATGCCTTTTCATCTCGCTGTTGAGCAAGCTAGGAAGGTCCACCAAGAACGTGTCCCCTACCTGACACATAGGGCATGTACAAGGGAGAATCATGAATACCTTGTATTCTTTCCGGAGACCCTCATCCCGGTAAGTTACCTTGTCACCAACAGCTATGGCCCCTCTTGTAATAGTCATGTAGGCTATTACGCACCAGCTCAACGTTTAGCAACAAGAAAGTTGAAAAGTAGTAGTCTTATAGGTTTCAAGTCGGCCACCCTTAGAAGCAGCGGAAGCGCTGGCTCGAATGTACCCAGCCTCATAAAGACGCGACTGAAGACCCTCTCGGGTCTCAAAGGCAACGGGCCGTAGGTCAATCCGACTGGCCCCCGCCCACTCCCCCATCCCGTCAGTGAGTTCTACGATGGCCGCATGTTGCCCAACCAAGTACTCGACGGTCCCGTGAAACTTAGTGGTAGTAGTAGTAGCCATGCTGAGTATTACGCGCGAGCTCCGATATTCTCAATCAATTAAACCAAATGCGTTCCATGAGCATCATGGAACGCATTTGGAAACCACCCTAATTGTCAGTAGCAGGTAATGGGGAACGTGTTCGAATAGGCCGGGCAAAGCCCGGGTTGCCCGTTGATGAGAAGGCCAGGAGTCAGGTCTTGGACAGTCAGGGTAATGGTGAAGTTGCCACTTGCATAGCAATACATCACCTGAGCCGCTGGGTTGCCCGATGTGGCTGGGTCTGTCGCAGGATTCCCGGTCAGAGTAAAGACATTTGTGTATGTAGCGCCTTGATACCAATAGGCACCGAGGTGGTTACTGGACCATGTGACAGTTTGTGGTGAGGTTGGGACGGTAACTCCCATGTTCAAGGAAAAGGTATCCCCTACATACTGAATAGGTGACCAAGCTTCTGAACTAGTATACCAGGCAATGCCGCTGCACTGATAGGGTGCGCCTTGAGACACCGTGATGTTGGCCGTAACATTCCCTGAGTTTGGTCCAGCAACGTTGTTGTCGGTGCACACCACATTCATTTGAACTACAGCGCCATCAACTTGTAGCCCGTCTGCTTCGCCTCGACAGTTTTGGATGTTGCCATTGGCTTGCCCCCAAGAGTCTTGAGCCGAAAGCACCAAGGTACAGGTGTCATTTGGGTCAAGCCCACCAATGGATCCATTCACCTTTGCCCTACCATTGATGTCGGAATTAACCTGCCAAACACCAGTGGCTACTTGGCTGGGCACCGGTGTTGGGGTGCAAGCTAGCGTGTATGCGATTTGAGTGATGTCCACTCCGGACGCGATTTGTATGCTTGCTTTGACTTCACCGAGGCCACTTTGCTCTGAAGATGAATTCTCAGACCCTGATTGCATTACTGAGCATGAGAGTACCAATAGCGCGAAAAAAGTAACGAATTTAGATAACACTTGTCTTCCCTTTTCTTGTTTTGAGTTGTTAAGCTAAGAGGTACTAAGTTTTGGCCGTGTAAACAAGCTTGCCATACTTCTTGAGGTGCTTATGTGTGTATTCACCATCAAGATTATGATGTGGGTGTCGCGGGTCATCATACTCCAACCGGCATCGCTTTTCATAAGACTTGAACCCAGGGCCAAGAATCACGAACGTAAAGCTCGGTCGCCCCGTAGCCGAGTTGTCACAATACCAGCGCTGACCAACCGAGAAAGGAGTGATTCTTGCCATGTCCACTATTACGCGCGAGAGGGGTGGATCTCAACCAGAATTGGAGTTAGTCACTCGGTCCAAGTAAGCTCTCTATCTCATTTTCGACGAGTACCCCTTCTCGGTCCTCGGCATCAGAATTAGCATTCGATGCTTAGCATAAGCATACACTGTGTGATGTTCTAGTGTGGTGTCAGCTCTTACTATGTCAGCAAATTTATCAAGGTTTTCGTGGTGATGCGCATTAGTGATCTGAGTGACTGCAGCGTCGAGGTCACTCACGCTAGCAAATTGAGTGATTGCGCCCTCGAAGTAACACCGCTCCCACGACCCAATCTTTGAGATGCGGTAGCACCCGAATAACTCAGGGCTGGTCGGGTAGAACCTCCATTGAGGCTCGTGCCTTACTACCTCGAAGGCCCACGGAGTCCCCTGTTGGCAATCCTTCACCAACCCCTTGCTTTGCAGCTGACTACAGATGTTCTTGGCAGAAGGCGTAAGTGATGAAGCGTACACGCTAAACACGAAGTCTAGTACCAGGAGTGCTACTACCACTGGGAGGATGATCTTTCTTGCCATGCCCCTTATTACGCGCGAGAGGCACAGATCTCAATCAAATAAACGGATAACCCAGTAGGTAAAAATCATCCCGGAGAGTAGGTTCAAGAGGATTACTTCAACAGTCAGGTACGACTGGGTTATCTTAAGCACCGAGATGGTAAAGACAGTATTAGGCTCGTGGTTAGGCATTCCCAAGTACCTTGCGGGCCGCTACCCCAATGTCAATGCCTTTGGGCACAGTCAGTGGCAAGCTACCCGAAGGGTTGAGAAGGGATCCGTTTGATACCGACCCTTCGACCTGACCACATTCGAGGCATACCCGGAGCGTGGCCTCACCAATGATCTCCTGAGATCCTTCAGCCTTGATTGGAATAGTATGGGGAACGCTTCGGTGAGTATGCCAACACGTGCTCTTGTCTTTGGGCATGGGGTATTACCTCGACGAGGTTGACGTCCTGACAAAGTTAGTTTGGAGAACTGTGCGAAGCTTGTTGACTACCAGACGACCATCATACAGCTCAGCCATCTTATCCAGGAACTCTTTGTGCTCTGGGTCAACCCCATTGAGGGCGTTTTCCAGGATCTTACATGCAGCTTCGATTGAGGCTGCATGCTCTCGGGCATCGGAGATAAGGCTCTTCATAGCCTCTTTTGGGTCTTGATTCTTCTTCATGGTTAATATTACGCGCGAGGATGGGCTGAACTCAACTAAAATTACGTTGAGATCTTTGACCACCGTGCGTAATACAGGGTATGAGATACCAACCAATTACGAATGCCCTGTTCTTTGCCGAGATTTCAATCAGGATGTACATGAACAACCAGATGAGCGGGATTCGACATAGCGAACAGGTACTCAGCCAAGTCAAACCAACTGATCGGTACCGTCACAATGGCCGCTCCTGCAGTCTAGAATCTAGGGTTAGACGATCCATCGCGCGCCGGCAGCAGAAGCTGGTAACCGCCGAGATGAAGCTGAGCGCACTCCTCGCCTAGTAACCTCACCAGATGGGGAACACTAGCATGTTCCAAGGGTTAGTGAAGTCTGTACTTGAAATAGAGGCCCCAGCAGTCCAAAGTCCAGTAACCATCGAGTAGCTGAGCGGAGTCACGATATTACCGTAGAAGTCTGTTGCTAGTGCTGTATTACCAATCCCATCGTTGGCGACAGCAACCGATACAACAGTGTTGAACCCGGTTATGACTTGACCCGGGGTGAAGATCTTGGTGACAGGATCAAAGTTGACTGTGCGAATAACTCCAGGCTCATCCTCACCGCCCCCTCCAATTGCGGATAACCCATCCGGACGCCAACTGACACTTCTAAGAACAACCGGTACTGTAGAATGGTCCCAGGAAGACCCATTCCAAGCAAGACAATCTGAGTGGAAGTTGGAGTTACAACTACCAATAATGGCAGCATCACCAGAAGGAGAGATCCCACTACAAAAGAACTTCTCAGCAGCTCCGGTAAGTGGGATGCCAGTGCCTACGGTCCAGATCCCTGTACCTGGGTCTCTAAATAGCGGGTAGACGTGAGATTCCCATTTTGGAGTAGCTAACGCTCTCGAACCATCCCTAGTTATACTAACTGAATTGAAGTGTGCTGACGGAATGCTAACTACAGGCCTCGCTTCCCAAAGATTAGTCCCTGTATTGAAGTCGTAAGGGGTAACACCGCTTGAAAAGTCTCCCCCTGATAATGCGTGGAGCCCGTCATCTGACATTGCTACAGCTGCACAGTTTCCACCACCCTGTGGTACTAACGTTCCTGGGACCCAAGTAACTCCATTGTAATCCAGCGGGACGACACCACCCCCGTAGTTGGCGTACAATACCCGAGATCCCTGAATGTTGGAGGCGAGCGAGGATAGGTTGTTGGAGCTTGGTCCCGCCGTGATATTACCAACCACGGTCCAACCTCCAGTCCCCGAACCAACCAAGTGGGTTACTTGGTTGGAACCATAGTTCTCAACTAGTGCATGAAGTGAGTACAGGAACTTGCGTGGCATAAAACCTAACTAGGCCAGCTATAAGCAAGTTATCCAGCCTCTCATAGCCTAGGAGTAATCCTTCTGTCCCGGGGTAGTTAGTGAAGCCCGAGCATGGCCAACTTCTCTGACCCCAAACGCCTTGACGAAGCCGCACGACTTCGCAACCAAGGGTTTAGCCTGCGCCAGATCTCAAAGATGACTGGGCTTCACCGGGAAACCGTCATCACCCACACAGGGAAGATTTCTCGCTCCGACTCGATGAAGATTTACCACTCCCGCCGTAAGGGCTTGGTAATCGATATGAGTGAGTTCAAGGTCCAGGCTATCGTCCACCCTGCTAGGTTCATCACCATCGGCGCCCCAGAACCCATCAAGCCCCGAGATCCACTCCAGGAACGCTTCCAAGCTAACCTGCACCTGGTCAACCTCGAAGCCCGAATCCTCATCCGCAAGCTGTGCCACAGCTACGACCTCAAGACCCTCGAACACTTCGGGACCATCGGCCTATGGGACGCCTGCACCCGCTTCACCGGCGAGGAGGCATCATTCCCCGGTTACGCCCGCCTCCGTATTCGAGGTCAAGTATGGGATGAGATCCGAGTCGAGTCCAAGATCCCCCGCCGATTGATGAAGGCCGATGACAAACCTAGGTTTGAGGACATTGAGTACACTGTTATCCAGTCCAACTCACCCACTCAAGACAAAACCCTCCACTTCCGGAACATTCTCCAACAAGTCGACTCAATCCCCTTCAGCGACCGAGAACGACAAGTCATCGAGGCCCTAGCCTCCGGTGACAAGTTCGCGGATCTCGCCACCTCCTGGGGCGTCTCAGAACCTCTAGTCAGTCAAACTAAAGCCCGAGCACTCCTGAAGATGACTAGACTCATCCGGGAAGCAGATCTCGAATAGACTCACACTACCGCCCCACGCCCCTCAACCGTCGGCACTAGAGCCATCCGGTACTCGTCACCTAACCCCTCGACCTTCTTCACATAACCAAGCTTGAGAAGGGCTTGCGCCGGCTTGTACTCAACGACACAGTAATACCTGCGAGACCCCTCATCAGCTAGCTTGATAATCTCACTGAGGGTACGAACTTGCGCCGATGTTAACTTGGTCTTGGTAGCCATGCTCTCTATTACGCGCGAGGGTTAGGTCCTCTCAATCAGTTTTTTCAGAGAAACTTCAGGGCGAGGCCATTACAGATCAGGTGAAGCGTGTTGTCAGCAATGATCATCAACCAGACCGCTAACCACACTGGACGATCCTGATGATATCCAGTCCCACTACACTCGGCCCAAGAGTAGTTCCTACGAGACCCCTCCAACATCGTTAGTGACCCTAGACTTACCAACAAGGAACTTTTTCATTCAAGGCTCCAAGTACTTCCACCCCCATCGACCCCACATAGATGGGTACCCAAACATACCACTCCAACTCGGATAGGACGCGTACCGCATCCGGTCAGGTACCTCCAACCCAGTGGCCATCGTCATCACCTTGCACACCACCGCCTTCCCCTCTTCTGGTAGCTCGAACCCTGGCCCGTCGGACCACAACCAGTCCACCAGAACCACGTACTCATGAACCTTACCACCAGTCGTCTCCCACGACACCGGTGCCTCCGTCCTGGCATCCAAGAGACGTCCGTCAGGAGCTAGGTGCGCATAGACAATAGGCAGATTCTTCGCTTCAATGGGCATGGGCTCTGGATACACCACCTGAATCGAGCACACTACCTTGGAATTATGGGCCTGTCAGAAAAAATATCCGCCCCATAGAAAATTTAAGGTCGCACACCCTCCCTTTGGGTCCCCTTTTAGGGGGGTGGGGGTCTGTTTGGATACTTTCCCTGTCCTTCATCGCGCCGAAGGCGCCCTGAGAGAACCCCGGAAATATCCTTCTACCTCACCTCCATCGTACGTAAACTGAATACGCGGTTAAGCCCCCTGTCCGGACGACCGAAAAGATAATGGATCGAATTTACACTATACACACAACCCACACACAACAGGCGCTCAGCGCAGGTTAGGTGTGGGTATACACACAATACACTGTGTTACTCACTACTCACTCACACTAACCACACAATACACTGAAGGAGTGCAGGGCTCATCACACAACTACAATAGAACACGGGCGTTATAGTAGGTGAGTAGTGTTGTAGTAGGTAAAGTATGTACTTAGGTGATGGTGTGGTCACTTATCTTCGAGTAAGGAGGCCGGGTCAAAGTACATGGGATCTTTGGTTAGGGTAGCCGGTGGGGGTACTAGGGTGCAGGACACCTCCTGTACCTTGATGGGCTGCCAGCAAGGCCTGATGTCTTCCATGGAAGCGGCCTGGCTCAATCGCATCCTGAATATTGAGCCGTCTTCCTTCTTGTACACCCACAGGCCTTGGTATGCGAAGGCGGGCCCGCAGGGCTTCCCATCAACTAATGACTGCATCCAGTTCAACTTGAGCAGCTTGGGAATACTACTGTTGTCCATGTAACCCCCGAGGGTAAGTGGTCCAGGGTAAACCAAGGGCGTCACAACCCACCATGGTCATGACGCCCCTGGGGCCTGTCAACCAACTAAGAGCTTAGCCCGCCATGGGTGGGGGTATCAGCTCACATCAGGTATTACGCATGGGGGGTGTCGTTCTCAACAAGAATCTTCGTCTAGGAGCTCTTCTTCGTAGCCCTTACCGTCGGAGGTGATCTTGGTGATACGCTTGCCGGCATCGTCTGTGAGGTAGAGCGTAGCGCCTTGGTCAAGAGCCGCTTCCACCCCTTCGCACTGACGGGCGAAGTCGGAGCCGTCTAGGACGATGCACTTGCCATTACGGTCCCGCTTCAGGAGCGTCCCTTTGGACCACTCGATGAAGAGCCGACGGTTCAGTTCGATGATTTGGGGCATGGTATCTTCCTTCGGTACTCGAACCCTGGGTACGGGTGGAGCCCTACCGTATGGAGTGAGCCTGTAGCGGGTCCGTGGACCTTCATCCACATCCTCTCGGGGTATGGACGGTACTCGTCATCCCACCGGAGGATGTCTCGCTCTGAGAGCTTACGGTACTTCACCATGTCTTGGCTCTTACGACCCAGCTCTTGGAGTCGAGCCAAGCTCGGAGTGTCTCCCAGGAGCCTTGGGCGTCTGGGCATGCATCGAACATCATCCGGTAGACGTCGTCGAAGGTGAGGTCCCGGGGCGTACCACGTCCTCGGCCGTCGACATCATGGACCTTGAGCGGGGGCTGGGGATCGGACAGGTCTAGGATGCCTTCAGGGGTCCGCTTCTCCAGGATGACCCTCTGACTACCGGTGAAGGGCTGGGCGTTGTTCTCGGTGGTCGGGTTCAAGGTCATGGGTTTGATGTGAGAGTGGGTTGGACCTTCTCAACTCCGAACATGGGTGTACCGTCCGTGTCCCTGGTCATTCGAAGCACAAGGCCATTGGGCATGACCTTGTCTACGTGAGGAAGGAGGGCTGCCTCTAACTCCTCGGGCGTAGGTAGTGGATCTGTATCCTTCAACCCCATAACCCCTCTGACTGCGCGGGCTAAACTCTCGGGTGATGGTGGGCGTCTACGGGTACTTCTCATCGTGTATGCTCGTTGATGTCTCATGATCCCTATTACGCACGACAGGGACCGGATCTCAACGACTAATATGGGTTAGACGTCCTTATTGACTTCCCCATCATGGTGGTACTTGCAAATACCGAACCCATGTGCAGCATCGTGCTCTAGTTTCGCCACTCGAGGCTCTAAGTTCAAGAAGGAGTTCACCAGGTCCTTGACGAGTTGTCGCATATCACCCAAGGCGGATAGATCGGCTCGTATACCCCTCAGCTCGTCAACTACAGTTCGAAGCAGCTCCTCGGGGATAGCTTGTTGGACCTGTCCTTCTGGTATGGGAGCAGGGCAAGGGTTAGTTGGGTGCTCAGAAGCTAGTTCTTCGTGGTTTTCCATACCCCCAAGATTGAGTAGAAACGGATTATTAAAGGGAACGACCTCCATCGGTGGTTAGCCCGAGGAGGTCGTTCGAAGGCGTCATTGTGAGGTAACGCAAGAGGTAGAGTATCCCAATCCAGGGCGAATAGCAACAAGCTTAAAGGGAACGGCCCCCTCCAGCGCCAACTGAAGAGGGCCACTCAACCTGTCCACGAAAGGAAACAATCAGGAACTAGTACGAGTTAGATAGTACACCAATCGGGGCCGAGTATCAACGAATACTTTATGGATCACATGTAGTTTTCGTTACCATTGGTGCTTATCGCGATGAACGTGCGCCAAAACTACATGTATGCAGAGTACAGATCCATTCTTATAGCTATGAAAGCATGGTTTGCGCACATGGTTATACAGTAGAAGGATCCTATCAACGAACTACAAGCTGAGCGTCCTGAATGAACTCATCGAGAGTTCGAGTCACCTCTGCTGGTGACAGCTCTTGAGCCTTGGTGGGTTGATCTAGCCCGTCGAAGTCTGACCTCCACATGGTCACGAGCTTGAATCCAGCCTCTGTGATGAGGCGCTCCTTAGCGAGTGTCCGTTGGTACAACTCACCGTAGGTCGTGTGCGAGAGTGAACTGTGAAGCTCTGGAGAGTACAGTCGGGGGTTACCGTGAACCTCGTCTCCGTAGAACTCGTAGACTGTGTTGGTGTCCGGATCGAACCCATCCACAGTGAAGCGGCGACCTGGTATAAGCCCCCTGACTTCTCTGTGCCTAGTATCATCAGGCAGTCCAATGGAGTCGAGCCACCTGTTTGCAATCTTAGAGGGGTGATAGAAGGGAGGGTTGCACAGGGGACACCCACTACCCTTTAGGTGACTGTACTTGCTCTGTTCAAAGTCCCCATGCTTGCTGCAGGTGATTAGTACTGATGGGAACTGGGCGTCTCCTACTCTCGAGTAACTGTATAGATCCTTGTGTACCTTACGAGCTTGTTGAACGAACCTGTCCAACACCTCTTGGTGCTTCTTCTTGGCATCACAGGGTGGGCACCCTCGCCCCTTCAGATGATCACGAGTGCTCCTATCAAATGCACCATGCTCTGGACATACGAGAGCCACCGTCGCCCCCAACACTGCCGGGAGCTGTGAGTAGTCGTACTGCCCCCCATGAACCCTACTGGCCCTTGAGATGAACATCTTGCGACTCACCTTCATACTCTTGCCCTACACCGAGAGGTACTTAGATACTCTTGAGACATTTGTAACTACTACTCACCCCCAGATTAGGCCGCAAGAACAAACCTCGACATGTGGGATGTTAGCACCTTGCTCCACGCCCTAAACTTTGCGCGCCCAAATTCATCAATTGTTCTTTTTGGTGTTTCGTTCTTGCCACTATAAGACAAGCCCTGTACCATCACGTACGTTCAGTTATATCGGCAAACAAGCCTATTGATACTGAGCCTAACCTGTGGTAACCCTTACCGATTGTTTGTAACCGGTATTCAAGAGAACCTTCCACCTTGTCAACTCGTAGGAACGCAGTACTAGACCTGAGCAATACCATCGAGAGTGTTGAGATCCTGAACACGATTTATGAAGCCTCCAAGGGCAAAGGTGAGGGCCGGATCAAGTGTACCGTTACAAAGCATAGGATAGCTAAGACAGCGATACTATTGGGGATAGCACTACTATCAAAGAAGCCTACGAGTATCATCCTGAAGATGGTCAACCAGTGGGCACCCCTACGGACACCGTTACCACGGGGGGTCAAGAGCCACAAGAAACAGATCAAGGCTGAGCTGGTACTCGAGTGTTCATCGACACAGGGGTTACTCGATGGTGTGGATCTGATCTGGAGGCGGGTCCAAGGGGCGGTATCTCACCGGCGTGTGACGAAGGCAGCCTTGACAATCGGGCTGGATTCGTTGAATAAGGTTGACCCAGGAAAGGTGCGACAGTTAGTGTCCAAGGTGTGCCCGGTGCCCAAGAAGTACTTTGACTCTGAGCTTCAAGTATGGCTTTAGTTCTCAGACACAACCTCATCCTGTACTTTTCGGTGGGCCTAATGGTCCTCTTTGGGTTCGGGATACTATTCTGGGCTGGATCGAAGCGCACTCAAGTGTCGTGGGACACTCCCCAGTACCATCGGGATTCTCGTGTTCACAACATGTGCATGTGCTACTGGATGGGTTCAGCTTTCCGAGTGCCTTGTGAGAACGTACCCCCTGAGCTGTTGAAGGAAGAACGATGAAGTACCTGAAAAGATTGAAGAACGAGCTACTGGACCTGAGTACCAAGCTGTCTGTAAAGGGCCATCTACCTGAGTATGTGGAATCAGAGAAGATGAACCGGCGGGTGGTCGTTCGCAGGGTCATTGAGTTGGTCAAGAGAGCTCGCGCGCTTGACTTTGCGACAGATACTTGGAACTCAAAGACCGCGGCGGCCTGGGCGAAGTTCAATACTGAGATGGGGCATTGGCTGGCCTCTATGCCCCAAGCCCCCAAAGCAGACGAAGTGAGCGCGCCAACGAACAACAAAGAAGTCACAGAAAACCCGAAGTGCAAGATCGTGATAGCTGACGAGGGTTATGGGGTAACCTTCTGGGGGATCACTGAACAAGAGTTACTCTCTGTGCGCAATGCCATGGCAATCCATGCAGCCACTACCCAAGAGGGAGAGGATATTCTTCAGAGCATGATCGATGCCCTGAAGTGTGCAGGTATCAACTTGGGCGACTGCAGCTACCCTCTCCGACCTTGGGAGCGGAAAAAGCCTGATGCAGCCTAACTTCCGGTGTACTAGCCCTCATGCATCTCAATACCTACAAGCGCTTCAAGGCCTCGAATCGTGAAAACCGAAGAACCCGTCGGATGGACCTCAAGCTCAGGGCTGCTGAGCGCCGGAGAGAGTTTGCGCATCATGTGCGCCTCTTCACTCAAGAGGGCCACCTCGATATGCCTCGGTTCAGCACCAAGTACTACGAGGCCATGAAGGTACTTCGATTGGCACGATTCAGCATTCTCCCCTAGAGTGGATCTATGGCAACCCATGTGAGTGATGAGACGTTGGGTGACTTCCTTCAAGAGCTTGGTGAGAAGAAGGAAGTCGACGCACTCACCCAAGAGAAACTGATGGCAACTGATCCAGCCCTTGATGCAGCTACCTCGCGCGTCACAGCGTTCAACACGTTTGAACAGCTGGTTAATGCCTGTCGAGAGTATGGGTATGTGCCAACACTGATCCCCCGTGGGCCTCGTCAGCATGCCCACGACATCGCTACTGTCACTGGTGCGTTGAGAGCCTTGGGCTACCGAGTGTACTCGGGAGAGAACAACACGACATGAACTGGAAGCTCACAGACACTGAACGATGGGCTGAGTCCCACCCCAATACGTTCGAGATCCCACCGGTTGAAGAACGTACAGCTCTCCATGTGGGGGATGTGGCAAAGGTCATCTTCGAGTCCAAGGCCTCAGAGGTAATGTCCGAGCGTATGTGGATCGTGGTCACCGAGGTTCATGAGCCCGGGAAGTACACTGGGGAGGTCGACAGCCATGCCATGTGCAACCCAGAGCTACCTCGCCTAGGTGACCTCATCCAGTTCGAAGCCAAGCACATCATGCAGATGATAAGGATGACATGACCTTCTTACTCCTACTCGTTATCGCGGCCCTACTGCTCATCATCGGACTCCTCGTCCATGGGGTGAACTCACTTGGGAAGGAGTGCTCCGGCCTCCTCAGCTGGCTCACAACGAATATGGGGCCGGGCGTAGCCCTCAAGCCTGAGAAGTTCTTCCCAGGCCACTACGTGTGGTACGGGCTCTCGGTAGCGGTGGTCATCCTCGCCTTCATCCTCAAGGGCCACCGGTGATACTGATCATCCTCCGTGTCATTGCTTGCACACTAACCTCCATTGCTATGGGCTACCTCCTGGGGTTCAGTAGAGAGGTAATCCTTTCGACTATTCTGCTGAGCATACTCCTAGCATCCGTTATTACTGAGGTACTGAAGGCCAAGTGCCCATGACTGTTGAACAGTTCGAGCTGACCGGAGGAGCTAACTCCTACCAAGCCAGGGTCTATCACAGCTTCCCCGACGACCCGACCTGGGGCGTCTACATCACTCTGGTCAATGTCACCGGCGACCAGGTTGAAGTGGGAGCTCCCCTCGCGTGCGCTTTCCCTATGAGCGTCATCGAGCTGCAGGCAGTGGTCCAGCTCATCTCGGGCAAGATACCGAAGATGCTGGGCGACCCCTCTGATACTGTGGACAACGTCAATGGGGATTGCCCCAGGTGCTGGAAGACGTACCAGCTCAACTGGGTATGATCACTCGAGCTCTTGTCATAGGACTCTTGTCCATCTCCCTGTGTAGCATCCTCGGGTTCAGCAGGGAGCAAGCTGTCTTCCCGGTGCTGATGGCCATGGCCTTCACCTTCGTGATCCGCTACATACCGTAGCGCGCTACCCCTAAATAGGAGTCGGGCCAGCCCCCGACGATGAAAAGGGAGACTGGCCCGGTCAGGGACAAACGCAGAAAAACCCGAACTACCCTGACTCACACAAGGTACACGGTAGTGCGCTACCGGTCAAGTCCCATCTCAAACCCTGCAAAGCCTGCGGAGAGGGCACCGGTATGGTGTCCGGTGTCTTGTCAATCTCGATGAGGGCATCTTCTTGACCTACGCCAAGAACCGGACCCCAATTCGAGAGTGACTTGAGAAGGACGAAGGCATCCTCCTTGGAGTACTCGCGCGCCTGCTCACGAGGCCCCCAGTACCAATGAAGGCCCTCATGGCAGAGGTAGACGCCGTTGACTTCCCGGTGCTTGATTACGAAGCTCATGTCTTCTTCCCTGGGTGGAAAAACTGGTACCCGGCGTTCTCGTTGCTCAGGTTCGGTAGTAGGGTGCGCTTGTAGAACCGCATGATGCGTTGTTCAGCGCTATCAACGTTCTCGGTACTCTGACCGCGCTGACCAACGTCATGGGGTTTGAATGGCTCTGGTAGTGGTTCCTCACCCATGATGCTGTACCCAGTCAGTACGTTGAGACCATCAACGATGACAACCGGCTTCATACCTGCCTTCGGTCCACTGGCACAACTGTCGTCTAACATATTCGGTCCACTCAGTCCATTGACATCTTGGATGCGCTTGAAGGCATGCCGCTCACAAGCCAAACCGGGTTCCGGTATAACCTCCCCGTCGTGGAGAGTCGGTTGCTCCGAGCGCGGTATGCGAGTCACCAGACAGTACTCCGAACACGAGTCCCTAGTCCACTCCCCAAGACGTACATTGAACTCAGCCAAGAGAGCCGCCTCGCTCTTCACAGGGTCTGCCCACGAGCGCCACCCACCCTCTTGACGGTTCATGAGCCAGAGGTCCCCCTTGGGATCCCGTCGAAGTACGCAGTCGCCTAGTAGATTACGCTTTGCCATCTATATCACCTTTGAATTGACCAAGTCTATCCTGTCCTGAATCACCCTCACCAGCATATCCGGGCAGCCATAACTCACTGCTGAACACAGCTTGTCCCGGTTGTCACTCCTGAGGTCGAGCGCATCCAGTAGTACTCGAGCCTGCCCCCACTGCTGACTCACGAGGGCCCTGTGGGTCACCGCGAACAGCTCCGAGGTCTTGAGCGTACACGTCATGTCCTACCCCTTCACGCTTGCACGCCTCATCTCCCCCTGTAGGAGATCGACTGCGTTGTTCACCTGAGTAGCCAGCTCACGGAGCTGGGCCGGCGTAGCGCGCTTGGCTACCGCTTGAAGGTTGTCGAGAGCCTGCAGGTAGTGAGTCTGGGCAGCCGCTTTCATCTGCTCGGCCTCGTAGAGCTCAACCATCTCAGGTGTAGGTGGGAACCAAACCCGACCACCACACTGCCTAGAAGCCTTCGGGACCCGTTCTCCTGTAGTCATGATGACCACGGTCTTGGTCACGCGCTCAACGGTGACCTCATGCCATCCACTGATGCTTCGGTAGTACCAGGTTGCACCGGGTACCGTTGACCTGATCATCTCTTCTTGCTCAGGAGTGCTGATTGTCATGCCTCCTATTACGCACCACTCGCTCTGATCTCAACAAGAATTGATACTTCTGATGTAGGCATAGTATCTGTTCATACTTTTACGGGCACGAACGTCACCGATAACTACATGTGGTTTGGACAATACTTCAGAGCGGTATCGTCACGAACCGATACTCTGCCTACATATCCAACCCTAACCCGGCGCTCCGCGCCTAGTTCTGGTGTGACTATCCTACCTCAACACTTTACACAGTGAATCACAAGGCGCCAGAGGCGCAGTGTCACTTCCTTGTGTGATTCACTGTGAATGTGAATGGTGCTGCACTGAACTCACATGAATTGCAAGACAACTGTGTGTGGGGGCTGCAGGTAGGTGTGTAATCCATCACAGGTCACTTGTGCGAAGCACCGTGAATTGTGTGGTATTATAGTGTGTGTAGTTATTTAGGAAAATTGGGCCGGGTGGGTTTGGTATTTGCGGCGGTTGTCCGTCTGTTCAGCCTGCCACTTTCCGTGTACCACACTTGGAATGTACCACACGGAAAGTGGGAGGCTGGCTGGAAGGCCCGCCACTTTCCGTGTGGTACATTCCAAGTACTTGATATTACTAACCTATTAGCGTGGTACAAAGAATGAGGCGGGCCAGGCGTCCGCCCTGCCACTTTCCGGTGTACCACAGAGGGATGCCCGCGTACGGAATCATATACTTAGTACGGAACAAGACTACAGGGAAGGTCTACATCGGGCGTACTACTCAGCCATTAGCACTACGGTGGGCTGGACATGTGCATGATAGCAAGGGTAATGTTTCTACTGGGCTTCATGGAGCTATCAAGAGGCAAGGGCCTGATGCCTTTGCAGTTGAGGAGATAGAGGCCTACCCTGATCGAGCCACACTGTTGGTAGCTGAGAGGGATGCTATTGACCGATACAAATCTCGTGACCCGAATGTTGGTTACAACATTGTGGCTGGGTATAAGGAAGGTGGGGACGCATACATTGGGACTGGGAGGGGTGGTAAAGAGTTACGGAACAAGGTATTGAAGGTTCGGGTAACAGGGACACAGCTTGAAGCGATGGTTACTCGAGCTTGTGCAGATGGTCGTACTGTATCGGACTGGGCTCGTATCCAACTAGAGAAGGCGTTGTCAGGTACGACTACTATGGTAGCAACTGAGTCTGTAGCACCTGTCGTAGTCGCAACTGAACCCTCGCTGAGCTCATCTGGGGGCGCTGATGCCTATCTGCAGGTATTGGAGGGTGGCACGCCTGAGCCTGGGGACGAGCATGCTTCGGTCTTACCTGAGCTTGTACCATTGCACTCGTCTGAGGGTGCCTCTCCCTCTGCTCCGGTGTCATCGTCTATAGGTGATGACATGTCGTGGTTGGATGAGATGACGTTTGACCTGGGGTGACGGCTCTGGTCACAACTTCAGGGTACTTCTCTTGCGCAGAGCCTTTCTTGTGAGGTTGTGTGTCCCTCGGCAGGGGTGATTGAACAAGTCTCGGCGAAAGCTAAGGACGTTGCTCACTGAGGACTTTCGTTCGGGCATCCAATTGTATTCGGATAGGCGAGTACAGATGCTGGCGAATGTAAGTGTTTGGTCACCGAGGAGGTAGATGAGGTGGTTGATCAGGGTATGGTCCCCTTGGTTCCGGATTCCTCTCGGGATGGGTGTGAGTTTGCTTTCCAGGGGGTCCAGGTTGATGAGGGGGAAGGCTTCCTGAATTCTTCTCTCGTAGTAGTCCAGTATTTCGTGCGTTCTATCTAGGCCTACTGAAAGGAACAAGTCATACAACTCGTGCTCGTGGGTGGTTATGGGGGCACCTTCATCAGGGGGCGGCTCAGCGGGGTTTCTCTTCATTCCGTTCTTCTCATTGGACTTGACGACGCTCACCAGGTTCGAGGAAAGGCCATTCACCCCTTGTTTTCTGGCCATCCTCAAGATTTCAAGGGTAGGTTTTTTCAGGTTAGCTCGAACGAACTCAGATTTGTTCATAACACTTGACTATTACGCGCGGCTAGGTGTGAATCTCAACCAGAAAGGTGAGGTTTCCGGTGTATTCCTCGGGCATGTTCGCAGTACCAGTGAATAAGCCACTTTGGAAGGGTGCCCAGATAGTGAGTAAGGAGCCGCTCACTATCAGTGACGGTGAAGGGGGTGAGGTAGAGATACCGGTGGGGACACTTGGGCGGATTCATTCGTTTGAGGGGTCGGAGGTGAACATTGAATTGGAGTCGATACCTGGCACGAGGTATATGCATCAGCTTCGGTTGGACTTCGTTTATTACTGGGGGGTAATGGCGGGGAGTGAGCCACCTGTTCTGGGTGACCATGGGATTGTACCGATGGTAGTTGAAGGGCATCCGGATGGTGGGGAGGGTGCTTCGGTCAAGTGCATTGGGTATTGGGCTACTGCTGAGAACCCATTAGTTGACTGGTATGCGCAGAAGGGTATCGTGTTACCGTGGCCTGGTCAGCATGTGGACCTGTCGTGGGATGCTGATGAGAGGGCGATGGTTCTTGGTTATCTCCGGTCATGTCCTGACGTGGAGTATTGGCGTGGGTGGTCTATGTGTCGTCTCTGTTCTGCTGATCTTGGTTCGACGGACAAGGGGGATGGTATTTACATGTGGCCGGATGGGTTTGACCACTATGTTGAAGCCCATGGTGTCAGGCCGCCGAAGGAGTTCATTGACCACGTTTACGCTCGAGTAAAGGCGTAGGTTGAGTTGGAATGACCAAGCACTTCATGAGCTTCCAAGAGGGAGCCGGTGATCTTCCCCGGTGTAGCAGTCTACCCTATGACAGACTATTACTTTGACACTAGCGCCTTTTCAGACCTTTGGAGATCTAACTCAACGTTGGATCAAAGTTACAAGGAACGTGTACTAAGTCACTTACAAGACCATAGTAATTCAATCGTTCTAAGCTCGACCTTTCTTGATGAGCTGGTACCCCCACTTCAGGCTGCTGGTAGGGTAGACCAACTTCGAGAGAGACTTGCTTTTCTAGAGAAGTGTAGTCTAAAAGCATACTCTTATTCAGAGTCACTAATCAGGGTTCCATTGTCGAGGGTTGACATCATGGAAGCCTTCCATTCGGCTCTGTATAGGCCAGAAATCTATAGGACCCAGGGTTCTCGTCTTAGTATATCAAGGAGTCATAGTTTGGTTAGTCAGAATGATCTAATTCGTCGATACCAAGAGATTCCTAGTCGTCACATTCCTGAGCTAATAGACACATTATTCAATGAAGAGCACAGGGTGAGGTGTGCTACTAACCTACTTGAGAGATTTCACCTGACCTCACAGGTAGACCCAAGAACAATTAGGTTCCTTTGGGTCTACAGTGGTGCAAGTATAGCCTATCAAAGCCTACATATACAAGGGTTTGTGAATGGTGAGAGACCAGACATCAACGACACAACCGACCTTCTTCACGTGACAAGTGCATCAGAAGCCGAATTATTCATTACCAGTGATGCAGATCAATTTAGACTGGCTGAAGCTTGTCTTCCTCCTGAGACTAAAGTTGAGTTATTCAGGACCTGGGTTGAACGAATTGTATAGCGGTGTACTACATCCATTACTATGTGGAGCAATCAAGATCCTCGGGAGAGCATCAACAAGCGGGCTGACATCCTGATTCTCAGGCCTACTGGAGGGGCAAGTTACCGGGTGGGGCAAGGACAGGTTGAGACGAAGAACGCATGGTCTATCTGGACGACGTTCGAGGACCACAAGCACATAGATGAGTGGGACCCTCTTTGGTGGTGGGACTGGGCTAGGTTCCCTGGTGCGGCTGTTTCGGGTGCTGGTGATACGGTTGACGGTGTCCGAGCGGACCAGCTTGTTGAGACGCTTCACACGCTAGCGGGGCCTGACTGGTCCTTGGTTCAGGAGCGGGATCGCCTTGGGTTCAACTCGGGTGTGGCTTTGATAGACTATCGTGGCGCCCATGTTGCTTTATTCGACCAAGTAGCGTATGAGGAGCTGATTCAGACCTAATTTACTACAGGACCTCTACCTACATGAAGCTATACTCTGAGTTTTTCACCACTTTGCATGATGAAGACCCAATACTGGGTAATGGTATTCACTATTCGGTACTACGGGCTCTTGTATGGGTACCTCAGATGAGCAATCACGACTTTGCTATCATCTGGGGTGCGGATCATGATTCGCGGATCTTGTGGGTAGCGGAGCAGCTCTATGTTCGTCTTCTACTTCACCATGTCTTGTTCATCTCTGAGAGTGCTTCTCGGGTTACGGTCTTGACATCGGGACCGGTGGCGATGGAGTTTGAGCGTGGGTTCAGGGAGATTGCGGGTCGGGTTTCGTGTTATTGCTCCGAGGTCTGTATCGAGCCTTTTCGGAGTGGTACTGGGTACATAGCTGACGATACGGTTGAAGTATCGTCATACCTGAATGGGATCAATGAGCGTTGGTCTTTGGGTACCCGGGGGGCGTGATTTGGCTTTACCGCCTTCATGTGATGGTTGTCGGTATTGTCCCTTGACGTATCCCTCTCAGGGTGTTGTAGGCACGGAGGCTATTGGCCGGATACCGGTTGCTGACTTTGTTTGGAGGGCGGCTTGTTCTCGGGGTCATGAGGTACGGGTCTGTTGGGTATGGGATGGTCCATTGGAGGATGTGAAGACTATCCATCTGTATCGTTCGGTTCTTTGGTTGAATTGTCCTGACCGAGACGTCAAGTATGCTGGGCTTCGGAGGAGTCGTTACTCGCGGGAGTGGGTGATTTGATGCCTAGATATGAGCGGGATCCGGTCATCTGATGGTGTACTCTTTGATATGCCTGTACGAAAAAGTTTTGCTAGTCAAAAGCTAATGGGGTGTTCTGAAGTACCGGTTGAACTGCAATTGGAGGCAGCTCGGTATCTTTTGGCGTGGGCTGATAGCAATCGAAGACCCTCCTTAGTCTACTCTACCTCAGCCTTCATATTCCAACACAGTACGGATCAAGACGAGCGACTTTCGAGAGCGCAATACTTGATAGGGGAGAGGTCTCCCCTATACGTCGTTGAGAGTACCCAACTCGATGTGGCTAAGTGGGTGCTTCAGAATCTAGAGGAGGGTACTGTCGATTATGACCTCGCTTGCATTTTTATTGTCAGGTTAGATCCCACATCACAGTTAGCTGGGCAAGCGGGTCAATACCTATACCGTACGGCGTTTGCTGATCCTGTCGAGGAAGAAGTTCAGGATGATCCATCGTTACCTGCTGAGCCATCGGAAGAGAGTTCCAATTTACTTGAACGAGTCTCGAGATACGAGCGGGAACCGGTCATTTGACTTCCGGAAGCCATCCGATTACCTCCCAGTTGAAGTCTATCTCTGAGTTGTCGTCAGCGGTTCTCCAGTAGCAGTCATCTTCGTCGACGTGGACAAGAACGGACTCGACGAGCTTCCCAGTGGTAGCCCCTCGGAGGAGGGCTCTGACGGGTACTCCGACCGCGGGGTTTTGCTTCTTTGGGTCAATCCACATTTGGTGTAATCTCGGGTATATGCCAACGATTGAAGTGGACGAGAGCGATCAGGTATTCGTGGTCAAGGGGCGTACGGGTCGTGGTGGGTATCACGAGTTTGGGCCGAGCGATCTTATCATAGCGGTACAGAGTCTTCGTAGTGTTATTGACGAGGTGGGCTTTGAAGACCCTGGAGTACCGGAGAACGACATTTATACTCGTGTTTGGATAGGTGGTACATACTGGGGTGGCTGGGGTGGGTTTACCCTCACGAATTTGGGGGGCCCTCGGAACACCCATGTTGAGTTCACCTTTCAGAGGGGACAAGCTCCAGTACTACAAGAGAGGATTCTGGGTCTTGGTCCATGGGCAACGATTCGATACCTAGGTGACCCCACTGGCTCATCGGAACCACCCGTTGAGGAGCCATTGACACCGGTTGACAGGGTCTCGAGGTACAACCGGGATCCGGTCATCTGATGCCTAACCCTTGTGACAGTTGCCGGCACTGTCCCTCTACGTATCCCTCTCAGGGTGTTACGGGGGACGCGGTAGGGCGGTCCCCAAACTTTGGGTGGGAGGGCACTTGCTTACTGGGGCATCCGGTCGGCATCCTATGGGAGTGGGTTACTGAGAACTTCGTGAGTGAGGACTCGTTGGTGAAATCCTCTTTGATGTTCAACATCTGGGAGCGTGAGTCAACACTACACGTCACGAACTCAACTAGATTCCCGGCTCAATCGAGGTTTAAGGTTCAGGTTGACCAAGAGATCATACTGGTTACTAGTGTCGATACTGGCGTTGGGGGTAACACTTGGAGGGTAACTCGAGGGGTTGATGGTACTATCGCTATCCCTCATGCCGCTGGGGCGATTGTTACAGGCGCAACGATAGCGGCTATTCGACTTTACCGGTCGAACACCCTTGGTTCATGCCCTGACTGGGCTGAACCTATTCGGGTGAGTCGGTATCATCGTGCGTGGGTGATCTGAGATCCTCTCGGTGTACTGGGTGGCATGTCCGATGTAACAGACCTGATTGGAAAGCCTCTCACTGATTTCCGTGTGATTCAGATGACTGAGGTTTATCGAACCAATGAGGACGGTTGCTGTACCAAGTCAGAGGGTTGCTTCACGAGTGATGTGGTAGCTCTGGCCTATTCGAAGGGGTTGGGTGATTCTTCCTACACGGGCACGCGCAAGGTACTTGTCTTGACCAACGGGGTTGTAGGTTACTTAGTTGACTTGCCAGTGATTCTGGCTGATGCAGACTCTGCGCTAGAGTCTATCCGTACTAGAGCACTCTCCAAGTTGACTCCCGAGGAAGTCCAGTTACTAGGCCTATCTAATTTAGTTACATGAAAAACGTACAACTACCGAATGGGCATGGGAGGCTTATCTGCAAGTATTGCAGGAATATCATTCACCAATGCGCGTGTTCCAACCATCTGAAGGAGACCTTCGGGGTCTGTTCGACTTGTGAGAGCAAGGAGGGGCTATCCCCTCGGGACAAGTACATGCACTTATCAACTCGATTAGGGCTATAACTCAAGGTCCGTTACCTCCGGGTAGTCCTAGTTCCAGTCAGACTATGGTCCCTGTGGGGACAACTTACTTCTGGATTGACTGATCACTCGGTGTAACACGAAGCATGCCAAATCCGTTTGCTGAGTCTTTGGTCAAAGCCATCCGCATTGATACCCAAAACCCTGGGTACGAGGCTGTAGTAGCCTTACTACACGAGTTCGTTGCGGGTTTGAACACTCTTGATCCTAGTCGCAAGTGGGTTCACTTCGAGATCGAATCTGGGGGCATTCTCGAATCAGGTCTGGCGTTCGTGGTCTTTGACTCCAGGTCGAGGGAGGTTTGGTTCACGTTCGAGGTGTCGGACGAGGGTTATCCGGTAATGGTACGTTGCTGGGGCTTCAAGGCGAAGCGTAACTCCAAGGAGGGCCTTGTCGACCTGCTTGTTGGTATCTGCCGTAGGTCTTCGGTCCGTGAGAAGTTTAGGGATTTACTGAGCCCACTAGATAATCTAGGGTGACCCCTTCATGGCATCCTGCGTTGAATGGTACTTGGATCAGATCTCGGAAGCGGAGCTGGTCGATGATTGCACTGACCCTGTTCTACGGGGGCGCATCCAGTGGTACATCGACTTCCTGATGGCTCAATCGGGGCCGTCGCATACGAGTCGCGAGGTGAAGCGAAGCATACTGAACGAGTACTTGTTCAGTCGTGAGGGTAGGGGTCGGTATGTGATCGCGGTGGCCAAGCCAGCTCGGGTCAGGTACGAGCACTATCGTGAAATACTAGAAACACGTTCACAGTTCTTCGATTGGACCTGGAATAAGTTCTTGAAGAACCTTGAGGGGTTCACTATCGAGCACGAGAACTTCTTCTCTATACTTCCGGATGACGAGCGGTTCACCCCTGCGGTCTGCGAGCTACGGGAGTTGGTGGCGCTTGAGTATGTTCTCTACCAGAATGCGATTGAAGCTTGTGCTAACCTTGACCGTGATGCGCAGATTCGTGGGACTGGGGTGGCAGCTTTCGACCAGTTACCCTTGAGTATTCTTCCTCCTGACGGTCCATTCAAGTACTGAAAGTACTTATACTTTCCTGACGGTATGTTCGACCTGATTGCTCGCAATGTCGCCCGACGTTATGCGGCAGTGATAGACCAGAAGACTCTCGATAAGTGGGCAAAAGACCTCAAGATCATGACCAAGATCTATCGGGACATCCCCTTGGATTATGAGTGGGATGACACTGCAGGGCGCGAGAAGGGGTATGAGCACTTCAATGAGGCGCAGAAGCTGTTTCGCACCTTTCGGGACGGGTTTGAGGCTTGGGTATACAAGGTCATACTGCCCAAGATGGACAAGGAAGAGGCCCATCTCATCAAGGAGCTTCGCACGAGCACTTGGAACTTTATTCACGTGCTTAGGGACTTGTTTCCGACCCGATGGGATGGGAAAGACAGCCATACGGTAACATACAGCCCTGACCTAAATGAGTTGAAAAAGAAGCGCGAGGGGTGGATCAAACGGTACCAAGTAGCGTTCACCAAGGTTTACAAGCAGCTGACTGAGTACATAGCCTCTCAGGGCGGGACGATGGTTCGCTATGATGCTGTGGACCATCTTGAGGTAGCGGGCGTCCCTGTGACCATTGAAAACGTTGGTCGGAAGGAGGATGACGACTACGCTGCTGAGATCTTGAACCTATTGGGCAAGCACTTGAAGACGGTTCGGAGGGCTGGATTCTCGATAGCGCTTGATGGGTTGAATGTCCTGTTGAAGTTTGATACCCGTGAGTTCGATGTAGCAGGGATGTACAATCCTTCGACAGATATACTTACCTTGTACCCACTGGGTATGCTAGCGGCCCCTGATGGGCATACCTTGATTCACGAGATCGGGCATCGGTTCTGGTTCAAGTGTCTTCCGGGGCAAGCTCGAACTGAGTGGGAAGAGATTCTCGGTGACCGAGGGGTGACTATCTCTGATAGGGACATAGAGCACTTCTACCGCATTGTTGTGGACAAGCTTCCAAAGGACTGGGCCTTCATGGATGCCAAGGACATACTGAACTTGACTCTACCTGCTGCAAAGAGTCGAGCTGATGAGATCAAGTTCAGGGAGCTTTCTGAGACCTACATCAGGTCTATCAGTGCTAAGCCTAGTGAGCCTTTTGATCCGGATGACTACCTACGTCGCCTCAAATTCAAGGACAAAGAAGTAGTTCAAGTTGAGGAGATCTCTGACTATGGTGATACGGAGCCAATAGAGGGTTTTGCTGAGGCGTTCCGTCTGTGGGTGACGAAGGGGCCGCGGGCTCTCGGGCCTTTCACTCGAGAGCTATTCGTCCAAGTTTGCCAAGCGGGTGGCGCTCGGATTCGATAGTACTATCCATGGTGTAGGCAGAGTATGGCCCCAGATCTCAAGTGGTATCTGACTCAGCTTGAATCCTCGAACCTAGTGGACAGCTGTACTAAAGAGAGCATAAGGGCTCGGATTCAATTGTATATTGACCGTGAGGTGGATGGTCAATCTGAGCCGACGCACGTGACCAGGAGCCAGAAGCGCGAGATCTATCAAGCGTACCTGTTCAATGAGGAAGGGCGCGTGAAGTTTGCCCAGTCGATGGTTAGGCCAACTCACGATAGGTACCATGAGTATCAAATAATACTTGACAATCTGAGTCAGCCTATTGACTGGACCTGGGGTGAGGTCATCCAAGGCATCAGGGAAGTCATCATTGATACCGAGAACTTCCTCAGCATCTACCCTGAAGAGGAGCGGTTCATAGAGCCTTTGGGAAGTATCCGAGTTATTATGGAGCTCTTATACGGGGTCCATCGGGAGGCCTTATTCGCTTCAGCTGGAATGGACCTTGAAGCTATCATTCCTGGTACGGCTGTAGCAGAATAGGATCGGTTCCCCCTAGACAGGTCATCTTCCACGGTGTAACCAGTCACCTATGGCTGTTGACACGGTTTGGGATACTGCACAGGGCCTATTGACTTCATTGAACGCGTATCAATCCGTGCGCCCCGAGGTATCGATAGGGTACGCGGATGGTCGAGTTCCTGAGCCCACCTTGACCTGGGTGGCGTCTGAGGAGGGGGCGATACGTCAGACGTGGTCGATACCACTTCGATTGTTTGAATCGACCCTGAGCATGGTACGGGATAGGTCTAGTCAAGAGAGTCGTAAGGAGCTCTGGAATCGGATTCAAGCCCTTAAGAACAACCCGATTCGAGTGCTTGACTTGAGGGCTCGAAGCGGATCAGTCCGTAGTTCGGATCCGCTCGTATCGTTTCTCTATACCTTGATGCGGGACCACATGACCCCGGGTGAGGTGGAAGCCATCCTCCAAGAGGACGTAGAGAAGTGTGCTGGGAAAGAAGTGGAATACTCGAACGGGTGGCTAGCCAACTATGCAAAGGACCTGGCCAAGCGCTTGACGGTGTAGGTATTGGCATGGCTGACGATAAAGAGAACCCAAACAGGGCCACCTACAAGGGGGAAGTGGTTGATGGTCAGGTCACACTGACTTCAGTTCAGTACCCCTCCGAGTTCGTGGGCGAAGATGGAAATGTTGCTATGACCTGCGAACCTGTTGAGGTTGTTCATGAGTACCCGTTTGCTACTTCACCCTTCTGTGATGAGCCTCGGCCTCCTGAGATCGCTCGGGACGTCACGGTGATGCATAAAACGGTTGGTGGTCGTGGCGTGGTGGGTAGGATTAAGTAAGTCATGTTGATTCAACTTTCAGGCAAGTTTATCATTGATCCTGGTCAGTACTCTCATCGAGTTGTAGTAGAGCTGGAGACCAGGGACGGTTCCACTAGGGATAACCATCCTGAGTGTGGAGTGTTCTCTGGTCAATATGATGGATTTGAAGAGACTAAAGAGATGAATCAGCGGGTTGCTGTTCTATCTGTTCATGAGGATACTCCTTGGATCCAACGGTTCGAACTCTGTGCTCCTAATCGCTCTCAACCGAGTCGATGCAGTAGGTACCACTATGTGGCTATTGGCTGGCATGGTGGGGTTTATATAGCTTACCCTGTCCCTACTGAGATCTTACTTGAGGACTCGGCTGGGTCTTGGAGCGTATCCGTAGGGCGAGGCACTGGGGTGACAGTGCTCATGCCTGACTATTCACCGTGGAACTAGATGGGTAACCACCATGAGAAGTAAAGCATCTACCGAGACTGACCAGAAGTTTGCTCAATTACTCCTGGATACCGTTGACAATCAGTCTAAGAGGCGCTGTTTGAAGCCTGACCCTGCAGATCTGATAGCAATTCAAAAACTATTTGGGGTGGAGCTCAAAGGGAAGCGAAAGTAGCAATGCTTGATAAGCTGGTCTATGACCCAGAGGATGGGTACTACGATGAGAATGGGGTCGTCTGGGCTACTCGGGCGGCTTACCTCAAGCAAGGTGTTCTACCCCTCTGTGACTGCGGGGACTCGGATGCGATCCTCCGGTACATCGTCGAGATGTTTAGACTCCATGTTGGGCAGTCGACATGGGATACCAACAGGTACGAGGACATGCCCACGATGTTCTTCCTCTCATGGGCCAGCAACCAGGACTACATCGAGCATGGGGCGACAATTCGTTGCTCCTGGATTACCTCCAAGGGTGAGGAGCTTCTCAAGGACATCGAGACCGTGCTCAGTGAAGGTGTAGTGTACCCCATGATTGAACATCTGGATGCAAACCAAATACGAGAGCTCCAAACAAAGATTGAGAAGGCTCATGAGGAGATGCTAATCAATCAACACAAGGAGTCTCAGATCCGTGATCTTGAGAATACAAGCCATGTGTTGGTTGAGTTGAAGCAAACCTGGAATGGCTTAGTTCAAGAAGCTGCATCCGATCAGTTATCGTCCTATCGTGGGGTTGTACTAGCTAAGGTCAAGATACCAGAGGACTTCTTTTTGCCAAGCCTGGGAGAACTGATCAGCTCGATAAGAGCTGATGGATTTCAATGTGAACTGATCTCATCTGGTAGACTGACCTCACCTACTTTAGTAATGGATGGGGGGTCTCGCTTCTATCTGAAGGAAGGCACCCCTGAACTTTACTGTGGGTCAGGGCCTCGCATTGAGAAATTACTAGTCGCCTCGTGGATACCATTGCCGTGATGTCTAGTCCTGAGACCCAGGACCCAAAACCACGCACCGAATGAATTCAGGTCCATTGTCAACATCACTCTCGGTCCACCCATGCTCTTCCAGCTCTGGGGTTAAGTGATGTAAGCGAGCCTCATGGTCATCGTTGAAGACGAAGTTGTCGTCGATATCACCCAACTTGTCGTAACCATTACCCTCTTCATCTTGGGCGAGTACAACCAACAGCTCAGGGTCAAGCTTCGATAGGGCTTCAATCAGGTCTTTGACTCTCATAGTGACCCGAGGTTACACCTTGTGCTTGAGGACTTCAATTCTATCGTGGGTCTTCTGAATGGTCTCAGGGCTCATGTAGTCCAGGTTGATCTTGAGCTGAGTCCGTAGTGACTCGAGTTCGAGTCGTGCGAGGTACTTCTTCTCGGCGGGGGCGCTACGGGGCTTGATGAGGTACTGGACTGTTGGGCCTAGCTTGCGCTTACCCACAATGGTTCCCGTTGGTGTCTCGGTACCGATTGGGGTTGTTTTCAGAACGAAGGTGGGTTGTGGATCCTTGTCCCATCCTCGTCCTTCGATTCGGGCGCCTTCCTCTTGGATGTGGCAGCCGGGCTTCCACGGCTTGTCGGTATCTTCTTTGGGGATACGCTCAGGCTTCTTTAGCTTTCCGTTCTTATCCAAGTAGGTGACTTCGACGGTTGCATCGAGGTATCGTTGTCTGACCCTACGCGCCTGCTCTCGCTTGTAGGTGTCATCCCACTCTTGGAACAACCGAGTCAGGCTGACCTTCTCATCCTTCTTGGGGCCGAGAGCTATCGAGATACTCCGAGTCAGGCTACTAGGACCCCCTTGATAGATAGGGCCAGTGACATCATAATCGCACTCCCGGATGGCATCTATGAAGGCTGGCCAGTTGTCCCCCTGGGAGGGCATGTGCTCTGCGCGCTCGACCAGTTCCTTGACTACCGGATCGTGGGTCATACTGGGTAGGTCCTCATAGGTAGAAGTTTCAGGTGATCCGTTTGGGAGTACCAAACTCTGGGACGGTATAGGATTCCTCTGCATCAGAAGGGGTGAGCCTTGAAGCGCTGGCCCAATGAAGGAAGACTTCCCCTCGGTCGGTTACAATAATGGCGGTGGTCATGCTACCCTGTGGCCTATTGCTTCGAGACTTCCTTGTAGGCCTTGTCGTAAAGGTGTTCTCGACCACTGCGCCAGCTCTCGAGGGTGCAGGCGTCGCACATCCAGTGGTAGTCTGACTTATGGTTGTTGTTCGCGTAGGCAGAGAGCCAGATGTACTTCTTGCAGGCCTCGAAGAACTCGTCATCAGTCATGGTAGCGAGCTTGTCGGCATACTCTTGACGAAGCGGGCCGTCATTGCTCTTACCGGGAATAGTGACCTTGCCGTTTTCAAGTACCAGTTCAACACCACAGGCAAACAGACATCGTCGTTCAGTAGTCATGATTCGTATTACGCGCGAGGATGACGATTCTCAACCTAAAACTGGCCATTGTCCAGCTTGACTTGGAATAGCCGTTTCTGGTATGGCTGTCACACCATGATGTTCATAGTGACCGGACCTGTAAATTCAAAAGAACAACGGATGGTACTCATCGAAGCGCCGACTATTGACGCTGCTGCTCTTGGGGCCGGGGCTCACCTCGGGATTGAGGTAGACGGTCACGCCCAGATAGTAGACTTCAGGTTTGCTGATTCAGCTCGTGAGTACCGTTACATACGGGGTACAGAGGTTTCTGGGGACTACGAGTACTACAAGATCACCCCCAAAGTGACGGTTCAGGTGAACGGTGATGGGGTTATCCTTGCCGAACCAGGGGTAGCATGCCCTCAGCAGTAGATAAGAGACGGTTGGACGATGGTGCACGGGCAAAGGCGCGCGGGGAAGCTAACCCAGACAACCTGAATGATCTCATATCATTACGAGACGAGCTCCACTCGGCTATCTGTGCTCTTCAGTCTCTAGACGACCTCGGGAGCGAGGAAGCGAACCAAGCTGCGTGGGATGACATGACCTTGCTTCAGGGGCGGTATGACAAAGTGGTGTCTAGGATCAAGGAGTTGAAGAAGCCATGAGTTACGAAATTCGGTACACGGACAAGTATACAGGTAAGCGTGAGGTTCACACGTATCGTGGTAACGATGCTGGGGCAGAGGGCTGGGCAAGGTCTCTGGCTCAGAGTCATAGTTGCAAGGCTGAAGCTGTCCACGTCTCAGATGGGCCCTACGACTTCTCGGGGACGGTAACTCACCTTGTCACGGTGGGTGATGATCACAAGAAACCATGAGTCGACCAAGTGCCGGGGAGCTCGAGACCTTCATCGTCACGGACCGTACCGGGGCGCCCCCTGAAGCGATTGAACTCTTCACGAGTGAAAACGGTGACGGAGTACCAACCGCGATAGCTCACCACCCAGAAGCGGGATGGTTCGTGATTCAAACGTCGGGTCAGGGTCCGTACATCATCTGGCCCGTTGAGGAGATAAAGTCGTGAGTTTATTCTTAGTTACTGGGCCGAAAGGCCACATTGACTCTCAGGTTCTGGTAGTTGAAGCTTCGACGGTGGATGTGGCCGCTGTTGGGGTTGGCAATTTTATGGGTTTCCTGGCTGACGGTCAGGTGGTAATTGCGGACTTTGGTGACCCCAATTCCCCTCGTGAGTATCAGTACGTGCGCACGGTGAATGGTCAGGAGCATCTTGTTCACATGAATGTCCAGCCTACCAAGATCCTTCGCATTACTGGTGACGGGGGAGTACAGAGATGAAAAGCGACACCCTAGAAGCGAGGATGCGCCGGCTTGAGTACTACCACTCATTGGAGGTTCTCCCCGATACTTACACGATCATCCGCGTTGATGGGCGGAGCTTTACGAAGCTGACTCGTGGGATGGATCACCCATTTGACGTGAAGTTTCACGAGTCTATGGTCGAGACAGCGGCGATTCTCTTGGTCGAGCTTGGAGGGTTGTATGCGTTCACGGAGAGTGACGAGATTTCTGTTCTATTGCCTCGCGATACGGATCTATTTGGCCGCGAGGTGGAGAAGCTGGTGTCGGTCTCTGCAGGGATAGCTTCCTCGACCTTCTCGATTCAACTAGGTCAGGCGGCTCACTTCGACAGTCGGTTATGGGTTGGGCCGTTGACATCCAATGTGCTGGACTACTTCCGTTGGAGGCAGCTGGACGCTTCCCGGTGCTGTATCAACTCCTGGTGCTACTGGACAATGAGGAGATCCGGGCATACCGCCAAGCAGGCGACGGAGGGGCTCGAAGGGGCCACCTTCTCTACCAAGAACGAAATACTGCACAAGAACGGGATCAACTTCAACAACGTTCCTCTATGGCAGAAGCGTGGGACCGGGCTCTATTGGCATGGTTTCGAGAAAACTGGATTCAACCCCAAGACCAAGACATCCAGTATTGCTCAAAGACGGAAGATCTACATCGACCGGAATCTACCCTATGGGGACGAATATGTTGATCTTGTGACTCAAATACTGCAGAATCTCAAGTAGTTCGATGGATCTCATCATTCTTGTTGGCCTGCAGGCATCGGGAAAGAGCACCTTTCAAAAGGTGCTCTTTCCCGACTATGTCCTTGTGAGCAAGGACTTGATGACTCGTAGTCGCAAGAATCGGACTCCAAAGTCTGTGAGACAGACTCTGCTCATTCGGGAGGCTCTCGAGGCAGGGAAGTCCCTAGTAGTGGACAACACGAACCCGAGTGTTGAAGAACGGGCTGAGTTGGTAGCTCTGGCGCGTTACTACTCCGCACGGGTCATCGTATACCATTTCAGATCCAATGTTCAGCAGTCTATGGAGAGGAATGCTCAACGGACAGGGAAGGCATTCGTCCCGCGCGTGGGCATCCTCATCACGGCTCAAAGGTTCGTGGACCCAACCCTGGCGGAAGGCTTTGACGAGCTCTACGAGGTGATGTGGGGCCCCCTTCAATACCACCTACTCAGAATCAGATCAACACCTGGCCCTTCAAACCCCACCTACTGATAATGGGGTCAGAACTTGGCTATTGCGGGTTGCTGGTCGTAGTCAATGCATCCTTCAAGCACCACCTACTCAGAATAGGATCAACCACGCATTTGGGCCGTTGTGCTCGAACTCTCCGACGAACCTTCAAGAACCACCTACTCATAATCGGATCAACACAAGAAGTCGACTAGCAATGGTTCCAATCGATAGATTGCCTTCAAACCCCACCTACTCAGAATCGAATCAACACCTATTGGCGAAAATTGACTATGCCAAGCGAGGCGACCTTCAAGAACCACCTACTCAGAATCGGATCAACACAATCCCACCCGCGCCGACATCCTAATGCTCGTGAGCCCCTTCAAACCCCACCTACTCATAATCGGATCAACACGCGAAATCCGGCCCCCTTTTCCTCCCTTTGCCGAATCCTTCAAACCCCACCTACTCATAATCGGATCAACACGCGAGAACGGGCCACGTTGGCGTGTGGCTGACATAACCCTTCAAACCCCACCTACTCATAATCGGATCAACACAACCCTAGTCACTATGCGATGGGGCTAGCTAACGGCCCTTCAAGCACCACCTACTCAGAATCGGATCAACACGTTCATGCCCGGCGTAACACCTTCATCGGGCTTGATCCCTTCAAGAACCACCTACTCATAATCGGATCAACACAACGCGCTAGCCAAGATTGACGGCCTCAAAATCGAACCTTCAAACCCCACCTACTCATAATCGGATCAACACCGTAAGTGAGGTCTACGGCGAGGCCGCTTGTCGGATTCCTTCAAACCCCACCTACTCATAATCGGATCAACACCTGGACTCTGATGACCTGCCTTCAAACCCCACCTACTCATAATCGGATCAACACTGACCAAGTACCTGACCGAGTCCCAACCGAGTTCAGACCTTCAAACCCCACCTACTCATAATCGGATCAACACTCGAGATCAACGACATAACGTCGTTGTCGTCCTCGCCCCTTCAAACCCCACCTACTCATAATCGGATCAACACCGCCAAGTGCCGAGACGACCGGGAATAGCAGCGAGTCACCTTCAAACCCCACCTACTCATAATCGGATCAACACCCCGCCTAGCCCTCCCAGAAGGGACTGACGAGCAACTCCCTTCAAACCCCACCTACTCATAATCGGATCAACACCTACGAATGCGTTGAGCACGCTTCTCTGCGTCGACAGTCCTTCAAACCCCACCTACTCATAATCGGATCAACACACGTTACTGCAGTAATCAATCAATTCCACCACTTCACATGCTTCTTGCGAGAGGGTACTAAAAGCACCTTTTGATTCCCAAGTATGTTAGGGAAGGAGCCCCCATTACGGGTAAGTACCCTTCTCGCTTTCCGCACTCAATTTGTCAAGGATCATGGACTTACTCGCTCAAGAATAGTCCTGCGAGCGAGTAAGGGGTGAAGCTAAGCACCTCACCCCTCGTAAATCAAGCGGCCTTCCTTGATACCTTGCTGGTCCGTGGTACAGGTTTCTTAGTGATTAGGTTTTGGGGGTCATATTCGGCCAGTCGTTTTTTAAGGTCGTCCCGCTCTTTCTTGAGTTCTCGGACTTCTTCTTTCAGCTGGCAGATCCTCTCCCGGGCTTCGTCGAGTTGAGTTGCTAGGTCGCTCTTCGGGTTTCGTGGTACATTACTGACTAAACCATGAGCCTTACGGTACTCCTTAACACGACTACCAACGGTGACGTCACTTAGTGGAAACCTACGGGTTTCCACTCCCGGTTCAAGTTCCTCCTTGACGAAGGTATGCCGATGCACTTTTGGTAGGCTAACCACTTTGGACAGCGCTCGAATGCTGTAGACCAAACAAGCTTCAACCCCAAACTCGAGTAGGGCCTCCTTGCCGTTGTTATACCTGCTCACATCAGGGAGCGATGTTTGATAGTACTTCAACCACCCATTGAAGGTATGGCACTGGACTGCCGACTTTTTCCAGAGCTCGCTTTTCTCGTAGGCGGTAAGATAGGCTATTAGCCGCATCTCACCCTGATCAGCATCGGCCTTAAGCCTTCGAATTAGGTCCAAAGCTTGGTCTTCGTCTGGAAAGTCCTTCGGCTTGAGTTTGAGTAGCCTAGTTATGATCTGTTTAGTACTTCCAGTGACCTTGTAAGGATCAACAAATGTGGGCTTGGTTGGCATTGTAACCTCTATTCAGCTGCATCTGCGGTATCAGGTTGTTCACCCATAAGGTTCATACTTTCAGGTGAGTTGTTTCGTGTACGAATATGCATTAGACCCTCAACCTTATTTCTGAAGCCCTGATCAACTACCGCCAGGCTATCGGCATCAGTGACCAGAAGAACCTTGAACAGTCTCCAGGCTCTGAATAGGTTCTTTGGGGCTACGGCTCCACAACCAGTCCTGCACCACTGTTCGGGACGACCATCATAGTTAGCAGAGTCAACTAGGGTCTTCTCCCCGCCGCACATGGGGCAGTCTTTGACTCCAGAGTGTTTGATTACCTTGGTTGGGACCCCATGTTTCTTGCAAGCCCATGCGATCTTGTCACGGAAGGTACACCAGGGAAAACGTCGTAGGAGACGTTCTATCTTGCGATCCGGAGCAGTAGGGACTGAAACCATATCGTCGATCCCGACGATAGCACCGATACTATTGGCGTACCTGGCTAGATGGGAGGCCTGCTGCTCCATCCAGGTGTTGGTCCTATCGGTCTCTTTACCCTCGACTACTTCTAGTGATAGTCGGAATCTCTTCTGACCATGCCCTCTCGCACCTCGACCAACGAAGTTCAAGTGGCGCGCTCGGGCTGACCTCATGGAGTCATACATTTTCTTGAGGTGGATGAAACCCGAGGAGTCTATCCCCTTCGGAAGGACCTCCCCAGCCCCCTTGTACTTGCCGCGAAGGTAATCACCTTCATGTGAGTAAATCATCGCCAAGTCATTGAGCGCCGGGATTACTACCAGCGCAGTCTTGACCTTTGAAGGTTCGGGTCGGGGTTTCTTGAACCCCAGCTTGAACACCCACTTCCCTTCATCAAGAACCAATCTACCTTGAGTTGTCTTGTACCCCTTCGTACCACTTATGGCCCTCTTGAGGGTTGCCCAGTCAGAGCTACCTCGAACTTGGACTCGGGCAACAAGAGGTGCTACTCGTTGACCCTTGCTCGCCCCAGCTAGTACTCTGAGACTAAGCATGACGATTTCTTTGGGTAATTCGGCCGGGGCAGAAGGACAACGCTTTCGGTAGGCTTCTGGGGTAGTGATCTCGATACTAAAGCAGTCGGTTTTGATTGGGAACCCAGTCACCTTCGGCCATGGTGGGGACTTATCCTGTGAATTTCTAGCCTCCCAGTTGCCATACCTGGTGGAGTAGTCCTTACTGGCAGTCGCTACTATGTTTGACGATGGCCGCATCAACCTCAGAAGCGGGTCATCTAGACTTTCTAGATACTCATCCATCCCTTCATTGCAGGTTCGATACGCTGCAGTCTCCAAGTTCCCTTCGATTGGACCCTGGAACCGACGTCGGTACACGGCTTGGAGGCCCATAGTGAGCGTCCTGGCTACCCCGTAGAACTGGTTCTTTAGGGTGGCCGCCTCCTCCTTAGGAAGATCCGAGAATACTATGGGGAGCGTTAGTGCACCTGGAAGGTTGAACAGAGCTTCCTCGACCCCTTCAAGGTTACGATCTTGGATGATCTCAAGAGGGATTCGTCCTAGGGTATCTCTTCCATACTTGGCCATTGGACAACCGCAGTACAGGTATACTGAAACTTTTGGTTGCTTCTTGGGTTTCAGACCTAGTTGATCCGCCGTCTGATAGTACTTTACAAGGAGCTTGTAAACTTCCCCACTGGCCCACTCCTTATCAGCGTCGGTCAGCTCAGGTTTCTTGATCTCCTCTATTTTCTTCTTGGTTGCCACGTAGGCTACCTTTCCAGCGAGTGGTCGTAACCCTCGCTTTATGCTTATTCCCACTATGTTGTAGAGTTGTTGCCACCAATCGTCCATCGAGACTTGACCGAGTAAGTGGGGCCGTATCACTGAAGATTCGGCAGTTAGCGAGTGAACTTGTTCCTCGCTTTAGGGGTGGACCCCGTACATGACGGGTTGAAGGTCCCCTGATAAAAGTCTAGAATCGGTGGACGATTGGTGTCAACTACTTCTCCAACACCGTTGATACTCGCATACTCTGGAAAACCAGTCAACTACTTTCCATATAATTCGTCAATATCGGTGTACCGGATGGGCATGAAAGTCCTCCTCAACCTAATATCGATCATCATTCTCATTCTTTGGATGATGCCCTGGACAAACGAGGCTGATACCCGACGTGCACTCAGGTACAGTGGTTTCACCGATATTCAGACCCGCGGGCATGGTTTCTTTGCATGCATGAGCGATTGGTCGGCGACGGAGTTCGAGGCGACCAATCCAGTAGGTATGAAGCAGGTTCCCGGAGTTGTCTGTTGCGGGCTATTTATGAAGGCCTGCACAGTTCGATGGTGATCTGAGGTAGTGCTGGTGTAACTGAGTGGACTATGCCAGAAGATACTCCAAGTTCTACGGGGCCGGTTCTTCCAGTTATTGCCACCCTCGAAGTGATTGGGTTCAACGAGGCTCGTGAGATTGCTTCTGTGAAGGAACCTGGGTCGGATCGTGTTATTTACCTTGCTCCGGTGAGTGGCACCGCTCGGTCCTATATCGACGTGAGGACTTTAAGAGGACAGATCTTCAGGTTGCCAGTAGATGAGTCCATCCTTGACGCTATCTGTGGGGACCTCACTCATGTCAAAGAAGAGTAGCCGAAAGATCAAGAACATCTTGATATTCAACAACGCGAGATAGATCTGCTCAGGGACACACTCGGGAAGTCCCGAGGTCCTCGGAGATTACTGTCCCGATACGAGCGCCCATGGGTGATCTAGGCTGCTCGTCGAACATAGATGATCTCTACTTGAGCCAGACGAGACTTCTTGGCTTGGGCGCGACCCACTCTAACCTTTCGGAGAGCCTTGTCTGGTTCTAGTCCAGCTCGAACCCACATCCAATACTTCCGAGAATCTTTGCAGTCTGAGAGTAGTTCTCGAATACGCTCGACCTCTGAGATTGGAACCCCTATAGTGAGTTGCTCCTCACTGTAACTCCTGAAGTGGAACGATCTGTCACTCAACTGAGCAAAGTCATTGAATGTCAGAGCATCCATGGGCATCTGATTAACTTCCTCTAGTGTTAGTTGGGCATCATTGTAGGTCATGCCCAGTATTACGAGCGAGGATACTCAGATCTCAACTTGAATTTGCTACTCTGAGAGCAAATAGTCCTCAGCACCACGACTCGGGTCGAAGGGTAACTCGAGTTGAGGCGTCTTCAAGCGCTTGAGGTGCCTCCTGGCGCGTTTGGTGAGGGGACGGGCTACGTCGGCCTGGACACTAATGAAGGTCCTGTTCGGTACGAACCATGAGCCTGGAGGGACACAGGCGAGCTTGAGAAGACGGATGACATCCTCGCGACTGAACAAGGCTAGGTCGGTCTCCGAGTGTATATCCACGTACAGCAAGAAGCCCTCGTCGCTGTTGTCGTCGTCCATGGTGAGGAAGTCTACACCAAATCACTACAATTGACAACAATTGTCGCACCATGGTACGACTCGCTCGATGCCCCTGCCCATTCACATCAAGTGGTACGTGACTTCGGTGAACCTGGATGAGTTAAATGTCGTTCGGTATTCCAGGCCGGACGTTAGTAAATCAGTGGTCTCGGCTGCGACTGGTGGCATCCTAGTTGACTGGGAGGATAATTGCGAGACCTGGCACATCCAATGGGAGAAGGTTGATAGAAAGTTTGTATCTCACTTCGAGTTTAGGGTTAAAAATAAGCTCAATGACCCGTCGAAACCTTCAATACCTGTTGCGAGGTTCACGGACAGATGGTTCAAGTCTCGCGGGATGGAGTTCAACCTTGCCCACAGGATCGACACTCGGGTGAATCAGCTTCTACGGTTCGTCCATGAGAAGTTAGTTATTGTACCCAACGGGACCTTGTTCTTCGTGACGCGAGCGGGGATCAGGGAGGCACTAGCCAATAATAGCTCCTGGAAGTTGATTATTGGATACTCGGAGGTCGAACCTCAACCTGAGTTCTCTTGCACTCCACTGTACTTCGGTATCCCTGAGCTGAAACTACCAAAGAGCTTGGAGGTGCTGATGGCTCTTGAACCCCCTAGGTTGTCACGGTACGAGCGACCTTGGGTGATCTAGTTCGGGTTCTCTTGGACTTCTCTGGCCACTCGAAGGAGTCCAGGAGCACCTTGTAAGCTGCGGGGATAACTGTATCTTTGAGAACTACAGTACGATCAGGGTATAGAAGGGTACCAAGTTTACTGAGCTTTGGTGGGTACTTAGCTATCTCGGCTTCGCGATCAGCCCAGACAAGGTCGTCATCGACTCCTACAACAGTCAAGCGGTGGGGCGAGGATGAGTAGGTAAGAGGGTCCAGGGGCTTCGAGGTTAGTTTCAGGACGCGTCCTATCTTGATGGCTGCACAACGACCAAGGGCGTGCCCATAGGCGATGTACGAGCCAACCCTGATGTCCTGACCCAACTTGTCCTTCAGGCAGTCAATCTCTTCTCGCGGAGCGCTATCCTTGTGTCTTGTAGCCATGCCCTCAAATACACCATTTGTGGGTGCTACAGCCCATGATATCAGTACTGTGAGCCAATATTAGTTAGAACTCCCACATTGGCTCACTAATTGCTGACATTATGTCCATGCCAGCAAAGATACAAGTAGAGTACCAGGACCCCACTGAAGAACCAGCTGTACGGCCCTCGCTACGAGTGGTTGGCAAGGCTAAGCCAAAGCCCCGGTATGCGGTCTTGCTGCCTCGGGTTGATCCAATCTTCCGTGTTTGGGTCAACCCTGCGGATACAGACAAGATACTCACTTTTGCCATCATGTTTGGTGAGGGTAACGTGAAGCTACTGCCTTCACCAAAGCGAGGGGTAATCGCACTAGAGTCGGGCTGTGAGTACAGATTAAACTCTAACATCCCGGTGGGTTATGTGTATGTGTCCAGTGCTTACGCGGATGAGGCAGACGAGCTACAGTCTGGGTTCATTCCGAACGTAATAGACCTGTTCAAGATCTAGATCCGGGGCTGCGCCATATAGGCCAGATCAGCTATACATTCAATGAGGGTGTAACCAAGGCGGTGGTGCGCCTACTTTTCTTAATAGTTTCCAAGTTGCTTCTTGAACTTGGTGTCATATTGGTGTATCATTTTGCCACTTGATTCGCAAAATGCCACAAGTTGGTGAGGTAGACAGACCTGAATAGGCGGAGTGCAGCAGCGCTAACACGGAGGGTCCAAAGACCGTCAGTGCCCCTATCCAGGCCCGTCCCCTCGTTTTGGGTTGGCCAACCCTGGACGAGCTGTTTATACCAATACAGCTAAAAAGTCAATACTAGATGCGAATCAGAGCTCAGTTTGGGCGGTAGGTTGATTACGTCCTGTCATTCCCCTCGGGTCCGTAGAACCAAACCTCACCCTCCTCAGGGTAGTCTGGATCAACGCGTTTCCTAGCCAGGCCGAACTTCTCGAGTGCCTCATTGGCCCGCATCTCGCTCCAGTGAAAGTCCAGTTCTTCCATGCACTTCCACATCGTTAGAGCGAAGTCGTTCTTACTGATGTCATCCCGGGCAAACTCCCGGAATAAGTCCCCAAATATGTATGCACTTCTGTGATCACCCATTGGTCTGGTGTAGTACTTACACCGGGGTAATGGTTGCTTGACTAGAGTTTTTGGTTCAAGTAGCGTATCCCGTCGAAGGAATCGAGTATGAGAACCAAGTTACATCGTGGATTCACCCTTATTGAGCTGATCATAGTAGTGTCAATCATCGGGATCTTGGCGGCCATAGCAATTGGCTTCGTGTTCCACGGCTGTTCACCCTCGCGCAGTACCGCTGAAGAGGAGGCGAGAGCCTATGCCAGGTCGATGAGTATCGAGATCTTTGGGGTCGAGTGCATGAATCGGGACACCGACGGTGACGGGTATGTCTCCTGCAGCCTATCCACGAAGGACAAGAACGGCAACCAGACGGTGACTCCTATCGAGTGTGCGGCTCGTTGGTCGTACAACAACGATGGGTGCAAGGTTCCGATGATGAGGACTCGTGGGTTCTTGCAATGACAGACCGAGGCCAACTCATAATCTCTGGGCTCAATATCCTGTCGATAGCTCTATCTTTGGTGGCTATCCTCATATCAACAAGGTCACTTAGGCGTTCTGGCAGGGTACTTCGTGAGATTGATGAGCGTAAGCACACTGTATTGGAGAAAGACGTATGAGTTCCATAGCTTACAGTAGGGTATTTTACGGGTACCTGTTGAACCACTTAGTGTCGAAGACAGCTAATGGGACAATATTCGAGTGCTGTTCGAACTCTCTCCATGGGGTGGTCAGTGGGAAGGATTACTGTCCTTCTTGCGGGTCGCACATAAGAGTAGTCCCAAAACTGGACTACTCAGAGGTACTCAGGGAGTAATGCCTCCAAGCACAGTATCCCGTTGGTGGAGGCCTATGCTGTATTATCCAGGTATGAGCACAAGGCCCCTCTCAAGTACAATGACAGGGATAAGGACCAGAGTTGGCTCTTCGGAGGCTTGATAGCTGAGGGCGGAACTAACACGTGTGGAGCATTCACCCTGATGGACCTTGGTGCTCTAATCGACTTCTTCAAGGAGCTGAAGCTCGACTTAGCGAAAGCAAGCTACTACTTGATGGTGGAGCTAAACTAGAATATTCCTAATTATACTTGAAAAGTATCAACTACTCTGATACTTTTCAAGTGCACCTATGATTAATGCCGACTTCATCACTGAGATTAAGGCTGAACTTGGGGAGTTCCAGGTAACAAAGACCGCGGTGAGGGCGTTTTTGGTGGCCCAGCAGACAGTACTTGAACGGTCCTTGAAGAGAGATGGGGTGGTTAACATCCCGAATGTACTAAGGATTCGTCTTGTAGATACCCCACCAAGAGAGGAGAGGCTCGGTAGGAACCCTGTGAACGGAGAGGTGATGGTTATATCTCCTCGACCCGCCTCGAAGAAGCTTAGGGCTTCTTTCTTAGTTGGGTTCAAGCTTGATGTGGGTGTAGTGGGGTCTATTTCAGACCTGAAGTCGTTGGAGAGACGCAAGGCGAAGGAGCCGCTAAAGGCTAAAAAGGCGGCTCAGGAGCGGGCATTATCCAAACTAAGTGTTGAAGAGCTTGAGGCATTGGGCTTGGAGGAGCTAGCAAGTAAGCTACCAAAGAAAAAACGCGAGCAGGCTGTAGTTGTCTTGGACCCGCCACCACCGCCGCCGCAAGCAACTCCACCTAGGGCTGGTAGGTTTACTCCACGACCAAGGACACCTAACTCTGAGCCACAGACTCTTGTCGAACGCATCATCTATGTTATGGGGGGTGACACAATTGACTTCGATACTATCTGCACTCGACTTGATGTAAACAACCTGGCACCTCAGCGCAGGTCATCAGTCTCGAATACCCTGAGTGGTAGGAGAGACATCTTTTCTAGCCCCAAGCGATGGTGGTATAAAGTCAAGTAAGATGTCTATTAATGTTGTGATGCGCGAGTCCGAGGATGACTTCGAGGTCTTCAGTGTGGCAAGCACTCATGACCTGGATGACCTGAATGGGTTTGCACACGACCTAAATGAAGTGCTGAATGAAGGCGGGTCAAACAGGCAGATCCTATTGAATGTGGCAGCCCACATGTTCAATAACTACCAAGGCTCTTCTTGGGCTATCAAAGTTGAGCAATGGAATGGAGGGGTCTATTGGTTTAGCTTCGAAGGGGTTGCGCTATCCGAGTCGAGTCGTCCTTCATCGCCTATCCCTGAATCAATCAAGAGAGTGTCGCGTTACGAAAGGGATCCGGTCATATAACTGGATCTCGTTGGTAGCGATTCTTGATCTTCTTGGGCTTGGTCAGTACAGGCTCGCCCTTGACTCCTACCGGCGGTGAGATCCACTTTCCATGACATCGAGAGCAGGTCTTGTGAAGGTGCGGGTCCTTTAGCCAACACCAGCGTATGAGCCGCACCCAAAAGCCGATGAGTGGCCCGCACGCTTTCGGAGGTAGAACCCCAGCGTGCTCGTGGGAACCACTTCTTTGACAGAGGTGACACCCACTAATCCCGCTCATTATACTGTAGTAGTAATAATCCCCCACTCCACAGTAAGGACAGGGTCCGTTAAGCGCCATCGAACCCACCTACACCTAATTGTTGCCCCTAATCAAGGGCTATGATACCCTTGGCCGCATTGGGAGACATTCATGCCATTTTCAGACTGCGAAGTAGCGGGGCTACTCATCAACGTTGGAACCGGCTTGGATCGGATATACCAACTCACCTCATTTGGTCAGAAGGTTGCCTCAGACTTGCGCGTCCACAAGCAAAACAGAGGAACGTTCGAGACCTTTGAGCTTGGTGGACTTTGACAGGCTTCAACCGGCAAGTGGGGGCGGTTCAACATCATCGAATAGGACTCGCTCAGCTTGACTACTCCAATGCAGGCAAGCGGCACCATTCGCAATGAACTCTCCCCACTTGACCCATACATAGAACCCAGGCTTGAGGTCCTCGTGGTGATGGCGCCCTCCCGCCCTCGTTGTGAACATCTGCTTTGGCCTTACAAATAGGTTGAAGTCAGGGAATATGAGCATTGTCCCATCTTGGCTTGTAGGGTCGGGAACCATGTCAACGAGAGGCTCACAGAGTAGATCCCCGTTGGCGTATACTCGTACTTTAGGCTTGTCATTGGGCATGGAGCCCCCAGTATACCCTATTTTGACATACTCAGATCTGTTTTATGATACAGTTGCCACGTTATGGCCAGACTGGAGGCCAGGGTCAGAGTATGTGTGGCCAACGGAATGATGGCCCTCATCGCTCAGGTGTACTTAGAGAACGGTCAGTCGGCAGCTGAAGCGATGATGGACTTCTCTACAATGCTTCATCACGTGGAAACCGGCTGGTCTGGACCGGACGACGGCAAGAAGCCGACCAACCTGATAGTTATCCGCGGCGAGAAAAAGACATGAAAGAGGTAGCTCTGTTCTTTGGGTGCTTGGTTTCAGCAGCATTACTTGGTATAGGCTTGGCCAAGCTGGAAGTGCGTCGTCGAAGAAAGCGGGGGTACTGGGCATGAATTTTCAGATTGTAGTCTATCGTAATATCAAGTACTTGAACCAACCTGGCGAGGATGCTTGGGTAGCTTCCTGCAGGCCATTCCCGTGGACAGAGGACGCTCCCCTTCGGGTATGCGGTCCAACTCCCCGTGATGCACAACAGAGGCTGAAACAGGTCATCCAACAGCGTCTGGACGCGTCCTATCCTGACTTGGTGACCAATGATATATGGCTCACCCCCAGCGAGCACGCGATGAGTGATGACTCCGTTCGATCTGGAGACCTGAACAGTCTGAAGGTGCGAGTGGTTGCCTACAAGGGATTGATCATCATCGAGCCCATCGAACCCGAGAATAATGTAGGCAAGGAGTTCGGTTGGGTGCCGATGGGGCAGACGCGCATCGGGAGTGTCATCTGTGACACTAACAAGTACCTGGGCGTATCGAGAGAAGCCTTCGAACTAATGAAGCAGATCAAGCAGGGGAGCGATTGCATCGGTGACATCAGCTGGTTTTTGTGCAGTGACGGTACTTGGGCCTTCTCATGGTTTGGGCCAATCTATCGAGTCATCAACCCAGACACTGCAATAGGGGATCGGGACTTCAAAGTCACTGATATCCTACTCAGTACTTGCACAATCATACCCAACGAGGTCCCCGCTGAGGCGACCGAACTGATTGATGCGCAAGGTTCTACTACTATTTGGAAGAACCAAGACGGGATTGAGATACCCGCCAATCTGGTGTAGAAGCTGGCATCATGCAAGTTTCTGAAGCCTTGAGGTTGATCTGGAGCAAAGTGGATCGTCCCAACTCATGCTGTCCTGATATCGAGATCGGATACGTCCGTCGGGTCTTAGGCGAGGTAATGGCAACCGAGGTTGAAAGCCTCGGAGTCTTCCCAATCGAGAGCGACCGATTCGTACTCGGCCAAGCTTTGATCGGTCCTGTCTACGCCAGTGGGTTAGCTGATGACTGGTACGAGTCGAAGCACGTGTACCAAGAACACCCCCAGCCCCCTAACAATGACTTCGAAGATGAAGGCTATCAGAAGGCCATTGAAGACTTCTTTGCAGCTGAGGACCTAGAGCGCGCCCAACGAACTACAGAGGTCTCTGAGGCCATCGCAAGGCTCAAGGAGCGTGGGTTTCTCAAGGAGCAAATCTCTGCTGCAGATGACCCAGTAAAGTACCACGTGGACCCGGTCACGATGAGTGCTTTGCCGGTGTAGTTCAAGGACCATGAAGTTCCAGATCGTTACCTATGACTTGCCAGAACCTGAAGCCATTGCAACTGGGCATACCCACGTGGCTCACTGCACACCACCTTCTTGGTTAGGATCCAGACTGCGAATACTGGGGGACTCTAAGGAAGACGCCAAGGAACGAGTGGTACGCTACCTCCAGATGCACTTGAACACACTTCAATCAGAGGGTGGCGAGCTCACTGAAGTCGATCTGGAACCACCAGCAATGAATACTAAGGACACAGGTGTAATCACTGGGCATGAAGACTGATGATCTGAACCTATAAAGCGTTTTTCCGAAATGGCGTGAAGCCCGTCCCTGGTCAGGTCTGGGTATCTAACCAGTCTCAGGACGTGTTCTTCATGGTGTTCGAGTCCTATCTAATAGCTCTCGGCTCGATGGGGCATGCTTCCTGGTTCAAGACGTCACAGGGTAGCTGTATCGATCCACCAAGCGATCAGGAACGAGACAGTCTTGACACTGTACGGTCCGCGCTTGTGGAAGATCTGACCAATCAGCATGGGGTCAGGCTTGCGTCGAGTACTGGGTAAGATCCCAATGGCATCGAATAGCTTGAGCTTTTGAGCCCGGTCGAGGTCCTCAAGAATCTCGATACGAGCTAGGCTCGCCGGGAACGTAACCTCTCGGAAGTAATCCGCATGGCGAACCCTCTTGGTCTTCTCGCCTTCGGTTTCGACTCGAGTGGACATCTTCGGAATAGGGTCCACGTACCGACCCTCGCCGGGTGCAAGCATCATTGCCTTCTGCTCATTGGTGTGCTCCCTCAGAGTAGGCTCAGTCTTCTTCGTACGAATGGCAATGAGCTCGATGGGGAAGTTTGGGACAATGCAGTACCCAGCCTGCAGAGCCAACTTGATCTTCTCGTAGTACTGCACGCTCCCTCGGGCTACCATAACGCGGTTGGCGTAGGTGGTGGTTCTCTGCTTCATGTCCTTGGCTTTGGCAAGCTTGACCTCAGCCTCGGCAAGTAGCGCCTTCTCGACTTCAATCCTAGCTTCAACCCAAAGGATGAGCTTCTGCTGGGCTAGGGCCATCTCACTTGAGTTACGCGCCACTACGACCAAGTCTGTACTCATAGGAAGTGGAAGCTCCACCCCGGGTGCACTCTCAACGACTTCTAGCTATCCTCGTGTCGGAGCACCATCGGGCAACCCTAGGGGAGGCAACGTGTGACTACTCGTCGAAGTACTTGCCCAGAACATTCCCAGTACAAGGAACCTATAACGATTACGGAAGGTTGGATGACGTCAAGGATGACGTGTTCAAGCGTCTTTGGGTCCAAGGGCTGCATACGGACATGTTTGAGCTGAGTGTCGGGGAGAACCATTGGCATGACATCGCGGTGACTCGGGATATGGACTTTGACCAGCTCTGGGAAGCCACTTGGGAAGAGCGCCTCCTTGTTCCCGGGCACTGGTGCTACGGAGAGGAGAAACGGCACGTCAAGGAGGCACCTACGGCCTCAAAGCCAGAAGACCTTCCTCGTACATCTGGGATACGGAATGTGCGAGTTCAGGTGGCCATGATCCGGGAGGACGTGTGGCAGTCGGTACTGGTCAGCCCCTTCAAGTCTTGGAGTGGTGACTTCCCTACAACCCTAGATAGCTTGAAGAGCCTCTTGTGCGACTATTGGGTCGAATGCCGGAAGGTATTAGAATCGGCAATCTCCCTCGACACCCTCACAACGGTCCATGATAGGTCAGAGGCGATGCTCAATGGGGATGACCTATACTCGATTCGGAGCTTGATTCAAGGTGCGTCTTCTATGACCCTTCGTCGATGGGACCACCACTTATCCCGATGCATTAGAGATGAGTGCGGCCTCGGGTTAGGGTCCCACTGGCTCATGGCACTCGAAGGAGCGGTTCAACTTAATGAGTTACCTGGGTTCCTGTCGGGCGTAGCCGAGATGGTCTGGTTTGATCTCGTGAACGGGTACCGTGGTCGGGGTAACCTATGGAAGCCTTCATACGCGGGTGGTCAAGACCGCCCCTGGAAGAACTGGCTGAGGTACCACCAAGATATGGCTGGCATCCTCACCGGGATCATCAATAAGGCGACCGAAGAAGGCGACTATGACGGAGAAGAGTGATGCCTGAAACCCCTAAAGTACTCAAAGTCATTAGAGATTCTGTCAAGTGCCCTGGCACTACGTCATTTCAATGTGACGCAAACGGGAGGCCCTACCTGTGCATCAGCATAAGTAAGGGTGAATCGATGCAGATCCCCACGGACAACTTCACGGTAGACTGCATGCGAGCGGTCATCGAAGCCTTCGAGGTTCAGCGTAAATTTATAGGTTGACTCTGAAGCTCGTCTTTGGCTAGCTTGGCCAAGTATCGCATGACGAGCCAGTCCTCGACTGAGTTCCCGGATGCCTCGTACCATTTGTCATCTTCTTGCATGAACATCAGGAATCCTTCCTTGAAGCTCTTAATCTCGTCAGCAGTCAGCCCTTGCTTGGTCAGGTTGAAGTCATTGCACCCATGATTGCTGAACTCACTGGCCGATAAGTCCAATACTCGAGCTAAAACCTTCAGTTGTGCCTTGTCCATTCACCGGTGTACACCGATTATGCACTTTTGCGGAAACCCGTTTCACGATTTACCGTTCTATCTGGTGACAGTGCTGCCATTCTTGAGTACAATCTCCGCTTGGGTTAGATCAATGAAGATTCGAGCCCAAGTAGTTCTTAGTAAGTGGGTATTGAAGTAGAGGTAAGTGAAGTGTCCTGGTTCGAGTACGGCACCCCAGAGAAACGGTCTTGGCGCAAGGGCGTAGCTCTACGGGTACGGGATCTCCCTCCTGAGTTGTTGGCCTATGTCAACAGGTACAAGGGGCGGTTCCAGCAGATCTTCTACGTCCTTGTCTTAGAGATTCAGGACGACGGGTACGTACTTCTCGAGTACCATTGCGGCCGCAAGCTGATGTCACCGAAGCAGACGGTGATTACCCAGCACGTCAAAGAGAACCCAGCATGGATCTGTGAGGGGGACCTAGGCCGAGGGTACGTCGAGGAGAATAGAAAGAAGCGGGCCCCCTCTAAGCTCCAAGTCGTTCAAGCTGAACTTGATGCCTTGAAAGATCAGGTCCTCTGCCTCCATGGTCATATTCGGCCCTGCTATATCTGTGACAACGATGAGTGAGAAGGGTTTTAGTACCTGATGCCTAAAGTATATGTTTTTGATTCAGAGATCCCGGCTTACATTGTTAAAACAGAGAAGCCAACTGGATACAAAACCGATGAAGTTGAACTGACTGACGAGGAGTTGAGCTCCATCTTGGCTGCCGAAGAAGCAATGCTAGACGCTCAAGAACTATTGAGAGCCAGGTTATTCACCATCTACACGGAGGCTCGATTTAGTGAACTAAAGCCGATAATCCAGACGGCTCTGAAACGAGTGGCCTCTCAAGTTGGTATTCCGTACTTAGGGTTTAGTACAGGGGGTGCAGTTGACTTATTGCATGAGTATTGCACCTTCACAGTTCCTGGTGTTGAACCCGTGGTTCTCGGGGTGACAATTAGGGCGGTGGATGGGCTGTTCAACCTCTCTGTTGACATTACGGGTGAAGACTCTGGGACTATCCATTGGAGATTGCTTAGTCGTGTGAAGATACCAGGGGCCGCCCTTCGTCAAAAAGTGGAGGAAGAGCTGTTGAAGCTCCCTGAGCCAAGTGCAATTCAGGGGATTCTAACCCAAAAAGAACCCAATGCCCCAGCCACCTAACCTCTTGAACCCTCCGATCAGGGTCGCGCATGGCTTTGCCCAAGAAGGCTCCTAGTCCAACCTTTTTGTGGGCAACTCTCATTTCTGCCCAAGAAGGCCACTTCGAGCCAGCTCCGCAGTTTGATAGCCGCTAAACCTTTTGTAACCTCGGTTGGGTATGAACAGGATCGCCACAGCCGAAGATCTACAAGCCGAACTCAGAACCTTGTGGGCCATGACCGAAGAGCCTAATCCCAGCAGGGAAAAAATGGCCGCTGCTCTCAATGGTCTAGCTACGCGACTGGCAGGTACAAAAAGTCAACCTGAGCTACTCAAAAAGATCAACGTGATGAGGACTCAAAAGACTCAACCGCCGAAAAAGCCGATTGAGGCCGCTGCCTTGGCCAAGGTTTGTAGTGAAGTAGAAAAGTTGGAGAAGCTTATCAGGGCTACATTCGACGATGATTACCGAATAACCATCATGTGTAACGGCTACGCTATAACGGATTAGGGGCCGTTGTTTGGGTTCTCGTCCTTGCTAAGTTAGATTGCCGTTTGAGTCCACTTCAACGGTATCGTAACCGATTGGCCCGGCTAGTTTTGGGGGTTGTAATCTCGTAGCCAGCCCCCATTGACTCTTAATAATATGTGTCGGGGGAACGTACTTACGCCCACCCTGTGGGTCATCTGGCGGATTGTGGGGCATGATCGGCCACGATTCAACCGGAACATTGACCTCGTAAGCAGACACTACCTTCTTATCAAAAACACCAAATATGAACTTTACATCCTTGGCCTCGTTGCAATCAATATGCCACCAGCCACAAGTTGCGTTCAAGAGGCCGTCCGAATCACAATCGACAGCTATTTGAGCGTGATCCTTACCGAGAGATTCAACCAAGTCCGAGCACTTCGTTCTGAGGCTGATCACTAGCTGCGGGTAACTATCGTTCAGACAGACAAACAACGCTCTTGCTTTGGCCATATCCATTTCTAACGGCCCTGTTGATTGCCTGATAAGCTTCAAGATGTCCCGCGGAGGTTGCCGAGTATCTGGCGTCTTAGAAACCTAGTGTGGAATCTTTGAACACAGGCGAGCAGAGAACTGTTGGCCCGTCTCTTTGGCGAAGGTTGCTTTGAGCTTTGCCACTTCTGCCCAGGCGAGCTGAATCCTCTCCCTGGTTGCATCTAAGTTGTATTTGTCAGCCCTGCCAGATGGCGTACTCTGGAGACTAATCAGTCTTTGTTGGGATAACTTAATGTCTTCAAGATCACCACAAATATTTGGAACACTATCAGTCATCGCCTCAGCCAGAGCCCGCTCACGCTTACATTTATGGCTGGCCCTGCATCGAGCTTCATTGGCTACTAGAACGTTTATCTGTGCTTCACGGTCATCAACTTCTTTAGCGGCCTTTGTGAGATACTCTGAGTCGCAACTTGAATCCTTGATAGCTTGTCGAACTATTGCGACTGCTTGCACCCAAGAGTCATCACGCAGGTCACTCAAGTAGAAAAAGTACCCTTCACTGAACACTGGCAAGGCATCGAGTCTTGCACTAACCGCTCGGAGGTCACGGTAGATCTTTCCACGATAGCCACTATAGACCAAGTCAGAATGCTCTTTACGCAAATCAGCTAGCTCTTTTAGCAAAGGACTCTTTAGCCCCTCGGCCATTTGAGGGTTATCCTTAGTGGCATTCTTTATACGGCCTATTATATCAGCCACGATCTTTCCAAGCTCGTTCACTTTTCGCTCTTGTGCTGCGAAATCACTACAGGTCGTTATCTGAGAGGTCTTTGGATCTGAACCGAACTCTTCTTTCCAGTGTTGTAAGAGTGCTTGTAACTCGTCGTCCGTCGGCGGTTTGCTTGTCGGCTGCCTTGTGGTTGAAGTCAAAACCGATGAAGGTTGCCGAATCTCCGAGGCCAGACTCGGTAGAGCCCGTGAGATCCAGGTCAGTAGAATAACCAGCAGGATCATTGGAGTTTTTTGGATTCTGAAGAACATGGCATTACCACTTATCAAGACTACGGATCTACTCGCTGAATCATAACAGGATACCAATTATACGCCGGTAGAGTCGATTAATGAACTCCGGCCATTGCGGGCCTACCCCAGAACTCTGGTTCGATTCCTAGTTCGTACATTTCATGCACCAAGACTGCTAGGTTGTGACAGAGAACCTTGGCTAGTATCTCATTCACCTGAGCTGGGTAAAGCTTAGATCGAATCGAGCCCCCGAACTTCCGTTTGATCATCGAGAAGCTGGACTCAATGTTGCTTCGGGGGTGGTAGTGCTGCTCAAACTCTCGGCGTCGGAACCAGAACAGATGCCAGAGCTTCTGCCACTGCTCTGGACCTTGACCCTGACTGTTGCTCTTGAAGGGGATGTACGGGACCGCACCAACATTTGCAATGGCCTCTAAGTTGGCGTGTGCAAGATAGGCCTTGTCGGCCGAAACCTCTTTCATATTGAACCGCTGAGCAGTACTATCAACTAGTCCAGCAAGTTGAGGGGAGTCACCAGAGTCACCATCGGTAATCTCGATGCTAGTTACCACGTTCGTGTTAGTTCCGATCATCGCGTGAGCTTTCACCCACTTTTGCAGCTTCATTGGCTTTCCATACTTTTGATCGAACCATCTCAGGTAATTGCAAGTTCCGAATGCCGTAGAGTCCACGGCGAAGTTACTCTCGACCGCCTTTAGAGGGAGGGCTGACTCCTCTATTAGCATCTTGAACAGAGGGGTGAGTTCAGGCTTTTGAAGGTAGTTGAAGACTGAGTTGTAACACGGAGCGTGGTCAATGAATCCCTTCTCTTGACAGTCTCTGATGTCAGAGCTTGCCCTTCGACCAGACATCGTGGTGTATACTTTCAAGACAGAGCCATAAACAACATCGGACAAAAGTAACCGGCGCCGACCCTTCTCTTGGGGTGGCTGAGTGATCCCATCACAGAGGCCTTGAAGAAGAGTAAGGACATGTTCCTTCTCCATGGTCTGGGCCTTGTTATATGCAGGCCAATCTTGAGAGTAAGTTACATGCATTGAGTCGTGGGTGGTCACAGTTCCGTCGGGCTCAGTTGTCTGAAGACGGACGAACGTCACCGCATGGATATGTTTGCAGAGCCCATGTGTCGCTTCATGATCTGGGCAAGTACAAGTCTTCTCACCGAAGTCGACCAAGTAGTGGCCGGCGTGACTCTGACTTGGAACGATCCACAGGTTGTCCTTGGCCTGAGTCAATCGAGTGCTGGCAGCAATCTGACGACCACGTTCCTGTCTTGCCAAGAGTCCAGCAGTTACGTTCTCATCCATATCTAGTATTACGTTTGAGGTTGGCAGATCTCAACCTACTAGAGGCACCTACTTGGAAAAAGTACCTGGTAACTACCGGAAAGGTAGTTACCAGGCCGAACGATCAGGCATGAGACTTCGAGTGAGTCCACCACCTCAGCCATCGAAGACGAAGTGGGGACACGAAGTCAGCCCGAAGAGCCCCATTTTCCATGGCGCCTCCCAATTGGGCTAGGGACAAGAAAAAGTCCTTGCTTGCCCGGCGAAATGGAGGGAAGGTCTGATCACCTCAAACCTTTGCCGGTTAGGGTGTTGGACAAGCGGGCTGGCCCTGCGAAAGACTGACCGTTAGTCCGGCGAAAGAAAGCCTCCCTCCGAGGCTTTCTTTCGTTTAAGACCGTTGCATTACGAGTAAGTTAGCTTGTCATGGTCAGGGCTCCGGTGGATCGAATCGTTCGAGTAATGGCCCAGCGGTAAAGCGTCCATCTGGATGCCTCACAATGACCTGTTCAGGTGGAAGGCCTACTTTCCTGGATGACTTACTGATGGCGCCAACCATTCCTCCAACAGAATTACCACCCTCACCGAGTTGATGAGCGAGATCCTGAACCGTTAGGCCCTTGATCCCAGAACCTTTGATCAAAGCCAGCACACTCCTTTGGTTGGAGCGACTCGGATCTCGGAGTAGATCGTAATAGGACTTCCACGTGGCATCCCAGCGTCCAGAGGGCGGAGCTTCGAGAGGAGCAACCGTTGGCTCCGAGGGACTGGCCTCTTTTTGAACAACCACCAAAGGTACTTCGGGATGTTCCTTGGTTTCGCTCAAGATCATCTTCTGCAGCTCACGAGCTGCTGCGAGAGAATCTACAACGATCGAACCGTTAGGTAAAACGACGTATCCCATGATAGGTAGGTCAAGGTTCCCCTACCAAAGGCTGGCTGTCAAGCGAGTACCTTTCTGTAGGTGGGCTACCGAGTGGGCTACTCACCGGCCAAGGAGTACAATTCCGAGCTTTTGGGCAACTACTCTAGCTATTGGGCAAGGTACCTATCTTAGGCAAAGCCGTCGCGCATGCTGAACTCGAACGTTGGGGTGAGGACAGCGCATATAAGTCAAAGTGTCCTGTGTGTGAGGACGGACTCTTACTCGTCTCTCGGATTGAATCGGATGAACTCAAGCTATCGAGATACGATAACTGTGTGTCCTGTGGTCAACCCTTCTTATACACAGACGACACAATCAACGGGGAGGGGTTCAGCAAGCTATGTCCTTCCCCCATGTTCGAGCTAGTGGGTCCGCCTTGCGAGGTCCCCGGATGCAAGGGCGTCTTGGTCAATACCATTCACCTTAAGACTTGGATGTTCTCCAAGAAGTGTGCCACCTGTAAGGCTGAGTTCTACGTGATGCCAGTGAAAGAGGCTATGAGGTGGGCTGTTCGAACCATCAAGCGTGTTTTCAATGGTGAAAGGACGAACTAGCGATGGCTAGCCGTAGGTCTCGTGACAAGAAGTTCTTGGGCTTCGTGCTCAAGGCCAGCCAAAATTTGCGTCATGTTTGGATGAATGAGGATGTACCAGGGGATCCCTTCATCTGCATCACTCACCGGGTTGATACCTGGGAGATTAAGGTGGCTGTGAGCAAGTTAAGATTAGAAGGAAAAGGCTCTACAGAGAGTAAGGCCCGTATCGACTTTGCAAACAACTTTAGCTTGCTTCGTGAGGTTGTTGGCATGGTTGATAGTTGGGCAAGTAGGGGTTGATGGCCTTCTCTGTAGCTACTGGGGTTGATGTAGTCTACTTATCGTGTCGCCTAAGACATGGTCCTTGATGTCATCGCTCTGAAGGTTGCTGCCCGGTACTTGCGGGCAAAGTCCTTGGGTGATCCCAATGACCTATTGCACAAGTTCATTGCGGGGGTCGCGCTATTGGAGATCCCTGAGCAGAGTATTGCCAAGGCCCGGAAGGTCATCAACGAGTACATCGAAGCCGAGAAGGTTGGTCCTCACACGTGGGAGCGCCAGTGGCCTGGGTACATTGAAGCTGAGGACCTAGCCTACAAGGCTTGGTTCAAGGCAACAAAGGGCTTTGAGGGTCTTGCCAATGGGGTTCTTGACCCGTTGTTCCTCTCTATCCTGCAGGAGAAGGTCCTACCCGAATCTCTGAGGAAGAAAGTCGAGAAAGCGGCGATTACTTACGCCAAAGTCGGCCTTCCAAGGGTGAAGCAACGTGGGGTCGAAAGAGACCTTGAAAAGTTTGACATCTACGAGAAGCGGATGGCCCAACTCAAGGGTCACCTTGCGGTTGCAATACTGGCGGTAGGGACTGGTAAGGCTCACTCAGAGGGGGGTGAGGGGGCAACTCGAATAAAGGTGGGTGACTTCACCTTGGTCAATACTGGGGGCTTCCCTGGTAAGGTCATGGATACAATTGCTGACCTGGTCCAGAAGGCTCAAGCACATTTGAAGTCAAAGGGTTTCGGCAAGGTCTGTTACGGAGACATTCAAGTCACCAACAAGCTGATGCGTAACGCTTATGCTTTCTACCATGTAGATTCTGATGAGATGTTCGTTCGAGCTGACGCAAAAGCCTCCCCGGATATCCTGAAGACCACACTCCATGAGTTAGGGCATCGCTATCAGTACCAGTTCATGAAGGGTCGGGAGTGGGACATTAGACAACTGTATCACGTGATTGAAAATCAAGAGGATGGTAAGGGGTTATCCGAAACTAAGGCCTTACTCCCCGCTATCGGTGATACTGCGGTCGACAAGGGCAAGACATTCCGTGTCACCCAGACACTACCCAATGGGCGAGGTTCATGGGTAGTACACGTGGTCACTGAATCCAAGCCAGGTACAAACTACAAGATCGACCTTGAAGGTTGGTTGGCAATGAAAGGCGAGAATACTCGTGACTTTACTCAACCTGACTTCAAAGGATTTGTGACGAACTACGCCAAGAAGGGCGGGCCTAGTGAGAACTTTGCTGAGATGTTCGCATTCTATTGCCTCGACAAGCTCCCCAGGGCATTGGTCGAACCATTTGAGATATTGGTGAGTAAATGACAGACCCGATTGCCCTTCGAGTAGCAGCCCGATACAAGGTAGCTGAGGTATCACTCTGGGATGCAGCCATCAAAGAGGTTGAGGCGTTCAACAAGCGCTATGCTCAGACTAAGAAGCTCAAATTGCCCCTCGATGGTAAAGGGATGAAGGTCTTGATGGGCTTCATGCCTAACAAGAAGAAGCCCTTCGTCAACTGGGTCAAGGTATGTTGCCCTGAGAGCCTCGATAGGCTTGCTGATACCTACATCACAGACTTCATGGTTGGTGAGGTGGTCAATGATAAAACCACCATTGAAGCATTTCTGCAGGATCTAGACAAGTATCGAGCCTGTATTCAAGACATTCTGAACAACGTTGCTCCGGTAGCATTCAACTACGGTGGGTTCCCTATCATCAACGAGCACAGGATGTCGGACCACTTCTGTCGAAAGACGCTCGAAGGGGTCGACTATCTGACTGCATTATTCAAGAAGCGTGGGTGTGAGAAACTCCTCAATGAGGGGGTGAACTCGATTCGAGTAGTACCGAGGAATGAGGACCTCAACTCAACACCTAATGCAGCTGGTACCTACAATGATGGTACCAGACAGATTTCACTCTCTGGGAGTATCGCTCGTGGGAGTGGTGGACGGTTCATCGCGTGGGTGAATGAGGTCTTCCTCCACGAGTTCGGACACTACGTGCACCTCACCTATCTGGCTCCTGAGGCTCGTGAGGAGTGGGACAACGGATGGTTGGGGCAAGCAGAGGGAGGAGGAGCTCTCACAGTCACCCAGGCGGACCGGCACCGACTATTCGAGATCCTGAAGTCGAACAGTTTCAACCTGCAGGCGGCCTACGGTGACCTCGAACCTGATGACAAGGCCAGGTACTTGACATGGTTGGGTCAATGTAGTCTTGGCGCTGCTGTCATAGAGCCGAGTGGGAAGTCAGTGAAACCAACCCGCTTGGGTAAAGAAGTCCTTTTCATGGTCAAGCATCCGGATCGCTTTCCTGACTATGGGCCGGCTGGCATGAAACCCTCTGATGTAGAGTTCGAGCAGAAGAAGATAGACGCCTCCATGAGGCGGATGGGTCTGGATAATCCTGTCGTGCTTAAGGTCCCCAAGGACAAGGCCGAGATGCAGAACCTGGAAATCGTTTCGGACTATGGGAAGACCAATGCCAAAGAGGACTTTGCTGAGACGTTCGTCGTCTTCATGGGCGCTCCCGAGAAGCTGACCCAGACATCGAAGTTCAGGATGCAACGAGCCCTATCCCTATCCGGTCTCTATGGGAAGCCCGTGATGAGGCTTGCAGAGGACCCTATGGTAGGTCTAGTTGCTCACCGGTACCTGCAAGCCTCGAATCACTAATAGAGGGTACTGAATCCAGTATAGAAGTCGATTGCTTCCCCTAGCACATCAGTCTGGGTGGGTTTTTTGATGTACAACCGGCGCATAGAAAAGTCTCCGGTTGAAGCGCCCCCATAGCAGCTGGCAAGTTACCTTGCCAACTAGCCTGAGTACTACTTATGGCAGTCAGGACTTGACCTACAAGTGGAGCTGCAGCAGACGATACTGAAACCACAGTTGAAGCGGTCCTGATCCCAGAAGCTGTTCGGTCCTCAGCCTCAATCTCGGCTCGAAGCTCATCGAGAGCTCCCCCAGTAAGAACTGCCACTACGGCAGTTCCAGCTGCATGATGAGCTGCCGTAGTACCCTCTATTCCCCTCGAGACTGTCCACGTGGTCCCAGCGACCCCAGTCACCAACATGAGCTCGTTACCAACTCCAATCCTGAACTCAGGTTGAGTTGGGAAGTGAGTCGTACTCTGAACCGTGAGGGTCAGAGTACGACTTCAATGGATGCGGCTAGGTTGGTCGAACCGCGGGTAACGAAGTGCTCCGTTGTCATGCTGAAGAGGCCTCATAAGAGCTTCCTCAGCATGACCTGTGCATACTCACAACGGGAAGTCAAGGGCTTGATCAAGAGCCCCATTGGTAAGAGTCTCCTCAGGACCACCTGTCGGTTCCGGGATCTCATCTACCGTGTCACAGGTTTGAGCCCAGGTGATTGAACCATTGAAGGCAAGGTAGTTTAGAACAACTTGACTACCGAGCACCAAGAAGTTTGGTTGGAACAATCCCGGGTCCACTCCTGGCTCAACCGCCCAAGACTCTTGGTCCACACCATTGACTTGAAGAAGGGCTGTCGAGCTCAAGTGGATTGGCTCACTCAGGTTGTAGCTGAGTCGGACCTTGATCTGAGTACCCTGGGCATTAGCTGATCCACTCGGAAGGCTTACTCCTAGGATGGTGCCCGCTCCGTCAACTGAGAGGTAGGCTAGGGGGCGATTGGTGTCATCCAAGGCGATGCCAACGAACTTCGTCGGTTGTGGCCATTGGTCAACTAGGAAGGCTACCGAGCGATTCGACCCAGGTGCCCCAGGAATGAGGAGTACCTCTATGGTGCCCTTGTCGCTCAAGGCTAGTTGCTTAATCTCGTAGGCTCCGGGACCCCCATTGACTAACAACCCAGGACTCTTCAAGGGCTGGACTAGGTTACAGTGGAACGGAGATGAGGAGTAGTCAACTACGCCTATCAGGCCCGTTGGGTAGTAAATCTTGAGTTCAGTCATGATGCTTCCTGGTCTCAGTGTAGGCTCTTGGAATAAAGCTTTAGCTGGCAGTCACAGAGTATACGAGGTTCGTAGGAAGACTCTTGGAACCTATGGCTTTGCGCTCCAGAAGCGAAGTAGGTTCTTCGCCTCATCAATACTACTGGGGAGTCTTATGGCCAAACGACGTACGTTGGCTATGATTCCATCATTACCAGCGAATCCATTGAGTAAGAAAGTGTCCAAGCCTGTCAATGGATGCACGCTCGTAGTATCAACACTGCCGAGAGGCACAATCCAAAAGTCTGGAGTCAAGTATCAGCCCTTCATGAAGTTGGCGGGACTGTCTTTCCTTACCTTGTGCTTGATCTCATCCCTGACCTTGCGCACTTCCGCCGGTGGTGGGTGGTCATTGATTGGCGTCGCGGGGGCTCCACAGTTCCTGCATACGCCACCCTTCACGTGGAGAGGCGCATGACAGTAGAAGCACTTTGGACGGCCCATCCCAGCCTGAAGGGCTCTTGCGGTTACTCGCCGGATGATGGGAATGTCTGTCACTATTTGACCCCGAGTATAAGAGAGTTACCAGCGGACGTCCTCAGGAAGCCGCTCGTAGGCTAGCTGGCAGTCTTGCTCATACTTCATGGCTGTTTCTATCTTCCCTTCAAGTCGGAGGCTTACCGCGCACAACTTGTTGATGGCGTAACAAGCCAATATTTCCACGATGTTACGAGCGTCGGATCGATCTCCGACTAGAGTGGCTGCTTTCTTTCTGGTTGTAACATGCCACCTTGACCAAAAGGATCGTAGTTCGTCTTGGGTCATAGCGTCAAAGTTTGGAATCTCTTGGGGCATGTCTTCTATTACGCGCCAAGAGTTCAAATCTCAACCAGTTGTTGCGCGGGGCGGAACCCTCGTGTAAAGTACCATGTATGTTCGCAGCTATTGGGAATGACGGGACTAGGGACGTAGTATTGGGGGTAGGCCACACCGAGGATGGGGCCAAGAAGGATGCCGCATTCTTGATCAAATCGATGCGTTCCCTTCTCCCCAGTGACCCGCTGACAATCCTCCGGTACGCCGTGATCACTCCTCTTCAAGCTGATCGTGTCAAGCAAGGGATTACTGACTGCAAGATGCTTGGTATCTAACCCACTACGGTGTACTCTTTGCCCTAAAAGGACTCCCTAACCTGGGACATTAGCGAGTGATCATAATCCTCGCTTTTGGTCGAAAGAACAAAACCAATAAAATCAAGAACGTATCCTGATTCAATGAGAGCATAACTCACCCAACTTACAAAATCAACCACTTAATAGGTATTGCCGCTATGGATGAAGCAGTCATGGGTGCCCACCTGAGTATATTTGTAGACTCCGAGTCAGATCTTGGGACTATTGCGCACTTGAACCATGAAGGGGACTCTACCTATTCATGGGACCGGAAGAACAAGGCCGAGTGTGACGCGGCCAAGGAGCACTTTGACTCGTTGAGGGCAAAAGGATTCCTCGCCTTCAAAGTCAATCGACTTGGTGGAAAACAGAAGAAACCTATAACTGGTGAGTTTGATCCAAAGGCTGGCAAGTACATCTACACGGCTCCAGAAATGGTTACTGAATTCGAGCCAGGGGCCAACTATGTTGTCACCCCAGCAATGCAAGGCGGTTGACTCCATGTTACGATTCCGAACCATGAACAATCGAGTGTCCGACCACATCCAGAAGGGTGGTCGCGTATTCCTCCCTCAATGGCGCATGCGTCAGATCCGATGGGAAGAGGCGAGGCTCAACTCGATAGTCAAGCGCGAGGGCCTGAAGGGTGAGCTTCACCACATGAATTGCACCTGTGGATCAGTTGCCTGTCTAGGGACCCCGTACATCCCTCAGGGTGATGATGTTCGACCCGAGGGATGTACTGAGACTCCAGTGGTCAAGACTGCTCCTAAGGTAGATCCCGAGCGAGAGTGTCCTCACTTCGCATCGAGGTGATCCATTCATCTCTACATCCACTGCTTAGAACCAGGAGAGCTTCCTCTCTTTGAGTTTGGGGTAGAGCGCTCGTATCAGTGGCGTGGGACCGCCGGTGAGGAGCATGGGGGCCATTGGGATATTCGAGGGAGTATCCAGAGGGAACATAAGACCATCCTCAGCCTGGAGGTAGATGAGCCTCTCACTCTGTTCGTCGACGAGCTGATGAATCGCCTTCGACAGTTGGAGCTCATTGAGACAGGGTATCATATTGGGGAGCAGGGCCTTCCGATCATCGACCTTCATCGAACGGGGCATGGACCATTTGATATCGAGGGGACACTGCTAGTAGTTATCAGCTCGGCCTACACTATTGAGGGTAACGTCCAGTGGGACGATTACAACGGTGAGCGAGTCCAAGACCGTCATCAAGGGGTACTCATCATCGGGGGCCTGGCCTTCATCGAGGGGGTCCAAGTGGGGACTAACCTCGAAGGGCGAGATCCTACCCCAGCAATCGAGCAGACCTGTCTTATGCTGGCCGGTAAAGACTTCGATCGGGATACCCCAGATCTCGAAGCTTGGCGTATTCGCGCTGAGGAGCAACGGCGGGCACGTATCGAAAGAAACAGGATAGCTGAAGATAAACGAAAAAAGGCTGCAGCCAAAGCTCTGGCTATCTTGACTGAGTACCTCAGTGAGGAGCAACGGGTTGAGTTCGAGACCACCGGAGACTTCACGGTCATTGGCGCGGATGGTTACCAGTACCTCATCACAAGTAGTGGACACCACAATGTGTTCCGAATAGAGGACGGCAAGAAGATGTTCATGTACTGCATTGTGTGCAGGGGCTTCATCCCGAAACATGACCAGATGCTGGCTCAGATGTTTCTACTGCAGGCCAACCCAACTATGTTTCACGAGACTACGAACACGTGGGGCATGGGCGAGGATGGTACCTGGAAGATGGTGAAGCGCGGACAGGGGCATGTTATCGAGAACATATTTGAGCAAGCTCTGCAGGACATAGATCTGTGACCAGGGTTAGTCTCAACTAGAATCTGCCTTTAATACAGAAGAAGGTGCCGCGGTTCTTAGCCACGGCACCTTCTTCTGTATTACCCCTAGGGGTTAGCCTAGTGGGTTGAGGTAGATCTCGACGTCAGCAATGTGTCTGATGTGTGCTCGACTCTCCGTGAGTTGGTAGTTTTGCTTGATGAGTTGTAATAAATGCTTGAACATTGGACCTTCTTTGGTTAGAGCTTCAGAGTGAGAATGTCTCTTTCTACGCTTGAGTTGTTACCCCCGCTAATAGCAATCAGGGTGTAGAGCCCAGCCAGTGACTGTGGGGGCATCTTCCCGATGGTGTCAGTGTACAACAGCTCCAACTGCTGTAGCTTCCACCTCAGAATGTCGTTATCCATCTCCCTCTTAGCCGAGAGGCGAGCATTGAGTAAGCGGTAGAGCAAGTCGGTATGTAGTGTACGAGTCTTTAGAACGCTTGACAAACTCAGCTCGTTGCATGATGGTACTACTTGACTAGTTTGCATAAATATACCCTCTTTCAACCCTTATTCCCTGGATTGATCCATATTACGCGCGAGCCCGTCCAGATCTCAACCAGAATTTTAGATTGGGTGTCGATATGCCTAGACCCGCTAGTACCGAACCACGGGTCCGTCTGACTATCGAAGTTCTCGAGAGGGTACGAATACGGTTGGACCGTATGAGGGACCTCACCGAAGCCGATAGTGTTACCTAGGTTATCCGACGATCGACTTCAGTGTACGAGTCTCTTCTGCTTCTGGTAGCCAATGGCGGGAAACTGGTTCTGAAGCTCCCGGATGGTACTGAACAAGACCTGATCTTGTGATCACTCTCGGGTTAGCATTTCTCTGTACATTGGGCCTAATACCCGAGATACATTCCCCTTGACGGATACTTCAGAGAGTCCAAGTTCCGTCATCTCCACAGTACAGTCCTTGGCTAGGTCGGCGCAGACCGCTCCCAGGACTGTAGGCATGTCCTTCATGCTGTTGGTAAGCTCCACACCAGAGTCATTGAGTCTCCCGATGGCGTTGGTAACCCTACCTTCAGTGACATACCTGGCTGCAAAGTCGTCGGCTGCCGTCGGCCCCCGTGGGATCTTCTGGACAGCGGCTGTAGCCACCTCGGCAAACTTTGCGCACTTGTGCTTGCAGATGAGCCACTCCCCAAACACGTTCCTGAAGAGAGGATTCGAACGAAGGACCACCCCTTCAGCAATGTTGTCATCGCCAAACCCATTAAGCTTACCGACAGTACTAGGCCTTTCGAGTAGGGAATCGAAGTTATCTTGGGTTGGCTCCCCGCGCCAGACTTCAGGTACTCTTGGAAGTCCAATCTTGTCACATATCTCACAGAACAGATCGTAGGTGACGAAGTTCTGAGCCACCATGATATCGAAGGCTCGGAATAGAGGCTCCTGGCCATTGCTGTACCTGACCCCTTTGGCTTTGATACCTGGTCCGTGAGCTTCCCCAAAGACAGTGACTTCTGAGAACCCGTACGAGACCATGAGAACCTCGAACATACGGTTCAACACTTCAGGTAGAGCCTTGAACCTGTTGAGCATCGACCCAAGAGGGAACTTCTGATCCCCAACCCCATACTCGACGTCGCGCGATCCGTACCCTATCTCCTCAATACTCTTCATACCGAGAGGGAAAAACAAACGAAAGTTGCCTCCATGCACTTTTTCGCAGGCTATCACTTGCTTAACGTGGAATATCTCAGGACACTTGGCTAGTTCGACGATTGAAGGGTACTTTTCCATAGTAGCTTGTCAGTCTACACCGGTATAGTTCTGACTTCAACCAGCTTTACAGAGTTCTTGAGAGCTAAACCCATCAGAAGTGAAGTAGGTACACGCGAAGTCCGCTGGGGCGCAGAAGTAGACTACTTTGGTTCCATTGCAATCTACGAGACTGTTGACAATGAAACCATCAGCACAGGGGACACTTGAGCCATCTCCTGTTGGTGGGTATAACTTGACGGACTGGAAAGACCCATCCGACATATAGGCGGATGCGGTTGGAGTAGCCCGAGTTTCGCAGTCGTAGCCAGCTGATATACTGACTACGGTAGAGGCGGGAGTCTGAGGTTCTGGTTGAGTCTTATCAGGTGATGCACCACTACAACCAACTGAGAGTAGGACCAAGCATAGTAGTTTCTTCATGGTACCTAAACAGTAGCATGAAATAGATCCACAATACTACGCTGTTTTGAAACCTACTAACGAGGAGTCATCAACTTGACCGTAGGAGTCGATAACCCATTGTAAGTACAGCTTTGAAGCGCCATCTAGGGTCGTTGCCGGGTAGCGCTGGCCCTCTCGGCACCAATTATAGATCGACATACCCATGGGATCCTGAGAGATCCCATGCCCTTTCATCTTTGAACAGAAACTACAGAACCTCTGCAGCTCTCTGAACAAGTCGAAAGTACCTGTAATCTTTGCGGTTTGCTCCAGAACAACATCAAGCTGTCGGTAGAGTAAGTGGAATCCGCTCTGTGAAGGTACCGAGTCCAGAAGCGATAACTTGAGCTTCTTGGCGTCATCCTCTGTGTCCCCTGGGTCGTATCCGTTATCCTGCACCGTCTGGCTCAACAACATGATAGCCGTCTCGGTGTGTAATTGTCTTCTGGCCCTCGGCCTTTTCAAGCACCTGAGGTGAATCAACGCATCCACAGTATCTTTTAGCTCATGTATGTTCATAATACCTTGAAACCATTGCTGTTTATATTGCTACTCTCAAAAAATTATCTGACGTGACGAGAACAGGTTGTGCCCGAGTTATGATTCATCCGGGATACCAATCACTAAACTAGTACTAGGAGCAGAGCAACATATTTTCTTCTTGACTTGTCGATTTACAGCATCGGAAATGCCTGTTTATCAACTTAGGGTAACCAATGGGTGCTATAACCCTCGAACTAAGTATCATACTTTCAGTACAATTTTGTGTCACTCCTGACGCAAAGGCCATCTAAAGGTGTTGACTTTGAGGGCTCTCCCTGACACCGTAGTTACTCGAATGGCCAAGGATGAATGCAAGTTGAAAGGCGACCGACTGATAATAGGACCCGATGTGGGAGCCGGCGAGATTCGCCCTTGCGTCCGTCACCACCCAGACCACAGCATCACCAACGGATGGGTCAAACCCCTGAAGCAAGGGGTTCCCCTCAATGGGGCTGAGATGCTCTCAATCCAGTACGATGCCCAGGTGGGGGACTTCAAGGTCAAATCGATCTACAACCCCAACCAAGAGCAAGCCTCAGCCTCTGAAGAGATTGAATCCTCTACCCATGGTCCAGCAATGGTAGCAAGCAACGAGTATCGGTCTGGTTGGGATCGAGTATTCGGCTCAAAGGTAACCGTGGGCAGTGCCTAGTATGAAGATCAAGGGCAAAGCATTCATCTCCGGTGCCTACAGCGGGGGTAGTATCTCTGAAGTAGAGATCAACGTCTCAAAGGCAAGGTGTGTCATCGAGGACGTTATCAAAGCCGGATGGGTACCCCAGTGCCCAAATGTCTACTGGCATTCATACGCAGAACTGCAGGATTACGACTTCTGGCTAGAAGCTGCTCTTGCCATCCTAAGGACGTGCGATGTTCTGGTACTGGTTCCCGGGTGGGGGACATCCTCCGGGGTCAGAAAGGAGATTGATCTGGCGAGAGAGCCAGGAATCCCAGTCATATCCGCTGCTGAACTAGGTACCTATCAACCCGTCTCATATCGTAAAAAAGTGGGCTTCTGAATCGCCATAACCGCTGCTGAACTAGGTACCTATCAACCCTAGTTCAGGTGAACCCTAGATTCTAGCCTAGACGTTATGGATCTCATCAACCGTATGTCATTGAGATCTCTACTGTTCTTGACCATAACTCTCCAATAGGCTTCCTGCTCTTCAAGAGGTGAGGAATCCCATACCTCGTTCAGGGCCTTCATCACGGGGTCATTCTCATCTAGGACTTTACCGGTGAGTGGATCCATGATTGCTGGGCGACATCCTGTACACTTGGGGTCAAACTTTTCACAAGGCATGGGGCCGACGATACCTCGATTTGAGTGACAGGTCCAACTTTTCGTTGACCACTGGCGCCACCCGGTGTACCTAAGGGGCAGAGGGCCCAAGGCGGCCTCCTAACTGGCAAAACGACAAGCGGTACGTCGTCCGCACCAACCCCAGGATCAATAAGGATTGAACGAACTCTTTCGGATAATTGATCGTCGACTGGGAAGTAGTTCACCCGGTTGAAAGCAGGCTTCGGCCTGGCCAATCTGGAGGAACAACGCCTTGGGCTGCCTCGCAATCTCTAGAGTACGCGGCAAAGAGCATAGAATGAACTTCTCACAGGTTATCCCATATCTCAGGGCGGGCAGGTTAGCCCGTCGTCGCGGGGGCGGCTGGGTGATGGCAGACCAGTTCGGGAATTACACATCAGTTGAAAACAACATGCGCTTGACCCTCAGCGATGAAGACCGCTTCGCCGATGACTGGGAAGTTCTGTGAATCTTAGAAATCGACACCCGAGGGCGGGGGATTTCTAGTCTTGACTATATAGGAGTGAGTGGCACCTAAAACCATGGATGTCCAACAAGGTAGTCGGAGATATCCCAGAGCCAGCCCTCGACCAGAATGTCACTGACGACGCTAAGCCTTAATCCTACCCTTGATCTTGATGGCCAAGTACGACCCACTTGCATACCCTAACACGAAGAAAGGGGCATGCTTTGGGTCGTGTACTGACTCTCCAACCCCGAACACCAGAGCGATGGCCTGAACTCCGGAGAACAAGGCAGCAATGGCCGCGTTCCCTCGTTCTGAGTAATGAGTCCAGAATACTGCAGTCCCCTCCAAGAAGAGACCCGCGCCCAGGGTGGCTAGGTACTCAATCACCGGTTGTACGCTTTGAGTAAGGCTTCCTCGACCTGCGCTAGATTGGTTCCGTCATAGCGGATGATGCGCGGGTCGTTGGTGGGCTTGTCGTTGTGAGGGTGGGCCACGGCAATCACAAGCCCTCTTGGTCTGCGCTGAAGCCAGGCCTCGTAGTACTCAGGCCAATCGTCAACGAGGACCCGACCATAGACGATCTCCTTGGTCTGCGAGATCGTAATTGAAGCATCAGACAGATGCTTCTGTGCCCAGGACACCTTTTCGGACCATGAGTTGGGAACTTTGACTGATGCCTTCGTGAGCACCACGAGGTCGAAGCCTATCCTCCGGACCACGTTCAGTACTTCGAACCCTCGCTTGAGGGGCTTCAGGTTCAAGTAGAACCCAGGCTGACTCCTGACCAGCTTACGCCGGTTCTCCAGGTACTCCCCTTGCACACCAGTCTCCCCCGGTGCAACAAGCTTGGCCAGCTCCCTGCGCATCTTGGTGTCGTAGTCAGCCAGAGTACCGTCCAAGTCGATGAGAGCAAGACGTTCGTCCAGTGGTAGTGGAGTTTTTGGTATTCTTCTAGTTGGTGAGCGCATGTTGGTGTATTTACACCAACATTCACTCAACTCTCAGGGAGTAAGTGTCAGTATTACCAGCCTCTGCCACAACGGATACAGCATTTAACCCGTGGATTGACATATTTGATATCACAAATGATGCCCCTGTACCGGGGTAGGTGATGATGTCCTTAGTTTCCAGGACTTGGTCACGTGGGTGGAGAACCTGATGATCTACGGATGGTTTGAAACCATTCAGAGGCTCTGTCCGAATGGTTTGCAACTCTCTCATCCTGGGCAAGGGGTTCCATCAGCGGTTAATGAGGATGAAGGATTATCAGAATCTGATGGGGTGGGCGATGGCGGATGAACCTGAAGTCTGTGCAGGCCTATTCAAACCCTGCTCAAAGCCGGTGACCCATCACCTGGAAGATCCCGATAAGGAGGGTCAACCGATCCCTCTCTGTGACGAGCACTGGAAGTATGCAATGGACTTGGAGCATGCACTAGGATCAAACTCAGAGTTCAGAGAACGATTTGCCAAGGCAGTTGACAAGGCATCAATACCCACTAGATACGAACGTAAACCGGTGATTTGATGGCAATTACTACTCTATGGCATGATCTTCACCAAGAGGAGGACCAAGTCTACTTTAGGCTTACCAGCGGATGTAAAGGGTACGTGTTTTGCGGCATAGATCATCTACTAGCACCCTATTCAGCAGATGATTGTGGCGATCATCTTGTTACTGTCCACCTACAGCAGGCCACCATCAATACCATCGAGGAACTGGCTAAGGCCGGAGGTGCCAGGCTCATCTCCAAAAACTGGTTTGGTTTCGGTATCGTTGATGGGGTCATGAACCTCGTGACCTGGTACGAGAGGCCTGGGTCTCTCGTTCGATATGGGTTGTTCTACACAAACAAGCAAGTCGTCCCTCAATTCGAGTCCATGATTCGTGAGCCAGAGAAGCCCTTTGACTGGGGCCCTCAGGAAATACCTCGACGAATATCAAGGTATGAACGAGGGTGGGTCATATAGAACCCATTGAATAACAACAATAATAAAGGTACCCTGCGCCAATGAACCTGGAACTACGTAAGCAAGGGTCGATTCGAGACGGAGTCAAAAGAGAGAGTAGTTATGGGGAGACTACAATTGTCGAATATGTACCTGGAAACGGGTCGTTGTACCTCATATCCTTCACCGACCTGAAGGAGTTCGCCCCAGAGGTTAAGGATCGGTTGGGGTTAGGTAGCGAGGGTGATGGGGTCCTAGTTTCGTACTTGAACCAAGTTCCAATTCGAACGATGGTTGTCATCTGTAGCTCCGCACTACTTCACTGGAGGTACGTCCAGGAGAAACTTGGGATTGCGATACCTGATGCTATCGTTCTAACGGAGTTGATTGGACTCTTGTGTGAAAGGCCGTTTATTACTTGTGAGGAGGCTGCAAAGGAAGTCGAAGTCAAACCAGAGAACATCCCTTGTTGCGAGCGCGACCACAACAATGACGGCAACTGTGATCAACACCCCGGTAGCGAGGCCCCCAATCGATGAGACTGAACCTGTTAGGGTTTGAGTTATTGTTAGCGGCTAGGTTTGGCCCAACCATCAATACAGTGATCCGCTTTCGTAAGTGGCAGGATAGTATGTATCGATTGCGATGCCGAGCGTTCCACGATAATCGTTGGGTGTTAGACCCAGAATATCCTGGGCGTCGCTGGTATTGTTGTAAAGACTGCGGGACAACTTGGCTAGAACCTGTTAGGGGAACTGGTGTAGTTGACTAGATGATTAGTATTCCAGCATTTTGGGTTCAACTTACAGGAGAGTTCCCAGTTCTCGAGAAGGATGCAGGGGTTCCGTTCTTACTACTAGGCGAGAATGGGCACGATATCCTCTTACTTCGCAGAGAAACAACAATCAGCTTCAAGTTCTTCGAGCTGGCGGTGAACACTCAACACCCGAGTCACGTCAGGGATGGGATCACGAAGCTCATGAAGAGCCTCTATGATACCTGGCAAGGGGTTCTACCGAATCAAGGACGAGCCCAGTTCTACGGATTCATACGGGGTGAGCTGATGAGTCATATTGACCCTAACCCAACGAACACTGTGCACTGTGTCCACATCGGACTCGGGTACACGACCTATCCAATGAAGAACATCACCTGCGGGGTCCCGGAGCGAGTCCAAGCTCTCTGTGACGCCAACCAACTACCAATGGAGTTAGCCATCGCATGAACACTCTTCCTGAAGATAACGAGCCTGGATCCCCAGCTGAGGAGATAGCCCTCAAGATCCTCCAAGGCATTCGGATCATCCAAAAGCACAAACCTAAAGTCACCTTGATTGGGTTGGATAAGGGAGTCTATGTTGGACCATTAGAGAGCCCAGATACCGACTTGTCCTTCACAACCGCAGAGATAAACCAACTCAAGGAACTCGGTTGGTGTTGGAGTGAAGAGCAAGAATCTTGGGAGTTCTACACGGGCCATGGCTAACTCAGCCTACCTCAAGCTTGTCACTTCGGTGATGAATGCTATGAAGGAGGACAACATCAGTAGTGAGGTTGCCGAGACCACCGTCATCTCAGTGCTTGATAGAGTTATTAGGGCAGCCTGGGACAACAATGATGCTATCAAGTCTAAGTTCAAAACATTCGATAGCTTCAGGGTACACGTGGTCAAGACACGACTCGTAGATCCTGACTCAAAACCTGCAGTGACTAGGATCAAGAGCCGCTACGAACGGGACCCCGTGATATGAACAAATCTCGCTTCCTCAAGTTCATCGAGGCAGTTGAGGGGGTACTAGAGGACAATGGTATCTCAGGTAAGCCTGCTGAGGAGATCACCCTCAGCTTGTTCTCTGAATTGTTCACAGCCATTTGGAACGATAGCTCCTCTATTCGAGCTAAGTTCAATACTAAGAGGGACTTCATTATAGCTGTAAACTTGGATATTCAGAATCGGTCCAGGGTGAAGACTCGGTACGAGAGGGACCCAGTGATATGATCGAACGCTACATCCGATGCAAGAACTGCCAGATCATCTATCTGTGGAACTCCTACAACCGCTCTCGAGAGTCCTGCACTGACTATTGTCCGGAGTGTAAGGAGGCCGTCAACGCAGCTCTTCAGACTATCCCACGTAAGTTCGAATCTCGTAGCCTACCCACCTCTGAGATTCCACAATTCTCTGATGTGACTTGGGAGAACATCGTTGAGTGGGAGGAAGATCTTAGAACTAGACGTCAAACTTCCCTTGTGGCCAAACGGATTGGAGTTGGACTATTCAACCTTGATACCGGAGATCACATGAGCGTCAGGTGGGTCGACGCAACCTCTGGGGCACACCAGGGTGTGTCCTTCAAGGTATCTTCTTGGGACACTAACCCTGAGAAGACCATAGAAGTTGGCATGGAGTACGACCTAGCCAACCAAGTATTCACGGGCGAGGTATGGAGATACAGGTACTATGCCCCTTGAAGATCCTCCGGACCCCATACCCTTAGTAGCCATGCAGATGCCATTCTTCATCGACTACCCGGATGAGTACCACGTGACGCTAACCTCCTTTGGCCCAACGCCAAACCGAGTCCGCCAGTACCTACGCCAGCGGTTCACCTACTCAATAGCTGAAGTAATGGGGGTTCGGATACCACTCTCTCTACTCAATTCAAATGAGCTTGAGGCCGAGGCACTTAAAATCGAACTTGAAGAGATTTGGGCCGAGGTCCAAATAACCTGTAAGCCTGGGGGGCCAGACGACGGAAGTCAGCACTACCCTGGGGTTAGAGTAGGGTTTGCCCACAAGGTGTGATACTTTTGATCTGACTTGTTGAGATCTGCCATCCTCGCGCGTAATATGGACTAACGACCTCGATACTCTCGAGATCTAAACGCACCCAATAGGGGACCAGGATGAAACAGACAACAAGCCAACGTCAAGCACAGATTCTCAGCATACTCCCTGAATTGATTCAAAAAGCAACGAAAGCCCAGGCCCGCTTCGCCGAGATGGCGACTCACTTCGAGATTACTCAGGACGGTGTCCTGAAGTCCACCCTGACTCCGCTCAAGGGTGCTCGGCGGTTCACTCCACAGTTCGAGGAGTTCTCCGAGGAACTGCTAGTGGCAGTTACCGAGATCGGTGAAAACCTAGCTGGGATCACGGATATGGTTGAGCAAATCGAAGCAGCAACGGAACAACTCGCAGTTGGGGTTGAAACTCAGTTGGAGGTCATCCCGGTCGATTCGATGAGCTCAGCAATCAGCAGCCTAGAGTCAATATTGAGCGTTCGTTCATCCTCCTCACCTATCTCATCGACTTCGTTGATTGCAGCCAAGCACTGAAGTCATCGTTTACTACTATGTGGGTAGCCATTATGAGGTAATGGTTACCCCTTGGTGTACACAAGGGTGATGATTGAGTACACTCAAACCAATGTCATACACGGCAATTGCTGGCAAACTGCTGTAGCTTGCGTACTAGAGATCCCTCCTGAGCAACTACCGGATCAGACTGTGTGTGATCTTTGGGACAAGCCAAACCCTGAAGAGAGCGGGACGTGGACACGCAAGGAGCCCTACTACCAGAACGAACTGGGAACCTACTTGCGCAAGCACCATGGGCTGGCCTATGTCAACCTACAACCTCACTTCTTGAGTGCTCTCGAAGTAAAGGCACCGGGGATTCACTTCATGTCTGGCAAGACAGTCCGGACCGCTGTCTCAAAAGAGAATCACGTTGTGGTTGCGCGCTACGGGGAGCTTCTCTGGGACCCTCACCCTCGCCGGACCGGGCTCATCGAGGTCATCTACTGGGCGTTCCTCATCCCGTACCCGGAGGAGTGGTCCAAGTACTCAAAGATGGAAGATCCGTGCCATTGTCCGGAGTGTGGTGGATTCGAATTGAAACAATCAGCTTGATTGACTTTGGTTCCCAGCTACTGTAGCTTTGACAGCCATGCTACCGTGGTTTCTGTGCGGGTACATCCCAGCCGTAATCTTTTCCTTGGGTTTGGATGCCTTGCCGTCTGAGATCCTGATAGAACCGTACGCAGTCGACAACTCGTTTTACCTGTCTGACTTGTCGTTCACCTCGCGCGCCTACTGTCACCACGAGACGAACTGCTACCCTGAGTATGCTGAGTGCTGGATAGAGCCCGGAAGCTTTGGTCCAAGTTGGGTCAGGACTCCAATGTTGTGCAAGACCACGGTGAGCTGTCGTACCCTAAGGCTGTCACCGGAGGCGTGCTGTCAACCGATTTGAGAGGAATCATGTTTCATCGACACAAATGGACTTTGAGAGCTAGAATAGCAAGTAAACCCTACTCAGGTCGTAGATTTGAGGCCGAAGGGATTGCCGCCCTGGGTGCTATATCCCTGCTTCAAGGGCAAGTAGTTCTGGTCTTCACTTGTGAGTGCGGGCGCATCTTAGAGAAGAAGTACCCCGGGACAGAGGTTAAACTAGAAGATTCAGGGTTACCCAATGGGTAAAGTAAGTACCAAACGATTCCTCGGTCACACTCTTGAGAAGGATGTCAAGCTCGACATGTGGTCCAATAACGACTCAGGTGGGCTCAATATCACCTTGAACAAGCATGCAGATGACTCTTGGACTATTGCAGTTAAACTCACTCTTGGTGGACCAGTTCTTTTTGGTTCCGGGAATACTGAACGATCTGCGCGTAACGATCTCATAGGCCGTATGAACAACGTCAGTAAAATACTTAGCAACTTCAAGGGGTTCTAACTCATGCCAGAAGAGTTTGATGTTCGAAAGCACGGTGGGTTGTTCGCTCTGGTCGCGGACTTCGACAAGGCCCAAGAGTTCATTTTCTTGGCCGCTAACTTGTTTGGTGGAACGCTGGACTTCACGATCCTTCGAGGCACCCCCTTCGAAGGAGCTCCTAAGCCAGTTCTCCCTTTGAGTGAAAGCCCCAACTACTCTATCTGGGTATTCCCCAAAGACCGACCCAAGTATGCTCAAGCTTACCTGGAACTCGGAAACAGGCTAGGGTACCTGGCTCGATTGATGGCTTGGCCCAAAGAGGTATACCCCTCGAAGTAGTACCCTGCGCGGGAGACACTGATGCCTCAACCTGAGGTGATACCCGAGCGTGAACCCTCTCTCAAATTGGCGACTTGCTTGGCCCTTCTTCTAAAGATCAACTGGGCTCGTCGAGTTGGTAAGCTCGACATGGCAGATAAGCTCCTCAAGGAACTCCACACAATTGAGGGTAAGCGGTAGTAGGCCTCTCGTTCGGTATTATACTTTCTCAACTAATAGCTTGAGAAAGTATCTACTCGTGCGTAATACTCCACGAGTACATGCCAATCCCCATTCACCGAGAGCCCGACGACGAACTGACTAGGAATACCGACCAGGAGACGTGTTGCTTCTGTCGAACGCCTACTCCTTGGTGGACATCGCTTGCCGACCGTAAGCTTGGGGAGCAGGTAGCAGTTTGCCCTCTCTGTGCAGCTCGCGGAGAGCCCTCTGACGTCCCGACGAAAGAAGTCTGGTGTCGTCACTGGAAGATTGCCCACCGACCAACCTTAGGTGAGATCGCCCGAGGTCTCGACCGAGATTATCCACCAGCACCCATTGTTCCAACTGAGGAAGAAGATCCAAATGCCATTTTACAGCAGCCCCGAAGTCGAAAACCGAGCCCTAGACATCCTGTCTGCACTCCAAGCAAAACTCGAAGGAGTAGGAATCAACGCTGAGAGGGCCAACAATCGGTATTGGTTCACTTTCCTAATCACCGAAGACCCTGAGGTGTATCGGGCACTCACCGTCACCGAGGGTGTCGACAAGGGCGTTCTTGTGATGTCCTTTGAGACTATCCGAATGGAACCTGATGGTGAGATCCTCTACCGGGGTACTACCATCGAAGAAGGGCTCGAGAACTTTGCAGAGGAAGTCTACGAGGAGACCCTAAAACAGAACAGCTGGTTCAAACGGATGCTTGAGCGCCGGGCGCTCCATGAGCAGCAACGTCAAGAAGTCATGGCCGCCCTGGGTCGCCTTCGAGATGACCTACCAGCGTATGCTGACTTGATCTTCCCGATGTCCAAAACTGACTGCTACTTCAACATCACCATTCGAGGCCTCACCGAAGCGCGCGTGCGGGCAATCGTCAAACTCGTTGAGGCTTCCCAAGGGCTCAATGAAGATCGCATGCAAGGAGTTGTAAAGATCGTTGAAGCACTACCGAAGGAAACCACCAATGCCTGATAACACTATGAAGATCGGTAACCTTGTGCTTACCGGAGACGGGTCATCTTACACGTACGAAGGAAAGGGTGACCGAGGACTCAAGCTCAGACTCTTCCCTGGGTGGAAAGACAATAAGGCGGTGGCCATTGTCGACCGGTATCGATGAAGATTGCCTACGAGATCACCTTGCAAATCCAGTTTGGAAGTATTTCTGAGGCCATGAGCCTCAGCCAGGAATCCTGATTATGGCCCGTTTCCAAGACATACCGTTACTCCCGCGAGCTCATTACGAGGTTGATGTTGACTGGCACTTCCTGGAGGGCTTCATAAGGTCCGCTATCGAAGAAGACGGTCTGAACCTCGACCCTGACTTTCAGCGCGCTCATGTGTGGTCCAAGCAGCAACAGCAGGACTATGTCGAGTATGTCATGCAAGGTGGTGAGGTTGGCAAGAACCTCACCTTCAACGCGGTGGGTTGGGGAAGCTGCATAGAGCTTGGTACTTACGAGATCGTCGACGGCAAGCAACGACTCGAAGCGGTTCGAGCATGGCTCCGGGATGAGTTCAAGGCTCATGGTTATTACCGGTCAGAGTTCACGGACCGAATGAGACTCCACATGGGCTTCAAATGGAGGGTCTGCAGCCTTGAAACAAGAGCTGAAATCCTCCAACTGTACCTCAACATCAATGCCGGCGGAACCCCGCATACCCAAGAGGAGCTGGACCGGGTGCGATGCATGCTCGCGCACGAGAGAGGTGAGTTGTGAGACATTTAGTGTTTGGGTTCATTCTTGGTTTTGTAGCCGGACTGGTATCAATGTACTACTTGAAACCAATCCACGATTCCAATGTCGAGGAGCTACAAGTAAAGCCCACAGTGTCCAAGGCGGACAAGGAGAGAGAAGAGTTCAACCGGGATATGGTAAGGCTCACTCAAGAGCGTCATCTAGCCAAAGAGCACAACCGATTGATCTTATCCCAGTACTGGCAGGATAAGTGTGATGCTGGTCAGAACAGCGTTCTACAGATCTGCATTGACGGGCCACCGAAAGTAGTGCCATGAAGCCTATGTCCAAAGTAATCCTAGTCTTAGGGTGGGTCTTTATAGCTGCTTGTTTGCTCCATTTTATTCCACCTGTCCGAATTGATCCTCACTTCGAGACTAAAGCCCAGCGACTTGCGCGCTACCGACAAGAGGATGCTCGGGACAACGCACTTCAAGAAGTCTACTACCGGAACCAGAAGATCCTGCAAGCACTTTGGAAGGACAAATGCCCGAATGGTAAGGACCCAGCCATAACTATCTGCGCCGATGGCCCACCAGAGTACCTACCGATCACGTACTTTTGGGGTCACACACTGGAACCGATGAGATGAGTCCCTGTATCATCTGTGAGAAGCCCCACGCGGAGCCGGGGGCTATGTGTCCAGCCTGCAGTCGCTCCTATGACCTACTGAACAAGAACGATTCCACCACTAGTGGATTAATTGAATGGGTAGCCAAGCGTGCGCGAGCTGCCCTGAGAAAGAAACTCAAGACTCGATCCCCATAGATTCGATCTCTTGAAACTTGTCAAGGACCTTCTGCGCTGAGTCTAGTAGATCTTCAATGGGCGGTCCCGAGTTCAGCCTGCTGATGATGAACTCAAGTTTCAAAGCCCGCTTAGCTTCCCCCTGGGTCATCTCCCCAGGCTTGCGTGCTCGGTAGAGATACTCACCAGTAACCGGGTCCTTGAATCTGACCCAAGAGTCAAGAAGAACGCGACGCGTCGGAGTCTTTTTCTTCGTGCTCATCACGAAATCGTACACTACCTTCGAGATAGCCCCCGGTCCATCGAGTCCACCATCCTCTGAATCTGGGGTAATCATACCGGTGAAAGGGTAGCAGATCTTACAATTCCCTAGTGCTAGGTCGTGCCGACAGCTCATGCCATCAAGTACACCTAAGTATTCAGTACGTCAACAACCCAAAGAGAGGCATGTCTGTAAACGTGTGGGGTTTAGGTGTAGCTGAAGCATGACCAACGAGTACGACTTGCCGGAGCTTCCAGAAGAATGGGGCTGGTACGTCCGAGAGGGTCTACTAGCAGCTTGCCTTTTTCACTTGGGAGTACGACTGCATCGCTGAGATATCCGGGGAAAGCCTGCGAATATCTACTGGAGTTGCTCCGATAGAAGTGATAGAAGCTGTAACTAGGGTAAATGCAAGGAAGACCCATGAGAGAACGAATCATTCTAGTTGTCAAGCGTAGTACCTGGGAACAATTATCCCATACTCGTGGTGGATTTGATGGTGTGGCCCCTTCAGCGATTCGTCGCGCTCGTAGTGTCCACCTGAGGCACTCGAAGTCGATAGACATCATCCTCGAGGCTTTAGATGCAGTAGGCCAAAAGCCAGTGATAATTGATGGGCTTGGAGTAGACTTCAAAGTACCAGTAACCACGAAGCTGGTCATCACGGTCGGTGGGGATGGGACACTGCTCTCTGCCTCCCACAAGGTGCCTGCAGGCGTCCCTATACTTGGTGTGAACTCAGACCCCAAGACTTCAACAGGGTACCTCTGCGCGGCCCTCGCCTCCGATGTTGCTGGTATCCTAAAGTCTAAGACTTTCAAAGGCATGGCCAGGAGAGTCACCCGCCTCCAGGTACTAGTTGATGGCAAGGTGGTTTCGAACCGGGTACTGAATGAGGCCCTATTCTCCCATGTGTGCCCTGCCGCTATGACCAAATTCATTCTGGGCAAGGACCGCTACGGGTCCTCGGGGCTTTGGGTTGGTACCGGAGCTGGCTCTACGGGAGCCATGAAGTCAGCAGGAGGTACCTGCTACTCACCTGAGTGCAACTACCTCCAAGCTATCATCCGAGAACCCTACGCGGGTCCTGGAGAGGTAGTGACTCGATTCTTTGAGGGCATGAGCTTCAAGCTTATCTCCAAAGTCAACGACGGCATCTTGTACCTCGACGGCCCGTTCATCAAACATCCGGTCAAATACGAGCAGAGAGTCGACTTCAGAATCTCAACCGAGCCCCTGTCGCTGATCTTGGAGTAGAAGGCATGTGTAGTACAGTTGCTATCATCATCTCATTTTTGGTGGGCTTGGCCATAACTCTCCTCTATGGCCACTACCAAAGGAAGAAGAAGCCCGGTCAAAGGATGGAAGACCAGGTAGAGTACCCGAGGATCGCGCGGGTCCAGATCCACCCCTACTGCTGCAAAACGTGTGGTAAGCCCATGAATAACAACGACTTAGTCGTATGGGCAGAGAAGAATTCTGGATGGAAGAGCGACCCATCTCACGCGGAGTGCCTAATTTTCATTCGTCAGCAGGACGGGACAATCACTCGACTCGACGGGGAGAGTATCAAGACTTACCGCTCAGATGGTATTGTAGATCCGTTGCCGATTGGGTCTTTTATACTGACCGAGGACGAGTGGGATGACTGGTCTTCTTCAAAAGATGTTGAGATTGTAGTTCCTCGTGCGTAATACCATGCATGAGCGAACTAATCCTCAAAGCCCTCAAGTACGCTACCTCAAAGCATCGTGGGCAGAAACGCAAGGTATCTGGGGCTGATTACGTCACACACCCAATACTCGTGTCGTACTTGGCCGCGAGCTACAAGCGGTCAAAGGCCCTAGAGACTCTGATTTGCGCGGCCATCCTTCACGACACTGTCGAGGACACGAAGGCCACCTATGCCCAGATCCTTCGGCTCTTTGGGATGTCGATTGCCTCCCTCGTCTTCGAGCTGACCTCAGACCCCGTAGCCCTCAAGAAGATGGGCAAGCTGGAGTACCTGAAAGGCCACATGGCCGGTATGTCTAGTTATGCCCTATTCCTAAAGCTTTGCGATAGGTTAGCAAACCTTCGGGACAATCCTTCTCCCAAGCAATTGGAGGAGACAGTGATTATCCTCAAGCACTTGCGCGCCAAGCGCAAGTTGACCAAAAGCCACTTGGCCGTCATGGCCGAGATCGAAAAGATCTTGATCCCATGAGAGTCTCAGAGATACTAGGTCAAGTGAACCTGGCCCTGCGGGAGCTGTTGCCGTTAACTACTACGAACGACGCCTATCGGATACTTCACGGCCTGCAGGAGAGGCTGCAGTCAGAGATCGATGGGGATACAGAACCTGAACTCAAGGGTGGGTTTACAGACAGGCCAAATTTACTTGGGGTGTATGACGGCAGTCTCATGAAGATGCACGCAGTACATCTTGACCGGTTGGGGTATGATCGATTTGTAACCTACTTCGGCCCTGGTCGCCCTCTGTACTGGTGCTCTTCAGAGGATGGGAAAGTCGAGCTGACGTTTCGCGCAGACAACAGGCGAGAAGCCAAGAAATATGTTCGTGAGAAGTACCCAACGGCTAAGTTCAAGAAATGAGGAGTCATGAGCGAATCAGAAAAACCCAAGATGCCTACCATGAACAAGGACATTAACTGGGGGGTAGTACTTGAATATGCAGTGTACGGGTGCAATGAGCTCGAGGCGGGTCGAACAGTACCTGACTTTGAGCACCTCTTGGCTGTGAACGTGCTAGAAGCCATCTATGGTCCCTATGTATGGGCTTGGCTACTAGCAAAACAAGGCATTGATACGAAGACCAAAGAACTACTAGAAAGAACTTTAGATCATGTCCCACCCAGCACGCATCTACCGCACCCTTGATGAGTTCCTCTCAGACGTCATCGGGCAAGGGTACTCCAAGGCTCACAAGCACTATCGATTCTGGGTGCGCAAATGGAATGCCTGGAAGACCAAACACCCAGGACTTCCTTACCGGATCAAGTGTGCCATCTGCTCAGGTAAGGAAGCAAAACTTGACCGGAAACACGGCCAATGGAAGGACAAGAAGCCTCATCGGGAAGAAGTTTGGGATTAGTCTTGGCGCCCTCTGACTCAGGGTGTACGGTTGTATTTCTCCAGTTCGGTTAGTTGTGATCTGCGTGGATAGTTAGGCATAGGTAGAGTGGCCCTGGTATTTCGTCGGTACCAGGGCCGTTCCCTTTAAGCGGCTTTGCCTCAAAAGGGTTGACTTTTGAATAAGTTCTATTACGCTGGAATCAGGTCTCATTCCTTCGACCAAAAGCGAGGGTTACGACCACTCGCTAAAGCCTCCGGTTAGGAGGGTCTCATACTTTTGAGGCAAAGAGCCTTTAACGCGACAGTACCTTGATCACGCTCGACCGGCGACTGTCGGCGTAGACACACACCTTGTCCGTCTCAGCCATCAGATGAATATTACCGGTTTCTTTAACCCCACAGAGGTACATCCCTGGGGCTTCAGGGAGCTCTTCCAACATCTCATCCCCGTCGAAGACCCAGGTTGGCTCATGGCCGAGGTAGCTTTCGACTTGCTCGAGACACTCGGCTCTTGTGCCCTTGAACGAGTTGAGCGCTTGCATAACCATGCTTTGGAGCATGAGTTCGAGCTTGTCACTCAGCGCATTAAGTTCCTTGTCCCTGTCGCGCCCAATGATCTCCCCCTTAGGGTTAGCAAGTTCAAACCTGATCTCAAAGGGCCGTACATGGCGGATTTCAATATCCTTTGGCTCTAGAGTCTTTGGTACTACAAGACCCGAGCGTTCAGTGAAGGAAGTGACGATCCACAACTCCTTGTTGTCTTTGGTTTCTGGGATCTTGACACAGTTCACTCCACCGTCAGGCCGGCAATAGCTGATGAAACCTGATATCCCACTGAGTATGAGGTTTTCCGTCATCTCACCAGAGTGGGTTATCGATCCGAAAGCCTTCCAGAGCTTCTCGCGCCGGAGCCGTAGGGTCGAGTTCACCTCGGTCACTGCTGTCAGTGGGATTCCCGCGTAGTAGTACTCTGGGGTGTCCCGGAGGGTCATCATGTCCCCGTCGATGGCCGCCACTACCAGCTGATTGTCCCCCTGATACTTATAGTGCTTGATGAATACTCGGTCACTTACTTGGACTTCGGGCATACGTCCGACATACACCAGTAAAGCTAAAAGTGCCACCGTTAATTGACACTTTGGTGTATGATTACGGATATGGGACTAACCGATGACTCTCCTGAATACCGAGCGTGCAAAGCTGCCGGCAAGAGGCTCCATGCCAAGATGAAAGACGAGGGTTTTGAGCTGACTGGGGTCGGAGTTGGTATTAGTGCAGATCGGAAGCAACCAGCCATCCACATCATGCTTCACCACAAGCCCCAGAGTCCTAAGGTACCAGAGACCTTCGAGGGGTTCGAGGTGGACATCGTCATCACCGGTACCATCAGGGCAGCAGATATCTGGAAGCCAGGATCCTAGTGACTTACGACGAGTGGAAGGCTGAAGCGGAAAGGTTTGCGGACGAGATTGGATTGCTTCTGGAATCCATCTGGGCTGACTCTGATCCTTACGACCTGTTCGAAGCAGCTCAAGCGGCTTTTGACAATGGCCAAACCCCCAGAGAGTTCATCAATGAGATCTTCGAGGATGATATCGCTCGACAGGCCTACGACGATCACTTATTCGATGAGTCACTAAGGTCACAAGAGTCAGATGACGAATCAACCTAAAAGATCCATCCTCGTCATTGGAGAGTAGCCATGCACAGAGCTTCTGCCTCAGAGATGTTGTTCCTCCTCCCCGAGCCCCTCTGCAAGGCTTGTGGGACCCATGTCCCGTCAGAGGTTGAGGATTGCCCTCAATGTGGAAAGAGGTTCAAGTGGTCACTGCGAGAGAAGATTGCCCGTGCGTTGATCCTGTCCTACGTCACCAAGGAGTTTGCTAAAGAGGAAGCAGCCAGACTACTCGCTGACTTCAAAGCGCGCAAGTTGTGCAGAATTCATGGGTTCCAGAGGACCCTCACTCTAGAGAAGGATGGCCGAGCTATTGTATGCTGCATCCCTTGCCTCGCTTCTGCAATGGCTAATCCGGTTCGCCGACCCAGTGACTACGAAAAAGAGAACCACCTATGCCAAGGAGTACATGGGCCGTCTGATTGACATCCTCTTTGGATTGACGCATCATCCCAAGCAATGGCCGCCAAGTTTCGGTATTGGTTTTTCCAATCCTCATCCGACAATCTAGTAAAGTTCACTCGCGAGGGTGGAACTTGGGTATTGGTGAAGAATCTCGAAGGAGATACTGGAGTCATCGGCGGTGCTAAAACCACCTGGTGGTACGCTGGGGATCACATTACTAGGTCTGAGGACAATCAAGGAGTAATACAAATTCCGTTACTCACACTTATTGCACCAAACGAACAGATCATCTCCAATTCCCTAAGAAGGCATGCTCGGGACATGGAGGCTTTTGGTCAACGACTCAATATGTTTGGGCTCGATGAAGGTACTACCTACGTGGTGCTTCTAGACAGTGAGCGTCGAGGGGATCATCTCAGTATGACCTTAGCATTCTGTTTCACGAAAGATGTACTGACTCCTGACTTTGAGAGCGTCGAGTTGGACACTATCTTCGTTGATGATCGATCCTACTCTACCCCAGTTCATCGTTTGAATCGGTACGAGCGTCCCTGGGTGATCTGAATGTCGACCCACTACATTCCCATTAGGTGGACTGTAAAGTCAATTGGGACTCGCGCCATTTTCACAGGATGGTCCGAAGGAGAGGGCGGGTACGTGCTTGGGTTAAGGCCTGGAGATCCACTCACGAATCGGAAGTGCTTAGTTGAGTATGGCTATCCAGTAGAGATTGAAACCATCTACTTTAGCGAGCCCTTCACATACGAGCACCTCACGGAATACTTCAAGGAGTTCTTCAGTGTTCGTGGGGTGAAGCCATTGAAGCAGCATTGCTTGCACGTGATACTTCACGAGGAGGCTTGGCAGGTGGGGATTGCCTTATCCTATAGAGTGATACTATCTAACCAGTTTATCGCAGAGGCTATCGAGCGCTTCAAGAGGTTCCCGCTCCCCAAGGTTTTCCAAGTATCCGAGGCTGAACCTATCCTAAGCCGGTACGAGCGCCCTTGGGTTATTTGACAATCCTCAATCGGTGTATTACTTTACAGCACCTTGTCACACCCGCCAGTTCATATTTCTTGCCATCAGTGCGATAATCATTGCATACTCGGGACCCGTGAGACCGAACTAGACCTTATTCTCGACTTGCTGATCCCGAAAGGCTGGGTTACTCACGAATCCGGAGGGAAGGTATACTTCCTTTGCCCTGAGTGTGAGCATCCCAAGTTGAACAAGAGAGTCGGAAGTCCCACGCACCCACCGCCACCCCGCAAGAAAACATGAAATCAGTCTCTTTGGTTCTTACCGTCACAGGAGCTACCCGTGGAGAAGTCAAAGACCAAAGCAAGCCCATCTCCTGACCTGCTACATAAACTATGGGATGCCGTCGTAGCCTGGCGCGACGAGAACGAAGTGACTTGTGCAGAATCACTTCTACAGGTTGACTCGGTCAACGAGGATCTCCCCAACTTGGCAGAGTCTGTCCTGGACATCGTTGGTTACGCGGAATAGTAGACAATTACCGCGTAAGTGTACACACAGCTCTGATACTCAGAACTTTACTTGTGTCTTAAAGTAGTGTACTCAATAAACCCAACTTAGGATTGGGTTTATTGAGTATCGAGGAAAGGCAGAGTATGGCAGAAGGCAAGAAGGAACTAGTCTTAGTTAACAACGAGTACGCCTGGGTGAAAGACCTCTCCGGCGGCATGATCTACGTGTACCTGGGGCCACATAAGGAACCCCTATCCGTAGACTCTGTGATTGTCATTCAGGGTCCGAGTCGGGAGTTCGTCCCCATTGGCGGGGATCTCTTGAAGGGCCAGACCTTCGTCCAAGCCCTAGAGAGCCAGTACATCATCCTCCACAATCCCGAGATGCCTGAGATTCGGCCGATGTCGAGAGGGAAGAACGAGGCGGTAGCTCTTCAAACCGGTAAGAGCATCATCAAGCGAGGACCCTGCGAGTTTCCTCTCTGGCCTGGACAGCAAGCCGAAGTTGTTGACGGCCATCGCCTGACCTCGAACCAATTCCTTAGAATCCGAGTGGAAGGCGAGATTGCTTCGGCAGACATCAAACCTCTGCAGGACCTCATCAAGGAAGATTGGGTTGCTCCTAAACCCGTCGAGACAGAGGAGGAGGCCACTGACGAAACCGAAGGTGCTTCGCTACTCATAATGACATCTGCTGCTCCGCCAGCACCCCCCTCATCTCCAATGGCAGCCGAGGTGCTCCCAGAACTTACTATCGGTTCCGAGTGGATTGTTCGGGGCTCGAAGACCAAGTTCTTCATCCCGCCCACTGGAGTCAAGGTACTACCTGCTACCGATCCTGTGACCAAGTCGAAGGATCCATACGTCATGAACGGGGTCCAACTCGAAGCTGATGAGTTTGTTACTCTGAAGAATAGAAGCGGTCGCATCAGTTACGTTCTCGGGTCAACAACGGTAATCCCCTGTGAAGACCAAGTGTTCGTGACCGATGGCCGTGGTAACCCCAGGTTCAAGGCTAACAGTATTGACGAGAATAGCGGTGTTCTACTGCGCACTCTTGTCGCCATGACCCAGAGCGAGATCCAAAGGCGCATGGGATCCGATGTGAGGGTTCAGTTCACGCCTATCGCAGGTAAAGACGATCAGACTGAAGATGAAGATCCTGGAGACGAACAACCCTCGCGTGAAGTGAGCCTGCCCCCAGGAACTCAGCTTGTTGTTTGGCGCACGAAGCGCCTAGTCTTCCCGGCAGATGGCATTGAGATCACTAAGAAGTTTGAGGCTATTCACATCCTCGCGGGTACAGCTCGATATGTGAAGAACTTCCTAACAGGTCTAACGCGCATTGTTCAAGGCGAGTGCTTGTACCTAGCCGATCCTCGTTGCGAGGAGTTCGTAACTCGGGACATCCCAGATGATGTTTTGGCCCTTTGGTTTCCCGGTTCGACCATTGAAAGCTACAATCCATCACTAGTCCCGTGTATCACGATCCCTCAAGGGACAGCGGCCATGGTCCTCAAGCGAGGGTCGAACGCCGATATCCGAAAGACCATCACTGGGTATGCCACCTACTTCCTGGAGTGGAACGAGACCCTCTGCGAGATGAAGCTTTCAGGGTCACGGGGTGGCGAGGCGAAGTCCTACAAGAACGCAATCCGCGTCTGCTACCTATGGATGCAGGGCAATCGCATCAACGATGTTCTTGTTGATGGCCGTACCCGTGAGGATTGTGAGTTCAAGATCAACTACACCTTGAGTGTTGACTTTGATCCAAACCACAAGGACTCATGGTTCAATGTAGACGACTATGTGTTCCTCGTCTGTGAGGAGGTACGCTCGCGTATGCGCGGCGGTCTACTTGCAACGTCAATCAGTGATCTATCGACCGATTACGTCGAGATCATTCGCGACATCGTTCTTGGCTCCAAACCTTCTGAGGCCAAGGTTGGAGTGTCCACACACCGCCCAGGGATCGCATTCCCGAGATTCGGGGCTACCCTAGTCGACATCAACATCAACGGGTTTGAGATTCTAGACGAACGCCTACAGCATCAGTTGCGTGAGCTGCAGATGTCAGGCATCACTGAGTCGGTCCTGACTCGGAAGGCCCAAATCGCTCTTGAAGGCGAACAACGACGAAGCTCCATCGAGAGGGATAAGGCAACCCTTCTTGGTGATAACGCAAAGTTCAAGTTGACGGTTGATCTAGAGAGTACAGAAGCTACTCAAGAAACGGCACGTAAGAAGCTTGTGTCTGAGAGGCAGACAGCCCTTGCTCGTGTTGAGTACGCCAAGGCTGCTGAGTTAGCGGCCTTGGCTAAGGATACTGAGGTAGCAGAAAGTGCGAACGAGTTAGCCAAGGCTACCAAGGAAGCTGAAGCAGTTATTGCTGGGATTAGTGCTCAGATTGCCGAGCTCCAAAAGAACGCGGCCCTGCTTGCCCTAGTCTCAAAAGAGAAGAGTGTAGAGATCGAACGTCTTGATATAGTGGCAAGGCAGAAGGCAACTGCTGAAGCAGCAGCAACGGTCAATGCCTCAATACTCCCGACCTTGGGCGCTCACTTGGCGGAGATCAGGGACTCACTCGTTGCTGACAAGCTCATTGCAGCCTTTGGGTCAGTTTCTGGCTTCCGAGGTATGGAGGTTGTCGAGTTGGCAGCTAACACCCTCAGTGCACTTCCTGGTGTGGGTAACGTGCTGGCGCGGCTGAAGAAGGGTTCTGCCCCTCGAGAAGAACCAGTCGACCGAGGACGCCGGTAGCCCTCAACTGGATTGACTTAGAACCCCCTTGGCTCAATGCTGAGGGGGTTCAGTCTTTGGTGTAAGGCCCATCATGCCCGAACAACAGTTACGCCATGTAGGAGAGCTTACGGTACTACCAGCAGATGGACCCAATGGGAAGACTATCAACTGGGTGGTGCGAGAGTACTGCGGGGTGGAGTTGTACCCAATCATTGACGGTCGCCCAGGCCCAGACCCAGTCCCCATAACTGAAGACTTGGTTGTAGGACAGGACTACACAGCCATAGGCCTCTTTGGAGAGCAACTGAGGTGGACGGTAGACAAAGACAGCCACGGAGAGTTCAGCATCTCTTCCGGGTCAAGCTTGATTGGGTGTCTCCAGCGAGGTGGGGATGATCGAAACTGCTGGGTTGTATCCGGTATGATCAACACGAGAGGGTTGAAAAGGTTGTCGTTGAACTCTGAGGGCTAAGGCGCCCAATAATCTTTTAGTTCCCGATCGCCTATGTGACAACTGAACGTTTCAGCAATCAAGCGTCATCACCTCTAAGTTATACTGTTGAATCTAGTGATCTTAGTATCACGGTTCAGAGTACGACTCACTTTCCAGCTTAGCCAGAGTTCCGAGTTCGTGTGGGTCAAGAGCTCATGCTCGTAACTGGTGTCACTGGCCCAGTCTACACAGTAACCAGGGGCATTGAAGGTACAACAGCGGCACAGCACGTAGCTGGGACAGCGGTTGTAGCTGTGCTTACCGGTGGCGCTCTCGATGAGATGAGATCTGAGATCGAAGGTGAAACCCCGTATAGGGTGTACAACTCAAGTGGGGCAAATGACTGGCCTGCCTTACCTAACTTGATCAACGCTGAGGCTTCTGGTACTGGTAAAGTAATCCTACTGAATGCTGGTACCTATATCTGTAACAGCCCTGGTTATAGGCCTCCGAATGGAACTACTGTCATTGGTAGAGGATCAACTCTTACGACAATTCGGAATCTTAATGCTCCTCCTTTTGGTCCTGAGGGCACTAGCGGTATTGGTGCGAATAATGACCTTGGTGCCTGCTTCAACAACGTATGCACACAGCCAACTCCAGCAAACGGAGGAAACAATGGGGTTGCGGTTGTTGGAAGTCACACGGTGCGCTGTTATCTATCAGTGGCTGCCCCCGTTGTGGGTCAATATATTTGGTGGGGTCAATCAATCAAAAGCCAGATCTCAAAAATAGACGCGGTCTCTAATGTTGGTGGGTTTCTATACGAATTGACTGTACGTGACCCAGTTTTAGTTGCTACTGCTGATGGGGTTGGATATTGCACAATTCTAAATTCAGTGCCCGAAGACATTACAATGGAGGGTTTTCGGTGCACTGGTTCTTATGAGGGACATCACCAGATTTACAATGGTGTACGCACCACTTGGCGTGACATCTTCTACGACGGTAGAACTGCCGATGGAGCTCTTGGTACCTCAGCTTTTTCACTAGATGACTACCCAATTCAATCAACAGGTGAGTACTGTCGTGCGGACCTGCATAACGCTGCCGGTATTCGTAATCCAGGTTCTGTTGGCGCTTACTTTGAGAGTGGTACACATAGCCGTTACTACCGATCACTAATGAGTGGAGGCCATACGGGATTTGCTACCCATGGTGCTTGGAACAATAGCTTTTCTGAATGTTGGGCAGATGACTGTGCCGTAGGTTTTGCCGTCGAAGTATTCAACTCAATCACTGGAACCGGCAACGATTACTGCTGGTTACGTGATTGCGAGACAAGGTGTTGTGACATAGGAGTGTTGGTTCAGGATTCGATTGGGTCTCGGATAACCAATCAGATCGTGCTCAACTCTGCAACACAAGCATTGTCACAGATAGGTTCTGCCGATGGTACGAACGTAGCCGGTATAACGGTGGTGCTAGGCAAAGGAATCTCTAATACGAGCACAGGGACTCTGGCACTATCGGATGTCATCCTGGCTGGAGTATCCGACGTTGGGGTCGCCAGTACTGGTGGAGGCGGTTTATCACTGCGTAATTCCAAGATAAACATCATAGGCGATCACATAGCTATCAATGTCAACGGTGGCCCAGTAGATATTCAAGGGCTAGCCATCACTGGAGCACAGGCTGGGCAGCCTACAGTTCAGGTATGGAATGCGACACGTGCGTCTCTGAAAGACTGCACAATTACTGGTGGCAGGGTTGGAGTCCAAGCTCTTGGATGCAGCCTGTACTGTGAAAATCTAATCACGACGTGTGATTATGGGGTATCCGCACAGAATACTACCGGATTCATAGTATTGGGCCCAGGCTGTGACCTTTCCGGAAGTGCAAACCCTTGGGTTTATGACGGCAATCGTAGCCAAATAAAGATGGTTGGGCGAGGTGGCAACGCGCTGATCACTACGACCGGCGGAAACACAACGTTGACATGGCCTCAGAACTACTGCGAGTCACTGACGGTAGGTGGAGTTTTGGCTGGTAGTGCAGTATTGTTCTCCTTGGGGCTTCCAGGGATGACGTTCGTTGTTGACAACATCACTACAGGTGCGTTCACCACCACTCTCAAGTGCACGGGTGATACTGGAGCTGGGGTTACCATAGCTCAGGGTAAGTCAGCCATGTGCAGGGTGAACTCAGTTGGGAATATGGTCCGAGTAACCGCGGACATTTAGTACTTCAGGATATTGGCGTTCTCGATTGCTTGATCAACAATCAGCTCAGCGGCTTCAATCATCGAAAGCCCAGTAGCCCACTTAGGTTGAGCGTTATCCGAGCACCAGTCCTGCAGCTCAACCACTGCATCACCCATCTCCATAGAGCCAAAGGGCGGGACATGCATGGGCGGGTACTTCCCGATGATAGCCTTGAGAGCCTCACGGAAGTAGTTAGGACGCTCTTGGACGAGGAGTACGGTAGACCGCTTCATTACCCTGGTCGGCCTCGTCAGAGAGAACCCAAACCCATCTGGGCTCCTGTAGATGTAGATCTCAGGGCCACTCCCGTACTTGGTGTGAAGCTTCTTGATCGCTACCTGAGTAGCCTCTTCAGGAGTTGCGTAGTACTGGCATTTCTTTGCTGACATCTGACCCCATAGACTCCTCAACCAACTGACCAATAGAAGTGAACCCAGCGTCGTGCTTGTATCCTTCTTGGCCCGGAGCGTACAGGGGAACTACGAAGTACCTGCCACCACTAGTTCGAACGACATGCTTGCGTCCAGTCGTAGTGGTCAGCTTCCTGGCCTCGACGAGACTATCTTGGAGGGTAGGTTCATTGCGTTCCATTCCCCGAAGTAGGTTGAGTGCTGCTGTTCTCGTCATGCCCGGTATTACGTTCGAGGCCCACCAGACCTCAACAACTATTTAGAGTTCGATCTAATATCCGGCAAGTCCCTACCCGGCTACCCCAGCACGGATACCCAACAAATCCTTGTGAGCCTGAAAGACTTTGATGCTCACATCCAGCATTTTCTCAAGAGATTTCACTACATATATGTTTGGGGCATTCGTTTGGGCCAAGTGACCAAGTACTAGCTCGCGCGCTCGCAAGGATGCTTTGCATCGGTCCTGATCCTTCAGACGCTCATGGAGAGTGGTCTCGATGTAGAACACAAAGCTCCGGTTCATGTTCTGTCTCATGGCTTTGAGGGGGCCAAAGCCCATCTCGGACAAGGAGCCTTCAGCGTAGGACCATCCGAGGATCGGGAATAGGATCACTTCGTCTTCTGCTAGGTGCTGGGCTTCCAGAGGTACCATTCCGGGGTTCCAATCATCAACCATCGGATTGAAGTACTCGATTCCAAGCTCAGTATACTTGGACATGAACGGATCCCGCCACCGGTTTTTATCACAAGTTCCGAACAACCCTATGCAGAGCATGATACTACCTTACCCCGAACCGAACGTCTTAGTCGAGGTGATTATGCAGCAATCGGTAATAGGCCGCCCCTCATGCCGGCATCCTTCATCCCCCAGGCACTCCAACTTGAAGGTGCGCTTGATTCTGAAGTAGGTGTAAGGACTGGCTTTCAAGTCCTCAAGATAATCACAGTCCCCGATCTCCACGCTACACTGGACGTTGTGCGCGCGTACAGGTTCTTCGCATGTGGCTCCCCCACCACATTCGGACCCGATAACCTCTCCCGTCGTAGTCATGACCCTGTCATAGAGCCAATCCTCGGCCATCACTTCGGCATTGTGCCAGGCAAGGTTAGCGCATCCATTAGCACAGGAGTTGTACTTCTTCGTCGTGTACGTGATGGCAGTCCCGAGAGGGACGAACTCGGGGTCGTTGAGTTCAGTGATGAAGTAGGGGTCGCCCTCGAACGTGAGGAGCGGGTTCTTCACCGGTTCTTCACAGATACCACTTGCCCGCGCCAGCCCACCCGAGAGTAGGACTACCAACGATAGAGATCGCTTCATCAGACTACCCAAGGGCGATCGTAACGAGACCTCTGAGACCGTGCACGTGCTTGTGTCCCTAGTATACTATCTATGTCTACCTCGAATTCAGACGGTAAATACTTGAATAAGCTGCTAGGAGTGTGGTCGAAGCGAGGAAGGACGTTTACCGTCGAGTACCCCATCCCGATCATGATGTTCTGGCGGTAGTTGTGAATAACCCCAAAGAAGGTTACTTGATCGAGTAACCCTTGTTGCCAGGCGTAGACCACAAGCATCTGCAATCGGGTCTGAAGTGCATTCTTGAACTGAGAGTCAATCATAGGGTCTGTTGCACTGCAGAGAGGTAGACTAAATCCAGATCCACCAGCATCTTCAGGTGGAGCCTTCACACCCCACATCTTATCATCTGCGACAAGAACCATCCCAGGTCTATCTCGCTGGTATAGTACCATGTAATGTGGAGATTCTAACCAATTGACCTGAATAGTTCTCACTTAATTAGTCCTCGCGCTACCCCCCACTCTACCCATGCTTTGGAGATCATTGCAAGGTTTCCAGACATCTCAGGGAACTTGCAGGGGTTCTCCCCGGTGATAGCCGCTAGAGCGATCCCCCACCAATCAGGGTCGTCACGCATCTCCTCTAGAAGGATTGGAACCACTGGCATGCCCAACTTGATGATCTCCTGATAGGCCGGATGGTCAGAGTTGATGAAAGACAAGAACTGGGTGTCCTTGTGCCATTGGCTCCGAAACTCCTTGAACTTCTCACGAGTCCACAGGACTTCAAAGCGTCGGGTCATTTCCTCTTGCTTGAGAGACTTCCACAGGTGAAGACGAACCCGAGCCCCCTCAACCCCGGAGGCAAGCTTAGCACACTCGTGGAGCGACCAAGCGATACCAAGCAAGTTGTCATCTTGCTTGGCTCGTTCATAACCTCCTCGAAGCTCGAGGGTAGGCTCCTTGCCCTTGAGTGGACCTTCGTCAGCTAAGTACCAGAGGTCCGCCGACATGGCATCGAGAATGATTGTGTCCGTGTCATTGAGCTCGTACCAGAGCCTCTCGGCTCTGTCTTCAGCTTCTTGCATCTCTGGAGTATCTCGGTCGCTATCGTCCTTGATGCCGTCCGCCAACTTGATGAGGAGCTTGACGCTCTCTGCAAACCCCTCTGATAGGTCGTCTAGTATGGACATGGTCTACTCGATTCTGACTTGTTGGCAACTACACCACGGATACTTAGGCTTGAGCCGTCTTCACCTTAACCCTCACCTTGCTCTTGTGGGCTTTGACCGGTCCCGCGATTATGGTCGGAGAAGCCTTCCGAAGACGCCGACGAGTGCTAGCTCGGATAGGACGATCCACTGGCTTGCAATAAGGGTTGGTCTTGCTCAAGTGGTACAAGACTCGCTTGCCCTCCTTCAACTTTCGACTGATGAAGATCTCCTTGTTCGTCTTGAGCGTGTACCGAAGATAGCTGATCAGGTCCTTGCTCTTTGGCAGCCAACCATGGGACTTTAGACCAGACTTGACGTCGGCGACCGAGACCTCTTGGTTGCCAATCACTACTTGGATGGCCTCCAACAGGTTTACTGGACCGTTGTTATTCAACGGTCGAAGAGCCAGCTTCACCCCATTGCCGTTTGGACTCGTTGACTTTGGGGCTGCTCCCTTGTAAATTCCCCTGTAGAACCCGAGTGCGTCCTCTAAGGTATCAAACTCCACGTTTCCATTAGGAAGTGCTATACGAATTGTCATCTGTTGTACTCCTGACCCTAATTCAGTAGCCTCAGTAGCATCCAGGTGTCAATAAGTATAGAGTACGACGCTACTTTTGGCCACTAGGTCAGGATGACCTGTAGTTTTCTTGAGTATCAAGTTGAGAGCTGTGCGGCTCGCGCGTATTAACAGAGTATGGCAAGAATCAACAAGACGACTCAGTTATTCGAGGATCTTACCGACCAAGAAGCCAAGGAACTTCAGATGTGGGTAGAAACGGTTATGCTTCGAGGGTTTCTTCCGACTCGACCTCCGTTGATTGACCAATGGTTCGATGAGGTATCTCTAGAGGAGTCCCTACTGAGCCTATCAACGGTGGTCCCCCAAAAGATCCTCATGTCTTTGCTCATGAAACGTGATCACGAGTTCGGCGAGGTCTGTAAAGAGCTTCATGTGGCTCCTTTCAGTGGCAATGATGGTGTCATGGAAGCAATCCGATCATTGACTGATGCGTTGGATATGGCTTTAGGATCTCCTGGACCCAAGGTGTACAATGAGAAATCAAACGAAAATGGTACGGATCAAGGGACCTGAGGACATACCCAGTGGTACCCACTTCGCGGTGATCATCTATGGCAAGCGAAGTGTTTGGGTCCCCGGTGATGAGCGCTCGCGCACCAACCCCGGACACGGGTACCCTGAGCACACAGATCACTTCGACGACATTGAGCACTGGGTGACGACCGAGCGCGCCACCCTTGAGGAGTTCGTTAGCATCCAAGAGATGGCATCTGGCTCCAACAAGAAGCCCTATGTCATCCTGGAGGTAACTAAGAAGGCCAGTGTCAAGCACAACACCTCGGTCGTCTTCTAATGCCACTTCAAATACCACCGATGCCAGGTTGGGTTAAAGTTGGCCTCTGGCTCCGAGACAAGGATAGCCCAGAGGCCTTGTACCAAGTGACTAAGGTCAAGGGACGATTCGTTTGGGCCAGAGAGAAGGAACCTGGTACGGGTACGCACTGTACTCGCATCGACTATCTCCACTCGGTCTTCTTAGCCTCCAACTACTTTGAGTGTGACGATTGTCGACGAAAGCCTGGGTCTCCTACTCTTTGCCCAGATTGCTATGAGAGAAGGAACGATCTATCAAGGAAGAAGCCCAATCAATGTAGGCTTCCAAAACTCTGCGCTACGGCATACCGCGCGGACTACGACTTCATCAACCTTGAACCGGCGAACGAACCAGATACTCGAGTGATTCTTACTCGATACGAACGCAAGTGGGTAATTTAGTTATGGTGTAGCTCCAATGGAATGCCGTTCAACAGCATCTTGGAGTATGTGGAAGGACCCGAGGGTCTTGGTTGGACATTGTACCCTGTTCAGCGGTTCATTCTTAAGCTCTACTACGGACTCGAACTAGACAGCACTCAACGGACAATCATCGTCCATGACATGTTCCTAGAGCAGGTACGCTACACCCTCACGGAGCAAGAGTACCTGAGGTTCCTCTTTGAGAATGGTCGCTGTAGCGTCTCAGACACGAGCACCCTACCGCGTAGAGGAATGGTACTCTCAGCGGGGCGCCGGGTTGGTAAGGATCTGCTGGCAGAGTTCATTGCCACATACACAATCGTCCAGCTGTTGCAAATGATGGATCCACATCCAGTCTTTGGAGTGACTCCGAGGCAGAGGCTCAATGTATTGTGTTTCAGTATGAATGCAGCTCGACGCGATGCATTGACCTCAGGTATTTACTACCACATTGAGCATTGCCAATATCTTCAGAGTGCATTGGTCAGCAACACTCTCACGAACATTACCTTCGAGACCCATGCCGGAAGACAAGCAGGGGGTACGCAAGGTAACCTGGGACTCAGGTCATATTCGAATGTTGCCCGAACAAGAGGTTTTAGTTCGGTACAGCTCGTGGTGAATGAGCTGGCTCACATGGCAAACGAAAGAGATGCGTATGCTGCTATTATGCCCACGGTAACCCCATCTGGGCGCTATGCCATACTATCAACTCCTAGGGTGGCCTCAGGGGCCTTCTACAATGCTTTCATGTATGGGATGCAGAATGAGTCCCAGGGGGCCCCACTCGCTCTTCAGATCCCAACGTGGGAGATTCAGCAAAACCTTGGTGAGGGTCTCTTGAGGAGAGCCTACAACGAGAATCCTACTCGGTTCCTCGTTGAGTTTGGAGCCCAATGGGGTAGTTCGAGTCGAGTAGTGACCATCAACATCCAAATCTAGGGCTTCAGGGCAGCGGTGAGGGCGTCGACAATATTCAAGAGGATCGTATCCTCGTTGTTGTCAATGACAAATGTACACTCTCCTGGTGTCATTGCTACAACGGTCACCATGCTCTTACCGTATTGCTCCGTCCAACCTTCCGCGTCCCAAGCCTCAGCTGCTTCTTTGCACTGGTAAACGAACACCTCAACAGTGCTATCAACCTCGACTATTGAGGTACCCCATACGCTCTCTATTGCCTTGATAGCTTCAGTGAGAGTCCGTTTAGGGTCGAACTTGGTTGGAACCGTAATGTCGTATCCGCCGATGTCCATGATGGTACCAGAGGTACACCAGGCGCACTAGTGCTCGCACACCACCAGAAGAACTCCGATTATCAGCAAAGCAATACTCAGTCCTTTGGCTACTCCGAGTGCTAACTCACGTTTGAGCTTGATCATACTTAATCCTTTGGTTCACCGTCGTATTACACCTCCTTCACCCCAATCATCGAAACCGATCCCACAGTCTGGACAGTGCCAGTGGCCACATCGGGGGTGACACTCTTTCATTCGTCGATGCTGACACTGGTAGATAATAGGGTACCACCACTTAGGGTCAACCCTGCGGTCGTTACCGCCTAGGTCCCGAACACCTTGTCTTGTCAGCTTCACTCCGGGAGGGAATAGCTTCATGCGATTCCAACGGTATGGGTCGTAAGACGGTAGTGGTTGTCCAGGGTCAATACCTGAGCCCGGACTTCACCTCCGGGCAAGACCACCACGAACCAAAAGACCACAGCGTGCCGGTGCAATACTTGGGTCCTTGCTGCCAAGGACCGCGCCGGCTCCCTGAGAGTCCTTCGAATTCCGTCCAACTTCCCCAATAACGATAGGAACCTCCTTCGGTTAGTAACCAGGATCCCACTACTGCCTTCTGAGGTATCCAAATAGAGAACCAAGTCACTCCCGATGTTTTTCAAACCATCCCTAGCTATGCGCAATAGGTCTTCGTTCACATAGGGTCTCAAGTGTTCTGCCACTTTTTCAGGCTCCATTTCACTCTCTTTTCGGGGTTCTCCGCTTGCTCTGAATTATAGAATGCTCGCAATACAGAAAGCAACAGGTTTTCAATGGCCAAACGAATATGACACTTGTCTTGGAAACGTCATATCACCGGTTTTCTGTGGTATCTTGTGGGTATCGCTGACCTACCCTCAGGCTTTTTCGGGGTACTTGGACCCCTACTTGGGCGCGCAACTCGCCCCTCAGCTTGAATATCTCTGGATGTCCTTCGAGGGAAACGATGTGTCGGCTCGATTCCGGCGGTAGCCCCGAATCCAGCATAGGCTCGTCGAAGTTCAAGCATCCTATCTTGAGGAAGCGGTTGAATCAATCTGACTGGGTACTCTCTGTGCAAGTCTATCAACCCTTGTACCTCTTCACTTGGGGTATCATACGCTGGCAGAGACACTTCCCTTGAAGGAGACGGGAACCTTGCCTCAGCGGCTACTCTCTGCGCGACCTCAGTCATCTCTTGGCCTTGTTCTCGTTGCACCTCTGGGCGTGCACTCCGTAAGGCTCTCAGATGAGCGGCAACCTCCTCTTCAGTGACAACATGCCCACCGTCAGATGCAAATTGCCCTTGATACTCAATTGGGAAGGCGGGGTCATCATCGAGGGCAAAGTCACGTGTCAATGACTCTCGTTGAAGATCTTCGGCAGTTAGATCAGAGCTATTACGACCGATAGCTTGTGCATAACTTTCTAACCGTTCTAGAGCTGATGATTGGAAGATCATTGTCCCTATATCGGGCAGGACAGGTACTTCAGCGAGTCTTTGCTGTACAGCCTCTCGTATTTCTCGTTGGGTAGGATGCTCTATAGCCCAAGAAGTCACCGAGGTAATTTCTTGAGTGGTTACTTCAGGCAGCTCTAACCGGACATGTGGGGAGTGAAGAGCGTTTTGACGAAATCTCTCTCCAAAGTAACGTGCCAAACCCTCTGGAGTAAACCCAGTCTGTATTTCATTGACCAAGTTGTCTTGAATCGTGAAACGTGCTCCAGAAGCTTCCTCTCCTGTGTCCAGCATGACTCGGACTAGTACTTCTATTCGTGGCATGACCTGGACACAAGATACCCCAATTGACTTCCGGTGTATAGACCATCATGGATAAGTCTGAGCTGATCACAAGCTACAGGTTCGAGAAGGACCGCCTGGCCAAAGTAGAAAAAGCACTTGAAATTCAGAAGAAGAAGATCAGTGGCATCTGCAAGGATCTCTTTGATCAGCACGGAAAAGGACCCCACGACCTGGGCGACGGCTACGCGGAAGGGTACATCGTTGTTCAGAACAGCGACAAGTACTACCTGAAAGCGGTTCCGGCTAAAAAGGCGGGTAAGTAAGCCACTGGTTGACTTTCTAGTCAAGAATGGCATGGTGAATCGCCATTATGCTGCAGAGATTCCAAAACTTCTCAGTGTTATGCGCGATAGTGCTGGCTGCTGTTTGCATCGTTCTTCTTCTGTCATCGCTAATTGAGAGTGGTGAGGGTCAGTACCCGACCTGGAAGAAGGCCTGTTTCGAACTACCGATCTTGCTCTATGTCATAGTTTTAGTAGGCTTTCTGATGCCTACTAAGCTACCTAAGCTCCAAGTCTTCGTAGTAGCATGTTGTGGACCTGCTGCACTAGCCTACATATCACGAATTTCCAAGTACAGTGATAGAAGGGTAGCTCGTCACCATGCTGAGTTTATAGCTTCGCAGCAAGAACTAACTCAACAGATTGAAGAGACCAAGGTTCGTATCATGAGCCTCGCTGAGAAAATGGAGTTAGAGAAAATAAATCAGTCAAAGCGGGTCTCACGGTACGAGCGCCCGCCGGTCATATAACCCACGGTCGTTCGTACCGTGACAAGTACTTAACCCTGGAATCTGTGAGTGGTAGTGGGAACAACTCGTGGATGTCTTTCACCTGGTAAGAAGGTTCGGTGACTACGTGCGGACCATCGTTCATTCCCAGCCGGAAGCGTTCTGAGCGTAGGGCACAGTCGAGTGCTTTTATACAGTTGAGAGATGCCTTGCAACAAGCCCACCCTATCGCTAGCTGAGCTTGGTCCTTGGAACTTGGTCCGTCATCTCTCATGATTCGATGAAGAGCTATAGCCCGCTCAATGGCGACCATACCGTCGTAGTCAGTGCCTAATTCAAGAGCATGCAGCTTGTTCACGAGGTGGTCGATCAGCTGCTCATCAAGGTCCATTTGCTCCGCTTCAGCAGTCCGTGACGCGGCTCGGAACGCTATCCAATGCAAGTTATTGGACTGAGGATTCAATGACCATAGCAGCTTGGTCATTGCATTCACATCTACACAGGTAGTCCAAGCTGTGTCGAAATCTCTGACCCCAGTGGCCACCATCCAATCAAGAAAGTCTTTGGAGACTCCAGCAGCCCGAGCAACCTCTGGTGATGGGAAGAACCCTACCATTAGATCACCCAAGGCCTCTCGTATCGACTCAGGACCTTCGGTGGTTGTGGGAACTCTTGGGGGGCTGGCATCGACTTGAATTGGGTGTAGTCCTTGAACCGAACACCCTTTGGTCTCTCTTTCTTGTACCCAGCCCAGTTATTGTAGACAATCTCGCGCACCGACTTCAGCTCTTCATGGTAGAGGTCGAAGAACTGTGAGTGCAAGGTCACTCGTTGTTGGTAGGTGAGTCCCTGCCTGTCCAGGAAGTCTGTAAGCCAGCCCAGGGGGTCCTTGAGCAGCGTTCGAGAGTAGTGACAGACTTGGGTGGCCTCCAACTGGTAAATCCAGGCTCGCCCCCGGTGAAAGGATGCCAGCTGGGCTAGCCGCTTGAGTTCCAAGAACCGACCCACATCATCTGGCGGCCGGATCTTCATCTCCAATCGGGTGGCTAAGTCTGGGTTACCAGCCAGGAGCTTGCGCGCCTCGTCAATGCTTCCTCGGTCTACCTTGTCACAAGCTATACCGAATAGGACCATGTCTTCAGCTGCCATCAGATCACCGGCTTGCGTGTATACCGACTGGGGAACTTTGGACGGGGAAAGTCCTCCCCTTCTTTTGGCTCTAACACCTGAATGGGAAGTTGAAGGTGGCTCGTACCCTCAGGAGTGATGATAGCCCCCGCTATCATTGCCGCTGCACCTATATCACCCATACCGCGGTCACGAGCGTACTGCTCTATCCTCTCGAAGTAAGCCTTGTTTTCAGCACTCAAGCGCCAATACCTAACGAAGTGTTGGGCGCTCCTCATCAAGAACCCAAAAGTACTATTGAAGGCATGTATCATGTCTTCTTCGTTGACCAGATCTGGGTCTTTGAACTCCGACAGGGGGATGTCCATTTCGTTCTGGTGTCTAGTATCATCGTCCTCGATGAGTTGAACTATGAGCCTTAGCTTCGCCACAGGCAGAATTTATACCACAAGCGACCGCTTGTTGACAATTGTTTGATAGGGGCGTTGGAGTAACCATGGTACAGCCGACCCAGATGATCCCAACCGACTCGAATCCAAGCGAGTTGGCTATTGAAGTCAGTACTCTCTTGGCCCCTTACTTGGATGACCAAGTCATAATGGCGGTACTCGAAGCCAAAAGCAAAGGAGTGAAGGACCTCGTCATCTACTTGAACACGGTGGACCAAACCCTGTATCAACTGGAACGGTCAGCAGTTCTTTCAGATCCTGAAGCCCCAGAAGAGATGAAGTCCCTGATGTCCCAGCCATCCTCGGAAGTAGCGTCTTTCGGTTCAGAGGTACCAGGGTACTTGAGCTTCTGGTTCATGGTGTGCTTGCCCGATACCCGAATGGCCGCGATGGCGATCTCGTCAATTCCCAGAAACGATGCTGGGCTCTGCTGAACCCATTACTCACCCCTGAGAGTTTCGAGCATCTTCTGACGACCCTCGGCAACACTAAGGGTTGGGTTGTCCTGAATGTACCTGCTTGCCCTACTGAAAGTAATGGTCCAGTGCTTGGCCTGCTCATCTTCGCCGGAGCCTACCTCAAGGAAAGCAGACCAACCTAGTCGGGGAATCCTTGGTGGCTTGTGATTGAAGCCAGGGTCGTCGGAACACATGAACTTGTGGTTTGGGTGATCCTTGGCGAACCGCCTCATATCACTCAATAGTAAAGTCATGCTGTCCCAGTCGGTATCAAGTCGAGTTTCGTCCAGGACTACAGGACCACCCGCAGAAGAGTGAGTGGAGGTTTGAGATACATCATCGTTGAGTAGGTCAGGCATTTTCGTTAGTCAGTCTATCAAAGATGGAACGAGTGCTTTCGTCCCATGCAGTAACTTCACCTAGCGTAGCTCGGCGCCATTGGCCACTAAAGGCCACAGAGGTTGGTTCGTTGTCTTCGTCAAGGGTGAGGGTCCCTTCCCAGACCCAGAACCCTGGATTTGTAGGGAGCTCAGGGAACAACTCCCAAAGGCTGATCCGATCGTTATCAACCTCGGTGATGAACTCCCAGATTGAAGTCATCTCCTGAGGTAGGTTTTCCCAGTGACTTTCGTAGGACTCCAGAATTGCTGATTGAACAGGGAAGAGTCCAATGGCAACCAGAATGGCGTGGGAGCAGGTGGTGGAGATCATACCTTACCTGTCCATAACTGGTCTAGTCGTTGGATCTCTTTCCGAATGAGACTAATGTTCTCGTCAATCTCGGGCTTCAGGTACTTGAGGTAGATCACTCGTCGCTTATCAAACCAGGATTCCCTCTCCGGCCCCTCTTCTTTTGGTAACTCTCCAAGAGCTTTTGATTCAGCTAAGATAGCTGGCCCGTTCGGTCTAAACACCCCCATACACGACATGATCTGGCTATCAGCTACAGTCGGTCCAATTCTAATCCCCCACTCGTCGACTGCCCAATGACGGTGGTTCTTAGTAAGAGCTGCAGCTTGCTCTTCAGTGACAACTAAGATCGGGGTGAAAACTGGGTCACCGTCGTAGTTGTAGTAAGGGACTGGCTCTGGAAATGTAACAACTTCCTGCCCTTCATCCGTCTCATCTGTCTTCATCTTCAACTTACGATCACCAACCTTGATAGCCATCCAGCGAAGCACACTGTATATGTAGTCGCGCTCGAACCCGTACATTCCTGATTGGTAGTGAAACCCTATAGACTTGGGTCGATCAAATATATCCTCAGTGGGGTTACTTGCCGACCCATTCCACTCATCAGGTTTAACCCCACAGACAGCGCACCAACGACGGAAGTTCTTCTCCATAGAAAGAAGCATCCTCTTACGTAGTTTGGTAGAGCTGACTCTAATGGATATTGAATAGCCCATGGGTACCTGAGTACACCGAAGTGGCTACCATCCCTTTTGGATGAAGTGGAACGCAATATAGATCACCAGGACTGCAAGAGACAACCCTAGCCCAAGGACACCGAAGAAAGCAAACTTGGCGTATCTGAATCCCTTATCGATGGCTTTGAAAGCCTGTTGCTTTCCCTCCTCGGTGAAGATGGATGGGATGTCGTTGTCAGGTCTGGGTGGGGGTGTGATTACGTCCATTCCTCTACTCTGTCTTTCTTTTTTGGTTCAGAGTCATTGTTTGGGTGCCACGCTCTTCAGCATCCGCTATTGCCTGAGCAATAGCTCTCTTCAGCTCAGATTGACCGTGTAACTCACCCATCATGAATACTTGATGGGCTAAGGCTCGATGGGCTTCGGTTACTACTGCCATACCTTACACCTTATACTTGAAAAGTATCGGAGAAGTCAAAGACTGAGTACAGAAGCTTAACAGTTCCGCTGGCGTCCCGTAGAGTGGTAGCTGACCACTTGACACCTGTAGTCAGTAAGAGTACACTTACATACATGGAAACTGACCAAGAGATTCACCATCTTCTCCACACCCTGTGGACTAAAGCCGTCGGAACGGCCGACTATGATAAAGAGCAATGGAAGCGCATGAGCGCCTTCATTGAAGGCCACATTCAACCGATGGGACTATTGAATCGGAATCGACTATCCGATGACCCACCACCAACGTCGAGAACCTCTAGATACGAACGCAAGCCGGTGATCTGATCAGGGCTGCAGCTTAGGCTCGACGTTCTTGACCACATTGTTCAGGAAGTCAGCCAGATACTTTGCCACCTGCGCGGGAGTCCCCGTCTTCCCTCGAAGCTTGTACTCTCGGGGAAGGGATGAGACTCGCATCTCAATCTTGACTTTGCCGGTCGGAGGCGGGCTGTGGGGAGTCTCTTTTCCGAAACCCTCGATGAAAAAAGACATCCTGTTGTTCTCAGCTTCGGCCCCACCACCTCTTCCATGCCCAGTGGGCATGTTGATGAAGTTGACGAACACAGTATCGTAACGATTACCGGCGAGCCTCGATTCATTATCGAATCGGATCTGACGACCCTGAAGATTCAAGTGAGACTCAACAGCCTTGATGAACTCTTCAGACCCACCACCTTCAGCGGCGAACCTTGCAGCTATTTTTTGGATGAGCGGGTCGTGAGTCATACTATTGAGTCCAGACTAAAGGATTACCGACTACCTAGACCTTGCTAAAAAGTTAGCAAACCGCTTCACCCATTTGTCTTGAGTCAAGGTAACGAACTGAGAGTATCGCTCAACCCACTCACTCTCAGTTAGTTTGATTGATCCATCAGTTTTCTGAACCTCTTGGATGAATTCGGCAGTCATTGCATTGATCCCACCTACAAATAGATGGACACTGCATTTATTGTCAGCGGGGATGATCTCGGTTGGCAAAGGTGTGTAGGGCAACATCAACGGGGCCTGCTCTTGACCCTCTGAAGTTGGATGTCCTTTGATACGATGGTGATCTTGGTCCATATCTCGAGTCGGCATACTTAACCTCCAAGTAACTGGATCAGATTATCAACTACCCAATACACTAACCATATAACTAGGATGAATACACCAAAAACCTTAGCTAGCGCATCTCCCATGGCTCACTCAACAATGTGCTCAGCAAGAACTTCGAGCTCAGTGATCACCGATTCGATCCGTCGCTTGCGGTCGAGGTACTGAGTCATCGCTAGTCCTATGTCCCCAGGGTTCGGATAGTCGCGTGCGTTAGGGGTCGTAACAGATAGAGCACGGAGTGCGTCACGAAGCGCATTGAGGGCATCTGAGGTGTCGTCAAGCAATGTATTCCGTGAGGTCCCACCGATAGTGATTGTAGGGAGTACTTGAGATCTGCTGGGTGCTTGGGTATCCATGCCTACTATTACGCGCAGATTGCACCAGTTCTCAACTACTAATTTGCTACTAATTCAACCAGTAGTTAGTATTTGACTGGCCGGTTTCTTACCCATTAAACGCATCAGCCTCCGAAGACATTCTCGGAGGCTGGAACGTTACCACTGGTTGGATTATGCGTGAGCGACTGCTTCCCTCATTGCGGCAGTAGCAGCTTTGACTGCTTTCGGATCACGTGGATCGAAGACGACCAGAGTAACTCTATTCCCATTGCGGGCCTGAGCAAAAGCTGACGACCCTGTGACCATTGGAATCTTGGTAGGTTGCATAAATACCGGTGGTGATACCTTCTTGGCAACCTTCTTGGCAACCTTCTTGGCAACCTTCTTAGCCTGGGCAGCTTTGGCAACCACTGGTTTGACAGCAACCCTCTTGGAGACCTTCTTGGCAACCTTCTTAGCCTTGGCAACCCTCTTAGCTGGAACAGGTTCCTCCGAAGCCTTCTTCTTGTCGGCGCTCCGAATGCTCCAAACCATCTGGGGTGGAATGTCCTGCCCGAGTGCTTCAGCCTCGATAGAGATGTCAGCCGCAGACTTGTTGGGGCGCTTGCGGATAAAGTCCGACTTGTTGAAGGTTGATTCAGCTTCAGCTTCGACAGGTTGCACGACGGGGGCCGCGTTCTTCTTGGCAACCTTCTTGGCAACCTTCTTGCTGATGCCGGCCGCCTTACGGTCATTGCTTCGAATAGTCCAGATGAAGTTGATTCGAATATTCTGACCTAGTTTTGCTGCCTCCCCCACGATATCAATGGGTTTCATGTTAGGGCGAGCTCGGATGAACTCTGTTTTATTGAACTTCTGATTCATGATTGCCATAACTGTTTTCCTTGTTGAGCCTTTAGCGGCAGTTCCAAGCAATAGTGGATCAAAGTATGAGAGACTACAACCCCCAAAACTCATAAAAGGTTGACTTTTTCAAAAAACCTCTAACTTCAGCCTAGGGGCCAAACACATACTATTGACGAAAACCTACTGGTAAAATAGGTTAACGACTCTACCCAACAAGGTGGAATCATTGACAAATACATCACTCTACTAGGAATTAAACTCCACCTTATAGAGTGAATAATAGCTCGATGAGTTGGATCTCTAGGTACTTCGAATAAACCTAGCCGCCACCCTCTGAACTATGTCTGAGGCGGTGATCGACGATCTTCGCGCCATGTACACAAGCCTGTCCCCATCCTCCACTATGGCAGCTGCTTGCTCCGCAGGGGATATCCTCACATGCCGCCCATCAGCTGAGTCCAAACTTACCTTACGAGCTATCCTAAGCTCATTGACCGCCTGGTCAAAATCCCCACGGGGTACCCCAGGCAACGCTTCCCTCAAAGCGTAAAGGGTAACATAGTTCCCCTTGCCCGTCTTGGCGTCTATGTGATCAAACGTCAAAAGAACACGCTTAGCCAAGGGGGATAGGGTCGCCGCCCTCCGAAGTTCTGGGTCTGACATAAAGCACCTAGGTTACAAGAAGATTATATCTTGCTTACCCCGTGGTGAACGATCTTGCTGTAATTCAAAGCGTAGGTAGAGCTTTTGAGGTTGCCTCTCTACGCTTTTTAGATACCCCTCAAGCCTAACTATCTCGAACACTACGAGCCACGGTGTACAATGCCTTATGGCAAAGGCAACTAAACACACGCACACTTACCGAAACGGAACCAAAGTCACGTTATTGGCTACTCATAAAGGACTTCGAGTCCATTGGAAGACGGAGGGAGCTGAAAAGCGCCATCCAGCCTACACGGTCTCCTGGGACAAGGTAGATAAGCTCAGGTCTGCGCAGATGACTCCTGAATCTCATCCTGCATAACCCAACACAGGTACTGGTAGACAGGCAGAAGCTCGTCCAGAGCCTCAAGGGCAAGAGGGTCTGGACGAGCTTCTGCTTTTATGAGCTTGAGGGCCCATTCAATATGCCACCAAGCCTCTTCCAAGTACAGGTCCTGATTGGAACCACTGGTAGACGCCTCGACTAGGAGGCAGCTTGCCAGTTCGACTCGTGATCTCAATGGGTTTTGGTCAACAAGGAGCATGAACATACCCGCTATTACGCGCAAGGGTATGCGGATCTCAACTAAAACTCTACGCTAGGGTTGGGTTCTTCCAGCCGTCTTGTTGTCTGATCTGTAGAATCTGCTGGATTGATAGCTTATCTTCGTCCTCAGGCCACCCTTGCTCTTTACAGTACCTCTGTATGAAGGCATGACGGGCGTCGAGTATTGCTTGCGTCTTGTCGGCATCATCCTGAGTTCCGATAACAAATACACTCTCAGAACTATTTGGTATGTGCACTGTCGGCATGTTACAGACCCTGAAGTCTCTCGAGTCTGCTTTCAATGGATTCAGTCTGCTTGTTGAGCTTGTTTTGCGCCAACTCGCGCGCTCTCAGACGATCTCCCGCGCTACCCTCAAACCACAGAGCGAGCCCTTCGACATGGATCTCAGCTGTCCACTCACCGTCACCATTACTCTTCTCGGCCAGGACTAGATCCTCGTCATGGTAATGGGCTCGTGTTGGGCTCAGGCTGGTCATAGGCATGCCCATCCAGGTGTCGTACTCTGACGGGGGCTCGTCGTCAACCGTGTGGGTTTCCACGGGGGTTTCTTGCTCCTCAGGCTCCTCAGGCTCGTCAGACTTACCCAAACCCTCATCCACTACTTCATACTCAGCTTCCAAAATCATTGGATTAGTACCATGGTCCTGGTCCTGGTCCTGGTCCTGGTAACCTTCGGACGTCGATTCAGCTTCGCTTTCTCCCTGAAGAGTAACCTCGTCTCTCTCGACCGGAGATACCTTGGGCTTGTTGCGCAAAGAGTAGATACTCTTAACCGGGCAGTGGAACATGTTCTTGTACCCACTGAGGACATTGCTCACCGAGCTCCGGCGCTTGGGCATCCAGGTTCTTGCCTGAAGTCGCTGGCAGATCTCGTCAAAACCTAGGGTTTCCCTTCCTATGACATATAGGATTCGTGCCAGCAAAGTTACGGGTATCTCGGTTTCTTCTGGGGTACTCTTCTTGGTCACAACAACAACCTCCACTGGCGGCTTGAGAGTATCGCTACTCTCTTGTGACATCTTTACCACAGGTTGGGGAGGACTTGTATCAATATCCTCACTAATCTCCAGGGCACTAACCTCCAGGGCACTAATCTCCAGAGCTCGGGCCTCCAGTACTTCCCTGCGCTCAATTTGCGCAAGGAGCTTCTTTGCCTTCAAGATCTCCTCGTCCTGTAGACGTCGGGATTCCTCGATAGCCAAACCCTTATCTGTAAATAGAGCGCTCTCGCTGGCCACAAATTCAAAATAGTCTGTTATGGATCGGACTACTACTGGGTCAGGAGGTACAAAAGCCAAGTTCTGCCCCCCGGTACCTGCCTCAAGGATTATGACAGGTGTGACTCGTCCAGTTCCAGCTATCCAACGGGTAATAGGGGTCGTCATGCAACACGTTATTACGCACGACGACTCGATAACTCAACTTAATTGTCAAAATAACTTTGAGTTTGGCAAAGTGCCACTGTAGGCTAAAATCCGTTTGGGTATCCGGTGTACTAATCGGACGAAAGGACGGCTCTATGCCTAAAGCCAAAGTTAGTACAGTAAAGGTGAAAAAGATTGGTCGAGACTCTGGGAGTGGCGAGTTCATCCCGGTGACAGAAGCCAAGAAGCGACCCAAGACTACGACAGTTGAGACAGTCAAGGTTGCCAAGAAGAAGGGCCGGTGACCAAGTGTCGAGTAGGGCCATCCGCGGTGTAACCAACTTAGATGGCCCTACTCGACTTCAAGCTGGATGAATACGAATCCTTCATCAGTAAAGCCTACCACCACTCACAGTGTGAGAGTCACGAGGCCACCAGAGAAGAAGTGATCCTATGGCGTCGGGTTAAAGAGCTAGAATTGATCATACAGAACCTCAGGCCGCCGATTGTCAACGAGATGCTCGCGGCTATCCCCAGAGATGTTGATAAAGTGTGGGTAAACGTGAGGTCAATGGAACTTCTTCAGCGTCACGCTAAAGATGTGATTCGACTCGATGTGCTTCCAGGGAAGTACCAGGAGGTTTGGGGGGCGATTCAGTTCCTCGTCGACTACAATGGACTTGAGCAACCGCATACAGTCTGGCTCGCTTGTGATCGAAACTTACCTGATGGTGTGGTCAGCACTGAGAGAGCTTCCACTTATCTGACGCCGGTAGCTGAAACTCTCCGATCTCAACCTTTCCATCAGGCAGTTGATTCGGATCCAGTACAACCTTGATATTACTCCCCTCAAAGCTCTTCAGAAACTCACTTCCGACCCCGATCCTCTTCACCTCATACTCAAAGACCTGCGCCTTCAGCATAAAGATCCTGAGGGCATCAATATCAGTGAAACAAGGTAGATAGTACTGACCTGGGCTTGAACTCGAGGTTACGTAGACGGGAACCCCATTTGCCCAAGGAAGAAACTTCCCCGAAAGGTCGTCTTCCTTGAACTCGTTACCTAGGAATGATTTAGGACCTTCTGACACGCGCGCCAAAGATAGCACCAATTATGGACCCAACGCAAATTCTAAAGATATCGAGTAAGTACGAAGAAGTACTTCAGGCTACAGGTGCACGAGCCCAAAAGTGTGACACTTCACTGAACTTAAAGACAGGGGACCCTTGTGCTTTTGACCATTGCCTATGGATGTGCAGTGAAGTTGAACATCAAGTTCGATTGGGGGATCGTGACAAGGCCATGCGATGGATCTGCTTTATTCAGGGGGTTCTATGGGCCTCGGGGCTTCTGAGCATCGATTCAATGCGGGATGATAATCGACCCGCGGTTGGAAGCACAACCTAATATGCTTAGTGTACTTGTACCCTGGTAAAGTGTCGTGTTGCAAGTTAATGACAGGTTAGAAAAACTTTTCAGGGTTACAAAGAGAACCCCACCTCTTGATCCTGATGAGGAGTTGCGTCTATTCGAACAGTGGCGTACTGCGGGTGATGCTAAAGCCAAGGTGCGTATCATCGAGGCATCAATGCGTCATGTGGTGGCTCTAGCCATCATGTATCGCCGCTACCCCATAGCTACCGATGATCTGGTCTCTGAGGGTAGTCTTGGTCTGATGCATGCCTTCGACAAGTTCAAGCCTGAGATGGGCAATAGGTTTGTAACCTATGCATCTTACTGGATCAAAGCGTTTATGTACAATGCGATCCTTGCTTACCACTTGGAAACTCACACTCAAGGAAAGGTTAGGAGCGATAACTTCTACCAGTACAAGCGGGAGCGTAACAAGGCAGAGAGCCTGTATGGTAGATCTGAGCAGGCTGACTCTTACTTGATGGATAAGCTCAAGATCACATCAGCTCAACTAAGTAAGTTGAAGAGAGTCATGGAGTGGTCAGATGTATCCACTGATCTACCAGCCTACGATGATGCTCAAACGACGCTAGGAGACACCCTCGAGTTCAACGGAGACAGCCCCGAGGACTTGGTTATTAGCAATAGGCAGGTCACTGGAATCAAGAGCATAGTCAAGAAGAGCCTGACCTACCTTGACAAGAGGGAGCGCTACATTGCTGAAACCCGCCTCATGAGATTTCACGAGGACTCTAAGACCCTTGAAGAGATAGGTAAGGACCTTGGGGTTACTAGAGAGAGAGTTCGTCAGTTGGAGTCCCGTGCGAAGCGCAAACTCAAAGTGCACCTGCATCAACTTATGAATTTAGCCACCTAGGTTGAACATTGGAACGTAGGGTACCCTAAAACCTACGCTAATTGGTAACAAAATTGAAGCGATTGATCCGGCCAGGTGTCTATGATATTACGATTTGATGACCAAGTTCCGTAGACCGCCTATGCCTGACGCACGGTTGGACTTGGACTTCTCCACAGTCGCACCGGGAAGCGTAGTAACCCATGACGACACTGAGGGCTCGCACTACGCGATTGTCCTTGACATCTACCCTGGGAGTTACGCTGACATCCTCATGTTCAGCTCCAAGGAGCTTGGGTACAGAGCTAGACCCCTCACCCAGGAAGAACTGGCGCTAGCTGGGTACATCAACTCGAAGAAGACCTTCATCTCATTGAAGAGGCGACCAATCTGGGAACTCCGCCCCCGCGGGCTAGAATTCCCAGATCATCGAGTCGAAGAACTCAGAAAAGAGTTCATGAGCCCACCCGTAGCCGGGGAACAAGTCTTCGACATCACTGACTGTGGTTAGTTCTCCGAATCACACTCGCTGCTGACTCTGGCCAAGTATTGCTCAGCATTCTCACCTGGGGCCGCCGCGTGGTTCTCTTTGATGTACTCGAGAGCATACTCCTGAGCTTCCTGATGGCTACCGAAGGAGGTAAACTCGAGGGGTTGCTTGCCATCTGCAGTATCATTCGAAACGACGTAGATAGCATCACCCTCCTCAGCAATACCAATTTGGACGTCAAGCGCAAAAACTTCACCGTCTTCAGTCTCATCCACGAAGGTGTATGAACCAACGGTGGTCCACATGGAAAGAGACTCAACATCGGGCTTGGCTATCAAGATCCCTTCGGGAACGTACAAGCCAGTCTGGGGTCCAAACTCACCTTCTACTGGGTCGTTGAGTTGAACGATGTACATGTAAAGGGGGCAAGAATATGCGATGCCAGTGATGGTTCCGCGGTGGTGTTGGTCACTAACACGAACTTCGATCTCATCCTCAATCTGATGTTTTGGATACTGCTCAGTCATGTTTCAGGCTTTCCCCCAGACCTAAACCTTCAGCGAACTCAGCTGCTTTAATACAGTCGATGTCTGGGAAGTTGTTAGTGGATAAGGCTATGTAAGCAATGTAGCCCATTCGTAAAGAGTACGTCGAGTGTCCTTGCATAGAGTTGATAACGTCAATCGATGCTACTCTTGCCAGGCGGTAACCGCAAATGAAGTCGTTGTGGTCGATCGCTTGTGGCCTCAGCGTGCTTATTCCTTCAGGTAGAATGGTATCAGAGTTCATTACAGTTCTCGTAGAGGGTATTACGCACGGCGCTCTCTGGTCTCAACTAAAATCGTAGTAGTTAGGTCAGTTAGTCAATCTGGGGGGTAGCAGGTCATGAAATACGAACCCATCGGGTGACTTGGCGAGTAGCAAGCGCATACCCGGTTTCAACTCAGGGTACTTCTCTGAATCTTCCTTGGTGATAGTGAACTTGTATACGGTTTCGTCAACTTCCGCGCCCCCATTTTTGGCTCTGTCCCAGAAATCTTGGACATAAGCAGGCTCTCCTTCAAAGGTATCAGGTCGGTCATTCATATTGTGCTCTCACTAGGCCCGTAGGCTCTCATAGGCTATTACGTTTCAAGTTCCTAATTCTCAACAGTTTTTCCTTTGGTGTATTGCTGGGGTGTATGGCCGACTCAGAATCTCCCCCCATCTCCCCTTTCTGGTCTAAAGCAAAGATAGTCCTAGGGTTCGCCCCAATCGTGGTAGCTCTCATTACCTCGGTCATCGGCTTGATCAAAGCCTATGACCAGACAGGCCAAAAAGCGATCTACGAGACGTTGGGAAAAAAGGTAGAGGAGAACGCAGCGGCCATCCAAGATACCCACTCGGATGTCAAAGAAGTTTGGGCATATCTAAACGGTATGGCCGCCTCTAAGACTGCAGCCCTCACAAATACTTCGACTTCTACTAGTACTTCAACGACTCCAGCCCTACCACCCAAGGTGTCCACCTTCTACAAGCCTAAGAAGAAGGAGCCACTCCCCATTGAGGAAGTTGTGGGTCCCGAGGAAGCAGCAAGCGCTTCAGAGCAACCAAGAGTAGCGTTCAGCGCGGCTCAGGCTGCCCCTGAATCTCGTCTTGTGCATGCCCTCCCCGAGATATCTCAAGCACCGAGCCCATCGAAGCTACCCTCGTTCGAACAGGTGATTCAGGACTCGAAGAAGTAAGCTCAGGGCTTCCAACCCTTCGGAGGCTTCCAACCGGCGGCTAACGCCTGCGTAGCCCAATCAGGCCAAGGTACCCCACTCAAGGTTACTTTGGCGAGCGCTCTGACTTTAGCAAGAGCGGCTGTAGCATGACTCTTAGATTCCCACCAGAATCCGATACGATCATGTCCACAATATCCCTTTGGGCCCTCTTCTATAACTTGAAACCCGGCCCGTTCGTAAGCCCAGAATTCTCGCGCTTCATGGTCACTCGGGATCTCATCTGAAGGCTTCTTTCTTGATTGCCCACAGTAAGCACCCAGGTCGGTATCCCCGTCAGTATTGATCTCCCACTGGATTCGATACCCTGGACCGCCTCTTTCGCTTTCTACAACAATGATTCTGTCAGCCATACTCTCTATTACGTGTGAGGGGGCTATAACTCAACAAGAAACGGGTAGGGTTCTCACTACGGTTTTAGATTGACAGGCCGATAGCAAGCCGGCAAGGTGCGCGACGGACATGTTGAGTTTCCTGGGTTTTGGGGTCACCTGCTTCGTAGCTATCCTGGGTGGCCGATGGCTCCTCAAGATGAACACGAACCGGGAATTCAATGAGAAGCTACGGATATGGGGGAGTTTCTTCATACTGTCTCTATACGTAGTCACCGTGATCCAGGTCAACCGGTGGGCTCCGTATAGCTACATCGCGTTGCCAGTGACCATAACTTGGTTCGTTGGCCTAGTTCTCTATGATCACCAGCAGTACGAGTGGAGAATGCGCCGGCAGAGTGCCCGGGTTATGAACTTTGCACTGAACTACGGGATGTCTCCTGGGAGGCTTATGTCCATGTCAGGGAGCGGAGAACTTCGACCAGACCCGCACCCTTCTACTGTAACCCCAATAGCTTGGGATGCTGAAGGTGAGATGTGGGTTGCGACTAATCCAGAGGCTAGTACCGTAGAACCTACCACCATCGGTGGATCAAGTATCAGATTCAGCAAGACAAAAACTATACGTTTGGCCAAACCAGTTCGAGTATCACGATATGAACGAATAGCCGACCCGCTCAAGTGGGTGATCTAGAGAGAATCAGAAACGCGACCTAACTCTAGCTTCTTCCTCTTTGTCAGCTTTGAATAGCAGTTCAACCTGCCTTTTGGGGATTCCATCCGTGCGCCAGGTTGGATACGGGGTCTCATCCTTCTTGTCCCACCAGCGCTTCCGATAGCCCCTGAAGCCTGGAACGTCTTCTGGGATAGTACAGGCTATCGCGCCCCCACGCCGGCAGATACCCCAACCGCTTGCCCCTTTCTGAATAACTCGAGTCACCGGTGCGTACCCGCGGAGCTTCCCCCAAGAGACGATATACAGGCGCTCGCCAGCTTCGATCTTTGGCTTGGCACCCCCGATCCAATAAGCCCACTCCTCCCCGCTCTCGGAGGACCCAGCCGGGTCGCCTTCTTTGATCCAATAGGCCCACACGTTCTTGGGTACGGTTACGACGAGATCCATGGCTACACAGTACACCTCGTCCAAAAGGAATACTAGGGGTCCAAGCCAGCGCTCGAAGCACGAGCTAATTGGTCCAAAGCCTTATCCTTGACCTGGCATATGTACGCCTCAGTAACACCCAGGTAATCAGCTATTTCTCTGAGTTTATAGTCCTCAAAGCAATACATTGAGATGATAAGAGCCTCTTTCTTAGTTAGTAAGCTGAGGGCCTCTATCACCTTCCTTAGTTCAACCCGCGCGTGCACAAGCTCATCCACTGGACTATCACCAGAGTCAACGATATTAGGCTCCAAAGTGTCAAACTTGGGCATCACGCCACTCATAGTCTTCTTCTTGCGCCTGAGGGGGGTTGAGTTTCGGATCTCATCAATGATGTGGCCTTTGATCCTCCGTCGAGCGTAGTACTTGAACTCGTCGCGCGTGCCCCTCCACTTGCGACAAGCATCCCATAAGCCTATCAAACCCCACTGATAGAGTTCTTGGTATTGTAGAAAAGGTACACACTTTTTGGCATAGTACCCAGCGATACTTGCTACCATATTCGTGTTGATTTCGAATAGTTCTTGATTATTCTGATTAGTATGTAGCGCGGACACAAGTAGGTCCAACTCCTCCACTTTTAGGTAAAGCGGGTCACCTAAGATGATGAGGATAAGTAGAAACATCCTCGCACATCGGTATTAAACCGCGTAGCTAGAACCTTAACAATCCTACCTTTCGGTGTAGTAGTCAAACATGTCCTCAATCAAAGGTGAGACTACGTTTGTTGAGATCAATTGGGTAGAGGTCACTGATCAAGACATCGCAAAAGTAGCAGAAGTATCAGGGCTTTCAGCTGATAGAATTAAACAGTACTTGGAGAGTGAGGAGCAGAATAATAACATTCTGCGTTATTTCGCTCTTATCCGGGTCTACCCAACCGGCAAGCTCTTTCAATCGTACAAGCAACCCATCTAGAATCTGTTTTTGGAGTAGTAGTGACATGGTGAATAGCCCTTACCGACGGGTGTACCTTGCGGGTCCTGATGTTTTCTTCCCTGATGTGGCCGATCGTTCGGCTAGGTTGAAAGATACTTGTCGCCACTTTGGCTTCGAAGGCGTGTTTCCATTGGATTCTGATCTTAAACTAGCGAATCCCATCAACACCGAGGAGAATGGGTACTTCATCTACGAAGCCAATATCAAGCTAATCCAAAGCTGTCATGCTATATTGGCCAATATCAGTCCGTTCCGAGGACCGTCACTCGATGCGGGTACTGCGTTCGAGATTGGATTCGGTCGCGCCCTTGGATTGGAGATCGTCGCATACACTTCGAGCCTAAGCCTGTACAAGAACCGGGTTTCACCGGACGGTCTAATGATCGAAGATTTCAACATGGTCGATAATCTCATGATTCATTCGGCTATTCTCGGCTGTGTCTTCCCGAGCCCCAAAGAAGCTCTTGACTATTTGGCCATACTGTTCGACTCTGGCGAGCCAACGGCCCGCCTAAGTGTCAAGTTATACTGATATTTCTGACTACTTCGAGTTCGAAGTTTGGTCTCCGCAGAGTCTCCCGCAGGATGCATATAAGGGAGCTGCGTTCTATCAAGTTCCTCAATATCTCTACTGGACAGTGCTAGAAGCAGACATGAGCTTCAGCCGTCAACCAGAGATTAACCGGGACTTTCTACGAATACCATTCAGGTGTATCTCGGATGATTACCTAGACTATGCACGAAACTGGGGTAAGATAATGCTACTCCTTCACGTGAGGGAGCACCTCTCGTCAAACGGATACACGAGCACCCATGACACACTCATTGAGACGGTCAACCGCTTGTCCACTCTCGAGAGCAGTACCAAGGTACTCACGTTCTCTGATGAACAACGAGATGACCTTCAGTATAGAGTTTCCAGACACCTGGACTCAGCTCATGCTCAGAAGATTGAGTACCCTCAGATGGAACTACCTGAGGGCGTCGATGAGGACACTGTCTTGGTATTTACGCTACTTGGTAGAATTGTTTGCGGGGTATCTTGCTGTGGGTATGGTATTGCCCTTCGTAATTGGGGTATCTCCGTTCTCAAGCTACCACCAGTTCCGAAGACGAGATATACCAGAGTACTCGAAGGTCAAGTGATATGAGTTCGCGCCGCCTCGAAGTCAGAGTCATCAAGGGTAACGGGATAGAACCTGAGACCTTCGAGATCCCCATTGAAGGTCAGGATAAGAAGCTAAACTTGTTCGTGTTTCGTAACCCAGTCATGAGCACACGAGAGATTGAAGACCTTGTTGAGATCTCCAAAAGACTGTCAGGTAACCCCTGTGGTGCTGTTATTCTCGGAGAAGGGGAGTCTTTCGAGGTGTATGAAGTCGAGATCCCCAATCGATATGAAAGAGAACCGGTCATCTGATGCCACGTTTAGCTATCAGCATCGATGTTGTGGATGATCAGAATCATACGATTCATACCCAACATTGGTCACCTTTAAGTTACGAGGACTTCAATAATCCAGCTCTACTTCATGAAGATCCTGACGGGTCTGCCGTGAACTCATTTGAGTTGCACCTGTTGGAGAGACTCCGGGTTGCGATCGACCGTTCAGTACTGAGGTTTGCCCACGGAGAGCGAAGACGGATCGCTCCACCAATACCTAGACCTCAGTATGACGTTAATGACTTCGCTGGGCCCTATGACTACGAGGAAGCAACACCTGCCGTCAGGCTAAATCCAGACTTCTTAGCAGGGCTAACCCCCCAGCAACAAATTCAACTCGGTCAGGTGCGCATAGATCAAGATGCTGTTGCCCGCCTCCGAGAGCAAATCCCAGACCCACTCTCTCTTATCCTAGGGCAGGGCCCAAAGGAAGACGAACCTCTACGCAAACCAGAACCAAAGCCAGTAGTGCGTAAGAGTCGGTACGAGCGCCCACCAGTAATTTGACCTCGGTGTAGTTGGTCGGATGCGACCGCGCTATGGTGACTGGGTTCAGACTTTGACCGGACAACGATTCTACGTCCTTGACCCAGACCCAGCGGATATCCTCATTGAGGATATCTCAGGATCGATCTGCAAGATCTGCCGTTTCAACGGACACCCACGAGTCCCATACTCCGTGGGCCAGCACTGTGTCCTCGGCTCGTATGTCATCGAGGAACAGACAGAAAACCTACTGTTCGCCTTGGCCTTTCTACTTCACGATTCGGGAGAGTCCTACCTCGGGGATATGACCCGGCCGCTGAAGAACATGCCCGAGCTAGAAGCCTACCGGATAGCCGATGATCGATTGAATCGAGTCATCGAGAAGCGCTTCTCTCTGCCCGAGGGCATATTCAACGAGAAGGTCATCAAGGACGCTGACAACCGCATGCTCTTCACGGAGAAAAGGGACCTACTCGTGGCCCTCCAGTGGAACTACTCCGTTCAGCCGTACAACTTCAAGATCAAACCGTGGGGTTGGAGAAAGACCCAACGAAAGTACTTGGAGCGCTATCACGAGTTGTGCCTAAGACTCGACGGCTACCCAAAGATTGCTACTACGGCGCTTCAAGTCACCCACCTACTACCACTAGTTGGGAAGATCTTCTCTACCAGAGAGCAACCTAGGGACCCCCAATCTTATCACGAGGGGCCAAATCTACGATAGATGACCCCCTCATTGCCAACTTGATGATTTCAATGAGAGCGTCAATATGAAATGGCTTGGCCAAAAAGTAAGGAAATCCCTCGACCTCGGGCCACCCTGAGATTACAATGAACCTTTCCTTCATTGCCGGGTACTTACCCAGAATCCACTTGTACAGGTCATCAGCAGATCCAGATCCAAGCCTCAAGTCTGAGACAACTAAGTCAATCAGCTCGTTATCTAGAAGTAGCTTGGCTTCGTCAAGGGTCGAAGCCGCCTCGACGATGTAACCCTCAGCCCGAAGAAAGGTGCAGAACATCTTTCTCAAAATGGGCTCGTCTTCCACCAATAGAACGTGTTCCATACTTTTGGGTTCTATTCGACCCCTAATTGAAACTGCAAAAGAAGAATCGCTAGTGTCATGCAAGTTCCTGAGAGAGTCCGCTTTATCTGCAGTAGTTTGAAACGAGCAGGCTTTGAGGCCTGGATCGTTGGAGGAGCGGTGCGCGACTCCATACTCAATAGAGAAGCCCACGACTTTGATGTAGCAACCAATGCTCGTCCAGAGCAAGTGGTAAAGTTGTTCAGCCATGTCATTGAGACTGGCATTCAACATGGGACGGTTACTGTGATGTTGGAAGGTGAGGCCTACGAGGTCACCACCTTCCGCGGTGAGGGTACCTACTCGGATGGTCGACACCCCGACAGTGTCGAGTTCTTGAACTCGATTGAAGAGGACTTGGCTAGGCGTGACTTCACGATGAACGCCATCGCCTACGACCCGCTGAGGGATGTTGTCTGTGATCCATTCGGTGGGGTTTTTGACATTGGGGTTAAACGCATTCGAGCGGTTGGAGTGCCCGAAGATCGATTTCGGGAAGATGGTTTGCGCGCCCTCCGCGCCCTCCGCTTTATGAGCACTCTTGGGTTCACTATAGAGATTTATACTCTGGATGGAATCATGCACTCGGATTCTCTGAACTCTCTGGCTAAGGTTAGTGTCGAGAGAGTTCAGGACGAACTCTTCAAGATCATGAGATCACCCCAACCCACTCTCGCCATGAATGAGATGGTTGATACTAGGGTCTTGGGTGTCATCCTCCCGGAGATGGTTCCTATGGTTGGGTGCACCCAGAACCGGTACCACGCCTTCGACGTCTGGGGCCATACCATGGTCACCCTCGAGAACTGTCCAGCTGATAACCCGATACTTCGGTTCGGAGCTCTCTTCCATGATGTATCGAAGCCGGAAACGAAAGGGGTGCATCCGGTCCACGGGGACGCCACCTTCTACGACCACGAGATCGTCGGGGGCAAGCGTACTGATGAAATCCTAACCAGGATGAAATTCTCGACAGGGGACCGGGAAAAGATTGTCCACCTGGTCAGGCACCACTTCATCCGGTATGAAATCGGATGGTCAGCCCCGGCGCTCAGGAGATGGGTTCGAAAGGTTGGACTGGAGAACGTTCAAACTCTATGCACCCTCGCTCGCGCGGACATCGCCGGTAAGGGTAGTGCCCGAGTTGAGCTTGAACCAGCCACAATCAACGACTTGGAAGCTCGAGTAGCCAGCATGAGGTTGACCGAGGTCATCCCGACGTCAACCAAGGTGCTTGTCATCAACGGACACGACGTGATGACTCACTTGGGGCTCAGCCCAGGGCCAGCCATCGGAAAGGTCCTGGCAAGCCTCCTGGAGTCCGTCACGGATGATCCGGAGTTAAATACTCGGGAGAAGCTATTGGAGCTTGCCAGAGAAGTGCAACTATGAGACAAGGAACAGGACGAAATGGCTAGAATAGTCGTCCTGTTCATACTTGCTACAATTGGAATCATCACGTTAGTCGTGCTGGCGGTCAAAGCTACCATCAAATCAATCGAAGGTAATGTCCCGGTTCCGCGTAGTTCAGAGCGAACCATAGAGGAGAGGCTTCGAGCTGAAGTACGAGAGGAGATGGAGACTCGTCGAGCTGAACTTCAAAGAGAGCGGGATCGTCTTGCAGAGGAACGAAGGCAACTTCATAGTTTAACAGCTGCTCTACCACTACAGTCCAGAAGTGTAGATAGGAGACCAGTTGGTGTGGTTGATGCTCTTGCCCAATCACTTAATTCGATTGGGCAGTCTATAGATCATATCTTCGATGGGAATGGATTAGTCCGACCAGGCGTCGAGATTAGAGTCACTCACACGAGGGAGACCGTCGAACCCTCTCCCTCGATACCGGAGAAACCTCAGCCCCCAGAGAAGGAAGACCCTAACCCTAAGCCAGCGGACCATCACCGTAAGAGCCGATACGAACGGGACCCGGTGATCTAACTATGGACATACTGACTAGCCAAGCGTATCTTTGGCAGTTACTATGACCCTTAGAGATCTGAACTTAGTCATCCTCATAGCGTTGGTCACCCTGGGTTGTGCGTTCGTGATCGCGGGGTACAGTTATCGACCGCCGGAGATTATCCGGGTAATGCGTTGATATTCCGGACTAGTATCATGCTGAAACCTGTTCTGTTGGCCTTACTCCTGTGTTCTTGCACCCATAAGTCAGAACAGACTATTGTTCAAAATGACGAGGTAGGGGCAAGCATCACTGTCTCAGGGCTGGACGTCTGCTTCTCACCGGCTGGTGGTTGCGAAGCTAAGATCGTCAACTTCATCAATTCCGAGGACAAGGAGATCCTTGTCCAAGCCTACAGCTTTACGGACTCGAGCATCGAGAACGCCCTCATCGCCAAGAAGGGCATAGTCCACATACTCTTAGACCGGTCTGACCTTGGGACCGCGGTACTCCAGGACTTCCTGAACAATGGTATGGATGTTCTCATCGACAAGAAGCATCCGATTGCCCATAACAAGCTCATCATCATCCCAGGCGCCGTAGAAACTGGGTCGTTCAACTACACGAATCAGGCTGAGAAGTACAACGCTGAGAACGCCCTGTTCATCAAGTACAAGCCTTTAGCTCAGAAGTACCGAGATAATTGGATGGCCCACAAGGCTCACTCGGTGGTACCGAGCGCAGTTGATGCAGGACTCGTCAAGGCGAACGGTTACCATCGAGGACACGCTCATACCGAGTTGGAACCGCTCGACGACGATACTCGAGAATGATGAGATCAGCCATCTTGTAGGAGTCGTGAAGATCGAAGCGGCTCTCCATGTGCAGGTACAAGGGCGAGGTCTCAGCCCAAAGGGATAACAGGTTACGGATGCTCACCCCGATGATTGCCTGGAGCCCGTCCCTCAGGACTTCAATATCGGACTCCGTCTGAACCCAATGCTTGCTCTCATTCTTTAGGCGGTTGCCAAGGGCTTCGATAGCCCCCTCGAATGTCTCTGGTTGACCCTCTGGCTTGAAGTAGAGGACCTCAGTCATGACTCTGAGTCACAGCATGCTCAGGGCACATGATTGCCGTACTAGTTGGAGCCTCTTTGAAGAAAGCCCACCCGGGTGGCAACTGTGCTTTCAGGCTCGGACCTAGCTCATCTACAGTATGCTCAAATCTGACACTACAGGTGGTTGAGCATACTTCACACTCGGTTACACTAGTCCAAGTACCACCGGCTTCAATAGGCTCAAGCATTGGGTGTACCCTCACGTAAGCGTAATGGTACACCTGTCCCATCACAACCGAAGCACTCCTTGAATTCACCATCTGGAGTGAAAATGTATTCAGTTCCCTGGCGAGTATGCCAACCCGTTGGGACTGAACCCGATCCATCGCAGCATTTACATTTCTCTTGTGACATCGGCTATCTCACGCTTTCCCTGCAGCTTGCTAACCCGACGGCTCGCGCGCTTTACCGCATTCCCAGCACGCTTGAGCAGACGATTCTTTGACCACGAGAACCAAGTCTCGTCCTTGATGCAGGCCAAGGCTTGGCTCAGCTTGTGGTAGCGCGCTGGCTTCTTCATTTGGGGTAAGGTAGACACATTTGCCCTTTGGCGTCAAGCCACCTAACCCGAAGCGGGATTCGACGCTTCTTGGGCTGCTCAACGGGTACCACCTCGTAGTAGAGGTGCACCGACTTTCTTCTGGAATTGATGAATTGAGTCAGGTAGTGAAGTCCTAGTGCTACTCCCACGATTAGGACCAATCCAAGGACGACCCCAAGATATGCCTTTGGGTAGTGAGTTATTGATCTAATCAAGTAGTAGATACCACTTGGACTACCGATCCAAACGAACGGCATTCGAATGATGGTACCAAAGACCCCACGGTCCTCTTCAGCTCCCTTCGCACGGAATGCCCAGTTGGACTTACTCTCACTGAACTCGAACATTTGCCCCCAGGTGCTACTGAAGGCATGGAACATTGGGCGCCAATGAACGAAGCTGGGTCGCATGGCAATGAGAAGTGACCCAAGGAACGCCATAAACATCAGAAAACCTCTGATGACTACATACACACTTACGACGGGTACTTTAATCAAGAGCCCTGGGGCGAACCAAAGCCTATTCCTGTACTGACATGTATTAACAGGCTCTGAATCGAACCACAGATTAGCCCACCACCAGAGGATTGGGTTGGGTGTGTTAGCGAAAAAGCTACTTCCAATGTGAATAGCATCCTCCTCGACGTGGGAGAGAAAGTTGCCTTTTAGATCACCATCACCCTCGAGTATTGATCGACTGTAGAAGTCTAGGCTCTTTCGCACATGGGACCGATGGCTCCGCCATGTCGGGTCAGCTCGTCCGTAATCCCAGATGACCATTGCGTAGATCTTGAACTCACCTGATTTGTGGAATTGAAGCTGACCAGCCCCTTCATGAAGACAGAACAGTTCTTCTTCAACCACCCTACTATGACCCCCGCAACCCCTGCACCCACAACCTTCAGCGTGCCCTTTGATCTTACTCGCAGGTAGTTCCTCGACAGCAAAGACGTACATAAAAGGGAATCTGATACTATTCTCTTGAAGTAGCTCAGACCCTTTAGAGGTCAGCTCCCACGTAAACGTGTAGTTTGCAGAATCGTGGTGATCACGGCAAGTTAGTTTGAAAAGGTTGTTCTTGGGTAGCTTCAGTTCGTCAAGGCTCATCGGATTCGCTCTCGAAAGGTGGTCCGTTATTCGGTATAGTCTCCAACGGTGGATCAATGCAAGCTTCAAATGCTGCCCCGGGAGGGTCACAGATACAACCATCCAGCCTTTCGTGGCATGTATCGCAATAGTACCCCCCATCGGTCACCCGACATATGTTTGGCGGGGGCGGATTCTTTAATATCATACTGGGGACGTGAGTACCGCAGAACGGACAGTACTCAGGGTCAGGGATACCCCTAATGTACTCGTCTAATTCCCCAACCATGAAGTCGTACCAGAACTGCTCGCTAACGCGAATGACCCATCGACCCCCCTTCAGATACCCATCAGGCCCGCTATAGGTGCTGAAGTTCAAGACCGGGTACTTTTGAATGGCCTCACAGCAGTTCGGCCTAGGGATGGCTGCAAACTGCTCTCTACGTCGTTCTCCCCATAGCTCATCGAACTCGGTACCCTGCTCCGGGGATCGACCAGCAGGACCCAAGGCTAGTAACTCACGAAGCCTTTCAATGGACATTGTGGTGTAGAATACACCATGTCGGACTATGTGAAAAGATGGTTTCTAGTTGAGTACGATGGGAACATTGAGAAGAAGGAGCTCCAGTGTAAGTACGTCCCGGAGCACCACGGATACTCACTTAGGACGGGTTGCTTCCTGGAGTTCATACCGGAATCCAAAGCATACGCCACTGAAGCCGAAGCTGAGGCCAAAAGAAAAGAACTACTGGCCGAATTCGGTGAGCTACTGCCAGACGCATAAAACCTAAATATCTGCTCTAAGCATAATCATGAAACAGACCATCAAAGTTGGAACGGTCACGCTTACCTTGAAGAAAAACCGAGAGGTGTTTGATCGCTATGAAGGATTCACGGAGCACGCCCGAGTCCTGATTAGTCAGCAACCCTGGGGTGACTGGGTAGGTCACATTGTGAAGAACGCGGGTAAGGGTTCTATGGTCACCATCAGTGACGGATTCAGAACCCCTGAAGAAGCTGGTGCGGCCGTGATTGAGAATGCCAAATTCTTCATTCAGTGTCTCACCGAGGTCACTGGTTAAAGTCGAAGCCCCTCAAGTCGGAGGGAAGTGAGGGGCTTCGTGCAGAGGACGCAGATATGGCGAAACGTCAAACTAGTTACACCAGTGACGACCTATAAGAGGATTTGTTGCTTACCGAGGACATGGGATCCCAGTGGCTTCTCGGCTCGCCTCATACTCCTTTTGGGCTTTGAGCTCCTCATCATCGGTCAGTTCTCCACCGAAGGTGCTATTCATGATGTCCTTGACGCTCATACCTTCAGGAAGCATATCCTCAAGGCAGAACAGTCCCTTGCTCGTCGTCCCGTCCTTGTTCTCGATGTTGGACTCGACGAATAGGTGTGGGTAACCATCCTTGTCAATAACGAGCTGCCATCGACCACTCTCAGGCTTGATTAGCCCTTGTGCTTCTGGGTCACGGTCGTACCGACCAATCGTAATATTTTCCACTTTAACGCCCTTTCAAGCTTCGTAGGAAGCGGTTGGCGCCAGTGGTCATCCGGCTTTGCCTTTTAAATGGCAGTTGCCCAACAAATTCCCCACTTGCCTAATAATTAACCGGCTAGACGAACCAACCATTTAGAATGGTGATCTAACACCCACCCACTACTCATATCTACCACCCCTGCGTTCATCAACAAGACTGAAGTTGCCGTACCAGACTTGGCCAGTCAAATTGCTTACAGAGCAACTGAAGGTCTGTCAGGAGTCCTCGTGACTCCCGAAGGTCTCGCTGCATTTGTAGAGAGTGGAGCTAGAGCTTTACAAGTACATCCAACACTAAGGTTACACCGATACGTCTCGTTCCCCACGCACGAAAACTCTCATGCCCATCAATGCGGAGCGGAATGCCGTCGAGGGTGGTCAGGTGAACCCATGGTTGCACTGTGAGAGTTACTAAATAGCGATTTGACTCAGAAAGCTCAACAGTTGCGTTATTGAGATGAACCCACTGACATGTATTTGGATCTAGGTATTCAACCGACATCCTGCATCCCTACTCGGTTTTGGTCAGTACGTCTAGGTATGGATAAAGTTCTTGTGAACTCAACTTAGAGCCATGTCAGAAATCAATCATTTACCTGAACACCATCTCAGTCCACGAATCATTGGTTACGAAGAAGTTCGGTCAATAGACCTGACTAGGGGTGAGGACGGGATATACATCGACTCGAAACCGGTTGAATCTAGCGAACGAGTCTTCCTCGACTTACAATTTCAAGACGGTGCAGCTATCAGAGCTGAAGTTTTATACCAGGATTTCCTAACTCATAAGATCTACGAGAGTTAAACCTCAAAAGATAGTGGGCTAGTTCACTCGATGATCTCGACATGAGTGAACTTGACTACCGCCTTTTTGGCGCCCCCTTGTATTGTAGTGCTCGTCATTGATCCGTCTTCCGTAGAAAAATTCTTCGTGTCACCTGCCGGTATCGATCCACCGAGAGCAAACGTAGTAGAGCCGAATTTACCTCCGTTATCGTCATACCACTCGACGTCCCCTGAGAGCCCACCAACTGGAAACTTAGAGCGATTCAGAACACTCACCTTGATGAGTTGCCGGTAATCGTTGATGATACCCTTGTTGTAATACTCAAGATTGCTCGTGATTAGAAAGCTGTCGGGTGTATCTCTCAACGCTTTCTTTTCTCGTTCCAGAGCTTGTGTTTGAGAGGCTTTCTCTTGTTCCAATGCCTGAACTTGAGAGGCCTTCTCTTGTTCCAATGCTTGTGATACGGCCTGCTGGACTTGTGCTTGAGAGACCTTTTCTTGTTCACGAGCCTGAGCTTGAGAAGCCCTCTCTTGTTCCAGAGCTTGGGTTACAGCTTGCTGGACTTGTGCGTCTTTGTCCTGTTTGCTTTCGCATTGACATGCAACGCCCAGAGTTGTGATCAACACACATGTACGAAAGAGTTTTCCGCTCATGACTTACAATGCCTGCCTTTCGAATGAATATCTCAGAAAGGTCAGTGAATGAAAATGGGACTCTTACATTTTTTGGTGTCCCACCATGTGGTTATGGTGGTGTCATAGGCGCAATTACCAGGAAAATCAGCGGTGCTGAGTGTGTTTGTCTAATTAACGCCCCAAACCCCTTGACGGGCTGGCCCATACTGTCCTCCAGAATAGTCTGAATTCGCTAGCCAAGTCAATCGAGACCAGCGGCCTCTTGACTTGGCAACCCCGGCGGGAAGAGGCTTGGGAAAAGCCTCCCAACTGGATCGGCCAACCCCCAGGGTGACCAACTAAAGATTCGGATCTCGTACAACCTGAGAAGCCCTGTCCATGGAGACCGGACAGCGTTCCTTCAAGTCGAAGAGGTTGGACAAGAGTTCTGGGCTGTAGAGCCAGGCTTAGCACCAGGTTTATTCCAACCCCAGTTCTTGGTAGTTGGATCTCAGGTCGCCGCTAACTACTTGAACTTCAACGGATCGATCAACTGGGTTCAGATATGCGGTAACGTCGAAGTGATCCCGGAGACAGAAGCGGAACAAGAAGACACCTCACCTAACGGAGTCCTTGACCAGCCTTTGGACTTTCCGTTGTGACTTGAGTGCTGATACCTAAACCCACATATTACGTCAATCTTGTTGAGATCCGACGCTCTCATGCGTAATACTAGGTATGAGTAACGTAGAATCGAATCTAAGCCCACGAGAAGAGAAAGGCTTACAGATAGCCAGCACGAGGCGGATCAAGAAGAATGGCAAGCTTTGGGTTGTCCCCAGCCAGTCTCACGGTGGCTCCTACGTTGTAGATCCCAAAGCTCACAGTTGCACCTGTCCGGACTTCGAAACCAGAGGGTGCACATGTAAGCACCAGTATGCCGTAGAGTTCACGAGGCATCGAGTCCTTAGATCAGATGGAACGATCCTCACCACGGATACGGTTCGAGTAACTTACACTCAGGATTGGCCAGCCTACAATGCGGCCCAGACTCAAGAGAAGGAGGTGGTAGAGGCCCTTCTCAAAGGCTTGTGCGATGGGATCACCCAACCACCACAACAGGGTAGAGGCCGTCCTCGGTTGCCTTTAGGCGATATCGTCTTCGGTAACGTCATGAAGACCTATTCGACTTGGTCAGGGCGGAGAGCCTCGACTGACATTCGAGAATGCCGAGAGAAGGGCCATATCACCTGCAGCCCTCATTACAACACCTTGTTCCTTCACATGGAGCAACCTGAGTTAGCCCCGCTGCTCAAGACTTTGATCGAGGAGAGTACTCAGCCTCTAAGGGCAGTTGAGACAACCTTCGCAGTAGACTCTACAGGATTCTCAACTTCCGTGTACAACAGATGGTTCGATCACAAGTACGGACGGGAGATGAAGAAGGCCAAGTACCTCAAGGCTCATTACGCGGTTGGGACGATCACAAATATCGTGACGGCCGTAGAAGTTACTCAAGGTGATGTTGCCGACTGTCCTGAGCTTCCTGGATTAGTACAGACAACGGCAAAACACTTCGATGTAGTCGACGTGTCTGCCGACAAAGCCTACTTGAGCTATGGTAACCTGGATGTGATTGCGGAGGTAGGTGCAGTTCCGTACATCCCATTCAAGATCAACTCGACGAGTGATGGATCGAAGCAATGGAGGAAGCTTTGGCATCTCTTCAACTACAAGAAGGATGAGTTTCTAGAGCACTACCATCAGAGGTCGAATGTTGAGTGCACTTTCAGTGCGGTCAAGAGGAAGCTAGGCAGTGCTGTTCGATCGAAGATGTATGATGCCCAAGTGAACGAGATCCTCTGCAAAACCCTCGCCTACAACTTGGCTGTCCTCGTTCACGAGATGTTCGAACTCGGCATTGATCCTGTGTTCTGGCAAGCAGCATAGGCTCTGGCATCTAAGACACAGGAGTGATTCTGTCTCGCGTCGGTGTAGAAGTACCCTAAACCATTTATTGACGAGCAACGGTATGAAGAAGAAAAAGTACTACATCACCAGGGGTACATGGGACGAACTCAAGAGTTTGCCAAACTTTCATGAGTTGCTTGCCGCCAAAGGACTTACTGAAGACGACTACATAGTTATGGAATATGTTCCCGTAGCCAAGCCTTCGTCCCTTCGGAAGCGTGGCTCTCGACAGGGGTCTGTAAAAGGGCGACGTGGTACTCATCCTGTTTCTCAATGAGCCCAAAGAGCCGTCTACTCACTCTGGCGGGACTATCCGTCGTGACAACCGCGTAGGTGGATTCTGATAGCCGTTGGTGTTCCTTGTACCCTTCAGTAATGTTGTCTCGGATCTTGTTCCGCCTTTGGTCAGCTTTGGTCTTTTCAGCCTCGGACTTATCTAGGGTGTTGACATCGTATGTGATGAGGTAGACAGGCATAATTGGTAATGCTGCCTGTCCTCGTGACGTGAGTCAACGGGCTAGATGTGTGACAAAAGCCTACCAAGAATGAAAAGCAACGTTCATACTTGGATTAGCAGTCCTCAAGTTCTAAGTTGATTGGCCGTAGTACTGCGGGGAAGGGCCTTTGTACCATGACAAAGTCACGACAGTTTACACTAGTAGCGTCAGCCTTTACACTCGCAGTCCTCGCATTCGCTCCAAGAGACATTCGTGCTCAAGGGAACACCAAAGTCCTCGTGGACGCTGAGTGGGTGATTGCTGCTGGTTCATACCAAGCAGAAGAATTTTCCACTTCCGGAGCCACTTTTCAGGCGAAGGTTGCGGGCTTGAAGCACACTGACAAGGGCTTCCGTGTACGAGTGGTAAATGCAGAAGATGTGACCTCTTGCACAGTTAAGGGTGGAACCTGTCGAGAGTTGGCCTCATGGACACAACCGCGTACAGCTGCCTTTACGAATACGGATCAGATCCCTTCGGGACGTTGGGCGTTTCTCGTTGAGAATAGCGAGAACATCCTGAACAAGATGACAGTCAGCGTATACCTAGCTGTCAACTAACAAGGGTTCGTTAGAAAACTGCAAGAGGCGGGCATCCAAGGTTTCCACCTTTATTGCGTGGAAATGTAAGCTGGTAGAGGCAGCTCGGCCTTTAGATTTGGGTTGCCCAACAATTCGTGATGTTGCCTTTTAAGTCCCCATGGTGAGGTATTTAAAAGGCAAAGCCTGGTCATCCCCCATTGGCCCTTCGAAGGTACAACACCAATTCGGAAGCGTCAAGAAATATTTTGCATATAGCGTAGGGCCACCAAGTCAACGAGGGGGTCACCCACTGAGGAGAAGACGGATTTGAATGAGTCAATCTGATCCCGAGTCATCTCTTTGCCCATCACGTAATAAGCAAACGCCTCAGCAAACGCCTCATCAATGTTGGACCCACCATAATCGGAGACAGGGGCAACAGGACGAGTATCTTCCTGGTAGCGACGCTCCCAGTTCTCTACAATCTTCTTTCCCTTGCCCGCCTCTTCCTTATTGTAAGCTTCAACCGCCATGTCCAAGTAGCGATGAGCTTGTTTGGTGATTCGGTATAGCAAGGTCAAGATCTGGTCAATCCACTTACCTCGTTCAACCCTAAAGGCTGAGTTGAAGTCGGTCCCGTCAGGGTAGGTGTTCATGATCCGCTTCAAGTCATCATCCATGTGCAGGCAAAGTGTGTGAATCTCGGTACCTAGCTCTATGATCGGCTCAAAGGCCTTCTTCACCGTTGGGTTGATGGTAGAGTCAGCGCCTGCTGAGTGAACTGCAGTAATGATCTCGTTCTTGAAGTTCCAAGCTTCCTTAGTGATAGGCTCGTAGAAGGCATCAATGATCTTCGTAAACCAACGGAGCTTAGACTTGCGAAAGAGCTCCAATTTCTGGTCCAACTGGTCCACTACATGATCCACCTTTGAGTGGGCTTCTTTGACCCTCTCTTCAGGGATGGGGTTGGCTTTGATGTCACCCTCAGATGGACGTATCGCAGTCGGCCTGACTTTTACTAGGCTCTCAAACTTAGCTCTTTGAGTGGAAGTCATCTGCTTGTACCAGTAGCGATGACCTAGTTCGTGAGCTAGGAGTTCTACTACGAATGAGCTTGGGCGCTCGAAGCAAGACACAGTATCGGGTCCGATAACGAAGTGACCTCCAACCCCACCACCTGTGTTGTGGTTGACCCCGCCGCACCTCTCACACTGAATGAAGAACGTACCATACCAGGCCTTCTCAAAGCCCTTGGCCTTCATCCTCGTGTGAGCCTCATCGATATACTTGATGTACTTCCTGGCATCCTCTGGTTGCATAGAGTTGTCGTCGATAACAACCTTCATCCCGTACATGTCGAACTCTCGGTAGGCATCCTTCTCTTGAATGACTGACTCCGAGTAGTTAGCTCTCAAGGTGGCGTAGATCCAATCGACCCACTTGATGGGATCAAACTTATCAAGCTTCGTTCTCTTGAGAGCCTTGAGTGCCGACTCATCAAACTTGATAGAGGCTAGAAAGTTGTACCTAACCTGATCAATCCGATCCTCATATTCCGAAGTCAATGAGGCTAGTTGTTCCGGAGTAGCTACCTTGAGAGTTCGTTGAACAAGACGCTCCACTACAGAATTGTCGATCGTCCAACTCCACTTGAGGAACCCACCAAGAGTCTTCGAGACCTCAGCAATCTTGTCATGGATTTCGAGAGACGCTTTCCACTTCAGGTACTGTGCCGGGTCCAAGAAGTTGACATGCCCAGGGTACTTGCAAACGAGTTCCAACGAATCAACGATAACCTTGAGTTCGGCTTTGGCATCATTGGTCCTGCGAGCAACAGACTCCAGGGCAGGCTCAAAGGTAACTATGCTCTTGAAGTCATCGTTGAACTTAGTTAGGAAGTCCCCTACTTTCTCATCTAAGTAGTATGCCCACATCTCCGACTTGTGAGACGGCATGGGAATCTTCAAAAGGGTGCTTATCTCACTCTTCTTGGCTTTGAACCACTTGTCCGAGATGAACGCAGAAATCACGCTTCTTTGGAAGCGTGCGGCTACTCGGAGAGCAAGGACGTCTTCGTGCATCTACGAACAGAAACAACAAGAGGATAACCGTTCGGTGTACTCATCAAGGTGAAATCAGGAGACAAGATAGAGGGTCCAGTCCCCTTCACGGTCTGCTCAACTATTAACGACTTGAGCAAGCTTGTGACCATCCCAAGCTTCATTGTGGATGGGGTCACGAAGGCTGCTGGGCTCACCCCAGTATGGCCGCTCGGGGTCTTCGTTATCTTCACTGAGGAGGGAGTGACCATCTGTGTTTACGGACAGGATGAGCACGGGGGCTTTGACACCAAGCGCAACACCATCGAGCTTCAGGACGATGTGATCCCACCTATTGGGGAAGCCGTCTGGAAGATGTGGAAGGAGCTTCGGGATACCCCGGAAGACGACTTGGTCATAGGCCTCAGCATTCTCAAGTCACTGACTACCCAATGATGAAAGTAACACCAATATTCCGCTGGTATGACCTATGGATCGGGTTCTTCTTTGAGAGGAGTAGCAAGACCTTGTACGTCTTTCCTATCCCTACCCTAGGCCTAAAGATCCAGCTAACCTTCACGCCCAAGTCAACTTGAGGGCTTTAGCCTTCGCTTCGTTGAGACACCAATACGACACCCAAGCTATGGGAGCACGTAGAGACTCAAAAATGAAGGAAACTGAGCGCCTACTTACCAGGCTTCTTACTTGGGACTTCTATATTGAAGTGGTCAACGATTGCGCGAGACATATCCTTGACCTCTTGCAGCCCTTGCTGCAGCCCTCTCATCTCTTCAGCTATGGATTCACTCTCTCGGCCCTGTACTGACGAAGAACCTTCGAACCTTGAGATAGTAGTATCCAACTTAGCTTGTACTAGCTCTAGCTGACCCTGGACTTTCTGTTGCGACTCATGGATTTCCTCGACTTTTCTACCGTACTTGACAGCTTGCATCAAAGCCGACTCTCCAATATCACTCAGAGTTAATAGGCCCTTTCGAACAACATCCGGATTTAGTGGGTTGTCTTCGAATTGCGCTTTCCAGGAGCGCAAATTCTCCAAAGCAACAACCTCAGATGATACATTTTCGCTAGATCTGGACCGGTTCATACCCATGGGCTGTGCTCCGAGAGTCTCTACCTAAGCTACTAAGATGTATCAAGTATTTAGCTAGCTGACTATGTAGCCGCAACCCCATGGAAACCCCCACATCCTCTTAAATAGGTTCACAGCAGCAATTGGAGGTTTTTTGAGGTTGAGGTGGTATAGCCACCGATTCGAAAACTACTCTTGTGTGATACCCAGCGGGCAATCCAAGTATAGGGATACCAATGACAGTATGCACACTGATGAAGATAGTCCGCAATGACAGCTCTAACACCCACCCCATATCCTCAGAGTACCAGAGAGGAGCCCCAGGACCCTCGGCTGTAAGACTGACATAATGACCGCTGCGCAAGGTTGTCACGATATAGCACTTCTAAAAGGACTTCATTCGGTGTATGGAAGCCCCATGATCCGAGAAGTGCTAACCGGCGTAGGTAGACTCAGAATTCTTACTGGCCCGATGTTCTCAGATAAGACTGAGACGTTAATCCACATGGCAAAAGCCATCCCAAGTGAGCTTCGCGGCTGCTACAGGCCCGTTCGAGACACAAGGGACGTCCCAGGACTATTCGTATCCCACCGAGGAACCACCATCGATTGCGATTGGGTCTCGAACGACTTGTCGGACATCCAAGAGCACAACCACATCTTCATTGATGAGGCTCAGTTCTTGGAACCCATAGCGATTTACCAAATCAATGAGTTCTTGCGCAAGGGGATCAGCTTCACCCTGTCCGGGCTCGACCTTGACTTTCGAGGGGTGCCCTTTGGACCGATGCCTAATCTTTTGGCCTACGCTGATACTGTTTTGAAGATGTCAGCTAAGTGCGCACAATGTGGGGAGCTAGCCTCCAGGACTTTTCGGAAGATTCAATCGGATGACTTGATTCTTGTAGGAGCTGACGAATCCTATGAGCCCAGATGCATTCGTTGCTTCACCCATTAGGCCTCAGACGGGAATCTAGTCGTTCGGGGGCCAGGTACCAAGCTAGCATTGGTTAGCGGATCAAGGTGGACATTTATCTTGCTTTCAGCTGTAAGCTCTGGCATGTCATCTTGAACCAAATCCGAATGAGTCTTGCATAGAAGTACTTCCACGCGACGATGGGTCGGTAGTTCATAGACCAGTAGAAAAGAAGCGGAGTCGCTACATAGGACGCATGAAGGCATACAACACTAGAGGTAGCTTATCAGGAGTTTCCACCCGTGAGGTTTCGTATGATCCTCTCGGCTCTTGTGAGTACCGTTGAGCGTTGAACCGGTGCAGTAGCTCTCGGTGTTCCAGACCCTAGTCGAGGACGCTGGGGCGGTTGTGTCGGCTCATTCTCACCCTCATTTGCTCCAAAGTGGTTGATGGTAGCGGGCCTGTGAAAAATATGTAGAAAGCTCTGAATCACTTTCGAGGTCTGACCAATGAACACCACCACTATCCAAGCGGCTAAAAAGTAGTGCTCTTCTATAAATTTCCACAGGCGGGTCATGCTCTTACTTCGGTGTAAAGGGTTGCAGCAGTATGGACAAGATTGAATTTCGTAAGATTGGTTCCCTGAGACTACACCCAGACAACGTAAAGATCTTCGGTCTTCCTACCGACGAGGCAAGTTACGAAGAGATTAGAGAGGATATCCAGAAGAGAGGCCTTCAGGAGCCCCTCATCATCCTTGACGACGGAACCATACTGTCGGGCCACATCAGGTACTCTGGCTTCTGTTGGACTCTCGAACAAGGCGGCCTGACCAGCGCGCAGATCAAAGAGGAAGTGATTGCTGTTCGAGTTCACGAGAACTTTGAATCAAAAGAAGAAGAACTCGAGTACTTGATGAGCGCCAATGCTAAGCGCCGGCATCTTGACCCAAGAAGGATGGCTACCTCCCTTGAAAGGTTGGAGCAGATCCTAGAAGCCAGTGAACAGGGCAAAAAGGGCAAGAAAGGGGAGGCCCTCAAAAAGTTGGCTGATCGGTTGGGAGTCACTTTCAAGCTTGCCACCACCTATCGCATCATCTTCAGTAGCAAGATTGTCCCCGAGGACTACAAGGACAGGGTTAACTCGAAGTCACTGGCTACCACTATGGTTATTGATGCCATCAAATTCGCTGAGGAAGCTGCCAAGCGTGAAAGTCGAGCTCCCTCTGCAGACGACGTGGTCATCTACCTCAAGACCCCGCGCACCAAGACGACGCTGTCTGACACCATCCGAGAAGCAGCCAAGGGGGGTACCTCTGTCACCGCCAGTACCGGCGCCCCGATCCCAACACCCAAGCCTGCCAAACCAGTCACCGTTGAAGTAGCACCGGAGCCGCCCAAGGCTGAAGAGAAGCCCGCCCATGCTCTCGAACCATCCAAGGTTGATGACGACGACAGTGATAGGGATCCTCCAGAGACCCCAGTAGAGAGAATAACTACTGCGCGCCGTCTACTGAAGGAAGCCTTGAGGGTCATTGTACTCGACGAGTCAGCTACTTCAGTACTCGTGGGCTTGCATACGGAACTGACGTCGTATCTCACGACAATGAACCTCATCTCCCACTATACTGCCGTACCACAACAAGGTCTGGTTATACCAACCGATGCCACTGAAGTGGTAAACCTGTGCACCTCTCTTGTACAGGGGATTGACGAATCTCCAGTAGACCCCCAAGGGATGCGTGATGCCCTCATTGATTTGATGGGCTTCATCAAGATCAGTATTGATAGGCTCACCGTTACCAGGAAGACATTAGAGCCCAACGGTTTATACTGCCCGGAATGCCTAGAACCCCAATTGAATAGTCCAAGTGGTGCTACTTGCAGTAAGGGTCATGGTGGGCTAAGTGGGATTACAGAGGCTCAAGTAGAGCGGATCAAGCTGTCACAGGAGCTATCGGCAGATAAGTTCAAGTGCTGCTTCTGTGGTAGTCAGGTTGAAACCGCAGACTCATACGCCACCCATGCGAACTGCCCCAAGTGTGGGTTGGTCGACACGTCCGATATTGAACCCGTAACAGCATCAGCTGAACCTAAGAAGGACGATGAGCTAGACATTGACTTGTTGGACGAGGTCCTCAGTTCAGAACCGTCAGCACCTGCTCCCACACCCTCTACAGGCACGGACATTAGCGCGGACGAGTTAGCCGCTCTTCTAGATCAAGAAGAGTCTACGAAGGATCCTGAGCCCAAGAAGGTAGAACCAAAGAAAGCTCCTGAGCCCAAGAAGGTAGAACCAAAGAAAGCTCCTGAGCCCAAGAAGGTAGAACCAAAGAAAGCTCCGCCGGTTCAAGTGAAGTCCAATGGGGCTGATGAACCTGATTCAGCCTTTGTATCTGCGGTAATTGACGACTTCGAGATCGAACTGCAGAAGGCCGGTGTATCCACAACCGCCTAATGAACAAACCCGGTACCAAGAAAACTAAGCGTTTTGGTTGGAGACAAGCCCTAGCGTTCTCAACCGATATCATCCCGAAGATCCCGACCCACAAGGATGGGATCTTCGGAACCATAGTGAAAGTTCTGGGAATATTTGATTCTCTCACCAAGATAACCAATGGCAAGTCCACCGCTCTCTTTGAGTTCTTTTCCAACAAGGACCTCATAGAAGCCAGCAACCAGCAGTTCGTGAACTCGTTCTTCGGAACTGACCTCAGGAATAGCTTCAAGGTCAATCACGTTCCGATAGGAGAGTTTCTTGACGTGGTTGAGGCATCAGATCCCGTGATAGGGACTATCTACTTTCTGGAGTGGCATTGGGGTGGAAGACCCGAGTACTCAGCGAACTTTTGGTATACCAAGGAGTTCAGCTTCGAGAAGACCATGGGGGCTCTCTGGGAAGAGTTCCACGACCGTCTTCACTTGGGGCTAGTATTCGATACCAGTCGAAGTGAGATCCAAGTCAGTTACTCCGAGATCCCACTCATGACGGACCCGCTGATTGGGCAGTTAGTCCTAGATCTAGAGGAGTTCAAGGAGCAACACCTGAAGTATCTCCACGACAAGGTACCGCGCACGTACTTGCTTGCCGGCAAGCAAGGGTGTGGGAAGACCAGCTTTGCTCTTCAATTGGCAATGCTGACCTGTGGACGCACTCTACGCATTGATGCCAATGGCTTGACCAGCGTCGGGACCAAAGATCTCGACCTCATCATCCAGAGCCTGTCCCCCAACTTCTTGGTTATCGACGACCTCGACCGTTGCGCAGAGCTTGAGAAGTCCTTGCCTACCTTGTTCTCTACTCTCACTGACTTCAAGGGCAAGTTCCCGAATGTCACAGTCTGCATCACCATCAACGATATCACCAAACTGGACGCGGCCCTCTTGCGACCTGGACGCATTGATGAGATCAAAGAGTTCGAGGATCCCAACGCTACCGACCGAGAAGAGATCCTGCGCGGGTACCTGAAGGAGTTTGGAATCGAAGGACTGGAGGACATCAGCGAGATCGTAGCGTGTACCGAAGGTCTCACCGGCGGCTATCTAAGGGAGATAGCCCTGCAACTGAAGTATCGACCTCAATCAAAGGTGCTCAAGCTGGTATCCCGAATGAAAGAGTTGGCTGCCCCCAAAACTGAGAAGAAGGCAGAAGGCCCCAAAGGTCCTGAGCTGTCACCTTGTTCTCCTCCTACTGGTTAAACGGAAAAGGCCCCAACCCTCTCGAGCTGAGGCCTTCGAGCTAACTAGCTAGGCCTACAGTGCTTCGCTCTGGATTACCCAGAAGTCACTCGCAAGTGACGTGTTTTTCAGGTATTCATAAGTGACCCAGTAGTAACCTGCTAGACCCCAATCAGTTCCCCAGCTGTTGCGTACGAGGAAAGCACCCTTGGAGGTTGATCTGAAGGGGTTGACCATGTTGTCGTTGTAGCCAACGAGACACTGAGCGTGCCCACCCTGGAGAGACTCAGTCTTGGCAGGTAGATCCAAGAAGGCCTTCGTGGCCATATCTTGGCTCATAAAGTAGTCGTAGACCTGGAAGCCGTAGCCAACGAGGAATCCGGATGCAATAGCAGCCTTCATCGTGACTAAGTCACCATCCGTAATTGAGTGGTAGCTTGTAACCTTGTGGGTGGCGGCTGCAGTCCAGATCGTCGACGGAGGGTTGGTCGTGAACTTGTTGATGTCGTACGGCCAAGATGCTTCATCAGCGATACCGTACTGAGCACCAGCCTTGATCGTGTCACGGATCGTGGCTCCACTATCTTCACTGACCGTCCCTTCGATCTTGCGAGTGGCGTAGTACTCGAACAACCTACTGACCTGAATCAAGGTCTTGGGCGTTGGCGTGGGGGTTGGCGTGGGGGTTGGCGTGGGGGTTGGTGCGGGAGCGGCCGCTGGGGTCACCTTTGTAGAAAACGAGATACTTCCGTCGGCATTCGTGACAATACTCGAGACAACGACAGCTGCTGAGGAAGCGCCAATGAGGCTATTCTTCGCTCCACCACTGATCTCATTGGATTCAACCATGCCGGCAAACATGTTGGCCGTACATGAACCAAGCTGACCCTGATCTTCGATAGTCGAGCAGATGGACCGTAGATCCATTGATGTCGGGGCTGCAGTAAGTAGCCCCTGAGGTACTTTAACTCGGTACTCCTCATCCCGAGTGTCATTAGTTTGCTTCTTCCAACCGCCAAGATGGGCTTGACGTTGGGTCCCGTTATGCGTGTGGTATGTTCTGAGCATACCTGACTAGCCCCATAGAAGGACTAGCATTACTAAGTCTTCACGTTCGGGGTGAACTCCTCCCAAGCCTCATGCAAACCATGCAACTCAGGATGGAACCCATACTTCAACATTTCTGTGTATGCATCGTTCTTGCTCCAACCATCGGAGTTTACGCGATACCTACCTATCAAGTACCCAGTTCGATCTTGACCATGCGTGCAATGGACAAGAGTACCAACACTTAAGTCAATGAGCTTTTCAGCCTCTTCTATGGTCTTTTCGTCAGGTCGAACGAAGGTGTTCGTGATGTCGCTGATGAGATCCTTGTCTCCTTCAGGTTGTACGCTCACCACATACGTAGTAATACCGACTACTCTTGCAAAGCTATCACTATACTCACGTTCGAAGTTGAGCTTGACGACACGAGTGACTCCAAGCTTTTTCAAGTAATCCCAATCAAATACCGTCCTCGGTTGTCCGGATCTCCACAACCCTGGTTTGACTTGTCTAAGATTCGGGATCGTGTGTGTCACCGTTGTTGGGGTTGCCCCTAATAAAGCCCGAATCCAATACCAAATTCGTAGAAGGAATTGCTTGACTTTGGTCACACCCAGTGGCCTAGATAAGTTCTTTATGCCAGTCCCAACTCGATATGAGAGAATAATCCGCTATCTTGAGGTGGAACGCGAGTACTTGGAACGTCAAGAGCAGATTCGTAACAACGTCGTGGGTGAGGTGGGGGTGCGTGACCGAATGAACCCATGCCAGATGTTTGACTATGGACCAGGAACGGGTACTTGCTGGTCAGATGGGCACTACATGTGCAAGGAATGCAAGCACCTAAGTCCTGACAGGCCTTACCGGTTCGAGGAGGATTGAGATTGCCCGCTGAGCATCTTTTTTAGTAAGCCCAACAGCTAAGTCCGTTCGAACCAGATGGCTACTAAGATGCGCCATATCTGTGTCATCATCCAAAATCACCATGCTCTCAACTTCGGGGTTGAGGTCCAACCATGCTTGAATCTCATAACCCCTAAGCTTCGCGGGACTCTTGACGTTAACTGGCGTGATGTCAATCAATTCACCCTTGAACCCACGAAACTCCAATAGCTTCTGAAGCCCAGAGATGCTGTGACTGAAGCGCCAGGTGGAGGATAGAACAGCATCAGCATCCGAGGCTTCAATGATCTGGTTGAGATACTCAACACAGAGGGGATCGATGCTTCTTAAATCGTGGATCAGCATATCCACGGGATACCCATGGTAGTATTTGGTGGCGATCTTGGTGGCGTACTCTACCTCCTCTTCCGTTGGATCAGTGCGACTCAACTGTAAAAGCAACCGAAATGAATTCAAAACTCCATCCAGATCGAGAAATATAATAGGTACTTGTCCCATAATTAGGTACCATCTATGTCCTAGTAAAGTACTTGTCCACCTAACTAAGTATGAAGACTTGCCCAGTTTGCAAAGGTGATCACAAGAAGCGTGGGACCTACTGCAGTCAAAAGCAGAACGAGCGTAGCTTTTTGAAACTACGCTCGTGAGGAGTCAGCTTGTGATCTAGCGCCGTCGTGACTTCTTCACTGACTTAACTTCAACCTTCTTGGGTTTTTGAACCCGAGGATCTACCTCCTTCGGCTTTCGAACTCGAGAGGTATTCCGAGGTGTTGATTCGTCATTAGAGGCCGATACCATCAAAGGTACTTGGGGGTTGTTGCGGGCGCTCTCCATCACCTGATCACCCTTGGGGCTCGAAGACGGAGTAGTTACAGAAGGTGCTTTCTTGTGTAGGTGATGGCGCTCCTGTTGAAGCATCTTGGCGATCTCAACAATAACCACACCGATTCTCTCGTGAGCAATCTTGCCTAGTTGTTGGTCTACAAGTAACTTGGCATCTCCAAGATACCCCTGGACCATCAACATCTCTTTACTCAACTCCAATGACATGGGACCTCCGTTCGGGATTCTCGACATAGCATGCGATTTAGAGAGATACTACACCAAAGCTCTGGAAAGTAGTTCAGAAAAGTGTAATCTACTGACGTGGCAGCTCCGTTCTTCAATTCATCAAAGAATCCCAGTAGCCCCGAGCTGGTGACTCAAAACGATGTTAGGGCTCTTTTGACCGCTTTCCATCGAGGCGATCCTGTGATTGTGTCCGCCGATAAAACACCAGGGATCTTTGCACTAGCCCTTGCAATGGTGAAGGATAACAAGAAGTTAGACTTGAAGCTTCCCAGGCAATGGTGCCAATTTCGACCAAAAGTCCATCTTGTCGAGTGCAAAGTGGAAACCCTGATGATCGGAGAACTACGTGCTACTGGCAAGTTTCCAGCAAATTGGACTGGAACTTTGGAGCAATACCTCTTCCTTATCATCAGAGAGGCGTTCCAAGCCGGCGGTTCTGAAGTGTCAGAAGGGATGCCCAGTCGATACGAGCGCCCTTGGGTGATCTAGAGTTTTTGGTCCTTGAGCGACTGTCGAGCTAGCATCAAAACCTTACCCAACCGGTTGACACCGACCCCTGAGCAACCAATCCCCCAGTACGGGTCGTGGATGGCGTTCTCAACAAGAGCCAAGGTCCCAGTGCCCAGAAGGATGCTTCGGATATCCGAGTGCTGGGTGAACTTGGCTAGAACCACTTCGAACATGACCAAGTCCTTGACTAGTTTAATGGCCTTCGCCGGTCCCCGCCCATCATCAACAAGAGACCCCTCCAACCCACCCCAATTGGACACTGGGCTATCCCAGTCATCTCGAATCGGGTAGCTACGGTCCCTCCCAAGTGCGGCCGCCTCCATTGGCTTGGGGGCTCTTAGGATTGCTTCCACCAAATCCAACCGGTGAGGGTGGAACTTCATCGCCTGGAAGGCAGCCTCTGAAGTACTCCAATTCCGGCCCTTGTACAGTACTGAGTGTCTCGAAAAGTTCGAGAAGCAACCATACGGGATCTCTTTTGGTGAATAAAATAAGATCTGATCCATCTCGACTTGGGATACACCGGAGAATCGGTGGTGTAAAGTCCTATCGTGGGTCGTGGGACCCGTTTACCCTACACATGAGGTGGTTGAACCTCAAACCACCTCATGGATTCTTTGGGGATCGTTGTTTATCAAAATACTACTTGAAGTCCTAACTTAATTGGTGTACCTTTCTTGGTGTGACGGGGAATGCTCCTTGTCACTATCGGGGTTTAGCCGAATGATACTTTGGAGTCGGCTATAGGACCATATTCTATGGTGGTTCGATACCATCAACCTCGACCGGACGGCTCTGGACGCGTGACTGCACCCGTACCCCCCCTCTTGGGTGCAGTTCCTCCAGAGCCGTTATTTTTATGTCTAATGCGGTAGAAGTAAGTCTTGATCAGAACTACGAGATATGTCCTCTGTGCACGCGCCCAGCGATCCACAAGAGCGACCACCATCTAGTTCCTAAGTGTCGTGGGGGTAAGACTAAGCAGCTGATCTGTTCGGATTGCCACCGAATGATCCACTCCTTGTTCTCGAACAAGGAGCTTGAACGCAAGTACAACACCGTGGAATCACTGCTCGCCGACGAGCGAGTTCAGAAGATGGTAGCCTTCCTCGCCAAGCAAGATCCCAATCGACGATACAGAGCTGTTTTGTCCAGGGACCAACGAAAACGTGGTAGAAACGCCTAGACCTGGTGTATAGGGTTGCATGGCAACTCCTTGCATATCGAACCCTTACGCAGCCCTTGCTTGTTACGCCTTATGCAGGCCTCTTGGAGATATCTCTGTTGGAGACCTGCAGGACGCTGAGAATAGGGCTAAGAAAGTATGTTCTGCTGATCCACCTCTTCTAGGTAAATTCCTTGAGCAGTATCCAGCTCAGAATCCGATGATGAAGGCAACCCTAGAGCAAGTCGAGGAGGCCGAGGGTTTGCTTCAATGCATCTGGCGCGGGGACTACAAGGATGCCCGCAATCCCAATTCAGGTCCGTACCTCCACTTCAAAGGGACACTCTACTTGGTATACGGCAAGGCACTCTTGCTCCAAGGACCTAAGGGGGAGCCCGCCGTGGTCTACTCAAGCAAAGCTGGTGACGTATTTGTCAGAACCCTACAGGAGTGGTCTGAGATTGTGAAGTGGCCTGATGGCAAGTACCGCCCACGATTCATGAAGGAAGGCTCTGTATGAAGTGGTTTGGTGCCTCTTGGGGTGCCCCTATATGTGAGGGTACTGAGCAAGTACCGGTCCCTGTCACCGAGAAGTGCTTTCACTGTGAAGGATCTTTTCTCGAACACGATAGGGGTTTCGTACTTCCGTTCTCTTCAGCTGAAGGTACAAGGGATACCTTTTGGCACTTAGTTTGTTTCAAGATTACGGTCCTAGGTTGAAGTCATGCCTGGAGCTCACTGGACCCTCAGATATGATGCAACGGTTGATGCTCGAGTTCAAGCTCGTGACCACGCCTACCGCTTGCGCCGGGATGAGTTCGTTCAACAGGTGGACCTTACTAGTAGCAGGGGGTCAATCACTATTGGGGTTCTTTTCTATGAAGGACGGGAACGCCCCTATGACGAACAACTAGCGAGAGAGATTAATAGATACCAAGTCGTACCACGCGAGCCTGATTATGAACCAGGACCTCCGAGAAACATCCAACAGTTAATCGAAGACTTTATCCGCACTCCGATCCGGAGAGAGCGGTTGGGTCAAGCATTTGCAGTCCCATTAAGAACTAGGTTGGATTATACGGCTACCGCTAGGAGGTCTATGCTCATACCTGAGCTTCCACATGTCTTCACAGACCCACCCTATGCAGCTGAGATGCACCGACCTCTCGACAACTCAGTATTTGGTGATGCTATTAGTACTGGGCTAGCGAACCTTGAACGATTAAGGTATTTGCGCCTTAATGACCCACATACTGCCATAGATGATGTCAATCAGATGAGTAACTTGATAGCTGCTGGACTACAAGTACCTCAAGAGTTACTCTCGCCACCTGTCCCCGTTGAACCAGTAACCACAATGGCGGATGTACCCAGCTGGTTGAGGGCTGGTGTCTGGGTTAGATCCAACTCCAAGGATTTATTTGCTCAAGTCATTGAGACTGAGAACAATGTCCTGATTCAAGGACCTTTTGTTCGCATCAAACACTGGCGTGGGGCTAGTGCTGGGATGCCCCTGAGGTTATTTCTCAGACACTGGGTTCAAGGCGAGAAGCCACCCGAGCCACTTAGTCGGTACGAGAGAATCATACGGGGAATCTAGATTACGAACTTGCGTTCGTATCGAGAGAGGATCACGGGCTCTTGAATCTCTGGTTCTGGCTCGGGTCCAGGTGATAACCGCCACTTGTCCTTGATGTCTTCAAGGTCTCGGTCAGCCCTGATGGAAGGCGCACCAGACATGTAGATGAACACTCTCCGCCGACCGTTCTTGAAGGTAATGATCCGATCGATTACAAACACTGGCATGTCGTAGGGGGTCGGGTCTTTTTGCCTAGGGATAGTCCAGTCTGCAACGTGATCTGGACACTTACTGTCTGGGAGAGGAATGATCTCTGCTCCTGGGACTATCCAGGCCCCATCCTCGTCCCCGGCTGTGAATCCGTAAGCCTCCCAGGGATCTTTTTCAGGCATGGCCTATCGTTACACCGGGGTAATGAGAAGTGGAATGCCCTCCTGGACTCTATACTATCGCATTGGAACCGAATGCACGAACGAGGATCTAAACCGAGAAACGTCACTATTACGAAGCGACTTTGCATGCAGAGACCTTAGATTAGAGCAGAGTTGGCTGGAACCAGGGTTAGTTCAGGTTTACTTAGAATTTGCTGACTTCATAGATCTACCACAGCAAGCATACGACATAATTCGATTACGACACGGACAAGGGGTACCTGCTGTACCGTACTCAAGAAGTTGCTCAAACTTATGTGTAGTCAAGCAGCTACCTGATTAAAAGCTATGCCAGTGCTTCTCTTTCGAGAATGACCCCTGGTAGTAAGCCTCCGGCCATACGGTAATGGCGCGTATTTATTCAAGAAGTCTTGTGGGCAGTCCTGGAGATCCGGATTTCTCCTATTCCAGTATAGTCGTACAAGCACTCCCTTCACTTCCGATGGGTGATCATCGAGACTAATCTGTTTTAACTCGGAACGTCCGAGCAGATTGATCCCTCCCACCACGTCGGCATGTGAAATCCTGCCGCACTGGCGGCAGATGAAACTGGTTCCAGACCTGTTCAGTCGACTGACATGCCCGCAGGATGGGCATGTCTGAGACGAATAGGCCGGATTGACCTTCTCGGTTGGAGCTTTACTTTCAAGAGCATGGGCTAAAGCTCGGTAACAAAAGCGTTTTTGTCCTTTGCACCCAGACAAGTCAAGGTCTTCTAGGACGAAGACTGACTCAGGATACGCTCGAAGAAGCTCATTGGAGACACGTCCAGTGATGCTCTTAGTCAAGCCGGAGAGCTTGGACTCAAGTCGGTCAAGGCGAGGGGAGTTCTCCTTAAGATCTTGTTTCTGGCGATTCGCCCTGATTCCTCTAACCTTGTCATAGAGCTTATTGAATTTGGGCTTCAGGTCAGCTCCGAACACGTGTCCGCTCGAAGTAGCCGCTACCACGTTTAGGCCTACATCTACTCCTATCCTGGGAAGATCCGGTTCGGCCTCAAGAACGAGCCATTCTTTGGTATCAACAGCTTCAAACCGCCACCGGCCATTACGGTCTTTTCTAGCATGAATCCCCTTAGAAACATCAGATGGCTTCTTTACATATGGGTTTCCAACTAGGGGTAACCAGGCAAGCTTACGAGAAACCAGAGTCGAGATCTTGAGCCAAAGATCCGCGTGGATGGCCTCCTCGGGGTCTTCTAATGAACAGGTATTCTCTGACATCCTCATTGGAATCCGATTGGACACACTTGGGGGGTTTCCTGCAATTTCTGGGTCAGAGAGCCAAGTCCAATACAGGTCGATTGCCTCTTGGGACACGGTCTCTTTAGGCTCGTGAACCAAGTACTTTCCGACTGTGTAAAGCTGCTTTCGGAAGTCCTCGTCGAAGCTTCCCTGGTTGTAGGCAATCCGAATGTAAGTTTTGAGCTTCCTGGCATAGACTGACTTAGCCCAAGTGCTTACAATCTGGATGGCATGATCGCGGGCGTTCTTCTCAATCTGTGATGTAAGCTTACTGGCTCGTGGGAAGAAGTCCTGTTTCTCCGAACGTGGTAGGTTCAGCCTGTGAGCTTCAAGCATCGTCTGGACGCAGATCCGTACATACTCGACGTACTCGGCATGGAGTTCTTCAAGGGCTGTCAGCTTCCTTGGGTTACACTCAGGGTGCAACATGAAGAATCGACACTTCTTCATGCCGCTTCGGCCTTCTTTTTCTTTCGGTTCTCGGCGCTTCGTTTCCCGTAAACTTTGGCTGAGAAACTGGACATTAGGCTGACCATATCTTCAACGAGTTCGGCCTCGTAGGACTTTGGGAGCACGTTCTCCAGCCATTCAACCTGTACACCGTGGCTCTCAAAGAACTTCTGGAATATGTTGAAATTGAACCGAGCCAATCGATCCTTGTGCTCGATAACCACTCGTCCAATCTCTCCCCGCACCGCCAACTCCAAGAGCCTGAGCATCTTCGGCCTAGTGTCCGTCATTCCAGATCCGACTTCCTCCATGACGTGGGTCACCGAGTATCCTTGCTTGACGCAATGCTCCAGAAGCCTTCCCTTTTGACGGTCGAGGTCTCCCTTAGCCTTCTGCTCATGACTAGAAACCCGAGAGTAAACGGCCACGGACTCCGACTTCTGGGAGGTTTTCTTGACTATCCCCTGGAACTTATCCAGATCTTCGGTGCGGTACCGGCGCTGACCGCCTGGGGTTCTGACAGCTACTAAGGAGCCATTCTTATCCCAAGTTCGAAGTGTGGAGGTTCCGCAACCAAGGATTTCAGCCGCTTTTTTGAGCGAGACAAGTCCATGGGACATCCTTTCGCTTCAACCGATCTGACCAAAGGTCGTAATGTACTTGAAACTCTTCGGGGGTCGGAACCGGTTCGAGTGGGGTGACGTGGGGAAATACCCTACCGTCTTCCAATTCGAACTCAGTGGCCGAGACTCGAACCACTTTCATCTTCATGTACATCCGATCTGATAGGATGATTATCTATGAGACGAGCGGAGTCAAGTAACTTTAGTCAAGTTCAGGTTGAACTGCTGGCAACCCTT